>Ga0207692_10000005_pt1 | contig 370169 bp, 360 predicted proteins | sample LARL52metaG_FD_184345 | JGI IMG/M metagenome (GOLD analysis project Ga0207692, IMG submission 184345) | Corn, switchgrass and miscanthus rhizosphere microbial communities from Kellogg Biological Station, Michigan, USA - LAR L5-2 metaG... | ecosystem: Host-associated > Plants > Roots >...
CTCGGTGAGCAGCGCATGCTCACGGTAGACGCTTGCGCGCCCGACGCCGCGGCCCTGCGCGCGCAGGCGGTCGTCGATCTCCTGCGCGCTGAGCGCGCACGTCTGCCCTTCGAGCAGCTCGACGACGGCGTTGCGCGCACCGCCGCGGCGGTGGCCGGCGGCGGCCAGCGTGGCGAGCGTGTGCTCGCGCCAGGAGTCGGGTGTGCGTCGCGTCATCGCTGCGATCGTAGCGCCGCAATGTAAATCAGACTCATTCTCATTTATGCTGTGCGCGTGCTCGAACCGTTCCAGCTCCCGTTCGTCCAGCGCGCGCTCGTCGAGCTGCTGCTGCTTGCGCTGCTGGCCGGCACGCTCGGCTGCTGGATCGTCCTGCGCGGGCTCGCGTTCCCCGCGCACGGCGCCGCCGCGGCCGCATTCCCCGGCCTCGTGCTCGCGGACGGGCTCGGCTTCGCCGCCGCGCTCGGCGGCTTCGGGGCGGCGCTGCTGTTCGCGCTCGCGGTCGGCGGCGGCGCGGGCGCCGGGCGCTCCGCCCGCGAGGGGGAGGACGTGCGCACCGCGCTCGTGCTGGTCGCCGCGCTCGCGGCCGGCGTCGTGCTCGCCTCCGACGTCTTCCACTCGGCCGCGTCGGTCGAGACGCTGCTGTTCGGCAGCCTGCTCGCGATCGACCCGGGCGACGTGCGACTCGCCGGCGCGGCCGCACTGGCCGCCATGCTCGCGAGCGCGCTGCTCGGCACCCGCTGGCTGGCGGTCGGCTTCGACGCGCGCGCGGCGCGCACGCTCGGCGTGCGCTCGCGGCTGCCCGACGTGCTGCTGCTCGCGCTCGTCGCGTTCGGCGCCGTCGCGACGCTGAGCGCCGTCGGCGCGCTGCTCGCGACCGCGCTGCTCGTCGTGCCGGCTGCCACGACGCGCCTGCTCAGCGACCGCATCCCGCGGTGGCAGCTCGCCACGACCGCGCTCGCCGCCGCCGAGGGCGTGCTCGGCGTCTGGCTCGCCGTGCAGCTCAACGCGCCGCCCGGCGCGACGATCGCGGTCGTCAGCGGCGTAGCGTTCGCGCTCGTCGCGCTCACGAGGCGGACAGCATGAGCGCCCTCATCGCCACCGATGAGCTCGCCGTCGCCTATCCGGGGGCCGCGCCGGCGCTCACCGGCGTCACGTTCGACCTGCGCGCGGGCGAGCGGATCGCCGTGCTGGGACCCAACGGCGGCGGCAAGACGACGTTGTTCCGCGCGCTGCTCGGCGAGCTGCGCCCGGCGGCCGGCGCGCTTGCGCTCGATGGCCGCTGCGCGAGCGTTCCGCAAACCGAGCGTTCGCGGCTCGACTTTCCCGTCAGCGCGCTCGACGTCGCGCTGATGGGGACGATCCCGAACCGCGCCTGGTGGCGGCGTCCGCGTCGTGCCGACCGCGCTGCCGCGCAGGCGGCGCTCGCGCGCGTCGGGCTCGCGGAGCGCGCGGGGGACACCTACGGCGAGTTGTCGGGCGGCCAGCGCCAGCGCGTGCTGATCGCGCGGGCGCTCGTGCAGGAGGCGCGCACGCTGCTGCTCGACGAGCCGTTCACCGGGCTCGACGCGACGAGTGCCGCGCGGCTGGAGCGGCTGTTGCACGAGCTGGCGGGGGATGGGCGCGGGATCCTGATCGCCACGCACGACCTCGAGCAGGCGCGCCGCTGGGATCGCGTGCTGTGCCTCAACCGGCGCCAGATCGCGTTCGGGGTGCCGGCGCAGACACTCGACGCGGACGTGCTCGCCGCCACCTACGGCGGTGAGATCGTCACATTGCCCGGCGAGGACGCGAGCGCACCGCACCACGTGATCCTGCCGCCGCACCACCACGACCACGCGCACTGAGGCGCATGCTCGGCGCGCTGCTCGACCCCTTCTCGCAGGCGCTCATGCAGCGCGCGCTGCTGGAGGTGCTGCTGCTGGCGGCGATCGGCGGCACGCTCGGCTGCTGGGTCGTGCTCGGCGGGCTCTCCTACGGGGCCGAGTCGCTCGCGCACGGGATGTTCCCCGGGCTTGTGCTGGCGGCGCTCGCCGGCGTGCCGCTGCTGCTCGGCGGCGCCGCGGGGATCCTCGTCGCGGCGCTCGTCGTCGCGCTTGCGGCGCGCGTCGGGGGCGGTCGCATCGGCCGCGACGACGCGACCGCCGTCGCCGTCACGACGCTGTTCGGCGCCGGCGCGCTGCTCGCGCTCTCGCCGCAGACGCCGGTCGGGATCCAGGGCCTGCTGTTCGGCGACGTGCTCGGCACCTCGCGCGGCGACCTGCTCGCCGGCGCGGCGCTCGTCGCCGTCGTGCTGGTCGCGCTGGCCGCCGGTCATCAGCGGCTACTCGCGGTCGGCTTCGACCGTGCCTCCGCGCGTGCGCTCGGCGTCGCGCCCGTCGCGATCGACGCGCTGCTGCTGACGCTGCTTGCGCTCGCCGTGCTCGTCGCCGTGCAGGGGCTCGGCAACCTGCTGGTCGTCGCGGTGCTGGTCGCGCCGGCCGCGGCGGCGCGGCTGCTGACGCGCCGGCTGGCGCCGATGATGGCGCTCGCGGTCGCGCTCGGCGCGCTTGCGGGGATCGGCGGCCTGTACCTCTCCTACTACGCGCGGGTGGCGGCGGGCGCGTCGATCGCCGGCCTGCTCGTCGGTTGCTGGCTGCTCGCGCACGTCGCGGCGCGGGCGTCATCGTTCCGTAAGGGGAAGCCCGCGGCGAGCGGCTAGATTCGAGACATGCGCTTCCTCACCCGTAAGTCCGACATGGTGGACGCCGCCCGGGCGCTCCCGGGCCGCGCCGACGCGATCCCCACCTCGGCCACGCACGAGGTGCTCGGCACGCCGATCAAGCCGCCGTTCCCGGAGGGCTACGAGGTCGCCGTCTTCGGCCTCGGCTGCTTCTGGGGCGCGGAGAGACTGTTCTGGCAGGCGCCCGGCGTCTACACGACGGCGGTCGGCTACGCCGGCGGCTTCACGCCCAACCCGACCTACGAGGAGGTCTGCTCCGCGCAGACCGGCCATACGGAGGCGGTGCTCGTCGTCTTCGACCCGGCGAGAACGTCCTATGACGCGCTGCTGAAGCTGTTCTGGGAGGGGCACGACCCGACGCAGGGCATGCGCCAGGGCAACGACGTCGGCACGCAGTACCGCTCGGCCATCTACTGGACGAGCGAGGCGCAGCGCGATGCCGCGCTCGCGTCACGCGACGCCTACCAGACGATGCTGAGACAGTCCGGCTACGGCGAGATCACGACCGAGATCGCGCCGCTTGCACTGCCCGTGGCAGAGAGCTTCTTCTACGCCGAGGACTACCACCAGCAGTACCTCGCGAAGAACCCGTTCGGCTACTGCGGGCTCGGCGGCACCGGCGTCAGCTGTCCCGTCGGCGTCGGCGTCGCACAGACCGCGCCGGCGCCGGAGTAGCGCGTCATCACTCCTCGATCGGCGTCGCTGCCGGCGAGACGCGTGCCGCAGCGAAGCCGGGCAGGGCGGCGATCGCGACGGCGACGGCGGTGATCCCGGCGAACGTGGAGAGCGCAAGCGTCCATGCGGGCGCATAGCTCGTCGGGAAGCCGGTCGATTCGCTCAACCAGCGCGTCAGCATGAACTGTCCGTAGAGGCCGAACAGCGCGCCGATCGAGCAGCCGATCACGAGCATGATCGCGCTCTCGAGCATCAGCGCACGCCACACGTCTCCGTCGCTGAAGCCGCTCAGCTTGAGCGAGGCCAGACGCGGCCGCCGGCCCCACACGACGCCGCCGAGCGCTGCCGCGAGCGCGAGCGCGGCGGCCACGAGCACGAGCCGCGCGATCTGGGTGAGACGCGTGAGGCCCTGATGCGTCGAGGCGCGGAAGCGCTGCTCGCGCTGTGCGGCGGTCTCGACCGTGAGCCCGCGCGAGGCCTTCAGCAGCGCACGCACGCGCGCGGCCGCAGCGTCCGCCGAGACGCCGGGGTCGAGCACGACTTGCAGCGCGCCGACATCCGCGCTGGCCCAGCCGCGGCGGAAGTCGTCGGCGTTCATCAGCACCGCGCCGGAGCTCCACCCAAGGTTCGTGAGCAGCGCGGCGACGCGCAGACGCAACGGTCGCGGGGTCGGCAGCGTCACCGTGTCGCCGATCCCGACGTGGCTGGCGTCGGCGAGCACGCGCGAGAGGGCGACCCACCCGTGGCGGTGCAGATGCGCGTTGGCGAGACGCAGGTCGCCTGCCAGGCGCTGGCTCGGCAGCAACGGCCGGGGATCCTCGCGCGAGGGGGCGACGACCCATACGCGCCGGTCGCCGATGTCCAGGAAGCCGCCGCGGTATGCGCGCACCGCACGTACGCCGGGAAGGTCGCGGATGCGCGCGGCGGCCGGCGGTGGCGCGAACGACACGGTCGCCAGTTCATTCGCCGCGCCGGTCGGCGCGACCCACAGGTCGGCGCGGTGGTTGAAGGCGTGCGCATCGGCGTCGAGCCCGCGCTGCAGATCGAAGTGCGATCCCTCGACGGCGACGCTGCCGAAGACGGCGAGCGCACCGGTCGCCGCCAGCGCTATCGAGCGCGTGCTCGACGAGCGCAGCTCGCCGACCGCGACGACGAGCAGCGGACTGCGCATGTGGTGGCTGACGAGGTCGACGGCGCGCAGGCAGGCGCGCAGCAGCCCCGGAATCAGCAGCAGCATCGCGGCGACGAGCAGCCCGATCCCGATGATCGTCTGGTGCGGCGCAACGAGTAGCACGGCGGTCGCTGCCGCCGCGAGCGCGCCGCCCGCCAGCAGCAGACCGCGCCGCGGAACGACGGGCCGCTCGGTGCGTTCGTCCTCCTCGCGGTAGGCCGCGTCGAGCGGGCGGCGCGAGAGCAGGTCGCTCAGCGGACGCAAGGTCGCTACGAGCGTCGCCACCAGGCCGCCGGCGACCGCGAGCAGCACGGAGCTGAGCGAGACGATGCGCTGGTCGCCGACCGTGAACGCGTACGCCAGGTATCCCGGCGCTGCGTGGAACGCATTGCGCGAGAGCAGATCGCCGAGCAGAAGCCCGACCGCGGATGCCGCCACGCCGAGCACGAGCGCGTCGAACACGAGCAGCCGCAAGACGGTCAGGTCGCCGAGCCCCTCGAGTCGCAGGTCGGCGATGAAGCGGCGCCGCTCCGGCACCGTCAGCAGCATCGCGTTGAACGCGAACAGCAGGCCGACGAGCGCGCTGATCGCCGCGAACAACGCCGTCGACTGGTCGTTCGGCACCGCCGCGCGACGCAGCATGCGCGCCTCGTGGTCGGCGCCGGTGACGTTGAGTCGATCGCGCGCCAGCCGCTCGAGCGCGACGCGCACCTGCGCGACGCGCCCCGGATCGGCCTCGACGAGGACGCGCGTGTAGCGCCCGGGAATGTCGGCGAGCTGCTGCGCGTAGCCGAGCGGCGCGAGCGCGATCGGGCTATCGGCGAGCCCGCCGAGCTGTCCGCGCCCCAGCAGCGCCGCGACGGGCACGGCGCGCGCGTCGGCGCCGGTCGTCATCCGCACCTGCGCGCCGCCGTGCACGCCGAGCGCGTCCGCGAGCGGAGCCGGCAGCGCGATCGCGCGCGTGAGGTGGATGTGCGGCGAGACGAGCTGCCGCAGCAGCTCGCCGCCGATCGTGCTGAGGCGCGTGTCACCGCCGATCAGGTCGACGGTATGGGACGTGCCGCTGGGGCCGGTCAGCGTCGTGCGCGCGTCGACGAGCGGCGCCGCGCCGCGCACGCCCGGCAGGCGCTCGATGCGCGTTGCGAGCGCCGCGTCGAAGCCGTGGCTGTCGCGCGCCGTGACTTGCAGCTGTGCGTTGCCGGTGACGCTGCGCATCAGCTGCGTGACCGACCCGGCGACGCTCCCGTTCGCGACGAGCACCGCGAACATCAACGCCACGCCGACGGCGATCCCGAGCAGCGCCAGCGCCTCTTGCAGCGGATGCGCGCGCATCCGCAGGCGGTAGAGGAACAGCAGGTTGCGCAGCTTCATCGCGCGTGCGGGGCGGCCGACCGCAGCGCCGGCGCGCCCGCCCCGACAAGCCGGCCGTCGCGCAGGTGGTGGACGCGGTCGGCGACGCCGGCGCTCGCCGGGTCGTGCGTCACGAGCAGCACGCCGACGCCGCGCTCGCGGCAGACCTCGGCCAGCAACGCGAGGACTTCGGCGCCGCGCTGCGAGTCGAGGCTGCCGGTCGGCTCGTCGGCGAGCACGAGCCGCGGGTCGTTCGCGAGCGCGCGCGCCAGCGCGATGCGGTGGCGCTCGCCGCGCGAGAGCTGCGTCGCACGGTGCTCGGCGCGCGACAGGACGCCGAGTCGCTCCAGCAGCGGCGCGACGCGGCGCCGCGCTTGCGTGCGGCTCGCGCCCTCGGCGATCAGCTTCAGCGCGGCGTTGTCGATCGCCGAAAGGCCCGGCACGAGCCGCGAGGACTGGAACATGAAGCCGAGCGCGCCGCGGCGGTGGCGTGCGGACGCGCGGCGTGAGAGGGTCGCGAGGTCGCGCCCCTCGAACACGACGCTGCCGCTGTCCGGTCGCGCGATACCGGCGGCCACGAACAGCAGCGTGGACTTCCCGGAGCCGCTCGGGCCGTAGATCGCGACCAGCTCGCTCGGCGCGACCGCCAGCGACACGTCGTCGACCGCGCGGATCGTCTCGCCATCGAGCCCGCCGTAGCGCTTGCTGACCGCGCGCAGCTCCAGCACGGCCGGCTACCCGCCGCCGCGGGCTCGCTCGCGCGCCGGGCGGGCGCCCGGGAAGTCGATCAGCGTGCCGCGCTGCTCGGAGCGCGGCTTGATCAGGCGCCCGCCGTCGAGCGACATGAGACGGTGCGACTGCAAGAGGTTGGGCGCGTCGGGGGCGGTCATCACGATCGCGACGCCGGCCTCCTCGGCGACCGCGCGCAGCACGCCGAGCACCTGCTCGCGCTCGATCATGTTGAGGTTGGCGGTCGGCTCGTCCGCGAGCAGCAGCCGCGGGCGGCGGATCAGCGCATGCGCGAGCGCGACGCGCGTGCGCTCGCCGTCCGACAGCTCGTGCCAGCGCGCGTGCGCGCACTGCGCGACGCCGACGCGCTCCAGCACGTCATGCGCCTCATGGCGCGCGTGCGTGTGGCTGTGCGCCTTGAAGCGCGGCAGCGCGACGTGGTCGAGCACCGACAGCCCGCGCGTGATGCGGCCGGTCTGCCAGACGCAGCCGATCTCGCTCAGCAGCAGGCGGGCGCGTGCGCGCCGCGAGCGCGTCACGAGCTCGCGGCCGTCGAACGTGACGCTGCCGACGTCGGGCGTCTCGATGCCGGCGGCGACGCGCAGCAGCGTCGTCTTGCCTGAGCGGCTGCCGCCCCAGATCGCGACGAAGTCGCCGGACTCGACGTCCAGGTCGACGCCGGCGAGCGCCTCCACCTCGCGATACCCGCGGGCATAGCGCTTCGTCACGCCGGCAAGCGACAGCAGCGTCATCTCGCCGGCGCGCGCGGCGCCTGGGGATGCTCCTGCAGCCAGCGCATCGCCTCGCGGATGCGGCGCAGCCACTCGACGGTGGCCTGCAGGTGCGCGATCTCTGCGTCGCGCACCATCACGCTCGCGATGGCGGGCCACGGCTGTGTGGACGCGACCAGCTCGTCGAAGGAGGCGCCGCCGAGGTGCTGCTCGAGCCGCTCGAGGCACGCCTGCTCCTGCTCGTAGGTCAGCGCGATCAGCCGCGGCAGGTTGCGCGGCTGGGAGAGCGCGAGCTTGAGGTGCAGCTCCTCGCGCAGCGGCGACATGGTGGAGCCGGTCGCCATCCACTCCTCGAAGCGCTCGAGCCCGTCGGGAGTCGCCTCGTAGATCACGCGCGGTGCGCCGCGGGCGGTGCGCCGCCGCGTCACGGACGCGTCTCCATGCCCCGGGGTCGTCGGCCGCACGAGACCTTCCTGCTCGAGCTTGTCGAGCGCGACGTAGATCGCCCCGGCGTTGAGTTGCCAGGCCGGGCCGACCTGCTCCTCGAAGCGCTGCACGAGGTCGTAGCCGTAGCCGCGTCGCTGCGCCAGCAGCCCCAGGACCGCGTACTTCACCGACATCGCGTCGTATGCACCACCTTGGGCCCTCGTCGACCACGAGGATGCGTCGAAGGAGCGTCCCACCGATGACTTGCTCCGGGGACGCGAGCGTACCTCAAGCGCGCAAGCGTTGCCACCGGTTGTCGGGCAGGTGGGCTCGTTACCATCCGGCCGATGCTGCGTCGCTTTGGCATCTTCGCCCTGCCGCTCGGCGTCCTCTGCGCGCTCGCACTTGGCGCATGCGGCTCCTCCAACAGTCAAAAAAGCGGTGAAACGGTACCTCCGCTTGCTGCGACGCACGCGTCGACGGCGGCGCGGACCGTCACGACCACGACTGCGACGACGCCCACGACGACGGCGCCGAACGCGACGACCACCACGTCACGCACACCGAGCACGACGCCGACCGCCACGCAGCCGACCACCGGCTTCGCCGGCGGTGCCCGCGGGGCCACGACGACGCAACCGACCGGCGGCGCCCCCGCCGGCTGCCCGCCCGCGGTCGGCGGCTTCATCCGCGATCTGCGCGGGACCGACTGCGGCGTCGCACGGCAGGTCGCGACGGCCTGGTTCTCCGCCGTGCACGGCGGCGCCGCGCCGGACAGCCCGATCGAGGCGGCCGGCTATAGCTGCAGCGGCACGCTCAGCGGCGAGCGCGCGAACGTGACCTGCAGCGGCGCGAGCGGCGGCGTCGCGTTCACGGCCAGCCCGTAGCGCGCCGCCCGCGCGCGTCTCACCCGGCGAACGTCGTCGGCTCGCGCGGCAGCGCGTCGGGGTCGAAGCACGCCAGCAGCAGCGCCGCGTCGACCGCCTCGCCCGGCGCCGCCAGCCCGAGGCTGTGCGCCATCCACGCGAGCGCGTCGGCGGGCGCCTCGCCGCGCGCGGCGCGTTCGGCGAGCGTCACGGCGCCGTGACGCTTGGCGAGCCGTGCGCCGTCGGGACCGAGCACGAGCGGCACGTGCGCATACGCCGGCTCCGGCAGCTCCAACAACCGCTGCAGCAGGAGCTGGCGCGGCGTCGTCTCAAGCAGGTCGTCGCCGCGAACGACCTCACCGATGCCCTGATCGGCGTCGTCGACGACGACCGCGAGGTTGTAGGCGGGCGTGCCGTCGCCTCTCCACAGCACGAGGTCGTCGACGGCCGCCTCGACGGGACCGTGCAGCCGGTCGACGAACGCGACCCGCTCGCCGCCGGCGTCGAGCCGCAGCGCCGGCGGGCGGCCGCCGCGCTCGCGCTCGGACCGCTGCGCGGCGCTCAGGCGCCGGCAGGTGCCGGGGTAGGCGCCCTCCGGCAACGGCCCGTGCGCGGCCGAGGCCGCCTCGCGAATCTCCGCGCGCGAGCACCAGCAGGGGTAGACGCGCCCCTGCGCGCGCAACCGCTCGAGCGCATCGCGGTGGCGCGCGCGGCGCTCCGACTGGCGCACCACCGGCCCGTCCCAGTCGAGTCCGAGCGCAGCGAGGTCGGCGAGCTGCGCGGCCTCGTACTCGCGCCGCGAGCGGCCGGGGTCGAGGTCCTCGATCCGCACGCGGAAGCGCGCGCCTGCGCTGCGTGCGAACAGCCACGCCAGCAGCGCGGTGCGCAGGTTGCCGAGGTGCAGCGGACCAGTCGGGCTGGGTGCGAAGCGGCCGTCAGAACGCTCCATGCCGTCCCTCGCCGGCGGCGAAGCGCGCGGCGCCCGGCAGCGCCTCGTGTTCGAGCGCGACGAGGCCGTGGCGCAGCTCGTTCGCGAGCGCCTGCTCAAGCGTCAGCTCGTGCTGCTCGTACGCCGAGGCGCGGTCGTGGCGCATGCACAGTTGGGGGAACTGCGAAAGCTGCGCCGCCAGCTCCTCCGCCGCCTCCCGCGACGTGCCCGCCGGCACGACGCGGTTGGCGAGCCCGATCGCCAGCGCCTCCTCAGCGCCGACGGGCCGTCCGGTGAGGATCAGGTCAAGCGCGCGGCTCAACCCGATCAGCCGCGGCAGCCGCACGGTCCCGCCGTCGATCAGCGGCACGCCCCAGCGGCGGCAGAAGACGCCCAGCACCGCGTCCTCCTCCACCACGCGCAAGTCGCACCACAGCGCCAGCTCCAGACCGCCCGCGACCGCGTGCCCGGCGACCGCCGCGATCACCGGTTTGCTCAGCAGCATGCGCGAGGGGCCCATCGGCCCGTCGCCGTCCGGCGCGACGCGGCTGCCCTCGGCGGTGCCGGCGCGCTTGAGGTTCGCGCCGGCGCAGAACGCGCCGCCCGCGCCCCACAGCACGCCGACGCGCGCGTCATCGTCAGCGTCGAACGCGCGGAAGGCATCCGCGAGCGCCTGCGCCGTCGGGCCGTCGACCGCGTTGCGCACATCCGGCTGATCGAGGATCACCGTCGTCACGGGACCGTTGCGCTCGACGCGGACCGCCATGCCGGGCGAGGCTATCGCGCCGGCCGCTGAACCGCCGCCGCCCGCCGTGGGTAGAAGGACGTGATGAGGATCGCGATCGTCGGCGCAGGCGTCTCCGGGCTCGTCGCCGCGCACGCGCTGCAGCACCGCCATGACGTCACGCTGTTCGAGGCCAACGCCTACGCGGGCGGCCACACGCGCACCGTGCGCGTCGAGACCGACGGCGGGGCGTGGGACGTCGACACCGGCTTCATCGTCCACAACGACCGCAACTACCCGCACTTCCAGCGTCTCCTCGCCGAGCTCGGGATCGCGACGCAGCCGTCTGAGATGTCGTTCGGCGTCGCCGACGCGTTCGGCGACTTCGAGTACAACGGCGCCTCGCCGAACGGGCTCTACGCGCAGCGCCGCCACCTCGTCACGCCGTCGTTCCAGCGGATGGTCGTGGACCTCGCGCGCTTCAACCGCGCGGCGCGCACGCTGCTCGCCGCCGATCCGGAGGCGCCGGCGCACGCCGGCCCGTCGCTGCGCGCGTGGCTTGAGCAGCAGCGCTTCTCGCGCCCGTTCGTCGAGCGGCTGATCGTCCCGCAGGCGGCCGCCGTGTGGTCGGCGGATCCGCGGCAGTTGTGGTCGTTCCCGGCGCGCTTCCTCATGCAGTTCTTCGCGCACCACGGGATGCTCGGCGTGCGGGGCCGGCCGTGCTGGCGCACGATCACCGGCGGCTCGCGGCGCTACGTCGACGCGATCGCGGCGCGGCTGGGGGAGCCGCGCGTGCGGCTTTCGACGCCGATCCGCACCATCGCTCGCGACGCCGACGGCGTCGAGCTGGCGTTCGCCGCGCGCGCCGAGCCCGAGCGCTTTGACCACGTCGTGATCGCCGCGCACAGCGACCAGGCGCTGCGCATGCTCGCCGCGCCCACGGAGCGGGAGCGCGAGCTGCTCGGCGCGATCCGCTACCAGCCAAACGACGCGACGCTGCACACCGACCGCGGACTGCTGCCGCGGCGCCGTCGCGCGTGGGCAAGCTGGAACTACCACCTGCTTGACGGCGATCCCAGCCGTCCGACCGTCACCTACCACATGAACCGCCTGCAGTCGCTCGACGCCGATCGCGAGCTGCTCGTGACGCTCAACCGCGACGACGCGGTGCGCAGCGAGCATGTGCTGCAGCGCTTCCGCTACGAGCATCCGGTCTTCACGGCGGCGGGCGTCGCCGCGCAGCGCCGCTGGGAGGAGCTCGACGCGACCGCGCCGCGCACCTCCTACTGCGGCGCCTACTGGGGCTGGGGCTTCCACGAGGACGGCGTCGTCAGCGCCCTGCGCGCATGCGAGCGGCTGCGATGAACAGCGCCATCTACGAGGGTGTCGTGACGCACCGCCGCCGCACGCCGGTGGAGCACGCCTTCCGCTTCGGGCTGTTCCTCACCTACCTCGACCTCGCGGAGCTGCCGCGCGCGCTCGACGGCGTGCCGCCGTGGCTTGCGCGCTTCCGCCGCGCCGACTACCTCGGCGACCCGACGGTCCCGCTCGACGTCGCCGTGCGCGATCTCGTGCAGGAGCGGCTTGGCGCGCGGCCGGCGGGGCCGGTGCGCATGCTCGCCCATCTGCGCCAGCTCGGCCACTGCTTCAACCCGGTCGCCTTCTACTTCTGCTTCGCGCCGGACGGCGCGCGCGTCGAGGCGGTCGTCGCGGAGGTGACGAACACGCCGTGGGGCGAGCGCTGGGCTTATGCGGCGCTCGGCGGGGGGAATGCTGACCACGTGCTGGAGAGCCGGCACGCGAAGGCGATGCACGTGTCCCCGTTCATGCCGATGGGGATGACGTACCGCTGGCGGGTCGGGACGCCGGGCGAGCGGCTGACGGTGTCGATCGAGAACCGCGACGCCGACGACGCGCTCGTGTTCGACGCCTGTCTCGCGCTGCGCCGGCGTGCGCTCACGCGCCGAGCGCTGATGCGCGCGCAGCTGCGCCACCCGGCGATGACGCTGCGGGTGCTCGGTGGCATCTACGGGCAGGCGCTGCGGCTGCGCCGCAAGGGCGCCCGCTGGCACGCGCGGCCGGAGCCGACGCGATGAGCGCCCGCCAGCGCGCCGCCCGCCGCGCCGTCCATGCGCTGCTGGCCCGCGCGCGCGGCGGGACGATCGAGCTGGTCGAGGACGGCGCGGCGCGCACGTTCGGGATCCCCGCCGGCGAGCCGCCGCTGCACGCTCGCGTCGAGGTCCGCGACCCCGCCTTCCACGCGGCGCTGCTGTCCGGCGGCGCCGGCGCCGGGCGCGCGTACATGGACGGCCTGTGGGACTGCGATGAGCTCGTCGCGCTCGTGCGCATCGCCGCGCGCGCGATGCCGCCGCTCGACCGCTGGCGCCTGCGGCTGCTGCCGCTGACCGCGCCGGTGCAGCGCACCGCCTGGCGGCTGCGTGGCAACTCGCGCGCTCGCGCGCGCGAGCGGATCGCCGCCCACTACGACCTCGGCAATGCGCTCTTCTCGCGCTTCCTCGACGAGACGATGCTGTACTCGGCGGCGATTTTCGAGCGGCCGGAGGCGACGCTGCACGAGGCGCAGCTCGCCAAGCTCGACCGCATCTGCCGCCGGCTCGAGCTGCGGCACGGCGAGCGGCTGCTGGAGATCGGCGGCGGCTGGGGCGGCCTGGCGCTGCACGCCGCGCAGCGCTACGGCGCGCATGTCACGACGACCACGATCTCGCGCGAGCAGCACGCGCACGCGACCGCCGCCGTGCGCGCGGCCGGCTTGGAGGAGCGCGTGACCGTGCTGCTGCGCGACTACCGCGACCTGCGCGGCCGCTACGACAAGCTTGTCTCGGTCGAGATGATCGAGGCGGTCGGCTGGGATCGTCTCGACGCGTACTTCGCCGCCTGCGCGCGCCTGCTGGAGCCGCACGGCGCGATGCTGCTGCAGGCGATCGTGCACCCGCACGACGTCTTCCGCGTCGAGAAGGCCTCGGCCGGCTTCATCAACGCGTTCGTCTTCCCCGGCGGCGCGCTGCCGTCGCTGCTGGCGATCGAGCGCTCGCTGGCGCGCCGCACCGATCTGCGCAGCGTCGCGCTGGACGACATCACGCCGCACTACGCGCGCACGCTCGCGTGTTGGCGGGAGCGCTTTCAGCGCGCGTGGCCGGAGCTGCGCGCGCTCGGCTACGACGAGCGCTTCCGCCGCCTGTGGACGCTCTACCTCGCCTACTGCGAGGCCGGCTTCCGCGAGCGGCGCATCCGCGACGTGCAGCTCGTGCTCGCGAAGCCCGGCTTCCGGGGCGAGGCGCTCCCGCCGCTGCCGGGCGCCTCAGCGCTGCGGCGCGGGCAGGTGGCTCGCGTCGTTCCACAGCCGGATCGCCGGCGCGGCGTGCTCGGAGCCGACGACCGAGAGGCTCGCCGGGTCGAGCGCGAGGTGGCGGCCGTGGTCGGGCGCGAGCGTGAGCGCGCGTGAGGCGAGCAGCCGCGTGAGGTGGCCGTGGCCGACGAGCAGGGTGGGCCCGTCGGCCGCGCGCGCCCGCGCGAGCACGCGCTCCGCGCGCGCGGCCGCCGCGGCGATCGTCTCGCCGCCGGGGCAGCCGTCGCGCCACAGGTCCCAGTCGGGGCGCGCGCGGCGGATCTCCGCGCTCGTGCGCCCCTCGTAGTCGCCGTAGTCGAGCTCCTCCAAGTCGGCGTCGAGCTCCAGCACGTCGCCGAAGCCGGCCAGCTCGGCGGTGCGCCGCGCCCGAGCGAGCGGGCTCGCGAGCACCAGCGCGAAGCGCAAGCCGCCCAGCCGCTCGCCGAGCGCGGCGGCCTGCCGCTCGCCGCGCGGCGTCAGCGGCACATCGGTGCGACCCGTGTGCCGCCCCGAGGCGCTCCACTCGGTCTCCCCATGCCGAGCCAGCCAAAGCTCGTTCAACGTCACGGACGGGACGCTACCGAGCAGCCGCAGCTGTGGACGCGCGGGGCGCGATCTTGCCCCGCGGCCAGTGTTTCATGGCCAGGCGGGGCAAGATCGCGCCCCGCGCCTGCCGCCTACGCCGGAGCGCGCGTCAGGAGTGCCGCCCGAAGTCCGTCGTGTAGGTCGCCCCGCCACCGCCGACCGGCGCGCCGACGGCGATGCCGATGCCGATGTCGCGGAAGTGGCGCGAGAGGATGTTCGCGCGGTGCGGCGGGCTGTGCATCCACGCGCGCACCATCGCCGCGGGCTCGGCGAGCGAGCCGCTGCCCCAGCCGATGTTCTCGCCCAGCCACCAGCTCGCGTTGCGCGGCACGTAGTGGGTGGCGCGCATGCGGTCGAACGGCGAGCGGCCGTTGCGCGAGCTGTGCGAGAAGTAGCGGTGGCGGACCATGTCCCGCGAGTGCCGGCGCGCGGCGCGCGAAAGCTTCGGGTTCAGCCGCAGCGGCGGCAGCCCGTAGCGGGCGCGCACGCGGTTGAGCAGGCACAGCGTCGCGTCGCGCGCTCTGGGCACGGTGGCCGCACGCACGGTCACGTGCGAGGCGCTGCATGCGCCCACGCGGTGGAGGAGCCGGTGCGGGGTTGCGCTTGCCGCCCCGGCTGGGAGCAGAAGCGCACTGAGGGAGAGGAGCAGCGCCAGACGCGAACGAGGCATTCCGCCTGAGCAATCGGCCGCGAGCGCGTCGCTTTCGGCGATTCATGCGCCGTCTGGACGGATGTCCGACAGCGTCGACGCGGTTAATGCGCTGTGAGCGTGCGCGGCGCGACGCGACCGGCGCGCTCGTGCGGCTCCATCCGGTCTAGGATGCCGCCGACATGGATCCCGTGACTCTGCGCAACCGCCTGCTCGTCGCCACCGGAATGTGGCGCGAGGTGACGGGAGAAGCGCTCCCGAGATTGCCGCCCGGTCCGCCCGAGCAGCAGGTGCAGCAATTCGAGCTGCTGCTGGTCGAACGGCTGTGGGAGTCGGCGAGCGCCGAGAACGCGCGCGAGATCGCCGACCGCACGTGGGATCTCGTGCATGACCGACCGGAGCACGATCCGGTTCGCCAGCGCGTCGTCGAGTGCCACGAGGCACTCGCACGGATCTCGCGCCTCGGCGACTGACGCGCCCCGTTAACGGCCCGCGGTCCCGACTGGCAGGCCGCTGTGGCTCCTGGTACGTTCTGCCAGGTAAGGCCGGTGACAAACCGGCAAAAGCAGTGCGACGTACGCGGGACCGTTGCTCACAGCACCCCTCCGCGCATGCAGCACAAACAGCAGTGGAGGATCAGCAACGTGCCGACCGGAACCGTGAAGTGGTTCAGCGACGAGAAGGGCTTCGGCTTCATCACGCCTGACGAGGGCAGCCGCGACCTGTTCGTCCATCACACCGGCATCAACGCCGACGGCTACCGCTCCCTCGCCGAGGGCTCGAAGGTGAGCTACGAGGAGGAGCAGGGCGACAAGGGCCCGAAGGCGGTCAACGTCCACGCCATTTAGCGGACGCGTACGCATCGCACGCCTGAAGGCCTCCTTCCGGGGGCCTTCCGTGTTTAAGCGGCCCGGCGTGCGCTCGCCACCGCGTCTGTAGGATCGAACGCAGGCACCACGAGGGGGAAAGGCAGGACGTGGGCAAGACGGTCGAGCAGCGCGAGCGCGTGGTCGTGCGGTTCGCGGGCGACTCGGGGGACGGCATGCAGCTCGTCGGTGGGCGCTTCACCGACGCAACGGCGCTGCTCGGAAACGACCTCGCGACATTGCCGGACTTCCCGGCCGAGATCCGCGCGCCGGCCGGCACGATCCCCGGCGTCTCCGCATTCCAGATCCACTTCGCCTCGCGCGACATTCTCACGCCCGGCGACACGCCGAACGTGCTCGTCGCGATGAACCCGGCGGCGCTGAAGGCAAACCTGCCGACGCTGGAGCGTGGCGCGACGATCATCGCCAACGAGGACGCCTTCACGAGACGCAACTTGGAGAAGGCCGGCTACGACGGCAACCCGCTCGACGGCGACGCGCTCGCCGACTTCCGCGTCCACCGCGTGCCGATGACGACGCTCACGACGCGCGCCGCGGAGAACCTGGAGGGCGTCGGCACGCGCGACGCCGCGAGAGCGAAGAACCTGTTCGCGCTCGGCCTGCTGTCGTGGCTCTACGGCCGCCCGACCGACGGCACCGAGCGTTGGATCGAGGCGAAGTTCGCAGCGAGGCCTGCGGCGCGCGCCGCGAACCTCGCCGCCTTCCGCGCCGGCTGGAGCTTCGGCGAGACGACCGAGCTGCTTGATGTGCAGTACCGCGTCGCGCCCGCGACCGACGTCGCGCCGGGCACCTACCGGCAGGTGAACGGCACGACCGCGACGGCGCTCGGGCTGATCGCCGCCTCGGCGCGCAGCGGGCTCCCGCTGCTGCTCGCCAGCTACCCGATCACGCCCGCCTCCGAGCTGCTGCACGAGCTCTCGCGCCACGAAGGCGCCGGCGTGCGCACGATCCAGGCGGAGGACGAGATCGCCGCCGCGGGCATGGCGCTGGGCGCCGCCTACGGCGGCCATCTCGGCGTGACCGCGACGAGCGGCCCCGGCATGGATCTCAAGGCCGAGACGATCGGACTCGCCGCGATGCTGGAGCTGCCGCTCGTCGTGATCGACGTGCAACGCGCCGGCCCGTCGACCGGCATGCCGACGAAGACCGAGCAGTCCGACTTGCTGCTCGCGCTGTACGGCCGCCACGGCGAGTCGCCGCTGCCGGTGCTCGCGGCGGCGACGCCGGCCGACTGCTTCGAGACGGCGTTCGAGGCGGCGCGGCTGGCGATCGCATACCGCACGCCGGTGATCCTGCTGAGCGACGGCTTTCTGTCCAACAGCTCAGAGCCATGGCGGATCCCGGACGCCGCGTCGCTGCCGGCGATCGACCCGGCGTTCGCGCACGCGGGCGGCGCCCGTCCGCCTGAGCCGTTCCGACCCTACGCGCGCGATGCGCGCGGCGTGCGCCCGTGGGCGCCGCCGGGGACGCCGGGCTTGCAGCACCGCATCGGCGGCTTGGAGAAGCAGGACGGCAGCGGCAACATCTCCTACGACCCGGCCAACCACGCGACGATGACGCGCCTGCGCGCGGAGCGGATCGCCGGCATCCAGCGCGAGCTGCCGGCGGTCGCGGTCGACGCGGACGAGGGCGCCGAGCTGCTGGTGCTCGGCTGGGGCTCGTCGTATGGCGCGATCCGGGCGGCGGCGCGGCGCGTACGCGACCGTGGGCTGAAGGTGGCGATCGCCCACCTGCGCCACCTGCAGCCGCTTCCGCCGAACGTCGGCACGCTGCTGCGCGCCTATCCGCGCGTGCTCGTGCCGGAGATGAACGGCGGCCAGCTCGCGCAGCTGCTGCGCGCGCACTTCCTCGTCGACGTGCATTCGCACACGAAGGTGGCCGGCCAGCCGCTGTTCGCCGCCGAGCTGGAGCAGGCGATCGTGGAGGCGATGGCGTGAGCGCGACAAACGGTCACTCGCCCGCCCTCGCGAAGGCCGACTTCCAGTCCGACCAGGAGACGCGCTGGTGTCCCGGCTGCGGCGACTACGCGATCCTCGCGGCCGTCCAGTCGTTCATGCCCGAGCTGGGGATCCCGCCCGAGCGGATCGTCTTCATGACGGGGATCGGCTGCGCCGGGCGCTTCGCCTACTACATGGACACGTACGGGATGCACGGCATCCACGGCCGCGCGCCCGCGCTCGCGACCGGGCTGGCGACGACGCGGCCGGATCTGTCGATCTGGGTCGTCACCGGCGACGGCGACGCGCTGTCGATCGGCGGCAACCACCTGATCCACGCGCTGCGCCGCAACGTGCCGGTGAAGATCCTCCTGTTCAACAACCAGATCTATGGACTGACGAAGGGGCAGGCGTCGCCGACGAGCGAGCGCGGCAAGATCACCAAGTCGACGCCGTTCGGCTCGCATGACCGGCCGTTCAACCCGCTCGCGCTCGCGCTGGGTGCGGAGGCGACGTTCGTCGCGCGCACGCTCGACACCGACAAGGACCACCTCGCCGCCACGCTGCGTGCCGCCGCCGCGCACGACGGGACCGCGTTCGTCGAGATCTACCAGAACTGCCCGGTCTTCAACGACGGCGCGTTCGACGCGCTGCGCGACCGTGCGCAGGGGGCGGTCAACCGCATCCCGCTCGTGCACGGCGAGCCGATCCGCTTCGGGATCGACGGCGAGAGAGGCGTCGCGCGGGACGCGGACGGCGACCTGGCGATCGTCGCCGTCGCCGACGTGGGGGAGGACGCGCTGCTCGTGCACGACGCCTACCGCGAGGACCCGAGCCTCGCGTTCGCGCTCGCGCGCCTCGCCGAGCAGCCGACCGGCCCGACGCCGATCGGCGTCTTCCGCGCCGTCGAGCGCCCGCTGCACGGGGCGGCCGCCGCAGCCGCGGATCCCACGCGCCCGCGCGAGGTCGCCGACACCGCCGCCCTGGACGCCCTCCTGCACGCCGGTGACACCTGGACGGTCGCCTGACCCGAGTGGTTCGCATCTGATGCGTGCACTGCTAGCATCACGCATCATGACCCGCACCACGCTCGATCTCGACCCCACCGTCCTCGCGCAACTGCGCGAGCGCGCCGCCGCCGAGCACAAGAGCATGGGCCAGGTCGCCTCCGAGCGGCTGGCCGTCGGCCTCGAACAGGACGCGCCCGCCGAGCTGCCTCCGCTCAACTGGATCCGCAAGGACATGGGTCCGTGGAAGGTCGACATCGAGGACAAGGACGCGCTCTGGCGGATCCTCGACGAGGAGTGGTACGAGCCTCGTGAGCGGCCGTGAGCGCCGCCATCGACACCAACGTTCTCCTGTACGCGACCAACACGGGCGACCCTCAGTCCGATGCCGTGTACCGACTGCTCGATCGTCTCTCCAAGGGCCCTGACCTGCTCTACGTCTTCTGGCCGGTGATCATGGGCTTCCTGCGGATCTCGACACGCGTCGCCATCGCCGGCGAGCCGCTGACGCCTGAGCAGGCGATCACCTCGGTCCGCGCCCTGATCGAGCGCCCCAACGTCCGCACGCCCGGCGAGCAGCCCGGCTTCCTCGACCTCTACGCCGCCACTGCGCCGCACGGCACGCGCGGCAACCATGTCCCCGACGCGCACATCGCTGCGCTGATGCGGCAGAACGGCGTGCGCATCATCTACACGCGCGACCGCGACTTCCGCCGCTACGACGGCATCGAGCCGCGCGACCCGTTCGCGTAGGCCGGCGCCGGCATCCCGCCAGGCATCGTCCTCGCCGGTTCGCGTACGCAGTACGCCACACCGGCTGCGTCCTCTCCTGGCGGGCGCCGGCATCCGGCCTGCGGCGGGTGGGCGCTTGCCGCACGCGCGTACGATCTTCCCTATGCGGATCCTCGTGGTGGAGGACGAGACGGCGATCGCCGACTTCATCCAGCGCGGGCTGCAGGCTGAGGGCCACGCGGTCTCGTGCGCGGGCGACGGGCTCGAAGGCGAGCGGCGCGCGCTCACGGACGACGTCGACCTTGTGATCCTCGACGTGATGCTGCCCGGCAAGGACGGGCTCGGCGTGCTGTCCGCGATCCGGCGCGAGAAGCCGGAGCTGCCGGTCGTGATGCTGAGTGCGCGCGCGACCGTCGACGACCGCGTCGCCGGGCTCGACGGCGGCGCGACCGACTACGTCACGAAGCCGTTCAGCTTCGACGAGTTGGCCGCGCGCGTGCGCGCGCACCTGCGCACGCCGCGCCAGCGCGACGCGACCACCCTCTCCGCTGCCGGGATCGAGCTCGACCTGCTGAGTCGCAGCGTCGCGCGCGACGGTGTCGAGCTGCGCCTCTCCGCACGCGAGTTCGACCTGCTCGCCTACTTCCTGCGCCACCCCGACCAGGCGCTCTCCCGCCAGCAGATCCTGTCGGCGGTGTGGGGCTACGACTTCGACCCGGGCACGAACGTCGTCGAGGTCTACGTGCGCTACCTGCGGCGCAAGCTCGAGCTGCCCGGCCGCCCGGCGCCGATCGACACGCTGCGCTCGGTCGGCTACCGCCTCACCACCCGCTCCTGAGCAGATGGCGCGCACGAGCGACACCGACGTCGGCCCGGTCTCGCGCGTTCCCTGGTTCCGCAGCTTGCGCGCGCGGCTCGCGCTCGCGATCGCGCTGATTCTCGTGGCCGCGCTCGGCACGACGTTCGTCGCGACCTATCGCGGCACCGGCACGCAAGTGCAGGCGCAGATCGACCAGGACCTGCGTCAGGAGGCGAGCGCGTTCGAGCAGAAGATCCCCGTCTTCAAGGTGACGCGCAGCCACGTGACGCGCGTCGCGCAGCGGTACATCGCCGATCAGGTGACGTTCACCGTCGCGCCGCGGCTGTACGTGGTGCGCGTCGCGGGCGGCGGCATCGTCTCCAACCAGCCGGAGCTGAACCCGGCGGACACGACCACGCTCGACCGCAGCGTCGCCGGGCCGCACCGTGAGAGCCCCGAGGCGAGAGCGGTGCGCACCGCGCCGCTCGGCTTCTCCGACGTGACGGTGAACGGCGAGGCGGTGCGGCTGTACGTGATCCCGGTACTGCGCGACGGCAGACGCGTCGCCTCGATCGGCGTCGGCGAGCCGACCGAGGGCGTCGCGCGCGCGCAGAGCGGCGTCGCGCGCACGTTCCTGTTTGCCGGCACCGCCACGCTGCTCGCGGCGATCGTGCTCGGCTTCGCGTTCGCGACGCGCCTCTCGCGCCCGCTGCGGCGGATGGCGACGACGGCCGCCGAGGTGCGTGCCGGCGACCTCTCCAAGCGCATCCGCGCGTCGCGCGGGCGCCACGATGAGGTGCGCGTGCTGGCCGACGCGTTCGACCGCATGCTCGACCGCTTGGAGGACGCGTTCGCGCGCCAGCGCGGCTTCGTCGCCGACGCGTCGCACGAGCTGCGCACGCCGCTGACGGTGATCCGCGGCCAGCTCGAGGTGCTCGCGCGTCAGCGCGAGGTGACGCCGGAGGATGTGCGTCACGTCGACGAAGTTGTGTGCACGGAGGTCGTGCGGATGGAGCGGCTCGTCGAGGACCTGCTGCTGCTGGCGCGCGCCGACGAGGACGAGCTGCTGCGCCCGGCCACGCTCGACCTGCGTCCGTTCGTGACCGAGCTGTTCGACTCCCTCACGCTCATGGCCGAGCGCCGCTTCGAGCTCGGCGACGTGCCGGAGGGGACGCTGCGCGCCGACGAGGACCGCCTCGCGCAGGTCGTGCGCAATCTTGCGGGCAACGCCGTCGAGCACACCGGTCCCGACGGGATCGTGCGCGTGTGCGTGACCGCGCTGCCGCGCGGCTGGGTCGAGATCGCGATCGAGGACGACGGACCCGGCATCCCGCCCGAGCAGCGCGACCGCGTCTTCGACCGCTTCCACCGGCTCGACAGCTCGCGCACTCGCGGCAAGGGCGGCGCCGGGCTCGGGTTGGCGATCGCACGTGCGATCGTCGAGGCGCACGGCGGCCGCATCACGGCCGGCGCATCGCCGGAGGGCGGCGCGCGCGTCGCCTTCCGCCTGCCCGGCTTCAGACCGGCCGGCCGTTCCACGACACGGCGCGCCTCCGTGGCGGCAAGCTCACCCCCAGCTCCGCGGCGCGCGTAGGCTGGCGCCATGTGGCGCAACTGGGCGGGAGACCAGCGCTGCGAACCGGCCGCGATCGAGCGGCCCGGCGGTGTGGCGGAGATCGCTGCCGCGCTCGAGCGCGCCGCAGCCGCCGGGCAGCGCGTGCGCGTGGCCGGCAGCGGGCACTCGTTCACCGACGCCGTCTGCACCGACGGGCGTTTGCTGTCGCTGGAGCGAATGGATCGCGTGCTCGACGTCGACCGTGCAAGCGGGCTCGTGCGCGTCGAGGGCGGCATCACGATCCACGCTCTGAGCGCCGCGCTGGCGCGGCACGGGCTCGCGTTCGAGAACCTCGGCGACATCGACGTGCAGACGATCGCGGGCGCGATCTCAACCGCGACGCACGGCACCGGTGCGCGGCTGCGCAACCTGTCCGCGCAGGTGGAGTCGATCGAGCTGGTGCTGGCCGACGGCACAGCACGGGTGTTTTCGGCGTCCGACGCGGACCCGACCGCCTTTCTGGCAGCGCGTGTCGGCGTCGGCTCGCTCGGCGTGATCGCAGCCGTGACGTTGCGGGCCGTGCCGGCGTTCACGCTGCGCGGCGTCGACGCGCCGAGGCCGCTCGGCGAGACGCTCGACCGGCTCGAGCAGCTGGGGGAGGAGAACGACCACTTCGAGCTGTTCGTCTTCCCGCACTGCGACACCGCGCTGACGCGCGCGAACAACCGCGTCGAGGAGCCGCCGCGGCCGCGGTCGCGGCTGAGCGCCTACGCGAACGACGTGCTGCTGACGAACCACGCGTTCCACGCCTTCTGCCTCGCGGGCCGGGCGCTTCCGCGCTTGATCCCGGCGCTGAACCGCACCGTCACGCGGCTGGCCGGGTCGAGTGCGCGCGTCGATCGCAGCGACCGCATCTTCGCCTCGCCGCGGCTCGTCAGATTCACGGAGATGGAGTACGCGCTGCCGCGCGAGCGCACCGCTGAGGCGGTGCGGCAGGTGATGGAGCTGATCCCCCGGTGCGGCTTCCAGGTGCCGTTCCCGATCGAGGTGCGGCTGGTGGCAGGCGACGATGCGCTGCTGTCACCCGCGCACGGCCGTCCGACCGGCTATGTGGCGGTCCACATGTTCCGCGGCATGGCGTGGGAGCCGTACTTCCGCGCGGTGGAGGCGATCATGGATGAGCACGGCGGTCGCCCGCACTGGGGCAAGCGGCACTTCCAGGCGGCCGAGACGCTGCGGCCGCGCTATCCGCGCTGGGACGACTTCCAAGCCGTCCGCGCCCACCTGGATCCCGACGGTCGCTTCGGGAACGCTTATTCCGACAGGGTTCTCGGGGGAATCTCTAACGTTTGAGTCGAGCGTTAGATTCTGGCGTTTCTGACGCTCAGCGGGCGCACATCGGGCAAGACCTGGGCGATCGCGTCGCGCAGTGCCGCGAAGTCGTCCACGTTCTCGGTCAGCACCCCGTAACCGCCGGCAAACGCGCACGCCGCGATCTGCACGTCGAGCGCCCACGCGGCGCGCTGCTGCGCCCGCGTGCCGGCGCGGCGGTGATTGCGGGTCGGCGGGTGCGGGATCTGCGCGAGCAGCCAGCCGGCGAGTTGGGCCGCCGCGCTGCCGAACGCGATCACGTGCGCGAGTGGATCCTCGATCAGGTCTCCGAACCAGCGCAGCCGCGACAATGCCGGTTCGCGCGGCAGATGCGGCGCCGACAGCCCGCGAACGAGCTCCTGGACCGCCGGCGCCGGCAGCGGAACGACGATCGCATCCCGCCGATGGGTTGCGAGAAGCGACGCGTGGCGCCCGTTCTCGTGGGTGCGCGAGAGCACCGACGTGTCCCAGGCGTCAGGCACCATGCGTCTCCTCGTCGTAGATGCCCAGCCGGAAGCCGAGGATCGCGCGCTCGGTCTCCTCGCCCGAGAGCATCTCCGCGCCAGGTTGTGGCTCGTGTCCGATCAGCCGCTCGATCGCCGCGCCGCGCTCGGCGGCGAGCTCCTCGACCGTCTGTCTGTACTCGTAGCGTCTGGCCCCGTCGTATGCCAGGCGGATGAGCGCGTCGTTGGTGCTCGTGCGGTGCTGCTCGGCGTAGCGAGCGACCGTCTCGGCGAGGTCGTCGGGGACGCGCAGCGTCGTGCGCGAACCGGCGCGTCTGGGGGCGCGGGGTCTGCGGTCGGATCTGCGAACGGGGGCCATCGGAATCGAAGCTACCATGGCTCCGACGCTAGAGCATCAAGTGATGCGCATGAGCGGCAAAATGCAACAGAAGTGCTGGAAATCAGCTACAGAAAGCACTGTCCCTCGCCGCGATAGGTCGGCACCGTCTCGACCACGCGGTCGCCTTCGATCAGGTGCAGCACGTCGAAGCGCTCGCACAGCTCGCCGGCCTTTGCATGGCGGAACCAGACGCGGTCGCCGATCCGCAGACGGTCGGCAGCGGCGCCCAGCAGCGGCGTTTGCACCTCGCCGGCGCCCTCGCGGCCGTCGAGGCGCAGGCCGGCCGGCAACACGGGGCGGGGAAGCCGCGCACGGTCGCCGGAGCCCGAGGCGAGGTAGCCGCCGCCGAGCGCGGTCACGACGCCGCGGCCGGGGCGCCGCACGACCGGCAGCGCGAACAGCGCCGCCGGCCGCGGTCTGAAGCGCGAGTAGGCGTCGAACAGCGTCGGGCCGTAGAGCCCGGACCCGGCGGCGACCTCCGTCACCGCCGGCTCGGCCGCGGTCGACTCGAGCGAGCCGGTGCCACCGCCGTTGACGAATTCGATCGCGCCCGCGCCGGCCACGGCCTGCACCGCCGCCACGATCGCCGCGCGCCGCGCCGCCAGCTCGCGCGCCGACGCGCGCTGCACGGCGCGCAGCGCCAGGCCCAGCAGCGGTCTGCCCGGCGGGCGGTCGCCGAGCCCGGCGATCTGCGCCTCGTAGGCCATCAGCCCGACGAGGCGCAGACCGGGTCGCGCGACGATCTCGCGCGCGAGCGCCGCCGCCTGCTCGGGCGTGTGCAGGGGTGAGCGCTTGACGCCGATGTGCACCCGTCCGCCGAGCGGGCGCCACGACGCGTCGGCGTCAATCGCGACGCGCACCGGCCGCCATGGCAGCCCCGGCGGCGGCGTCGTGTGCGCCTCGATCAGCTCCAGCTGCGCGACGTCGTCGACCATCACGGCGATGCCGGCGTCGTCCTCGCGCGTCGCGAGCGCGCGCAGCGCCGCGCGGTCCGCCGTCGGGTAGGCCACGACGATGTCGCTCAGGCCGTGGTCGGCGAGCCACAGCGCCTCCGGCAGCGTGTACGCGAGCGTGCCGCGAAAGCCGGGATCGAGCGCGAACGCGCGACGCAGGATCGTGCGGCAACGGATCGACTTGCTCGCGAGCCGGATGGGCGTGCCGCCCGCGCGGCGCACCAGGTCGCGCGCGTTTGCGCGCAAGGCGTCGAGGTCGACGACCGCGAACGGCGGATCGAGGTCGGCGGTCGCCTGCTCCAGGCGCGCGTGATCGCCGCTGGGATCGGGCATCGCGGCGACCTTACCGCTCCGCCCAGCCGGCCGGCGACGGCCACCGCCGACGCGCCTAAATACGCCTTCTTCGCCGCACTTCGCGACATTCCTCCGCCGCTTCGGCTAGTCTGCCGGCCGTCGCTTGTACCCAGCCGAATCTCCGGCACTGCAAAAAGCCGGGGAGCGGGGGAACCAGTTGAGGCCGGACGCACGGTCCTCTGGGGCGAATCGTCGCAAGTTCGCGACGTAGCGCTGCTCTTTCTGCGCGAGCCCGTCAGCTAACCCCGCAGGCGCCCGAAAGAGAAGGGGTTTGCACCCGTGCCGTCCGTCATCGCGCCGGCTCGCCGGCGTTCGCGTTCTGTCATCAGCCTGGTCGTGCTCGCCGTCGTTGCGCTCGCCGCGCTCGCGCCGTCGCTCGCGACCGCAGCACAGCACCTCGGCGACCGCGCCCTGCACGAGGGCGATCGCGGCCACGACGTCCGCGTGCTGCAGGACTTCCTCACGCGTGCCGGCTACCCGACGCCGATCGCCGGCGTGTTCGGGCCGGAGACGCTGCGCAACGTCAAGCGCTTCCAGCGCGCGCATCACATGACCGTCGACGGCGTCGTCGGGTCCGGCACCAGCAGAGCGCTGCGCACGATCGCCGCCCGCCGCGCCGATGCGCAGAAGCACGCTGCAGCAGGCGGCGGCTCCCAGCACCTCGGTGACCGCACGCTCAAGAAGGGCATGCGCGGCCACGACGTGCGCGTCTTGCAGGACTACCTCACGCGCGCCGGCATCACCACGCCCGTCGATGGCGTGTTCGGCCCCGGCACGCTGCGTAACGTCAAGCGCTTCCAGCGCGACCACGGCCTCACCGACGACGGTGTCGTCGGGCCGGGCACCGAGAACCTGCTGCGCCAGCTCGGCGAGGGCGGCAGCGCCGGCGACAGCGGCCAGGCGGCCCCGGCGCCCGCGCCGGTCGGCCATGCGCGCCTGCGCGCCGACGGCACCGCCGTCGCGCCGTCCGACGCGCCCGCCGCGATCAAGGGCGTGATCGCCGCCGGCAACCGCATCGCGACGAAGCCGTACGTCTATGGCGGTGGGCACGGGACGTGGATCGACAACGGCTACGACTGCTCCGGCTCCGTCAGCTTCGCGCTGCACGGCGGCGGGCTGATCAACACGCAGCTCGACTCGACCAGCTTCGAGTCCTACGGCTCGCGCGGCGCGGGTCGCTGGATCACGATCTACGCGAACGCCGGCCACGCCTGGATGACCGTCGCCGGCCTGCGCTTCGACACGAGCGGCGCAAGCCCCTCGCGCTGGCAGTCGGACATGCGCTCCGGCTCGGGCTACGTCGTGCGGCACCCCACCGGCTTCTAGCCGACCTTCCAGCCAGACGCGGAGCTCGCGTCGCCCCGCGAGGGCGTCCCAGTACCGGCCGCTGGGACGCCCTCGCAGTCGGCGCGCTGCGCGCGGCCGCCTCCGGCACGGGTTCGGGCCGGCGCCGGCGCCGGCGCCGCAACCGGCGTGCTCGTCCTGGCCGCGCGGCTAGCATCGCCGCATGTCCGCACTCGCCGATGCCTACGCCCTGACCGACGACCAGCTCGCGTTCCGCGACACGATCCGCCAGATGGTGCGCGAGCGCGTCGCGCCGCGCGCGGCGGAGATCGACGAGAAGGCGGAGTACCCGTGGGATCTCCGCAAGCTGTTCGCGGAGCACGACCTGTTCGGCCTGCCGTTCGAGGAGGAGTACGGCGGCACCGGCACCGGCGCGCTGACGCTCTGCATCGCGATCGAGGAGGTCGCGAAGGCGTGCGCCTCGAGCTCGCTGATGCTGGCGGTGCACGACCTCGGCACGCTGCCGATCAGACTGTTCGGCAGCGAGGAGCTGAAGCAGCGCTTCCTTCCCAAGTGCGCGACCGGCGAGTGGTCGCCGGCGTTCGCGCTGTCCGAGCCGGAGGCCGGTTCGGACCCCGGCGGCATGATCTGCAAGGCCGTGCAGGACGGCGACGAGTGGGTCGTCAACGGCACGAAGAACTGGATCACGAACCTCGGGATCGCCGACTTCTACGTCGTCTTCGCGGTCACCGACCCGAGCGCCGGTCACTCGCGCGGGATTAGCGCGTTCGTGGTCGAGAGAGACCGTCCGGGCTTCTCCGTCGGCAAGCTCGAGAGAAAGCTCGGCATCAAGGGCTCGCCGACCGGCCAGCCGATCTTCGAGGACGTGCGCATCCCCGCCGCGAACCTGATCGGCGAGGTCAACAAAGGGATGCACGTCGCGCTCGGCACGCTCGACTACTCGCGGCTCGGGATCGCTGCGCAGGCGCTCGGGATCGCGCAGGGCGCGACCGACTACGCCGCCGCCTACGCGCGCGAGCGCAGACAGTTCGGCCAGCCGATCAACGCCTTCCAGGCGATCCAGTTCAAGCTCGCCGACATGGAGACGCAGACCGCGGCCGGTCGCGAGCTGCTCTACCAGGCGGCCGCGAAGGCGGACCGCGGCGATAGAGACCGCGGCAAGTACAGCGCGATGGCGAAGCTGTTCAACTCCGACAACGCGATGCGCGTGACGGTCGAGGCGGTGCAGGTGCTCGGCGGCTACGGCTACGTCAACGAGTACCCCGTCGAGCGGATGATGCGCGACGCGAAGATCACGCAGATCTACGAGGGCACGAACGAGATCCAGCGCCTCGTGATCGCCCGCACGCTGCGCTGAGCGGGGACCCGCCGCTTCGGTCGTCGGCGCGCAGCCGAGCGGCTACGCTCGGTTGATGTTCTCGAGGCTTCCGACCGGCGCGCAGATCGCTTGGTCGGCCCTCGTCGCCTTCACGCTCGGAATCCTTGCGATCACGGTGGTCGAAGGGTTCGCGCCGACCTATCCACTGCGCTTCTTGCAGGGGATCGCCGTCGCGCTCGCCGGCGCGCTCGTGATCACGTTCATCCTCGCGCTCCTCACCGGCCGCCTGGCCGACTGGCGCAACCCGCGCTCCGAGCATGACTTTGAGGCGCTTGTCGAGCGCAGCGAGCTGCTCGCGCGCGAGGGTTTGTCCGGGGAAGACGACGACGAGCTCGACGACGGGGACTTCGAGGACGACCACGGGTTCGACCCGTGGAACGACGAGGACTTCAAGGCGCTGGTCAGATCGGCGCTCGACGAGCTGCCGCTCGAGTTTCACCGCGCGCTCGAGCACGTCGCCGTCGTCGTCGGCAGCGAAGGCCGCAAGCACCACGCCTACGGGCTGTACCACGGCCCCACCGTCGCGCACGACGGCTTCGCGCGGATCGTGATCTTCCAAGACACGATGGTGCGCGACTTCGGCCACGACCTCGACCTGCTGCGCGCCCAGGTCGTCAGGACCGTCCGCCACGAGCTCGCCCACCACCTCGGCTGGGACGAGGACGGCGTGCGCGGGCTTGGGCTCTAGCCCGCGGCTACTCGATGGCGCGATGAGTCGATGCGAGCAGCGACGGCGTTCCGTCGAGCCACCACAGCAGCACGTGGCTGTCCAGCAGGAGGCTCAATCGAGCATCCCGAACTCGCGGGCTATCTCCTCGTCGGCCTCATTGAAGCGCGACATGTCGATCTGCCCTCGAAGCGACCCGTAGCCCGTGCGGCGCGCGTGCGCGACACGCGGCACGAGTGTCGCGATTTCCTTGCCGTTGCGGGTGATCGCTATCTGCTCGCCGTGTTCGACGCGATCGAGCAGTTCGGGGAGGCGCGCTTGGACGCCTTGGACGTTCACACGGGTCATGCGACCACGGTAGGTCGCCGCACCTGCGCCGTCTACAGCGCACATATGGCAATCGGCGTCTGAACGCCGGCGTTCGGCCTATCCTTCACGGCAAGGCCCCCGTGGAGTGCGACCGCCGGGGGATAACGAAGGCCCGTGGAGTGCGACCGCCGGGCACCTCACCGAAAGGAACCTCATGTCCAATGCCGTCATCGTCGACGCGGTCCGGACGCCGATCGGCCGCGCCGTCAAGGGCTCGCTGAAGGACGTGCGCGCCGACGACCTCGCCGCGATCCCGCTCAAAGCGATCCTTGAGCGCAACCCGCAGCTCGACCCGGCCAGCATCGTCGACGTGATGATGGGCGCCGCCTCCGGCGAGGGTGAGCAGGGCTACAACGTCGCCCGCAACGCGCTCCTCCTCGCCGGCTACCCGGTCTCCGTGCCGGGCACGACCGTCAACCGCTTCTGCGCCTCCTCGCTGCAGACGATCCGCATGGCGTTCCATGCGATCACTGCCGGCGAGGGCGACACGTACGTCGCCTGCGGCGTCGAGGCCGTCTCGCGGCTCGGCGGCGGCTCGCCGGTGCCGTTCCACCACAAGCTCGACGGCTCTGAGGGCTCGCTCGTCAACGTCTACATCCCGATGGGCTTCACGGCGGAGAACGTCGCCGAGCGCGAGGGCATCTCGCGCGAGGCGCAGGACCGCTGGGCGGCGATCTCGCAGCAGCGCGCCGTCGCCGCGCAGGAGTCGGGCCACTTCGACAGGGAGATCGTCCCCGTCGTCGTCCCCGAGCACACCGCGACGGACGAGAACGGGAACGAGATCACCGTTCCCGAGGCGACCGTCACGAAGGACGACGGCCCGCGGCCCGGCACGACGGAGGAGAAGCTCGCGCAGCTGAGACCGGCGTTCAAGCCGGACGGCACCGTCACCGCCGGCAACGCCTGCCCGCTCAACGACGGCGCCGCCGCCGTGCTTGTGATGGCGGAGGAGAAGGCGGCGGAGCTCGGCATGACGCCGAAGGCGCGCATCATCGCCTCCGCCGTCGCCTCGATCGAGCCCGAGTACATGGGTCTCGGCCCGATCCCGGCCGTGCGCAACGTGCTCAAGCAGGCCGGCATGACGATGGACGACATCGACATCGTCGAGCTCAACGAGGCGTTCGCCGCGCAGGTCGTCCCCTGCCAGGAGGAGTGGGGCATCGCCGACGAGCAGCTCAACCCATTCGGCGGCGCGATCGCGCTCGGCCACCCGTTCGGGATGACGGGCGCGCGCATCATGACGACGCTGTTGAACGACCTCGAGACGCTCGACAAGACGATCGGGCTCGAGACGATGTGCGTCGCCGGGGGGATGGGCATGGCGATGGTGATTGAGCGTTTGAACTGATGTTCCGGCGAGGGCCCGCCACGCCCCGGCGGGCGGGTCCTGTCGGCTCCGGGCGCGCGCACCCCGGACTCCCGTCCGGGGCACGTGCGTCCTCACCGCCACCCGCCCGATCGGCGTCGCCTCAGACGGCAGGAGGCGTTTGCGAGGGCGCGCGAGGGTAGCTTTCGGGTATGTCCCTCATCCTCTTTCTGATCCTGCTCGCGCTCAGCGGGCTGATCGTCGGGGCGCTCGCGCGCCTCGCGCTGCCGGGGCCCGATCCGATGTCGATCCCGGCGACGATCGGCCTCGGGTTGCTCGGCTCGTTCGTCGGCGGCCTGATCATGCGCCTGCTGTTCCACGCCTATGGCGCGGGCCTCGTCGTCTCGGTGCTGTGCGCGACGCTGATCCTGTGGGGGATCCGGCGGGCGCGCGGTGAGCGCGTGCGGCCGTACAACTCGCGACGGTAGGCCGCCCGGCGGCGGCACCGCCGGGCGGCCAGCCCCGGCAGAGAGTTCGAGGCCAGCCACCCGACGACTCAGCCGCGGCCCGCTCGGAAGCTGGCCGCGATGGGGAAAGCCTTGTGGGTGCTCTCCAGCGGTTGGAACGCCGTAGGCGGCGCGAGGTTGGAGGGTTGCGGGACGAGCGCTTCGCGCGACCTGCGTGGGCGGGCGGTCAGCCGCCGTGGCGGTGGGCGGCGCCAGGTCCGCCGGCCCCGCCATGCGCGCCGGCCGCCGGGGTGCCAGCGTCGGGCGACGCCTTGCCCGGTGCGCCGCTTTCGGCGGCGGACGCAGACGGGGACGCCGGTGGCGCACCGGCATGCGACGAGTCGCCGCCGGCGTGGTTCGAGGCTTGCGGTGACGAGGTGTTCGGCGCCTGCTTCCCGCTCGGCCCCCCCGCACCGTCGGGCTTGCCCGGTGCTTTCGGCGCCGGAGCAGACGTGCCTCCCGGCGCGCCGGGATCGGACGGCTTACCGCCGCGCGGCGCGGTAGTCGGCGGTCTGCCGTTACTCGGAGTGCCGTCCGCTGGGACTCTGCCGCGCTGCTCCGGCGGCCCCTCGCTTGGCGGCGTGGGCGCCTGGCCGGCCGTTCCTTCGCCGTGGTGTCTGCCATCCCCCGGCGCGTCGACGGGCGTCACGTGCGCGGGCGCGTGCGCGATGCCCGGGATGCCGACGCTCGGTCCGGCATGGCCGTTTGCGGGGGAGCTCTGCTGCGACAGCGCATGAGACAAGCCGCTCCCGGCGGCGCTTCGACCGAGCGCCGGCGCGACGCCGCCGCCAAGCGCGGCGGCGGCATGCGGCACGCGCGACACGGACACGAGCCAGGAGGAAGGCCCGAGCGTGGTCTCCGCCGCAGGGCTGTTCCACGACGGCGCCGGCCCGGCGGCAGCGCTGCGGTGCTCGAGCCGTTCGGTCAGCGCGCCGCCGCTGGCCACCACGCCCGCGACGGCGAGCGAGACCGCCAGCTTGCCGGCTCCAGTCGACGCGATCGTGCCGAGCATGCCGCCCACAGTCCCGCTCGACGCGCCCGACGCCGCGCCGGCGGCCGTGGTGCCCGTCGCGGCAGCCGCTCCGCCGCTCGACGCTGACGCGCCGCTGGCGCCGCCCGACAGCACGGTCGCTTTCAGCGCTACGGTCGGGAGGACCGGCAGCGCCACCGCGAGCAGCTTGCGCTGCACCGCGATCTCGGCCTTGAACGCCCGACAGCCGTCGCAGGCGCGCAGATGGCGCCGCAGCGGACCGCGCCGCAGCGCCGCGCCCGTCGCGCTCGCCAGCTCCAGCCGGATCTCCTCGCACGGCGTCGCGCGCGCCTCGCGGCTTGCGGCCAGGGACGTGCGCGCCTGGAACACGCGCGCCTTCACCTTCTCTCTCGGGCAGCCGAGCACGGTCGCGATGCCGGCGTGGTCGAGCGCGCCGAGCTCCGCCAGCAGCAGCGCCGCGCGTTGGTCCTCCGGGAGGTGCGCGAGGTCGCTGAGCAGCTCGCGCACGTCCTCGCGCCGCTCGACCGTCGCGGCGAGGCCGTCGGTCGCCGGCTCGGCGAGCTCGATGTCGACATGCGCACGGCGTGCGCGCAGCAGCGAGACGCAGCGGTTGCGTGCGATCGCGAACAGCCACGGCCGGAGTTCGATCGGCTTGTCGTCGCGCGTGAGGTCGCGGAACGCCGCGAGGAAGGTGTGCTGGACGGCGTCCTCCGCCTCCTCGCGCGTGCCGAGCATGTGGCGGCAGAAGCCGAGGATCGCCGGGTGGTGGCGGTCGTACAGGACCTCGAACGCGCTCTCGTCGCCGGCCCGCACGAGCGCGACGAGACGGTCGTCGCCGGCGAGGCGCAGGAGGCGGATGGGCCGCCGCAGGCGCACCGGCGCGCGGTCCACGAAGACGTTCTCCATCCGCGCATTATGCGCCCCACGACGACTGCAACGCGTGCCACGGACGAAGGTTGGCCGCGTGGTCTCGGGCTGAGCGGATCTCCGACCCGCCGGTTTGCGGTCAGTGCTCGACCGGCGTGGCGAGCGAGAGCGCGAAGCGCTCCTGCACGTCGGTGTACCACCCGGCGAGCCGCAGGCCCGCAGCGGCGAAGTCCTCGCGCACGCGCTGGGGCGTGAACTTGGCGCTGATCTCGGTGCGGATCTCCTCGCCGGCGCGCAGCTCGACCTCCAGCCCCAGCGCGGCGATCCGCACCGCGCACGCGCGGCGCGCGCGCAGCCGCATCTCGATCCACTCGTTGCGGCGGTCGAAGAAGGCGACGTGCTCGAAGTCGCCGAGCGGAAAGTCGGCGTCGAGCTCGCGATTCAGGACCCGCAGCACGTTGCGGTTGAACTCGCCCGTGACGCCGGCCTTGTCGTCATAGGCGGCTTCCAGCACCGCCGGATCCTTGACCAGGTCGGTGCCGAGCAGCAGGTGGTCGCCGGGACTGAGCAGCGCCGCGATCTCGCGCAACAGCCGGCGGCGGCTGCCCGGCGGGAAGTTGCCGATCGTGCCGCCGAGCAGCGCGACGACGCGCGGCTCGCCGGGCGTCGGCGGCGGGATGCGGTCGAGGTGGCGCTCGAAGTCGCCGATCACGCCGTGCACGCGCAGGCCCGGGTACTCCTCGACGAGCGCCTCGGCGCTCGCGCGCACGACCGACTCGGCGACATCGAACGGGACATAGCGCCGCAGGCGGTTGGCCGCCGCCATCGCGTCGAGCAGCACACGCGTCTTCGCGGCGGTGCCGGAGCCCAGCTCGACCAGCTCGACGGCGCCGGTCGCCGCCACGATCGCGTCCGCCTCGGCGCGCAGGATCGCGCGCTCGGCACGCGTCGGGTAGTACTCGGGCAACGTCGTGATGCGGTCGAACAGCTCGCAGCCGTACGCGTCGTAGAAGTGCTTCGGCGGCAGCTCCTTGAACGGCCGCGTGAGGCCGTCGAGGACATCCTCCGCCAGCCCGCGCTCGTGCGCCGCGTCGAGGTGGTCGTCGATCGTGACGTCGGGCTCGCAGGTGGGGGAGATCGCCATCGGTCACACGTCCTTCGCTATGCGCAGGCCGGCGAAGATCTGTCGCCGCTGCGGGTGGTCCCAGTTGCGGAATGTCGGCGTCGCGACGCGGGCGCGCGTCGCCCACGAGCCGCCGCGCAGCACGCGGTAGTCGCCGCCGAAGAAGACCTCGGAGTACTCGCGGTACGGATGGGCGACGAAGCCCGGATAGCCGTCGAAGCCGCCGGCGGTCCACTCCCACGTGTCGCCGATCATGCCGAGACAGCCGGCGGGGGAGACGCCGTCCGCGTGCGTGCCGACGGGCACGGTGCCGAATGCGCGCTGGTCGACGTTGGCGTTGCCGGGCACCTGCTCGCGCGCCGTCTGCGTCTGCTGGTCCCAGGTCGCCGCCTTCTCCCACTCCGCCTCGGTGGGCAGTCGCGCGCCGTGCGCGCGGGCGAAGGCGTCGGCCTCGAACCAGGAGACGTGGACGACCGGCTTGCGCGGATCGAGCGGCTCGCAGCGGTCCATGCGCCACTCGTGGGTGGGCGGGCCGGTATCCGTCCACCCGGCTGGGTGCGTGATGTCGTACTGCTCCTTCCACGCCCACGCCTCGCGCGACCACCATTCCGGTCGCTCATAGCCGCCGCCGGCGACGAACTCCTGGAAGGCGCCGTTGGTGACGGGTGTGCGGCCGATCCGGAAGGCCGGCAGCTCGCGCGCGTGGCTCGGGCGCTCGTTGTCGTAGGCGAAGCCGTCGGCCGATGCGCCGATCATGCAGGGACCGGCGGGGACCTCGACCAGCTCCAGGCCGGTCAGGGCGGCGAGCGCGCTGTCCGCGGGCGGCGGCGACGCCGGCTCATGCGGGGCCGGCAGATGCGCCAGCTCCATCGTCTGGAGCATCGTCTCGGTGTGCTGCTGCTCGTGGCGCAGCACGAGCTCGTGCAGCAGCGGGTCGATCGGCAGCTCCGCGACCCGCTCGCGCACCTGCTCTAGGTAGGCGTGCGCCTCGGCGCGGTGCAGATAGGGGAGGTCGCCGCGCTGCGCGCGCGGCGTCTCAAACGCGTCGTAGACCTCCGCGAGGTCGGGTCGCAGCAGCGGCAGGCCGGCGCCGCGGTGCGCGAGCCACAGGTCCTCGAACGCGGCGATGTGACCGAGGTCCCACACGAGCGGGCTCATCAGCGGCGAGTGCACGCGTTCCAGCACATCGTCGTCAAGGTGTGCGACGAGCGTGAGCGTGCGAGCGCGCGTGTCGCGCAGCGCGTCGAGCAGGTCCCCTGTAGCGCCCGGCGGCGCTGCCGTCTCGCTCGGCATTGCTGTGGAGTCTTTCATGTCAGCCCGCGCCGGAAACCGCCTTCGGCTTGAGCTTCACGAGATCGTAAGAAGCTCAGGCGCCGTCGAAGCCGTCGAGCAGCGCGGCGAGCGCGGGCGCGTAGCCGGGCGTCGCCGTGTCGAACATCCCCAGCGCGGCGGCGAACGCGCGCGCCGGGTTCGGTGCCGCGACCGGCGCCCGCAGCGTGATCGTCTCGCCGTCGGCGTGCAGCGCCAGCGCGTGGATGCCGGTCAGGTCCGGTTGTTCGGGTGGGCCCAGCTCCAGCTCGACCGGCTCGCCGTCAGCGCGGCGCGCGATCCCGTTCCAGCCGCGGCCCTCGCACGACAGGCGCTCGACGCGCCAGCCGGCGCGCGCGGCGATCCAGCCCGCGAGCAGCAGCGCGCTCGCCTGCTGCGGGCCGCACGAGCGCAGCTCGACGCGTTCCACGCGCTCCAGCAGCGCGAGCGCGTCGGCATCGTCAAAGCGTGCCGCGACATGCCGGCGCCAACGTGCGAGACGCAGCCACGCGACATCGCGCACGCGCGCCACGTCGAGCGCCGCGGCGCGCGCGAAAGCGCCGGCCAGCGCGGGCCCGCTCGCGGCGCCGCTGTCGAGCACGAGCGCATGCGCGAGCCCGGTGAGCCGATCCTGCGCGCGGCCGGCGCGCGTCCCCGGCAGCCACAGCACTGTCGGCAGGCCGGCGACGAGCAGCGGACGAACAAGCGAGTCGGCGTGCGCAAGCCGCTCGGCTTCCGCCAGCAGCAGCGCCATGTCGTGGCAATGGCCGGCACAGCTTCGTCCCGAGCGGATCGTGCAGTCGATCGCGACGTGCGCGTCGAGCCGCGGCGCGTCGTGCTCGCGTACGACGATCGTGCGCGACGGATGGCGGTCGGCGAGGCCGGCGAGCTGTGTGGCGAGCGCCTCCGGCGCGACGTCGTCCGCCGGCGCGACGAGCAGGTTGAGCGTGCGCGTGGCGGCGTGGCCGTGTTCGTGCCGGGCGTGCTCGCGGTTGAGCGCCGACAGCCGCTCGGCGACCTCGCTCGCGGTCACGTCCTCGCCACGCCACTCGCTGCGCTCGCGGTCCGGCGGCGACACCCCTGGCGGGGCGAGCGCGCTCACAGCGCCCTCCAGGCGCGCCCGTCGCGCGCCAGCAACTCGTCCGCGGACGACGGCCCGGCCGTGCCGGCCTCATACGGCTGGGGCTCCTCGAAGTCCTCGTCTGCCCATGCCTTCAACACCGGGTCGACGATCGCCCACGCCGCCTCGACCTCGTCCGCGCGCGTGAACAGCGTCGCGTCGCCGAGCAACGCGTCGTGCAGCAGCCGCTCGTACGCCTCCGGCGACTCGCGCAGGAACGAGGTGCCGTACTGGAAGTCCATCTGCACCGGGCGCATCCGCAGCGCGGTGCCGGGCATCTTCGCCGCGATCTGCAGCGTGGCGCCCTCGTTGGGCTGCACTGAGATGACGAGCTCGTTGGGCGGCGGCGGCGCGTCGAGGTCGCGGAACGGCTGATGCGGCGGCGGCTTGAAGGCGATCGCGATCTCGGTCGTGCGCAGCGGCAGGCGCTTGCCGGTGCGCAGGTAGAACGGCACGCCGGCCCAGCGCCAGTTGTCGATCTCGACGCGCAGCGCTGCGTACGTCTCGGTGCGCGAGTCGGCCGGCACGTCCTCCTCCTCGCGGTAGCCCGGCACGCGCTCGCCGGCGATCCAGCCGGCCGTGTACTGGCCGCGGACGGCGTCGCGCGCGGGATCGAGCGGGCGCACGGCATGCAGCGCCTTCGCCTTCTCGTCGCGCACAAGGTTCGCGTCGAAGCTCGCCGGCGGCTCCATCGCGACGAGCGAGAGGAGCTGCAGCGCATGGTTCTGGATCACGTCGCGCAGCGCGCCGGCGCGGTCGTAGTAGCCGGCGCGGTGGCCGATGCCGATGTCCTCCGCGACCGTGATCTGCACGTGGTCGATCGCCGTGCGGTTCCACAGCGGCTCGAAGATGCCGTTGCCGAAGCGCAGCACCAGCAGGTTCTGAACCGTCTCCTTGCCGAGGTAGTGGTCGATGCGGAAGACCTGCTGCTCCTCGAAGGACGCCTCGATCGCCGCGTTCAGCTCGCGCGCGCTTGCGAGGTCGTGGCCGAACGGCTTCTCGATCAACAGGCGCGTCGGCGGATCGGCGCCGCGGCCCAGGCCGGCCTCGCACAGCCTGCGCGCGGTGTCGGCGAAGAAGGCGGGGGAGATCGCGAGGTAGAACAGCCGCTGCGAGGGCTCGCCGTCTTCGGAGTCGTCCTGGTCCAGCCGGGCGGCGAGCGCGTGGAACAGCTCCGGCGAGCCGTAGTCGCCGGCGACGACGCCGATGCGCGGCTCGAGCGCGTCCCAAAGCCGGTCGTCGAGGTCGCGGCGTGCGTGCGCGTCGATTGTGGCGCGCGCGTGCTCGCGGAACGACGCCTCGTCGTGACCGCCGCGCACGACCGCGAGCAGACGGAAGCGCTCCGGCAGGCGGCCGTCGGCGAGCAGGTCGTAGACGGCGGGCAGCAGCTTGCGCGCGGCGAGGTCGCCGGTCGCGCCGAACAGCACGAGCGTCGAGGGCGGCGGCAGCCGCTCGTCGACGTCCTGGGCGAACGGGTTCTGCGCGAGCGGCGTGGTCGTCGTGGCGGCCATGCGCGCGTACCCGTCCGCCCGCCGTCAGTCGCTCAGTCCGGCAGCCAGGTCCGCGATCGCGGCAGCCGCGTCGTCAGGCAGCTCGATCCGCAGGAACGGCAGCCCCCGCGAACGCAGCGTCGCCCCGTCGCCGATCGCCTGCGCACGCACGAGCGCGGCGAAGTCGTACGGCTGACCGGGGATCTCCACGCCGGCGCGTCCGCGGTCCACGAGCTGGACGAACACGCCGCTGCGTGGGCCGCCCTTGTGCAACTGACCGGTCGAGTGCAGGAAGCGCGGGCCGTAGCCGACGGTCGTCGCCGCGCCGGTGCGGGCCCGGATCGCGACGCGCAGCTGCGTCAGCGCGTCGTCGAGCTGCGGCGGCAGGTACGCCATCACCGCGACGTACGCGCCGGCGCCCGCGTGCGCGTCGAGCAGCTCGCGCAGCGCGGCGGCGGCCTCGTCGCCGCTCACCGCCGCCGCGTCGTCGGCGGGGAACGCGCCGTCGCGCGCGTACGCCTCGATCGTCGCGACCGTCGCATCCTTCGCCGACTGCACGTCCGGCTGATCGAACGGGTTGACGCCGATCACCGCGCCGGCGACCGCGACCGCCAGCTCCCAGTGGAAGAACAGCGCGCCGAGGTCGAGCGGCTCGTCGAACGGCACCGCGATCACCGGGTGGCCGGCGTCCGCGAGCGCGTCGAGCTTTGCGTGCGCGTCCGCGTTCCCCTCCCCGCTGGTGCGGTGCAGGTGCACGAACACGCGGTCGTCGCCGTACGCCTCCGGCTCGGCGAGCGGCTCGTCGGCGATCGGGACGATCCCCTTGCCGTGCTTCCCGGTCGACTCGGCCACGAGCTGCTCCAGCCACAGGCCGAGCGCCTGCAGGGGCGCGTCGACTACGAACGTCAGCTTGTCGCGCCCGCCGCTCGCCAGCTCGCCGAGCGCGCAGCCGAGCCACAACGCCGGCGCGTGGCCGGGCGGCAGCGACGGGTCGGCCGCGCGCGCGGCGACCTCCGCACGCTCCAGCAGGCCGCGCACGTCCGCGCCGATCAGTGCCGCCGGCACGACGCCGAACGCGCTCAGCGCGGAGTAGCGCCCGCCGATGTCGGGGGCGCCATGGAAGACGCGGCGAAAGCCCTGCTCGCGCGCGAGCTGCTCCAGCGAGGTGCCGGGATCCGTGATCGCCGCCCACTGGCGGCCGTCGGGCGCGAGCGCGTGGAAGTGCGCGTGCATCGAGCGCGGCTCCAACGTGCCGCCCGACTTGGAGGAGACGAGGAACAGCGTCGTGTCGAGCGGCAGGCGCGCCTCCAGCGCCGCGACCGCGTCCGGATGCGTCGAGTCGAGCACGTGCAGTCGCAGCCCGTCCACCCCCGAACCGAACGTCTGCCACAGCACCTCCGGCGCGAGCGAGGAGCCGCCCATGCCGAGCAGCGCGCAATCCGTGAAGCCCTCCGCGCGCAGCTCGGCGGCGAACGCGAGCACGTCGTCGAGCTGCTCCAGCGCGTGGTCGGCGACCGTCAGCCAGCCGAGCCGCTCAGACGGCTTGTCGTCGCCGGCCGGCCACAGCGTGTCGTCTCTGGCCCACACCCGCCGCAGCATGTGCTGCTCCTGCGCCCAGGCGGCGCGTCTGCCGATCGCGCGCGCCTGCTCGTCCGTCAGCTGCGCCTCGATGCTCGCGGGCTCCCCGGCCAGCACGGCCGCGCGCCGTCGCTCGATGCCTTCCAGCAGCGTCGTCATCGCGTCGGCGAACTGCACGATGCCGTCCTCCAACAGCTCGTCCGTCACCGCTTTGATCGACACGCCGGCGGCCTCGACCGCGTCGATCGCCGCATGCGCGTGCGCGGCCGCGTCCGGCAGCAGCGGCTCGACCGGCTCGCCGTGATCCTGGTAGGCGAGCAGCGTCGCCAGCGGCATCGTGTTGACCGTCTCCGGCCCGGCCAGCTCGGCGACGTACTTGACGTCCGAGTAGGCGGGGTCCTTCGTGCCGGTCGACGCCCACAGCAGCCGCTGCGGGCGGGCGCCCTGCGCCTTCAGCGCGGCAAAACGCTCGCCGCCGACGAGCTGCTGCCAGCGCTCGTAGGCGAGCTGCGCGTTTGCGACTGCGGCGGTGCCGCACAGCTCCGCTCTGTCGAGCGCCTTGAGGCGCTTGTCGGCGGCGGTGTCGACGCGCGAGACGAAGAACGAGGCGACGGAGGCGACGTGGTCGACCGGCTCGCCGGCGGCGGCGCGGTCCTCCAGGCCGGCAAGCCACGCCTCCGCGATCGCCGCCCACGCGTCGAGCGAGAACAGCAGCGTGACGTTGATGTTGATCCCCTCGGCGATCGCGGCGCGGATCGCCGGAACGCCCTCCGGCGTGCCCGGGATCTTGATCATCACGTTGGGTCGGTCGCAGCGCCGCCACAGATCGCGCGCCATCGCGAGCGTCGCCTCGGTGTCGCGGGCGACGTTCGGCGCCACCTCCAGCGAGACGTAGCCGTCGACCCCGCCGGTGCGCTCCCACACCGGCCGCAGCACGTCCGCGGCGCCCTGCACGTCCTCGATCGCGAGCGTCCAGTAGATCTCCTCGACGCCGTCGCCGTTGTGCGTGAGCTCGCCGAGCCGCTCGTCGTAGTCGGGGCTGCCGAGGATCGCCTTTTCGAAGATCGACGGGTTCGACGTCACGCCGACGACGCCGTCCTCCTCCACGAGCCGCTGCAGCTCCCCGCCGGTCAACATCGAGCGGCGGATCGAGTCGAGCCAGGCGCTGGTGCCGAGCTCCGCCAGGCGGCCGATCGGGGTGGTCGCGGGGACGGTGCTCATGGTTGGCGCTCTCCTGTCACGGGGTCTTGGTGAAGGGCTTGCACGCCGTCGCGCTCGAGCGCGGCGACCTGTCCGAGGCGGCGAACGTGACGCTCCTCGCCGCTGAAGCTCGCGGCCGCGAACACGCGCACGAGCTCGCCGGCGAGCTCGGGTCCGATCACGCGCGCGCCGAGGCACAGCACGTTGAGGTCGTCGTGCTCGACGCCCTGGTGCGCCGTGTACCCGTCGTGCACGGTCGCTGCACGCACGCCCGGCAGCTTGCTCGCGGCGACGGACACGCCGGCGCCGGAGCCGCACACGAGCACGGCGCGCTCGGCGTCGTCGCGCGCGAGCGCCTGTGCCACCGCGGCCGCCGCGTACGGGTAGTCGTCGTAGGTGCCGGCGTCGAGGACGACGTGGCCGCTCTGCTCCAGCGCGCCGACGACGGCGTCCCGCAAGGGCACGCCGGCGTGGTCGAAGCCGCAGGCGATCCGCATCGCTCTGGAGACTAGCTGCGTCCGACCGCGTACCGCAGGTACAGGGAGCCACTGCGCTCGAGCGCCCACACCAGCTCCAGCGGGGCGGGGTCGGCGAGCGGCGGCCCGCTCGTCATCGTCGGACCCGTTCCGCCGCCCGCGAGCTGCGGCGCGAGCGTCAGGAACAGCTCGTCGACGAGCCGCTCTTGCAGCAGCGCGCCCATCAGCGTCGGTCCGCCCTCGCACAGCAGCGCGCGCACGTGGCGCTCGGCGCGCAGGTGGCGCAGCGCGGTCGTGAGCGTCAGCTCGGCGGGGTCGAGCCGCACGACGGTGACGCACGCGGGGCAGTCCGGCTCCGGCGTCTCGCTCGGCGCGAACACCACCACGTCCGCCTCGGGCTCCTGGAAGAGGGGGATGTCGAGCGGCAGCTCGCCGCTGCGCGTGACGGTGGCGATGAGCGGCTCGGGGGAGAGCCCGAGCGCCTCGCGCGCCGCACGCAGCTCGGGCCGTCTGACGGCGCGGCCGTAGCGCTCGATGCCGAGCGTGCGCGTGCCGATCAGCAGCGCGTCGACCTGGGTACGCAGGCGGCGGAAGATCTCCATGTCGCCGTCGTCGCCGATCGGTCCCGAGCGCCCGTCGATCGTCGCGCGCCCGTCGGTGGTCGTCGCGAAGTTCGTTACGACCCAGGGGCGCTCGTCGTGCGCGCGCTCGTGCAGGCGCAGGTCGCCGAGCAGCTCCGTGCTGTCGAGTGTCGCGGGGTCGGGGTGGAGGCGGTGGAAGTCCATCGCGGTTGACCCTACCCCGTGCGCGGACGCGACCGATCGCCGTTCGCGCTGGTAGCGTGCGCGCCCGCATGACCGACTCCCGCCCCGACCGCAACCTCGCACTGGAGCTCGTGCGCGTGACCGAGGCCGCCGCGCTCGCCGCCGCGCGCCTCGTCGGTCGCGGCGACAAGGAGGCCGCCGACCAGGCCGCCGTCGACGCGATGCGCTTCGTGCTCGACTCGGTGCCGATGGACGGCCTCGTCGTGATCGGCGAGGGCGAGAAGGACGAGGCGCCGATGCTCTACAACGGCGAGCAGATCGGCAACGGCACGCCGCCTGCGGTCGACATCGCCGTCGACCCGCTCGAGGGCACGCGCCTGACGGCGCTGGGCATGCCGAGCGCGCTCGCCGTGATCGCTCTGGCCGAGCGCGGCTCGATGTTCGACCCGGGCCCGTGCGTCTACATGGAGAAGATCGCCGGCGGCGAGGAAATCGCCGACCTGCTCTCGCTCGACCGGCCGCTGCCGGAGACGCTGAGACTGATCGCCGAGCGCAAGGGCATGGGCATCGGCGACGTGACCGTGGTGATGCTCGACCGCCCGCGCCACGAGGACGCGATGAAGCAGGTGCGCGAGGCCGGCGCCCGCATCCGCCTGATCCTCGACGGCGACGTCTCGGCCGCTCTGCTGGCCGTCAGCGACCGCTCGCCGGTCGACCTGCTGTGGGGTATTGGCGGCACCCCCGAGGGCGTCATCTCAGCGGCGGCACTCAAGTGCATGGGCGGCCAGCTGCTCGGCCGCCTGTGGCCGCGCAACGACGAGGAGCGCCAGGCGGCGCTCGACGCCGGCTACGACCTCGACAGGGTCCTCACCTGCGATGACCTCTGCAGAGGTGACGACGTCTTCTTCTCCGCCACTGGCGTGACCGACGGCGACGTGCTGCAGGGCGTGCGCTACCGCGGCAGCGGCGCGACGACCGAATCGCTCGTGATGCGCTCGCGCTCCGGCACGGTCCGCCGCATCCACGCCCGCCACGACCGCACGAAGCTGCGCGCGGTCACCGGCGAGCGCTACGGCTGAGCCGCGGGCGCAGGCGGAGCCGAGGTCGGCGGCAGCGGCGGATCGGGCACGTCGTCGACCGTCAGCGCGTCGCTCGCGAAGCGACCGACGCGCGACTCGGCGAGATCGAGCCGCGCGAGCGAGCGCAGGAAGCCGTACGTGATCAGCACGTGGATGCGCGACTGCGTGACGCGATAGACGGGCGTGCTGAGGCGCCGGGCGATGGAGGGGTAGAAGTTCGCGACCTCGACCTCCACGCGGATGCGCGCGCAGCCGGGACGGTCCGCCGCTGACGCCGGCAGCCGCTGCACGTCGATCTGCAGGTAGCCGTCGCCGTGGCGCCCGCGCCGGTCGACCAGCAGCCCGTCCTCGATCCGCCAGCGCACCGTCCCGCGCCGCGCGTCCATCGCGTACTCCGGTGCCTTGAAGCGCAGCAGCCGCAGCGGCTGGCGCAGCAGCACGACGGTGCGCCGCGTCGCCGTGTAATCGACGCGGATCAGCCCGAGCGTGCAGCGCGACAAAAAACGCCAGTAGGTGCGTGCCAGGCGCTCGAGCTGCATCGGGCTCCACAGCCGTTCGAGCGCGTCGGCCGGCAGCGTCAGCTCGCCCGTCTGCACGGAGCGCACGGCGCCTTGCGCGCCGATCGTCGTGTCGTCGTCAAGCTCCGCGACACGTCCGGGCGCGTGCTCGGCACGACGGTGGCGGCGCGCCGCGACGAGTGCCGCGGCCACCGCCAGCAACGCGATCAGGGGAGCAGCCACGTCAGGATTGTGCCCCGCAGCGCGGCGTGTCCCTCACCCAAGCGCGCGCGGGTGCAGGTGGCGCGTGTCGACCCACTTGATCACGTAGTGGTAGGGCCACAGCAGGATCACCGCGTCGCCGTGCGGGATCCGTGGGTCGTAGCTGCGCAGCCCGTGGTGGGTGACGAGCCGGAAGCCGCGCCGTTCGAGCACCTTGAACATCCCGACATCGACCGGGTCGGGCAGGATCACGGTGTTGCCGCCGGCGCGCTCGAGCGCGTCCAGCACGCGTTCCATGCGCTGCTCGGTGCCGAGCGATTCCATGCCGGTGTAGGGGGAGACGTCGCGCAGGCCGTAGGCGTCGGCGATGCGGTGGCCGGTCGTCAGCAGGAGCGCGACCGGCGCCCCGCGCTTGTAGACGAAGCGGTGCGGCCCGTCGGCGAGCGTGGCGACGAAGCGGCGCGTGGCCGCATCAGTCGCGGGCACGAGCGGATGCGCGCCGTTGTCGGATTCTTCGGTCGGCGTGTACGGCGTGCCGAAGCGGTCGATCTGCGACCACGGCGCCGGGAACTGCGCCACCGAGCAGGCGGTGACGCCGAAGCCGAACAGCACCGCCAGCGCTGCGATCGAGATCCGCCGCGCCGGGTGGTCGGCGAGCTGGCGCACGACCGCGACGGTCAGCAGCGCCAGCGCCAGCGCCCAGCCGCCGAGCAGGAACTTCAGCGCGTCGGGGTGCGAGCCGGCGACGTAGTAGCCCCCCGAGCCGAGCCCGAAGACGCCCGCCCACGCGAGCATGCCGGTCAACAGGCGATCGCCCGCGCCGCGCAGCGCGCGCACGGTCGCGAGCACGATCGCCGCGACGTATGTCAGGTACACCACGAGGTGCATCGCAAGCAGGCCGGGCATCGGCAGCATCGCGAAGCCGGCGACCGTGAACAGGCGCGCGAAGTCGACCAGATTGCCGAGCTGCGGCAGCGAGCCGGTGCGCAGCAGCGTCAGCAGCGACACGAGCGCGAACGCGGTTGCGAGTCCGCCGGCCGCCGCGAGCGCGAGCTTCAGCAGCGGCGGCCGCGCGCGCCCGGCGTTCGACCACGCGAGCGCGGCGACGGTCGCGGCGAGCGCCGCGATGCCGAAGTCGGCGTTGTTGAGGACCGTCAGCCCGCTGGCGAGGAACAGCGCGTACGTGCCTGCGCTGCTCACGCCGCGGTCGAGCTGGCGCGCGGTCAGGAACGCGAGCACGTATGGCCCCGCGTAGCGGAGTGGGAGTGTGCCGTAGAAGGTGCCGACGCTCTCGCGATTGACGCGTTCGCCGCCGATGAAGAAGAAGCTTGTCGCCAGGAACGGCACGTACAGCAGCAGCGCGGCGAGCGGGCTGCGCGCGACGCGACGCAGCACGCCATAGATCGCCAGCAGCGCGACGCCGGTCAGCGTGCAGATGAACAGCGAGAAGACGAGCGTGCTCTTGCCGAAGACGGCCATCGTCAGCGCCGCCGGGAAGGGCCACAGCGAGCCGTACTGGGCGGTGAAGTCGACGAGCGGCGTGAGCCCGTTGAGGACGGCGAACGCTTCGTCGAGCGGGAAGGCGAGGTGGTAGCGGAAGTCTCTGGGAGCGTTCGCGATCGTCGCGTCGGACTGGACCGCGTGCAGCAGCCAGATCGCCGTCAGCGCGACGGCGATCGCGAGCGCCGCGAGCGAGCGCATGCGCGAATCGCGCAGCAGCTTGGTCGCCGCCGTGCGCAGGCGCTCCCGCCGCACCACGAGCACGACACCACCGGCGAGCGCGGCCGCGCACAGCAGCGTCGGCAGCGTGAAGTAGCGCGCGTGCAGCACGCTGTCGTCGTGCGTGTACAGCCGGCCGAACCTGAGCTGCGTCTGGCGCACGTAGCAGGCTGCCAGCAGCGCCCCGAACAGCAGCTGGACTCCGCGCACGACGTCGGCTTGCACGACGCGGCGCGGCAGCCGCGGCAGCCACCGCGGGGAGAGCGCCGTGACCAGCGAGATCAGCAACGGCAGGCTGAGGGCGATCAGGAAGCGCGCGTGCTCGGTCGGCTCCGGGCGCACCGTTCGGGCGGCGTCCGGCGTGAACGTGTAGCCGCTGAGCGGCGGCGTCAGCAGACGGCCCAGCGACGGGCCGAGCAGCACCGCCGCCCCCAGGACGAGCAGACTGCACGGGATCGCGCACAGCCACGCGGCGGTGGCGCGGTCCTCGGCGACGGTCGTCTGCGCGTGAGGCGTCGACTCGCCGGCCATGGCAGGCGAGCGTGCCGGCGCCCCCAGGCCGGCTGATGCCATGCGCGCACTCTACGTTCAGTACACCGAAAAAGAAAGCGGTAGTGCTACCCGAGCGCGCGGGGATGCAGATGGTGCGTGTCGACGAACTTCACGAGCGCGCCGCCGCGCCACGGCAGGGTCGTCGCGTCCTTCACGCCGCGCTGCGCGTCGTAGGGCTCGAGCCCGTGCGGGGTGACGAGCGCGAACCCGCGTCGACCGAGCGTTTCAAAGATGGCCGAATCGGTGGAGACGACGGCCGAGCCGTCGCCGGCCTGGTCGAACGTGGCGGGCAGCACGACCGTGTTGCCGCCGGCGTTGCGCAGCGCCGCGATCACCGCGTCGACCTGCTGCGTCGTGTGGAGCGAGTCGACGCCGGTATAGGGCGCGACGTTACGCACGCCGTACGCGTCGGCCAAGCGGTGGCCGAGCGTCGCCAGCACCGCCACCGGCGCACCGCGCACGACGACGAAGCGCGCGCGGCCGTCGGCGATCGCGGCGACGAAGTCGCGCATGCGCGGGTCCGCGGGCGCAGCGAGAGGCCGCGAGTCGGCGGCGGCGCTGCCGGTCGGGCCTGCCTCGATGCGGTTGAGCTGCGACCACGGCAGCGGGATCTGCACGACCGAGCAGACGGCGACGCCGAAGCCGAGCAGCACGGCGAGCTGCGCGACCGACGGGCGCCGTCGCGGCTCGCGCGCGAGCTGGCGCAGCACCACGTACGTCAGCAGCGCGAGCGCCAGCGCCCACGCCGAGAACGTCGTGCGCAGCGCTTCCGGCTGCGAGCGGCCGACGTAGTAGCTCGCGGCCCCGAGCCCGAACACGCCGGCCCACGCGAGCATCCCGGTGAGCACCCGGTTCTGCGCGCCGCGCAGCGCGCGCACCGTCGCCACGCCGATCGCCGCCACATACGTGAGGTAGATCGCGAGGTGCAGGCCGAGCGGGCCGGGGAGCGGCACCATCGCGTAGCCGCCGGACCCGTAGATGCGCGCGTACTCGACGACGCGCGCCGGCTGCGGCAGCTCGCCCGCGCGGATCAGCGTGAGCGCCGCGACGAGCGCAATCGCCGTCGCGAGGCCGGCGACGAGCGCGCCGAGCAGCTCCAGCAGCGCGCGCCGGTCGCGCTGCGGCGCACCCCACACGCACGCGGCCGCGGTCGCGCCGAGCGCCGCGATCCCGAAGTCGACGTTGTTGATCAGCACGAGCCCGGCTGCCGTGAACAGCAGCCAGGCGCCGATGCGGCGGCTGCGGCGCTCGACGTGGCGCGCCACGAGCCAGGCGAGCAGGTAGGGACCGGCGTAGCGCAGCGGGAAGATGCCGAAGTAGTTGCCGAACGTGCCGCGGTTGACGGACGCTTCGCCTATCGCGAAGAAGCTCGTGGCGAGCAGCGGGACGTACAGCAGCAGCGCCGTGATCGAGCTCCGGGTCGCGCGTCGCAGCACGCCGTAGACCGCGAGCAGCGCGAGCGACGTCAGCGTGCACATCGCGATCGTGAAGACGAGCAGCGTCTTGCCGAAGACGCCGAGCACGAGCGCCGTGAGGAAGGGCCACAGCGACGAGTACTGCGCGCTGAAGTCGACCAGCGGCGTGCGCCCGTTCACGACCGCGAACGCTTCGTCGTACGTGAATTCGAGGTGGTAGCGCACCGGCCACAGGACGGACGCGATCGACGTGTCGCTGTTGACCGCGTGCAGCAGCCACACGACCGTCAGGACCGTCGCCGCCGCGAGCGCGCCCCAGCGCCGCGACGACGACTCGCGCAGCAGCGAAGCCGTGCGTTCCCGGAGCGCGGCGCTGCGGACGCCCAGCGCCAACGCCGCGGCAACCGCCGCTGCCGCGACCAGCGTCGCCGGGTTGAAGTAGCGCTCCCTTATGACGGCGCCTTCGACGCGCGTGTAGACCGGCCCGTACGTGGTCCTGTATTGGACGACGAGGCAGGCGGCGAGCAGGCCGATCGTTGCCAGCTGCCCGGCGAGCACGCCGACCTCGACGAGGCGTGGCGAGAGTCGCAGCGGGCGGCGCATGAGCTGCCCGGTGGCAGCGGACAGCAGCAGCGGGCCGGCGAGTGCGCACAGGTAGCGCCCGGTCTCGGTCGAGGTGTCGAAGCTGCCCGCCGCCGAGGTCGGCAGGAAGTCGAACGCGGCTCTGCTCGGCGTCACGAGGTCGCCGAGCGGGGGGCCGAGCACGAGGATCGCGAGCGCGGTCACGATCGCGCACGGAATCGCGCACAGCCAGGCGGCGGTGGCGGGAGACAGCGAGGAGACGAGCGACGCGGCGTGCTCCGGTCGCGGGCGCTCGGCTGTGCGCACCCTGCTCATCGCGGCAGCGCCCGCGCGTCGAGCCATTTGGTGAGGCCGTGGACTTGGACGATCGTCTGCGGTTCGCGCGTGAACGCGTCGAGCGGCGGGCGGTAGCCGCCACGCGTCAGCACGAGGAAGCCGCGGTCGGCGAGCGGCTGCACGAGCCGTCTGAGGATCAGTTCGGGCACGAGCACGACACTGCCGCCGGCGGCGCGCAGCCGCGCGAGCGTTTCGTCGAGCTGTTCGACGGTCAGCGTCGATTCGCCGACGTAGGGCACGACGTCCCTGAAGCCGTACTGGTCCGCGATGACGTGACCGGTGCTCCACAGCAACGCGATCGCCGCGCCGGCGTGCGCGACCGTGCGGCCGCCTGCTTCCGGCGTCCCGCCGATGAAGGTCCGGAAGTCCGCGTCCGGCGGTGCGACGAGTGCCGTGCCGATTTCCCTTATCTGGGCAATCGTCGGGTCAGGCGGCTGGTGGCGGATCGTCGCGACCTGACGCCACGGCAGGATGCTCCTCGGCGGGTCGATCGCGAAGCTCGCGACCGCACCGAAGCCGAACAGCGCGGCCAGCAGCGCGACGCCCGGCCGGCGGCGCGGGCTGCCGGCGAGCTGCTGGACGGCTGCGACGGTGAGCAGCGCGAGCGCGAAGCTCCACGGCGGAAACGTCGTCGGGATCCCTCTCGGGACCGACTCGCCCATGTAGTAGGCGCCCGAGCCGTAGCCGTAGATCGCGCTCCACGCGAGCATCCCGGTCAGCACGCGGTTCGGCGCGCCCGTGACGGCGCGCACCGTCGCCACGCCGAGCGCGGCCGCGTAGGTGAGGTAGATCACGAGCGGCAGCCCGAGCAGGTGCGGCAGCCGGTCGAGTCCGAAGCCGCCCATCCCGAAGATGCGCGCGTACGTCAGCGCGCGGTTGGGATCGGGCAGCGCGCCGGCGCGGATCAGCGTCACGACGGCCAGCAGCGCGTACGCGCCGACGACGCCGAGCAGCGCGCCGCCCACGATGCGCAGCAGCGCGCGCCGGTCGAGCGGCGCGCTCGTGATCGCCAGCGCGAGCACCACCCCGGCGAGCGCGGCAAGGCCGAACTCGACGTTGTTCCACAGCCCCAGCCCGGCGACGAGGAACAGCGGCCAGCTCAGCCCGCCGCGGTGCAGCCGGCGCGCGAGCAGCCACGCGACGATGAACGGGGCGACGTTGCGCAGCGGCATCTCCTGGAAGATCGCCAGCGGTCTGTGCACCTCGCGCACGGCGCCGAAGAACGTGAACGCCATGATCGGCAGCGTCAGCCCGAGCGCCGCGAGCGCGCGGCCGGTGACGTGCCGCAGCGCGCCGTAGATCGCCATCACCGTCGCGATGCAGAGCGCCCACATCGCGAACGTGAAGGCGAGCAGCGAGGGGCCGAAGACGAGCAGCCACAGCGCGATCGGGTACGGCCACACCGACCCGTACGCGGCCGTGAAGTCGGCGAGCGGCGTCATCCCGTTGAGGACGGCGTACGTCTCGTCGTACATGAACCCGCTGTTGTAGGGGTCGCCGGCCCACCAGATCGACTGATCGGTGTTGACGAACGCGAGGAACCACGCGCCGGTGAGGAGCGCCAGCAGCAGCGGGATCGCCACGCGCAGGACGCGCGGCTCGGCGAACGGTCGCGTCAACCAGCCACGGCGCGCGGCGAGCACGATGCCGGCTGCGATCGCCGCGCCCGCGGCGAGCTGCCACCAGGCGAAGAAGGCGAGCTGCCAGCCGGCTTCGCGCTGCTTGGCCAGGCACGCGACGACGAGCGCGGCACCCAGCGCCTGCACCGCCACGGCGGCGCTCGCGCCGCTCCGCCACCCTTGCGCGCGCCGCGCGATCAGCACGATGCCGGCGACGAGCAGCAGCGGGGCTGCAAGCGAGAGGACGTAGCGCGTGCCCTCGACCGGCTCGGGGTGCTGGATGACGTTCGGCAGGTACGTGAACGGCAGCGGCCTCGGGTAGAGCACGTGGCTCAGCGGCGGTCCCAGCAGCACGACGAGCGCGATTGTCAAGGCGGCGCAGGGCACCGCGACCAGCCAAGCCGTGTCCGCGACGACGCGAGCCTCGCTCGCCGCCGCGTGCACGTTCCCCCGACGTGAGACCACCGCCGCCCTTGTGGCGGCGCTTGTCATGACGCGACTCTAGTGCCGGGGGAGCGGGATGGAAAGCAGGAACCGGCAGGATACGCTGCGGTAGCCGCGTGGGCCGCGGCTGCGCGTCACAGCCGCTCGACGGGCACCTGCTCGCCGGCGCGCGCGATGCCCTCGCCGGATGGGACGAACGCGAGCGCTCTGGCCGCCGGCAGCGAGACGGTCACGTGCGAGCCCTGAGCGCCGGTCGGCGTCGCGCGCAGCGTGCCGTCGCTGCCGTCGAGCCGCACGCGCAGCGCCTGCGTGCGACCACGCCGAGGGACGTCCTGCGTGAGCGTCGCGCGTTCGCGGGGCGGCAGCGGCGCGGCGCCCTGGAGCGCGCGCAGCGCCGGACGTGCGAACAACACGAATGTCACGAAGCTGGACACCGGGTTGCCGGGCAGGCCGAACACGAGCTGCGCGCCGCGGGTCCCGAACCACGTCGGCTTCCCCGGCTGCAGGTCGACGCGCCAGAAGCGCTCCGCGACTCCGAGCGCAGCGAGCGCCGGCTTGACGTGATCGTGCGGCCCGACCGACACGCCGCCGGACAGCACGACGACGTCCGCCTCCTCGAGCGCGCGCGCGAGCGCCGCCTCGGTCGCCTCGCGCGTGTCGCGTACGGCCTCGGCGCGCGTCACGACCGCGCCCTCGCGCAGCGCCAGCGCCGCGAGCATCACGGCGTTCGAGTTGTGGATCTCGCCCGGGGCGAGCGGGGCGCCGGGTGGGCGCAGCTCGTCGCCGGTGCAGAGGATCGTCACGCGCGGCCGCCGCGCGCACGTCAGCGTGGCGGCCCCGGCGCCGACGGCCACGCCGAGCGCGCCGGCACCCAGCACGGTCCCGGCGGGCAGCGCGACCGCACCGGCGCGCAGGTCCTCACCGGTGCGGCGCACGTGCTGGCCGGCGGCGACGGGCGCCATGAGCGTCACGTGGCCGTCCTCCTCGTGCGCCTGCTCGACGGGCGCGACGGCGTCCGCGCCGGCTGGCATCGCCGCGCCGGTGGAGATGCGGATCGCCTCGCCGGGCGCGAGCGCGCTGGACGCCGGACGGCCCGCGCGCGATTCGTCCACGATCCGCAGCTCGCCGCTGGACGCCTCGTCGCACACGGCGAAGCCGTCCATAGCCGAATTGTCGAACGGCGGCACGTCGGCGGCAGCGGCCAGGTCGGCGGCGAGCACGCGGCCGACCGCATCGGCAACGGCGACGGGCTCCGCCGGCAGCGGCGCACAACTGGACACCACATCCGTGCGTGCAGCCTCGATCGAGCGCAGGTCGGTCGGCACGCGTCCATTCTGTCCATCCGCACGTGCAGGCGTCGGGAGCCGCTGCTATGAACAGCCCCGATGACGGACGAGAACCCGCCCGCCAGCCCGCGCCCGAGCCGGCCCGTTCCCGTGGAGCGGGCCGAGGCCGAGCTGCTCGCCGGCCGCGCCCAGGCGATCGCGAAGGGCTGGCTGCTGACGCTGCTCGAACGCGCCCCGCTTGAGGCCGTCGCGGCGATCCCGGCCGCCGAGCTGGCGTCCGAGGGCCCCGCCGTCTGCGCCGCCTTCGCGCGCGCGCTCGGGTCCGACGCCGACCTCGACCGCCTGCGTCCGGCCGGCGACCTGGCCGCGCTCGCCACACGCATCCCTGCGCTCGCCGGCGCGCACGACGCGACCGCGGCGCTCGCCGCCGTCGACGCGCTGCGCGCGTGTGTCTGGGCCGCTGCGCTCGACGCCCGCGGCGCCCGCACCGCCGACCTCGCCCCGCTCGCCGAGCGGCTGGCGGAGGTGGCGCTGGTGGTGGGCACGACCACGCTCGCCGCAGCCCAAGCCAAGAGCATTGAGGGAGAGGGAGCGGTGGCGCCTCAGGCTGTCGCACACGCCGATCGGGCGGGTGGCGCGGGTGAGGCGATTCCCGCGACTCCGCTCGCGGGATCGTCTTCACCGGCGACAGGACCCGCCCGCAGCAGCGCTGGACCCGAGCCCGAAGTGCACGACCTGCGGGCGCAGAGCGGCTCGGTCACGCAGCTCCCCCCGCGCCCAGCACCGCCAGCCGAAATGGACGACGGCGACCTGTGGATCTCGACGCTCGAGCGCCATGTCGACCGCGCGCAGCGCGAAGGCGGCGGGCTCGCGCTGCTGCGCGTCGAGCTGGTCGACGGCGAGCGGCTTGCCCTCGCGGCCGAGCAACAGGTCGACAGCGACGACCGCGGCGTCCCCTACGGGCGTCTCGCGCAGGCGATCCGCCGCGCGATCCGCCGCCAGGACCTCGTCGCCTCCGACCGCCAGGGCCGCGCCTGGGTGATCGCGCCGTCCGTCGGCCGCGCCGGCGCGATCGCGCTCGCCGAGCGGATCGGCGCCGGCGTCGAGCATGGTGAGCACTGGCGCGGGGCGCCGTTGGCCGCGACGATCGGCTTCGCGGTCTACGGCGAGGACGGCCGCGACGCCGCGACGCTGATCGACCGCGCCGAGGAGGCGATGCTCGCCGCGTCAGCCGCCGGCATGCGCATCGGCGAGGCGACCCCGGCTCCTGCCGGCGACGCGGACGGCGAGGGCGGCGCGCCCGGTCCGCGTCTCGTGCGCTGAGTCGCGCGGGAGCAGGCGCAGACTCGCGCGCCGCTCGCGGCCTCGCGAGCGCGCGGCCCGGCGGCGCCGCTCAGCGCGCGCGAGCGGCGGTCGTCGTGGGGGAGGGCAGCGGCAGCGCGCCGACGCGGATCAGGCCGTCGTTGCCGCCGAGGGCGTCGAACGCCGCCTGCGTGAGGTCCCAGCTGCGGCCCTTCACGAACGGCCCGCGGTCGATCACCGGCACCACGATCGTGCGGCCCCTGTAGTAGAAGGCGACCGGCGTTCCGCACGGCAGGGTGCGATGCGCGACGCCGAGCGTCCAGCGCCCGAGCGGCACGCCGCATGCGGTCGTCTCAGCGTCGGACGTCGGGCCGTACCACGAGGCGATCCCCGGCCGGTAGACGGTCACGCCGACCTGCGGCGCGCTCGCGTCGTCCCCGGCCGTGCCGGCCGTGTCGGCCGTGCCGGCCGCCGCTGCGCCCGCGACGGCGCGCAGTTGCAGCGGCCCGAGGCGATTGGGGCGCCAGACGGCCGTGAAGCTGCCGTTCGCCGCGACGGCCGCGCTGGCGACGGCGACCCAGCCGGCGACCGGGTCGCGGCGCTCGATCGTCACGATGCCCGCGCGGCGCGGCGCCGTCCCGGCGATGCGGACGCGCCCGCGCAGCATTGCCGTCGCGTGCACCGTGACGCCGACGCCGCCGGCGGTTGCGCGTACCAGCGGGTTGCCGAGCGTCACAGTGAACGGTGAGCCGTCGGGCAGGGTGAGAACGCCCGGCGCAGCGCCGCCGGGGCTGCTCGCGAGCGCGGGCGCGGCGCAGCAGCCCAGCACGAGCAGGGCGACGAGCGTCACGGTGCGCAGACGATGGCCGGTCATATGCGGGTGCCGGGCCTACGAGGTGAGCTGACGGGCTCGCGACGCTTTCAAAGCGCCGCTACGGCCGAGATCGGCCGATTCGCCCCCGCGAGCCTGACGGCTCGCATCGGGTCCCCCGCCGGCCGTCCGCAGGGCGGGCGACCGTTCGGCAAGGCGGCGCGAAGTATACGGAACACCGCACGTTGCGAGGTGAATCCCACCGCAACTTGAAACCGTCGCGTCCGTTGTGCGTAGTACACATGCGCAGCACGACGCGCGCGCGAGCGGTCCTCCCCTGACGCGGCGCGACATGCGCGACGGTGTGGCTCGTGCCACGCCTTTGACTTCAAAAAGTGAAGTGGCTAGGCTGAGGCCTATGCTTGGATGGCAGTGGTGCGCCCCCGCGCGCATCGGCTCCTCCACCATGAACGCGCCGCGGAGCCACCCCGCCCGGCGCACGCGAGAAACGGAATCACATGTCAGTAGCGGAACTTCAGGAACTTGAGGAGATCAGAGGCCTCGTCGCGCGCGGGACGCAGCTCGGCGTCCTGACCTACGCCGAGATCTCGACGGCGGTCAGCGAGCTGGACCTCGACGAGGCAGACGTCGAGGAGCTGCACGGCTTCCTCGAGAGAGCCGAGATCGAGCTGGTCGAGGAGATCGACCCGGCGGTCGCCGCCGCCAACGTCGAGCGCGCGCCCGACAGACGCGGGCGTCGCAGAGCGAGAACCGCGCTCGACCTCAAGCCGGACATGACGACCGACTCCCTTCAGCTGTTCCTGAAGGACATCGGCAAGGTCCGCCTGCTCACGGCGCAGGAGGAGGTCGACCTTGCGAAGCGCATCGAGCGCGGCGACCTCGACGCGAAGCAGAAGATGGTCGAGTCGAACCTGCGCCTCGTCGTCTCGATCGCGAAGAACTACCGCAACCAGGGCCTGCCGTTCCTCGACCTGATCCAGGAGGGGACGCTCGGGCTCGTGCGCGCGGCGGAGAAGTTCGACTACCGCAAGGGCTTCAAGTTCTCCACGTACGCCACCTGGTGGATCCGCCAGGCGATCGCCCGCGCGCTCGCCGACAAGGCGCGCACGATCCGCATCCCGGTGCATGTCGTCGAGAAGCTCAACAAGATCGGCCGCGCCGAGCGCAAGCTCGTCACCGAGCTGGGCCGCGAGCCCACGGCCGACGAGATCGCCGAGGTGACCGGGATCGACCCGGAGGAGGTCGACTCGATCAAGCGCAGCGCGCAGGCGCCGGTCTCGCTCGAGAAGCCGGTCGGCGACGAAGAGGAGTCGGAGTTCGGCCAGTTCATCGCCGACGAGCGCGCCGAGTCGCCCTACGAGCGCGCGGCGGAGATCCTCACGAAGGAGGCGCTGCGCGAGGCGCTGGAGAACCTCTCCTACCGCGAGCGCCGCGTGCTCGAGCTGCGTTACGGGCTCGGCGGCGAGCATCCCCGCACGCTCGACGAGGTCGGCCGCACGTTCAACGTCACGCGCGAGCGCATCCGCCAGATCGAGAACCAGAGCCTCAAGAAGCTGCAGCAGCTCGCGGAGGCGCAAAAACTGCGCGACGTGGCGTAGCCGGACCCGCCTGGCGGCGCCTCGGCGACGGGGCACCGCCGGCGTAGCCGGTGGTCGGCGTCCTCGCCGGTTCGCGTACGTGAGTACGCCACACCGGCTGCGTCCTTGCCAGCGACGCCGATGCATCCGCCAGCCGCGCCCGGCGCGTGGCTGGCGTTTCGCTTACGCCGGCAGGGCGGACCGCAGCGCGTCCGGCAGGGCGACTCTGCCCTCGGGGAATCTCGGCAGCAGCCGTCTCGCGTGCGCGTCGCAGGGACGGCCGGCGAGCAGCGGCAGCAGCTCCCTGACGCCGGCGAGCGCGCGGATCGAGGGTGCGATCTGGAAGTCTGCGGCGTTCGGCGCGTCGGGATCGCCGATCACCCCGTCGGCGAGCAGGCGATCGACGTGGTCGAGCGTCGCGGGCACGTCGCGCAGCGCGGCGCGCGCGTGGTCGAGGTCGGCGTCGACGCGGCCTGCCATCGCCCGCGCGATCGGTGCGTTCAGCCAGCCGACGAGGCCCGGCAGCGGAAAGCCGATGTCGCGCGCGAGGCGGGCGCGTGCGCCGTTGTCGTGCGCGAACGTCCAGCGGAAGATGCGGCGCGGGACCATCTGCAGCTCGGCCTCGCCCCAGCGCTCGGCCTCCTCGACGGCGCGGCGCCGCTCCGGATCGACCGGGAACAGCGGCGGCTCGGGGACCAGCGTCTCCAGCACGTGCGAGAGCTCCACTGAGTCCTCGATCTTGCGACCGTCGAGCTTGAGCGCCGGCACCGTGCCACGGCGGTACCCGAGCGCCTTCAGGATCAGCGGGTGGACGCCCGGCGGCAGCTCGATCCACTTCGTCTCGACGCCCTTGTAGGCGAGCATCAGTCTGGCCGAGTTGGCCGGATTCGAGATCGCGAAACCGTAGAGACGCGCCTGCACGCACGCCACGCTACTCAAGCCCTCGCGCATCCGCGCCGATGGACACACCGTGTTCGAGATCGACGCCGCCCTGCGCCAGCTCGTCGAGGCTGGCGGCTCCGACCTGCACCTGAAGGTTGGCGCTCCCCCGCTCATGCGCGTGCACGGCGCGCTGGGCCCCATCCCCGACGAGCCGGACTTGAGAGCCGAGGACACCGAGCGCGTCGTCGACCAGATCCTCCCGAGCGACGAGCATCGCTCGGAGTTCGCGACCGACGGCGAGGTCGACTTCGCCTACGCCATCACCGGCTTCGGCCGCTTCCGCGTCAACGCCTTCCGCCAGCGCGGCACGATCTCGCTCGTGATGCGCTCGATCCCGACGCAGATCAAGACGGTCGACGAGCTCGGACTGCCGCCGGTCGTTTCGGAGCTGGCGGAGGAGAAGCGCGGGATCATCCTGCTGACCGGCACGACCGGCTCCGGCAAGTCGACGACGCTCGCGGCGATCATCGACCACATCAACAGAACGCGCGCCGAGCACGTCGTGACGATCGAGGACCCGATCGAGTTCCTGCACCAGGACAAGCGCTCGATCCTGAACCAGCGCGAGGTCGGCTCGGACACGGTCTCGTTCGGGCGCGCGCTGCGGCGCGTGCTGCGCCAGGACCCGGACGTGATCCTGATCGGCGAGATGCGCGACGAGGAGACCGTCCACACGGCGCTGTCGGCGGCCGAGACCGGCCACCTCGTGCTCTCAACGCTGCACACGATCGACGCGCCGGAGACCGTCAACCGCATCGTCGACTTCTTCCCGCCGCACCAGCAGCAGCAGGCGCGCGCGATGGTCGCCGGAACGCTCAAGGGGATCATCTCCCAGCGGCTCGTGCCGACGCCCGACCGCCGCGGCCGCGTCGCCGTGTGTGAGGTGCTGCGGATGACCGGCCGCGCGAAGGACATGATCCTCGATCCCGAGCAGACCGGCCGGCTGCGCGAAGTGATCTCGGAGGGCGTGTTCTACGGGATGCAGACGTTCGACCAGGCGCTGCTGCACCACGTGCAGGCCGGGCGCGTCTCGATGGCGGACGCGATGAGAGTCGCCACGAGCCCGCACGACTTCAAGCTGCTGGCCGCCGCCGAAGGCCGCGTGGCGACCTCGATGGAGGACGTCGGCGCAGGTGCACCCGAGGCGAAGCCGCCCGCGCCGGAGCCGGTCGCCGCAGAGCCGGCACCACCGGCGCCCGCGCCGCCGGAGCCGGCGCCCGAGCCGGTCGCCGTCGCCGCCCCGGCGCCGGAGCCGCCGCGCGCCCCGGCGCCTCCGCCACCGTCGCCGAGCCGCTCCGACGGGCCGGCGCCTTCGGTCGCTCCGCCCGGCTTCGGCTGAGTCGCCCGCCGACACTTCAGTTTGGAAAGTCTTGCGCTACCATAAGGAGTGCATGGCTTCCAACGACGCGTGTCCCGTCTGTCGCACCGCAGAGGTTGTCTGCGGCAAGTGGACGCTGCTGATCATCCGGGACCTTGCCGACGGCCGCTCGCGCTTCTGCGAGCTGGAGCGCTCGCTGCAGGGCATCAGCCCGCGCACGCTCTCGCTGCGCCTGCGGGCGCTCGAGGAGGAGGCGATCGTCGAGCGGCGCACGTACCCCGAGGTGCCGCCGCGCGTCGAGTACGAGCTGACGGAGAAGGGCCGTGCGCTCGTCCCGATCATCGAAGACATGCGCGCCTATGGGCGCCGGTGGCTGAACGCCGACGGCAGCTGCGCTCCGGCGGCCGAGCTGGCGATCCCGCCGGCTGCCGCCGTCGCATAGCGCGTAGCGGCACTGCAAGCACGCCTGCGGCGAGCAGGACCCGGGGCGCGCGACGCGAATCCGCCCGGCATGCGCAACCGCATGCTCCACGGCCTGCTCGAGGCGTTCGCTGAGGACGCCGGTCTTCAGCTCGCGCACGACACCGCCAACGGCGCCGAGGTCCCATTCGAGGTCATCGAGGAGCCGACCGGTCGCGGGCGCGGCGCCGCGTTCTACTGCTACCGCCCGCAGACGGCTGACTTCATCCGCTCGCGGATGGGCGTGCTCGACCGCCTGACGAGCTACCTGCCGGCGGCGCGGGCGCTGGCCGCGATCGACGGCATCGACGCCTATCTGCGCCGCCGCGGCGAGCCGCGTATCCCGCCGGACGGCCGCGAGCGCGCCGACGCGGTGCTGCGCTCCTTCCTGTCGGCGGTGTTCGCCGAGACGAGCGCGTTCGGCCCTCAGCCGGAGGCGTTCGCGACCGCCTACGCGGAGCTGGAGACGACGCTCTACGAGGGTCGCCAGGTCGCGACCGTGATCGCGCCGCTGCTCGGGCTCGCGCTCGACTCCGACGAGGTCGCGCTCGGCGACGGCCTCTCGCTCGCGCGCGGCGAGGCGCTGCCGGACGTGCCGCCGGAGGCCGTGTGGTCGGCGCCGGGCGACGTCGAGCAGGGCGCCGTGCTGGCGGTGCTGACGGTCGAGGGCGAGCGCATCGCGGGGCCGCCGATCACGACCGCGCGCACGCGCTTTCGCCGCCTGCTTAGCGCGCTGCGGCTGTTCGAGACCGGTCCGTTCGCGCTCGGCCCGCTCGCGTGGGCGCGCGTCGACGCCGGCGCCTGGCACGTCGCGCCGCTGGGAAGCGCGCTCGCGCGAACCCGCTCCGCGCGCCGCACGCTCGTGCGCGCCGAGCAGGAGGACGAGCTGCGCGCCTTCTGCAACCTCGTCGCACGGCGCACGCCCCGCGACGGCGAGGTCGCGTGGGCGCTGAGCCGCTACGAGATGGCGTGCGAGCGCACGACGCCGTTCGAGGCGCTCACCGACGACCTGCTCGCACTGCGGGCGCTGCTCGAGCCGGAGGGCGCGGAGAGCGGCCGCCTCGCGCAACGGCTGGCGGCGCTGTGCGCGATGCCGGCCGAGCGCGCCGCGCTCGCCGCGCGCGTCGCGCGTGCGGTCACGCTGGAGCGCGCGATCGTCGCAGGCCTGGCGCAGACCGAGCCGGGCGCGGATCTGCTCGTCGCGGAGCTGGCCGGGCATCTGCGCGCGCTGTTGCGCGACGTGCTGTGCGGCCACCTCGACTCCGACCTGCGCACGCTCGCGGACGAGCTGCTGGCCGAGTCGGCGGGCGCGCCCGTCAGCGTCTAAGCGCCGCCGCCTCGAGCGCCGGCCGTGCACGGTAGAGCTGCATGCTGCCGTCGACGCCCTTCAGCCGCCTGGGCGGGACGGTCGACCAGCGCCAACGGGCGTCGTCGCCGATCGCTCTGCGCGTCGCCTCGTCGACGACGACGCTGCCGGGCCGCGCGATGTCCGTGATGCGGCTCGCGAGATTCACCGGCGCGCCGTAGAAGTCGCCGGCGCGGTGCAGCGCGAGGCCGGTGGCGAGCCCGGCTCGCAGGCGCGGGAACGACTCGCCTTCGGCGTTCGCGGCGTCCACGAGCGTGAGCGCGGCTTCGAGCAGGGCGCCGGCGTCGGGCGCGACGAGCATCGCCGCGTCGCCGATCGTCTTCACGAGCCGCACCGGCGGCGCGGTCGCGGCGGTCGTCAGCTCCAGCAGGCGCGCGGCGACGGCGCCCAGCTCCTCCGCCGGCACGCGCTCGCCGAGCTTCGTGAAGCCGACAAGGTCGGCGAACGCGACCGTCACCTTCGTCGCGCCGTTCACGCGGCCGTGCGCCAGCTCGGTCCAGCCGATCGCGTCGGTGCGCAGTTGGTCGCGCAGGTGCATGTCGAAGATCTGCTCCATCACCGCGAACAGCTGCGGCGTGAGCCCTTCCGCGACCGCGGCGTAGCGGTCGCTCAGCTCGCGCTCGCCGATGCCGGGGGAGAGGAACGCCTCGCGCACCAGCAGGCGCACTGTCGCGGCGATTCGCGAGAGCGACTCGCCGAGCACGCGTGCGACCTCGTAGAGGCCTTCCTCCGGCAGGCCGGCGGCCTGGAACTCGCGCAGTCGTCTGAGCGCGACGACGTCGCCGTCGGTGAGCACGCGCTCGTCTGGGCCGGGGCGCGACAGGCCGAGCGCCTGGCGGAAGCGCAGGCCCTCCTCGACGTCGATGCCGACCAGCTCGGCGACCTCGCGGGGCGTGTAGCGCTCGGTCCCGAACACCCGCTCGACGCGCAGGAACACCAGCCGGTCCTCCGCGACGGCCGCCTTCACCTCCTCCAGCGGGACGCCGTCGGCGAGCAGTTCCTTCAGCAGCGCGACGCGCTCCGCCCGCGCGCGTTCGTCCGCCAGCCCGTCGAGCAGTCCCTCTGCGGCGAAGTGCATGCGCGCCTCAGAGTACGCGCCGCGTCGGCGCTCAGACGCCGGTTTGCGCCTCGACCAGCCCGTTGTCGATCGCGGCGAGCAGCGCGGCGTGGTCGCGCTCGTTCTGCTCGGCGTACGTCTCACCGAAGTCCGCCAGCGCGCGGTCGCAGGCGTCGCCGGCGCCGAGGTAGGCGGCGATCGCGACGGCGTCGCCGGAGCGCGCGTGGGCGCGCGCGAGCGTCGCGCCGCACAGGCGCCCGTACGCCGCGAGCGTCTCCGGCTCCATCGCCGCGACGTCGGCCGAGACCTTCCAGTCCCACAACTGGCGCACGTAGAAGTCGCGCTCGCGCCCGTCGAGGCCGGTCGTGTGGATCCAGCCGAGGAAGATGTCGCTCGTCGCCTGCATCAGCCGCTGCCCCTCGACGACGCGCCGACCCTGGTTCGCGAAGCGGCTCACGCCGGCGTACGGCGCCAGCACCGACGCCTGCGCCTCCTTGCACTGCAGGAACAGCGGGTCCTGGTCGTCGCGCCCGAGCATCAGCAGGATCCATGCGCGCGTGCCGACGCTGCCGACGCCGACGACCTTGTGCGCCATGTCGGCGAAGCGGAAGCGGTCGAGCAGCACGCGTCGGTCGGGCGGCAGCGTCGCGCGGTAGGCGGCGATCAAGCTCGCCATGCGGGCCTGCTGCTCGGCCGCCTGCTCCGGTCCCAGCAGGTCGCGCAGCGGCACGATCAGCGGCGGGTCGGCGGCGATCTGCGGGTGGCCGTCGACGTGCTGCGCGAGCTTCGCGAACGCGCGCGTGCTGTCCTTGCGCTTCGCCTTCGCCGTGCCGCGCTCGAAGCGCGCGCGGGCGGCCTTCCCGTTCAGTGCGGCGACCTGCTGCGCCAGCTCGCGCTCGTCGATGCGCGCGTACCAGACGTCGAGCGTGCGCGAGGCGGCGAGCGCGCGCATCGCCTCGCGGTAGCCGCGCGCCGTGTCACGCGCGATCGCGCGCCGCGCTCTGTGCGGCAGCGCGGCCTCGCGCGTGGCGACCGCGACGCTCGCGACGAGCCGCTTGAGATCCCACTCCCATGGACCCGGCAAAGTCTCGTCGAAGTCGTTGAGATCGAACACCAACTCGCGCTCCGGCGAGGCGAAGCCGCCGAAGTTCGACAGGTGCGCGTCGCCGCAGAGCTGCACGCGGATCCCCGACGTCGGCGTCGGCGCGAGGTCGGCCGCCATGATCGCGGCGGCGCCGCGGAAGAACGCGAACGGGGAAGCCGACATGCGGCCGTAGCGGATCGGCACGAGCTCCGGCACACGGCTCGCCGCCTGCGCCTCCAGCAGCGCGATCGGGTCGGGACGGTCGGCGGCCGGTTCCCAGGCGCCGTGCGACGAGCGCGGCGCCTGCCGGCGCGCGTCCCTGCCGGCGGTCCTCCGCACGGCCACGTCCATGCGCCGAGTCTACGGCGCCTTAGGGAGCAGCTTCGCGCCGAGACGGACAAGCCCCGCGACGTCGTGGACGTCCTCGTCCAACAGCGGAACCTGCAACAGCGGGACGCCGGCGCCGAGCCGCGCATGCAGGTGCGCGACGTTGGCGGCATCGCGGCGCGCGAGCGCGTGCTCGTCCGCGAACGCCGCCGCCACCTGCTTCGCGAGCGCGGGGGAGAGGCCGGCAGCGTCCTCCAGCCGCGCGGGCAGGTCGGCGAGCGCGCCGTCGTCGCCGGCCAGCTCATCGACGTGAACGCGGTTCACGATCGCGCCGCACAGCGCCATCCCGGCGCTGCGCAGCCGCCGCTGGAAGAACAGCGCCTCGTCGATCGGCTCGCGCTCGGGCGAGGTGACGAGCAGGAAGGCGGTGCCCGGCGCGCGCAGCAGCGCTTCGACCTGCTCCGCTCGTTCGCGGAAGCCGCCGAGCAGTCCGCCGAGCAGGCGGAAGAAGTCCGACAGGTCGCTCAGCAGCTCGGCGCCGGTCACGCGTCTGAGCAGGCCGAGCACGAGGCCGGTGCCGCGGCCGAGCAGTCGCAACCCCGCGCCGCCGCCGCGCAGCAGCGTCTGCAGCGCGCGACCCTCGAAGAAGGCGCGCAGGCGATCGGGCGCGTCGAGGAAGTCGAGCGCGTTGCGGCTCGGCGGCGTGTCGAGCACGAGCAAATCCCAGCGCTCGTCCTGCGCCAGCTCGTGCAGCTTCGCGACCGCGGTGAACTCCTGCGAGCCGGCGATCGCGTCCGACAGCTCGCGGTAGACGCGGTTGGCGAGGATCCGCTCGCGCGTGTCGGCGTCGGGCGAGAGGCGCGCGATCAGCTCATCGAACGTGCGCTTCGGGTCGAGCGTCATCGCCCACAGCTCGCCGTCGCCGAGCGGCATGCCGGCGTCAGCGAAGCGCTGCGGGTCGATGCGGCGCGGCTCGTTGTCGAGCTCGTCGAGCCCGAGCGCGGTCGCGAGCCGCTGGGCCGGGTCGATCGTCACGACCGCGACCGTCAGCCCGCGCGCGGCCATCCCGGCCGCGAGCGCCGCCGACGACGTCGTCTTGCCGACGCCGCCGGAGCCGCCGACGACGCACACGCGCGTGTCCGCGAGCCAGTCGGCGACGCCGCCGCTCACAGCAGCGTCTCCAAGCGGTCGGCCAGGCCGCCGAGCTGCGCGGGACCGAGCGTGTCCGTGAACAGGTAGGGCAGCGCGAGCGGCGTCGCGCCGTCGAGCCCCTCCGTCAGCCGTGCGACCTGCTCGCGCTGCGCTTGTGCGCGCGCGTGCTCCGAGAGTGCGACCCGCAGCGCCGCATGCACGACCCGGTCGTCCGTCGCCTCCAGCGCCTCCGCGGCCGTCTTCGCCTGCCGTGGGCCGAGCCGTTCCGGCAGGCACGCGTTGACGACCACCGCGGCCGGCTCCTGCCCGATCGCCGCGCGCAGTCTGCTGCGCAGCGCGAGCGTCTCCGTCACCGGCATCTCCTCCGGCAGCGCGACCGCCACCACGGCCGTCTGCGCGGGGTCGCGTAGCGTCACGTCGATCGTGCGGCCCTGGTGTGCGATCGGGCCGACGCGCGCGATCTCGGCGAACGTCGCGGGGGCGCGCAGCGCCCCGAGCGCGTGACCGGTCGCCGGTGCGTCGACGATCACCAAATCGTACGGCTGCGTGCCGGGAACGCGGCGTCTGTCGGCCGCCAGCTCCCACACCTTGCCGACGCTCAGCAGCTCGCGCATGCCCGGCGTCGCGTGCGCGAACGCATGGAACGCGCGCGAGGCGGCGAGCAGGTCGCCGACGCGGCCGGCGCGCTCGTGCAGGTACTCCTCCATCGCATGCTCCATGTCGACGGACAGCGCGTGGAGACGATCGGTCAGCCGCACCTCCTCGCCTGACGGCGGCTTCACTCCAAACGCCTCCGCCGCACGCGCCTGGCCGCTCAACTCGGCGACGATCGTACGCAGCCCGTGGCGGGCGGCAGCGATCCCGAGCGCGATCGCGACCGTCGACTTGCCGACGCCGCCCTTGCCGGTCACGAACACGAGGCGCTTGTCGGCGAGAGCGGGCACGCGGAGGGGAGCCTAGTAGGAGGAATCCCCGTCACCGCTGCGAATAGAGGCGCGTAATGGTTTCCCGACCGCATCGGAGACGGCTGCTGTGAGCTCCACGGCCAAGGTCATCGCGTTCGCCAATCAGAAGGGCGGCGTCGCCAAGACCACCACCACGCTGAATCTCGCTGTGGCCTTTGCGGAAGAGGGTCATCGCGTGCTGTGCTGCGACATGGACCCGCAGGGCAACCTGACGATGTCGCAGGGGATCGACCCCGACACCGTCGAGACCTCGATGTACGACGTGCTGGTGCATCACACGTCGATCCGCGAGGCGATCCGCAAGCGCGAGATCGACGTCGCCTGCTCCTCGATCGACCTCGCCGGCGCCGAGATCGCGATGTCCGCGCAGATCGGCCGCGAGCGCTCGCTGCAGAAGGCGTTCAGAGCGATCGAGGAGGACTACGACTTCATCTTCATCGACACCCCGCCGAGCCTCGGGCTGCTGACGATCAACGCGCTGACGGCGGCGCACAAGGTGATCGTCCCCGTGCAATGCGAGTATCTGTCGATGCGGGGCCTCATCCAGCTCCAGAACACCCTCTCGATGATCCGCGAGAACCTGAATCCCAACGTCGAGATCGAGGGCATTCTGCCCACGCTGTTCGACACGCGGACGCTGCACGCCAAGGAGGCGATCGAGATCCTCGAGGAGAACTTCGGGGACCGGGTGTTCGCGTCGCGGATCAAGAAGACGGTCCGCTTCGCAGAGGCTCCCGTGAAGGGCATGTCGGTGCTGAAGTACGACCCGGACGGCATCGCGGCCCATTCCTATCGGGCGCTCGCGAAGGAGGTCCTCGGCAATGGCGGCAAGTAGACGCGCAAGCATGCGGGAAGGTCCGTTGGCGGCCCTGTTCCGCAGAACGGACGAGGACGTGGACGCGACCGCCGTGGCGGCTGCCGACGCGGCCGCGGCCGAGCGGGCGGCCGAGCCGCAGGCTCCGGCCCCCGCGGCTGAGGCGTCTGCCGCGCCGTCGGCGCCGCACCCGTCGCTGCTTGCGTCGAGCGAGCCGGCCGCTGCCGAGGTCGAGCCGGAGGTCGCCATACCGTCACCGCAAGACCGCCTGCGTGCGGCCTTCTCCTCCGACATCCCGGAGAACATCATGGAGGCTCCGCGCACGCTGCCGCGCGACGTCTACGCGCGTGACGAGGAGTACGCCCGTCCGGCCGGCCAGCACGGTCCCGTGCTGCGCGTCGTCGGCGTCGGCGGCGGCGGCGTCAACGCCGTCAACCGCATGATCGAGGCGGAGGTCGCGGGCGTCGAGTTCATTGCCGTCAACACGGACCAGCAGTCGCTCCAGCAGTCGGGCGCGCACCTGACGGTGTCGATCGGCGAGTCGCTCACGCGTGGGCTCGGCTCCGGCTCGGACCCGTCGATCGGCCGCCGCGCGGCGATGGAGGAGTACGACCGCATCAAGTCGCTGCTCAAGGGCTCCGACATGGTCTTCATCACGGCCGGCGCCGGCGGCGGCACCGGCACCGGCGCGGCGCCCGTCGTCGCACGGATCGCGCGGGAGGTCGGTGCGCTGACGGTCGGCATCGTCACGAAGCCGTTCGGCTTCGAGGGCTCGCGCCGGCGCTCGCAGGCCGACGACGGCGTGCAGGCGCTCGCCGACGAGGTCGACACGCTGATCGTCGTTCCGAACGACCGGCTGCTGTCGGTGCTCGACCGCGGCACCTCGATGGTCGACGCCTTCCGCGTCGCCGACGACGTGCTGCGTCAGGGCGTGCAAGGCATCTCCGACCTCGTCACGCTGCCGGGGTTGATCAACCTCGACTTGCGGACGTGCCGCACGATCATGTCGGACGCCGGCAGCGCGCTGCTCGGCATCGGCATGGGGATCGGCGAGCGGCGCGCGATCGACGCGGCCGAGCAGGCCGTCGCCTCACCGTTGCTGGAGACGAGCATGGAGGGCGCGCGCTCGATCCTGCTGTCGATCACCGGCGGCGTGAACCTGTCGCTGTGGGAGGTCAACGAGGCCGCGAAGGCGGTCTCCGAGGCGGCCCATCCGGACGCCAACATCATCTTCGGCGCGATGGTCGACGAGAAGCTCGACGACCAGGTGTGGGTGACGGTGGTCGCGACCGGCTACGGCGAGCAGCGCGGGCGCCGTGCCGCCCGCGACGAGCTCGGCGCCGCCGGGCTGCGCACGGAGCTGCGCGAGCCGGCCGGCGAGCCGCGCGTCTCACGCGTCGGCGAGTCGGCGCGCGCCTCGCGCGAGCTGGACGTGCCGGAGTTCCTGCCCCGCGGCTGACGCCCGTCGTCCTATGCTCCCGGCCGTGACAGAGCGCACGGCCGGGTCAGCTCCTCGTGGAGTGGTCGCCGCCGGCCATCCGATCAGCGCGGAGGCCGGCGCCGACGTGCTGCGCGCAGGTGGCAACGCGGTCGACGCGGCGCTCGGCGCGATGCTCGCCGCCTTCGCGGCCGAGCCGCTGCTGACCGGTCTCGGCGCCGGCGGCTACATGCTCGTCGTGCCGGGCGAGGACGACGCACTGTGGTCCGGCGCGGCGCGCGAGCCCGTCCTGTTGGACTTCTTCGTTGAGGTGCCGGGGCGCGGCGCCGACCATGCGCAGCGCGCCGAGCTGGTGCCGGTCGACGTCAACTTCGGCGACGCGGTGCAGCTGTTCAACGTCGGCGCGGCGTCCGTCGGCACGTATGGCATGCCGCACGGCATTTGCACCGCGGCGCAGCGCTTCGGGCGGATCCCGCTGCGCGAGCTGACCGCGGCCGCGGCGGCGCTCGCGCGCGCGGGCGTGCCGCTGAACGCGCAGCAGGCGTACGTCGTCGAGATCCTCGCCGGGATCGTGACGCTGACGCCCGAGGCGCGCGCGATCTACGCGCCGGACGGACCGGTGCTGCGCGAGGGCGAGCGCGTCTGCCAACCGGAGCTCGCCGATGCGATCGAGCTGCTCGGTGTGGAGGGGGCGCGGCCCTTCTATGAGGGCGAGCTGGCGGCCGCCGTCGCAGAGCTGATGGCCGCGCAGGGCGGCCTGCTCACGCGCGCCGACCTCGCCGCCTACGAGACGGTGGTGCGCGCACCCGTGCGCGCGTCATATCGAGGCCGCGAGGTGCTGACGAACCCGCCGCCGTCGGCCGGCGGCACGCTGATCGCGCTCGCGCTCGCGCTGCTCGACCGCGCGGACGGTCCGCCGTCGCTGCACGAGCTGATCGCGGCGATGGACGCGACCCAGCGCGAGCGCACGCCGGCGTTCCTCGACGGGCTCGACGAGGCCGGCTTCGCCGAGCGCTTCCTCGCCAACCGGCTCGGCTCGACGACGCACGTGGCGGTGATCGACGGCGCCGGCGGGGCGTGCAGCGTGACGTGCTCGAACGGGGAGGGGGCGGGGATCGTCGTGCCGGGCACGGGGATCCACCTCAACAACATGCTCGGCGAGCACGACCTCAACCCACTCGGCTTCCACATGTTCCCGTCCGGCCGGCGGATGCCGAGCATGATGGCGCCGACCGCGGTGCTGCGCGATGGCGTGCCCGAGCTGGTGCTCGGCAGCGCCGGCTCGAACCGCATCCGCTCGGCGATCCTGCAGACGATCGTCGCCGCGGTCGATCATGGGATGCGTGCGGGGGAGGCGGTACGTGCGCCGCGGGTGCACTTCGAGGACGGCGTCGTCTATGCCGAGCCGGGAGTGGACGTGGATGCTTTGGAAGCCGATGGCCACGGGATCGCCCGCTTCCGGGCGCTGAACTTGTTCTTCGGCGGCGTGCAGGCGGTCGAGCGCGACGCGCTGTCGGGTGCGCTGTCGGGCGGCGGCGACCCGCGGCGCGGCGGCGCGGCGGTGGTCGCATGAGCGGTCGCGCCCACGGCTCGCTCGCGGCGCTCGCGGTGGCGGCGCTCGCATTGGCCGGCTGCGGCGCGGCGTCGCCCGACGTGCTGCTGCTCACGCGCAGCGGCTCGATCCCTGGCGCGCGACTGACGCTGCTCGTGAACGATGGCGGGACCGTGCGCTGCAACGGCGGCACGCCGCGGTCGCTGCCGGACCCGCGCCTGCTCGACGCGCGCAGAATCGCCGAGGATCTCGCCGATGACGCGAAGACGGGGCTGACGCTGCCCGCCCCGCGCACCTCGGTGCTGCGCTACCGCGTGCGCACGCAGGACGGCACCGTCACGTTCAGCGACGAGGACGCCGTCCGCAGACACGAGCTCGCGCCGGTGATCGTGTTCGCCCGGCGCGTCGCACAAGGCGTGTGTGGGCTTCCACGTTAGTTGATGGAAATTCACACATCTGCTGTGTAGACCGCGAGGCTTCGTTCTCTTAGCGTTCTCGGGGACGGAGGGTGCAGCGGCGCGGTCGCCGCAGACGCCTGACAAGCAGTCTCCGGGAGCGATCCTTCCGGTGGGTTCGACTCCCACACTCTCCGCCATAACGCTTGACCGGGCGGCGAAGGGCAGGCAGACACCGCTGCTGAGGAGCCTTGTCACCTCCGCGGCCTAGCCGCCCGGTCGAGGCATGATATAATCATCTTCGCTTGTCAGGCGTCTGAAGACCACGCTGCATCCCGACCCGCCGCCAGGCGGGTCGGGTCGTTAAGCGGCAGTCACGCTCAGCGACGGTCGGCGCGTGAACGAGCGGACCGGCGCGTGCAGCAGGCGACGCTACTGCCCCGCCTCGTTCGCGGCCCGGCCCTCGCCCTCCCAGTCGCCCGCGATGGCGCCGCCGTTGGCGGCCTCGGGGTCGCGGTCGGGGGCGGGGGCGCCGGGCACGGCGGGGTCGCGGCGCTTGCGCTCCCACTCCGCTCTGACGTCCTCGATTCTGTCCTGCAACTGCTCGGTGCCGGCCCTGAGGTCAGCGATCTCGCGTTCGTGGTCCATGATCGAGCCGTACCCCGCGCCCGCGGACTGCACGCACTGGATCAGCCGAACCGCACCTTGCCGTTCGAGCGTGCTCGCGTCTGTGCGTGCGAGACGAACTCCATCCGCTTCATCGCGGCGCGGAACAGCCGCGTGACGAGTCGCAGGCGCGCGTTCTCCGAGCGCATATCGAGCAGGCCCTGCTTCGCTTCGAGCCCGAAGTCGACCGTCGCCGCCATGTCGTACGCGCCCATCTTCGCCAGCTCCACCGCCTCTGGGCGTGTGTCGGTCGCGCGCTCGACGAGCTCCGCGTACGCCTCGCGCGCGAGCGACGCGAGCGAGCCGTCCGGTGCCTCCTCGCGATCGGCGAGGAACTCGACGACCCCGGCCGGGTACGGGAGCTGGTCCTCCCGCTCGAGCAGTCGGAACGGACGCGTGCCGCGCGTGAGGATGTTCATGCGCCCCTCCTCGTCACGCTCCACGACCTCGGTGATGTGGCATGCGCAGCCGATCTCGCGCAGGCCGTCGTCTGACAGCCACACGATCCCGAATTCGCTGTCGTCCTCGAGACAGCGCTCGATCATCGTCTTGTAGCGCTCCTCGAAGACGTGCAGCGGGACGACCTCGCCTGGCAGCGCCACGATCCCGAGCGGGAACAGGGGGAAGTCGCGGAGCGGGTCCGGCATGCGGAAAGTCTATGCCCGGCGGCCAGGTCGGGCCGACGCAGGACCGCTGTAGGCGACGCGTCGGTCGGTGCGACGCATCCGCTCGCGATCGTCCAACGTACCCCTAGGAATGTCCACCGCGATCGTCTGGCTGCGACGCGACCTGCGCGTCCACGACCATCCGGCGCTCGTCGCCGCGCTGGCGGCGCACGAGCGTGTCGTGCCCGCGTTCGTGCTCGATCCCGTGCTGTTGAGCGGGCGCTTCGCGTCCGCGCCGCGCACCGCCTTCATGCTCGGATGCCTGCGCGAGCTCGACGGCGCGCTCCACGAGCGCGGCAGTGGCCTCGTCGTGCGACATGGCGCAGCCGAGCGCGAACTGCCAGCGCTCGCGCTGGAGGCGAGCGCCGACGCGGTGTACTGGGCGAGCGACGCGACGCCATACGCGCTCGCGCGCGACCGGCGCGTGCGCGCGGCGCTTCAGCAGGACGGCGTCGCCGCCGTCCCCGGCCCCGGCAACTTCGTCGCCGACGTCGGCAAGCCCCGCACTGGCAGCGGCAAGCCCTTCGTGGTCTTCACGCCGTTCCAGCGGGCATGGGGCGCGCTCGAGCGGCGGCCCGTCCATCGCGCGCCCATGCGCCTGCCGGCCCTGCCGCCCGCGCTGCGCCGCGGCGCGCTGCCGACGCTCGCGCAGCTCGGCGTGTGCACTGAGGACACGCTGCCCGCGCCGGCCGTCGCGCCCGGCGAGACCGCCGCGCGCGAGCGGCTCGCACACTGGCTCGCAGGCGACATCGCCGCCTACGGCGACCGGCACGACCGGCTCGCCGGCGGCACCTCGCAGCTATCCGCGCACCTGCGCTTCGGCACGCTCTCCGCGCGCGAGGTCGAGGAGCGCGCGCGCAGACGCGGCGGCGCCGGCGCGGCCGCGTTCGTGCGCCAGCTCGCCTGGCGCGACTTCTACGCGCACGTGCTGCTCCACCATCCGCACAACCGGCTGCTCGAGCACCAGCCGCGCATGCGCGCGCTCGACTGGGACGACGACCCGGCGCTGCTCGCCGCCTGGCAGGCGGGCCGCACCGGCTATCCGCTCGTCGACGCCGGCATGCGCCAGCTGCGCGCGAGCGGCTGGATGCACAACCGCGCACGGCTTGTCGTCGGATCCTTTCTGACGAAGGATCTGCAGCTCGACTGGCGCGCGGGGGAGGCGTGGTTCATGCGCTGGCTGCTCGACGGCGACGTCGCGCAGAACAACGGCAACTGGCAGTGGATCGCGTCAGTGGGGGTCGATCCGGCGCCCGCGTTCCGCCGGCTCCTGAACCCGGCGCTCCAGCAGCGACGTCACGACTCCGACGGCGCGTACGTGCGTCGCTGGGTGCCGGAGCTGCGGAACGTGCCGGACGCGCGCCTGACGGAGCCGTGGCGGATGAGCGCCGCCGAACAGGCGGCCGCCGGCTGCACGATCGGGCACGACTACCCGGCGCCGGTCGTCGATCACGCGCAGGAGCGCCGCCGCGCGCTGGAGCGCTACCGCGCGGCTGCGAGCGCCAGCTGAGCGAGACACCTACGTCGCGCCCGGCACGGCCGCGGCCGCGCGCGCGAGCTGGACGACCGCGCGCGCGAGCGCCGGCTCGCCGGCGTTGCCGAAGCCGAGCACGAGCCCCGGCGGGGCGGGGCTGGCCTGGTCCGCGCGGAACCACGAGAGGCCGTGCAGGCGCATGCCGCGCTCGGCTGCCGCTGCCAGCAGCGCCGCCTCGTCGGCCGCCTTCGGCAGCAACGCGACGAGGTGCAGCCCGGCCGCGATCCCGGCGCCGACCCGCCAGCTCGGCAGTTCGCGCGCCAGCGCGGCGATCAATGCGTCGCGGCGCGCGCGGTAGCACGGGCGCACCCGGCGCAGGTGGCGGTCGAGCTCGCCACGGGCGAGGAAGTCGGCCAGCGCGAGCTGCTGCATCGTGGGGGTGCCGAGGTCGTCGAGCGTCTTCTCCAGCTCCACGCGTCTCACGAGCGCCTGCGGCAGCACGAGCCAGCCGAGGCGCAGCGCCGGCGCCAGCACCTTGCTTGCGCAGCCGGCGTAGATCACACGCTCCGGCGCGAGCCCTTGCAGCGCGCCCACGGGCTCGCGGTCGTAGCGGTGCTCGGCGTCGTAGTCGTCCTCGATCACGTACGCGTCGCGCGCTTCAGCCCACGCGAGCAGCGCGGTGCGGCGCTTGGGCGCGAGCACGCCGCCGAGCGGCATCTGGTGCGCGGGCGTCGCCAGCAACGCGTCGGCGTCGAGATCGTCGAGCCCATCCGTCACGAGCCCGTGCGCGTCGACCGGCACCGGCACGAGCTCGAGCCCGCAGTGTTCGGCGATCGTGCGGTGGACCGTGAAGCCGGGGTCCTCAACCGCGATGCGCCGTGCCCCGCTGGCTCGCAGCGCGCGACAGGCGAGTGCGACGCCCTGCGTCATCCCGCTCGTCACGAGCACGCGCTCGCCCTCGACCGCGACGCCGCGGGCGCGCCCGAGGTAGCGCGCGAGCTCTCTGCGCAGCTCAGGCGTGCCGGCGGGATCGCCGTATCCGTAGCTGTCGTTCGGCGACTCGCGCAGGACGGTGCGCAGCGAGCGCAACCACGAGATGCGCGGGAAGCTCGCGAGATCTGGGGTGCCCGGATGGAAGTCCTCCGGGACGGGGCGCGGATGCGGCGACGGCTGCGGCGCTTGTGTGGGGCGCGCCGCACGAGCGACGACGGTCCCTGCTCCCTGGCGCGAGACGAGATAGCCCTCGGCCGTCAGCTGCGCGTAGGCCTCCACGACAACGCCGCGCGAGACGGCGAGCTGCGCCGCGAGCGCGCGTGTGGCGGGGAGCCGCTCGCCGGTCGCGAGACGTCCGGCGCGGATCGCTTCGCGCAGCTGGCGCTCCAGTTGGATGTGGAACGGCTCGTGGCCGTCCCCGCGGGCGAGCGTCAGCAGCAACTCCATGGCGATTGGTCCGCTTCGCCGGACTGCTATTGGCTCTGGAGGGAGGTCCGCATCGGCCCTACGGTACCGAGACCGACCATTTGGAGGTTCATCGGCATGAGCGAGATCACTGTCGTGGGCGGGGGCATCGCCGGGCTGGTCGCGAGCATCGCCTGCGCGGAGGGCGGGGCGCGCGTGCGGCTGGTCGAGGCGCATGAGCGGCCCGGCGGGCGCGGGCGCGGCACGGGCGGTCCCTTCATCGCGAACTTCGGCCCGCATGTGCTGTACGCGAACGGCCTGCTGTGGCGCTTCCTGCGCGACCGCGAGCTGCTGCCGCCGGTCGCCTCGCCGCCGCTGACGGGGATCTTCTTCCACGCCGCCGGCAGGCGCCGCCGCACGCCGCCGCTTCCGTTCTCGCGTGCGGTGGTGAGGCTGTGGCGCGTGCGGGACGCGCCTGACGACGTGTCGTTCCGCGCCTGGGTCGCCGAGCGCTGCGGCGATGAGGCGGCAGAGCTGCTGTCGCGCGCGTGCGGCGTGTTCGCGTTCCATCACGACCCGGGCGAGCTGGCGGCGTCGTTCTGCTGGGCGCGCTTCCGCCAAGCGTTCCTCGACCTGCCGCCGAGAGCGCGCTATGTGCGCGGCGGCTGGGGCACGCTGATCGACGTGTTGGAGCGGGCGGCGCGCGAGCGCGGTGTGCGGATCGAGACGGGCTCGCGCGTGAGCGAGCTGCCCGGCGACGGTCCGACGATCGTCGCGGCCGAGCTGCGCGACGCCGCCGCGCTGCTCGGCGACGACACGCTCGACTGGCCGAGCGGCCGCACCGTCGCGCTCGACCTCGGCCTTGCCGGCACGCGCGGGACGCCGTTCGTCGTGTGGGACCTCGACGAGGCCGGCTGGATCGAGACCTACTCGATCCCCGATCGTTCGCTCGCGCCGGACGGCCACGCGGTCGTGCAGGCGCAGATGCCGCTGCGGCCGGGCGAGTCGACGGAGGACGGCGAGCGCCGGCTGGAGGCGCTGCTCGACGTCGGGTTCGGTGGCGAGGGCTGGCGCGAGCGCGTCGTCTTCCGCCGCCGTCAGCGGCTCGACGGCCGCTCCGGCGCGCTCGACCCGGTCGGCACGAGCTGGCGCGATCGTCCGGCGATCGACCGCGGCGACGGCGTCTTCCTGTGCGGCGACAGCGTCGCGGCGTCGGGCTTGCTGTCGGACCCGGCGGTGACGAGCGCGCTGGAGGCGGCGCGTCTCGCGGTCGCTCAGGCGGCTTTGCGGCCGGAGACGAGCAAGTTGTAGAAGATCGCCGCCGGCAGCCGGCCCTCCAGCAGGCGCCGGTCGAGCTGCTGGAGCGTGAGGTAGCCGCGGTAGGCGTACTGGCGCCAGCCCCACGGCACGTCCTCCGGCACCGCGCTCGACTCCAGCACGCGGTTCGTCCAGCCGAACCAGTTCGCGACGAGCTCCTCGCCGCGCACCGTCACGTCCTCGAAGCCGGCGCCGCGCGCGGCCGAGACGAGGTCGCCGGGCGCGAACGCGTGGATGTCGACGAACTGCTCCAGCGCGTGGTCCTCGGCGTGCGCATCGTGGCCATTGGATCCGTTGCCATTCGCGTACCGCACGCTGCCGGCCGCGCGTGCGCCGATCGCCCGCCGCCACAGCGGCGCAACCGCGGCCGCGCCGCGCTTCGGGATCCGCGCGATGCGGTCGCCGTAGCGCGATGGCTCGCCGGCGAACACGACCGTCCCACCGGGCTTCAGCACGCGGTGGAACTCGGCGAACGCCTTCGGCAGGTCGGGGATGTGGTGGAGGATCGCGTGGCCGAGTACGAGGTCGAACGACGCGTCCGCGAACGGCAGCACCTCCGCGCCGCTCTCGACCGTCTCGACCTCCAAGCCCAGCCGCTCGGCGTTGCCGCGCAGCGTCGCGAGCATGCCGGGCGAGATGTCGGTGCAGGTGGCGGCTCCGATCATGCCCGCCTGCAACAGGTTCAAAGAGAAGTAGCCGGTGCCGGAGCCGATCTCCAGCGAGCGGTCGAAGCCGGCCGCGAGCGCGTCCTTCGGCAACACCTTGCGCAGCTTCATCAGCACCTGCTGCCGACCCGGCTCGCCGAAGTCGATCCCCCACTTCGCGTCGTAGCTGTCGGCCGCGACGTCGTGGTAGCGCGTGTTGACGTCGCGGATGTCCTCGTCGGTGCGTGGGGCCTCCATGCGGCGCGGCACTCTAACGTGTCGGCGCTCATGAGCACCGCATACGTTCAGTCGAACCAGCCCGAGGGCGTCCCGCCGCTGGCGCTGACCGGCGAGCGCACGCTGCCGGACGTGCCGGAGGAGAACTACTGGTACCGCCGCCATCTCGTCGTCTACGAGTGGATCGCGGCGCGCACGCTCGGCAAGCGCGTCGTCGACATGGCCTGCGGCGAGGGCTACGGCAGCGAGGTGCTCGCGCGCGGCGCCGCGTCCGTCGTCGGCGTCGACGCGAACCCGGAAGCGCACGAGCACGCGCGGCTGCGCTACGTGCGCCAGAACCTGCGCTACGAGCGCGACCTCGTCGAGACGTTCCGGGAGGAATGCGACGCGCTCGTGTTCCTGCAGACGATCGAGCACGTGCAGAACCCGGGCGAGATCCTCGAGCACTTCAAGTCGATGCTCGCGCCCGGCGGCGTCGCCTACGTCTCGACGCCGAACCTGCTGACGCTCGCGCCGCCCGGCGCGGAGAAGTCGGAGAACCCCTGGCACGTGAAGGAGTACCGCGCGCACGAGTTCCGGGAGCTGTGCGAGGCGCACTTCGGACAGGTCGAGCTGTGGGGCCTCTTCCATGCGCGCAAGCTCGCGCTGCATGCGGCGGCGCTGAAGCTCGGCTGGGACCGCGTGCACAGAGCGCTCGGGATCACGGGACCGTTCTACGACCGCTTCACGCCGGCGATCGCCGCGAGCGACTTCACGCTCAAGCCCGGCGATCTCGACCGTGCGCTGGACTTCGTGGCGGTCTGCCGGACGTGACGCGCGACCGCGGCGAGCTGGCGCTCGTCCTGCACACGCACATGCCCTACGTCGAGGGCTACGGCACGTGGCCGTTCGGCGAGGAGTGGCTGTGGGAAGCGGTCGCGACCTGCTACCTGCCGCTGCTCGACCTGCTCGCGCGCGTGGATGGCGCGCGGCGGCTCACGCTGTCGCTCACGCCGGTCCTCTGCGATCAGCTTTCCGCGCCGGGGGTGCCGGAGCGGCTGACGCGTTTTCTGCGCGACGTGCGGCGCGACACGCACGCGCGCGACGTCGACGGCTGTCGCAGATCCGGGCACGAGCGCTGGGCGCGCGAGCTCGAGCGCGCGGCCGGCGACTACGAGCGCGCGCTGGCGCGCGTCGAGCAGCTCGACGGCGACCTGCTGAGCGCGTTCGCCCCCTTCGCGGGCTGGACGTCGGCCGCAACCCATGCGGTGCTGCCGCTGCTCGCGACCGACGCCGGCGTGCGGCTGCAACTCGAGCGCGGGATCGCCGCGCACCGTGCCCGCTTCGACCAGGCGCGCGAGTGGGCCGGCGGCCTCTGGCTGCCGGAGTGCGCGCATGCCCCGTGGCTCGACCCGCTGCTGGAGGAAGCCGGCGTGCACGCGACCTGCGTCGACCTGACCGACGTGCTGGGTCGCGGAGCGCCGGCGCAGCTCGCGCCGATCGCGACCGACGACGGTCCGCTGCTGGTGCCGATCGACCGCGCGACGATCGAGCTGGTGTGGAGCGACGAGGGCTACCCATGCCACGACGCCTACCGCGACTACCACGCGTTCACCGTCCATCACCACCGCGTGTGGCGCAACGACGGCGCGACGTACGACCATGCGACCGCGCTTGCGCAGGCGCGCGCCGACGCGGCCGACTTCGTCACGCGCGCGATCGCGCGGTTGGAGGAGGGCTCGCGGGCGCTCGGTCGCCCGGCGCTCGCCGTCTGCGCGCTCGACACGGAGCTGCTCGGCCATTGGTGGTACGAGGGGATCGCCTGGCTCGGCGCGGTGATCGAGGAGGCGGAGCGGCAGGGGCTCGCGCTCGCGCCGCTCGACGAGGCGCTGCAGCGTCACGAGCCGGTCCCGCTCGCGCACGCGCTGCGCGACGCCGAGCCGGCCCCGCGGGCGGCCTCCGAGGTGCGCGCCGGGCGCTTGCCGACGACCACGTGGGGCACCCCGCGCGACCTGTCGACGTGGGACGGCCCGCAGGTGGCGGAGCTCGCCTGGCAGGCGCGTGCGGCCGAGCTGCGCGCGCTCGGCGAAGGCGGTGGCGCATCCCTCGACGCGCGCGCCGAGCGCGAGCTGCTGCTACTGCAAGCGAGCGACTGGGCGTTTCAGGTCACGCGTGAGCTTGCCGGCGCCTACCCGCGCGAGCGCGCCGACGGCCATCGCGCGGCGCTCGACGACGCCCTGAAAGCGGTCTGACACAAGACCGCCATCTATAAGATCGCTCGATGGGGGAAGGTCGAGCGGTCGACCGCGGGCGCGCACGCGTCGAGACGGCAGCGGGGGCGGATCTGGCATGGATCCTGCTGCTGCCGGCCGTCGCGGTCGCCGCTGCCGCCATCGCGGTGCTGGCGCCGGTCGGCGGCCGGCTCCTGCTCCCCGACCCGGGTTACCACTACTGGACGGGGCCGGGCCTTCGCAAGCCGGCGGTCGACGTCGGATACGTCCTGTTCGCGTTCTTCGCGATGGCGTACGCCGGTGCGATCGTGCGGAGCCCGGCTCTGCGGATGCGTCCGCGCGTGCGGCAGACGCTCGTCGCCACGGCGCAGGTCGCGACGCTCACGTTCGTGGTCGTCTGCTTCGTCGCGCAACGCAGGCCGATCTTTGAAGGTGTCGTGGCGAGTTACTTCAGCGTGCGGACGCTGGTCGTCGCGGCCGTGGCGACCGTCGCAGTCGCCGCCGCGAGCTGGTGGCGGGCGCGCGCGGTCGCCGGCACGTCCGCCGCGATCCGGCTCGCCGCTTGGAGCGGCACGCGCGCTGCCCGCGCCTGTCTCGGCGTCGCCGTGCTCGCGACGGTCGTGTTCGTGCTGCCGGCGGTGCACCCCGACAGCGCGACGCCGTCCGGCGAATCGCTCGGCGTCCTCTTCTACGACGAGGCGACCGCCGTCCTCAACGGCCGCTCCACGTTTGTCGACATGGTCGCCTACGGCAACGTGTGGCCGTACCTGACACAACTGCCGCTGCGCGTCTTCGGCGACGGCTACTTGACCTTCACGGTGACGATGGCCGCGATCACCGCGCTCGCACTGCTGGCGGTCTACGGCGTGCTGCGGCGCGTCGTGCAGCGCCCGCTGCTTGCGCTCGCGCTCTACCTGCCGGTGCTCGCGTCGAGCTTCTTCGTCGAGAACCGGATAGGCAGCGACCGCTACGACCCCGGCACCTACTTCGGCATGTTTCCGCTGCGCTACGCCGGGCCCTACCTGCTGGCGTGGCTGACCGTGTGGCAGAGCGGACGGAGCGCGTCGGAGCGGTGGAGCCGACGCGTGCTGTTCGCGGTCGCGGGACTCGTCGCGCTGAACAACGTCGACTTCGGCGTCGCCGCGCTCGCGGCCACGGTGGTGGCGCGCCTCGTTCTGCGGTGGCCCGTGAGTCGCCGGGCGGCCGCCGGGCTCGCGCTGGACGTGGCGATCGGCGTCGGCGCGGCGCTCGCGACGATCGCCGCGGTGACGCTCGTGCGGGAGGGAACGCTGCCGCATCTCGGCCTGCTCGTCCGCTACGGGCGCATCTTCGTCAACGGCGGCGTCGCGAACCTGCCGTTGCCGAGGCTCGGCATGCATCTGGCCATCAGCGCCACGTTCGTCGCCGCGGGCGCGGTCGCCGCGGTGCGCGTACGCCGCACCGGCGGCGGCGACCCGCTCGCCGCGATGCTCGCATGGTGCGCCGTGTTCGGCATCGGCGCGAGCGTCTACTACTACGCCTATCGCTCGCACCCCTCGGTGCTCGTCAACCTCTTCTCGATCTGGAGCCTCACGCTTGCGCTGCTGCTGGTTGCGGCGCTGCGTGCCAGCGTGCGCTCGCGTCGCCCGCTCAGCGTCCCGGCGCTCGCGGTGGCGTTCGGCTTCGCGCTCCTGGCGTGCTCGCTCGCGCAGGTGCCGAGCCCGGTTGAGCAGCTGAGGCGAATCGCGGCGCCGGCGGCGGCGGGCGTGACCGCCGACGGTTTCCACGAGTCAGCGGCGGCCCGCCTGGTGGCGGCGGGGACGAAGCGGGGGGAGAGGGTCGCGGTGATCTCAGCGATGGGTCATCGCATCGCGCGCGAGGCGGGCGTTACGAACGTCGCCCCGTACACCGGCTTCGAACAGATGCCGGCGGTCGAGCAGGTGGACGAGACGGTGGCGATCCTGCGACGCGAAGGGGGGAACAAGGTGTACGTGGCACAGCGTGAGCCCCCCGGCTTCGCGCTCGAGATGACGCGACTCGGCTTTCGGCTCACGGGCCGCTGGACGGTCGAGAGCTTGCGCGAACCGACGGTCTCGGAGTACCGCTCCGGATAGCTCTCCCGATCGCGACGCCGGACGGCCGAGGCCGCGCGATGCGTCGCGCGCGGCGCACTGCGCGCTTTAGACTGCGGCCCGTCGCCTTGGCCGCAGAGCCAACCCCCATGGCCGCTACCCGCATCCTCATTCTCTCCTGGGAGTACCCGCCGCTGATCGAGGGTGGGCTCGCGCGCCATGTGCGCAAGCTGTCCGAGCAGCTCGTGCAACAGGACGTCGAGGTCCACGTCCTCACGCGCGGCGACGGCGCGATGCCCGCCGAGCAGGAGCAGGAGGGCGTTCACGTCCATCGCGTCCCCGAGCCGCGCAAGCCGCGCGACCTGGAGGAGTTCGTCGCCTGGATCGAGCACATGAACGCCGACATGCTGGCGGCCGGCATCGAGCTGGGCGAGCGCTTCGCGTTCGACCTCGTTCACGGCCATGACTGGCTCGTCGCGACCGCCGGCGATCAGCTTGCGAAGCGGCTCGACTGCCCGTGGGTCGTGACGATCCACGCGACCGAGTACGGCCGCCATCAGGGCTGGGTCGACAAGCACCCGCAGTCGCACATCCACGGCGTCGAGACGTGGATGGCGAACAGCGCCGACGCCGTCATCACCTGCTCCTCGTACATGCGCGAGCACGTCGCCGACATCTACGGGCTGGAGGAGTCGCGCGTGGCGGTGATCCCGAACGGGATCGATCCGCTGGACTTGCAGCCGGTCGAGAATCTCGACGCGCTGCGTGCGCGCTTCGCGGCGCCGCACGAGCAGCTTGTGCTGCTGGTCGGCCGGCTCGTCTACGAGAAGGGCTTCCAGATCGCGTTGGAGGCGCTGCCGGGCGTGATTGAGCGGCTCGGTCGCGTCCGCTTCCTGGTCGCCGGCTCGGGCACCGCCGAGGCGGACCTGCGCGCGCAGGCGGAGCGGCTCGGCCTCGCGCAGCACGGCACGTTCCTGGGGTGGATCGGCGACGACGTGCTGCACTCGCTCTACCGCATCGCCGATCTCACGGTCGTGCCGTCGATCTACGAGCCGTTCGGGCTCGTTGCGCTGGAGGCGATGGCCTCCGGGTGCCCGTGCATCGTCGCCGACACCGGCGGCCTGCGCGAGGTCGTGCCGAACGAGCAGGTCGGCCTGCGCTTCGAGTCGCGCGACCCCAGATCGCTCGCCGGCATGATGGAGCGCGTGCTGTCCGACGACGCGTTGCGCGACCGGCTCGTGGCCGAGGCGTCGGAGCACGTGCTGCGCTTCGACTGGGCCGACATCGCGCGTCAGACCGCCGAGATCTACGGCGACCTGCGTCGGCTCGCCGTGTAGGCCTTGCCGAGCCGGGAACGATCGCCCGCAGGAGGTGATCGCATGGCCAGAGACCACGGTCCCAGCGTCAAGAACGACAAGCAGTACGAGGGCCTGCGCAGAAAGGGCATGAGCAAGTCCCGCGCGGCCCGCATCGCCAACTCGCCCGGCGCGTCGAGACGCGGCGGCCAGCACTCCAGAGGCGGCGGCAGACGCAGACGCGGCTCCAGCAGATAGCCGGTTCGCCCGAGGACCGCGGATCTGGGGGTCTGTCGGACCCTCCGATTCGCGGTCCTCAGTACTGCAGGGCGCTTGCGGCGTCCTCCAACCGGTCGTCGCCCCAGAACAACCGGTCGTCGCCCCAGAACGTCTGGTCGCCGACGACAACGGTCGGGACGCCGCGGACGCCGAGTGCGATCGCGGCGTCGGTGCGCTCCTTCAGGGCCGCCTTCACCGCCGGCGTCGAAGCGGCGGCCAGCAGCTCGTTCCCCTCGATGCCCACAGCGGTCGCCGCGTCAGCCACCGCCGCCGGGTCGGACAGGTCGCGGCCTTCCACGAACCCCGCTCGCAGCGCCGCCAGCAAGAAGTCCCGCGCGCGGCCGGCCTCCGCGGCCGCCGTCGCGCAGCGCATCGCCAGCAAGTAATTCCCCGGCCACGGATCGGGCCAGCGGACCGGCGGCAGCCCATATGCCAGAGCCCGCCGCTCCACCTCCGCGATGCCGTCGGCCCGCGCGTCCGTGAGCGACCACGAGCCGAACCCGCGCGCCGCGAAAACCGCGCCCAACAGCACCGGCTCCCACACCGGCTCGACGCCGAGCTCGCCGCGCGCCACCCGCTCCGCCGCCAGCCACGCATACGGCGAGCCGACGTCGACGAAGAAGCGCGGGGCGGCGGGCATGCCGGTCAGTCGATCAGCCGCTTGCGCATCCGCCAGATCGCCACGCGCCACAGCGCCAGCCCGAACGCCAGCAGGAACGCGAAGTGCCCGAGGTCGGCGAGCGGCTCGACGCCGAGCACCACCACGTCGCGCACGAGCTGCACGCAGTGGTAGAGCGGATTGAGCCGGGCGATCGCCTCGATCCCGGCGGGGAACGACGAGATCGGGAAGAACGTCCCCGCCGTCAGGAACATCGGCGTGAGGATGCCGCTCGTCACATACGAGAAGTTGTCGATCGACTCGGCCATCGCGGCGAGCGTGATCCCGAACGCGACGAACGCGCAACCGGTGACGAAGCAGATGAACGGCACGAGCACCGCGGTCGGTCTCGGGTCGAGCCCGAACGCGATCGCGACCAGCAGCGGCACGTTCCCGTACACCCCGGCGCGCAGCCCGATCCACAGCACCTCCGCGGACACGATCTCGTCGGTGTCGACGGGTGCCGCGAGGAACGCGTCGTACGTGCGCTGGAAGCGGTACTTCAGGAACGTCCCGTACATGCCGGGGAAGGCGGACGAGAACAGCACCGCCGTCGCGACGATGCCGGTGCCGACGTACTGCTTGTAGTCGAGCCCGCCGATCGAGCTGATCAGCGCGCCGAAGCCGAAGCCGAACGCCAGCAGGTAGATCGTCGGCTCGACGACGGAGGAGAACGTCGTCGTCTTCCAGTTGCGCGTGAAGACGGTCGCGTCGCGGCTCATCACGCCGACGACCGCGGACGGCTCGATGCGGTGCAGACGACGGCGGCGGACGGCGGCGCTCACTCGATCTCCTCCCCGGTCAACACGACGAACGCGTCCTCGAGCGTGGCGGCGCGCCGCACGCCCTCCGGCAGCGTCCCGTCATGGCGCTCGGCGTGCAGGATCGCCAACGCGGGACCGGAGCGGCGCATCGCCCAGCCGGCCCGCTCGCCCTGCGCGCGCAGCTCGTCCAGCCGCGCCGGCGGTCCGTACACCTCGTGCGTCTGCATGCCCGCGTATCTGTGGACGAGATCGGCCGGCTTGCCGCGCGCGACGATGCGCCCGCTCGCCATCACGCACACCGTGTCGGCGAGCCGCTCGGCCTCCTCGATGTAGTGCGTCGACATCAGCACGGTCGTGCCCTCGGCGCGCAGCCCGTCGATCAGCGACCACAGCTCCTGGCGCACCTGCGGGTCGAGCCCGACCGTCGGCTCGTCGAGCAGCACGAGCCGCGGCCGGTGCACGAGCCCGCGCGCGATCAGCAGGCGTCGCCGCATCCCGCCGCTCAGCAGATCGACGCGCGTGTCGGCGCGCTCGGTCAGGTTCGCGATCTCCAGCGCGCGCTGCACGGCGGCGGGTCGCTCGGCCGCCGGCACGCGGTACAGACGCGCGAACACAGTCAGGATCTGGCGGCAGGTCAGCTCGACGTCGAGGTTGTCGAGCTGGGGGACCACGCCCATCTCCGCGCGCGCCTGCTTCGACTCGCCGGGCAGTCTCCAGCCGAGCACCTCGATCGAGCCCTCGTCGGGGATCGCCTGCGCCGTCAGCATCCGCATCGTCGTCGACTTGCCGGCGCCGTTGGGCCCGAGCAGGCCGAGGCAGATGCCCGGCGGCACTTCGAGGTCGAGTCCGTTCACGGCGGTGATCGGTCCGAAGCGCTTGACGACGCCGCGCAGCGCGATCGCCGGCGCCGCGCTTACGCCCATCTCATCACCTGCGGCGCCTCGCGCATCCGGATGACCTTCGCCGGCACACCGGCTGCGACGGCGTTGTCCGGCAGGTCCTTCGTGACGACGCTGTTGGTCCCGATCACGGCGTTGTCGCCGACGGTCACGCCGCGCAGGACGCACGCGCCGTAGCCGATCCAGACGTTGTTGCCGACGTTCACGTCGCGCTTGTAGATCCCTTGGAGGCGGATCGGCCGCTCGACCTCGACGACGCCGTGGTCGAAGTCGATCAGCATCACGCGATCGGCGACGATGCACTCGCGTCCGATCGCGACGTGCTGGTAGGCGGAGATCGTGCATTCCTGGCCCAGCACCGACTTCGCGCCGATCAGCACCTCGCCCTCGTGCGCGCGCACCTTGCAGCCGTGCCCGAGCCACGACCAGCGGCCGAGCACGACGCGGGCATCGCGACCGATCTCGAACTGCACCCCCGGGCAGACGAACGCGATCCCGTCTGTCTGCAGGCGGCCGCGGAAGCGCAGCTTGAGCCACGCGAGCCGCAGCAGCAGCAGCCCGTAGTGGCGGTTCAGCATGCGGTTGCGGCGCATGAAGCGCAGCAGCGTCAGCGGCCCGCCATGGAGCGGCGGCGGGGCGGCGCGGACCTCGTGCGGGAGGTCGACGGGCGGCGGCGCGAGCGTCGAGTCCATCGCTTGGCATGGTATGCGCGGCGGCCCGCTGGCCGCGTAGCCCGCGCGGGCGCGTGCCGCCGCCTCCGCCTGCCATCATGCGCGGCCCATGAGCCTCGACCCGACCCTCGCCGAGCGCCTGTTGAAGGGCGACAAGCGCGCGCTCGCGCGGGCGATTACGCTCGTCGAGGACGACCGGCCAGAGGGCTGGGAGCTCGTGCGCGAGGTCTACCCGCACACCGGCAGAGCGGCCGTCGTCGGCTTCACCGGACCGCCGGGCGTCGGCAAGTCGACGCTGCTCGGCGCGCTCACGAAGGCGGAGCGCGCGCGCGAGCGCACCGTGGGCGTGCTGAGCATCGACCCGTCCTCGCCGTTCACGCAGGGCGCGCTGCTGGGCGACCGCATCCGCCTCTCCGAGCACTTTCTCGACAGCGGCGTCTTCATCCGCTCGATGGCGAACCGGGGCGCGCTCGGCGGCCTGTCAGAGGCGGCCTTGCAGGCGGCGCTGCTGATGGACGCCGCCGGTCGCGACGTCGTGCTGGTCGAGACGGTCGGCGTCGGCCAGGCGGAGGTCGACGTGATGGACCACGCCGACACGATCGTGCTGGTGCTGATGCCGGGATCGGGCGACTCGATCCAGGCGCTGAAGGCCGGGGTGATGGAGATCCCCGACGTGATCGTGGTCAACAAGGCCGACCACCCGCTGACCGACACGATGGTGCGCGAGATCCGCGGGGTCCTCAGCCTGGGCGAGCAGAGAGGCTGGCGCGTGCCGATCGTCAAGACACAGGCCGCGCACGACATCGGCATCGACGAGCTGCTCGAGCAGTTGGAGCAACACCGCGCCTACATCCAGCAGGAGGGGACGCTGCTGGAGCGCCGCCGCCGCAACCTGATGAACGAGGTGGTGGCGATCGCGACCTCGCGCATGCGCCGCGAGCTGGAAGCCTCGATCCGCGAGGACCCCGACGTGCAGCGGCTGCTCGACGAGGTGTGCGCGCGCAAGCTCGATCCCGCCTCCGCGGCGACGCGGATTCTCGCTCGTCGGCTCGCCTCGTCGTCCTGACCTGAGCGGCTCGCCGGGTGCGTCGCCCCGTCAAGCGGGGTGACGCTTCCCTTGCGGGCACTCGCGCTGACCGGTGAAGGAAATGTCACCAAAGCGCTCAGGTGAACGTGAAGGTTCGGTGTTGCAATAGCTCACCAAAGCTGCATATATTGCGCACCTCGCGAGCGAGAAACGACCCGGTTTCTCGTCCAGGACGTGTGTGCCTCGTCGCCGGCACACGGATCGCGAGAAGGCGTAGCGCACGGATGCAGTGGATCGCAAAACCCGCACTTTCGCTCCGGCTCTGGCTGCGACCAGAGGCTCCGTCACGCGTCAAGCGCCGGTCCCGTCGGCGACCAATCGCAAGCCGGAGTCGATGAGCAGTCACACTGGAATTCAGAGTGATGCCGCGCCGCAGACCCCGAATGCGGCGGCGCCGAGGTCGGAGGCTTCTCGCCGCGGTTTCGCCGAAAGGCTGCTGATCGGCGCTCCCGCCGCCGCGGCCATCCGTGCCGGGCGCGGCCGCTCGACGCCGTTGCCGATCGCGGAGGCGCGCGGCCCGGCGGCGAGCCGACGACGCGACGCACTGTTCCGCCGCGCGCTCGCGGCGGCCGACGCGAGCGCCGTCCTCGCCGCTCTCGCGCTCACGATCGACCTGTCCGCCCAGCCGCTGCGCTTCACGTGGGTGCTGCCGCTCACGCTGCCGCTCGTGCTGCTGGGCGCGAAGGTCTCCGGGCTCTACGACCGCGACGCGTCTGTGCTGCGCAAGACGACGCTCGACGAGATGCCCCGGCTCGTGCAGCTCGCCACGCTGTACGCGCTGCTCGCATGGCTCTCCGGTCGCGTCGTGCTGGGCGGCACGCTCGCCCGCCGCGACGGCCTCATGCTGTGGCTCCTGCTCGCGCTGCTGCTCGTGCTGACGCGCGCGACGGCGCGGGCGCTCGCGCTGCGGCTGGCGCCGGCGGAGCGCTGCCTCTTCATCGGCGACAGAGCGAGCGGCGATGCCGTCGCGTCGAAGCTCGTCCACCACTGCGGCGTGAGAGCCGAGGTGGTCGCCCGCGTCGACCTCGCCCAGGCGGCGCCCTGGTCCGCGGACGCCACCTCGCCGCGCAAGCTCGCGGAGATCCGGAACCTCGCGCAATCGCTCGACGTCCACCGCGCGATTGTCGCGCCGCGCAGCGCCGACGCCGGCGAGATGCTCGACCTCGTGCGGACGTTGAAGGCCGTCGGCCTGCGCGTGAGCGTGCTGCCCCGCCTGCTCGAGGTCGTCGGCTCGGCGGTCGAGTTCGACGACCTCCACGGCGTGACGCTGATGGGGCTGCGGCGCTTCGAGCTGACGCGCTCCTCGGCGCTGGCGAAGCGCGCGCTCGACGTGCTGGGCGCCGCGCTCGGGCTGCTCGCCGTCGCGCCGCTGATGGCGCTGATCGCCGTCGCGATCAAGCTCGACAGCCGCGGGCCGGTCTTCTTCCGCCAGCTGCGAGTCGGCCAGCACGGCGAGCGCTTCGAGATGTTGAAGTTCCGCACGATGGTGCCCGACGCGGAGGCACTCAAGGAATCGCTGCGCGATCGCAACGAGGCGCAGGACGGCCTCTTCAAGATCGCCGACGATCCGCGCATCACGCGCGTCGGCCGCATCCTGCGCAAGAGCGCGCTCGACGAGCTGCCGCAGCTCTTCAACGTGCTGCGCGGCGAGATGAGCCTCGTCGGCCCCCGTCCGCTCGTGACGGACGAGGACGAGCGCGTCGAGGGATGGCACCGCCGCCGCCTCGAGCTCACCCCCGGCATGACCGGCCACTGGCAGATCCTCGGCCCGGCGCGCGTGCCGTTGCGCGAGATGGTCGCGATCGACTATCTCTACGTCGCCAACTGGTCGCTGTGGACCGACGTGAAGATCATGCTGCGGACGGTCCCGCACGTCATCGGACGGAAGGGCCTGTGAACCACGCGCGGAGGGCGCTGACGACACTCCCATGATCTCGGTGATCGTGCCGGCATACGAGCGCAGAGAGACGCTCGGCACGACGCTCGACTCGCTGATCGCGCAGACCTTCACCGAGTGGGAGGCGATCGTCGTCGACGACGGCTCGACCGACGGCACCGCCGCGGTCGCGGCGGAGTACGCCGCGCGCGACGGTCGCGTCCGCCTGCACCGCCAGGCGAACGCGGGCGTCAGCCGCGCGCGCAACGCCGGCATCGAGCTGGCGCGCGAGCCGTGGCTGTTCTTCCTCGACGCGGACGACTGGATCGTGCCGGAGGCGTTCGAGACGCTGATGGGCGTCGTCGAGGCGGATCCGCAGACGGACGTCGCCTACGGCGGCTACATCCGCGTGGACGCCCACGGGCGGGAGCTGCAGCGCCAGCTGCCGGCCGCCGAACGCGACTTCTTCCCCCTGTTCGCGCGCACCTGCGCCGTCTCGATCCACAGCTGCCTGACGCGGACCGACCTGGTGCGGCGGGTCGGGGGCTTCGATCCCACGCTCGTCACCTGCGAGGACTGGGACCTGTGGCAGCGGATCGCGCGCGTCGGCGCGCGCTTCCGCGGCACGCCGGAGCACATCGCGCGCTACCGCATGCGGCCGGGCTCGGCGTCGGGCGACGGCCGGCGGATGCTCGCCGACGGCCTGCTCGTGATCGACCGCGGGCATGGGGAGGATCCGCGCCTCGACGGTCCGCTGCCCGAGCGGCCGCCGCTCTCCCGTCACCGCCGGGACCTCGCGCAGACGTACTTCACGTGCTATGCGGCGGGCCTGGAGATCGCCGGCGGCGAGGACGCGTGCGGGCTCCTGGACGCCCTTCCCGAAGGTCCTGCCGCCGACGTCGATCCCGACGGCGTCGCCAACACGCTGTTCCACGCGCTCTCCGTCGGGCGCGCCTGCGGACCGGAATGGGAGGAGCTGCCGCCGGAGCTGCACCGCGCCTGCGACCGCTTCATCGACGAGCTGGGGGATCGCGTCGGCAGCCACTGGCTCGCGTTCGGCGCGCGCAACGCGCTCGAGCGGCTGCTGCTGGGTGCGACGCGCGACGAACGTCCGCGCCAGGCGGGCCGCTGGCATCTCTGCGAGCTCGACGTGGCGGGCGCGCCGCCGGCGGACCTCGTGCTCGATCCCGGCATCACGCGGGTCCTGTGCGAGCTGCGCCGCGGGGAGCGGCGCATCGGCAGCGTGGAGGCGCCGGTCGTCGACGGCTGGCTGCCGGCGCGCGTCCTCGCCGACGCGGTCGTCGCCGAGGCGGCGTGGGACCTGCTGCGCGCCCACTTGGACGCCGGCGCCTACGGCACGCTGTCGGTCGAGGACGCGGCCGGCGGCGGCGTGCGCGTGACGCGCGCGGAGTCGGTGCTGTTCGAGGGCTCTCTGGAGGCGGGGCGCGAGCGTGCGGACGCGCTTCACGACGCGCTCGGCTGGACGCTGCTGCTGCAGGAGCTGTTCGAGCAGCCGACGTGGACGAGCGACGACTTCTACGCCGAGCGCGACGACGACGAGGGCGCGCGACCGCTCGCGCTCGAGGGCGAAGCCGTCACGCTCGACATCGGCGAGCCGCTGCCGCGGCTCGAGGTGCATGGCCACGAACGCGTCGCGATCGTCGTGACGGTGTGCGGCGTGCCACTCACGGTCGTACGCTGCGAGGTGCGCGATGGGCGCGTCTCGCCCGCGCGGCTGCGGCGCGCGATCCTGCTGCAGACCGGCTTCGAGCTGTGCCGCGCGGTGATGCGCGAGGCCATCGTGCTGGCGCCGGCCGACATCGACGGCACGCTGCGGAAGCGCATGGCGGCGGTGCTCGCGCGCCGCCGCGCCGACGGCGCGCCGCCGCTGCCGGAGGACGCGACGATCGTCGGCCGCGGCGTCGGGGCGGACGGCACGTCCGTCTCGCGCTGGAGCGTCCTGCCTGCCGCGGCGGCGCGCGAGCGGCTCGCGCTCGCCCGTCTCGACGGCGACCCGGTCGCCGGCCCGCAGGCCGCGGTCGAGCGCCTGTTGTGCGCGCCGGTGCTGCTCGACCCGGCGGACGTCCGCCGGCATCCGTCCGACAACGCGACGCTGCGGCTGCTGGAGTTCGAGCGGATCTTCAGCGCCGGGGCCGACCCTTGGAGCTACCACTCGCCCTACGAGCAGGAGAAGTACCGGCAGACGCTGTCGCTGCTGCCCGAGCGGGTGGAGCGTGCACTCGAGCTCGGCTGCGCGGAGGGGGTCTTCACCGAGCTGCTCGCCCCGCGCGTCGAGGCGCTCACGGCGGTCGACATCTCGCCGCGCGCGCTCGCCCGCGCGCGCACGCGCTGCGCGAGCGTCGAGCACGTCGCGTTCGACCAGCTCGACCTGTTCGAGGAGCCGTTGCCCGGCCGCTTCGACCTGATCGTCTGCAGCGAGCTGCTCTACTACGCGCCCGGGCGCGAGACGCTCGCGCACGTCGCGCGGGTGCTCGCCGACGGGCTGGTCCCGGGCGGGCACCTGGTGACCGCACACGCGCACGCGCTCGTCGACGAGGAGCACGCTCCGGGCTTCGACTGGGACGTGCCGTTCGGCGCCGCGGCGATCGAGCAGGAGCTGCTGCGCACCCGCTCGCTCGATCTCGTGCGGGAGGTTCGCACCGCGCCCTACCGCGTGCAGCTCTACCGGCGGCGCTCGCGTCCGCGCCGGCTGCCGCCGCGGCGGCCGCCGCGGCGCACGACGGCGACGGCCGCGCGGCTGGAGCCGGTGCACGCCGCGCACTTCCGTCCGCACGGCGGCCGCGTGCAATCCACGGAGGGCGTCGAGCCGGTCACGAGCGCAAGCCGGCTGCCGATCCTCATGTACCACCGCGTGGCGCCGCGCGGCCGCGACGCATCGCGTCGCTTCCGTCTGCACCCCGACGACTTCGACGCGCAGCTGCGCCATCTGCGCGAGCGCGGCTACCGCTCGATCACGTTCGAGCAGTGGCGCGCGGCGACCGCCCGGCGGGCGCCGATCCCCCCCCGCTCGGTCATGCTTACGTTCGACGACGGCTACGCGGACTTCCCGACGTACGCGCTGCCGCTGCTGCGGCGCTACGGTTTCCAGGCGACGATGTTCGTCGTCACCGACCTCGTGGGCGCGACGAACGTGTGGGACGAGGCGCACGGCGAGACGCTCGAGCTGATGGACTGGCCGACGCTGCTGGCGCTCGGCGACGACGGCGTCGAGCTCGGTTCGCACAGCTCGACGCACCGCCCGCTCGTGTCGCTGTCCGCCGCCGAGCTGACGCGCGACCTGTGCCGCAGCCGCGCGTGCCTGCACGAGCGCACGGGCGTGCCGGTCCGCTCGATCGGCTACCCGTTCGGGCTCGGCGACGCGGGCGTGCGCGCGGTCGCCGCCGCGTGCGGCTTCCACTTCGGCGTGACGACAGACGAGTGGCAGGCGTCGCACGGCGACGACCTGCTGCGCCTGCCGCGGCTGGAGGTGCGCGGCACGCAGTCGCTCGAGACGTTCGCGGCGATGCTCGAGCGCTGAGCGGGCGCGGGCCTCAGCCGACCGGCTCGGACGACGTCGCGGCGGCCGGCGCAGCCACCGGCGGCGCGCTCGCCGGGTGGCGGGCGAGCGCCGCACGCGTCGCCAGCAGCGCGACGGCGCCGCCAAGGTCGTAGCCGACCGTCGACGCCCACGCGGCGCCGGTGGCGCCGTGCGCGGGGATCAGCGCGAGGTCGAGCCCGCTCGTCACGACGAGCGCCACGAGCGCGTAGATCGAGGCGCGGCCCGGCTGCCCGGCGCCCGCGAGGCGGTTCGTCATCAGCCGCATCACGACGAGCCCGGGCGTGCCGATCGCGAGGATCCGCGTCATCGACACGGCGCCCGCGTAGCGCTCGCCGAACAGCACGTGCACGAGCGGCTGCGCCGCCAGCGCGAGCAGCGCCGCGGCCGCGCAGCTCGCCAGCACGGTCAGCGCGAGCTTGCGGCTGAAGCGGGCCGACGACTCGCCCTTGGCGGAGTCGAGGAACACGACGAGGCCGACCGCCGTCGTCGCCAGCAGCAGCCCCTCGGTCAGCGAGACGGCGATCGAGTAGAGCCCGACCGCGGCCGTCGTCGCGAGCCAACCGAGCAGCAGCTGGTCGAGCCGCAGCGCGACGAGATTGATGATCTGGATCGCCGAGTAGCGCACGCCGTAGCCGATCCACCCGAGCGTCTGGAGCCGCCGCGGCCGCGCGACCCCGTAGCGCCGCGCGAGGTAGGCGAGGCTCGCCAACGCGATCAGCGCGTGGAGGACGGCCCACGGCGCGAACAGCGCGTCGATGCTGCGGTGCCCGAGCGCGTCGAGCGCGAACACCGCGAGCGCCGCGCCGAGGATCGGCAGCGTCCGCAGCGCGCCGGCGACGAGGAACTGCTCGCAGCCGAACGCGAACCAGGCGGCGAAGATCAGCCACGTGAGCGACACGGAGCCGAGCGCGATCAGCGCCAGCGAGGGGCGGCCGGCGTCGGCGAGTGCCATCACGGCTGGCGTCGCGACCGTCAGCACCGCGCCTCCGCCGAGCGAGCCGAGGAGCGAGACGCCGAGCAGCGCCGGCCGCTCGCTCGGGTCGCTCGCGGACGTGCGCATCACGGCGCCCGGGAGCCCCAGCGTCGCGAGGTACGCGCCGAGCTGCGGCACGAGCGTCAGCAGCACGAACGCGCCGCGCACCGACGGGTCGACGGCGCGCGCGACGGCGATCGTCAGCAGGAAGCTACTCGCCGCCTGCCCGCCCTGGCCGATCAGTGCGAGGCCGGTTCGCCGCAGGAACGCGGGGACGTGCGGACGCCGGTGTTTCCCGATCCTCACCCGCGCAGCATAGGACCCGGCACGCCTGCGTGCGATGCTCGCTAGGCTGCGCGCGCATGCACGAGGTCGCCGCGCCATCGCCGCTCCGCGGCCAACGCTGCCCGCGCTGCGTGGGCGAGCTGGAGACGACGCCGTCTGGGCTGCGCTGCGAGGCGTGCGGCGCCGACTATGCGGAGGGCCCGTATCCGGGCACGCTCGCCTTCTCGGAGGTGGGCGCGAACTTCGCCCAGGAGCTGGACGCGCAGATCCTGCCGCGCCTGGTCCCGGCGCTCGACGCGCTCGAGCCGCCGGCCTGCTCGGAACGCGTGATCGAGCGCACGGCGCGCGAGCTCGGCATCGCGGTCGGCAACCCGGTATGGGAGGGGCGCGCCGACATCGCGCGGCTGCTGCTGCGCGGGAAGGACACGGTCGCGCTCGACGTCGGCTGCGGCTTCGGCACGTTCGCGACGGCGGTCGCGCGATCCGCCAGGCACGTGTTCGCGACCGACCGCTCGCCGGTGCGCGTCGCGCTGACCGCAGCGCGCGCCAGAGCCGAGGGGCTCGACAACCTCACGGCGTTCGAGACGAACGGCGTGCGCCTGCCGCTCGGCGACGCGACGTGCGACCTCGTGACGATCATCGGCGTGCTCGAGTGGGCCGGCGTCGGCACGGGCGACGCACCGGCCGCGCAGCGCGCGATGCTCGCCGAGGTGCGCCGCGTGCTGAAGCCGGGCGGCGTGCTGCTGCTGGGCATCGAGAACCGCTACGCCGCCCACTACTTCCTCGGCGCGCGCGAGGACCACACCGACCTGCGCTTCTCGTCGCTGCTGCCGCGCCGGCTGGCCGACCTGCAGATCCGCCGGGCGCGCGGCGTGCCGTTCGAGACGCCGACGCATGGGCGCGCCGCGCTCAAGCGGCTGCTCGCCGACGCCGGGCTCGCGCCCCGCATCGCGGCCGTGCTGCCGTCCTACCAGCAGCCGCGCTTCGCCTTCGATGAGGCCGACGCGCGCGACGGCGTGCGCTTCTACGTGCGCCACGCGTTCCACGCCGGCTCGACGGCGCGGCGGATCGCCGGCCGCCTGCTGCTGCGCGCGCCCGCCGGCGCCGTGGTCGGGCTCGTGCCGTCCTACTGGGCGATCGCCGCGAAGGGCGACCAGCCACCGCCGCCGGTGCCAGGCGTCGTGACCGGCTCGCCGCACTGCGACGGGGCGATCAAGCGGATCGACTGGCGCGCGGGGCTGCTGCGCGCGACGAGCCGCCTGACGGGCGAGCCGCTGCGCGAGGAGCAGCTCGTGGACGGCTGGAACGCGCGCCGCTGGGCGGCCTGGCCGCTGCACGCCTCGGCGCGCGCCGCGCGACGTCGTGCGCTGGCGGGCGCGATCGCCGAGCAGCTGCGGGGCGCCGTCAGCGAAGCCTCCGCCGCGCGCGACGAGCTGCTCGCCGAGGCTAACGCCGGCCTGGAGCTGGTCGCGGGGACGCTCGACGCCGGCGTCGTCGAGCGCTGCCGCGCGCTGCTCGCCGAGCTGCCGGAGCAGGTGCCGTGCGCGCGCGAGCACGGCGACCTGATCCTCAACAACGTCGTCGTCGCCGACGGCGGCGCGATCCGGCTGGTGGACCGTCCCGAGCGCGAGGCGCCGGCGCCCGTCGGGCGCGACGCGGCGACCGCGCTGCTCGACCTGTGCGGGATCGAGTCCGGCGTCAAGCAGCTCGACCTCGCGCGCGGCGTCGACGGGCTCGAGCGCCTGCGCGGCGCGGACGCAGCCGCTGCGGGCGCCCTCGTGCGCGCGGGCTTCGCGGGCGTCCCGCGCGAGCAGGTGCCGGCGGCGCTGCTCGCCGGCGTGCTGCGCCACCTCGCCGCGCACCGCGCGCTGACCGGCGTCGAGGGCTTCCTCGCCGCGGCCGCCGACGGCCGGCTCGCACGCGCGCTCGCCGCGCTCCCCGCCTAGGCCTCCGTCGTCCAGCGGTGCACCGGGAGCAGCAGCCCGGTCGCGCCCGGCGGCCCCTCGACCGTGAGCGGATACGTCTGCCAGTGGTAGTCGTAGGCGTGTTCCCACGCGGCCTCGAAGACGCCGACGTCGAGCGCGTAGTCGCCGGCCGGCAGCTCCAGCCGCTCGATCGAGAGCGTCACCTCGCCCCGCGCGACCTCGCGTCCGAGCGTCACGCCGTCCGCGCGCGTCGAGAGGTCGAAGACGACCGCCTGGTCGCCGGCGCGGCGCAGCGAGACGACGACGATCGGGTCCTTGACGGGGCCATCGGTGGCCGTCAGCGCGACGCGCACGTGCAGCGGGTCCCCGCTGCGCACCGGCAGCCCCGGCGCTGTCCCCTGGATCTCGACCGCGTCGACCGTCATCTCCTGCGAGCCGAAGCGGTTCTCGCGCAGGCGCAGGCGGCCTTCGCGCGGGCCGCCGACCGGCGTGCGCTCGTAGGTGCGCTCGATCGACGCGCGCTCGTACTCGTCGAGCACCGTCTCGACGTCGCCGAACGCGCGCACCCCGCCGCGGTGCAGCCACACGACGTGCTCGCAGTTGGCGCGCAGCTCGTCGAGCGAGTGCGAGGCGAGCAGCAGGCTCGTGCCGCCCTCGCGCAGCTCGGCGATGCGCTCGTGGCACTTCTGCCGGAAGGCGAGGTCGCCGACGGCGAGCACCTCGTCGAGGATCAGCAGGCGCGGCTCGAGCGCCGCCATCACCCCGAACGCGAGCCGCAGCTTCATGCCCTCGCTGTAGGTGCGCACGGGGGACGCGACGAACTCGCCGAGCTCGGTGAAGTCGAGCATTGCCGGCAGGCGGCGCTGCGCCTCGCGGCGCGTCATGCCGGCGACGAGCGCGGCCGTCAGCGCGTTCTCGCGGCCGGTCAGCTGCGGGTCGAACGACGAGCCGAGGCTCAGCACGGCCGCGGTGTCGGGGTCGACGGTCAGGCGCCCGCGCGTCGGGCGCCCGAGGCCGGCGGCGAGGCGCAGGAAGGTCGACTTGCCGGCGCCGTTGTGGCCGATCACGCCGAGGCTGCCGCCGGCCGGCAGCTCGAGCGTCAGGTCACGCAGCGCCCAGCGGCGCGCGCGCGCGCCGAACACGGAGGTGCGGCGCGCCAGCACGCCGCGCAGCGTGCGCGGCGGCTGCGTCCAGTCGCGGTAGGCCTTCCAGACCCCTTCGAAGCGCAGGACGCTCACAGCTCGTCCACGAATCCCGGTTGGAGACGGCGGAACAGCGCGAGGCCGGCGGCGAGCGCGAGCGCGGTCGCCCCGGCGGCGATGCCGACGTCGATCAGCGCCGGGAGCGTGCCCGAATAGAGCACGGCGCGGTCGGCGTTCACGAACGCCGTCAGCGGGTTCAGCCGCAGCAGCCAGTGGTACTCCGGCGGAATCTTCTTGAGCCCGTAAAAGATCGGCGTCAGGTAGAACAGCAGCAGCATCGCCACGCCGACGGCGCTCTGCACGTCGCGCAGGTAGACGTTGGCGGCGCTGACGACGAGCGCCAGCCCGGCCATGAATGCGAACTGTGCGGCGAGCAGCAGCGGCAGCAGCAGCGCCGTGTCCGTGAGGCGGCCCTCCGTCGCGAGCAGTACGAGCAGCAGCGGCAGCGCCATCAGCACGTCGAACAGCGGCACGCCGACCGCCACGAGCGGCAGCGTGATCGGCGGGAAGCGCGGATTGCCGACGAGGTGCCCGTTCGCGACGACGCTGTAGGAGGCGGCGGTCAGGGCGGTCTGGAACCAGCTCCAGGCGACGAGGCCGGTGAAGACGAAGGCCGGGTAGTCCGCGATGTTCAGGTTCAGCACCTTCGAGAAGAGGAAGACGAGCACGGCCAGCTGCGCGAGCTGACGCAGCAGCGGCCACGCCCACCCGAGCAGCGTGTTGCGGTGCGTGCTCGCGAGCTCGCGTCGCACGAGATGCAGGACCAGGTCGCCGAGCTGGCGCCAGGAGCGGCCGGCGCGCGCGGTCTGCGCCGTCGCGGGGAGCGGGGCCTGCTCGGTCGGCGAGCTGGCGGTCACGTCGGGAAGCGGGTTCGTGCGGCTGGCAGAGCCGACGATGTTTACCATGCCGCTGCGTGCGCTGGGTGAGGCTCCTCGGGCTGCTCGTCGTCGCGGGCGCGGTCGTCGCCGTGACCGTCGCGGTCGCCGGGCGCGGGGGCGCACCCGCTCCGCCCGCGCTGGCCGCCCCGGTGCCGGCCGGCTACTTCGGCGTCAACGCGCAGCTCGCGCTCGGGGCGTGGAACGAGCGCGGCTGGCGGCGCACGGCGGCGCAGATCGCGCGCACGGGCGTCGGCGTGGTGCGCCGCGACGCCTTCTGGTCCGACGTCGAGCCGGCGCCGCCGCGCGCCGGCCGCCACCGCTACCGCTGGCGCGCGCTCGACCGGCTCGTGGGGGCGCTCGCGGCGAGCGGTCTGCGCTGGTACCCGATCGTCGACTACGGCGTCGCGTGGGCGAGCGGCGGTGACTCGCGCTCGCCGCCGACGTGGCGTCACGTCGCCGACTACGGCCGCTTCGCGGGTGCGCTCGCGCGCCGCTACGGGGCAGGGGGCCGCTTCTGGCGGCTGCATCCGCGGCTGCGCGTCGTACCGGTGCGCGACTACGAGATCTGGAACGAGCCGAACGTCGCGCGCTTCTGGGCCGATCAGGTTGGCGCGCCCGCGCGCCTGGCGGCGATGTACCTGGCCGCGCGCCGGCGGGTGCGGGCGGCCGACCGCTCGGCCCGCGTCGTGCTCGGCGGGCTGAGCGCGGTCGGCGCGGACGGCTTCCTCGCGGACATGCTGGCCGCCCGCCCGCCGCTTGCGTCGCAGCTCGACGCCGTCGGCTTCCACCCCTACGGCGGCGGCCCTGACGGCGGCCTTGAGCAGACCTATGCGCGCATCCGCGCACTGCGCGCGACGCTCGACCGGCTGCTGCCCGGACATGAGGTGCCGATCGAGATCACCGAGACCGGCTGGGCCGTGCCGCCGGTGCCCGAGGCGTGGCGCGCGCAGCGGCTGGCGCGGCTGGTGCGCGAGCTGCCGCGATCGGACTGCGGCGTCACGCGGCTGATCGTGCACACCTGGACGAGCACCGACGCCGGCCGCTCGCCGGAGGGCTGGTTCGGGATCGCGCGCCCGGACGGGACGCTGGGCCCGTCTGGCGCGGCGTTCCAAGCGGCCGTCGCGGCGATGACGTCGCACCGACCGATGGGACCGACGGTGGAGATCTGCCGATGAGCGGCATCGCGCTCGTGCACGACTACCTGCTGACGCCGCGCGGCGCGGAGCGCACGTTCGCCGCGATGGCCGCCTGCTGGCCGGAGGCGTCGGTGCACGCGCTGCTGTGCGATCCCGAGGCCGCGCGCGAACTGCTCGGCGAGCGCCCGGTGCGCACGAGCGTGCTGCAGCGCCTCGGCGCGAGCCAGGGCGACTTCCGTCGGCTGCTGCCGCTGTTCCCGCTCGCCGCGGGCCGGCTGCTGCGCGAGCCGGTCGAGCTCGTGGTGTCGAGCAGCAGCGCGTTCGCCCACGGCGTGCGGCCGCCGGGCGGAGCGGTGCACGTCTGCTACTGCCACTCGCCGTTCCGCTACGCCTGGCACGAGCGGGAACGTGCGCTGGAGGAGGCGCGGCCGTGGCAGCGGCGGCCGCTCGGCGTCGTGCTGGAGGGGGTGCGCCGGTGGGACGTGCGCGCCGCCGCACGCGTCACGCACTACCTCGCGAACTCGCGCATCACGCAGGAGCGGATCCAGCGCTTCTACGGACGCGAGGCGCCGATCGTCCACCCGCCTGTCGCGGTCGACCGCTTCTCGCTGCGCGAGCCGGAGGACTACGTCGTGTTCGTCGGCGAGGTGACGCGCCACAAGCGCGTCGAGCTGGCGATCGAGGCCGCCCTGCGCGCCGGCGTGCGGCTCGTCGTCGTCGGCTCCGGGCCGGACCTGGAGCGGCTGCGCGCGCTGCACGGCGAGCGCGTGACGTTCACCGGCCGCGTCGACGACGAGACGCTCGTCGAGCTCGTCTGCCGGGCGCGCGCGCAGGTCGTCCCGAACGTCGAGGAGTTCGGCATCGCCGCAGTCGAGGCACAGGCGGCGGGGCGGCCGGTCGTCGCCGCGGCGGCCGGCGGCGCGCTCGAGACGGTGATCGACGGCGTCACCGGCGTCCACGTCGAGCCCGGCTCGGTCGACGCGCTCGCGGAGGCGCTGCGCGAGACGGACTTCGAGCGCTTCGACCCCCTCCGCGTGCGCGCGCACGCGGAGGGCTTCTCGGCCGAGGCGTTCCAGCGGCGCCTCGTCAAGCAGGTCGCGACGCTCGCTCAGGCGGGCACGGACGCCGGCGAGCGCGCCGGCGCGACGCGCGCGTAGACGTCGAGCACCTGCTCGACGTGCCGCTCGGCCGCGAACGCCCGCGCCCGCTCGCGGCCCGCCGCGGCGATGCGCTCGCGCAGCGCGTCGTCGCGCAGCAGGCGGTCGAGCGCGTCGACCCACACCGCTGGCTCGCGCGGCGGCACGAGCAGGCCGTCGACGCCGTCGGTGACGATCTCGGCGGTGCCGCCGACGGCGGTCGCGGCGACCGCCGTCCCGATCGCCATGCTCTCGATCACCGCGCGGCCGAACGGCTCCTCCCACGACGGCATCAGCAGCACGTCCGCGGCCGCCATGACGGCCGGCACGTCGTCGCGCTCGCCGAGGAACGTGACGTGCTCGCGCACGCCGAGCTCGCCGCTCAGCGCGCGCAGGTCGTCCAGGTAGGCGGCGTTGTCGTAGCGCGTCTCCTTCGCGACGAACTTCGCCGACCCGGCGAGCGCGAGATGCGCGTCGTGCCCGCGCTCGCGCAGCCCGGCAAGCGCGCGGATCGCCGTGTCCTGTCCCTTCCAGGGGGTCACCTGGGCGACGACGGTCAGCAGCCGCACGTCCTCGCCGAGCCCCAGCTCCCGCCGCAGCGCGCCGGCGTCGACATTGGCGCGGTCGAAGCGGTGGAGATCGACGGGGTTGTGGACGACCGCGGGGACGGCGCGGCGGAAGCGCCGCGGCATGTGCTCGAGCGTGTAGCGCGAGTTCGCGATCACCGCGTCGACGCTGCGGTCGAGCGCCAGCACAGTCGCGGTCGGGACGGCGCCGCCCGGCAGCACGTCGCGCAGGTGCGCGACGGCCGGCGGCCCGCCGCGCCGGCGCGCGAGCGCGGCGATCAGGCCGGCGCGGATCGAGTTCGCGTGGACGAGGCCGATGCCGAGCTCGTCGCAGCGGCGGCGCACCTCGGCGGCCGCGCGCCGCACGTCGCAGAGCGCCTGCGCGGTGTAGCGCGGGTGCAGCTTGAGGCTGCCGTCGGTGCCGGTGATCGGCACCCACGCCACGCCGGCCGCGCGCGCGGCGGCCGCCAGCGGCCCGTCGGGGCAGGCGAGCACCGGCAGGACCGCGTCGTCCGGCAGCCGGGACAGCAGCAGCAGCAGCGAGCGCTCGCCGCCGCTGACCTGGCATGTGTGGTTGACGTAGAGGACGCGGCGCATCTCAGCGCGGCCGCAGCACGCGCGCCGGGACGCCGGCGGCGATCGTGCGGGCGGGTATCGATCTGCTGACGACGGCCCCCGAGGCGACGATCGCGTCCTCGCCGATCTCGACGCCCGGCAGCACCATCACGCGCATGCCGAGCCAGGCCCTGGCGCCGACCCGCACCGGCGCCGAGTACATCCCCTGCCGCTGGATCGCCACGCCCACCTCGTCGCTGCGGTGGGTGTGGGTCAGAAGCACGCTTTCGAATCCGATCAGCGCCTCGTCGCCCAGCTCGAGGCCGCCGCGCGCGTCGAGCGTGACGTCGCGCGCGATCACCACTCCGTCGCCGATCGACAGGCGCTCGGGTGCCAGGACGCGGCAGCCGCGGCCGAGCACGCTGCCGGCGCCGTAGGCCTGCGCGTTCCGCTCGAGATACCAGGTGCGCGAGGCGCGGCCGAGATCGTCGGGCAGATGGCGCAGGAGCTCGTTGAAGAGTCGTGCCATCGAAGTGCTCCGCGGCGACCCCGCGGGTCGGGCGATTCTAGCGTCGCGCGGCAAGGCGCCGGCTCGTATCCTGCGGGCGTGCACGTCGCAGGTGCGACACGCCGGTCGGCGGCTGGAGCCGCGCTGGCCGTCCTGCCGGTCGCGGTCGCCGCGGGCTGGCTCGCCGTCCACGCGCCCACGCTCGGCGTCCTGCTGGCGGCGGCGGTCGTGGCGGCCCCGCTCACGCTGGCCGCCGGCCTGACGCTGCGCGGCGCCGCGATGGCGATCGCGCTCGGGGGCCACCTGCTCGTCGGCCCGCTGTACGTGCAGGGCCGGGCGCCCGGCTTCCTGCCGCTGGTGCTCGACTTCGCGGTGCTTGTCGCGTTCGGGCTGCTCGCGCTCGACGCGCGCGCGCCGGGGCGGCCGTGGCGCGTCGCGCTGCTCGCGTTCGCCGGGCTGATCGTCGTCGAGGCGTTCAACCCGCTGCTGCCGTCAATCTCCTACGGGATCACCGGCGCGCGCCCGCTGGTGGTCCCGCTGCTGCTGCTCGTGGCGGTCGGCAGCGGCCGGTTGAGCCGGCGCGACGAGCGCGCGCTCGTCGCGGTCGGGGTCGTCGGCTGGATCGTCAACGTCGTGCTGGCGAGCCGCCAGTGGCTCGTCGGCTTCACCGGCGCGGAGCTCGCCTACATCAAGTCGACGCGCGCCACCTACCTCGTCGGCGACCAGATCCGCCTGATCGGCGCGATGCGCTCGAACCAGGACTTCGCCTTCCTCGTCGCCGTCGCGTTCCCGGCCGTGACCGCCTGCGCGCTCGCTGCCGGACGCAGCTGGCGCTGGCGCGTCGGCTTCGCGCTGCTCGCGCTGGCGACGCTCGCGGTGCTGTTCGGCTCGCTCGTGCGCTCGGGCCTCGTCGCCGGCGCGCTCGGAGCGTTCGCGGTCGCCGCCGCGCTTGCGCGCGACCGCGCGGTGCGCCGGCGCATCGCCGTCGCCGCCGTCGCGCTTCTGCTCGTCGTGGGGGTCGTCGCCAGCGTCGTGCCCGGGCACGCGCTCTCGCAGGACCAGACGCAGACGCTGCAGACGCGCGTGGAGTCGATCTTCGCGCCGGGTCAGGACTACGCCTTCCAGCAGCGTCAGACGCGCGTCTGGCCGCACGCCGTCAGCGAGATCGGGGCGCACCCGCTCGGCGCCGGCGCCGGCTCGGCCGGCCCGATCAGCCAGGCGCGCGACGACGCCCCGCTCGGCCCGCTCGTGCCCGACGACGGCTACCTGCTCGTCGGTGTGCAGTTCGGGCTGCCGGGCGTCGCGCTGTTCGTCACCGCGCTGCTGCTGATGCTCGGCGAGCTGTGGCGGCGCGCGCGCACCGGCGCGCTCGCCGCCGTCGCTGCGTTCGGGGCGCTCGTGGCACTGTGCGTCGCGATGGTGACGGGCAACTTCATCTCGCTCGTGAGCCCGAGCTGCGTATGGGCGGTGCTGATGGGGCTCGGCCTGCGCGCGCAGCCGCCGCGCGGTCGTTCCGAGAAGGCGGCCGCGCGCAGGTGAGACTGCTCGTCGTGGCCGCGCCGATGATCTCACGCGGCGGCGTCTACTCCTGGCTGGCGGACGCGACGCCGATCCTGCGCGAGGCCGGCTGGACGGTCGGTGTTCTGTGGTCCGCGCGCGTGCCGGCGGACGCGCCGGAGGCCGACTGGTCGCGGCGGATGCAGGAGCCGACGGGCCGCCTCGGCCGCACCCGGCGCCTGCGCGAGGCCGTCGCGCGGGCGGCCGACGCGTTCGAACCCGACCACGCGCTGTCGCTGCTGCCGCAGTCCGACCTCGCGTGCGCGCAGGCGCTGCGCGGGCGCGTGCCGTGGACGGCGATGGTGCACGGCCGGCCGTATCCGGCGCCCGGCGAGGGGAGCGTCCTGCGGCGCGCCTCCTGGCGCGCGTCGGTCCGCTGGGCCTACCGGCGCGCCGACCGCGTCGTCGTCGTCTCGCATGCGCTCGGCGAGCTGCTGCGGTCCGATCTCGGCGTGGCCGCCGCGACGACGGTCCACAACGGCGTCCATCTGCCGCCGCAGGACGCGCTGCGTCCGCGCACCGGCCGCACCGTCGCGTTCCTCGGGCGCCTGTCGGTCGAGAAGGCGCCCGACCTGTTCGTCGAGATCGTGCGGAACGTCGACTGCGACGCGCGGATCTTCGGCGACGGGCCGCTGGCGGCGTCCGTTGGCGCGGCAGCCGCCGAGCTTCCGCATGTCGCGCTCGAGGGCTGGACCGAGCGCGAGGCCGCGCTGGCGGCGACCGACGTGCTCGTGCTGTGCTCGCGCCGCGAGGCGCTGCCGCTCGCGTGCATCGAGGCGGGCGCGCACGGCATCCCCGTGCTCGCGCGCGACGTCGGCGGCGTGGGAGAGGTGCTCGGCGCCGACCACGAGCTGTGCGCCCGCTGCGTGCTGCCCGCCGACGCGCCGCCGGCGGCGTTCGCCGAGCGGCTCGCGGCCTTCCTCGACGACATCGAGCTGCGCCGGCGGCTCGGCGCCCGCCTGCGCGAGGTCGTCGCCGAGCGCTTCGCGCTGCCGGGTCAGGTGCTGGAGCTTGCAAGGCTGCTGGCGAGAGACGTGAGCGTTTCAGATACCGTGTCTGCCCAACGGCGATGAACGAGTCGGCTGGCGACACCTACTTGCCGCACCTCGTCGGGGCGTTGCGCCGCCGGTGGTTGCTCGTGCTCGTGTGCGCGATCGCGGCCCCCGCCGTCGCGCTCGCGCTCGCGCTGACCGCGCAGAAGCAGTACGCGGCGAAGGCGGAGATCCTCTTCAACGCGCCGCGCTTCGACCAGACGCTGTTCGGGTCGAGCGGCGGCACCGCCCAGGACCCCACGCGCGACGCCGCGACCAACCTGCGCCTGGTCGACCTGCGCGCGGTGAGCGTGCGCACCGGCAGAGCGCTCGGTCTGCCGACCGACCAGGTCGCCGGCGCCGTCGCCGTCTCGGCAGAGGGCGACGCGAACCTCGCTTCGGTGACGGCGACGTGGAGCGACCCGGCGTTTGCGGCGCGGCTCGCGGACACCTACGTCGAGCAGTACATCGCGTTCCGCCGCGACGCCCAGCGCGGCCAGCTGCGCAACGCGCGCGTCGTCGTCGAGCACCAGCTGGAGCGGCTCACCCCCGCGCAGCGCGCCTCGACCGACGGCCAGGCGCTGCAGGACCGCGCGAACCAGCTGCAGATCCTCGCCGCGCTGCAGACCGGCGACGCCGAGCTGGTCTCGCCGGCCGGCGTGCCGCACCTGCCGTCGTCGCCGCGCCCGAAGCGCGACGCCGTGCTCGGCCTGATGCTCGGTCTGATGCTCGGGCTCGGCCTCGCGCTGCTGCGCGACCGCTCCGACCGGCGGCTGCGCGACGCGGACGCGGTGGGGCGCGTGCTGCGCGCCCCGGTGCTCGGCAGCGTGCCGCTCGGCCGCCGCATGTCGGATCAGCGCGTCGCCGACGTGTTCCGCGCCGTCCACGCGAACCTGCGCTACGACGCGCTCGAGCACGAGCTGCAGGTGCTGATGTTCACCTCGCTCGGCGCTGCCGACGGCCGCTCCGCCGTCGCGCGCGAGCTCGCCGCGATCGCCGCCGAGGGCGGCTCGCGCGTCCTGCTGATCGACGCCGATCTGCGCTCGCCGAGCGCCGGCCCCGGCCTGACGACGGTTCTCGCCCAGGGCACGCCGCTGCACGAGGTCGTTCAGCGCATGGAGCTGGCGGGCGGCCTGCTGGACGTGCTGGCGCCCGGGCCGGACGCCGGCAGCCCGCTGAGCCTGCTCGCGACCGACGCGATGGCCGAGCTGCTGGAGCGCGCGCGCCTCAGCCACGACCTCGTGATCGTCGACGCGCCGCCGCTCGGCACGGTCCCGGACGCGATCCCGCTCGCCCGCCGTGTCGACGGCGTGTTCGTCGTCGTCCGCACGCGCGCGCACACCGCGGACGCGCTCCTCGCGCTGCGCGGGCAGCTCGACCATCTCGGCGTGCGCGCCGTCGGCGCCGTCATCACCGGCGCCCGGCCCTCCGCTCGGCGCTACGGCGCCGCCGAACGCGCGCCGTCGCGCGCCTCGGAAGCGGAGCCCGTGCCGTCCTCCACCACGGCGCGGTAGAGCGCGACGTGCTCGCGCGCCATGCGCGCGAGCGAGAACTCGCCGGCGCGCTGAGCGCCGCGCTCGGCCAGCTCGCGTCGCAGCGCGTCCTCGCGCTCCAGCCGCAGCAGCGCCTCGGTCCAGCCGCGCACGTCCTCGGGCCCCAACCGCAGGGCCGCGTCCGCGACCGTCTCGTCCATCGCCGTCCCCGTCGAGCAGATCGTCGGCACGCCGCGGGCCATCGCCTCCAGGGGCGGCAGGCCGAAGCCCTCCGCGTGCGAGGGAAAGGCCATGAAGACGGCCTCGCGGAAGAGCGCCTCGCGCATCTCGTCCGAGACGTGGCCGAGCACGTCGACGCCGTCCGCGTTGCCGAGCGCGGCCACCAGCCCGTCGGAGCGGAACGCCGGCGGCCCGGCGATCTTCCACCGCAGCTTCAGGCCCCGCCGGCGCGCGAGCTGGAACGCGCGCAGCAGCGTCAGCAGGTTCTTGCGCGGGTTGATCTCCGACAGCGTCAGGAAGTAGGGCTCCTCGGCAGACCACGGCGCCGCCTCGCCCGCCGCCGCGATCCCCGGGTGGATCACGCGCACGAGCAGCTCGCGCGCCTCCGGCACGCGGGCGAGCAGGCGGCGGCGCGTGTAGTCGGAGACGCAGACGACCGCGGCGGGGCCCTTCGCCATCGCGGCGCGCAGCATCGCGACCTTGAAGCGGCGCACGGACGGCGTCTGCCACGCGGGCATGTCGAGGAAGAAGAGGTCGTGCACGGTCACCACGAACGGCCGCCGGCTCAGCAGCAGCGGGCGGCAGTCGCCGAGATGAACGACGTCGGTGTGGCGTGCGAGCCACGGCACGAGCGTCTGCTCGTAGGCGAAGCGCACGTAGCGGCCGTGCGTGCGCGAGAGCTTCACCGGCCGATGCGTGACGTGGACGCCGGGCGCGCCCGGGCCGGGGGCCCCGCCGAGCGCCAGCAGCTCGTCGCCCGCCTCGAGCGCGCCCGGCAGCGCGTGCGTCAGCCCTGACATCACGGTCGCGATGCCGGGCGCGTCGCTGCGGTGGGCGGCGACCAGGACGCGCATTTAGCGGCCCTCCGCGGTTTCGGCGAGCAGCGCCTCGACGGCGTCGAGGTGGGTCGTCCAGGCGAACGCGTCGCCGGCCTCGACGAGCGCCCGCGAGCGCCGCTCAAGCGCGTCCGGCTCCTGCACGAACGTCGCCAACGCGGCCAGCAGCGCGTCCGCGTCGCCGGCCGGGAAGGTCACGGCGTGCGGCGTCTCCGGAAGGCCGCCGCGGTCGCTCACGACGGCTGGCAGCCCGCGCACCGCGGCCTCCACCGCGACGAGCGTCGCGGGCTCCTCCCACTCGCTCGGGATCGCGAGCACGTCGAGCCCGTCGAGGAAGGCGTCGCGGCCGGCCGCGTCGAGTTCGCCGGCGAAGCCGATGCGCGGATCGTTGGCGGCCGCCGCGCGCACCTCGCCCTCCAGCGGGCCGGCGCCGGCGAGCGCGAGCCTCCAGCCCGGCGGCATCGCCACGGCGGCGCGCAGCAGCGTGCGCACGCCCTTGTGCGGGGCGAGCGTGCCGAGGAACCCGACGGCCAGGCGGCCGGGGGTGCGCCGGCGCACGCGCCGCGAGCCGGGCTCGGCGCCGTGGCGGATCGTCACGGCCCGCTCGCGCGGCACCACGCCGTGCGCGACGTGGCGCTCGCGCACGAAGTCCGACGGGGCGACGAGGCGGTCGAGGCGGCGGCGCAGCGCGCGCACGCGGATCGCGCGCTGGATCCGGCAGTCGGCGCAGCGCCCGCCGCACGGCCGCCCGTCGTGCGTCATCGTCACGCGCGCGCACAGCAGGTTGAAGTCGTGGGCGGTGTGGACGTGGGGGAGCCGCTCGGCGGCGATCGCCGTGAAGACCGCCGCGGACAGCAGTTGCGGCTCGTGGCTGTGGACGACGTGCGGCCGCGTGGCGCGCAGCGACGCGCGCAACGAGCGGTGCACGCGCGGCAGCCACTGCTCGCGCGCGTGCCAGGCGGCCTTGCCGGCGCCGCTCGTCTGCGGATCCAACGGACGCAGCCCCGGCAGCTTCCGGCACGCGACCCCGGGCACCGCGCCGGCCTCGCCGCTGTGCAGCACGACCTCGTGGCCGCGGCCGGCCAGGCCGGCGGCGAGCATGCCGGCGTAGCGCTCCGCGCCGCCGCGCCCCGGCCCCGGGAGCAGGTTCGAGATCAGCGCGACGCGCACGCCGCCCCGCTCTCCTGCAGCCAGGACCACGCCCGGCGCTCCTCCGCGTTCGGCACGGCCGTCTCGCGCGCCAGCCGCGCCATCGTGCGCTCGCCGCCGAACACGGCGACGGCGCGCGCGAGGTCGCGCCCGGAGCGGAAGCGCACGCCGACGCGCAGGTAGGCCGCCGCGGCCGCCCGCCGCCGGCCGGCGCGGCGGTGGCTCGACGCGACCCACCGCCACCAGGCGACGTCGCCGAGTGCCGTGCCGTGCGCGGCGGCGAGCGGCGCGTGACGCTCCGCCAGCCGCGCGAACTCGGCGAGCACCGCGTCGGTGTCGACGAGGTGCAGGTTCGCGTCGTGCTCGACGTACCCGACGAGCGGCTCCGCGCACGCCGCGGCGCGACGCCCGGGGCACAGCCGCAGCCAGGCGTCCCAGTCGGCGAGGATCGAGAAGCGCTCGTCGAAGCCGCCGATCGCCAGCAGCGCGTCGCGCCGCGCGACCACCGACGAGGGCGTCCCGATCGTGTTGGAGCCGAGCAGCGAGATGACCACGTCATCGGCATCGGGCGCGGGGAGCACGCGCTTGAACGCCAGCGACGCATCTGTCACGACGGCGCTCGTCCACGCGACCTCCGCCTCGCGCTCCGCGAGCGCGTCGAGCTGCCGGCGGGACTTGCCCGGCGCCCACACGTCGTCGTCGTCGAGGAGCGCGACCCAGGGCGCGGCGGCCGCCTCGACCCCGGCGTTGCGCGCGGCCGCCACGCCGCGGTGCGGTCGGCGCAAAACGCGCACGCGGAGGTCGCCGAGCCGCTCGGCCCGCTCCGCGCTGTCGTCGGTGGAGCCGTCGTCGACGACGACGACCTCGAGCGCGACTTCCTCCTGCGCGAGCGCGGTCGCGATCGCGCGCCGCAGCAGCGGCCAGCGGTTGCGGCTCGGAATCACCACCGACAGCTCGGGCGTCATCGCGGGGGCGCGGCCTCGGTCGTCGGCGGGACGCCCCGCACGCCGTACCAGGCGCACAGCGCGAGGCGCAGCAGACGTGGACGCCGGCTGAGCGCGCGCAGCGCGGTCGCCTCGGCGTGGACGCGCATGTCGTCGTCGGCGGCGCGTGCGTGCGCGAGCGCGGCGCGCGCCGCCTCGCCGTCGCCCGCCTTGACGCGCGCGCGGGCGACCGACAGCCACGCGCTGGCGGCGCGCCGGCGGCGCAGCCGCTCGACGGTCGGGTCGTCGAAGCGGTAGAGCCCCAGCAGCCGCGCGAGGTCCTCGCGGAAGCGCAGCTCGCGCGCGCTGATCTGCCCGGGGTGGAGCACGTAGGCGACGAGCGGCTCGGCGACGATGGCGACGCCCCAGCCGGCGAGCGCCGCGTCGAGGTAGAGCACCATGTCCGCGCACGACAGCCGCGGCCACGGGCTGCGCACGTCGCCGAGGACCGCTCTGCGCAGCACGGTCGCCGACGGCAGCACGCGGTAGCGCGCGCCCAGCAGCAGCGGCAGCGCGCGCGTGTGAGCGCCGGCCGGCGGATGCGGGGCGATGCGGCCGGCGGGCAGCTCGCGGTACGCCGTCAGCGCGAAGCCCGCCGCGGGGTCCGCGTCGAGCGCCCGCACGGCCGTCTCGAGGTAGGCGGGCGACCACGTGTCGTCGTCGTGCAGGAAGGCGATCAGCTCGCCGCGCGCGCGTGCCAGCAGACCCTCGTGGTTGCTGACGAAGCCACGCGGCGGGTCGTTGCGCCGGTACGCCACCCGCGGGTCGCCGGCGCGCTCAACGACCGCGCGCCCGGCGTCACCGTCGTCGTCGACCAGCACCTCGACGTCGTCGAACGACTGGTCGAGCACGCTGGCGAGGCTCCGCGCGATCTCGGTCGCGGACCGGGACACCGGCATGCAGACCGACACGCGGGGGGCCGACACGCGCGGAATCCTAGCCAGCGCTTCGGTCCCTGGCCGTTCGTCCAGGGAAGTGGCCGAGCGGTCGGGAGCGCCGGCGCGCCAGTCGATCTCTCAGAAGTGAGATCGCCGCTGTCGATCGTGCGGCCCCTGCGCGGCGGGCGGCCGGCGGCCCTGTGCGCGCTCCTGCTCCTCCTCGGCGGCCTGTCGCACGCACCGTCGGCGCGAGCCGCGGCGGTCGTGGATCGCGACTACTACGGCCTCAACGCGCAGCAGGTCTTCAAGCTGCCCGAGGCCGACTGGGACGCCCAGCTCGACGCGATCGCGCGCACGGGCGTCGGCGTCGTGCGCCGCGACGCGTTCTGGTCGAGCGTCGAGCCGACGGCGCCCGTCGGCGGGGTCCACCGCTACACGTGGACGAAGCTCGATGCCGTGATCGCGGCGCTCGCGCGGCACGGCCTGCGCTGGTACCCGATCCTCGACTACGCGACGCCGTGGTCCGGCGTGATCGACTGGAAGTCCGCGCCCGCGAACCCCGACGACTTCGCCGCCTACGCCGCCGCGTTCGCGCGCCGCTACGGCACGGGAGGCTCCTTCTGGACGCTGCACCCGGAGCTGTCGCCGCTGCCGGTGACCTCCTACGAGGTCTGGAACGAGCCGAACCTCGACGACTTCTGGCCGGACGCCGTCGGCGCGGGCGACCGCTACGCCGACCTGTTCGCCGTCACCGCACCGGCGCTGCGCGCGGCCGACCCGGCCGGCCGTGTGGTGGTCGGCGGGCTCTCGCCGACGAACCTCGTCACGTTCCTCGACGCGGTGGAGGCGCGGCGTCCCGGCCTGATCGCGTCCGCCGACGCGGTCGCGTTCCATCCCTACGGCACGACCTGGACGAACACCGGCGCCCGCATCGCGATGCTGCGCGACTGGCTCGATGCGCACGGAGCGGCGCGGCTGCCGATCGAGATCACCGAGACCGGCTGGGCGACGCCCCCGCTGCTGGAGGAGACGCGCGCGGCGCGCATGGCGACGGTCGTCGAGGGCCTGCCCGCGTCCTCGTGCGACGTCACGCGCTTCATCGCGCACACGTGGCTTACGCCCGACGTCGACGCGAGCGACCCGAACGACTACTTCGGCATCGCGAACGCCGACACGTCGCTGAAGCCGACCGGCGTCGCGTTCGTCGACGCGATCGCCGCCGTCGCGGCGGGCACGGCGGCGATCCCGAGCGACCCCTGCGCCGGGCGGGTGGCGCCGGCCGGCGATCCGGCTCCGACGGATCCGCCGCCGAGCGATCCGGCGCCGACCGATCCGGCCCCGAGCGCTCCGGTTCCCGCGGGTCCCGCGCCGAGCGCGCCGGCCCCCGCTGCTCCCGTCTCGCCGCCCACGGCTGCGCTGTCGCTCGGCACGGCGAGCGCACCCGCACCGACGAGCGCCGACGCCCCCGGTCCGGTGCGCGGAAGCCTCGCCGGAGCACGCCCGTCCGAGCGGCGCGCGCGGTCCGCTGCGCGCCGAGGTCGATGCGCGCGTGCGCGACGCGGCCATGCGCGCCGCACGCGCCGCAGCGCTGCGCCGGCAGCGCGGACCCGCCACGGAGGACGGCGGTGCGCCGCTACGATCCGCCGATCGTGGCTGCGGACGCAACCGGCACGCTGACGATCGACGCCGCCGACGCCGCCGCCACGGCTGACCTCGCCGGCTTCCCCCGCTGGCACGCGCTCGTGCTGCACGAGGGCCGGCCGGTCGCGCGGGTGGACCTCGCCGGCCCCGGTCGCACGAGCGGCCGCGCGCTCCAGTCGGCGGCGCTGCTGCGGTGGGCCGACTGGGAGGCGACGCGCGACGCGCTCGTCGCGCGGCTGCGCGGACGCATGGGGCTGGACGAGCCGCAGACGGTTCCGCCGCTCGCGATCTCCGTCGTCGTCTGCACGCGCCGACGCCCCGACGACGTGCGCCGGCTGCTCGCCGGGCTGCGCCAGCTCGATCCCGCCCCGTTCGAGCTAATCGTCGTCGACAACGACCCCGGCGAGCACGACTGCGAAGCGGATGCGCGCGCGGCCGGCGCGCGCTACGTGCGCGAGGACCGCCGCGGCCTCGACAACGCGCGCAACGCCGCCGTCGCCGCCGCCCGCGGCGATGTCGTCGCGTTCATCGACGACGACTGCGTGGCGCCGCCCGGCTGGCTGCGGCGCCTGCCCGAGGAGCTCGCGAACCCGGCGGTCGCCGGCGTCACCGGCCCGGCCTTCCCGCACGCGCTCGACACGCCGTCGCGGCGGCGGATGGAGAAGCAGGGGAGCCTCGCGCGCGGCCTGCACCGGCTCGAGTTCGACTGGCTCACCGTCCCGATCGCGGGCGCCGGCGTGATCGGCGTCGGCGCGAACATGGCGTTCCGCCGCGCCGTGCTGCTGAGCCTCGGTCCGCAGCCGTTCGCGCCGGAACTCGACGCGGGGACGGCCACCGAGTCCGGCGGCGACACGTACCTGATGGCGAAGCTGCTCGCGCGCGGCCACCGGCTCGTCTACGACCCGGCGACCTTCGTCTACCACCGCCATCGAGCGGACGCGGCGGCGCTGCATCGCGCGTTCTTCGGCTACGGGGTCGGGCTCAGCGCGGCGCTCGCCAAGCTGACCTTCGAGGACGGGGAGCTGTCGGCGCCGGGCACGTGGCTGTGGCTGCTGACGCAGTACCGCAAGACGCAGCAGCGGCGCTTCGCCGGCCTCGCCGACGCGGTCGAGACGCGGCTCGCGTGGGACTACGTCCGCGGCGGACTGCTGGGGCCGCTTCGCTGGCGCCGCGCGCTGCGCGAGGCGCGGGCGACGGCGCGCGTCCCCGCGACCGGCGGGTCGTCGCCGGCGGCCGCCGCCCCGTCCGCCGACGTGCCGCCCGACCGCGAGCCCGCCGTCGCTGCGCCCCCCGATGGCGTCCCCGCGATCTCGGTCGTCGTCCCGACGAGCGGGCGGCCCGGCGCGCTCGACCGCTGCCTCGACGCACTCGCCGCGCAGGACGCCGCGCCGGGCGGCTTCGAGGTTGTCGTCGTCGACGACTCGCCCGCGGCCGACGCCGTCCTGCACCCGCGCCACGCGGAGCGCCTGCGCCTGCGCGTGCTGCGCTCGCGCGGGGCCGGTGCGGCCGCCGCGCGCAACGCCGGCGCGGAGGCCGCGGCGGCGCCGCTGCTGCTGTTCGTCGACGACGACGTGATCGCCGAGCCCGGCCTCGTGTGCGCGCATCTCGCGCGCCACGCCGTCGAGGGCGACGACGTCGCGGTCGTCGGTCCGTACGTTCCGCGTCCGGAGGACGCTTCGCTGGCCTCGTCCGCGGCGGCGCTGTGGTGGGACGACCTCTTCCACGCGCTCGAGCGCGCGCACGGCCAGACCTATCTCACCGCCCTCACCGGCAACATGTCGATCTCCGCGGCCGCGTTCGCGCGCAGCCGCGGCTTCGATGCGCGCTTCGGCCGCACGCGCCGCGAGGACTGGGAGTGGGGCTGGCGCGCGCTCGGGACCGGGCTGTCGCTGCGCTACGAGCCGGCCGCTCGCGCTCGCCACGAGTACCGCCTCGACGCGCCCGGCCGCCTGCGCGCCGCGGAGCTCGAGGGCAGCGGCGACGTGCTGATGCTGGAGCGGCACCCGGGCGCCGCCTCGGCGATGCTGCCGCTCGCGAGCGGCGCGCTGCGCGCCGGCGGACGGACGCGCGAGCTGCAGCGGCTCGCCTGGACGCTCCCCGCCGTGCGCGACGCCGCGCAGACCGCGCTCGGGCTGCTCGAGGCGACGCGCCTGCGCCGGACGTGGGTGCGCGCGTTCAACGCCGCGCAGCGCCTGAGCTACCAGCGCGGCGCGCTGGCCGCGGCGCCGCACCCGCCGCAGGTCGAGGAGCCGCTGCTCGACGTCGACCTCGACGGCGACGCGCCGATCCCGCCGCCGACGCGCGTGCCGCCGACGATCCGCGTGCGCGTCGGCGGGCGCGAGGTCGCGCGCGTGCGGCCGGCGCTCGGGCAGTGGACGCCCGCGCTCGCCGACCAGATCGTCGACGCGGTGCCGTGGCGGCTGCTCGACGCGGCGGCCGCCGCGTGCGGATGCCGGCCCGTCCGCGACGAGGCCCACCACCACCTCGCGCGCACGCTCGTGGTGCAGGGGCCGGCCGACGATCCCGCGGGTGTGGAAAACCTGGCCGGCGCCGGTGTGGCCGTCGCGATCGCCGAGGGCGAGCCGTCACGCCACTGGCGGGCGGTGCTCGCGCGCGCCCAGGCGGCCGAGCAGGAGCTGGTGGCGGTCGCGGTGCCCGGCGTCCGCCTGAGTCACCGCGCGCTCGAGGAGGCGCTCGTCGCGTTCGACGGCGAGCGCGTCGGCGCGGTGCTCGCCTGCCCTCTGTCGGATGTCGCCCCGGCGGCGCCGCTCGTGCTGCACGAGCGCCGCTCGACCGGCGTCGACCTCGACCACGACGCGGTCACGCTCCCGTGGTTCGCCGTCGTGCGCCGCGCCGCGCTCCCGCTGCTGGCCGACGCGCTCGTGGAGGGCGACCCGCTCGCGACGCTCCATGGGCTCGTCGAGCGGCTGCTCGACGACGGCGGGGTCGTCGGCTACCGCGACGTGCACGGCCTCGCGGGCACGGGTCCCCGCCGCTTCGACGGTGCGCGCGCGCTTGCCGCCGTGCGCGTGCTGCGCAGCCGCGCGCCGCTCGCCGCCGGCGCGGCCGAGGCCCGCCGCGCCGCCTTCCTCTGCGCGCGCGACGCCGCGCGCGGCGTCCGCCGTCGCGCGGCGGTCGCCTCGTTCGCGGGGACGCTGACCGGCCTTCAGCAGGCCTGGCGGCGCCGCAACGCGCCGCCGAGCTGAGCGACGCTCTGGTCGCGCCGCGGGAGCGCGATGACCGGCGCGGAGGTGTGTGGCCGCTCGCCGGCGGCGGCGACGTCGGCCCGCTGGGCCATACGGCACAGCACGACGACGGCTCCCATGACGAGGAGCCAGCAGCTGAGCAGCAGTGCGATCACGAGCATCGGACCCACCATCGGCAGTATGCGCCCGGCGATTGAGCCTTGAACGTCTGCGCTCGACGGGCGTGGCGGACGCTACTGCGCCAACCGGCGGGCAAGTGCGACCAGCGTGTGAACGCCCCAGCCGGCGCCGCCTCTGCCGGCGTACGGCTTGCCGTTGTCCCACGCGGTCCCGGCGATGTCGAGGTGCGCCCATGGCACGTCGCCGACGAAGCGGTGGAGAAACTCGGCGGCGGTGATCGAGCCGGCCTTGCGGCTCTCGACCGCGTTGAGGATGTCGGCATAGCGGCTCTTGATCAGGTCAGCGTAGGAGTCGTGCAGCGGCAGGCGCCAGACCGGCTCGCCGGCCGCGGCCGCGGCTTCGCTCACCGCCGCCGCCCACGCGTCGTCGTTCGACATCAGCCCGGCGTGCGAGTCGCCCAAAGCGGTCACGATCGCGCCCGTGAGCGTCGCGAGGTCGACGATCCGCTCGGCGCCCTGTGCGACCGCGTACGCGAGGCAGTCGGCCAGCACGAGCCGGCCCTCGGCGTCGGTGTTGACGATCTCGATCGTCGTGCCGTTCGAGGCGCGCACGATGTCGCCCGGCTTCACGGCGGTGCTGCTCGGCATGTTCTCGGTCGCGCCGACGATGCCGAGCACACGCACGGGCAGTCTCAGCCGCGCGATCGCGCCGACGGCCTCCAGCACGGCGGCGCCGCCGGACATGTCGAACTTCATCTCCGACATTCTCGCTCCGGGCTTGAGCGAGATCCCGCCGCTGTCGAACGTCACGGCCTTGCCGACGAGCGCCAGCAGCGGGCCGTCCGCGTCGACCCCGTCGTATCTGAGGCAGATCAGCTTCGCCTCCTGCGCGGAGCCCTGCGCGACGGCGGCGAAGGCGCCCATGCCGCGCTCGCGGATCTCGGCCTCGTTCAGCGCGTCGAACACGAGCCCCTCGGCCTCGCCGGCGATCTCCTGCGCGCGATGGAACAGGAACGTCGGCGTCGCGACGTTCCCCGGCAGGTTCTGCAGGTGGCGCGCGCGGTTCTGCGCCTCGCTCACGATCGTCGCGATGCGGACCGGCTCGCTTACGTCGTGGTGCGCGCTGAGCAGCAGCGCGTCGAGCGCGCCTTCCTCCTCGGGGTGGTTGCGGAAGGTGTCGAAGCGGAAGCCGGCCAGCACGGTGCCCTCGACCAGACCGGCGACCACGGCGTCGTCAACGTGGTGGGGGACCTCCCAGCAGAGCGTTGCCGTCCCCAGCTCACGCGCGCGGCTATGAACGGCGGCCGCAACGATCCGTGCGCGCTCGGCGTCGAACGCGTCGCGCGCGCCGAGGCCCACGACGACGAAGCGGCGGTCGTCCGCGTGCGTGACGGCGAGGTGCTTGAACGCGCGCCGCGCCTCGCCGCGGTCGAGCAGGCGCTGCAGCGTCCCGTCGGCGACGTCGTGCGCGACGTCCTCGCGGTCGAAGACGCCGACAACCACCGTATCGGCGGTCGTCTCGAGCGGCCCGTCGGTCGTTGCCACGATGCGCATTGCGCGGCAGGTTACCCAGGCGCTCTGCTGGCGGCACATGCGAGGAGGGTCACCTAGCATTCAGGGGCCGGCGCCTGAGCGCCGCCTCCCACACCGCCAAACACGGAGACCCCGATGCCCAAGACCGTCATCCTCGGTGCCGCGCGCACCCCGATCGGCAAGCTCGGCGGAGGGCTGTCCACGCTCGACGCGACCGAGCTGGGCGGCACCGCCATCAAGGCCGCGCTCGAGCGCGCGGGCGTCGAGCCCGAGCAGGTCCAGCACGTCGTGATGGGCCAGGTGATTCAGGCGGGTCAGGGGCAGATCCCGTCGCGCCAGGCGCAGATCAAGGCGGGGATTCCGACGGAGGTCTCCTCCGAGACGATCAACAAGGTGTGCGCCTCGGGCATCCGCGCGGCCGGCATCCTCGATGCGGCGATCCGCGCCGGCGACCTCGAGGTCGCCGTCGGCGGCGGCATGGAGTCGATGTCGAACGCGCCCTACCTGCTCAAGGGCGCCCGCTTCGGCTTCCGCATGGGCGACGCGAAGGCGATCGACTCGATGATCAACGACGGGCTCACGAACCCGTTCTCCGGCAAGCACATGGCGCACGAGGCGAGCGAGGTCGCGGCCGAGCTGGAGCTGACGCGCGCCGACATGGACCGCTGGTCGGTCCGCTCCCACGAGCTGGCGATCAAGGCGACCGACGAGGGCCGCCTGCCGGAGGAGATCGTCCCGGTCACCGTGAAGGGCAAGAAGGGCGACACGGTCGTCGAGGTCGATGAGGCGCCGCGCCGCGACACGACCCTGGAGACGCTCTCGAAGCTGCCGCCGATCTTCATGAAGGACGGCTCGCACACCGCCGGCAACGCGCCGGGCGTCAACGACGGCGGCGGTGCGCTCGTGCTCGCCTCAGACGAGTGGGCGAAGGCGAACGGGAAGACGGCGCTCGCGACGATCGTCGCGCAGGCGCAGGTCGCCGATGACTTCCCCTACCTCGCGAGAACGCCGGCGCTCGCCGCGCAGAAGGCGCTCCAACTCGCCGGCCTGTCGGCCGACGACATCGACGTGTGGGAGATCAACGAGGCGTTTGCCTCCGTCACGCTCAACTCGATCCGCATGCTCGGGATCGACGAGGACAAGGTCAACGTCAACGGCGGCGCGGTCGCGCTCGGCCACCCGATCGGCGCGTCGGGTGCGCGCATCCTCGGCTCGCTTGTGCTGGAGCTGCAGCGGCGCGGCGGCGGTCGCGGCTGTGCGGCGATCTGCTCCGGCGGCGGCCAGGGCGACGCCGTGATCGTCGAGGTGCCCGCGTCCTGAGCGACGCTGGGATCCCCGAGGCGGGCGGCGGCAGCACGGCCGCCGCCTTCTTCGACCTCGACCGCACACTGATGGCGGGCTCGTCGGCGTACGAGTTCGCGCGCGCGTCGTACCGCAACGGCCTCATCTCCCGCCGCCAGCTCGCGGCGGGAGCGTGGGCGAACGTGCAGTTCCGCCTCAAGGGCTCGACCGACGCCGCCACCGACGAGCTGCGCGAACGGATCGCCGCCGCGATCGAAGGCGTTCGCGTGCGCGACTTGCAGCGGCTCGGCCCGGCGGTGCTCGCGGGCGTGCTGCCGCGCATCTACCCGCAGATGCTGCACGTCGCATGGCAGCACCAGGATGAGGGTCGCGCGGTCTACATCTGCACCGCTGCGGCCCATGAGCTCGCGGAGGTGCTCGCGCTCGTGCTCGGCTTCGATGGCGGGATCGGCGCGCGCTCCGAGGTGGTCGACGGCGTCTACACCGGCAGACCGTACGGGCCCTTCACGTACCGCGAGGGCAAGGCGCAGGCGATGCGCGAGCTGGCCGCCGAGCGCGGCATCGACCTCGCGACCTCGTGGGCCTACTCCGACTCGGAGTCGGACCTGCCGATGCTGCGTGCGGTCGGCAACCCGGTCGCCGTCAACCCGGACGCGACGCTCGCCGCCATCGCTCGCGAGGAGGGCTGGGAGGTGCTGCGCTTCGAGCGGCTCGGGCGGCGGCTCGTCGTCGCCGGCTCGCTCGCTGCCGCGGCGACACTCGGCGGCCTCGGCTCGCTCGCGCTCGGCCGCCGCAAGCCGGTGCCGCCGCCACGCCGCATCCCGCCGCGACTCCCGCCCCGTCGCCGCGGATGAGCCTGCACGAGCTGACCGACGAGCAGCGCGCGATCCGCGCGCTCGCACGCGACGTCGCCGAGCGCGAGATCGCTCCGCACGCCGCCGCTTGGGACCGCGAGCATCGCTTCCCGACAGAGGTCTTCACGCGCCTCGGCGAGCTGGGCCTGATGGGCGCGTGCGTGCCGGTCGAGCACGGCGGCGCGGGAGCCGACTTCCTCGCCTACGTGCTGGCCATCGAGGAGCTGGCACGCGCCGACGCGGGGGTCGCGGTCACCGTCGCGGTGCATACGAGCGCGGCGACGCTGCCGCTGCTCGCGCACGGCAGCGACGAGCAGATCGCCCGCCTCGTCCCGCCGCTCGCGCAGGGCCACGAGCTGGGGGCGTTCGCGCTGACCGAGCCGGAGGCCGGCTCCGACGCCGGCGCGATACGCACGCGCGCCGACGCCGAGCATCGCATCGCCGGCACGAAGCAGTTCATCACCACGGGCAGCCACGCGCACACGCTGCTCGTCTTCGCCAAGGATCCCGACGACCGCATCTCCGCCTACGTCGTCCGCCGCCCCGCGGCCGGTCTCACCGTCATACGGGAGGAGGAGAAGCTGGGCCTCAACTCCTCCAGCACCGCCGCGCTCGCCTTCGACGCCGTGCCGGCCGAGCGGCTGGGCCCGCCGGGCGCGGGCATGCGGATCGCGCTCTCCACGCTCGACGGCGGCCGCATCGGCATCGCGGCGCAGGCGGTCGGGATCGCGCAGGCGGCGCTCGACACCGCCACCGCCTACGCCAGGGAGCGCCACGCGTTCGGCCGTCCGATCGGCGCGCAGGGACAGATCCAGCAGAAGCTCGCCGACATGCAGACGGAGATCGAGGCCGCACGCGCCCTCACCTGGCGCGCCGCACGCCTCAAGCAGGCCGGCCGGCCGCACACGGTCGAGGGCGCGCAAGCGAAGTTGCTTGCGAGCCGCGTCGCGCGTCATCACACCGGCGAGGCGATTCAGATCCTCGGCGGCTACGGCTACACGCGCGACTATCCCGTCGAGCGCTACTACCGCGACGCGAAGGTGACTGAGATCTACGAGGGCACGAGCGAGATTCAGCGGCTCGTGATCGCCCGTGCGCTGCTTGGTGACGCAGCGCGCGGGGAAGCGTAGGAGGCGATGCATCAGGCCGCCTTCCTGCTCGGGCTGTTCGCCGCGGTCTTGGCAGCGGTCCTGTTCAGCGTCGGCGTCGCACTCCAGGCGCTCGACGCGCGCACGGAGCCGTCTGAGGAGGGCCTGCGCGTCACGCTGCTCACGCGGCTGCTGCGCCGCCGCCGCTGGCTCGCCGGCGGCGTCATCGGCCTGCTCGGCGTGCCGCTGCAGGTGTTCGCGTTCGAGCAGGCGCCGTTCGTCGTCGTCCAGCCGGCGCTCGCGCTCGGTCTGCTCGTGCTGCTCGCGCTCGGCGCGCGCACGCTCGGCGAGCACGTCGGGCGCGCGGAGTGGGGCGGGGTGCTGGCGATGATCGTCGGCGTCGGCCTGCTCGCCTGGGGTGCGCCCCACCATGTCGAGACGCACCGCTCCGCCGCCGTCCTGGCGCTCGTCCTCGGCGGGCTGGTCGCGCTGTCGCTGCTGCCGATCGCGCTGCGCGGCGGGCGCTGGGACACGGCGCTCGCGGTGACGATCGGCTCGGGTCTCGGCTACGGCGCGACGAACATCGCGACGAAGCTGTTCGGTGACGACGCCGGCGGCGGCCACTGGGTTTCCGCCGCGGTGTGGGCCGGCGTCGGGCTGCTCGCCGGTGCGGGGGCGCTGCTGACGGAGATGACGGCGTTCCAGCGGCTTGCCGCCACGACAGTCGTGCCGATCGCGTTCGCGGTGCAGACGTTCGTCCCGATCGCGCTCGAGCCGCTGTTTTTGCGCGAGCGCTGGGGGAGCGCCGCGCTCGCGGGGCTGCCGCTGCTCGCCGGCCTCGCGCTGAACCTCGGCGCGACGGTCGTGCTCGCACGCAGCCGCGGGGTCAGCACGCTGGCTGCCGGCGGCGCACGGTAGTAGGAGTTGGCGAAACCCCCGCGGCGGCTGGCGGTGCCGGACACATCGCGGATGCGTCGTCCTCGGTCGGCGCAATAGCGCTGCTATTGCCGCCTCCCTGCGTCCTCGCCCCGCTCGGTCCGGCACCCGCCAGCCGCTCACGCGGGTTTCGCCAACCCCGACAGTCGGCATTTACGAGGAGATTCACCTAACATCCGCGCGCAATGAGCACGACCGAGCGCAAGATCCGCGTCGTCGTCGCGAAACCGGGCCTTGATGGGCACGATCGCGGCGCCAAGATCATCGCCCGCGCGCTGCGCGATGCGGGCATGGAGGTCATCTACACGGGCCTGCACCAGACGCCCGAGCAGATCGTGGAGACGGTGATCCAGGAGGACGCCGATGCGGTCGGGCTCTCGATCCTCTCCGGCGCGCACATGACGCTCGTGCCGCGCGTGGTCGAGCTGCTGCGCGCGCAGGACGTCGACGACGTCGTCGTGACGGTCGGCGGCACGATCCCGGCGGACGACATCCCAGAGCTCAAGTCGCTCGGCGTCGCCGAGGTCTTCACCCCCGGCACGCCGACGCAGGAGATCGTCTCGTTCGTGCGCGGGGCCGTCCGCACGTCTGCCTGAAACGTCGTCTCCGCGCGCGCTTGCGCGCATCGCGGGCGGCGGTGGGACGTAGTGCGATTGACTGGTCAGTCAACGCGGTATCATCCGCCGCCGAACCACCACGAACACGCGTTTGCCTGTTTCCTTAGGAGGCACCCGAGTTGAAGATTTGCGTCCTGGTCAAAGAGGTGCCGGACGCCGCCGTCGAGAAGCGCATCGACCCATCGACGGGGCGAATGGACCGCAGCGGGGAGAAGAACCTCAACCCGTATGACACGCACGCCATCGAGGCGGCGATGCAGATCAAGGAGGGCGGAGCGATCCCCGTCGAGGAGATCGTCGCCGTGACGATGGGCCCGGAGAGCGCCGTGCGCGCGCTCCACAAGGCCGTCTCGCTCGGGGCCGACCGCTCCGTGCACCTGACCGACGCCGCGCTCGCCGGTTCCGACGTGGCCGCCACCGGCTACGCGCTTGCGAAGGCGCTCGAGGCCGAGTCGCCGGACCTCGTCCTGCTCGGCCAGCAGTCGGACGACGGCGAGTGCTACACGATCGGCGCGGTCGTCGCCGACCACCTCAAGATGCCGTCGCTCACGCAGGTCATCAAGATGGACGTCGACGGCGGCGCGCTGCGCTGCGAGCGTCAGGCCGAGTACGGCTACGACACCGTCCAGGTCCAGCTCCCGGCCGTCATCTCGGTCGGCGACGCGATCAACGAGCCGCGCTATCCGTCGCTGAAGGCGATCATGGGCGCGAAGAAGAAGCCGCTCGACACGAAGGGTGCGGGCGACGTCGGGATCGACGGCTCGCTCGTCGGCGCGGACGGCTCGCGCGTCGACTGCGGCGAGTTCAAGGCCCCGCCGGCCAAGTCCGCCGGCAAGATCATCGAGGACGAGGACACGAACGAGACGGTCGAGCAGATCGTCGCGTGGCTCGACGAAAGGAAGCTGATCTAGATGGGCGGGATCCTCGTCTACGTCCTCCACTACGAGGGCGCTTTCAACAAGAACTCGCTCGGCGCCGTGTCCGAGGGCGCGAAGCTCGCCGGCGAGCTCGGCACCACCTGCGACGCGGTCGTCGTCGGCGGCTCCGACCTCACGAACGACCTCTGCGCCACGCTCGGCAACTACGGCGCCAAGCGCGTCTTCAAGGCCGAGGGTGCTGAGGGCCTCGCGCAGCCGGTCGTCGACGTGATGGCGAAGGTGATCGACGACAACGGCCACAGCTACGCGCTGTTCGGCGGCGGCCTGCTCGGCTTCGAGATCGGCGCCGGCCTCGCCGCGCGCAAGCAGGCCGGCGTGACGATGGAGGTCACCGGCGTGGTCGTCGAGGGGGGCAAGCTCGTCGCCGAGCGCCCGATCCTCGGCGACTCGCAGATCTCGCGCTCGAAGTACAAGGGCGACCTCGGGATCATCATCGGCCGCATCAACGCGTTCGAGGTCAAGGAGACCGGCGGCGGCGCGGCCGAGGTCGTCGACGTCGCGGTCGAGTACTCGCCGTGGTCGAACCAGGCGGCGATGGTCCAGCGCGGCGAGCAGCGCGGCGCCGACGTGAACATCGAGGACGCCGACATCCTCGTCGCCGGCGGTCGTGGTCTCGGCAAGGCCGAGGGCTTCCAGCTGTGCGAGGAGCTCGCCGGCGCGTTCGGCGGCGCGGTCGCCGCTACGCGCGCGGTGGTCGACGCCGGCTGGTACCCGTACGCGGCGCAGATCGGCCAGACGGGCAAGACCGTCGCGCCGAAGCTGTACCTCGCGGCCGGCATCTCCGGCGCGATCCAGCACAAGGTCGGCATGCAGGCCTCGGAGAACATCGTGGCGATCAACAAGGACGCGAACGCCCCGATCTTCGAGTTCTCCGACCTCGGCATCGTCGGCGATCTGAACAAGATCCTGCCGAAGCTCACCGAGGCCGTGAAGGCCAAGAAGGGAGCGTAGGGACCATGTCCGCCAGCAACGGCATCGGCAAGTCGAACGGCAAGGTCGTCCCGGCGGCGTACCCGCCGCCGGTCGACTCGCCGAAGGAGTTCGTCAAGCGCGGCCTCGACGCAGAGGACGAGCTGATCGAGGTCGGCGTCGCGATCGTCGGGGGCGGCACCGCCGGCCTCGCGTGCGCGAACCGCCTGCTCCAGCTGCTGGCGGACGACCCCGACCTGATGGAGCGCCTGGGCGAGGTGCCCGTGGCGGTCATCGAGAAGGCCAAGACCTGCGGCGGCCACAACCTGTCCGGGGCGGTCATGCGCCCCGGGCCGCTGCAGGAGCTGTTCCCGGAGCTGACGCGCGAGGACTGGCGCAAGGAGGGCTTCGCCTTCGGCGAGGTCGAGAAGGAGGCGGTCTACATGACGCCGACCTCCAAGCTCGCGCTGCGCATCCCGACGCCGCCGCCGTTCAAGAACCACGGCAACGAGATCGTCTCCGTCTCCGCGCTGGCGCGCTACCAGCAGCGCCAGGCGGAGGAGGGCGGCGCCTACGTCCTCACCGAGACGTCGGCGACGCAGCTGATCGTCGAGGAGGGCCGCGTCGTCGGCGTGCGCTCCGGCGACAAGGGCCGCGGCAAGGACGGCGAGCCGCTCGGCAACTTCGAGCCCGGCACCGACATCAAGGCGAAGTGCGTCGTGCTGGCCGAGGGCTGCTGGGGTCACCTCACCGGCGCGGCGATCCGCGAGTTCGACCTCGCCGACGGCCGCGAGCCGCAGGTGTGGGAGCTCGGCGTCAAGGAGGTCTGGAAGGTCCCGAAGCCGCTCGACCGCTTGATCCACACGGTCGGGCCGTGGCCGGCGAAGATTCCCGGCAAGTACGGCCAGGTCGGCGGCACGTGGCTCTACCCGATGAAGGACGAGAGAACGGGCGACCATCTCGTCTCGCTGGGCTTCGTGATCGGGCTCGAGTACGCGGACGCGACGACCTCCGCCCACGACATGCTGCAGGCGTTCAAGCTGCACCCGCTCGTCAGAAAGATCCTCGAGGGGGGAGAGCGGGTCGCGTGGGGCGCGAAGGCGCTGCCGGGCGGCGGCTACTGGTCGATGCCGAAGCTGTCGATGCCGGGCGCGGTGATCGTCGGCGACGCCGGCGGCATGGTCGACACGGCCGCGCTGAAGGGCGTGCACCACTGCATCAACTCGGGCAAGCTGGCCGCCGAGGCGATCTTCAGAGGATTGAAGAACGGCGAGACGTCGTTCGAGTCCTACGAGTACATGATCGAGGACTCGGTGACGGGCAGAGAGCTCTACCAGGTGCGCAACCTGCGTCAGCCGTTCCAGAAGGGCTTCCTGAAGGGCGGTCCGCTCGTGAACCTCGCGATCGCGTCGAGAGGGAAGCTGCCGCCGGGTCGTCTCGCGTGGCACCGCAACGACGAGAAGCCGATGTTCATCGGCAACACGTGGAAGCGCTACCCGAAGCCGGACGGCAGATACACGTTCGACAAGCTGTCGTCGGTCTTCATCACCGGCAACGCGACGCGCGACGACGCGCCGAACCACATCCGCGTGCAGAAGCACGTCCCCCGCGAGGTGGCGGAGACGTGGAAGTGGATGTGCCCGGCGGGGGTCTACGAGATCCCTGAGGACGCGCCCGAGAGCGGTCCGGTCGACGTGATCGTCAACTACACGAACTGCGTGCAGTGCGGCGCGATCACGGCGAAGGGCGGCCGCCTCACGACGCCCGAGGGCGGCGACGGGCCGCTCTACCAGATCACCTGAGCGCTCACGCAACTTCGCGGCGGCGGGGCGGTTAAGGCGGCACATGGCCGCTCGCCTCGCCACCGCATTCCTCACCGTCCTGCTCGCCGCTCCGGCGGCGCTCGCCGTCGCCTCCGAGCGCGGCGCGAGCGCTGCGTCCGGCGCCCCCGCCGGCGCGCGTCTCATCGCCTGCCACCGCGCCCCGTCGATCGCCCAGCGCGTCGCGACCGTCGGCACGTGGATGCGCCCCATCACGGGTGGCAGACGCCTCGCCGTCAAGCTCGATCTGTGGGAGCGCAGAGCGGGTCAGCGCTGGGCGCTGCGCTCCGACGTCCCGGGCCTGGGAAGCTGGGTGATGCCGAGCGACGCGGGCGTCGGCAGCCGCGCCGGTGACGTGTTCAAGTACCGCCAGGCGGTGGGACGGCTCGAGGTTCCGGCCGCCTACCGCTTCCAGGTGTCGTTCCGCTGGAGTACGGCCGACGGGACGGTGGTGCGCTCGATGGACCGCACCACCGCGACCTGCCGCCAGCCCGACCTGCGTCCCGACCTCGTGCTGCGCTCCGTCGAGGCGCGCGCTGCCGGCGGCGGCGCGGTCCGATACGTGGTTCGGGTGGGCAACGAGGGGGAGAGCGCGGTCGCGCGCGCGGCGGTGTCGGCCACGCTGCCCGGCGACGCCGCGGCTGGCCTGCATTCCCGCACGGTCCGCTCGCTCGCGCCCGGCGCGACGGCCGTCGTCCGCTTCACCGGCCCGGGCTGCGCCGCCGGCGGGCAGCCGGCCTCGTTCCTCGCCGACCCTGCGAACGCCGTCGAGGAGTCCGACGAGACGAACAATGGGCTCACCGCGGTCTGCCCGGCCCCGTAGCGTCGCTACACTGGACCGACGATGAAGACTGAAATCCATCCCACGTACCGCGAGGCGCATGTCCGCTGCACTTGCGGCAACGAGTTCACGACGCGCTCTGTCGACAGAGAGATCCACGTCGAGATCTGCTCGAACTGCCATCCCTTCTACACGGGCCGTCAGAAGCTCGTCGACACCGGTGGTCGCGTCGAACGCTTCCAGCGCCGCGCGGCCAAGCGCCGGGCGGGCGCCGAGGCGTAACGGCGCGCCTCGCCTGAGCCGCCTTCGGGGGAAGCGGTCATGAGCGTCACCGACAAGCCAGCCGATACCGCTCCGGGCGGGGACCCGTCCCCGCCCGCCCAGCTGCGCGCTGGGCGCGACGCTCCCGTCGGCGGCCAGGCTGTGCTCGAGGGCGTGATGATGCGCGGGATCAGAACCTGGTCCGTCGCGGTCCGCAAGCCCTCCGCGGAGCAGCTCGCGTCGCACACGGACGGGCTCGCGCCGGACGAGGCGGCGCTCGGCGAGATCGACGTTGTCACCGAGCCGCTGGACTCGTGGCTCAGACGGCATCGCGCGCTGCGCCTCCCGATCGTGCGCGGCGTCGTCGCACTCGGTGAGTCGCTGAAGATCGGCTTCAGAGCGCTCGGCATCTCCGCCAACGCGCAGTTGCCGGAGGAGGAGCAGGAGATCTCCGGCGGCGTGTGGGCCGGCACGATCGTCGTCTCGGTCCTGCTCGCGATCGGCCTCTTCTTCCTGATCCCGGTCGGTGTGACCTCGCTGATCAAGGACCAGCTCAACTCGTCGTTTCTGTTCTGGCTCATCGAGGGTCTGCTGCGCACGGCGATCTTCCTCGGCTATCTGCTGGCGCTCAGTCGCTTGAAGGACCTGCGCCGCGTGTTCGAGTACCACGGCGCCGAGCACAAGACGATCTCGTGCTTCGAGGCCGGCCTCCCGCTGACGCCGACGAACGCCGAAAAGTTCTCGCGGCTCCATCCCCGCTGCGGCACGACGTTCCTCCTGCTCGTGATGGTCGTGGCGATCTTCGTCTTCGCCCCGATCGGGCTGCCCGCGTGGTACTGGCTGGTGGTCACGCGGATCGTCGGAGTGCCGCTCATCGCGGGGATCAGCTTCGAGCTGATCAAGCTGTCCGGGAGACAGCGCCACCGCCGCTGGGTGCGCGCGATCATGTGGCCCGGCATCCAGCTCCAGTACCTCACCACGAGAGAACCCGACCGCGCCCAGCTCGCCGTCGCGATCGCCGCGCTCGACGCCGTCCTCGCCGCCGAGCCCAACCTCCTCACCACCGACGCCAGAAGCCTGATCGGCGTCGAGGTCGTCGCCTAACGGGGCGAACTTCTCGACCTGTGTCACTCAGGGGGTCATATGGACCCTCGGAACGACACAGATCGCGTGATCGGGGCGTTGGCGGCGAGACAGTGGGGGGTGGTCTCTCGTGGCCAGCTCCTCGAGGCGGGACTGTCGCCGACGGTCGTGCGAGACCGCGTCCGGAGCGGGCGCCTGCTCAGATTGCATCGAGGGGTGTACGCGGTCGGGCATGCGCGGCTGCGTCGGGAGGGGCGGTGGCTCGCGGCGGTGCTAGCGGTGGGGCCCGGAGCGGTGCTGAGCCATCGGGACGCGGCGGGGCTGCACGGCCTGCGGCCCGCGAACCACGCACGGACCGACGTGACCACCACGGCGAATCGGCCGGACGAGCCGGGGATACGGGTCCACCGCACGCGCTCCCTCGATGCCGAGGACGTCACGAACATCGCAGGCATTCCGGTCACGACCGTCGCCCGCACGCTCGTCGACCTGGCGGGCCAGATCCCGCACGACCACCTGATCAAGGCGATCAAGGAGGCCGAGCGGCACCGCACGTTCGACCTGGGAGCGATCGAAGCCGCCATGGCCCGCACACGCGGCCGCCCCGGCCAGGGTCACAGAGCGCTCAAAGCGGCCATCGAGGAGTACGCCAGCCTCGGGCTCGCCGCCACCGACTCCACCCTCGAGGATGCCTTTCACCGGCTGGTGAAGCGCGCCGGCCTGCCGAGTCCGGCGATCAACACCTACATCGATGGGTTCCGAGTCGACGCGGTGTGGCGCGCCGAGCGCATCGCGGTCGAGCTCGACGGCTGGGCCCACCACCACACCCGCCGCTCCTTCGAGGCCGACCGCGAGCGCGACGCTGCGCTCACCATCGCCGGCTGGCGCGTCGTCCGCTTCACGTACCGGCAACTGAGCAGCCGACCCGACGCGGTCGTCAGCACCCTGCGTAGACTCGGCATCCGATGATCGAGCAGCTCGTCGAACAGATCGAGGCCCGCTTTGCGGAGCTGGAGCGCCAGATGGCGGATCCCGAGGTGATCGGGAACCGTGAGCGCTACGCCGAAGTCGGGCGCGAGTACGCGAGCCTGGAGGATGCCGCGAAGCTCGCGCAGGAGTGGCGCCGCGCGGTCGACGACGAGGCCGGCGCGCGCGAGCTGCTGGCCGACGACGACGATCCGGAGCTGCGCGAGATGGCCGCCGCCGCGCGGGACCGCATCGAGGCGCTCGACGAGGAGATCCGCCTCGCGATGGTCGAGCCCGACCCGAACGACGAGAAGAACGTGATCGTCGAGATCCGCCCCGGCGCCGGCGGCGACGAGGCCGGGCTGTTCGCCGGCGACCTCTACCGCATGTTCAACCGCTACGCCGAGCGCAAGGGCTTCCAGACCGAGGCGCTTTCCGAGGGCGACGGCCAGTACGCGTTCGCCATCAAGGGCTCCGGGGCCTACAGCGTCTTCAAGTACGAGGGCGGCACGCACCGCGTCCAGCGCGTGCCCGAGACGGAGACGCAAGGCCGCATCCACACCTCCACCGCGACCGTCGCGGTGCTGCCGGAGGCGGAAGACGTCGACGTCGAGATCAACGAGTCCGATCTCCAGATCGACGTCTACAGGAGCAGCGGCCCGGGCGGCCAGTCGGTCAACACGACCGACTCGGCGGTGCGCATCACGCACAGGCCGAGCGGCATCGTCGTCTCGATGCAGGACGAGAAGTCGCAGCTGCAGAACCGCGAGAAGGCGATGCGCGTCCTGCGCGCGCGTCTCTACGAGAGGGCTCTGGCCGAGCAGCAGGCCGCCCTCGCGGCGGACCGTCTCGCGCAGGTCGGCTCCGGCGAACGCGCCGAGAAGATCCGCACGTACAACTTCCCGCAGGGCCGCGTGACCGACCACCGCATCAAGCTCACGGTCCACAACATCGACGCCGTGCTGGGCGGCGAGCTGGACGATTTGACGGCGGCCCTCCAGGACGACGACAAGCGCCGCCGGCTGGAGGCCCAGGCGGTCGCGTGACGACATGGGGGCGCAGGGGGCCGAATTCGCCGAGGGGCCGGCGGTGCGGATGGCGCTCGCGATCGCGACCGCGGAGCTGCGCGACGCCGGCTGCGACACGCCGCGCCTCGACGCCGAGCTGCTGCTCGCCGACGCGATCGGGTCGACGCGCACCCAACTGCATCTCGCGCCCGAGCGCGAGCTGACGCTCGCCGAGTCGGACCGCTTCGCCGAGCTGCTGCGCCGCCGCAGGGCGCGCGAGCCGGTCGCGTACGTGCTGGGGAAGCGCGCGTTCCGCTACATCGAGCTGAGGATCGACGACCGCGTCCTGGTGCCGCGCCCGGAGAGCGAAGGGCTCGTCGAGACCGGGCTGACGCTGCCGACGGGCGCGCGGGTCGTCGACGTCGGCACCGGCAGCGGCGCGATCGCGCTGGCGCTCAAGCACGAGCGGCCGGATCTCGACGTGCTCGCGACCGACGTGAGCGCCGACGCGCTCGCGGTTGCGCGCGCGAACGCGCAGGAGCTGGGCCTCGACGTGACGTTCGTGCAGGGCGACCTGCTCGACGCCGTCCCGGGCGAGCTCGACGCCGTGCTGTCGAACCCGCCGTACGTCGCCAAGAAGGACCTGGAGACGCTCCAGCCGGAGGTCATAGCCGAGCCCGACGTGGCGGTGTTCGGCGGCTTCGACGGCTTCGAGATCGTGCGGCGACTGGTGCCGACGGCGGTGCAGCGGGCGCCGCTTGTCGCGATCGAGGTCGGTATGGGAATGGCGGAGACGGTCGGCGGAATGCTGCGCGAGGCCGGCGCAAGCAGCGTCGAGGTGCAGCACGACCTGGCGGGGATCGAGCGCGTCGTGGTAGGGCGGCGGTGAGCGCGGCGGAGGCGTTTGCCGCGTGCATCGAGGCCGGCGGCGTGGCGGTGTTCCCCGCCGACACCGTCTACGGGCTCGCGTGCGATCCGGAGAACGCGGACGCGGTCGCGAAGCTCTATGCGCTGAAGGGCCGGCCGGCCGACAAGCCCGCGGCCGTGATGTGGTTCGACCGCGATGCGGCGCTGGCGGCGCTGACCGAGCTGGGTGCGCGGACCCGCGCCGCCGTGGAGGCGCTCACGCCGGGCGGCGTCACGCTGCTCGTCCCGAACCCACGCGGCCGGTTTCCTCTCGCGGCTGGTCCGGCTGGGGAGGGGGGCGTGCTGGGCATGCGCATTCCGGTCGTACCCCAGCTCCAGACCGTCCCCCTCGTGGTCCTCCAATCGAGCGCCAACCACTCCGGCGGAGCGGATGCACGGGAGGTGGGCGACGTGCCGGAGGCGATTCGGAACGGCGCCGACCTCGTCCTCGACGCCGGCCCGCTGCCGGGCACGCCGTCGACCGTGATCGACCTGCAGCGGTTCGAGGACACCGGCGCGTGGAGCGTCGTGCGCGAGGGCGCCGTGCCGGCTGCGGAGGTCGCCAGGGCGCTTGGTATCGTCGGCCGCCCATGAGGATCGCGCTCGCCTCCGACCACGCCGGCTTCGCGCTGAAGGAGCACCTCGTCACGGTACTCGCCGCCGCGGGTCATGACGTCGTCGACGTCGGCACAGGCGACGGGGAGTCGGTCGACTATCCGCAGTACGCGGCTCCGGCCGCGCGCATGGTCGCTGACGGGGAGGTCGATCGCGGCGTGCTCGTGTGCGGCTCCGGCAACGGCGTCGCGATCGTCGCCAACAAGGTGCCAGGCGTCCGCGCCGTCAACGCGCACGACGTCGCCGAGGCGGAGATGGCCCGCCGCCACAACGACGCCAACGTCGTGACGCTGTCCGGCGCGCGGCTCGCACCCGACATCGCCGATGCGATCGTCGCGACCTTCCTGGCGACCGGCTTCGACGGCGGCCGGCACGCGCGCCGCGTCGACCAGATCGCCGCCCTCGAGACCACCGCCACCGCCACTGCAACGGAGACCGCATGACCGAGCTGCCGCCCGACTACTTCACCCGCCCGCTGGCCGATGTCGATCCGGAGATCGCGGACGTGCTTGGCAAGGAGCTCGAGCGTCAGCAGCGCACGCTGGAGATGATCGCCTCCGAGAACTTCGTGCCGCAGGCGGTGCTGGAGTGCCAGGGCAGCGTGCTGACGAACAAGTACGCCGAGGGCTATCCGGGCCGGCGCTACTACGGCGGCTGCGAGTGGGTCGACGTCGCCGAGCAGCTTGCGATCGACCGCGCGAAGGAGCTGTTCGGGGCCGAGCACGCGAACGTGCAGCCGCACTCGGGCGCGCAGGCGAACACGGCCGTCTACCACGCGCTGCTGCAGCCGGGCGACACGATCATGGGGCTGGAGCTGGCGCACGGCGGCCACCTCACGCACGGCATGAGAATCAACGTCTCCGGCCGCCTGTACGACATCGCGCCCTACCAGGTCGACCGCGAGACGAGCCTGATCGACATGGACGAGGTCGCCCGCATCGCACGTGAGCGCAAGCCGCGCATGCTGCTCGCCGGCTGGTCGGCGTATCCGCGCCAGCTCGACTTCGCGCGCTTCCGCGAGATCGCCGACGAGGTCGGCGCGCTGCTGATGGTCGACATGGCGCACTTCGCCGGGCTCGTCGCGGCGGGCCTGCACCCGTCGCCGTTGCCGCATGCCGACGTCGTCACGAGCACGACGCACAAGACGATCGGCGGCGGCCGCGGCGGCCTGATCCTCTGCAGAGCCGAGCACCAGAGAAAGATCGACTCGGCGATCTTCCCGGGCCAGCAGGGCGGCCCCCTGGAGCACGTGATCGCCGGCAAGGCGGTCGCGTTCAAGATCGCGATGAGCGACGCCTTCAAGGAGCGCCAGCAGCGCACGCTCGACGGCGCCAAGGCGGTCGGCGCCGAGGTGCTGAACGCCGGGCACGGCGTCTCCGTCCTCACCGGCGGCACCGACGTGCACCTGATCCTCGTCGACCTGCGCGAGTCGGAGCTCGACGGCCAGCAGGGGGAGGACCGCCTGCACGAGATCGGCGTCACCGTGAACCGCAACGCCGTCCCGTTCGATCCGCGTCCGCCGATGGTCTCCAGCGGCCTGCGGATCGGCACGCCGGCGCTCGCGACGCGCGGCGTGCAGGTCGAGGACTTCACGGAGATCGGCCGCATCATCGCCGCCGCCTTGACGCCCGGCTTCGAGCAGCGCCGGGACGAGCTGGCCGACCGCGTCCGCGCGATCGCCGAGCGCTACCCGCTCTACCCCGAGCTGAACACCGCCGCAGCCGTGTAGCGCCCCGGGCGGGGCGCGCCGCGGCGCGTGTCAGGATTCGCACGTGGACGAGCTCGACGCTGTCTACGCGTTCCTCGTCGCGCTCGCGGTCGCGGCGCTGCTGACCCCGCCCGTGGCGCGGCTGGCGGTGCGCGTCGGCGCGGTCGACGAGCCGCGCGAGCGGGGGCTGGCGATGCGAAGCACGCCGCTGCTCGGCGGCCTCGCGATCCTCGCCGGCGTGCTCGCCGCGGCGCTGATCTGGCTGCCGGTCGACCAGCAGACGACCGGGATCCTGCTGGGGGCCGTCACGATCGCCGCCGTCGGGGCGGCCGATGACGTCCGTGAGCTGTCGCCGGCGGTGAAGTTCGCGGGGCAGGTCCTGGCGGCGCTGATCCCCGTTGCCGCGGGCGTGCGCGTCGAACACGTGACGCTGCCGTTCCTCGGCGCGCTCGACTTCGGCACCGGGCTCGGCGGCGTGCTCACCGTGATCGGGATGGTCGCGCTGATGAACGTCGTGAACTTCTCCGACGGCGTCGACGGGCTCGCGGCCGGCGTGTGCGCGATCAGCGCGGTCGCGTTCGCGGTCATCGCGTTCGATCTCGGGCGCGACAGCGCCGGCGTGTTGGCGGCGATCGTCGCGGGCGCGGCGCTCGGCTTCCTGATCCACAACTTCCACCCGGCGTCGGTCTTCATGGGCGACTGCGGCGCGCTGCTGCTCGGCTACCTGCTCGGCTGCGCGGCGGTGCAGGGCTCGCTGAAGACGAACGCGTTGATCGCGCTCGTCGGTCCGCTGGCGATCCTGGCGGTGCCGTTCCTCGACACGGGCTTCGTGATCGCGCGGCGGCTGAAGTACAGACGCGCGCCGTGGTCGGCCGACGCCCACCACTTTCACCACCGCATGGCGCGGATCGGCTTCAGCCAGCGCCGCACCGTGCTCTACCTGTACGCGTGGACGTTCCTGCTGGCCGGGTTGGCCGTCGCGATGCGCTTCATCCCGTACTCCGACCACCACGGCCACTTCAGACTCGGCTGGTCGCTGGTGATGGCAGGGCTCGGCCTGCTCGTGCTGGCGGCGAGCGTCTACCTCGTGGTGGTGCTGGAGATCCTCAAGCTCAAGCGCGTGCGCGCGTGGCAGTTGCGCCGTGCGGACCCCGACACGACCGAGCACGAGATCGTCCAGCAGGTCGAGCGCGAGCTGGAGACCGGCGAGTTTCCGGCGCTGGAGCAGCAGCGCAGGCGTCAGTAGCGTCTGCGCAGCATGTCAGCGCGTCCGCGCACGGTGCGTGCCGGCTGTCACAATGTTGTTACAAGCGCGCGCGATTCTGTAGACTCACAGCGCCCGCGAACTCATGGAGGACATCTTCAGGTTCGCGGCGGTCCCGCGCCGCCTGGTGCGGGCTTTTTGCATCCGGCGGCAACGCCCTACATGTATCCCCCAAACCAGCCAGAACGGCAGCCAGATGACTGCTTCGCACGCTCCGACGAGGACCGCTGACCCGATGATCGTCTTGCGCTACCTCGACCTGTTGCTCGCGGCGCTCGCGCTGCCGGTCTACCTGGTCGCGGACCTGCCGCTGGCAGGGTGGATCACGGGCGCCGGCACCTACGCCGCGCAGCGCGCCATCGGCGAGTACACGGCCCGTCGTGCGGCCGCCAGCGAGGATGCGCGCACGACCGTCGGCCTGATGGCCGGCTCGATGATCGGACGCGGATGGCTCGTAGCGCTTACGATCTTCGCCGTCGGAGCCGCCGCCGGCTCCGATGTTGGCCTGTCCGCGGCCGTCCTCTTCATTGCCCTCTTCACCGTCTACTTCACCATGCAGATGATCTTGCGCCCGTTCGAGAAGGAGAACCCGCGCCCATGAGCTTGAAGCCCCGCCTGATCGCGGCGCTCGCCCCGCTCGTCTTGCTGCTCGCGAACCCGGTTGGCGCCTCGGCGGCGATCAACGAGAGCTATAGACCGCAGAACGAGTTCAAGCTCGACCCCTGGATCTCGATCCACGTCGGCGGCCTCGACCTCTCGATCAACAAGGCCGTCTTCTACATCGTCCTCGCGAGCGCGCTCACCTGCATCACGATGGTGTGGATCGCGAGACGCATGCAGGCGCGCCCGAACCGCGTGCAGACGGCGACGGAGGCCGCCTTCTCCCTCATGCGCGACAACATCACGAAGGGGAACATGAGCGACGCGATGGCGCGCAAGTGGTTCCCGTTCATCGGCGCGCTGTTCCTCTTCATCTGGTTCTCGAACATGCTCGGGTACCTGCCGCTGCCGACGAACACCGAGCACACGGTGAACATCTTCGGCGCACACATCCCGTCGCTCGCGCTCTACGCCGCGACCGCGAACCTGTCGGTGCCGCTCGCGCTGACGCTGGTCGTGTGGGTCAGTTACCACGTTGAGGGCGTGCGCGCGAAGGGCCCGATCAAGTACATGAAGAGCTGGATCCCCGCGGGCGTTGAGGGGGCCGCGTCCGGTCCGATCTTCTTCATCGAGGTGATCTCGCATTTCATGCGGCTGATCTCGTTGTCGGTGCGACTGTTCGCGAACATCCTCGCCGGCCACCTGCTGATCCTCTTCATGGGCGGCGGCCTTGTCGTGCTGCTGAACCTGGCCGTTGGCCTGTCGGTGGTGCTGGGCCTGCTCACCGGCACGATCGCAGTCGCCTTCTTCGTCCTGGAGGTGGGCCTGATCGCCACCCTCCAGGCGTTCATCTTCGCCACGCTCACTGCCATCTACCTCGGCGGCGCGGTCGCCGAGTCTCACTAACGAACCAGGAGATCTGCTGTGGACCTCTCCGTCATCAACACGCTGGCCGCCACGGTCGCCGAGAACGAGGCGATCGGCCGCAAGGCCGGCAAGGCGATCGCGCTCGGCGTCGGCGCCGGTCTCGGCACCATCGGCCCGGGCATCGGCGTCGGCTACATCTTCGGCAAGGTCATCGAGTCGGTGACGCGCCAGCCCGAGATGCGTGACGAGATCACGAGCATCCAGTGGCTCGGCTTCGCGCTGACCGAGGCGATCGTCTTCTACGCCTTCATCTTCGGCCTGATCGCGTTCTTCCTCTCGTAACGTCATGACGCCCGTGATCGCAGCCGCGGAGGAGAGCGGCAACTTCCTCGTCTCGCCCTCCGTGGGCCTGATGATCTGGTTGCTGCTGGCGTTCCTCGTGACGTTCATGATCCTGCGCAAGTACGCGTTCCCGGCGATCGGCGACGCGCTCGACCGCCGCCAGCGTGCGATCGAGGAGTCGATCGACGCGGCCGAGCGCACCCGCGAGGAGGCCGACCAGCTGCTGGCCGAGTACCGCCAGCGGCTGACGGACGCGCGCGCCCAGGCCGACGAGATCGTCGCGAGAGCCGAGCGCGCCGGCGAGGTCGCCAAGGAGGAGTCGCTTGCGGCCGCGAAGACGCAGCGCGAGGAGCTGCTCGAGCAGACCAAGCGCGACGTCGAGGCGGAGACGCGCCGTGCGCTCCAGGAGATCCGCCGTGAGGTCGCCGACCTGACCGTCCTCGCGACGGAGAAGGTCACGCGCAAGACGCTCAACGCGGACGACCAGAAGCGGCTCGTCGACGACGCGCTCGGCGAGCTCGACTTCTCCGCTCTCTCCGGCGAGCGGAACCAGGGGTAGGGAGATGGAGGAGATCGCCCAGGTCTATGCGCGCGCCCTCTTCGAGGTCGCGCAGGAGCAGGGCAAGCTCGATCTCGTGCGCGAGCAGCTCGGGCAGTTCGCCGGGGCGCTCAACGAGAACGGCGACCTGCGCGTGTTCTTCTTCTCCCCGTACTTCTCGACGGAGGAGAAGAAGGACGGCCTGCGCCGCGCGCTCGACGGCGCCGACGAGGCGATCGTCAACTTCCTCGAGGCGCTGCTCGAGCGTCACCGCATGCCGGTGATCTTCCGCATCCGCGACGCCTACGAGCGGCTGTGGGATCAGGAGAACCAGACGTTGCCCGTCGAGGTGACCAGCGCGGTCGACCTCGACGCCGCTACGGTGAAGTCGATCGGCGAGCGGATCGGGGAGCAGACCGGCCAGCGCGTCGAGCTGACCAGCAAGGTGGATCCCTCGATCCTCGGGGGCATCGTCCTGCGGGTCGGAAACTCGATCCTCGACGCCTCGATCAAGCACCGCCTCGACCAACTTCGCAAGCACGTCGCGCAGGCTTGATGGTTGAACCCACGACCACACGCACACGGATGACGCCCGGTACCTTCGCTGGATCGGGGTCATCGGGCTTGCCAATACCGCATGGGTATTGGCTGCGCCCTGCTTCCCCCGCCCAGCTTGGTCCCGCGCGCCCCCGTGCGCGCGTGGCCATGGGCCCAACCATCTGACTGCCGCTGCGCCTGTCACGTCAAGGAGCCAACGAACCTCTCATGCAGATCAAGCCCGACGAGATCACCTCAATCCTGAAGTCGCGCATCGAGGGCCTCGACACCGGCGGGGCGGACCTGACCGAGGTCGGCACCGTGCTGTCGGTCGGCGACGGCATCGCGCGCATCCACGGCCTCGAGAACTGCATGTCGTTCGAGATGCTCGAGCTGCCGCACGACGTGACCGGCCTGGCGCTGAACCTCGAGTCCGACAACGTCGGCGTCGTGCTGTTCGGCGACTGGCAGAGAGTCGCCGAGGGCGACACCGTCAAGCGCACCGGCCGCCTGCTGGAGATCCCGGTCGGCGAGGCGCTGCTCGGCCGCATCGTCGACCCGCTCGGCAACCCGCTCGACGGCAAGGGCGACATCAACACGACCGAGTTCCGCCCGGCCGAGTTCAAGGCGCCCGGTGTCGTCCAGCGCCAGCCGGTCACCGAGCCGCTGCAGACCGGCATCAAGGCGATCGACGCGATGATCCCGATCGGCCGCGGCCAGCGCGAGCTGATCATCGGCGACCGCCAGACCGGCAAGACGGCGATCGCGATCGACACGATCATCAACAACAAGGACACCGGCGTCGTGTCCGTGTACGTGGCGATCGGCCAGCGCATGGCGACCGTCGTGCAGCTCGCCGAGACGCTCGCCGAGAACGGCGCGCTCGACAACACGATCATCGTCGCGGCCCCGGCCGACGAGGCGGCGCCGATCAAGTTCATGGCGCCGTACGCGGGCGCCGCGATGGCGGAGCACTTCCTCTACGCGGGCAGACACGCCCTCTGCGTCTATGACGACCTGACGAAGCACGCCTACGCGTACCGTCAGATGTCGCTGCTGCTGCGCCGCCCGCCGGGCCGCGAGGCGTACCCCGGCGACGTCTTCTACCTGCACAGCCGCCTGCTGGAGCGCTCGGTGAAGCTCAATGACGAGCTCGGCGGCGGCTCGATGACTGCGCTGCCGATCATCGAGACGCAGGCGGGCGACGTGTCGGCCTACATCCCGACGAACGTCATCTCGATCACCGACGGCCAGATCTTCCTCGAGCCGAAGCTGTTCTACTCGGGCGTGCGCCCGGCCATCAACGTCGGCATCTCGGTGTCGCGCGTGGGCGGCAACGCGCAGATCTCGCCGATGAAGAAGGTCGCCGGCAAGATCAAGATCGAGCTCTCGCAGTTCCGCGAGCTGGAGGCGTTCGCGCAGTTCGGCTCCGACCTCGACGCCGACACGCAGCGCACGCTCGCGCGCGGCGAGCGGCTCGTGAAGACGCTCAACCAGGGCGAGCGGGCCCCGCTGCCGGTCGAGGACCAGGTGGTCCAGATCTTCGCGGCGACGAACGGCTACCTCGACCGCATCGACGCCGACAAGGTCGAGCGCTTCCTCGACGGCCTCACGCGCCGCGCGCATGCCGAGGGCGGCGACGTCCGCGGCAAGATCGCCGGCGGCGACTGGAGCGAGGAGACGCAGCATGCCGTCGATGAGCTCGTCAAGCGGTACGCCGAGGATTTCGGATATGACCTGGACGAGGAGGGGCAGCCGCTGACGGACGAGGACGCGCCCGAGGTGCGGCCGACTCGCGCAGAGCCTGCGGCTGCGGCTCCGGAGGAAACGCCGGAGCAGGAGCCCGCGGCGGTTTAGCACTCCATGGCCCAACGAGACGTCAAGAACCGCATCGCGTCGGTCAAGAACATCCAGAAGATCACGCGCGCGATGGAGATGGTCGCCGCCGCGCGCCTGCGCCGCGCCGAGCAGCGCATCGAGGCGCTGCGTCCGTACGCGGGCGCGATCCGGCGCATGACGCGGCAGGCGGCGGAGGCGGCCGGCAACGTGCCGGCGCTGCCGATCCTCTCCGAGCACGAGACCGAGACCCGCGTCGCGCTGCTGCTCGTGACGGCCGACCGCGGCCTCGCGGGCGCGTTCAACTCGCAGATCATCCGCGCCGGCGTGCGCACCGCGCAGGAGTACAGAGACGGCGGCAAGGAGATCGTCTACTACGCGACCGGGCGTCGCGGCGTCTCGTCGCTGACGTTCCGCGGCACGGAGCCCGAGCAGGGCTTCACCGGCTTCACCGAGCGTCCGACGTACGCGAACGCGCGCGAGATCGCGCAGTGCCTGATGGCGGCGTACGTGGACGGCAGAGTCGACCGTGTCGAGATCCTCTACAACGGCTACATCTCGCCGATCTCGCAGGAGGTGCGGCGCGAGACGCTGCTGCCGCTCCAGCAGGCGACGATCCTCGAGGCGGAGACGTCCGAGGAGGCCGAGAGACCGACCGGGCATCACGCGCTCGTCGAGTACGAGCCCGAGCCGGAGGAGATCCTCCAGCGGCTCGTGCCGGACTACGTCGAGATCTCGATCTACCGGGCGCTGCTCGAGTCGACCGCGTCGGAGCTCGGCGCGCGCATGACCGCGATGCGCAGCGCCTCCGACAACGCCGGCGACATCATCACCGACCTCACGCTGGAGATGAACCGCGCGCGTCAGGCGGAGATCACGCAGGAGATCATGGAGGTCGTCGGCGGTGCTGAGGCACTGTCGTAGCGACGCCTACAGGAACCCTCAGGAGAAACCCAACACATGTCAGCAACAGCCACAAAGAACGTCGGGCGCATCGAGGAGATCCAGGGCGTCGTAATCGAGGCCGTCTTCCCGGAGACGCTCCCCGAGATCAACTCCGCGATCACGATCGACCGCGGCGAGGACGGGATCCTCGTCTGCGAGGTCCAGCAGCACCTCGGCGACGACCGCGTGCGCGCGGTCGCGATGGACTCGACCGACGGCCTCGCCCGCGGCACGGAGGTCGTCGACACCGGCGGCCCGATCACCGTGCCGGTCGGCCGCGCGACGCTCGGCCGCATCTTCAACCTGCTCGGTGAGCCGATCGATCTCGGCGAGCCGGTTCAGGCGGAGGAGCGCTGGCCGATCCACCGTCCCGCTCCGACGGTCGAGAACCTGACCCCGACGACCGAGATGTTCGAGACGGGCATCAAGGTCATCGACCTGCTCGCGCCGTACGCGAAGGGCGGCAAGGTCGGCCTGTTCGGCGGCGCCGGCGTCGGCAAGACCGTCCTGATCCAGGAGCTGATCCACAACCTCGCCAAGGAGCATGGCGGCCTGTCCGCCTTCTGCGGCGTCGGCGAGCGCTCGCGCGAGGGCAACGACCTGTGGCTGGAGATGAAGGAGTCGGGCGTCATCGACAAGACGATGCTCGTCTTCGGCCAGATGAACGAGCCGCCCGGCGCGCGCATGCGCGTCGCGCTGTCGGGCCTGACGATGGCGGAGTACTTCCGCGAGCAGGGCCAGGACGTGCTGCTGTTCATCGACAACATCTTCCGCTTCGTGCAGGCGGGCTCCGAGGTCTCGGCGCTGCTCGGCCGCATGCCCTCGCAGGTCGGCTACCAGCCGACGCTCGAGTCAGAGATGGGCCAGTTGCAGGAGCGCATCACCTCGACGCGCCAGGGCTCGGTCACCTCCGTGCAGGCGATCTACGTGCCCGCCGACGACCTCACCGACCCGGCGCCGGCGTCGGTGTTCGCCCACCTCAACGCAACGACGGTGCTCTCGCGCTCGATCTCGGAGAAGGGCATCTATCCGGCCGTCGATCCGCTCGACTCGACCTCGACGATCCTGAAGGCCGACATCCTCGGCGAGGAGCACTACTCGGTCGCCAACGAGGTCAAGCAGATCCTCCAGCGCTACAAGGAGCTGCAGGACATCATCGCGATCCTCGGCATCGACGAGCTCTCCGACGAGGACAAGCTCGTCGTGCAGCGCGCGCGCAAGGTCGAGCGCTTCCTCTCGCAGCCGTTCAACGTGGCGGAGCAGTTCACCGGTACCCCTGGCGCCTACGTGCCGATCGCCGAGACGATCCGCGGCTTCAAGGAGATCATCGAGGGCAAGCACGACGAGCTGCCCGAGCGCGTCTTCCTGCTGAAGGGCACGATCGACGACGTCGTCGCGGCGGCCAAGGGCTAGAGGGGCCGGCCGCCGTGGCACGCACGAAGTTCCCGGTCGAGGTCCTCACCCCCGAGGGCGAGGTCTTCAACGACGAGGTCGAGATGATCTCGACGCGCACCGCGACGGGCTCAATCGGCATCCTCGCCAACCACACGCCGCTGCTGGCGATGCTCGACCCGACGGAGCTGCGGCTCTACCGCAGCGAGTCGGAGATCGTCCGCTATGCGCAGGGGGAGGGCTACCTGCAAGTCGCGGAGGGGCGTGCGCTGATCCTCGTCGAGGACGCCGTGCGCCCCGAGCAGCTCGATCAGGCCGACATCACCGAGAAGCTGCGCGCCGCCGAGGACGCCTACGCGAGAGCGGAGGACGGCTCGGAGGAGCAGCGGCTCGCCGCGCGCGACAGACGCCGCTGGGAGGCATTCCAGCGGATCGCGAGCGGCGCCTGACCGCATGCTCGACGTTCTGCGCACCCCAGCGGTGCTCAGAACGTCTCGCATCGGCCGGGTGGGCCGGGACTGCTCGTATCCTCTCTCGATCGTGGTCGACGAACGCGCGCTCGCTGAGCGGCTCATCTCCTATGACACGTCCCGCCCCGAGGAGCTCGCGGCGGCGGCGGCGTTCGTGAAGGGCTGGCTTGAGGCGCGTGAGATTGAGGTGCGCGAGCACGCGCACAACGGTCTCCCGGTGCTCGTCGCCGACGTCGGCGCGGACGGCGACGACGGTCCGACGGTGCTGCTGCACGGCCACCTCGACGTCGTGCCGGGCCACGAGGAGCAGTACGAGCCGCGCGTCGAGGGCGACCGCCTGATCGGCCGCGGCGCCTACGACATGAAGGGCGGCCTCGCGGCGATGATGTGCGCGGTCAAGGACTGCGCCGAGCAGCGCGACGTGAAGGTGCGCTTCCTGTGCGTGCCCGACGAGGAGGCGGAGGACGTCGACCAGCGCTCGACCGACGAGTTGGTGCGCGCCGGCATGCGCGCCGACTTCGCGATCACCGGTGAGCCGACGAACCTGCACATCGGGATCGAGGCGAAGGGCGTGCTGGCGATGCGCATCGAGGTCTCCGGCCGCGCGGCGCACGGCTCGACGCCGTGGCTGGGCGACAGCGCGGTGCTGAAGGCGTTCGACGTGTTCCGCCGCATCGAGGCGATGGACTTCGCGCGCGAGTCCTCCGAGCTGTTCGACCGCCCCTCGATCAACCTCGGGCGCATCGAGGGCGGCGACGTCTTCAACAAGGTTCCCGACCGCTGTGAGATGGTCGTCGACGTCCGCTACCTGCCGGGTCAGGACCCGGGCGCGATCCTCGCGCAGATCCGCGCGCTGCCGGACGTCACCGTGACGAAGACGCTGATGCGCGCGCCCGCGCACGTCGAGCGCACGAACCCGTACGTGCGCGCGTTGCGCGACGCCGCGGCGCGGACGACGGAGGGCGAGGCGCTGAGCGTCGGTCGCGACGGCGCCTCCGACGCGATCTCGTTCTTGGAGGCCGGCATACCGGCGGTCGAGTTCGGGCCCACCGGCGGCGGCCATCACGGTCCGGAGGAGTGGGTCTCGATCGCTTCGCTGCGCAGCTATCGCGAGGCGCTGACCGCGTTCGTCCGCACACTGCCGGAGTGGCTGGCGCGCGAGCGCACCGTCGGGCCCGGCGGGCTGACGGCGATCGAGGGAGGGCTGGCGTGATGCCTGACTTCCCCCGCCGCGGTGGGCTGTGGCCGAAGTTCCTGCTGGCGGCGCTCGTGATCGTCGCGCTGAGCGCCGGCATCACCGCGACCATCGGGCTCAACACCGTTCAGGGTTTCGTCGACGACCTCAAGCAGGGGGGGACGATCAGAGGTGCGGCTGCCGTCATCACGCAGGCGCAGGCGGGCGACCCGCAAACGCTGCTGCTGATCGGCTCGGACCACCGCTACGGCCATGCCACGAGAGACGCGCGCTCGGACACGATGATCCTCGTGCGGCTCGATCCGAAGGCGAACGCGACGACGGTGCTGTCGATCCCGCGCGACCTGAAAGTCGACTACACGGTGCCCGGCGTCGGCCTGCGCGTCGGCGCGAAGATCAACGAGACGTACACGGACGGCGGCGAGGTGCTGACGGCGAAGGTGATCAGACGCCTGCTGCGCATCCCGATCAACCACATCATCAACATCGACTTCGGCGGCTTCCGGGCTGCCGTGGACGCGATCGGCTGCGTGTACGTCGACGTTGACCGTTGGTACTACCACTCGAACATCGGCTCGGCCGAGCAGTACGCCGAGATCAACGTGCCACCCGGCTACCAGAGACTGTGCGGCCAACAGGCGCTCGACTACGTGCGTTTCCGTCACCTCGACAACGACTTCGTGCGCGCCGCACGCCAGCAGGACTTCCTGCGTCAGGCGAAGGCGCAGTACGGCGTCGCCCAGCTGCTCCAGGATCCGCACAAGCTGACGAAGCGGATCGGCAAGCACATGCGCACCGACGCCTCGCTGCAGTCGAAGGAGGAGTTCCTGAAGCTGGCGCTGCTGGCGGGCTACTCGATCAGCCATCCGGTTCGCCAGATCGAGTTCCCAACGCATTACCTCAACACCCCAGGAGGCTCCTACGTGGTCGCCTCCGATGCCGAGCTCGCCCAGCTGCGCCACGAGTTCCTCTCCCCGCCGCCGGCCCCGCCGACGGAGAAGTCGAGCGGCGGCAAGCGCGGCGGACACGGCAAGCCCGCCAAGCCGCACGGCCCCAGCCTCGCAGGGCTCGTGAATGCCCAGTCGGCCGGCGAGGACTATGCGATCCAGCTTGGCGCGATGCGGTTCCCCGTCTACTACCCGAAGCTGCTCGCGGCAGGGACCCAGTACAGAACGCCGGCGCGCAACGCGAGCGGGCAGCTGATGTATCCGCGCGCCTACCGCATCAAGGCGCCGGACGGCACGATGAAGGGCGCCTATCGACTGGTCGTGGTGGACAACGCGATCGACGGCAATTACTACGGGATCCAGGGCACGAGCTGGACGGATCCGCCGATCCTCAACAATCCGTCCAGCGACACGCGCACGATCAACGGCAAGAAGCTGCTGCTGTTCTATGACGGCACGAGACTGCGGACCGTCGGCTGGAAGACCGCGACCGGCGCCTACTGGGTCCAGAACACGCTGCAGGAGAGACTCACGAACGACCAGATGCTCGCGATCGCGGGATCGCTGACGCGTCTGGGCGGACACTGAGCGGATCCGGGTCGTGCAGGGCTTTTCGCTAGTAGTCTTCGCCGCCGCATGAGCTCCGCGCGCGAACCGATCGCGGTCATCGGCACCGGCTACGTGGGTCTCGTCACCGCGGCCGGGTTCGCCGAGCTGGGCAACGACGTGTGGTGCGTCGACATCGACGCCGACAAGATCGCCCGCTTGGAGGCCGGCGACGTGCCGATCTACGAGCCGGGGCTGGCCGAGTCGATCGCGGCCAACCGCGAGCGGCTGCACTTCTCGACGGAACTCGCGCCCGCGCTCGAGCATGCGCGTCTGCTGTTCGTCGCCGTCGGCACGCCGCCGACCTACTCCGGCGACGCCGACCTGTCGGCGGTCCGCGCGGTGGTCGACGCGATGCCGCCGTCCGATCGCCACGCGCTCGTGATGAAGTCGACCGTCCCGGTCGGCACCGGCGTCTCGATCAAGCGCGAGTTCGCGGCGCGCGGCAAGGACGGCTTCCGATACGTCTCCTGCCCGGAGTTCCTCAAGGAGGGCAGCGCGCTGCCGGACTTCCGCCACCCCGACCGCGTCGTCGTCGGCGACGACGGCGACTGGGCCGGCGACGCGGTCTGCGAGCTGTACGCGCCGCTCGGCGCGCCGCTCGTGCGCACCGACATCGCGAGCGCCGAGATGATCAAGATGGCCTCGAACGCGTTCCTTGCGACCAAGATCTCGTTCATCAACGAGATCGCGAACGTCTGCGAGGAGACGGGCGCGGATGTCGCGGAGGTGGCGAAGGGGATGGGGCTCGACCGCCGCATCGGCGGGCACTTCCTGCGGCCGGGCATCGGCTACGGCGGCTCGTGCTTCCCGAAGGACGTCAGCGCGCTCAAGCAGCTCGCCGGCAACTCCGGCTACCACTTCCAACTGCTGACGGCCGTGATCGAGGTCAACGAGCTGCAGAAGCGGCGCGTGATCTCGAAGCTGCAGAAGCACCTCGGCTCGCTCGTCGGCAAGACCGTCGCGCTGCTCGGCGTCGCCTTCAAGCCCGACACCGACGACATGCGTGAGGCCTCCTCGCTCGTGCTTGCCGCGCGGCTGCAAGCCGACGGCGCGAGCGTGCGCGCCTACGATCCGATCGCCGAAGAGGAGGCGCGTCGCCTGATGCCCGGCGTGCACTTCGCGCCGAGCGCGATCGAGGCGCTCGACGGCGCCGACGCGGTCGTGCTCGTGACGGAGTGGCCGGAGTTCAAGCAGCTCGACTGGGACACGGCTGCGCGCCGCATGAGGGGGCAGCTCGTGATTGACGGGCGCAACGCGCTCGACCCGCGGGCCGTGCGGTCGGCCGGCTTCGCCTACGAGGGCATCGGTCGCGGCGCGGAACGCCGGGCCGCTGCACCCGCGCCTGCCGGCAGCGGGACGGTCGCCTGACGTGCAGGCGCTGATCCTCGCGGGCGGGGAGGGGACGCGGCTGCGGCCGCTCACCACGACCGTCCCGAAGCCGGTCGTGCCGCTCGTCGACCGTCCGTTCATCGTCTTCATGCTCGATTGGCTGCGCGGCCACGGGGTCGACGACGTCGTGATCTCGTGCGGGTTTCTCGCCGCCGGCGTGCACAACGTGCTTGGCGACGGCTCCGCCTACGGAATGCGGCTGCGCTACGTCGAGGAGCCGAAGCCGCTCGGCACCGGCGGCGCCGTCAAGTTCGCCGAGTCGCTGCTCGACGAGCGCTTCCTGATGCTCAACGGCGACGTGCTGACCGACATCGACCTGACCGCGCAGCTCGCGCAGCACGAGCGCACGGGCGCTCGCGCGACGCTCGCGCTCGTGCCGGTCGAGGATCCCTCCGCCTACGGCCTCGTGCGCCGCAACGGCGACCTCAGCGTGAGCGAGTTCCTTGAGAAGCCGAGCCCGGACCAGATCGACACGAACCTGATCAACGCCGGCGCGTACGTGCTGCATCGCGACGTGCTCGCGGACGTGCCGACGGACCAGCACGTTTCGATCGAGCGCGAGGTCTTCCCGACGCTTGTGAACGATGGCCTCTACGGCTACGAGGCGTCCGGCTACTGGCTCGACATCGGCACTCCGGAGCGCTACCTGCAGGCGACGTACGACATCCTCGACGGTGCAGTCAGGACCAGCGTCACCGACGCCTACGACGCCGCCCACCTCGCGGTCGCCGACGGCGCGCAGGTGCACGGACGCGTCGTCGGGCCGGCGCTCGTCGGCGCGGGTGCGCGCATCGCCGACGGTGCGCTCGTGACGGGGCGCAGCGTGCTGGGTCGCGACGTCGAAGTCGCGGAGGGCGCCCACGTCGACGGCTCCGTCGTGCTGGACGGCGCCGTCGTCGGTCCGCACGCGCAGCTCACGCATTGCATCGTCGGTCCCGGCGCGCGCATCGGCGCGCACTGCCGTCTCGGCGAGGCGGTCGTGCTCGGCGAGTGCGTCACGCTCGGAGCCGACAACCAGCTCGCCGCGGGCGCGCGGCTGTCTCCCAACGTGTCCCTTCCCGACGGAGCGATCAAGTTTTGACTCAACCGGCCACCCTCACCCGTCAGGCGATCGACGCGATCGACGCCGCCAAGCAGCTCGAAGACATCCTCGGCCTCCCGGAGCACCTGCGCGACGCGCTGTGGCGCGTCGAGTCGGCCCAGTTGGAGCGGCACGACGCGCCGGGCGGCCTGATCGTCGCGGGCATGGGCGGATCGGCGATCGGCGGGGCGCTTGCGCGCGCGGCGCTCGGCGACCGCGCCTCGCGTCCGCTGATCGTGATGCGCGACTACGGCGTGCCGTCGTGGACGACGCCCGACGCGACCGTGCTGTGCGCGAGCTACTCCGGCAACACGGAGGAGACGCTTGCGGCGTTCGAGGCCGCCGGCGCGCTCGGAGCCCGTCGCATCGTGGCGACGACCGGCGGCAAGCTGGCCGCCGCCGCGCGCGAGGAGGGCGTGCCGGTGATCCCGCTGCCGGGCGCGTTCCAGCCGCGCGCCGCCGTCGGCTACATGCTCGTGATCGCGCTCGAGGTCGCCGCCGCCTGCGGCGTCGCGGAGTCGCTGCACTCCGAGATCGACGTCGCCGCCGCGCACACGGAGGAGCTGGTCGCCGAGTGGGGCCCGGACGGGCCGGAGGACTCGCTTCCGAAGCAGCTCGCGCGCGGGCTGCTGGGCACGATCCCGCAGATCGCGGGCGCAGGCCTGACAGCGCCGATCGCCTACCGCTGGAAGACGCAGCTCAACGAGAACGCGAAGATCCTCGCGCACTCCTCGGAGCTGCCGGAGCTCGACCACAACGAGGTCGCCGGCTGGGTCGGGGCGCCGGAGCATGGGCAGTTCAGCGCCGTGTTCCTCGACGACTCCGACCTGCATCCGCGCATCCGCCAGCGGATCGAGCTGACGCGCGGTTTGATCGGCGCCAGCGCGGCGGCGTCGTTCCGCGTCGAAAGCCGCGGCGAGACGCGCCTGGAGCGGCTCGTGTCGCTGGTGCTGCTCGGCGACCTCGTCTCGCTCTATCTCGCGGTGCTGCGCGGGATCGACCCGACGCCGGTCGACGCGATCGAGCGTCTCAAGGGTGCGCTGATCGGCGGCTAGCAGGGGCGCGCCTCGCGGGCTTCTTGACGAAGCCTATGAGCGCGAGCTGTCTCCATCCCACATAGGGCCTGTAGCCGCGCGCGGCCAGCCAATCGACGTGTTCTTCAAACAGGGTTTCCTGTTGGACGAACAGCTTGGTGCCGCCGGCTCTCTGCAGCGCCCGGATCGTCTCGCCCCACTGTTGTTCGGTCATCATCGAGTCGATGTTGGCGTAGGGCGTGATGTCGCGGATGCCGATTTCCTCGGAGATCTGATGGCCCGGTCTGACGAGCACGGCGACCGGCTCGCCGCGCCGCGTCTTTTCTCTGATCGCTTCGGCTATCGCCGTCACGACGCGGACGTCATGCGGCTGCGAGCGCCTGATGCGCTCGATCTGGGACCACGGCGTCGGGATCTGCGCGAGCGAGCAGACCATCACGCCGATGCCGGCGAACACCAGCAGCTCGGCCAGCTGAGGTCGATGGCCGGGCCGGCGCGCGATCGCGCGGGCGGCGACGATCGCCAGCAGCACGAGGGCATACGACCAGACGGAGAAGAGATCCTCCAGCACCTGCGGGTGCGAGCGGCCGGTGAAGTACGCGCCGACGCCGAGCCCGAAGATGCCGACCCAGACGAGCGCGGCGCTCAGCGCGCGATCGTCATCCGCGACGCCGCGCGCGGCCGCCACCGCGATCGCGGCGACGAACGTGACGTAGACGACGAGGTGGAAGCCGATCGCCGGCATCGGCAGCAGCCCGAAGCCTTCGCTGCCGTAGATGCGCGGGAACAGCAGCAGCATCCCGAAGTGCGGCAGGCCGCCGCCGACCGTCAGCGTCAGGATCGACACGAGCACGACCGCAATCGCGGCGCCGCCGAGCGCTTCGAGGCCCAGCCGCGCAAGGCCGCGCGGCGAGCGATCCGGCAGCGACCAGGCGAGCACGACGAGCGTTGCGCCGACGGCCGGCACGCCGAACTCGGGATTGTTGATGACGACCAGACCGGCAAACGCGAGCAGCGGCAGCATGCGCCGCGTCGAGCGGGTGCCGAGGCGCCGCACGAGCAGCCACAGCAGCACGTACGGCCCGGCATAGCGCATCGGAAAGAGGCTGAAGAGCCCGGCCGGGCTGTAGCGGTTGTCCGGCGGGCCGCCCTTCAGGAAGAAGCTGGTTGCCACGAATGGCAGGAACAGGGCGAGTGTCAGCAGGGAGCTGCCGCCGAGGATGCGGCGCAGGGTGGCGAAGACGGTCGCCATCGCCGCGGCGGTGCCTGCCAGCATGATCGCCGCGAAGACGCCGAGCGAGGCACCGAACAGCGTGAGGCCGCCGGCTGCGATGTAGGCCCAGAGCTGGCCGTACTGGGCGTGGAAGTCGACGAGCGGCGCCTGTCCGTTGAGGATCGAGAAGGCTTCGTCGACGTAGAAGGCCGTGTGATCCCACAGTGCGACGTTGGCGACGTTGATCGTGCCGTCGGTGTTGAACGCCGACAGCAGGTAGGCGACCGTGACGAGCGCCGCGACGGCGAGCGCGAGCGCATGGCGCAGCGATGTCTCGCGCACAGCGCGCGCGATCCGCGCGGTCGTCGCCGGGCGTGCGAGCACCAGCCCGATCGCGAGCGCGATCGCCACGGCGACCACGAGCGTCGGCGACGTGAAGTAGATCGTCGCCCTGAAGCCTCTGCCGCCGGTGAACGCGCCTTCGTAGCGATGCTCTCGCTGGGCGATGACGCAGATGACGACGAACGCGGCGAGCGCGGCCTGTGCGAGCAGCGTCGCGATCGTCGGCACGATCGCGCGAACGCCGCGTCCGCGCAGGGGCCACGCGGCGCCGACGACGAGCAGCGGGCCGAGCAGGGCGAGCACGTAGCGTGCGTGCTCGGTCGGCTCCGGCCGCACCGCATGCAGCTGGTAGAAGCGCGGCCATATGTGCTCCGCACCGGTCGGCTCGAACAGCGCCCGCCCAAGCGGCGGGCCGAGCAGCACGACGATCGCGAGCAGGACAAGCGCGCACGGCAGCGCCGCGAGCCATGCGGACTCGCCTGCGCTGAGCGCATGCGCCGACGTCACTGACCGGAGACGTCCCCCGACGCGTCCGATGCGCGATCCCCCGACGGCCTCAGCCCGATCAGGGGCCTTTGCCGACACCGGACCACTCTACCGGAACGATTTCGTGGAAACCGGTGCGTCAGTCGGGGTCAGGGCCGCGAGACGAACTCGATCAGTTCGAGCCCGGCGGCTTCCCGCGAGGCGGTGTAGCCGGCGGCTTCCAGGAACGCGATCAGTTCGGGGAACAGCGTCTCGTGCGGGATGATCAGCCGCCGGCCGCCCGCACGGCGCAGCGCCGCGATCGCGTCGGCCCACTGCTTCCGGGTCATCATCGAGCCCATGTTGGCGTAGGGCGTCACGTCGTCGAGGCCAAGCTCGTAGGCGATCCGGTGCCCTAGCATCATCAGCAGCGCGACCGGCTCGCCGCGATGCGTCATCTGGTCGACGACTCTGGTCGTGAGCACGGCGACCTGCTCGCGCGTCGGCCTCGTGCGCTGCAACCGCTCGATCTGCGACCACGGCGTCGGCGTCTGCGCCAGCGAGCAGGCCATCGCTCCGATGCCGGCGAGCACGAGCAGCTCGGCGAGTCGCGGCCGTCGCGACGGACGGCGCAGGATCGCCCTGACGACGACGAGCAGCAGCAGCTCGAGCGCGAGCGCCCAGGCGGAGAACATGTCGATCAGCACGTGCGGATGCGAGCGGCCGACGAAGTAGCCGCCGGCGCCGAGGCCGAACAGCCCCGCCCAGGCGAGTGCCGCCGTCAGCGCCGGCGCATCGTCGCTGGACGGCGCCGCCGCGCGCAGCAGCGCGACGACGAGCGCGGCCGCGAACGTCAGGTACACGACGAGGTGCAGGCCGAGCGCCGGCATCGGCAGCAGGCCGAACCCTTCGGCGCCGTAGATGCGCGGGAAGGCGGCCAGCATTCCGAAATGGGGCAGCGAGCCGGCGACGGCCAGCGTCAAGGCGCAGGTGAGCGCGAGCGACAGGGCGACGCCGGCGAGCGCGCTGCCGGCCAGCCGTGCGAGCGCACGCCGGGAGCGATCGCCGGTCGCCCCAAGCGCGACGAGCGTCGCAGCGCCCGCCGGGAAGCCGAACTCCAGGTTGTTGATCGCGACGAGCCCGGCGAGCGTGAAGAGGGCCAGCGGCGCCGTTGCCGTGCGGCGCTGCACGCGCCGCACGGCCAGCCACAGCAGCACGTAGGGCCCGGCGTAGCGGATCGGGAAGACGCTGAACAGGTTGGCCGGGCTGTAGCGGTTGGAGAGCGGACCGGCCTCCATGTAGAAGCTCGTCGCAACGAACGGCGCGAACAGCGCCGCCGCGGCCGGCCACCCGCCGACGAGCCGGCGGAGCGTCGCGAGGACGGCCGCGACGGCGCCCGCGGTGCCGGCGAGCATGATCGCGGCGTAGACGCCGAGCGAGGTGCCGAACAACGTGAGGCCGCCGGCTGCGATGTAGGCCCAGAGCTGGCCGTACTGGGCGTGGAAGTCGACGAGTGGCGCGTGGCCGTTGAGGATCGCGAACGCCTCATCGGTCCAGAACGCGATGTTGTCGCTGACGGACTGGTTCGCGAGTTCGATCGTCGCGTCGGTGTTGAACGCCGACAGCAGCCACAGCGCGACCAGCAGGGCGGCTGCAGCCAGCGCGAGCGCTCGCGAGCGCGGCGTCTCCCGCAGCGCCTGCGCGATCCGACTGCTGATGCGCTCGGAGCGCAGGAGGCACGCGCCGAGCAGCGCGAGCAGCACGGCCACGACGAGCGTGGCGATTGACAGGACGACCATCCGACGCGGCGCTTCATGGCCGACGACGAAGCCCTTTCCGTAGAGATGCAGCTGCTGCGCCGTGATGCAGGCGACGACGAATGCGAGCAGCACGACGTGTGCGGCCGCGGTGGCGGCGCGCGCCACGTCGCCGCGGACGTGGCGTCCGGCCAGCGCGAGCGTCGCCGCCGCGACGAGCAGCGGACCGGTCAGGGCGATCAGGTAGCGCGCGTGCTCGGTCGGCTCCGGGCGCACGATCTGCGCGTTGTCGTACTGATGCCAGATCGTGGTGCCGCCGGGCGGCGCAAGCAGTGCGCGGCCGAGCGGGGGGCCCAGCACGACGATCGCGGCAAGCAGCAGCAAGGCGCACGGCAGGACGACGAGCCACGCCGCCTCTGCGGCGGTGAGGGCGCGCGCAGCCCGAGTCGCTGCGACGCGTCTCCCCCGGACGGCGCGGCCATGGGTTGATACCCCGGCCGACACATGTTCAATTTACAGGAAGACTGAGTGATAGCCGGACGGCTCCGTGCCCGAGCAGAACCTTGACACGCCTCTGGTAAGGTTGGTCGCCGGATGGCGGACGGCGACGCACTGACGATCCACGAGGCGGCCGAGACAACCGGCTGGTCGCCGCGCATGCTGCGCTACGTCGAGCGCAGCGGGCTCGTCGCGCCGGAGCGCTCGTCCTCCGGCTACCGGCTCTACGGGCCGGCGGAGCTGCAGCGCCTTCGCACCCTGCGAGAGCTGCTCGAACGCTTCGAGGTCGGCCTCTCGGAGATCGGCTTCGCGCTGCGAATGCGGCGCGACCCCGATCTGCGCGTGGCGATCGAGGAGTGGTTCGAAGCCGAGCCGCACCGCCCGGACCACGTCGACGCCGCCGACTGGCTGCGCTGGGAGCAGGAGAAGCACCAGCGGCTGCTCAACACACAACTGATGGAGACCGCGCCACGATGACCGCCCTGTCCAGCAAGACCGACTTCAAGGTCGCCGACCTCTCGCTCGCCGACTTCGGCCGCAAGGAAATCCGCCTCGCCGAGCACGAGATGCCCGGCCTCATGTCGATCCGCGAGGAGTTCGCGGCGAGCCAGCCGCTCAAGGGCGCGCGCATCATGGGCTCGCTGCACATGACGATCCAGACGGCGGTGCTGATCGAGACGCTGACCGCGCTCGGCGCCGAGGTGCGCTGGGTCTCCTGCAACATCTTCTCGACGCAGGACCACGCCGCGGCCGCGGTTGCGGTCGGCCCGAACGGCACGCCGGACGATCCGCAGGGCGTCCCCGTCTTCGCCTGGAAGGGCGAGACGCTCGAGGAGTACTGGTGGTGCACCGAGCAGGCGCTCACCTGGCCGGGCGAGGACGGCCCCAACATGATCCTCGACGATGGCGGCGACGCCACGCTGCTCGTCCACAAGGGCACCGAGTACGAGGCCGCCGGCGCCGTGCCGGACGACCAGCCCGACGACCCCGAGGAGTGGGGCGTGATCCTGCGCCTGCTGCGCAAGACGCTCGCCGAGGACCCGCAGAAGTGGACCAAGATCGGGCAGGGCATCAGGGGCGTCACGGAGGAGACGACGACCGGCGTCCACCGCCTCTACGAGATGATGGAGGCCGGCACGCTGCTGTTCCCGGCGATCAACGTCAACGACTCCGTCACGAAGTCGAAGTTCGACAACCTGTACGGCTGCCGCCACTCGCTCGTCGACGGCATCAACCGCGCGACCGACGTCATGATCGGCGGCAAGGTCGCCGTCATCTGCGGCTTCGGCGACGTCGGCAAGGGCTGCGCCGAGTCGCTGCGCGGCCAGGGCGCGCGCGTGATCGTCACCGAGATCGACCCGATCTGCGCGCTGCAGGCAGCGATGCAGGGCTACGAGGTCAAGACGCTGGAAGACGTCATCGACGAGGGCGACATCTTCATCACGACCACGGGCAACAAGGACATCATCACCGCCGACCAGATGGCGCGCATGAAGCACCAGGCGATCGTCGGCAACATCGGCCATTTCGACAACGAGATCGACATCGCCGGCCTCGCGAAGTTTCCCGGGATCGAGCGGATCAACATCAAGCCGCAGGTCGACGAGTGGAAGTTCCCCGACGGCCACACGATCATCATGCTGTCCGAGGGGCGCCTGCTGAATCTCGGCAACGCGACCGGCCACCCGTCGTTCGTGATGAGCAACTCGTTCACGAACCAGACGATCGCCCAGATCGAGCTGTTCACGAAGAACGACGAGTACGAGAGAAAGGTCTACGTGCTGCCGAAGCACCTCGATGAGAAGGTCGCGCGGCTGCACCTCGACGCGCTCGGCGTGAGACTCACGAAGCTCACCCCCGAGCAGGCCGCGTACATCGGCGTGCCGGTCGAGGGCCCCTACAAGCCGGATCACTATCGCTACTAGAGCAAGACCGAAGCGCCCGTCCCACGACGTCGCCGACCTCGGCCTGGCCGAGGCCGGCGACGCGCGGATCGCGTGGGCGGAGGAGCAGATGCCGGTGCTGCGCTCGATCCGCGAGCGGTTCGCGCGCGAGCGGCCGTTCAGAGGCTTGCGCGTCGGCGTCTGCCTGCACGTCACGACCGAGACGGCGAGCCTCGTCCGCACGCTGATCGCGGGCGGGGCCCACGTCGCGCTGTGCGCGGCGAATCCGCTGGACACGCAGGACGACGTCGCGGCCGCGCTCGTGGAGCGCGACGGCGCCGCCGTCCACGCGATCCACGGCGAGGACATGGCGACCTACTACCGCCACATCGAGGCGGTGCTCGACACCAGACCGCAGCTGACGATGGACGACGGCGCCGACCTCGTCTCGACGCTGCACGCCAGCCGCCCGGCGGCGCTGAGCGACGTGATCGGTGGCACGGAGGAGACGACGAGCGGCGTCGTGCGGCTGCGCGCGCTGGAGGCTGCCGGCCAGCTCGGCTTCCCCGTCGTCGCCGTCAACGAGGCCCGCACGAAGCGCCTGTTCGACAACCGCTACGGAACGGGCCAGTCGGCGCTCGACGGGATCCTGCGGGCCACGAACGTCCTGCTGGCCGGGCGCGTCGTCGCGGTCTTCGGGTTCGGCTGGTGCGGGCAGGGGATCGCCCTGCGGGCGAAAGGATCCGGCGCGCACGTGGTCGTCTGCGAGGTCGACCCGGTGCGCGCGCTGGAGGCGAAGCTGGAGGGCTACGAGGTGCTGCCGGGCCTCGCCGCCGCCGCCAAGGCCGACGTGCTGATCACCGCGACCGGCAATCGCGACGTCGTACGGCGCGAGCACTACGCGGCGATGCGTGACGGTGCCGTCATCTGCAACGCCGGCCACTTCGACGTCGAGTGCGACCTTGCCGCGCTGCGCGAGCTGGCAGTCGAGCGCCGCCAGGTGCGCCCGTACGTCGAGCAGCATGTGCTCGCGGACGGGCGGCGCATCAACCTGCTGGCGGAGGGGCGCGTCGTGAATCTCGCTGCCGCCGAGGGCAATCCGGCGGCGGTAATGGACATGTCGTTTGCCAACCAGGCACTCGCTGCCGAGCACCTCGTCAGGCACGCGGGCAGCCTGGAGCCGCGCGTGCATGGCGTCCCGAGCGCGCTCGACGACGAGGTCGCACGCCTCACGCTCGCCGCCTCCGGCGTCGAGATCGACGCGCTCACGGACGCCCAGCGGGAGTATCTAACCGCCTGGGAGCACGGAACCTGACAGTCCGCCGGTCCGGGCCCGCGCGCGGGCGAGGCGTTCGCTAGCCTCCGGCGCCGCATGAAAGCCATGGTCCTCGCCGCGGGTCTCGGGACTCGCCTCCGCCCGCTCACGTTCGAGCTTCCGAAGCCGATGGTGCCGGTCCTCGACCGGCCCGTGATGGCGCACATCGTCGACCTGCTCGACCGCCACGGCTACAGCGACGTGATCGCCAACCTGCACTACTTCCCGGACACGATCCGCGAGTACTTCGGCGACCGGCTCGTCTACCGCGAGGAGCCCGAGCTGCTCGGCACCGCCGGCGGCGTGCGCAACTGCGCCGACTTCCTCGACGGCGACACGTTCCTGATCATCTCCGGCGACGCGCTGACCGACATCGACCTCGAACGGTTCGTCGCCCGTCACAAGGCGGCCGGTGGGATCGGCACGCTCGCCGTCAAGCGCGTCGAGAACACGCGCGAGTTCGGCGTCGTCCTGCACGACGCCGACGGGCGCATTACCGGTTTCCAGGAGAAGCCCGACCCGGCCGAGGCGCTGTCCGACCTCGGCAACTGCGGGATCTACCTGTTTGAGCCGGAGATCTTCGACTACTTCCCGAGAAGCGACTTCGTCGACTGGGCGAACGACGTGTTCCCGGCGCTGCTCGCCAACGACGTGCCGTTCCACATCCACGAGATCGACGAGTACTGGAACGACGTCGGCTCGCTCTCCGAGCTCAAGGAGGGCACGTTCGACGCGATGCGGGGAGAGCTGAAAGTCGAGCTGCGCGGCGAGGAGGTTGCTCAGGGCGTGCGCATCTGCGAGGGCACCGAGCTGACCGACGCGACGCTGATCGAGCCGCCGGTGTGGATCGGGCGCAACGTCACGATCGCGCCGGGGGTGCGCCTGCAGGGACCGCTCGCGATCGGCGACGGCGTCACGATCGGCGAGGGCGCCGCGCTGAAGGACTCGGTCGTGCTGCCCGGCACCGAGATCCCGCCGCACACGATCCTGATCGGCGCGATCACCGGCTCGACCGGGATCGTCGAGCGGCTCAAGCCGCGCGGCTAAGCCGGCTCGTAGCGCTCGCGCCGCTGCTCCTCGCGCTCGGATTGCGCGAGCATGCGCGTGAACAGCACGACGAGCGCGATTCCCATCACGATCGACTGCTCGATCGCCATGATCACGCCCGCGAGCGCCTGGTCGGAGTCGGGGTCGAGCCCCCAGTAGTGCGGCTGGTTCGTGTAGTAGCTGAAGAGGGCGTTCGGCGCGAACGTCAGCATGATCCCGAGCAGGCCAACCGTCGCCTTCGTGCTGACCATGTAGACGATCGGTGTCGTGCCCTCGCGCCGCAGCCGCGTCGAGACCGGCGACAGCAGGTGCCACCAGTAGAGGAAGCCGGCGAGCGTGAACGAGAGGTGCTCCAGCACGTGGATGCCGGTGTGCTTGGCGGCGGCGTCGTAGAGCGCGGGGATGTGCCAGAGCCACATCGCGCCCGTGTAGAGGAAGACCGCGAACAGCGGGGCGGCGAGGAAGCCGACGCGCTGCTCGAGCCGGTGGATGCGGCGCGTCGCCGGGCGCAGCAGCACCTTCGTGAGGCCGAGGATCAACAGGATCGGCGCGACGTCGAGCAGGAGCACGTGCTGGACCATGTGCATCGCGAGGATCTGCTCGCCGAGCCGGTCGATCGGCGAGCAGAGCGCCGCGACCAGCACGAGGATTCCGCTCAGAAAGACGAGCAGGCGCCCGACGCTCGGCGGATGCGGCTCGCCCGGCGCGCGCGCCTGGCGCCAACGCCACACGTAGACGCCGACGTACAGCGCGAGCGCGATGACGACGCCCGGGTCGAACGTCCACGATGCGTCCGGAGACATGCGCGCGGATTGTCGCACTCCGGTGCTGTAGGGCGGGAGGTGCCGGCGCCACGCTGACCGCATGTCCGCGCCCGAGCCGTCCGCCGAGTCGCCCGCACGCGTCGTCCCGGCGCTGCGCGGCGCGCTCGCGCGCGCATGGGGCGAGCTGGCCGCCGCGCTCGCTCCGCCGGCCTGCCTCGCCTGCCGCGCGCCGCTCGCGCGGGCTGGTGACGAGCTGTGCGTTGGTTGCCGCCGCGCGCTTCCGTGGCTTCCCGAGCCGCGCTGTCGCCGCTGTGGACTGCCGCTGCCGTGCGCGCCGCGCGGCCGCGCCTGCCCAGCCGCCGGTGCGGCGTTCGCACAGGCGTGGGCGCCGCTTGCGCACGACGGGCCGGCGCGCCAGCTCGTCGCGGCGCTGAAGTTCCGCGGCGCGCTGCCGGCGGCGCGCCTGATGGCAGCGCAGATCGCCGCCTCCGCGCCGCCCGAACTGCTCGACGGGGCGGTGCTCGTGCCCGTGCCGCTGCATCCGGCGCGCCGCCGTGCCCGCGGTTTCGACCAGGCGGCGCTGATCGCGTCCGCGCTCGCCGTGCGCACGGGCCGGCCGCTGCACGCCTGCCTGCGCCGCGGAGGCCCGGCAACGCGCCAGCTCGGCGCCGATCGCGCTGCCCGCCATGCGGCTGCGGCGCGCCAACGGCTCGTGGCGGGCGAAGCCGTCCCGCGCCATGCGCTGCTCGTCGACGACGTCCATACGACGGGCGCGACACTCGACGCTTGTGCCGGCGTCCTGCGCGCGGCGGGGGCGCAGCGCGTCAGCGCGCTCAGCTACGCACGCACCCTGCCACGCTGACCTGCGGGAAGCCACGGTTGGAGACCGACCGTTGGCGCGTCTACGATCGGGGAAAGACTCCACCCCACACGACGCAAAGGGGGCGCATCATGCGCATCGCGGTCAAGGGACGGAACACCCACGTTGGCGACAGATTGCGGGAGCACGTCGAGAAGCGCTTCCGCGCGATCGCCCGCCAGGTGTCCGAGCTGGCCGAGCTCGAGCTGGAGCTCAGCGAGGAGAGAAACCCCGCCATCGCGGACCGCGAGATCGCCGAGGCGACGCTGTACCTCAAGGGGATCACGCTGCGCGCGCGCGCCGCCTCCAGCGACCTCATGCACTCGATCAACGAGTGCGAGGACCAGCTCGCGCGGCAGGTGAAGCGGCACCGCGAGCAGCGCCGCAAGCGCCGCGCGACGCGCGCCGCCCAGCAGGCCGTCAACCGCTTCTCGAACGGTGGCATGACGGCCGCCTGAGCCGGCGTTTCGGCCCCGGTCTAGAGGGTCACACGAGGGTTGCATCGCGGCATGCGGCCGCTGCTACGCTAGGCCGCATGTCGCTGATCGATCGTGCGCTGCGCTTGGGGGAGGCCAAGAAGTTCAGGTCATACGAGCAGCGTGTAGCGCGAATCAACGAGCTCGAGCCGCAGATGCGGGAGCTCACCGATGCACAGCTGCGGGCAGCCGCCGACTCGCTGCGCGCACGCGCCCGCGGGGAGGGCGCCGAGTCGCTTGACGACCTGCTGTACGAGTGCTTTGCGCTCGTGCGCGAGGCAGGTCGGCGGACCATGGGGATGCGCCATTTCGACGTCCAGATGATCGGCGGGATGGTGCTGCACGACGGCGCGATCGCCGAGATGCGCACCGGCGAGGGCAAGACGCTCACGGCCACGCTGCCGGCGATCCTCAACTCGCTCGCGGGCAAGGGCGTGCACATTGTCACCGTCAACGACTACCTGGCGCGCCGCGACGCCGAATGGATGGGCCCGATCTACGAGCTGCTCGGCGTCAGCGTCGGGATCCTGCAGTCGATGCAGCCGCTTGAGGACAAGCACCTCGCCTACGCGTGCGACCTCACCTACGGCACGAACTCCGAGTTCGGGTTCGACTACCTGCGCGACAACATGGCGCCGACGCTGCAGGACAAGGTCCAGCACGGCGGGCGCGATCTCGGCGAAGTGCGCTCGGCGAAGGACCGCCTCGATCGCCGCTCGGCCGCGCACACGTACGCGATCGTGGACGAGGTCGACAACATCCTGATCGACGAGGCGCGGACGCCGCTGATCATCTCCGGCGCGCCCGAGGACTCGTCCGACGTCTACGCGAAGTTCGCGCGCCTGGCGCCGATGCTGACGCCCGGTGAGATGCCGAGAGGGCTCGATCCGAGGCAGAAGAAAGAGTTCGTCGCCGACTACGACTACGAATTCGACGAGAAGCACAAGACGATTTCGATCACCGAGCGCGGCGTCGAGAAGGCCGAGCGGTTCCTCGGCATAGATCACCTCTACCGCGCCGAGAACGGCTACCTCGTCAACCATCTGATCCAGGCGCTGAAGGCCGAGTCGCTCTACAGACGCGACGTCGACTACGCGGTGATCGACGACGAGGTGCAGATCATCGACGAGTTCACCGGGCGCATCCTCGAGGGGCGCCGCTGGTCCGAGGGCCTGCATCAGGCGATCGAGGCGAAGGAGGGCTGTCGTCTGACGGAGGAGAACCAGACGATGGCCTCAATCACCTACCAGAACTACTTCCGCCTCTACGACAAGCTCTCCGGCATGACCGGCACCGCCCTCACCGAGGCGACCGAGTTCATGAAGATCTACGACCTCAGCGTCGTGCAGGTGCCGACGAACCGGCCGATGGTCCGCAAGGACAACAACGACCAGGTCTACAAGACCAAAGAGGGCAAGTGGACGGCGGTCGTCGAAGAGATCGCCGAGCGCAATGCAAGAGGTCAGCCGGTGCTGGTCGGGACGATCTCCGTCGAGGTCTCCGAGCTGCTGGGCGAACGGCTCAGGCAGCGCGGCATCAAGCACACGATCCTCAACGCAAAGCCGGAGCATGCCGAGCGAGAGGGCGAGACGGTTGCTGAGGCGGGCCGTCCCGGCGCGGTCACGATCGCGACGAACATGGCCGGTCGCGGCGTCGACATCAAGCTGGGCGGCAGCCCCGAGCATCTCATCCGCCACGAGCTCGCGAAGCTCGGCCTGCAGCCGGGCGATCCGGACTACGAGGAGCATGAGGCGCGCCTGATGCCGGAGCTCGAAGCGCGCTGCGAAGAGGACCGCAAGCGCGTGATGGAGGCAGGGGGTCTCTACATCGTCGGCACCGAGCGCCACGAGTCCCGCCGCATCGACAATCAGCTGCGCGGTCGCGCCGGCCGCCAGGGCGATCCCGGCGAATCGCGCTTCTTCCTGTCAGCCGAGGACGACCTCGTGCGCCTCTTCGCCGGGGAGCGCATCTACCGCATCCTCGACCGCTTCGGGACGACCGACGACGAGGGTCGCGAGGAGCCGATCGAGGCCGGCATGCTGACGAGACAGATCGAGAAGGCGCAGAAGAAGGTCGAGGAGCAGAACTTCCTGATCCGCAAGCGCGTGCTCGACTACGACGACGTCATGAACGAGCAGCGCCGCATCATCTACGCCTATCGCGACGAGGTGCTCGAGGGGCGCGACATGGGCGAGCAGGCGCGCGAGGAGATCGCGAACATGCTCGGCCGCGTCGTCGACGAGTTCACCGCCGGCGACTACGCCGAGGACTGGGACCTCGAGGGCCTGTTCGCGCGCATCGCGGAGATATTCCCGGTCAGCTTCGGGCTTGAAGACGTCGACCCGCAGAGGACCAACCGCGACGAACTGACGGAGAGACTGGTCGAGGACGCGCTGCGTCTCTACGACGAGCGCGAGCGCGAGCTCGGCGACGAGCTGATGCGCGTGCTGGAGCGCTACCTGCTGCTCCAGACGATAGACCTGCGCTGGCGCGAGCACCTGTATGACATGGACTACCTGCGCGAGGGCATCGGCCTGCGCGGGCTGGCTCAGGTCGACCCGCTCGTCGCGTACAAGAACGAGGGCTTCGAGCTCTTCCAGGACCTGATGAACACGATCTGGTCCGACTTCGCGCGCATGATCTTCAACGTCGAGGTCGAGATGGAAGCCGAGGGCGAGCCGGAGCAGGCGGTGCCCGACCCGGCCGAGTCGAGCTCGTCCAACTGGGTCGGCGGCGGCGGGCTGACGTACTCGAGCGGCTCCTCGACGGCGACGGCGCTCGGCGCGCTCGCCGGCAGCGACGCGGCGCCGGCGGCGCTCGGGATCGCGGAAGCGCCGGCGCCGCGGCAGGAAGATCCTGGCGCCAACGTGACGCAGCGCAAGGTCGACGCGATCGACCAGATCGGTCGCAACGACCCCTGCTGGTGCGGGTCGGGCAAGAAATTCAAGAAGTGCCACGGGGTGTAGCCCCCGCGTGACCGCGCCTCGGCGGCTCTTGCCGATAGCCTCCGGGGCGTGTCCACCGTCTCCAACACCTCGTCGGAGCCGACGCCGCAGCGCCTTGCGGCGATCCGCGACCAGCTGAAGCTGCTCGCGGACTATCTTTGACCCGGCTCAGCTGAAGGCGCGCGCCGACGAGCTCGAGCGCGAGATGGGCGCGCCCGGCTTCTGGGATGACCAGGAGCGGGCGGCGAAGACGAGCGCCGAGCACGCGCGCGCCACCAAGAAGTTCGAGACGTACACGGCGCTGGAGCGCGACGTCGACGACCTCGAGCCGCTCGCCGAGATGGCGACCGAGGACCCCGATCTGGAAGGCGAGCTGCAGGAGCAGATCGCGTCCGTCGAGTCGCGCCTCGAGACGCTCGAGCTGGAGCGGCTGTTCTCCGGCAGATATGACGCCGGCGACGCGATCGTCACGGTCAACGCCGGCGCCGGCGGCACCGACGCGCAGGACTGGGCCGAGAGACTGCTGCGGATGGAGATGCGCTGGGCCGAGCGCCGCGGCTTCGACGTCGAACTGCTGGAGGCGAGCCCGGGCGAGGAGGCCGGCATCAAGTCGGCGACCTTCCGCGTCAGAGGCGAGAACGCGTATGGCCTCTTCGGCGCCGAGAAGGGCGTGCACCGGCTCGTGCGCCTGTCGCCGTTCGACTCCGCCAATCGTCGCCAGACGGCCTTCGCCGGCCTCGAGGTCGCGCCCTTCGTCGAGGACGTCGGCGAGATCGTGATCGACGACGACGACCTGCAGGTCGACACCTACCGCGCCAGCGGCGCCGGCGGCCAGCACGTCAACAAGACCGACTCCGCGGTGCGGATCACGCACAAGCCGACGGGCATCGTCGTGCAGTGCCAGAACGAGCGCTCGCAGTCCTCCAACCGCCTCACGGCGATGGGGATGCTGCGCTCGAAGCTGGCCGAGCTGGAGGAGCGCAAGCGCCAGGAGGAGATCGCGAAGGAGCGCGGCGAGGCGCAGGACGTCAACTTCGGCTCGCAGATCCGCTCCTACGTGCTGCACCCGTACACGATGGTCAAGGACCACCGCACGAACTTCGAGATGGGCGACGCGGCGCGCGTCCTCGACGGCGACCTCGACGGGTTCGTGCGCGCCGAGCTGCTGCGGGCGGCGGGGAGATGACCCCGGCGGAGCTGGAGCGCTCCGCCGACGCCGCACGGCGCCAGCCGACGGCGCCCTACCTCGACGCGCTCGTCGCCTACGGCTTCCGCGGGCCGACCCGCTTCCACGTTCCCGGCCACAAGGGCGGCTCGGGCGCCGACCCCGGCCTGCGCTGGGCGCTCGGCGAGCGGGCGCTGCTGCTCGACGTGCCGCAGGACACCGAGGGAATCGACATGGGCCCCGAGCCGACGCCGTACAGACAGGCGGAGGAGCTGGCCGCGGCGGCCTACGGCGCCGAGCGCTCGTGGTTCCTGACGAACGGCGCGACGCAGGGCAACCACGCGCTGTGCCTCGCCCTCGCACCGCCGGGGACGCGCGTCGTGCTCCAGCGCAACGCGCACGCGAGCCTGATCGACGGGCTGGTGCTGTCCGGCGGGATGCCGGCGTTCGTCGCGCCGGAGACCGACGACGAGCTGGGAATGGCGCACGGCGTCACGCCGCACGCCTTGCGTGCCGCGTTGGAGCGCTGCGACGACGCCCGCGCGGTCTTCGTCGTCTCGCCGACCTACTACGGCATGACGGCCGACGTGAAAGGGCTCGCGGACGTCGCCCACGCGGCGGGCGCCGCGCTCGTCGTCGACCAGGCGTGGGGGCCGCACTTCGGCTTTCACCCGGGCGTGCCGCAGTCGGCGCTTGCGCTGGGCGCCGACGCCGTCATCACCTCGACGCACAAAATCGTCGGTGCGCTCACGCAGGCGGCGATGCTGCACGTTGCGCCGGGCGGCCGCATCGACCCTGAGGCCGTCGCCCGCACGGTGCGGCTCGTGCGCTCGACGAGCCCCAGCTCGCTGCTGCTCGCCTCGCTCGACGCGGCGCGCCGGCAGATGGCGATCCACGGCCAGGCGCTGCTCGCCGGTACGCTCGCCGGCGCCGCACACGCGCGCGTCGCGATCGACGCGGTGCCGGGCTGCGCGGTCGTGGGCGAACGGCTCGTCGGGCGTCCGGGCGTGCATGGCTGGGACCCGCTGCGCCTGACGATCGACGTGCGCGGCACCGGCTGCAGCGGCTACGAGGTGGCTGCCGCGCTGCGCGCCGGCTCCGACATCCACGTGGAGCTGGCGACGCACGCGACGCTCGTGCTCGTGCTGGGCGTGCACGAGCAGGAGGACGCGCTGGAGCGCTTCGTGCACGACCTCGGCGCGACCGTCGCCGAGATCGCGCGGCCGACCGCGCCGGAGCAGGGGCCCGTCGTCAAGCCGCCGGAGCTGAGCGGGGAGCTGGCCGTTCGGCCGCGCGACGCGTTCCTCGGCGAGACGGAGGTCGTGCCGGTCGACGCCGCGGTTGGACGCGTCTCGTGCGAGGCGATCGCCGGCTATCCGCCCGGGATCCCCGCGCTGCTGCCTGGCGAACGCATCCGCGCCGAGGTCGTGGCGTATCTGCGCGAGCTGGCGGCCGCGGGCGCGCGCCTGCACGGTGCCAGCGATCCGGCCTTCGAAACCGTTACGGTCCTGCGCGATGCGTGAGCTGTCCCCCGAAGCCGACCGCGAGCGGGTCCTGCCCGACTTCCCCGAGGACGCAGCCGAGATCGTCGCGCGGGCGCTCGCGGAGGACATCCGCGACGGCGACGTGACCGCCGAGGCGACGATCCCGGCCGACGCGCGCGCGAAGGCGCTGATCCGCCAGAAGGCGCCCGGCGTCGTCTACGGCATCGGCTACGCCGAGCTGGCGTTCCACGCGCTCGACCCGCGCCTGCGGGTCCGGTCCGAGACTCCGGAGGGCGTCTGGCACGCCGCCGGAAACCCGGTGCTGCACGTACACGGCAACGCCCGCGCCATCCTCGCCACCGAGCGCACCGCGCTGAACTTCCTCGCCCGCCTGTCCGGGATCGCGACGCTCACCGCCCGCTGCGTCAGAGAGGTCGAAGGCACCGGCGCGCGCATCATCGACACGCGCAAGACAACGCCGGGGCTGCGGATGGCCGAGAAGGCGGCCGTCTACTTCGGCGGCGGCACGAACCACCGCATCGGCCTGTTCGACGAGATCCTCATCAAGGAGAACCACGCGGCGGCCGCCGGCGGCGTGGGGGAGGCGGTCCGCAGAGCGCGGGTCGCGCGGCCGGACCTGCCGCTCGAGGTCGAGGTGTCCTCGCTGGAGGAGCTCGACGAGGCGCTGGAGGCCGGCGCCCCGCGCGTCCTGCTCGACAACATGGACCTCGCGACGATGCGCGAGGCGGTGGCGCGCACGGCCGGCCGCGCGTCGCTGGAGGCGAGCGGCGGCGCGACGCTCGGGCGGCTCCGGGAGATCGCGGAGACGGGGATAGACTTCATATCGATCGGGGCGTTGACGCACTCGGCCCCCGCACTCGACCTGTCCCTCATATTGGAGCCACTCTCATGAGCCTCCCCATGGTGCAAACACCAAGTGCGAATGCCGGCCCTCTGATGCTCGAGAGCATCCCCGCCCTGCAGGCGGAGGTGCGCGAGCTGGCCGCCGAGCGCGGCGCCGTCATCCTCGCGCACAACTACCAGCTGCCCGAGATCCAGGACGTGGCCGACTACGTCGGCGACTCGCTCGGACTCTCGCAGCAGGCGGCCAAGTCCGGCGAGGACGTGATCGTCTTCTGCGGCGTCCACTTCATGGCCGAGACGGCCTCGGTCCTGTGTCCCGAGAAGAGAGTCCTGATCCCCGACGTCGAGGCCGGCTGCTCGCTCGCCGACTCGATCACGGCGCAGCAGCTGCGCGACTGGAAGGCCAAGCACCCCGGCGCGATCGTCGTGATGTACGTCAACACGACCGCTGACGTGAAGGCGGAGACCGACTACTGCGTGACGTCGGCGAACGCCGTGGCCGTGGTCGAGCACATCTACCGCGAGCACGGGCCGGAGACCGAGATCCTGTTCGGGCCGGACATGTTCCTCGGCGCCTACGTCGAGAAGCGCACCGGGCGCACGATGCACGTGTGGGACGGCGAGTGCCACGTCCACGCCGGCATCCGCCCCGACGACATCACCGCGATCCGGGCGGCGCATCCGAACGCCGAGTTCCTGATCCACCCGGAGTGCGGCTGCTCGACGAGCGTCATGGAGTACGTCGCGGCCGGTGACGTCGCGCCGGAGGGCGTGCACATGCTCTCGACCGGCGGGATGCTGAGATTCGCGCGGGAGCGCAAGGGCTCGCACGAGGAGGTCATCGTCGCGACGGAGACCGGGATGCTCTACCCGCTGCGCGAGGCGGCGCCCGACCTCGACTTCATCGCCGCCAACGAGCGCGCGAGCTGCACGTACATGAAGATGATCACGCTCCCGAAGCTGCGCGACGCGCTGCTGGAGGACCGCTTCGAAGTCAAGGTCGACCCGGCGGTCGCCGAGTGCGCGCGCGTGCCGATCGAGCGCATGGTCGCGATCTCCTGAGGCTGGGCTCCGGCGTCGCCGGTATGCCGGAGCGCGGCCTCCCGCCTCGGCATCGCTCACGGCTGGCTTACGCTGGCTGTGCGAGGACGTCGATGCCTCTGTCGGCCGCTTCGCGGACCGCTCTGAGCTGCTCGCGCTTGCGCGCGAACTCGGGGCCGGTGTAGCAGTGCACGTCGGCGGGGGCCCCCATCTCCGAGCGATCCCACAGCGAGCCGGACTGGTAGACGCGCTCCAGCCACGGCACGCCGTCGAAGAAGTCGGAGACCAGCACGACGATCCACTCGGGCCCTCGCTCGCGCTGCGGCGGCGCGCCGTTGGCGTCATCGACCCGCGCCCCGCCGACAAGCGCCTGCGAGATCGGCCAGCGGTCGCTGACGCGCTCGACGTAGCGGCGCAGCTCGCGCAGGTTCAAGGGGTCGTCGGACGTCGCGGGAGACACAGCGGCGGATTCTCCCCGTTCGGCCGGCGCGAGCGCAATGCAGTCGACGTGCGCTACCCGACGCTCAGGGGAGCCGCTGCCAATCCACGCTGCCGGCGCCGAAGGTGTAGGTGGCGCCTGAGCCGCCGCCGACGCCGCCCGGCACCTGCGTGCCGTCGAGCCGCGCGATCAGAAGCGTGCCATCGGCTGAGATCACCGCGAGGCGCCTCCCGTTGGGCGACCACGCGACGCTCTGGGCGCTCACGTAGCGGATGGGGACGCGACGGACGTGGCTGCCGTCGCCGTTGGCGACGTACAGGCGCCCGCCGAGATGCGCCGTGCCGCAGGCGAACGCGAGCTGCGTGCCGTGCGGGGACCAGGCGACGTCGCTGCAACGCGCTCGGTGGACGAGCCGTCTCAGGCCGCGCCCGTCCGGCCGGACGCGGTAGACGCCGTCCTTGCGCAGGAAGGCGATCCAGTTGCGCGTGCTCCAGGCCGGCGCCGTGCCGCGCGCGGTCACCCGGCGCGCATTCGCGCCGGCAAGGTCGCTCGTCCAGATCTCGGACGGCGGGGCCGGCTGGCCGCTGACGGCGATCGCGCCGGCGACGAACGCGAGGCGTCGTCCGGTGGGGGAGAAGGCGGGACTGCCGTCGTCAGCGCCATGCTGCGGCAGCAGGACGAGGCCGCTGCCGTCGAAGCGCATCAGCGCAAGCCGGTTGCCGGCGTCGAACGCGATCTGGCGCCCGTTCGGCGACACCGCCGGACTGCCGTAGGCGATCGAGCAGTCGCCGACGTCGGGCTTGCCGGTCTCCTTGACGCAGTTGCGCAGCGTGGTCGGCGTTCTGCCGCCCGGAGGGATCGTCTGAAGCGCCGACTCAGTCCGACTCGGATACGGCGGGTTCTCGGACTCGGAGAAGCTTCCCCAGTTGTAGACCAGCTTCCCGTCACGACCGGGGAAGGCGGCGGACGCTGTCGTGGCGCCGGATCCGAGCAGCGCTGCGGCGGCCAGCGCGGCGAGCGCGAGGCGCTGGGCGGCGGCTGAGAGCCCGGTCACGTACATGGCAGCACCATATTTCTGGCGCTTCGCCGAGCAATCGGCAATGGCCCGCGTCTCGATGCGGACGTTCCGCAAACGCTTCAGGCGAAGTCCTCGGCCGTATGCGGGCCGACGCAGGCGACCGCCAGCTCGTCCGCCACGTCGCGGGCGATCGCGCGGACGTCGTCGTAGCTCACCGCGTCGAGCGCGGCGATCGCGAGGTCGGGGTCGATCTCCTCGCCGAACAGGATCGTCTGCTGTGCGGCGTGGCGCGCGACCGCGTTCGTGTTCTCGAACGCCAGCACGCGCGCGCCGGCGGCGTACGCGCGCGCCCGCTCCACCTCCTCCTCGCGCGGCCCCTCGTCGCGCAGCTCCGTGACGATCTCGCGCATCCGGCGATAGGCCTCGACGCACTTGGTCGAGTCGAGCCCCGCCGAGAGCTGCAGGATCGGCACGTCCGCACTGTTGTGCGAGAGCGCGTAGACGGAGTAGGCGAGTCCGCGCTGCTCGCGGATCTCGTCGAACAGACGCGAGCCCATCGAACCGCCGAGCAGCGTCGCGTAGATCGTGAGCGCGGCGCGTTGAGCACGCGAGCGGGTATCGATCTGCGGCCGGTAGGACATCCGCAGGTGCGACTGGTTCGAGTCGCGCTCCTCAACGAGCGTGCGCGCGTGCAAGGGCGGGGCCGTCTCGTACGGCTCCGGCTCGGGCAGGGTGGGGAAGCGGCCGAACAGCTCATCAAGCTGTCCGTTCACGGGGAGGTGCTCAAGGTTCCCGACGACGAACGCGCCGCCGCGCGCGCCGCCCCAGCGCCGCTCGCGGAACGCGACGATCCCCTCGCGCGTGAACGTGTCGCGCAGATGCTCGACCGGGCCCAGCACCGTGCGCCCGAGCGGATGGTCGCCGAACGCGGCATGGTCGATCAGGTGCTCGGCGACCGTCGCGGGCTGGTCGTTCGCCCGCGCGATCTCCTGGATCACGACGCCGCGCTCGCGCTCCAGCTCCTCCGCGTCGAGCCGCGGGCGGCCGACGAAGTCGGTCAGCAGGTCGATCGCCTCCAGCGCCCGCTCGGCGCGCACGGTGATGTGGAAGGCGACGAGGTCGTGGCTCGTGTATGCGTTGAGCTGGCCGCCGATCCGCTCGGCCGTCTCGTTGACCGCTCTGTAGTCCGCGAACTTCTCGCCGCCCTTGAAGACGAGGTGCTCGAGGAAGTGGGCCATCCCGTTCTCCTCCGGGCGCTCGGTGCGTGCGCCGGCGTCGAACGCGACGAGCGCGGTGACGGCGCGCGTGCCGTCGAGCTGCAGGCGGTGGATCGGAAGCCCGTTCGGGGCGACGGAGGTGGAGATCGCGATCATGCACGCGACGATAGCGGCGCGCGCTCGCGATCGGGCCCTCGCGAGATGCCCGAATGCGGCGTATCATGGGCGCTCGGGCGCTCCGCCCGCCGTACGCGTGCGAGCGCACAACACGCGACCATGCAAGGGGGAAGCATGCGCGCACCTACAAGGGCGCTGCCTGTGGCGGCGCTGACGCTCCTGGCGTTGGCCCTCTCAATCGGGACGGCCGGCGCCGAAAGAGTCGGGTTCTCGCCGGCTGAATCGATATCGATTCAAGGGCCGATGACTGTCACACCCGAAGGGATGACCGGCATCAGATGCAACGTCACGCTCAGAGGGACGATGACGGGGAGCCTAATCGAAACCGGCACGGCCACGACAGTCGGATCGATCACCGAAAGCACCGTCACGAGTTGTGCGAACGGGATATACAGGCTCCTAATACCGATACTGATAAGAGAAGTCATACCGCTAAGAAACGAAATTCCCACCGGCGTGCTATTGGTGCTCGACAACTTCGGCGTTCTAATAGAAAACATAACGTCCTGCCTATACGGGGGCAGGACCGGGGTCCTATTCGGCCTCGTGTACCGGGAACCGGGGTACTACACGGTTGAAGGCGAATGGCTAACCAATCCGGCGATCTCGCTGGTGAGAACCCTAGGCTTCGGCAGATGCCCGATAAAGGCGACCGTCGGCGGTCCGGCAACGCTGGCTCCTCAGCAGAGGGTGACGTACCTACCGTGAACCAGGCCGGGCGGCGCGTGGCCTCGCGCGCCGCCCGCGCCGTGCAACGCTGGTTGCAGCCGAGCGGCCGAAGCAGGCTTCTCGCGAGCCGCGCGGTAGTCTCACGCCGATGCCCGTGACCGGTCAGTCGCGCACGCCGGGCCGCGCCACCGCCGAGGACTCGCCGGCTGCCGGCGCGCACGCCCAGACCGTCCCGCACAGAGCGCGGCCGGCCACGCCGTCCGTGATCGAGTTCCGCGGCGTCGAGAAGCGCTACGACGTCGGCGCCGTCGGCCTCGACCAGGCGACCTTCTCGATCGGGCGCGGCGAGTGGGCGTTCCTGGTCGGCTCGACCGGCTCCGGCAAGTCGACGATCATGCGCCTCCTGATCAAGGAGCTCGAGCCGACCGCCGGCACGATCCGCGTCGCCGGCAAGGACCTGTCGGAGATCACGCACAAGCGCGTGCCGTACTACCGGCGCAACATCGGCGTCGTCTTCCAGGACTTCAAGCTGCTGCCGAACCGCACCGTCTACGACAACGTTGCCTACGCGCTGCAGGTGACGGGCGGCACGCGCAAGGAGATCCGCGCGAAGGTGCCGGACATCCTGCGCCTCACCGGCCTCGCGACGAAGCTGCACAACTACCCGGACCAGCTCTCCGGCGGCGAGCAGCAGCGCGTTGCGATCGCGCGCGCGTTCGTGAACCACCCGCCGCTGCTGCTGGCCGACGAGCCGACCGGCAACCTCGATCCCGAGACGTCGATCGGGATCATGCAGCTGCTCTACCGCATCAACCGCGCCGGCACGACCGTCCTGATCGCCACGCACGACAACGCGATGGTCGACAAGATGCGCCGCCGCGTGATCGAGCTGGCGCAGGGTCGCATCGTGCGCGACGAGGCGACCGGCTCCTACGTGCGCGACGAGTCGACGCGCGAGTTCGCCGTGCGCATGCGGGACGGCCTGCCGGAGTCCGAGCCGACGGTCGAAAAGTCGTGAAGCTCGGCTTCTTCATGCGCGAGGCCTCGCGCGCGCTGCGGCGCAACGCGGCGCCGTCGTTCGCGGCGTTGGCGACGGTGCTGCTGACGATGCTCGTCGTCGGCGTCTTCATCCCGATCGTGCAGGCGACGACCGGCGCCGCCAACGACGTGCGCAAGCGCGTGCTGGTTGACGTGTACCTGACGAGAGGGGCGACGCAGACCGACATCGAGCGCGTGCGCCAGCAGCTGCTCGACACGCCGAACGTCAAGCGCGTCGAGTTCGTCTCCAAGCAGGACGCCTACGAGCAGCAGCGCAAAAAGGACCCGGAGGCGTTCGCGCTGCTGGGCGCCAACCCGCTGCCGGACACCTTCCGCATCACGCCGGAGAACCCGGACGACGTGCTGAAGATCGCCTCCGCGCTGGCGCCCGAGGCGGCCGGCGGCGGCCGTACGCCGATCGACCGCGCGATCGACGAGGTGCGCACGCGTCGCGACGACACGACGAAGATCCTCGAGGTCACGCGCTTCGTGAAGCTGATGGCGGGCACGCTCGCCACGCTGCTGATCGCGGCCTCGATCTTCCTGATCGCGAACACGATTCGGCTGTCGCTGTACGCGCGCCGGCGCGAGGTCGAGGTGATGAAGCTCGTCGGCGCGACCGACTGGTTCATCCGCTGGCCGTTCGTGATCGAGGGGATCATCGTCGGCGCTTTGGGGACGCTGCTCGCGATCCTGCTGCTCGCGATCGGGAAGATCGCGATCATCGACCCGCTCGCGAGCGACTTCTCGCTCATCAGCGCGCCCGAGACGATGCCGTTCACCGTCCTGATCGCGGTGATGCTCGCCGCGGGCGTCGCGATCAGCGCCGTGGGCTCCGCGGTGTCGTTGCGCCGGTTCCTGCGGGTCTAGTTTCAGCCGGCCGGTACGCCTGGGGCGCGCAATGCTCCCCCGCGAGACCCTCTCGTGGGACCGCGTTGTCACCGCTCCTTGCCGTGCAAGCCGCGTTGGGGGTCTCGCGGAGGACATTGCGCGCCCGGCTGACCAGCACCGCCCGCGGGCTCGGCGCGTCCCGCGCTCGGACACTGCTGGTCAGCCGGGCGCGGCTTGTCCTGCTGGAGAGGCTAACCGCTGATTCCACGAGCGCGGAGGGGCGCCGCAGGGTCGCATGACAGGCCTCTCCAGCAGGAGCAAGCCTGCGCCCAGGCGTACCAGGGCAGGGAAACGAGAACGCGCTGCTACCGCAGCAGCGCCTTGACCTCCAGGTACTCCTCCAGCCCAAAGCGCCCGTTCTCGCGGCCGTTGCCGGACTGCCTAAAGCCGCCGAACGGCGCGCGCAGGTCGAAGGCGCCGCCGTTGACCTCGACCTGCCCGGCACGCAGGCGACGCGCGACGCGCTCTGCGCGGTCGGAGTCGCCGGACCACACGCCCGCGGCGAGGCCGTAGATCGTGTCGTTGGCGATCCGCACGGCGTCCTCCTCGTCGTCGTACGGCAGGATCACCAGCACCGGGCCGAAGATCTCCTCCTGCGCGATCGTCATGTCAGGCGTCACGTCGGAGAAGACCGTCGGGCGCACGTAGAAGCCCTGCGGCAGGTCCTCCGGCGGCTCGGCGCCGCCGCACACCAGACGCGCGCCTTCCTCGACGCCGCGCCGGATGTAGCCGCGCACGCGCTCGCGCTGCACGTCGGAGACCAGCGGACCGATGCCGCTTCTCTCGCCCGTCGGGTCGGCCGGCGCGAAGCGCTCCGCGGCCGCCGCCGCGATCTGCTCCGCCTCGGCGAGCTGCTTGCGCGGTACGAGCATGCGCGTCAGCGCGCTGCATGTCTGGCCGGAGTTCAGGAACGCCTTCGCGACGCCGTTCGGGACTGCTTTCTCCAGGTTCGCGTCGTCGAGGATCACGTACGGCGACTTGCCGCCGAGCTCCAGCGCGACCCGCTTCACGGTCGCCGACGCCAGCTCGCTGACGCGCTTGCCCGCGCGCGTCGAGCCGGTGAACGAGACCATGTCGACGTCGGGGTCGGACGCGAGCGCCTCGCCGACGACCGGCCCGACGCCGGTCACGAGATTGAAGACGCCGGCCGGCAGGCCCACGGAGTCCACGACCTCAGCCAGAATGAACGCCGACAGCGGCGCCACCTCGCTCGGCTTCAGCACGACCGTGCAGCCGGCCGCGAGCGCCGGCGCGACCTTGCAGGCGACCTGGTGCAGCGGGTAGTTCCACGGCGTGATCGCCGCCACCACGCCGACCGGCTCGCGCACGACGAGCGCCGAGCCGGCCTCCTCCTCCAGCGGCACCTCGTCGAGCAGGTCGGCCGCCATGCGGAAGGATGCGATCGGCAGGCCCGCCTGGATGATGCGCGAGAGCTTCAGCGGCATCCCGACCTCGGCCGTCACGGTCGCGGCGATCTCGTCGGCGCGCGCCTCCAGCCCGTCGGCGATCGCGCGCAGCAACCGCTGGCGCTCCGCCACCGGCGCCGCGGCCCAGCTCTCGAACGCCGCGCGTGCGGCGGCGACCGCGCGACGCGCGTCGGTCGCGCTGCCCTCGGGGATCGTCGCGAGCGCCTGCTCGGTCGAGGCCTCGACGACCTCGAGTGTGCCGTCGCCGTCGGGCTCGACCCACGCGCCGCCGACGTACAGCCGATCGCGCACGGTGGGACGTGACTGCTGCTCGACGGACATCGGCTCCTCCAGGGTCGGGATCGGCGGTCCCGTCGAGCGTACTCGCCGGTCGGGGCCGCCGACGCCGGTCGGTACGCTGACACGGTGAATCGTCGTGTCCCCCGCCTTTTCGCCGGCGTCGCCGCCGGGCTCGTCCTGCTGCTGCTCGGCATCTACCTCGGTGGGCACCCCAGTGGCCTGCCCGGCCCGATCCGCAAGGCGTTCGTCGGCAACGACGACACGCAGTTGATGCGCGAAGCGCTCGACACGATCGACCGGATCTACTACCGCAAGGTCAGCCGGAGCCAGCTCGTGGACCGCGGCATCGCGGGCGCGGTCGCGAGCCTCAGAGACCAGTTCTCGCACTACTTCGACCCGCAGACCTACAAGCAGTTCGAGCATGTCACGAACCCGAGCTTCAGCGGCATCGGCGTGACCGTGCGGCCGGAGCGCGGCGGTGCGCTGGCGATCGAGTCGGTGATCCAGGGCACGCCTGCGGCCCAGGCCGGCCTGCGGCGCGGCGACCGCATCGTCGCGGTCGGCGGCAGATCGCTGCAGGGACGCCCGTCGACCCAGTCGATCGCCCTCATCAAGGGCCAGCCCGGGACGAAGGTCCAGCTGACGATCGCGCGCGACGGCAGACACCTCAACGAGCGGATCGAACGCGCCCGCGTCACGCAGCCGGTGGTGGCCGGACGCGTCGTCAGTTGGAGAGGCAGACGCTATGGCGATGTCGTCTTCACGAGCTTCACGCAAGGGTCGGCCGCGCAGGTGCACGCCGCCGTCGAGCGGCTGCTGAGACGCAAGGTGGACGGGATCGTGCTCGACCTGCGCGGCAATGGCGGCGGGCTGCTCGACGAGGCGGTCGGCGTGGCGTCGATCTTCCTTCCGGACGGGACGATCGTCTCGACCGACGGGCGCGCCCGCGCGCGGCACGTCTACACGGCGACCGGCGGCGCGATCCCGCGCGGCGTGCCGGTCGTCGTGTTGGTCGACCGCGGCACCGCGTCGTCGGCCGAGATCGTCACGGGCGCGCTGCAGGACCGCCATCGCGCGCTCGTCGTCGGCACCAACACGTACGGGAAGGGCGTCTTCCAGGAGATCCGCGAACTGCCGAACGGCGGCGCGCTCGATCTCACGGTGGGCCAGTACTTCCTGCCGAGCGGCCGCAACATCGGCGGCCGAGGGGTCGCGGAGGGGAGAGGCATCGCGCCCAACGTGCGCGCGTCCGACAACCCCGACACGACCGGGCGCGACGAGGCGCTCGACGCCGCCCTCGCCCAGCTGAGCGCCGTAACGCGGTGACGCGCTACGAGCCACGCGAGCGCGAGTGGGTCGCCCCGCGCACGGCGGTCGTCGCTGTCCTCGACAAGCGCGGGCGCTTTCTGATCGGAGATCCGTTCTTCGGCCGCGGCTCGCAGCTGATCGTCGACAGAGATCGCAACGCGCGCGTCGGTGACCTCGTCCTGCTGAAAGTCGGCGGGCGGGGCGGCCAAGGCGGTCGCGGCCACGCGAAGGTGGAGCGGCGCGTCGGTCGCCCGGACGTCGCGCGCGACGTGCTCGAGGCGCTGATGCTCGACCGCGGTCTCCGGCGCCGCTTCGATCCCGCCGTCGAGCGCGCGGCGCGCGCTGCGGCGGAGGGCGCGGACCTTCCCGACGTGCCGCGGCGCGACCTGCGCGAGCTGACGACGTTCACGATCGACCCCGCCACCGCCAAGGACTTCGACGACGCGATCTCGGCCGAGCGGCGCGGCGAGAACGCGTGGCGCATCTGGGTCCACATCGCCGACGTCTCCGCCTACGTGCGCCCCGGCTCGCTCGTCGACAAGGAGGCGTACCGGCGCGGGACGAGCGTCTACGTCCCCGGCAAGGTCGAGCCGATGCTGCCGGAGGCGCTGTCCAACGGCGCCTGCTCGCTGCGCCCCGGCGAGGACCGCAACGCGGTGACCGTGGAGATCGACCTCGACGGCATCAGCGTCGTTCGCACGGCCTTCTACCGCTCGCTGATCCGCTCCGACATGCGGCTCGACTACGACCAGGTCGACCGCATCTTCGCGCTGCGCGAGGAGGCGCAGGCGCCGTGGGCCGAGCCGCTCGCGGCTGCGCGCGAGGCGTCCGCGGCGCTGCACGCCGAGCGCGATCGCAAGGGGGCGCTCGCGATCGAGTCGGCCGAGCCGGACTTCGCGTTCGACTCCCAAGGCCACGTGACGGCGCAGCACCGCGTGGTGCAGACGGAGGCGCACCGCCTGATCGAGCACCTGATGATCCTCGCCAACGAGCAGGTCGCGAAGCTGCTCTCCGACCGCAAGGTGCCGACGCTCTACCGCGTGCATGAGCGCCCGGAGGGCGAGGCGGCCGAGCGGCTTGTGGCCCAGCTCGCCTCGCTCGACGTGCCGACCCCGCCGACACCGGAGTACCTCACGCCGCAGCAGGCGGCCGAGACGATCGCGGCGTGCTCGCAGCTGGTCGAGCAGCACGTCGCACGCACCGGCCACGGTGGGATCGGCCTCGGCAGCCTCGTGCTGCGCTCGCTGAAGCAGGCGCGCTACGACCCCGCGAACCTTGGCCACACCGGCCTCGGGCTCACGCACTACTGCCACTTCACGTCGCCGATCCGCCGCTACCCGGACCTTGTGTGCCATCGCGCGCTGCTGAGCGCCGTCGGCGGCGGGGAGGAGACGCCGAGAGCGTCGGGGCTGCCGGGCGCGGGCGCCTGGTGCTCGGCGCGCGAGCGCGACGCGATGAGCGTCGAGCGTGCCGCCGACGACGTGGCGCGCGCGTTCCTGTTGGAGCGCGAGCTGTTCGAGCGCGGCTGGGAGCAGGATTTCGAGGGCGAGGTGACGGGCGTGATCGGCGCCGGCGCGTTCGTCGTCTTCGGCGACGGCCACGAGGGGATGCTGCCGGTCCGCAAGCTGCGCGGCGAGTGGTGGGAGCTCAACGAGGAGGGCACGATCCTCGAAGGCACGCGCAGCGGCGGTGCGATCCGCATCGGCGATCGCGTGCGCGTGCAGGTCGAACGCGTCGACACCGCACGCGGGCGGGTCGACCTGCTGCCCGTCGAGCTGTAAGGCTTCGCGCCATGGCGAAGGGCAAGGCAAAGCGCAAGTTCGCGCCTGGCGACGTCGCGACGAACCGTCAGGCGCGGCATCGCTTCACCCTGCTCGACACGGTCGAGTGCGGGATCGTCCTGCAAGGCACCGAGGTCAAGTCGCTGCGCACCGGGGGCGCGCAGATGAAGGACGCCTACGCGACCGTCAGAGAAGGCGAGGTGTGGTTGCACCATCTGCACATCCCGCCCTATCCGCCGGCCTACCACGACAACCACGCCCCCGAGCGCGACCGCAAGCTGCTGCTCAGACGGCGCGAGATCGACCGCCTCGTCGGCAGAGCGAGAGAGCGCGGCCTCACGCTCGTGCCGACGCGGATCTACTTCAGAGGCCCGCGTGCGAAGGTCGAGCTCGCGCTCGCGCAGGGCAAGGACCGCTTCGACAAGCGCGAGGCGATCAAGAGACGCGAGATGACGCGCGACGCGCAGCGCGAGATGCGCGACTACCAGCGCTAGTAGTCGCGCAGTGGCACCGCCTGCACTGCCGTGCCCGCGAGCACGTCGTGTGGCGGGCGTCCGTCCGAGCGCTTGCGCACGAACAGCGCGAAGGGCGCGAGCAGCAGCCCGCAGGTCGCGCCGATCAGCGCCAGCAGCAGCCACCGTACGAGCTCGCGACCGATCAACCGCCCGCGCGAGACGGGCGCGCCCACGGTCGTGGTCACGAGCAACCCGTAGGCGCGCTTCCCGATTGTCCGGCCGGGATGCGCGCCGAGGAAGAAGCAGGTGTACACCACGCCGCCGCTGAAGATCGCGAGGGCGATCCACAGCGGGACGCCGGCCCACGGCATCGTGTCGTAGCCGCTCCACGGCTGCGCCGCCGGCAGCAGGCCGAGCAGGCCGCCGAGCAGCGCGTCAAGCGCCGCGCCCCGCGCGCGCAGCGACCAGGCGGCGGGCCCGGGCAGCGCGACCGCGGGCGCTGCGGCCGGCGCGACGGCGGCCGGTACGGCTGGGTCGGGCTCCACCGGCAGGATCCAGGAGCTGCGGGCGATGTACAGCGGGCCCTGGAGGCTGCTCATGATCTGGGGGCTCTGAGCGGGCGTGCGCGTCTTGACCTGCTCATAGACGTAGTCGTAGAGCTCGTCGATCGAGATCAGTCGGTCTTGGTCGCGATCCGCTCGGCCGCTCGCGAGGGCGTCGATGACCGCGCTCGTGAAGATCGACGGCTGGCCCTCGCCTGCCAGACGGTTGCCCTCGAAGGCATACTCCATCGCGCTTGAGGCGGTGATGACCGCGCGGCCGCGTCCGTTCAGCGCCCCGCGGACGTCGACGTCGCCGGCGGCTCGCGCGTGGACGCCAAACGGGAACGAGCCGCTGAAGCAGCAGTCGAGCAGGACAACCACGCGTCTCGAGCGGCTGCGTCCGAGCTGCGCGTTGAGCCAGGCGGCGGAGATGCTCGTGGCATCGAGCAGGTCCATCTCGGTGTCGGTTGTGGCCAGGTGCAGCTCGCCGCTCTCGTCCTTGACGCCGTGGCAGGAGATGTGCAGGAACAGCAGGTCATCCGGTCTACGGTTGGCGAAGAAGCGCGCGATGCGCCGGCGCAGCAGCGGCTCGTCGGGGTCGTGCACGACGTCGACTTCGAACTGTCCGATCCACGGGTCGCGCAGCACGCGCGCGAGCTGCTCGGCGTCCGCGGCAGGCGCGCGGAGCCGCCGCAGCTTGGCGTCCTGGTACGAGGAGGTCGCGACGATCAGTGCGTAGCGCCCGGCTTCCGTCACGTCTCGGTCTCGCCGTGGCGCGCCAGGAAGGCGTCGAGCAGCAGCTGCTGCTGCTCGACGCTTGCGTCCGTCAGCTCGATCGTGTCCTCGCCGATCTGCAGCTTCACGCTGCGCTGCGACTGACGCGAGAGCCAGCTCCCGAGCACCGCGGCGATCGCGCCGATCGCGCTTTGGCCGGCGGTCACGAGCAGGCTGCCGAGCGCTGCCACGTCGACTCCTCGTGCGCCGGCCGGAGCGGTCTCGACGGGCCGTGTGACGTCGTCGACGTCGAGATCGAGCAGCTCCCGGCGCAGTTGGCGCGCCGCCTCGTCGAGCTCAGCTGCCTCGGCGTCCGGTCCGACGTCGATCTCAATCGTGAGCTGCACGCGTCACCTCGATCTTCCGCTGTTCGCGGAAGAGCCTACTGCCGCCGGCAGCGGCTCAGACGTCGGCGAACGTGCGCGCGATGTGCAGCAGGTCCATCCCGACCCCGAGCGCAACGATCAGGCCGACGTAGACCGCGCCGACCGCGAGCCGGTGGCGCGGGAGGACGCGGTAGTAGGCAGCGTCAGCGTCGCTGCCGGAGCGGCGCGCTCTCCATCGCCGCCACGTCTCCATCCCGCCGACGAGCAGAATCAGCAGCAGGATCGGGTTTGGCTTCCAGATCGTCAGCGCGACCATCGCGCCGAAGCCGACAAACCACATCCACGGCGCCATCGCCGCCATCGCCCGGCCGCCGTCGAGCGGCAGCACCGGCATCAGGTTGATGAGGTTCAAGAACAGGCCGGTGAACGCCAGCGCCGCCCAAAAGTCGTTGCCGGTGGCGAGCCAGACCGGCACGAGCGCGGCGGCGCCGAGCGACCCCAGCACCGGGCCGGCGAGTCCGACGCGCGCCTCCGCGAGCGCGTCTCTTGGCAGCTCTCTCATCGCGACGGCGGCGCCGACGAACGGGATGAACATCGGCGCGCTCGCCTTCACGCCCTCACGCCGCAGCTGGACCACGTGCCCCATCTCGTGGACCAGAATCAGCAGCACGAAGCCGGCCGCGAAGCTCCAACCCCAGATGAGGCTGTACGCCGCGACCGAGACGAGCATCGAGCCCGACGTGGTGAGCAGCTTGAGCTTCGGCAGCAGGAGCAGCACGCCCTTGAGCTTCGCGGCGGCGGCCGCGAGCACGGCGAGCGGGCCGGCCAGGCGCTTCACGCCCGAGCGCCGCTCGGCCGGCGGCAGGCCGAGGTCCTCCGGCACCGCCGCGGGCGGCGTGGGCGAGGCGGGCGGGAGCCATTCGACGCGCTGGTCCATGCCGGAAGTCTGGCAGCTACACTTGAGGGCGCAGTAAACCCCTAGGGGACGACAGGCTTCGACGTGGTTGTCTTCGTGGGGGTGGTTGCGAGCCGAGGTCCCGGTAGGCCTCGTAAAACCACCGGGAAAACCATACGTGCGGACTCTCACGAGTACGCCCTCGCCGCCTAGCACCTAGCTAGAGCCGTGAGGTTTCGGCCCCCGCCAGCCTGCCGCGGGGAGTTTCCGGAATCAGAACGCAGGCTCACCCGGCGAGGTCCGCCTCCGCCGAACCGGGGAAACTTTCAGGAGGCTGGTCCTCCGCAACCCCGCCGGCGAGGCGAGCGGAGGATGAGATCAGAGCGCCGGCTACGCTCGTAGACGCCACCTTTCACGCGACCGCGGACGCGGGTTCAATTCCCGCCGTCTCCACTTTTCCGGCGCTACGCGGGAGCCACGCCCGCGGCGACGAGCAGCTCGCAGGGGCCCTCGAAGCCGTTCGCCGTCTCGTACGGCGAGAGCTCGCGCTCGACTTCGCTCCACGCTTCCTCGCGCTCGGCGTCGCTCAGGCCCGCGAGCATCTGGTGCAGCGCGCCGAACGACTCGCGCGCGAAGCGGATGTACTCGGCGGTGGACGGCAGCCGCAGCGGGGCGGCGACGCGCCGCACCTCGACGTCGGTGAAGCCCGCCCGCTCGAGCGCCGCTTCGATCGCGCCTGGGGCGCCGAGGCTGAACGGACCCGGCTGGCCGTGCGCCGGCGCCGGAAGTTGCGCACGGCGGCGGATGATCGACACCGGGATCGAGAAGAACGGGTTCGCGTCGGGCGTCGAGTAGACGATCCCGGCGAGGCGCCCGCCCGGCCTGAGCGCACGCCGCATGCCGACGAACGCGGCGTGCTGGTCGGGGAAGTAGATGAAGCCGACGCGCGAGATGACGGCGTCGAACGCGCCCGGCTGCACGTCGAGCCGCTCGCCGTCGACCACGCGGGTCTCGACGTTGCGCAACCCGGCTTCGCGCGCATTGCGCGCGGCGAACGCGAGGATGTTCTCGGAGATGTCGGTGGCCAGCACATGACCGTCGGGGCCGACGCGCCGCGCCGCCGCGAGCGTCTGGCCGCCGGTGCCGGCCGCCACGTCGAGCACCCGCGCCGCCCGGCCGACGCCGGCCATGTCGAGCATCGTCTCGGTCGCGTCGCCCAGCCAGGCCTCGAGCGTCGGCCCCCAGCGGTGCCAGGGCTCGGCTGCGGTCTGCCACTGCTCGGTCGTCGTGCGCTTGTACGCGTCAGCGTCGAACGTTCGCATCGCGCGCGTAGCATCGCACGACGTCCGCTCGCCATCGCCTTGAGCCGCGGCCGGCGAATCCCAGACATCCGTCCAACGCCCTCCTGGACGAACGTCGTGAGGCCGATCAAACCGCCATGTTTGGTCGCCTCCGCCGCCGCCTCCCTGGGGCGGACAGAACGCTCAGGCTGCTGCTCGGCACGTCCTGGATCGCCGGGCGCGTCGGCACCGAGGCGCGGGGCCGCGACGCGCGGCCGCGCTACGGGCGCTTCTTCGAGCGCCACCACCGGCTCGCCTGCGCGCTCGCGCTGGCCGCGATGGTCTGGGGCGTCGTGTACCTCACCTGGCGTGTCGGTTGGACCGGCGGCGGCGCCAGCCCCGTCACGTTCACGATGCTGCTCGTCACCGAGGTCTACGGCTTCTGGGCACTCGGCACGCTCACCTGGCTGTCATGGAGGCGCACGCCCGTCGAGCGCCTGCCGATCCACAGCAACCCCACGGTCGACGTCTACGTCTGCACCTACGACGAGCCGGAGGAGGTCGTGCTCGCGACGCTCGCCGGCTGCCGGGCGCTGCGCTACCCGCACACGACCTATCTGCTCGACGACGGCCGTCGCGAGCACATGCGCGCGCTCGCCGAGCTGACCGGCGCCCACTACCTCACGCGCCCCGACAACGCGCACGCGAAAGCCGGCAACATCAATGCCGCGCTGCCGCGCACCGAAGGCGACCTCGTGCTGATGCTCGACGCCGACCACGTCCCGATGCCGGACGCGCTCGACGCGCTCGTCGGCTACTTCGAGGATCCGCAGGTCGGGCTCGTGCAGAGCCCGCACGACTTCTCCAACCAGGACTCGATCCAGCACTACGCGGTCGGCCGCCACGAGCAGTCGCTCTTCTACCACGTCATGTGCCCCGGCAAGGATCGCCACGGCGCCGCCTACTGGTGCGGCTCGGCGGCGCTGATCCGGCGCCGCGCGCTGCTGGAGATCGGCGGCGTCGCGACCGAGACGATCGCCGAGGACTTCCACACGACGATCCGCATGCAGCGGCACGGCTGGAGCTCGCGCTACCACGACGAGGTGCTCGTGCAGGGCCTCGCGCCGCACGATCTCGACGGCTACCTGCTCCAACGCGACCGCTGGTCGCGCGGGAACCTCGCCGTCTTCACGCTGCCCGAGTCGCCGTTGCGCGCGAAGGAGCTGAGACCGCTCCAGCGGCTGTCGTACTTCGCCAGCCTCGTCGCCTACCTCGCACCGCCGATGCGGCTGCTGCTGCTGGTGACCCTCGCGCTCGTGCTGTGGGCCGGCTGGATGCCGATGCACGTCGGCTGGGTGACGCTCGCGATCCTGTGGTTCCCGGCCGTCGCGCTCAACCTGGCGGCCGGCTCGGCGCTGGCGCGCGGTTACATGCGGATCGCCGAGACGACGCACTACGAGCTGATGACGATGGGCATCTACACGCGTGCGCTGCGCTGCGTCGTGTCCCCCGGCAGAACGGCGTTCAAGGTCACCCCGAAGGAGGGGATCGACCTCGGCGGCACGCACGCGCTCGCGCGGCTCAAGCTCGCCTGCCTGCTGGCCGTCGCGCTGGCCGCCGGGATCGTGATGCGCGTGCTGGACCTGTGGGGCGTCGGCCCGCTGCCCGACCTGCCGCCGATCGCCGACGTCGTCGTGCCGCTGCTCGCGCTGATCGAGCTGCGGCGCATCCTGCGCACGCTGGTGCTCGTCGGGGGCCGTCGTCAGCGCCGACTCATCTACCGCTTCGAAGGCGACGCGCCGGCGCTCTGCCTCACGTCCGGCGGCCCGATCCCCGGCCGGCTGCTCGATGCGAACGCGGCCGGCCTCGGCCTCGTGACGAGCGCGCCGATCGAGGCGGGCGTTCGCGTCCCGGTGCGGCTGGAGCTGGAGGACAGCGAGGGAGCGCCGCGCGATGTCCACGTGGTCGTGGAGGTGCGCTCGTGCCGAGCCGGCGCGGAGGGCTTCGTGCTCGGGACCCGCATCGTCGAGCTGGAGCCGGCGGCGCGCGTGGCGCTGATGGAGTGGTGCTACGTGGTGTGCAGCCATCAGGAGGTGCGCGGGATACGCCCTGGCGTGCGCGCGACCGAGGCTGCGCCCGCGTCGCCTGTCGCGCAGCCGCTCGTGCCGCAGCCGGCAGCGCGCATCGAGTCGCTTGCCGACGCGGCCTGAGCTGCGCCCGCAGCCGACGAAAAGGGCACGCTAATACTCTGAAATGCTGTTTAATGGGAGCAGTCGGCGTATGGGGCGTCGACGGCACGGAGGGTCCCATGGCAGACATCACAGGGTTCGTTACAGAGGTTCGCGACCACTTCGGCATGCGCCCAGTCGTCCCGCTCGACTTCCCGATCGACATCGGGGACATCGGCGCGATCGGCAGCGACGGTCGGTGGAGACCGATCACCACGGTGCGCCACCGCTTCAACGCCTACCCCGGACGTGTACGCCGCATCACCGACGGGCGCGTCTGGGAGCTGAGCTCCGGCGACGACGTCTCGTTTCGTCTCTACGGGCGCGGCGAGACCTCGCAGCTGATCCCCGCCGTCGCGCATGCGAAAGCGCGCGCCGAGATCACGCTCGCCTCGCCGGGCTCGTTTGTGCTGGCTGCGCGGGGCGTGACGGTGCGCAGAGCGATCGAGCTCGACGCGCTCATCGACAGAATCCACCTCGCCTACCACACGCGTCGTCAGCGGCCCGAGGAGGGGCGCTGGTACAAGGAGTTCGCGTTCGTCTTCGAGGTCGGCGACGCCGAGCGCTTCACCGCGATGCTGCCGGCGAACGGACACGCGCGCGTCGCGATCACGCCGAAGGGCACCGCCGGCCCCCCGAGCACGCCGGAGAAGCTGGCCTCGCTCGTGCGCTTCGGCCCCGGTTCGGAGGACCTCGAGCGCACGAACCAGCGCGACGCGCGCGGGCGCTTCTACCGCGCCTACAGGCTGCGCCCGGAGGTGCTGGCGCGCTGGCGCGAGGAGCCGTGGTCGCGCGCGCGCGACGAGATCACGTTCGAGTGGCCGACCCCCTCGTTCGAGGAGACGTTCGAGGAGGTCTGAACGCGGCTCAGGCCGCGCGGATCACGCGCCGGCAGCGCCGCTCGAGCAGGTGTGCGGCGACCCAGAAGCGGCGGAAGGCCGGGTTGCGCGTCTGTCTGTGGTGGTAGCGGAAGTAGATCTGTTGCGCGATCACGGCAAGGCGGAACAGCCCGAACACCTCGTAGAAGGCCCACGCGTCCGTGCGCACGCCCGTCCGCTCGCCGTAGCGCGCGACGATCTGCGCGCGGGTCGGCATTCCGGGCAGGTTCGACGGCTGTCTGAGGAACAGGCGCCCCGCCAGCCCGTCATCCGCCTGCACCCAGTACGCAAGCGAGCTGCCGAGGTCCATCAGCGGATCGCCGATCGTGGCGAGCTCCCAGTCGAGCACCGCGCGCACGCACAACGGGTCTTTCGCGTCGAGCACGAGGTTGTCGAGCCGGAAGTCGTTGTGGATCACGCAGGCGCCGACGTCGTCGGGGCGCTGCGCCTCCAGCCACCGCATCACGCGTGCGAACGACGGCACGTTCCACGTCTTCGCGCGGCGGTAGCGCTCGGACCAGCCCTCGACCTGGCGGCGCACATACCCGGGCCCGCGTCCGAGCTCGGCGAGGCCGGCGGCGTCCGGGTCGACCGCGTGGAGCTCTGCGAGCAGGTCGACGAAGCGCTCGCCCAGCCGGCGCATCAGCTGCGGGTCGGTGCCGATCTCGTGCGGCATCCGCGCGCGCGGGATCACACCCGCGACGCGCTCCATCACGTAGAAGTCGCTGCCGATGACCGCCGCGTCCGTGCACAGCGCGACCATCGCGGGGACGTGCGGGAAGACCGGCTTGAGCGCGGCTTGGATGCGATGCTCGCGCGCCATGTCATGCGCGGAGGTGGCTTTCGTGCCGGCCGGCGGACGACGCAGGATCAGCTCGCGCCCCGGGTAGCGCACGAGATACGTCAGGTTCGACGCGCCGCCGGCGAACTGGCGCACCTCGGGCAGCGTGCCCTGGTCGCCGAGGCCGGTGACGCTCGCCGCGTCGCGCAGCCACGCATCGACCGCGCCGACGTCGAAGGCGTCCTCCTCGCGGACCGGGCGCGCGTCGCTCATCGCGCGGCAATGTAGCCCGCTGCGCTCGGCACGGCGCCGGCTCCGTCGCTGGACGTCTGTTCGAGGTTCTTCGATCCATGCGTGAGGAATCGCGCGCAGCGGTGTCTCAATCGGCAGGAGACCCCACGGCGGCCTCGGGGGCCGCAAGGAGGAAGGACCCCATGAGACGCATCCTGCTTTTGGCGATCGGCGCACTGGCGCTGGCGCTCGCCGTGCCGAGCCTCGCATCGGCGCACGGCCGTCACCACGGCCACCACCATCACGCCAAGGCGCACCACGCGCGCATCCACCACCTCGGCGCCGCGGCCAACACCAACCCGGCCGATCCCAACACGCCGGACGCGGGCACCGTCACGTCGTTCGACAACGGCGTGCTGACGATCACGCTCGGCGACGGCTCCGTCGTCAGAGGCGCGGTCACCAACGACACCGTCATCAACTGCATCGCGCTCGGCGCGACCGCCGCCTCGCACGACCAGGGCGACCAGGGCGATCAGCAGGGCGCTGACGACCAGGGCGACCAGCAGGGCGGCGACCAGGGCGACCAGCAAGGCGGCGACCAGGGCGACCAGCAAGGCGGCGACCAGCAGGGCGGCGACCAGGGCGACCAGCAGGGCGGCGACGACCACGGCGACCACGGCCAGGCGACCTGCGACACGACCGATCTCGTCGCGGGCACCGTCGTCCACGAGGCGATCCTGCGGGTCGGCTCCGGCGGCGCGCAGTTCAAGATGGTCCTGCTCGACCAGCGGCAGGGCGCATAGCCGCAGCGGATCAGTCGGGCGGCGGCCGCGGCGTGCAGGCCGCCGCCCGCTCCGACACCATGAGCGCTCGATGAGCCCGTCCGTCACGGTTCGCCTGCTCGCGACGCAGAGCGACGCGCGTCTCGTCGAGCTCGCGCGCCAGGGCCACGAGCGCGCCTTCGAGGCGCTCGTGCAGCGCTACCGGCGTCCGCTGCTGGCGTACTGCCGGCGCGCGCTGCTGCCGGAGGCCCGCGCCGAGGACGCGCTCCAGCAGGCGCTCTTGCAGGCCTGGCTCGCCCTTCAGCGCGGCGACGAGGTGCGCGACGCGCGCGCCTGGCTCTACCGCATCGTGCGCAACACGGCGCTCAACGCGCTGCGCGGCTCCGGCTACGACTACGCCGAGCTGAGCGAGGCGCTGTCGGGCGCCGGGGCGCCGCACGAGGACCTCGACCGCCGCATCGCCGTGCGCGAGGCGCTGGCGGGGCTCGCGGCGCTGCCGGAGCAGCAGCGCGAGGCGCTCCTGCGGACCGCCGTGGAGGGCGCGAGTCACGCCGACGCCGCGCTCGAGATGGGCGTCAGCGAGAGCGCGGTGCGCGGACTCGTCCACCGCGCGCGCATGACGCTGCGCGCCGGGCTCACCGCGATCACGCCGATGCCGCTCGCGACGTGGGCGGCCGGTGCCGCCGGCCACGGTGGCGCGGCCGCGGAGCTGGCGCTCGGCGGCGGCTCCGCCGGGCTCGCCGGACTGCTGGCGAAGAGCGGCGCCGTCGTCGTGACCGCCGGCGTCCTGGCCGCCGGTGTGGGCACGGTCGAGCATCACCGACACGCGCCTGACGGCGCTCGGCGATCGGTGCACGCGGCACGCGTCGCGGCCACGCATGCCGTGACCGGCGCCACGGTCGTCGACGCCGCGCGGCCCGTCGAGGACTCGCCTGTCTTGCAGCATCCAAGTTCCCGTCTCCGCCGGCGCGACCCCATCCTGGCGCCGGCGGGACGGGAGCACGCCCCCGAGGCGCTTGTCCGCACGCGCGATGGCGAACGCGCGCCGGGCGACGGGGGCGAGCCGTCGCGGCACGACATGAGCGGTGGGGACCATGGCGGCCAAAGGGATGGCGGCGGCGGATCAGCGTCCGGCGGCCGGGGCGGGGACGACCGTCCGCCGGGCTCTCAGCCTGCGCCCGCCCCGTCTGCGCCGGCAGCGGGCGGCGACGGTGGGCAGTCGGGCAGCGGCGATCAGACCGGCGGCGACGGCGGCACGTCGGGCTCCGGCGGCGACACGAGCGGCGATTCGGGCGGCGACGGCAGCACGTCCGGCTCCGGCGACACCGGCTCCACCAACACCACCTCAGGCGACACGACCGACGGCGGAGGCGACGGTGGCACGAGCGGCGGCTGAGCCGCTGGGCCGGATCGGCGTCCTGCGCCGACTCCGCCTACATCAGCGGCTCGGCCTCGCCGCGCTGACGCCGCAGCTCGCGCCGCGCGATCGACAGCTTGTGCACCTCGTCCGGCCCGTCCGCCAACCGCAGCGTGCGCATGTGCGCGTACATCCACGCGAGCGGGAAGTCGTCCGAGACGCCCGCGCCGCCGTGGACCTGGATCGCACGGTCGATGATCTTCAACGCGATGTTCGGCACCGCGACCTTGATGCCGGCGACCTCGACGCGCGCGTTCTTGCCGCCGACCGTGTCGACGAGCCACGCGGTCTTCATCACGAACAGGCGCGCCATCTCGATCTCGATGCGCGCCTCGGCGATCCAGTCGCGGATGTTCGAACGCGTCGAGATCGGCTTGCCGAACGTCTCGCGCGCGTCGGCGCGCGCGCACAGCAGCTCCAACGCCCGCTCGGCCGCGCCGATCGCGCGCATGCAGTGGTGGATGCGGCCCGGGCCGAGCCGCGCCTGCGCGATCAGGAAGCCGGCGCCGGGCCCGGCGATCAGGTTCGCCTGCGGCACGCGCACGTCCGTGAACTCCAGTTCGCCGTGTCCCTCCGGGTCCTCGTAGCCGAACACCGGCAGGCTGCGCAGGACCGTCAGTCCGGGCGTGTCGAGCGGCACGAGCAGCATCGACTGCTGCGCGTAGACGGGCGCCTCCAGCTCCGTCTTGCCCATCACGATCAGGATTCTGCATCTGGGGTGCATGACCCCGGTCGTCCACCACTTGCGCCCGTTGAGGACGAAGTCGTCGCCGTCGCGCTCCATTCTCAGCGCGACGTTCGTCGCGTCGGAGGAGGCCACGTCGGGCTCGGTCATCGCGAAGCCGGAGCGGATCTCGCCGTCGAGCAGCGGCTGCAGCCAGCGCGCTTTCTGCTCCTCGTTGCCGAACTGGTGCAGCACCTCCATGTTGCCGGTGTCCGGCGCGGAGCAGTTGCAGACCTCGGAGGCGATCATGCTGCGCCCCATCAGCTCGGCGAGCGGCGCGTACTCGAGGTAGGAGAGCCCCGCGCCGTGCTCGGGGTCGGGGAGGAAGAGATTCCACAGCCCGCGGCGGCGCGCCTCCTCCTTCAGCTCCTCCATCAGCGGCGGATGCACGTGCGGCGTCTCCGCCGAGCGAACCGCGTTGACGTAGTCGCGCTCGACGGGGTAGATGCGCTCGTCGAGGAACGCCTGCAGTCGCTCGCGGAAGTCCTTCGCGCGATCGCTCAGCTCGAACTCCATCAGGTCTCCTGGATCGGATTCAACGGGCGCGGCCCGGGGACGTTGCGGAACTGGAACGGGGCCGGCTCGCGGCCCTGCTGGACGAACCAGCACTCGCCAGTGACGTCGAGCGCGAACAGCCGCACGACCGTCTCGGCGACGACCTCGGCGGGGATCAGCTCGAAGCCGGCGGCCTCGAGCCCCTCGCGGATCGGGGCGGTCATCGCGGACTCCGCGAAGCCGGGGCAGACGGCGTTGAAGCGGATCCCGTCGAGCGCGAGCGACGGCCCGAGCGAACGGGCGAGACCGACGACCCCATGCTTGTTGGCGGCGTAGAGCGGCTCCATCGGCACGGCCGTCAGTCCGGCCAGCGAGGCGGTCGCGACGATCGCGCCGCGCTCCGGACCGTCGTTGCGGCGCAGCGCGGACAGGACCGCGTGGGTGCCGAACACGACGCCGTCGAGGTTCACGCCCATCGCGCGGCGGTAGGCGGCGAGGTCGAAGTCCTCGCCGAGCCCGCAGCCGCTCGTCACCCCGGCGTTGAGATGCGCGAGGTCGAGGCGCCCGCAGCGCTCCAGCGTGAACGCGACCATCGCGCGGTTCGCCTCAAGGTCCGACACATCGGTCGCGACGAAGTGACCGCCGATGCGCTCGGCGACGGCCGGGCCGTCGCTGCCGGGCAGGTCGGCGATCACGACCTCCGCGCCGGCGGCGGCGAGCGCCAGCGCGGTCGCCTTGCCGAGCCCGCTCGCGCCACCGGTTACCAGTGCGACCCGGTCTCGCAGGCCCGAGAGGTCGACCGGATTGCTGAACGCGCTCGCCACGGGGCGTACAGTCTGATCGTGGAGAGAGCGGGATGCGCCGGCAGCCGGGGCAATGCCGATGTGCCAGTACGGACCATCGGAAATGACACGCGCGCGCCCCGCGGCTACGCTGACATGTCAGCAGGCAGACCGCATCCGGTCATCGCCCGATGGCCGCGGCGCGATTTGCTTGAGAGGCTTGCCGCGGCTGCCGACGAAAGCCGGAGAGGCCGCTTGTCAACGCACATGGACGACTCCCGCCAGTCTGTCGCACCCGCAGCCGCTCGGCGCCGCCGCAGCGCCGTGCGCCGCGTGCGCGGCCTCGTCGTGATCCTGCTGTTGCTGACGCTGCTGCCCGCGCGCGCGTGGGCGGCGAGCGAGGCGCTCACGCCGCGCCATGCCGACGTCACCGCGGCGCTCACGCTCGACGCGACGACGGCAGACGGCGGGACCGTCGACCCGACGCAGACGTCGGATCCGACGACGACGCCTGCCGAACCGGTCCCGAGCGATCCCACCCCGCCGTCGTCCGATCCCGCACCGCCGCCGAGCGATCCCGCGCCCGCTCCCGATCCCGCGCCGGCCCCGGAAGAACCGGCGCCGCCGCCGAGCGATCCGACGCCCGCGCCGTCCGACCCGACGCCGCCGCCGAGCGATCCGGCGCCTGCGCCGAGCGATCCCGCGCCCGCGCCGTCCGACCCGGCGCCCCCGACCGATCCGGTCCCGCCGTCCGACTCCGTCCCGAGCGAACCGGCTCCCTCCGATCCGGCACCGAGAGATGCCAGAGCTCCGGCGCCCAAGCCGTCGGCAGGCGAGCATCAGGTGACCCCGGGCGCCGAAGTGGTTCCGAGCCCAGCCACCGCGCTGACGCCCACCGTCTCGCTGACGCCGGCCAACACGGCGCCGAAGACGACGGAAGCGTCGCCGAGAGCGCCGCCCGCGACGTCGTCCAGTCAGACGAAGGCCGTGCGCGTCGCGCTCCACAGACTCGGCATCGGCACGATCGCCGCGCCCGTCGCCGGCCACGAGCCCGCAGCCGCCAGCGCGCTCCTCGTTCCGTCCTGCACGCCGATCGGCACGGTCGCCGTCGTCGCCTCCTCGCAGACGGCGGCCGGCTACCCCGTGCGCCCGGTCGTGCGTCCGCACCACAGCGGTGGCGCGCCGCCGGTCGTGCGCGGGCCGCCGCTGCCGCTGCAGGCGCCGTCCGCACCCGTGGCCGCCGCTGCCGGCGGCAGCGCCGCGACGGGCGGCGCGGCCGGCGAGCGCGACTGCGCGATCCTCGCCGACCAAATCGTCTTCACGCTCGCCGACGGCGCCCGCGCCGTCGTCGTCGACTGCCGCGACCACGCCGCACCGGCGCCGGCTGACGCCGCCGCCCGCGCTCCTCCCGTCGTCTGACGCGCCCAGACGAGCCGCTCCCATGCGGGCGGCTCGATGTCACGTCAGACCGACACAGGAGGAACCATCAGATGGTCGCCACCAACGACCGCATTCACCGCATCACCACTGCCCGTCGCGACCGCATCACGCGCTCCTCACGGGTGCGCCTGCTGGCGCGTCAGGTCGCCGCCGGCGAGTACGAGGTCGACGCCGACGCGCTGGCCGAGGTGCTCGTGCGCCGCGCGCTGTTCCACCGCAGCGTCCGCGAGGAGCTGATCGCCGAACGCGCCGCGCGCAGCGACGCATGACGCGCGCGGCCCCGTGACGTTGTCGCGGGCGGCGGGCGAGGCTGGTCGCTATGCGCGGCCGGCGTCGCGCGCCGCCTGCTCGGCGGCGGCGAGCTGCTGCTCGACGAGGTCGAGGCCGGCGTCCCAGAAGCCGGGGTCGGCCAGGTCGATCCCGACAAGTTGCCCGAGCTGCTCGGGCGCCATCGAGCCGCCGGCGCTCAGCAGCCGCAGGTAGTCGGGCACGAAGCTCGCGCCCTCGTCCTCGTACCGCCGGTACACCGACAGCGCGAGCAGCTGCCCATACGCGTAGGCGTAGACGTAGCCGGGCGAGTTGATGAAGTGGGGGATGTAGGACCACCACGAGCGGTAGCCGTCCGTCACCTCGACGGCGTCGCCGAACAGCTCCTCCTGCGTCTCGCTCCACAGCGCCGAGAAGCGCTCGACCGACAGCTCGCCCTCCTCGCGCCGCGCGGTGTGCACGAGGTGCTCGAAGCGGTGCATCGCCGTCTGGCGGAAGACGGTCGCGATCGCGCCCTCGATCGCCTCAGCCAGCAACGCGAGCCGCGACTCCGGCGTTTCGGTCGCCTCCAGCAGCCGCCCGAACACGAGCGCCTCGCCGAACACCGAAGCGGTCTCGGCGAGCGTCAGCGGCGTCGACTGGTGGAAGACGCCCTGCGGCGCCGCCAGCGCCGCGTGCACGCCGTGGCCGAGCTCGTGTGCGAGCGTCAGCACGTCGCGGCGGCGGGAGGTGTAGTTGAGCAGCACGTACGGGTGCGCGGACGGGACGGTGTAGGAACAGAACGCGCCGCCGCGCTTGCTTGGGCGCACGGGCGCGTCGATCCAGCGCTCGTCGAAGAAGCGCTGTGCGAGCGCGCCCAGCTCGGGCGAGAAGCTCCCGTACGCGTCGAGCACGAGCGCGCGGGCGTCGGCCCATGCAAAGCGCTCGTCGCTCGTCGCGACGGTCGCAGCGCGGTCGTAGTCGGCCAGCCGCTCGACGCCGAGCAGTCTCGCCTTGAGGCGGTACCAGCGCTGCGGCAGCGCATAGCGGGCGCGCACCGCGCTCACCAGCGCCTCGACCGACGCATCGCTCGCCTCGTTCGCGAGATTGCGTGACGCGAGCCAGTGGGGATAGCCGCGCAGGCGATCGTCGACCGCCTTGTCGTGCAGCAGCGTGTTGTAGATCGAGGCGCGCGTGCGGAGTCCCGGCGCCAGCGCCTCCGTGACGGCTTCCGCGGCGGCGCGGCGCTCGTCGCGGTCCGGGCCGGACAGGCGCGCAAGCGCCTGCTCCAGGGACACGCTCCCCGCCCGCCCCTCGGCCTCCGGCAGCGCCACTCTCGTCGCCGACATCAGCTCGGCAAACAGCCGCGCCCACGCGCTGCGCGCGCTGATCGCCTTCTCGTTGAGGATCTTCTCCTCAGGCTCGCTCAGCAGGTACGGGCGGTAGCGGCGCTCGCTGCGCAGGTGGTGGGCGCAGAAGGCGAGCCGCGGGTCGGCCAGCAGCGCCTCGGCCTGCTCGTCGTCGAGCGCGGCCCACTCCAGCTCGAAGAACAGCAGCGTCGTCTGGATCGCGGTGCCGCGCTCCTGCACGTGCTGGAGCAGCGCGCCGATCGCCGGGTCGGCCGTGTCGACGGCGAAGCGCAACGAGGCGTAGGAGCCGGCGCGGCCGACCAGCTCGGAGATCGCCGCCAACTCCTCCATTGCCGTGCGCAGGCCGTCGGCGTCGAGTTCGGCGACCGTCCCGGCATAGCGCTCCGCGAACGCCTCGGCGCGGCGCGCCGCCTCGTCGAGCCGCCGGCGCACGCCGTCCTCGCCGGCGCCGTCGACGAGCGGCTCGAGATCCCACGCGACGTTCGCGACCTCGGGATCGTCGGGCTCCTGGACGGTGGCGTCGGCGCTTGCCATCGGGTCCGAGAGCTTAGTACCAGCCACTCAGTGCGGGGCCCGCCTACGACGGCCACGTGGCCGTCTCCGGCACCTGCAAGCGCGCATCCGACGGCTCGATCTGCCACCCTTTCGGACAGACAGACCCAATACGCCGAGTCTCCGTCATCCCTGACGGCGGAGAGCGGGGGACCCACTCGGATCGCAGACGCTTGCGGTCCACGGGGCGAATCGCAGCCGGCACGCCGAACTCCACGGGTGCTCTGGCCGCGTAGCGCGATCTTTCCGCGCGAGCCCGACAGCTCACCCCGTAGGCGCCCGAAAGAGCCCACGGAGGTCCCATGTCCAGCCGTCTTGCCCTTGTTCCCGCGCTCGTGCTCGCGTTTGCAGTGACCTGCGCGCTCGCCGCTCCTGCCAGCGCGAACGCCGAGTCCGGCGGGGCGGGGCCCGCCTCCGGCGGCCACATGGCCGCCTCCGGCACCCGTGCGCTCAAGCACGGCAGCCGCGGTCCGCTGGTGGCCCAGGTTCAGCACCGGCTCGGCATCCCCGCCGATGGCGTCTTCGGCCCGCAGACGGTGCGTGCCGTGCGGCGCTTCCAGGCGCGCAAAGGCCTGACGGTCGACGGCGTCGTCGGGCAGCAGACGGCGCATGCGATGGGGATCGATCTCGCCGAGGGGCGCACCGCCGGGGGCGGCGAGCACGCCGTGCGCGTGCCGTCGAAGCTGGCACGCATCGCCCAGTGCGAGTCGGGCGGCAACCCTCGCGCCGTCTCCCCAGATGGCACGTACCGGGGCAAGTACCAGTTCGACCGCGGCACGTGGAAGGCAATGGGCGGACACGGCGACCCGGCGCGGGCGCCGGAGGCTGAGCAGGACCGTCGCGCGCTCGCGCTCTACCGCGCGCGCGGCACGTCGCCCTGGCCGGCGTGCGGAAGCTGAGCTAAGGAGCTCTAGCGGGCCGGAAGCGCCTGCGCCGGGGCCAGCGCGGGCTCCTCGTCCGCGCTTTCGCCGGGCGGGTCGCCGCGCAGGATCCAGGCGCCGTCTTCGCGGCGCTCGATCAGTCCACGGCGCGACAGGTCGGAGAGCGCCGTGGTGACCGACGGCCGCTGCGCGCCGACGAGCCGGCCCAGCACCTGATGCGTCAGCGGCAGCTCGAGCACGACGCCGTCCGGCCCGACGCGGCCCCAGCGGTCGGCGAGCCCCCAGAACAGCAGCTCGAGCCGCGCGTCCACGCGCGTGAGGTGGCTCGTCGCCTGGTTGGTGGCGAGCTCGAACGAGCGGCGCACGGCGCGTGCGACGACGGCGCTGATCAGCTCGGGCCAGCGTCCCATCACCGCGGCGATGCGGCGGTCGAGGACCGCGAGCCGCACCGGCTGGAGCGCTGTCCACGTGATGACCGGCTTGATCGTGAGCACGTCGCGCTCCCAGTCCCACGGCCGCAGCAGATCGCCCCGGCCGATCAGCTCGGTGCAGGTCGCCTGTGCGATCGCGACGTCGCGCATCAACAGGCCGTCGAGCACCAGCAGGCCGAGGCTGCCGCCGCCGCCGTCCGCGGGGAAGGCCGGGTGCCATGTTCCGGGGGCGACGATCTCGACCGCGGCGATCGCATGCCGGGTCGCGAGCTGGACGCTGGTCGGATCGAGTCCGGCGGCGAGCTCGGGGTCCTCATCAAGAACGCGGACGAACGCGGTTCCCGGAGCCATGCGATACAGCGTATTGGTGTCGGGCGTTCGAACGCAAATGTTCGACCCCTCACCAGTCAGTGCAGTGATCGTGTCAGGACCCGAACGGGATACGCTGTACGGCGACCGCTCAGTCGCGTGTCAGGAGGCGAACGCGCAACCGCTCGCCCTCGCCGGTCTGCTCGACGGCGAGCGTGTCGGTCAGCCGCTCGAGCAGCGAGCCCAGCCCCGGCAGCTCGGTGTCGTCGACGACCCGCTGGGCGCCGCCGGCTGAGAATGGGCCGACGAGCATGTCGAAGCCCTGGTCGTGCTCCTCGATCGCCACGCTGAGCGTCCCATCCATCAGGTGCGGCGAAGCGGCTCCCGCGATCGCGTCGCTGACGATCTGCGCGTCCGACAGCCGATCGATCGAGAAGTCGGCCCGCGCGGCGACGAGCGACACCACGCGGCCGAGGACCGGCGAAGTGCGGTCCGGCGGCTGCAGCTCCACCACGATGCCGTCGAGCGCCGGCGCGGGCTCGATCGACGGCTGGATCGCGAGCGGCGGCGCGCTGGCGCCCGTCAGCGCGAAGGCGATCCGCACCTCGGTGCCGTGGCGACCCCCGACGAGCCCGAGCTCGTCGGAGAGCGACGCGATCAGCGCGAGCCCGAAGCCGAGTGGGCTGCCCTCGTCGCGGCCCGGCAGCGGATGCAGGCCGCTGCCGCGGTCACGCACGCTCATCACCAGACGCCCATGCTCGACCTCGATCGTCACCTCGAGCGGTCCCGGGTCATCCCCGTACGCGTGCACGACGACGTTCGTGCATGCCTCCGTGAGCGCGATCTTCATGTCGGCCGCGCGCGCCGGCTCGACGCCGAGCTCGTCCGTCAGCCCCGCGAGGGCCTGCCGCACGAGCGCGACGTTCGCCGGCAGAGCCGGCATGGCAAGCCGCACCACCGGAGGCGTCGCGTCCTCGCGCTCGCTCATTGGCATCTCGCCTGAAGACCGTGTCCCGAGGCCGTCGCTCACGTCATCTCCCCGTATGTGCGGTGCCGCGGTTCGCCAAACGTTGAGTCGCTTCGGGGGTCCGGGCGGTCGCCCGCGGCAGGATGCGCGGTCAGCATGCCGTCATATTCTCCCAGGATGGAGCTGCACGGTCCCTCGCTCACGCTGCGGTACGCCGTGCCGGACGATGCGCCGGCCCTGTTCACGCTCGGATCGGACCCCGCGGTGACGCGCTTCTTCTCATGGGGGCCATACGTGCGGCTTGAGGAGCCGGTCGCCTACGTCGTCGGTCTCGCGGACCGGCGCGAGCGTGGCGAGCAGCTCGACCTGCTGATCGTCCACCGCCACGACGGCCCGATCGGCGTCGTCGGGCTCGCTGAGCTCTCGCGCCGCGACCGCCGCGCCGTGATCGGAACGTGGCTCGGTCGCCGCTGGTGGGGCAGCGGAGCGAACCGGGAGGTGAAGGGACTGATGGCGCAGCTCGCGTTCGCGCACCTCGGCCTCGACCGGCTCGGGGCGTACGCCGACGTCGAGAACCGCCGCTCGCAGGTCGCGCTCGAGCGCCTCGGCTTCGTGCGCGAGGGGCTGCTGCGCCGCTGGCACCGTCACGGCGACGTCGCGCACGACGTGTACGTCTTCGGACTGCTGCGCGAGGAGTGGGCGAGCTCGCCGCTGGCTGCGCTCCCCGCCGAGCTGCACGGCGAGCCGCCGGCGGCGTTCGTCGTCGCCGGCGACCGGCTCAGCTCCGGCGCTGCTCCCAGCTGAAGCCGCGGATCGCGAGTGCGACCCCGAGCGCGGTCCACACGACCAGCACGCCCAGCGCCGACCACTCGCTGCCGACTCCCTCGCCGCTGACCATCGCCGCTGACAGTCCGTCGATCAGGTGCGCGAGCGGCAGCGCCTCAGCAATCCCCTTCAGGAACGCCGGGTCGTGCGCCGCGTCGATCGAGATGAACACGACCGGCAGGAAGATCGCGTTCACGTAGACGGTGGCAGCCTCGAACGTCGGGATCGCGTGCGCGAGCGCGACCCCGAGCGAGGCGAAGCAGACGACGCCGAGCACGACGAACACGATCAGCTCAGGCACATCCTGTGGCCAGTCGATCCCGTAGAACAGCTTCCCGGCGACCGTGATCAGCACGATCTGGATCGCCGTGTTGACGACCGCGTTGCCGGCAATGCCCAGCAGGTACGGGCCCGACGGCAGCGGCGTCCCGCGCATGCGCTTGAGGATCCCCTGCTCGCGCAGGAACACGACGTTGTAGGCCAGCGCGCTGAACGTCGTCGCGAGCACGGCCATGCCGGCGATGCCCGGCACGATCACGTCGCGGTCGTGCTGCTTCGTGAAGACCGCGCACAGCAGCACGAGCAGCAGCAGCGGCAGCAGGAAGTTGAAAAAGGCGGCGCTCGGGTTGCGCCAGAACATCCGGCGCTCAAGCCGGAACTGACGCCACGACAATGCCGCGAGGCCGCGTTGCACCGACGCAGCGTGCTCAGGCATCGGCGGTCAGCTCCAGGTAGACGTCCTCGAGCGTCGGGCGCGTCACGCTGAGGCTTTCCAAGCGCTCGCCGCGCGCGAGCGCGGCGCTCGTCAGCTCGTGCAGCAGCGTGGTCGGGTCATCCGTCTCCCGCTGATTGAGGAGACCGCTGCCGTTGCGCCAGGCGACGCGGTAGCGCGTCGCGCCCTCGCCGGCGCCCAGCTCGCTCGGCGCGCCCTCAACGAGGATGCGGCCGTCTTTCACGATCGCGACGCGGTCGGCGAGCGCTTGCGCCTCGTCGAGGTAGTGCGTCGTCAGGACGACCGTCTTGCCGAGCGCCTTGAGCGAGCGGATCGCATCCCACGCGCCGCGGCGTGCGGCCGGGTCGAAGCCCGTCGTCGGCTCGTCGAGGAAGATCAGCTCCGGATCGCCGATCAGCGCGAGCGCGAGGTCGAGGCGGCGCAGCTGCCCGCCGGACAGCGTGCGTGTGCGCGCATCCTCCTTGCCGCGCAACCCGACCAGTTCCATCACTTCCTCGACGCCGCGCGGAGCCGGGTAGAGGCCGGCGAAGTGGGCGAGCGTCTCGCGCACCGTCAGATGGCGGTAGATGCCCGTGCTCTGCAAGACGATCCCGACGCGTTCGCGCAACTCGCGCGGACGCAACTGCGGATCGTGGCCGAGCACCGTCACGCTCCCGTCGCTGCGGTCGCGGTAGCCCTCAAGAATCTCGACGGTCGTGGTTTTGCCGGCTCCGTTGGGGCCCAGCAGACCGAATACTTCGCCGCGCCGCACCGAGAAGTCGATCCCGCGGACCGCCTCCAGATCGCCGTAGCGCTTGCGGAGACCGCGGACCTCGATCGCCAGCTCGTCGTTCACGAGGGCCCATGATGCCTCAAATGCCCTGCGCGACCGCCCCTCATCGCGGCTAGGCTCGTTCTCGCCGTGCGCTGCGCCTGCATCGACATCGGTTCAAACACGACTCGCCTGCTCGTCGCGGACCTGATCGGCAGCACGGAGGAGCAGCGCACGCTCGCACCGGTCGCCGAACGGCGCACGTTCACGCAGCTCGGTCGCGTCTGCCGCGCCGGCATGCCCATGCCGGCACCGGCGCGCGCGGCGCTCGCTGCGGTCGTCGCCGAGCAGGCGGCGGAGGCGCGCGAACTCGGGGCGGCGGCGTTGCGCGTCGTCGCGACCGCCGCACTGCGGCGATCTGCGGACGGGATCGCGACCTGCCATGTGCTCGCGGCGGCGGCTGGCGCGCCGGTCGAGCTGCTGAGCGCGCGCGACGAGGCACGGCTCGCGTTCGCCGGCGCGACGCGTGGGCTCACGGGGCGGGGCGAGGAGCAAGTCGCCGTCGTCGACGTCGGTGGCGGCTCGGCCCAGATCGTCGTCGGAACGTGCGAGGCGGGGGCGAGCTGGTCGGTCTCGCTGCCGCTTGGCTCCGGCGACCTGGCGGCCGCGCACCTGCATGCAGACCCGTCGTGCGCGGACGAGCTGGCGGCGGTCCGGTGCGCCGTCGACGAGACGCTCGCCGGCGTCACGCTCCCGCCGATTTCGCGGGCACTGGCGGTCGGCGGCAGTGCGACCTCGCTTCAGCGGCTCGCCGGCTCACAGCTGGAGTCGGCAGCGCTCGCGCGGGTCCTCGCGACGCTCGTCGCGGAGCCGGCGTCTGAGCTCGCTGCTCGTCTCCGCATCGCGCCCGAACGCCTGCGCCTGCTGCCGGCTGGGATCGTCGTGCTGAGCGCGATGGCGGACCGCATCGGCCCGCTCGAGATCGCGCGCGGCGGGCTGCGCGAGGGCGTCCTGCACGAGCTTGCTGCAACCGTGTAGCGGCGTTTGCGCACGGCACTGCGCAGGCGCTGTGCCAATCGACGCGCAAGGCGGCCGATCGCGATCGCGGCGCGCGATCCTCGCGCCGTGGAACGGTGGCGCGGCGAACGTGGGCAGGCGACGAGCGAGTACGTGGCGCTCGTCGCGCTCGTGGCCGTCGTGCTTGCCCTCGCGGCCGGGTTGACGTCGGGCGGCGTCGGCGGTCAGGTGCTGGCCGGTCTCCAGCACGGCCTGTGCGAGGTCGCGCGCGTCGCATGCACGCGCCCGCGTCCGGCCGATGCCGACCTTCCCCCGTGTCCGCTCGAGCGCACGAGCAGAGGGGAGGCGCTGACGGGCGCCTTCGAGCTCGTCCAGCTCGGCGGCGGCGCGACGCTCTCCTCCGAGCGCCTGTCGGACGGGCATGTGCGCGTGACGCTCGCCGGCGACGCGACCGTCAACGGCGAGCTCGGTCTCGGCTTCTCGCTCTCGCTCGGGCACCAGCATGCCGCGGGTGCGAGCCTGGCTGTTCAGCAGCGTTTCGTGCGAGGCCGTTCGTGGACCTTGCCGGACGCAGCTGCCGCACGTGACTTCGTCGCGCGCTACGGCGGGAAAGCGACGGTCGTCGGCAAAGCCGTCGACGTCGTGCGAAGCGGTTGCTCGGTCCTGTGCGACGCGATCGGCTGGAAGCCGCATGCGGCGCTGCCGCCAGCCGACGAGCTCTCGATCGACAGCGGGCTGTCTGGACGGCTCGACGGCTCGCCCGGCCTCGCTCACATCGACACGTCCGGCGGCCGGCTGCTCGGGGCACGGCTGCTGCGCGACGGCGGCAGCACTTGGTACCTGGGGCTTGACGAGGCCGTCGGCGCCGCGCTGCTGTCGACCGCTGGGCTCGGCGTCGGCGCGCAGCGGCAGTCCGCCGTGTCGTTCACGCTCGACGCTCGGCAGCGCCTGTCGGCGCTCACCATCAAGACCGTCTCCGCCAACGCGGCCGTGGGCACGTTCGCGGCTGCGGACGGTCGCGCGTCGGCCAGCGCGGACGGCACCATCGCACGCGTGGCCGAAGTCGAGGCGACGCTCGATCTCCGCAGCGCAGGCGACCGGGCCGCGGCGCGGGCGTTCGCGCAGGCGCTGCGCCATCCGCGTGCGGTCGCGCAGCTCCAGCGGCGCGCCGCGGCCGTCGGTCGGCGCATCGAGCACGCAGGCGTCCTCGACCGGCGTACGTATGCGCTGACGTCGTCGGCCTTCGCGCTCGGCGGCGCGGCGCATCTCGGCGGGCGGCTCGGCGGCGGCTTCGAACGCATGGATGAGCGGATGCGCCTGCTGTCAGCCGAGACGCGTCTGCCCGGTTTGCCGTTCTTGCCGCGCGACGACTGCCGGCGCTCATGACGGGCGGTCGCTTGGCGCGCCGCCGTCGACGCTAGCCTCACGGGCGATGAGCGGCGCCCAAATCGACCCGTCGGACCGCTCCCCGCGCGAGGCGATCGCCGACGTCCGCATCCGCGTTCCGACGCGCGGCAACCGCCGGCTCGAACGGCTGCTCGACGCAGTCAACGGCGACGAGCAGGTGAAGGCGTGGTGGCATGTGGCCGCCGTCAACGCGACGCGCCGTCTTGGCATGTCCGATCACTCATGGATTCACATCCAGATCGTGCTGAACATCGCGCTGCGGCTCGCACGCATCCTGTTCCGCCGCGGCGTCGTGCCGAACGTGGCCGCCGACTACGGGATGAGCGAGCGCGACGCGGAGGTCGTGATCGCCGGCGGCGCGCTGTTCCACGACATCGGCATGACGATTCATCGCGCCGACCACGAGGAATACAGCCTCTTCCTCACCGCCGACAAGCTCGGCACGCTGCTGGCGAGCGCGTACGACGAGCCGGAGCGCTCGATCATCGTGGCGGAGACGTTGCACGCGATCATCGGCCACCGCAGGCGCGGCAACCCGTTCACGATCGAGGCGGGGATCGTGCGCGTCGCCGACGCGCTCGACATGGCCCGCGGCCGCTCGCGCGTGCCGTTCGAGGCCGGCCACCAGAACATCCACTCCCTGTCCGCCTACGCGATCGAGGAAGTGAGAATCACGTCCGGCAAGGACCGCGCCGTGCGCGTCGAGATCGCGATGTCCAACAGCGCGGGGATCTTCCAGGTCGACGAGCTGCTCGCGACCAAGCTCCGGGGGTCGGGGCTCGAGCAACACGTTGAGGTGATTGCGCGCATTGACGCTGAGCACGAGAGACGTCTTGTGCCCGTCTTCCGGATCTGAGCGTGGGCGGTACGCCTGGGCGCGCAATGCTCCCCCGCGAGACCCTCTCGTGTGATCGCGCCGCCCGCGCGTGGTGCCGTGCAAGCCGCATGGGGGGTCTCGCGGAGGACATCGCGCGCCCGGCTGACCAGCACGGCCCGGGCTCAAAGCCGTTCGGCGGGGCATGAGCGCAGCTCCGGCTCGGGCCGCTGGTAGGCGGCACGCGAGCGCCCGGGTAGCCGGCCGCGGCTTGTCCCTCGCGAGAGGCTAACCGCTGATCCCACAGACGTGGAGCGCCCGCCGCGGCAGGTCATGACAGGCCTCTCGCGAGGGAGCAAGGCCGCGGTCCGGCGTACCAGAAACGCTAAGAACGCAGCACTACCAGTGCACCCCACGCGTAAGGTGCGCGAGGGCCAACTGCTCGCGGGAGACGACCTCGTCGCCACCCACCTGCCCCCGCGCTGCCGCCGAGTCCGGGAAGACGCGGTAGGCGAGGTGGAGGAGTTGGTCGACGGCCTTCGGCGCGAGCGCGTAGGCGACCTCGCCGAAGGTCCCGAGGCGGGTGTTGATCTGCTTCGGCTTCGAGCGGATCGCGTCGCAGATCAGGTCGGCCGCTTCGTCGGGCGAGATCGTCGGGAACGAGTTGTAGAGCTTCGTCGGCGCGATCATCGGCGTCCGCACGAGCGGCATGTGGATGGTCGTGAACGTGACGCGGTCGGCGATCGTCTCGGAGCCGACGACGCGCGTGAAGGCGTCAAGCGCCGCCTTCGAGGCGACGTAGGCGGAGAAGCGCGGCGGGCTCGTCTGCACGCCGATCGACGAGATGTTCACGATGTGGCCGCTCTTGCGCGCGCGCATGTGCGGCAGCAACGCGAGGATCAGCTTCACCGCGCCGAGATAGTTGAGCTGGATCGTGCGCTCGAAGTCGTGGTAGCGGTTGTAGCTGAGCGCGATCGAGCGGCGGATCGAGCGCCCGGCATTGTTGACGAGGATGTCGACGGCGGGGTGATCCGACAGCACCTGGGCGACAAGCTGGTCGATCGACTCCGGGTCGGCGACGTCGGCGGTGTAGACGTACGCGCTGCCGCCGAACGCGGCGATCTCGTCGCGCACCTCTTCGAGTTTGTCGGCACTGCGCGCGACGAGCAGGGGGATCCCGCCGGCGCGCGCGAGCTTGATCGCGGCGGCGCGACCGATGCCGCTCGAGGCGCCGGTGATCAAGATCGTCTTGCCGTTCACGGCATTCGCGAGCGAGCCGTCGGCGCGGAACTGGTCGGGGTCGAGGTTCGCCTCCCAGTACTCCCACAGCGCCTGCGCGTAGGTCTCCAGCTCGGGGACTTCGATGCCGCTGCCGTCGAGCGCGGCCTCGGTCGCCTCGGTCGAGAAGACCGGGACGAGCTCCATGTGGTCGACGGCGGCCTCGGGGATCTCCACCTGCGCGAGCGCGGCGCGCCGCACGGTGCGCGCCCCGGGCAGCCGGCGCAGCAGCGCGCGCGATGCGCCGGCGAGGCCGAGCGTCAGCTCGTCCTCGACTTGCACCGCGATACGCGGGGCGCCGGCCGCACGGGCGAACGCGTTGACGACCTCGGCGGCACGCTGCGGGCGTGGCGAGACGAGATGGAACGCACGGCCGTCGAGCCCGGGCAGGTGCGCGATGTGGTCCATCGCCGCGGCGACGTAGTCGACCGGCACGATGTTCGTCTCGCCGAGCTCCGGCGCGACGAGCGGCAGCCACGACGGCAGCGCACTGCCGAGCCGCTGGATCAGCTTGAAGAAGTAGTAGGGGCCGTCGATCTTGTCCATCTCGCCGGTGCGCGAGTCGCCGACGACGATCGCCGGGCGGTACACCCGCCATGGCGCGACGTGCTCTTGGCGGACGATCTGCTCGGCCTCGAACTTCGTGCGGTGGTACGGATGGGTCAGCGGCTGGCCCTCGTCGAACATGTCCTCGCGGAACACGCCGCTGTACTCGCCGGCGACGGCGATCGAGGAGACGTGGTGGAAGCAGCCGGCGTCGAGCGCTCCGGCGACCGCGACCGCGTGACGGGTGCCCTCGACGTTCGCGAGCCGGTCCTGCGCCTCGCTCGCGGTCATGTCGTAGATCGCCGCGAGATGGAAGAAGTGGTCGATCGTGCCGCGCAGCTCCGCGACCTGCTTCGGGTCGAGACCGAGCAGCGGCTTGCCGAGGTCGCCGAGCACCGGCCTGATGCGGCCGGCGCCGCCCCAGCGGTGGATCAACGCGTCGAGTCGTCCGATCGACTCCGGCCGCACGAGCACGTAGATGTCGCCTTCGCGCTCCAGCAGCCGCTCGACCAGATGCCGGCCGATGAACCCTGTCGCGCCTGTGACGAAATACGTCATGTTCCGACCTTACCCGCGGGAGGGCGGCCGGTTACCCGGCAGGTGGTGCGATGGAGGCGGCTGCTACCAGCCGCCGGACCAGTCGGCGCTCGCCATGCGGCGCTTTCTGGCGGCCTTGCGCGCGTCTCTGCGCTTGTCGAGCCGCCACTGGAGGAGGCTCAGCAGGAGGATCAGCGTCGGGAAGAACGCGATCACGATGAAGCCGGCGTTTGTGACGACCTTGTCGTCCGCCGGACCGTACGTCCCTTGGCCGCCGTTCGGCGCGCTCGCGAGCGCGAGCGGCGCAACTACCAGCAGCAGCAGGCAGCTCGTGACGCAGGCGGCGAGGAGAGAGCGCAGGCGCTTCATGCGGGCCGGAACCATAGCGAAGGATCCGGCAACATGAGGGCGACATGGCAGTCGTGATCGCATCGGACATCGGCAAGGACATCGCGGGCGAGCCGCTCATGCGCGGCGTCTCGTTCAAGCTCGAGCGCAGAGACCGCATGACGCTGTCGGGCCGCAACGGCGCGGGCAAGACCACGCTGTTGCGGATGCTGTCCGGCGAGGCGTCGGTCGACGTCGGCGAGCTGGCGTTCCAGAAAGGCGTCAAGGTCGCGCTCCACGACCAGCGCCCGCCCCGCGAAAGGAACATCACCCTGCGCGACTACGTCCTCGGCGGCGCGCAGGAGATCCTCGCCGTCGAGGCGGAGCTCGCGCGCTTGGAGCAGCGGATGGCCGACGGCGTCTACGACGAGAGAACACTCGACGCCTACGCCCGCGCGCAGGCGGAGCTCGACCGGCATGGCGGCTACCGCTGGCGCGACCGCGCGCAGACGATGCTGCATGGCCTCGGCTTCGGCGACGAGCAGCTCGACCGTGAGCTGTCGACCTTCTCCGGCGGCGAGCTGACGCGCGGCTCGCTCGCGCGTGCTCTCACCGGCGAGCCGGATCTGCTGCTGCTGGACGAGCCGACGAACCACCTCGACATCCAGTCGCTGGAGTGGCTGGAGAAGTACCTGGTCGACCTCGACGCAGCCGTCGTGCTGGTCGCGCACGACCGTTGGTTCCTGGAGGCGGTCGGGACCGCCGTGCTGGAGCTGGAGGCCGGCCGCTCGCGCTTCTTCGCCGGCCCGTGGCACAAGTGGCGCCAGGAGAAGGCCGCGCGCGAGCTGGCGCTCGGCCGCGCGATCGACAAGCAGAGAGCGGAGATCGCGCGCCTGGAGCGCTTCGTCGAGCGCTTCCGCGCGAAGGCGACGAAGGCGAGACAAGCGCAGTCGCGCGTGAAGCGCCTGGAGAGAATCGACCGCATCGAGCGCGACCCGCGCGATATCACGACGTTGTCGTTCACGTTCAAGAGACCGGAGCGCGCCGGGCGCGTGATCTTCGAGCTCGAAGACGGCCGTGTCGAGGTCCCCGGCAGGACGCTGCTCGACCACGCGGAGCTGTGGCTGGAGCGCGGCGAGCACGTCGCGCTCGTGGGGGCGAACGGCTCCGGCAAGACGACGTTGATCGAGACGCTCGCCGGCAACAAGCCGCTCGCGAGCGGCAAGCTGCGCAAGGGCCACAACGTGCAGGTCGGCTACCTCTCGCAGCACTCGGAGCACTTCGGCGAGACCGGAACCGTGCTGGAGGCGGCGCAGCGGGCGACCAAGCTGACCCCGAACAAGGCGCGCGCGCTGCTCGGTCAGTTCCTCTTCTCCGGCGACGAGGCGGAGAAGCCGATCGCCGGGCTCTCGGGCGGCGAGCGCCAGCGGCTCTCGCTCGCGATCCTCGTGCACTCGGGCGCGAACGTGCTGATCCTCGACGAGCCCACGAATCACCTCGACGTCGAGAGCCGCGAGGCGTTGGAGGAGGCGCTCGAAGGCTTCCCCGGATCGGTACTGCTGGTCTCGCATGACCGCGCGCTGCTCGACGCGGTCGGCTCGCGCACCGTCGCGGTCGAGGACGGCACGCTGCACAGCTACGACGGCGGCTGGGCCGACTACCTGCGCATGCGCGAGGAGCGCAGAGCGCTCGAGGAGGCGGCGCGCGGGGCCGGTGCCGCGGCGGACAAGGATGCCGCCAAGCAGGCGAAGGCTCGTCCCGCCGGAAACGGCGCGAAGCCCGCGGCCGGCAATGGAGCCGCCAAGCCTCCCCGCTCGAAGAACGCGATCCGCCAGGCGCAGAAGCTTGAGCGCGAGATCGAAGCGGCCGAGGCTGCGCTGCAGGCGCTCGAGCAGGAGCTGGCCGATCCGGCCGCGTGGGCAGAACCCGACCGCGCGGCCGCGTCGACCGAGCGGCACGCAGCCGCGAAGCGTGCAGTCGAGGAGTTGTACGCGCGCTACGAGCGCGTGGCGGGGTAGACGCGCCCGCGTACCCGCGCATCGTCCCTGCAAACGCACGCCTTTTGTGACCAATCGGTCACTGCGCCGTCACACCGGCGACACATCTCCGCGCGCGAGCGGCCGTACCGTCGCGCCATGACCAATCCGACGATCCACCGCACGCGGGAGTCGGCGCCGCTCGCGCCGCCCGCCGAAGGTCGGCCGCTCGGCGGTCGCCTCGGACTCGACGTCCCGCGCGAGTCGTGGCCGACCGCACCGGAGCTCAAGCGCCTCGAGGCCTGCGGGTACGGGTGGATCCAGATGCACGCGCCGCCGGTCGCCATGCTGGCCGATCCGGTGAGCGTGCGGCGGCACGGGGAGTGCCTGCGGGCGGTGCTCGCGCCGACGAGCTTGCACGTCGTGCTCCATGTGCCGCACGACCTGCGGCTGGGCGAGCCGGCGCACGACGCCGCCTTTGCGGGTTTGCTCGACCTCTGCGTCGCGGTCGGTGCCGCCTACGTCGTCTACCACTGCGCGTGCCTGCCGGTGGCCGCGGGCCCGGAGGCGGATCGCGTGGAGGACCGCCTGCTGGCGGAGGAGCGCGCGCTGCGCCGCTTCGCTGCGCGCGCTGAGGCGGCCGGCCTGATCGTCGCGCTCGAGAACCTCGCGCCGGTGTATCCGATGCCGCCGCTGCTGAGCCACGAGCCGCTGTTCGTGCGCGATCTCGTGCGGCGCGTCGACTCGTCGGCGATCGGGCTGGCAGCGCCGAGCTGTTGACGCGCGGTTGACCATGCGCGACTCCCTCGTCAACGCAGTTCTCGCAAAAAGCCGCAGCTTGCGGAGAGGTTGTGACCCTCCTGTTACCGAAGCAGGAGGAAGCGTGGAGGCGTCACAGCCAGCCGTTAGACTGCCGCCCACGATGTCCAGTGTGGCTCCGGACCGCTCTATGGGCGAGTCCACCCCCCAGGGAGCGCGCTCTGCTCCGCTCCGCCTTGCCGTCGTCGACGGCGATAGCGGCTTCCTCCATGTGCTTGAGAAGCGCGTCCGCGCGCGCGGTTGGCAGCAGCGCGTCCTGAGCGGCGCCGTACCGATCGAGGAGCTCGTCGCGCTTCGGCTTGGAGCGCTCGTGATCGACCTGTCGGTGCTCGGCGCGTCCGGATGGGCGTACCTGGAGCAGGTCTGCAGTGCGCTGCCGGCGCTGCCAGTGATCGTCTGCACCGGCCCCTCGACGGTCGCTCACCGCGTGCGCGCGCTGAGGCTCGGTGCCGACGACTGGTTGGCCAAGCCGTGCCATCCAGAGGAGCTGATCGCCCGAATCGAAGCGATCGTCCGGCGCGGCCGTGTCGCCGCCCCGCCGACCGAGCGCCCGGCGCTCGAGGCTGGCGAGCTGTCGATCCGCTCCGACCAGTTCCAGGCATTCGTGGGCACGCGCAGTCTGGACCTCACGCGGCGCGAGTTCGAGTTGATCCGACTGCTCGCCGCGAACGCCGGCCACGTGCTGGAGCGCGAGGCGATCTATCAGCGCGTGTGGGGGTACGCGATGGCCCACGGCGATCGCTCGGTCGACGTGTTCGTGCGCAAGTTGCGCCAGAAGCTTGAGCGGGCTTCGCCGCAGTGGCGCTACATCCACACGCACTTCGGGGTCGGATATCGCTTCGCGCCGGAGCGCGTCGACGCGGAAGGCGCAGGCGCCGAAGTGATGATCGATGCGGTCGCCGCGCTGACGGCCGAGGCGCTGACCGCCGAGCATCTGCTGCAATAGCAGCGTGCCAGAGACGGTCCGCAACGTCCTCATCCTGCTCGCCATTGCGGCGGTCGTGATGCTCGTGCCGGGCGGCGGGAACGCGAGCGCCGGCATTTTGCAGGCGCTCGTGATCGCGATGCTCGCCGCGATCGCATGGTTCGGCGTGCGGCTCTACCGTGAGCACCGCACCGACATCTACTCGCTCGGTGAGCGCAACCGCGGAGTCCTGTACGCGTCGGCCGGCCTGATTGCGCTCACGGTGACCGCGACGGACAAGCTGTGGTCGACCGGGCCCGGGACCGTCGTATGGGTGGCGCTTGTGGCGCTTGCCTGTTACGGCGTCTACTACGTCTTCCGCAGCTCGCGCGAGTACTAACCGCTTCTGCGCGGTTTCGGCGCAGAGCACGACAGACATGTGACCATCGCCGCGCGAGCTTGGGCGCGTGCCCTCGCTTCAGTTCGCGCGCCCTCGCCGCTCGCCTCGCCTCCAGCGGCGTCAGCCGACTCGTCCTGACCCCCGCTGCGCGGGGCAGGCGAGCGTTGAGCTGGTCGCGCTGCTGCCGCTCGTCGGGCTGCTCGCCGCCCTGCTGTGGCAGGCGTTGCTCGCCGGCGAGACGGTCTGGCTGAGCGGCCCGGCGGCGCGCGCTGCGGCCCGCGCCGCCGCCGTCGGTGCAGACCCGCTCGACGCCGCTCGCGCCGTGCTGCCGCCGCGGCTCGAGCATGGTCTGCGCGTGCGGCGGGAGCCCGACGGCGCGGTCGCGCTCGTGGTGCGCGTGCCGGCTGCGCTCGGCGGCGGCACGATCGCGCCGGTCACGACCCACGCGCGCTTCGAGGCGCAGCAGTGAGTGCGCCGCGCACCGCACGCGCGGTCAGCGCTCCGCCCCGCGGCGCCGTTGCCAACCGCGTCGCGCGCGCGGCCTGCGCGGCGGCCGGGGGCCAGGCCGCCGTCGAGCTGGTCGCGCTGCTGCCGCTCGTCGTCGCGATCGCGCTCGCCATCCTGCAGGCGCTGGCCGCCGGGCTGGCTGTCGAGCTTGCGGGGCATGCGGCGCAGGACGGGGCGGTCGCCCTCGCGGAGGGTCGCGACGGAGCGGCGGCGGCACGCTCGGCGCTGCCGGGCTGGTCGGGCGCGCGCATGCGCGTCGAGGTGCGCGGGACGCGCGTGCGCGTGCGCGTCACGCCGCCGTCGCTGGTCCCTGGACTCGGCGAGCGGCTCGCGGCCGTCGCGACGGCTGACGCCGGAGCGGTCGAGTGAGCCGGCTGCCCGACGCACCGCTGGTCGCGGTCCTCTGCACGGCGCCACACGCACGGGTCGCGGCGGCCGGCGTAGCGCTCGCGCTCGCACGCGCCGCGGGACGGCCGTGCGCGCTCGCCGGCGCGCTTGGCGTCGGTCCCGGCGGTGCATTGAGCGGCCTGCCGGCCGCGCGGCGGGCGGCAGTCACGGCGCGCCGGCGTGAGCTGCCCGCCAGTGCGAGCGGCCGGCTGGTGTGGATCGCCGACCGGCGCGGCCCGCTGTGCGACGAGGACGATCTTCCGGGCCGCGCCGCGGCGTTCGGCGCCGAGCTGGGCTGCGCTGCCGCGGCGGCGAACGTGCCCGCGGCGATCGCCTATCCCGTCACGCGCACGACCGCGCTCGATCGCGTGCTCGCATGGCATGACGCCGTCGTCGTCGTGCGCGATGCCGAAGCGGTGACGGGACTGCTCGCGCAGGCGCTCGAGAGCGTCGCAGTGCTTGGGCGCCCCGTCGCCGAGCTGGAGCTTCCGCGCCGGCTGCCGGGCCTGCTTGCGCATGCCGGCGTGGCGTTCCCGCCGGAGGCGGCGGCCGCGGTGGCGCTGCTGGTGGGCGGCGTGGGACGTCGCGATGGCTGATGCCGCGGTGCGACGCACACGCGCGCGCTCAGGGTCGGCGCTCGTCGGCGCGTGCGCGCACGGTGAGCGTGGCCAGGCACTGCTCCTGCTCGTCGCGATGATGTGCGCGGCACTCGTGGCTGCGCTCGTCCTCGGCGGTGTAGCGCGAGGACTGGGCGCGAAGGGCCGCGACCAGCAGGCGGCAGACCTTGCTGCGCTCGGCGGGGCGCGCGCGATGCGCGCAGGCTACGACCGGCTGTTCGTGCCGGCGGTCGTCGCGGGTCGACCGAACCCGCAGCACCTGGAGCGCGCCGCCTATCTCGCGGCCGCCCGCGCTCGCGCGCTCGCGACCGCGCGGCTGAACGGCGCCGAGCGCGTCGCGGTCGCCTTTCCGGACGGCAGCGCGTTCGCGCCGACGCGCATCCGCGTCACCGTCCGCGATCCGGCGGTCGTCGAGGTGGCGGGACAGCGCCGCAGCGCACCGGTGACGGCCGTCGCCGAGGCGCAGCTCGCGCCCGGCGCGACGAGCCCGTTCGCCGGCGGGGCAGGGGAGTACCGCGGTCCGCTCGCCCTGCGCCAGGGCAAACCCATGCGCCCGGACGTCGCGCTCGCGTTCGACCGCATGGCGGCCGCTGCGGCGCGCGACGGCGTGGCGCTGCTCGTCGTCAGCGGCTTCCGCTCCAACGCCGAGCAGGCACGGCTGTTCGCGGCCCATCCCGATCCGAGATGGGTCGCGCCGCCCGGCAAGTCGCTCCATCGCCTCGGCACCGAGCTCGACCTCGGCCCGGCGAGCGCGTACGGCTGGCTGGCCGCGCACGCGCCGGCGTTCCACTTCGTGAGACGAATGGATTACGAGCCTTGGCACTACGGCTTCACCCTCAACGCCGGCTCGACCTCCGTCGGCTTCGGCGCCGACGGTCGCGGAGGGCTGCCGTCGTTCGTGCCGGCGCGCTTCGCTGCACCGATCGCGAGCGCCGCTCAGCGCTGGAACGTCTCCGCCGCGCTGCTCGCCGCGCAGCTCTACGCCGAGTCCGGCTTCAACCCGGCCGCCATGTCACCAGCGGGCGCGCAGGGGATCGCGCAGTTTATGCCGGGCACGGCACGCTCGCTCGGGCTCGACGACCCCTTCGACGCCGTGCAGGCGATCGATGCGCAAGGGCACCTGATGCGCGACCTGCTGCGGCAGTTCGGCAGCGTCCCGCTCGCGCTCGCCGCCTACAACGCGGGGGCGGGCGCGGTGGGTGCCTGCGGCTGCGTCCCGCCCTACCCGGAGACGCAGGCCTACGTGACGCGCATCGTCGGCCTGCTGCGCGGCGCCGGCGACGGCGCCGGCCTCGCCACCGGCCTCGACGTCCACCTCGTCAGATGATCCCGTTCATCCTGCTCATTCTCCTTTCCGCTGACCTGCCCGACCCGGGGATGCCGTCCACGGTGACCTTCTGCGGCGGGATCGGAGCGTTCGTGGGGGCCGTCGTTGCGCACCTTCGTCGGTTCTCGTCGCGCAGCGCGGGCGATGCGACGCGGATCGGGATGGTGATCGGCGTTGGAGCCGGGCTCGTCGGCTGGGCCGTTGCTTCTGCCATAGATCGGCTGTAGACGAGGAACGTAGGATCGACTCATGGACTCGCACGACTTCTGGAATGTGCTCACCGCCTACGTCCTTGCGCCGCTCGTCGTCCTGTCCGCGGTGTTGGGATGGCCTGGTCTCGTGCAGCTCACGCTCACGCTGCTGATGGTCAGCGCTGCGTTCCTTCCAACAGTCCGGCGATCGCACATCCGTCGCCGCTGACGCGGTACCGCGGGGCCCTATCCTCGACAGCCGAGGATGGCCGGCCAGAACGGAAACGACAGAGCGCGCGCGGTCGCAAACAGCGGTGGCGAGAGCGCAGGAGGGGCGGCCTGGGGCGGCGGCGACACGGCCGACGCCCCTGAGCAGACCCGCGAGCAGCGGCTCGCCGAGCAGCGGCGGGCGCTGCCGGACCAGCCGGGCGTCTACCTCTTCCGCAACGCGAAGGGGACGGTCATCTACGTCGGCAAGGCGAAGTCGATCAAGAAGCGCGTCGCGTCGCACTTCTCCAACCCCAGCACGCAGGTGGGCCGCGATCTGCTGCCGATGATCGAGCGGATCGAGTCGCTCGTCGTTGCGACCGAGGCCGAGGCGCTGCTGACCGAGCAGAACTTCATCAAGCAGTACAAGCCGCGCTTCAACATCCGGTTGCGCGACGACAAGTCCTATCCGTACATCGGCATCAGCCTCGACGAGCCCTACCCGCGCGTCTACTTCACGCGCGAGCGCCATCGCCGTGAGCGCGTCTACTTCGGCCCCTACTCCAACGCCAAGCGCGTGCGCGAGACGCTCGACCTGCTCGGCAAGGTCTTCATGTTCCGCACCTGCGAGGGGCCCGAGCCCGGCCGCCGCAGCGGGTCGCCGTGTCTCGACTACTACATCAAGCGCTGCACCGCGCCATGCGTCGGCTATGTCTCCCAGCAGGAGTACCGCGACGCGATCGACGGCATCATCGACTTTCTCTCAGGCCGCTACCGGCAGATCGAGCGGGCGATCGAGGGCTCGATGCGACAGGCGGCCGCGGAGCAGCGCTTCGAGGATGCGGCGCTGGCGCGCAACCGCCTGAGAGCGATCCGTCACCTGTTGGAGCGCCAGCGGGTCGCGAACGAGTCGGTCGGGACGATGGACGCCGTCGCGATCGCGGTCGACGGCACGGAGGCAAACGCGCAAGTGCTCCAGGTGCGCGACGGGATCCTGTCCGACCGCCAAAGCTTCTACCTCGAGAACGAAGCGGCCGACGAGCTGTCGGCGGTCGCCGAGGCGTTCCTCCTGCAGTACTACGGCGACGCGATCGCGATCCCGCCGCTGATCGTCGTGCAGCGCGAGGTGGGCGCCCAGCCGACCGTCGCGGAGGCGCTCGCGCAGCGACGCGGGGGGCCGGTCGAGCTGCGCGCGGCCGAGCGCGGCGACAAGCGGCGCATCCTGGAGCTGGCGGAGCGCAACGCGAAGCTCCAGCTTGACCAGGAGAAGCTGCGCAGCGAGCGCAGACGCCAGCAGCGCGTTGAGGCGCTCGAGCGCCTCCAGGAGGCGTTGCAGCTCGACGCGATCCCGCTGCGGGTCGAGTGCTTCGACATCTCCAACCTCGGCGGCACGCACACCGTCGCCTCGATGGTGGTGTTCGAGGGCGGCGCGCCGAAGAAGGCCGACTACCGTCGCTTCACGCTGCGCGAGGGCGTCGATGGCGTCCCGGACGACTTCGCCTCGATGGAGGAGGTGCTGAGCCGCCGGCTCGCGCAGTTCGAGCGTCAGCACGACCGCTCGCCGCACGACGAGGACTACGACGCCTCGTTCGCGGCGCTGCCGAACGTCGTCGTGATCGACGGCGGCAAGGGCCAGCTGTCGGCCGGGCTGCGCGCGCTCGAGGGCTTCCGCCGCCGCGGCGTTGCGATCGTCTCGCTCGCGAAGCGGATCGAGGAGGTGTTCGTGCCGGGCCGCGGGGCGCCGATCGTGCTGCCGCACGACACGCCCGAGCTGCAACTGCTCCAGCGGATCCGCGACGAGGCGCACCGCTTTGCGATCGGCCACCACCGCGTCCGCCGCGATAGAGCGATGACGAGCTCCGTGCTCGACCACCTGACCGGAATCGGTCCGGCGCGCAAGCGCGCGCTGTTGCAGCACTTCGGGTCGCCGGAGGCGTTCCTGGCCGCGAGTCGCGAGCAGCTCGAAGCGGTGCCCGGCCTCCCCGGCAAGGTCGCTCGCGACCTCTACGCCCAACTGAACAAGACCGGACACTGAACCGGTGCGGCGCGCGGCGGGGCGCCCGGCAACCGGCTGGTCGCGCGCGCGTCCGTCGCACGCGCCACAATGAGCGCATGAGCGTCTCCCGGCCCAAGCGGCTCGGGGACCGCCGGCGCCCGGCAGAGCGCGTGCTCGAGCTCTCGTCAACGCAGGCGGAGATCCGTGGCTCCGCACTGACCGACCTGGTCGTCATCACCGGTTTCTCCGGTGCGGGGAAGTCGACGGCGATGGCTGCCTTCGAGGACGAGGGCTACTTCTGCGTCGACAACCTGCCGCCCGAGATGATCCGCACGCTCGCGGAACTGTTCATGCACGAGGGCTCGAAGGTCGAGCGCGCGGCCGTCGTCTCCGACGCGCGCGGCGGCAGCTACTTCGCGGGACTGGTGGCCGTCCTCGACGAGCTCGAACACCTCGGCGTCAGCCACCGCGTGCTGTTCCTGGAGGCCGACGAGCAGTCATTGCTGACCCGCTATAAGGAGACGCGGCGCCGTCATCCGCTGTCGCCGGGCGGCAGCGTCGCCGACGGGATCGCCCGCGAGCGCACGCTGCTGGAGCCCGTCCGCGAGCGCGCCGACCTCGTGCTGGAGACGACCGGCCTGACGAGCGCGATGCTGCGGCGCAAGCTCGCCGACGCGCTGCTGCCGACGCGCGCGCCAGGCCGGCTCGCGGTCACGATCCAGAGCTTCGGCTTCAAGCACGGCCCCGCGCGTGACGCCGACCTGCTGTTCGACGTCCGCTTCCTGCCCAACCCGCACTACGAGCCCGAGCTGCGGCCGCTGACCGGGCTGGAGCCGGAAGTCGTCGCCTACGTTGATCGCGACGGCGCGCTCGAGGCGTTCTACGCGCGGCTGCTGCCGCTGCTCGACTACCTGCTGCCGCAGTACGTCGCCGAGGGCAAGGCGCATCTGTCGATCGCGATCGGCTGCACCGGCGGTCGCCACCGCTCGGTCGCGATCGCCGAGCAGCTCGCGGCGCGCTACCGCGAGGCGGGCGACTATCTCGTCGAGGTTGCGCACCGCGACATCGACCGCATCGGACGCGGCTGAGCGGCAAGCCGCTCGGACCGGCAAGATGCGGGTGCGATGACGGACGAGCTGACCGAGCACGACCTGCTGCCCGATCCGATCGCGCTCGTGCAGCGCTGGTTCGCGGACGCGGAGGCGGCCGGCGTCGAGCAGCACGACGCGATGACGCTCGCGACCGCCACGCCAGAGGGACATCTGTCGGCGCGCGCCGTGCTGTTGAAGGGAATCGACGCGCGCGGCTTCGCCTTCTACACGAACTACGAGAGCCGCAAGGCGCGCGAGCTGGACGCCAACCCGCATGCCGCGCTCGTGCTGCTGTGGATCCCGCTGCAGCGGCAGGTGCGTGTGACCGGTCGCGTCGCGCGGCTGAGCGCGGAGGAGTCCGACGCCTACTTCGCGACGCGACCGCGCGGGAGCCAGCTCGGCGCGTGGGCCTCGCAGCAGAGCGAGCCGCTGCCCGACCGCGTGGAGCTGGAGGAGCGCTGGGCAGCGCTCGAGCAGCGCTACGCGGGCGGCGTCGTGCCGCGGCCGCCGCACTGGGGCGGCTACCGCCTCGAACCCGACGAGATCGAGGTCTGGCAGGGGCGCGCCAACCGCCTGCACGACCGCTTCGCCTACGTCCGCGCCGCCGACGGTCGCTGGACACACACGCGGCTCCAGCCGTGAACCCGAGCGCGGCCGTGCGACGGCTGCGATACTCGGCGAAAGCGACTGGGGGATGGGGGAATGCGACTCGGAGCTGTCGCGCAGGACGGCCCAAACGGGTACTACCGCCTGCTGCTGCCGCTGATGGCGATGCGCGAACGCGGCCACGAGGTGGTCAACGTCGTGCAGGAGTACAAAAGGGTCATCGACGTCACGCCTCTGCTCGGCTGCGACCACGTCCACATTCACCGCCCGGCGATCCTCTACGACGACGGCGACGTCGTCACGAGGCTGCTCGACCGTGGCATCTCCGTCGGCTTCGACGAGGACGACAACGTCGTCGACATGCCGCTTGGGCTTGAAGAGCGCACCGACCAGCCGTGGGCGCCGCGCGCCCGCCGCAACTTCGAGCTGCTGCTCGAGCACGTCAGCCGCGTCAACCTCGTCACGACGCCGAGCGATCACCTCGCCGACCGCTTCGAGGCGGCCGGGGCGCGCAACGTGCACGTTGTCGACAACTACCTGCCGGGCGCCTTCTCGCGCGTCGCGCCGCAGGGTCACGACGGCTTGGTGATCGGCTGGCACGCCGGTCGGGAGCATCTCGTGGACGTCGACAAGCTGGGCATCGCCGAGACGCTCCAACGCGTGCTCGACGCGTATCCGGACGTGCGCGTGGAGACGATCAACATCGAGCTCGGGATCGATCACCCGCGCTACCACTGCGAGGAGTCGATCTCGATCGAGCGGCTGACCCAGCGCCTCGCCGACTTCGACATCGGCATCGTCCCGCTCGCGGACATTCCCTTCAATCGCGGGCGCTCGAACGTGAAGGCGCGCGAGTACGCCGCCGCCGGCGTGCCGTGGCTCGCCTCCCCGGTCGGCTCCTACGCGCACCTCGGCGCCGAGCAGGGCGGTTGGCTGGTCGAGGACGACAAGTGGTTCGGGGCGCTCGACGCGCTGATCCGCTCGCGCAAGGATCGTCGCAAGCTGGGCAAAGCGGCGCGGGCGTGGGCGAAAGAGGAGACGATCTGGAACATGGCGCCCGTATGGGAGCGCCTGTTCCGCGACGCGATCGCCGCGCGACGCGCGATCGTGTGAGGCGCGCGGTCGCCGCTCGCGGCGGCGGGGTGCGCTGATAGCCTTCGGCGCCCCGCCGGGCACCGTCATTTCGCGCCCGGCACTCCTCTTTCAGAACGCTGCCACGAGGGAAGGACCGCACGCATGCCGCTTCGGGTTGGGATCAACGGCTTCGGCCGGATCGGCCGGAACGTCTTCCGCGCCGCCCAGGAGCAGGGCGCGGACATCGACTGGGTCGCCGTCAATGACCTGACCGACGCCAAGACGCTCGCGCACCTGCTCAAGTACGACTCGATCCTCGGCCCCTACCCCGGCACGGTCGAGGTCTCGGACGGCGGCATCGTCGTCGACGGCAAGGAGCTGAAGGTGCTCGCCGAGCGCGACCCCGGCGCGCTGCCGTGGGGCGATCTCGGCGTCGACGTCGTGATCGAGTCGACCGGCTTCTTCACGAAGCGCGACGACGCCGCCAAGCACCTCGCCGGCGGCGCCAAGAAGGTCGTCATCTCGGCGCCGGCGACCGGCCCCGACGCGACGGTCGTGCTGGGCGTCAACTTCGACGAGGTCTACGACAAGGCGTCGCATGACGTGATCTCGAACGCGTCCTGCACGACGAACTGCCTCGCGCCGGTCGCGAAGGTGCTGAACGACACGGTCGGGATCGACCACGGTCTGATGACGACGATCCACGCCTACACGGCTGACCAGCGCCTGCAGGACATGCCGCACAGCGACCTGCGCCGCGCCCGGGCGGCGGCGCTCAACCTGATCCCCGCCTCGACCGGCGCGGCGAAGGCGATCGGTCTCGTGATCCCGGAGCTGAACGGCAAGCTCCACGGCTTCGCGGTGCGTGCCCCGGTCCCGACCGGCTCGGTTGTCGACCTGACCGTCGTCGCGAAGCGCGCGACGACCGTCGAAGAGGTCAATGAGGCGCTGCACGCGGCTGCGGCGGAGGGCGGGCCGCTGAAGGGCATCCTCGCCTACACGGACGACCCGATCGTCTCCACCGACATCGTCAAGAACCCGCACTCGTCGATCGTCGACGCGCAGCTCACGTCGGTGATGCAGGACACGATGGTCAAGGTCGTCGCCTGGTACGACAACGAGTGGGGCTACTCGAACCGCATCGTCGACCTCGTGCAGCAGGTGCTGTGAGGACGCTCGACGACCTCGACGTCGACGGGCGCCGAGTGCTCGTTCGCGTCGACTTCAACGTTCCGCTGAAAGATGGTGCGGTTGCGGATGACACGCGCATTCGTGCGGCGCTCCCCACGCTGAATGAGCTGCGGGAGCGCGGCGCGGCGCTGATCCTCGTTTCGCACCTGGGGCGGCCGAAGGACCGCGAGCCGGAGCTGTCGATGCGGCCGGTCGGCGAGCGGCTGAGCGAGCTGCTCGGCGTGCCGGTGCAGCAGGCGTCGGGTGTCGTCGGCGACGGCGTCACGCAGATGGCGCACCAGCTCAGCCCGGGCGAGGTCCTGCTGCTGGAGAACGTTCGCTACGAGCCGGGCGAGACGAAGAACGACGCGGTCCTGGCCGCGGGCCTGGCGGCGCTCGCGGACGTCTACGTCAACGACGCGTTCGGCGCCGCGCACCGCGCGCACGCGTCGACGGAGGGGGTGGCGCAGCGGCTGCCGCACGCCGCCGGCCGACTGCTGGAGCGCGAGGTGACGACGCTCAACGGGATCCTCAAGAACCCGGCGAAGCCGCTGGTGGCGGTCGTGGGCGGCGCGAAGGTAACCGACAAGGTGGCGGTCATCGATCGCTTCCTCGAGGTCGCCGACACGATCCTGATCGGCGGCGCGATGTGCTTCCCGTTCTTCAAGGCACAGGGCCATGCGGTCGGCGACTCGCTGTGCGAGGAGGAAGGAATCGAGCCGGCGCGCGAGGCCCTCGCGAAGGCGGCGCAGACCGGCGCACGCCTCGAACTCCCAACAGACCTCGTGCTCGGCGACCGCTTCGCCGCCGACGCACAGCGCAAGGAGCTCGACGGCGTCGACGTGCCCGCCGGTTGGATGGGACTCGACGTCGGCGCGAAGACCGCGAACCGATATGCCGAGGAGATCGCGAAGGCCGGCACGGTCTTCTGGAACGGCCCGATGGGGGCGTTCGAGCTGGAGCCGTTCGCGGCCGGCACGCGGGCGGTCGCCGAGGCGGTCGCAGCGGCGCCGGGGACGACGGTCGTGGGCGGCGGCGACAGCGCCGCGGCCCTGCAGCAGTTCGGGTTGGCGGATCAGGTGACGCACCTCTCGACGGGTGGCGGGGCGTCGCTGGAGCTGCTCGAGGGGAAACGACTGCCCGGAGTGGAGGCCCTGTCGTGAGCGCAACCGCGCGCAGACCGCTGATCGCGGGCAACTGGAAGATGCACAAGACGATCGCGGAGGCGGAGGCGTTCATCGCCGCGCTGCTGCCGCGCGTCGCGACCGCCGACGCGGTCGACGTGGCGATCTGCCCGCCGTACCTCGCGCTCGGCGCGATGGTCGACTCGACGCGCGGCTCGCGCGTGGAGGTCTACGCGCAGAACGCGCACTACGAGGACGCCGGCGCGTTCACCGGCGAGGTCTCGCCCGCGATGCTGAGCGAGCTCGACGTGCACGGCGCGATCGTCGGCCACTCCGAGCGGCGCGAGCTGTTCGGCGAGACCGACCGCGCGTTGCAGCTCAAGGTTCCCAAGCTGCTTGAAGCAGGCTTGAAGCTGATCCTCTGTGTCGGCGAGACGGAGGCGGAGCGCGAGGCGGGCGACACCGAGCGCAAGCTGCGCCACCAGATCGGCGAGGACCTCGAGAGAGTCGACGTCGAGCGGCTCGCCGAGGTCGTGATCGCCTACGAGCCGATCTGGGCGATCGGCACCGGCCTCGTCGCGACGCCCGAGCAGGCGCAGGAGGCGTGTGCGTTCGTGCGCGCGCTCGTCGGCTCGCGCTCGCAGGAGGCCGCGCAGCACGTGCGGATCCTCTACGGCGGCTCGGTCAAGCCGGACAACGCGGCCGAGCTGCTCGCGCTGCCCGACGTTGACGGCGCGCTCGTCGGCGGCGCCTCGCTGGAGGCGGAGTCGTTCGCGGCGATCGTGGCGGCCGCCGGCTGATGCCGCTCGCGCCCGGACCGGACGGGCTGCCGGCGCCGCGCGTCACGCTCGTGGTGCTGGACGGTTGGGGGCTCGCCCCGGACGGACCGGGCAACGCCGTCTCGCTTGCGCAGACGCCCGTCTTCGACGAGCTGTGGAAGACGTACCCGCACACGCAGTTGACCGCGTGCGGCCGCGCGGTCGGGCTGCCGGACGGGCAGATGGGCAACTCGGAGGTCGGCCACCTCAACCTCGGCGCCGGCGCGGTCGTGCGGCAGGACCTCACGCGCATCGACGACGCCTGCGCCGATGGGTCGCTCGCACAGAACGCGGTGCTGCGCGCCGCGTTCGCCGGCGCCGAGCGTGTCCACCTGATCGGACTCGTCTCCGACGGCGGCGTCCATTCCGGCTGGGACCACCTTGAGGCGTTGATCCGCATGGGCGGGCAGTTGGAGGTCCCGGACCTCGTCGTGCACGCCTTCACCGATGGGCGCGACACGCTGCCGAAGGCCGGCGCCGCCTATCTCGAGACGGTCGAGGACTGGCTCGCCGACGCCGCCGGTGACGGACGCCGCGCGCGGATCGGGTCCGTCGTCGGTCGCTACTTCGCGATGGACCGCGACAAGCGCTGGGAGCGCGTGCAGCAGGCCTACGACCTGCTCGTGCACGGGCGCGGGGCGCATCACGCGCCGGACGGTCCGAGCGCCGTGAACGCGGCCTACGAGCGCGGCGAGACGGACGAGTTCGTGACCGCCACGACGGTCGCCGACGAGGCGCGCATCCGCCCCGGCGACTCCGTGATCGCGTTCAACTTCCGCCCCGATCGCATGCGCGAGATCACGCTAGCGCTGGCCGACCCGAGCTTCGACGACGTCGATCGCGGCGGCGCGCCGCCGGTCGAGCGCTACGTGACGATGACGGAGTACCACGAGGGCTGGCCGTACCCGATCGCGTTCCCGCCCGAGCGGCCGAAGGTCACGCTCTCGCACGTGCTGGCGGACCGCGGCGCGACGCAGCTGCACGTCGCCGAGACGGAGAAGTACCCGCACGTGACGTACTTTTTCAACGGCGGCGAGGAGACCCCCTACGCGGGCGAGCGACGCGAGCTGGTCGCCTCTCCGCGGGACGTGCCGACGTACGACCACAAGCCGGCGATGAGCGCCCCGGAGGCCGCCGCCGCGTTCGTGCGCGCCTGGAACGAGGATCAGCCGCGCTTCGGGATCATCAACTTCGCGAACGCCGACATGGTCGGCCACACCGGCGTGATTCCCGCTGCCGTCGAGGCGATCGAGACGGTCGACCGCTGCCTCGGCGAGGTCGTCGCGGCCGTTCACGCGTCCGGCGGCGCCTGCGTCATCACCGCCGACCACGGCAACGCCGACCACATGCTCGAGCCGGACGGGTCGCCGAACACGGCGCACTCGCTCAACCCGGTGCCGCTGATCGTGACGGTCCCCGAGCTGACGCTGCGCGACGGCGGGATCCTCGCCGACGTCGCACCGACGGTCCTGCAGGTGCTCGGCGAGGCGCAGCCCGGCGAGATGACGGGCCGCTCGCTGATCGACGCGTGAGCGCGCCTACGAGCGCGTGAGCTCGACGATGCCGTCCTTCGCGGGCTGCTGCCCGATCCCGGCGTCCGTCGACTGCTGCGCGAAGCCGACGGATTCGAGCAGCCGCAGCTGGTCGGGCGCGCTGTCGCCCTCGTTGAGCAGGTAGCTGCCCGGCGCCGGAAGGAAGATCGACCGCACGTTCTCCCGGCGCAGCGTGTCCACCAGCCGCGTCATCTGCGACTGCGTGACGATCTCGTTCATGAAGCTGTACGGGGCGACGTTGTGGAGGCCGAGTGCACGGGTGATCGTGTAGCTCATCGGCACGAGCACGACGACCTTCTCGCCGCGTGTGGTGCGTTCCCCGATGCGCTGCTCCGCGCTGGCGAGATAGGTCGACTGCGGCATATGTCTCGTCAGGCGCCTGATCTGCGCCTGCGGCGGCGAGAGCGCGGCGAGCGAGGTGAGCGACAGCGCGAAGCCGAACAGCACGAGCAGCTGCGGTGCCGTCGGGCGCCAGCCGCGCGCGGCGAGCGAGCGCACGCTCGCGACGGTCAGCATGCTGAGCGCGAAGCTCCACGCCGACAGGATCGCGGTGAGCTTGATGACGTCCGGGCGACCGACGAAGTAGCCGCCGGTCAACAGGCCGAAGACGCCGCTCCACGCCGACATGCCGGTGAGCAGCGCGTCGCCGTCGCGGCGTGCCACGCGCACGGCGGCGAGCGCAACGGCGGCCGCGAAGGTCGCGTAGACGGCCAGATGCAGGCCGACGGTCGGGAGCGGCATCGAGATCCAGCCGAGCGTCGTGAAGATGCGCGGAAACTCCAGCAGCAGGCCGTAGTGCGGCGGCTGCCCGCTGCGCACGAGCGTTATCAGCGTGATGAGCGCAACCGCTCCCGCCACGCCGCCCACGACGTTGGCGACCAGCGACCGCAGCTCGCGCAGGGACGACGGCGGGCGCGCGCACAGCAGCGCGACGGCGGTCGCTGCGAATGCGCCGATGCCGAACTCGAGACCGTCGACGGCGACCACGCCCGCGACCAGGAAGAGGATCCAGGGGCGGCGCGGCCGGCAGCCGTCGACGTGGCGCGCGGTCAACCAGGCGAGCAGGTAGGCCCCGCCGTAGCGCATCGGCCATAGGGCGGCGAGTATGAACGAGCTGGTTTCCTTGCCGGCGTCGCTGCCGATCCCTATCGGCACGCTGATGTCGCTCGCCGCGGCGAACGCGATGAACAACCCGCAGGCGAGCAGCGACGAGCGCGTCACGCGCCGGAAGACGGCGAAGACGGCGGCGAGCACGAGCACGACGAGCAGCGCCATGAACGCGGTGAAGACGAAGACGGTCGTGCCGAAGGCCCACAGCACGGGCGCCGTCACGTACGGCAGCAGCTTGGCGTAGATCGGGTTGTAGTCGACGAGCGGCGTGCGGCCGTCGAGCACGGCGACGGAGTCGTTGATCGTCCAGGGGATGTTCAGCGACACGACACCGAAGCCGGTGCGTTCGGTCGTCACGGCCTGCAGCGCCAAGGTGGCGATCAGCGCCGCGACGAGCGCGAGCGCGACCCAGGGCAGGAGCCGGCTGTCGCGCGCGCGAGCGGCGAGCCGCGCGAGCCGTCCGCGATCGCGTGCCAGCGCGGCCGCGCCGGTCAGCACGAGCGCGACGGCGAGCAGGACGTTCCAGGGCCCGAACAGCGGCGCGATCGGGTCCTGGATCGGTTCTTCCCTCGGGTAGTAGGTCGCGTTCTGGTGCAGCAGCGTGGCGGCGATCAGCACAAGCAGGAGCGCGTAGCTCGTCAGCACCAGCGTCCGCGTGGCCCACGCGGGCAGCGCGGGCCTCCGGCGCGCCGCCGCGAGGATCGCGCCCGCGAGCAGCAGCGGGGCGACCGCGGCGACGAGGTAACGGCCGTGCTTGGCCGGTTCCGGTCTTCCGGTCGCTTGCCACCACCTCGCCGGCCAGAGCTGATCGGACGTGTGCCCGAACAGCAGGTGGCCGATCGCCGGGCCCGCGAAGACGATCGCGACGATCGCGACCGCAGCGCATGGGAGCAGGGCGACCCATGCGATCTCCGACACGGTGAGCGCGGACGGTCGGGCCGCCAGCCGCACCGCCGCCGGTCCCCCATCCGGCTCAGGCATCCGACGACGATACACCAACTTTTGGTTCGGATTGGCGGTCCGTGACATCCGCCGCGTCGCCTAGCCTTCGCGCCCTTCTCGTAGCCCCGTCCCGCTCATCGAAAGGAGTCGCGCGCGTGAGCGCAGGCGTCGCTGCCCGCAAGAGATCGTTGCCGCCGTGGCCGGCGCGCCGGCCGCTGCGCGCATGGCAGCAGAGAGCGCTGGAGGCGCTCGCGGACCACGATGGCGAGGCGTTCCTCGCCTCCGCGACGCCGGCTGCCGGCAAGACGACGTTCGGGCTGCGGGTCGCGTACGAGCTGCTCCAGGCGGGCCGCGTGCAGCGCGTCGCGATCCTCGCGCCGACCGCGCACATCGCGCGCCAGTGGGCCGCCGACGCCGCCCGCTACGGGATCGACCTCGAGCCGAACCGGCCGAACGCGGAGGGGCCTGAGCCGTCGGACCGCCACGGCGTCGCGGTCACGTACCAGGCGGTCGCGGCGGGGCCGGCGCCGCACCGCAAGGCGTGCACGGCGCGGCGCACGCTGCTGATCGCCGACGAGCCGCACCACATGGGCGAGGACGCGAGCTGGGGCGTCACGACGATGGTCGCCTTCGCGCGTGCGGAGCTGCGCCTGCTGCTGTCCGGCACGCCGTTCCGCTCGGACAACTCGCCGATCCCGTGGGTCGAGTACGACGCCGACGGCTTCTCCTCCGCCGACTACACGTACACGTACACCGACGCCTTGCTGGACGGTGTCTGTCGCCCGATCACGTTCGTCCCCTATGACGGCGACATGGAGTGGATCGGCGACGGCAAGCGGCGCCGGGCGGACTTCTCCGTCGTGCTGCCGCGGGCCGAGGACGCGCGCCGCCTGCGCACCGCCCTCGACTCGGACGGCGACTGGGTGCGGCGCGTGCTGCGCGACGCCGACGCGCGTCTCGCGCAGATCCGCGCCGGCGACCATCCGGACGCGGGCGGGCTCGTGGTCGCGATCGACAAGCAGCACGCGGTCGAGCTGGCGGCGCGGCTGGAGGCGATCTCCGGCGAGCCGCCGATGATCGTCACGTCCGACGAGGCGGACGCCTCGCAGCGGATCGCGCGCTTCGCCGCCGGCACGCAGCGCTGGATCGTCTCGGTGCTGATGGTCTCCGAGGGCGTCGACATCCCGCGCCTGCGCGTCGGCGTCTACGCGACGACCGCGCGCACGGAGCTGTTCTTCCGTCAGGTCGTCGGCCGCTTCATCCGCCGCTCGCCGTCGCCGCGCAGACAGGTCAGCTTCCTGTTCCTGCCGTCCGACCTGACGCTCAAGACGCTCGCGAACCGCATCGAGGAGGAGCGCAACCACGCGATCGAGCTCAAGCCCGGCGTCGAGGACGGCATGCTCGACGAGCCGCCGGAGCGCGTGCGCAGCGAGCCGGGGGACATGTTCGAGGCGCTCTCCTCCGACGCGCGTCCGGACGAGCTGATCGCGGTGGGGGAGAACCTCTCGCTGTTCGGCGATCCCGAGCCGAGACCGTCGGCGGCGTTCATGGCGTTCACGGGCGGCGCCGTCGCGCAGGAGTCGTCCGCGCCGATGGAGATCGCGACCGCCGCCGGCGATCCGGGCTCGTCCTATCAGCGCCGCGAGCGGCTGCGCGAGGAGCGCTCCAAGCTCGTCTCGCAGCGCGCTCGCACAACGCGCGAGACGCACCGCGAGATCAACGCGCGCATCAACCGCGCGGTCGGCGTGCGCTCGGTCGCGGATGCGACGCTCGAACAGCTCACGAAGGCCAACGAGTTGCTGCGCCGCGAGCTCGAGCGGGGAAGGTGAGTGACCTCGTGCCAGTCGCTGCTATCTTCGCCCCCGAGGCCTGAACCGTGTCGCTCGTCACCGAGACACCGATGGCAGTCGCGAGTCCCCCGGCCGCAGCGGTCGAGGGCCTGTGCCCGGCTGAGTTGGCCGCCTGGCGTGGCCTGCTGCGCGTCCACGCGAACGTGCTGAAGGCGCTCGACGCGGAGATGGAAGTGGCGCATGGGCTGCCGCTCACCTCCTACGAGGTGCTGATCCAGCTCGCCGACGCGCCGGATCGGCGCATGCGGATGTGCGATCTCGCCGACTTGGTGCTGCTGAGTCGCAGCGGCATGAGCCGGCTCGTCGACCGGCTCGAGCGCGACGGCCTGCTGGTGCGCTGCGCCTGCACGCACGACGCCCGGGGCGCGTTCGCCTGCATCACCGACGCCGGGCTCGATCTGCTCGAGCAGGCGCGCCCGACGCATGTGGCGGGCATCCGCCAGCGCTTCCTCGCGCATTTCAGCGAGGAGGAGCTGCACCTGCTCGGGCAGTACTGGGACCGTTTGGTCCCGCAGCCGCCGGCAGTCTGACATCTGCCGCCCAGATGGTGTGAAGCCGGCCCGCGGCGGGCAAGCGAACATGCGTGGATCCGCGTGCTAAAGTTGATGCAAGGCCACTTAGATTTTCGTAGGAGGTATCGCAGATGGCACTCGTACGTTGGGAGCCGGTGCGCGAGCTCAACACGATCCAGGGCGAGATCAACCGGCTGTTCAATTCCTTCTTCGACACGCCCGTGTCGGCCGGGGAGGGCGCCGGCCGCCGGTGGCTCCCGGCGATGGACCTCGTCGAGGCCGATGACCACTATGTGCTGCGCGCCGATCTTCCCGGCCTCTCGCATGAGGACGTGACGATCGAGGTCGAGGACAACGTCCTCACCATCTCGGGTGAGCGCAAGGCCGAGCATGAGCAGCGCGGGGAGGGCTACCACCGCCTCGAGCGCTCCTACGGCGCCTTCGCCCGCTCGCTGACGCTGCCCGAGGGCGTCGACCCCGAGTCCGTCCACGCGACGTTCGATCGCGGCGTGCTCGAGGTGCGCATTCCCAAGCCGGAGCAGCGCAAGCCGCGCCGCGTCTCGATCGACGTCGCGTCCGGGAACGGCGGCGGCAGCGGCACGCAGCCGGCGATCGAGGGCAGCGAGAGCGCGGGCGCGCCGACCGACCCGACCGCGGCGCGACACAAGCCCGCGGACAAGGCGTAGACCCACGGCGCGGCGCGGGCGCTAGGGTCCCGCGCCGTGCCTGCGGCGCTGCTCGACATCCATCATCGCGACCCCGGCTCGCGCGCGCGGACCGGGGTCCTGCGCTTGGCGCACGGCGAGGTGCGCACGCCGGCGTTCGTGCCGCTGGCGACGAAAGGGACCGTGAAGGGGATCGAGCCGCGCGAGGTTGCCGAACTCGGCTACGACATGGTGCTCGGCAACACCTTCCACCTGTTCCTGGCGCCCGGCCACGAGCTCGTCGCCGAGCAGGGCGGGCTGCACGAGTTCATGCGCTGGAGCGGGCCGATCATCACCGACTCCGGCGGCTTCCAGGTCTTCTCGATGGGCCACGGCACGGTCGCCGACGAGATCAAGGGACGCGCCCCGAGCGGCGCCGATCGCGCCGGCGCAATCCTCTCGATCGAGGAGGAAGGGGTGCGCTTCCGCTCTTACGTCGACGGCGGCGAGCGCTTCATGGCGCCCGAGACATCGATGGAGGTGCAGGCGGCGCTCGGCTCCGACATCGCGCTCGCGTTCGACGAGTGCACGCCGTTCCACGTCGACCGCGACTACACCGCGCGCTCGACCGAGCGCACGCACCGCTGGCTTGACCGCTGCCTCGACTGGCAGGACGCGCACGGGCGCGGAGACCAGGCCTTCTACGCGATCGCGCAGGGCGGGGTGTACGAGGACCTGCGACGAGCCTCGACCGCACACGTCGCCGGCAGCCGCGCGCCCGGCGTCGCGATCGGCGGCTCGCTGGGAGCGGACAAGCCACAGATGTACGAGGTCGTCGACTGGGCGACCGACGAGCTGGAGCGGGTCGCGCCCGGCAAGCCCCGCCACCTGCTCGGGATCGGCGAGATCGACGACCTCGTGCGCGGGGTCGAGCTCGGCATCGACACGTTCGATTGCGCGATGCCGACGCGGCTCGGACGCCACGGGATGGCGATCGTGCCCGACCCGGACAGACGCTGGCGCGTCGACCTGACCAAGGGGCGCATGAAGCACGCGCGCGAGCCGATCATGGACGACTGCCCGTGCCCGGCCTGCGCCGGCGGCTACTCACGCGCGTACCTGCACTACCTGTTCGGCGCGCGCGAGCTGACGGCGCTGCGACTCGTGACGCTCCACAACCTCGCCTACATCGCGCGGCTGATGGCCGACCTGCGCGCCGCGATCGCGGCGGGGACGCTGGCGGAGGTCGCCGCGGCGGTGCGCGGCGGGGCGCCGCCCGGCGGGCTCGCGTAGCGCTCGGGCGGTCGGGGTCGCCTATCTCGTGTTGTCGTCGACGAGGCTCTGCAACTGCTGCACAGCCTGCTGCGCGTCGTTCGCCGCGACTCTGCGGAGCTGGACGCTGCCGCCGCCCGAGCCGCTGAGCGCGACTGCCGCGATCGCGACGATGACGGCGATCACGGCCAGCATCACGAGCACGGCAAGGAAGCGGCGGCGGACGACGTCGCGCTGGGAGCCGGGCGGCGCGGACGCGGGACGGCGCGCCGGGGGAGCGGGCTCCCGCCCACCCGCGAGCGGAGCCGGCCGCCGCGCCGCCACCTGCTGTGGTCTGCGCGTACGCACCATGCGCGTCTCGGCGGTTGCGGCCGCGGGCGCAATCACGCGCGTCGCTTCGGTCGCACGCGTCGGCACGTGCGCCGGCGCGATTCCGCGCGCGCCGTCGCGAATCGCCTGCTCCATCTCGGCCGCGCTCTCGTAGCGACCCTCCGGTTCGAGCGCGAGCGCGACGCCGACCGCCTGCGCGAGCGCCGGCGGCACGGCGGGGTTGAGCTGCTCCAGCGGCGCCGGCAGCTCGCGCTGCTGCTTGAGCGCCAGCTCCGACAGCGACGTCGCCTCGTACGGCAGCCGCCCGGACAGCAGCTGGTAGGCGACGACGCCGAGCGAGTAGAGGTCCGAGCGCGGGCCGGACGCCTCGCCGCGCGCCTGCTCCGGCGCGAGGTAGGCAGCCGTGCCGAGCACCGAGCCGACCTGCGTGATCGAAGACTGCTCGGTCGCCTTCGCGATCCCGAAGTCGGCCAGCTTGACGACGCCCTCCGGCGTGACGAGCAGGTTGCCCGGCTTCACGTCGCGATGCACGACGCCGTTGCGGTGCGCGTAGTCGAGCCCGCGGCATGCCTGCGCGACGATCTCGACCGCTTGCTCGACGTCGAGGTGACCGTGCTCGCGCAGCAGCTCCGCGCACGATCTGCCCGGCACGTGCTCCATCACGATGAAGTGCTGGTGAGCGGCCTCGTCGAAGCCGAAGTCGAACACCTGCACCACGTTCGGGTGCACCAGCCGCGCGGCCGCGAGCGCCTCGCGGCGGAAGCGCGAGACGAATGACGGGTCGTCCGCGAGGTGCTCGGCGAGCAGCTTGACGGCGACGTGGCGCTCCAGCCGGCGGTCGAGCGCGAGCTGGACGGTCGACATGCCGCCGATGCCGAGGCGGCGATCGAGCTCGTAGCGGCCGGCGATCACGGTCTCGCTCATCTTTTCGCCGCTCTCTCCAGCGCTCTGAGTGCCTTCTTCAGCTGTCCGGGTGGCGCGCCACCCGGGTTGCCGGGCGTGCCGCCGCTGTCGCCGCCGCCGGTGCCGCCGCCGTCCGGAGGCGTCGGGGTGGTGGGCGTCGTCGGCGTCGTGGTCGTGGTGGTGGTCGTCGGTGTCGTGGTGGTGGTCGTGGTCGTCGTGGTCGGCGTGGTGGTTGTGGTCGTTGTCGGCGCGGTTGTCGTCGTGACCGTCGGCGTGGTGGTCGTCGTGGCGGCGCTCGTGCAGGTGCGCGGCACGAGCGACTCGAGTTGCGTGGCGCCGTCCTGCAGGTCGGCGATCAGCTGCCGGTCGACCTGGCCGGGTGGCAGCGCGTCGACGCGGTCAGCGAAACTGCGCGCCGCGACCGACGCTCTGCCGGAATCACCCGCGGCGCAGGCCGATTGCACGGCGGCGAGCGCGTCCTGCAAGCTGCCGGACTGCCCGCCGGAGAGCAGCCCGTTGCTGTCGCCGCAGGCGACCAGCAGCGCAGCCGCGAGTCCGAGCACGGCAAGAGGGAACACCTTCAGGACGGACCGCATCGAGCGAGACAGGCTACTGACCGTGCGCGAGGCGCTCGGCGAGCGAGTCCGGCAGGCGCGCCGCGCGGATCGCGCCGGCGGCGCCGGCGACGTCGTACTCGGTGCGGTGGTACGCGGCGGTCCAAGCGCCCGTGTCGAGCAGCAGCCAGGCGGCGCGCGGGTCGCCGTCGCGGGGCTGCCCGACACTGCCCGGGTTCAGCAGCCACGCGCCCTCGGCGACGTCCAGCTCGGCGCCGCCTCTGCAGGTGCCGCCGGTTGCGATCGCGCCGTCCGGGCGCGTGTACTGGAGCGCCATGTGCGAGTGCCCGACGCAGGCAACGCGGTGCTGGAGGCGGTCGAAGCACAGCTCGGCCTGCAGCGGCGAGAGCACGTACTCCCAGACCGGGTCGCGCGGGGAGGCGTGGTAGAGGCCGACCTCCTCGTCGAGCCGCTCCGGCGCCAGCGTGGCGAGCCAGGCGACGTGCTCGGGCGCGAGCACCTCGCGCGTCCACTCGATCGACAGCGCCGCTCCCCGCACGAACTGGTCGAGCGGCAACTCGCCGCAGGCGGCGAGGTCATGGTTGCCGGCGAGGCAGACGGCGGCGTGGCGGCGCGCAAGCTCGACGCACGCGTCCGGCTCCGCGCCGTACCCGACGAGGTCGCCAAGGCACCACAGCTCCTCCGCGCCGGCGGCCTCGACCGCGTCGAGCACGGCCTCGAACGCATGGCGGTTGGCGTGGACGTCGGAAACGACGGCGACGCGCATGTCACGCCGCCGCTTGCGCGACGGGGAGGATGTCCGCATAGACGAATCCGTCACGCGTCACGACCTCGCCGGTCTCCACCGTGAGCGGTCTGTCGAAGATGGGTCCGTCGTGGACGAAGGTGTGGAACTCGCCGTTCTCGCCGCAGGGATCGACCCTGGGCGGCAGGTCGTTCAAGAACGCGGCGTCGTAGGCGCGACCGGCGAAGCTGGCATCGAGGAAGCGTGGGTCGACCGTGGCGACGATGGCGCGGAAGCTGCGCACGAACTCCTGCGCGAGCTCGCGCGTGTCCCTGCCCCACACGGGAAACAGCGCGCGCCGACCGGTTGGCGCCAGGCGCTCCTCGCGGTAGGCGCGGATGTCCTCCAGAAAGAGGTCCCCGAACGCGACCTCCTCGACTGCGTCGAGCGGCGGCTCGCTCAGCGCCTGCTCCATCGCCGCCTCGTAGCGCTCGTTCGGGCACGGCAGCGGGATCCGCACCTCGACCAGCTCGATGCCGAGCGCCGCCGCCTGCGCGTGCAGCAACTCGCGCCGTACGCCGTGGATCGAGATGCGCTCGACGCCCTCGGTGACGGTCGTCAGCAGCGCGCGCGGCTCGCGGCCGGCGGCGCGCAGGGCGTGGAGCGCGAGCGCCGAATCCTTCCCGCCGCTCCAGGCGAGCGCCAGGCTCACGGCCGTTACTGCTGGCGCGGCTCGTCGGGGCCGCCGAACTCGGGCAGGTTCTTGATGCCCTCGCTCGTCTGCCACTTCGAGTAGTTGTCCTCCATCGCGTCGATCAGCTCGCGCATGAACCTGGGGGACAGGTTGACGCGAGAGACGACGACGCCGGGGATCTCCTCGTCATCGACCTCGTGGTCGACGCGCGCGAACGTGATCGTGAACTCGTACTCGGAGTGGCTCACGTTCGCGAAGTTCGCGTACACCCCGGCCATGATCTCCGGCGAGAAGTGAATGTTGATGTGACGCTCGCGGTCTTCGTCGTCCATGGCGCCTAGTATCGCAGCCGTGCGGATCATCGTCCTGGCCGTCGGCCGCCTGCGCCCCCCGTTCGCCGACGACGTGCAGCACTACCAGAAGCTGCTGGCCCGGCACGCTCGGGTCGAGCTCGTGGAGGTGCGCGAGGACGAGCAGGTCGCGCGCCGCATTCCGGACCGCGCGTTCGTCTCCCTGCTCGACGCGGAGGGTCAGCAGTACGACTCGCCCGAATTTGCCCGCTTCCTGGAGGATCGGCGGCAGGCCGCGCGCGACGTCTGCTTCGTCGTCGGCGGCCCGTTTGGGCTGGCGCTGGACGCGGTCGATCACAGGCTGAGCCTCGGCCGCCTGACGCTCCCGCACCAGCTCGCGCGCGTCGTGCTGCTGGAGCAGATCTATCGCGGGCACAAGATCCTCGCCAGAGAGCCCTACCACTACTGACGCAAAGCCGGGCTCGGGCGTTGCAGGGGGTCTGCGAGCGTCACCGGCATGCCCGCCAATGCCGAGCATTCTGAGCACCGTCACGGTGCTCAGAACGTCGAGCATCCGGATCGCGTGTTGGGGGAGCTGGCGGCGCGGCAGCATGGCGTCGTAGCGCGGCGGCAGGTGGAGGATCGGGGAGTGACGCGACGCATGCTGAAGCGGCGCGTGGCGAGCGGCCAGCTCGTGCGGCTGCACCGCGGTGTCTACGCCGTCGGCCATGCCCGCCTGACCCGGGACGGCTGGTGGATGGCGGCGGTGCTGGCGGCCGGACCGGGCGCGTTGTTGAGCCACCGCGACGCGGCGGCGCTGCACGGGCTGCGCCCGCCCGGCAATCACGTCCGCTGGGAGGTGACGACGCGCGGCCGGGCGTCGAGCACCGACCGCATCCGGGTCTTCGGGACGACGACGCTGCGGGCCGAGGACGCGACGACCGTTGACGGCATCCCGGTCACCAGCGTGGCGCGCACGCTCGTGGACTTGGCCGGGGTCGTGCCGGAGGCGCAGCTGACGAAGGCACTGAACGAGGTGGAGCGCCAGCGCCTCTTCGATCTGCGAGCGATCGAGCGGGCGATGGCGGCGACGGCACGCCGCAACGGCCGAGGCCACGCGGCGATGCGACAGGCGCTCGCGCGCCTGCGCACCATCGGCGCGCCCGTCACCCGCTCCGAGCTGGAGGACCGCTTCGTCGCGCTCCTCGATGCCCACGACCTGCCACGCCCCGCGACGAACGCGAGCGTGGAGGGGATGGAGGTCGACGCGTGCTGGCCGCAGCAGCGGGTGGCGGTCGAGCTGGACGGCTGGGGCACTCACCAGACGCGGCAGGCGTTCCAGAACGATCGCGAGCGCTCGAACGACCTGACGGTGGCGGACTGGGCGCTGCTGCGCTTCACCTGGGCCGACGTGACGCGGCGGCCTGAGCAGACCGCGGCGCGCGTGGCGAGGGCGCTGGCGCGCGGGCGCCGCTACCCTCCGGACCCGTGACCCCCCTGCAGGACTTGCGCGCGGCCGTCGCGGCCGCATCGGCCGCGCTGCGTGACGGCGGCGCCGCGGGCGGCGCCGCGCCGACCGTCGAGCGGCCCAAGCGCGAGGGCTTCGGCGACTACTCGACGAACGCCGCCATGCTGCTGGCCGGCAGCGTCGGCGCGCCGCCGCGCGAGATCGCGGAGCGGCTGGGGGCCGACTTGCAGCAGCGCCTGGGCGCGGGCCTGGCCAAGTTCGAGGTCGCCGGCCCGGGCTTCCTCAACCTCTTCCTCGCGGACTCGTGGCACGCGGAGGCGCTCGCGCGCGTGCTCGCGCTGGGCGAGCAGTTCGGAGCGAACGGCGTCGACAGGAGCGAGCGCATCCTCGTCGAGTTCGTCTCCGCCAACCCGACCGGCCCGCTCGTCGCCGCCAGCGGCCGGCATGCCGCCTACGGCGACGCGCTCGCCGAGCTGCTCGCCTTCCACGGTCACGAGATCCAGCGCGAGTACTACCTCAACGACGCCGGCGCGCAGGTGCGCAAGCTGGGCGAGTCGGTGCAGGCGCGCGCGCTCGGCCAGCCCGTGCCGGAAGGCGGCTACGAAGGCGACTACGTGGCCGAGCTGGCGGCCGAGATCCCCGACGCGAAGAGCGCCGATCCCGACCACCTCGCGGAGGAGGCGGTCGCCAGCATGCTCGTCCGCATCCAGGCAACGCTCGCGCGCTTCCGCGTCACGCACGACCGCGTGTTCAGCGAGCGCTCGCTGTACGACGGCGAGCCGAGCGCGGTCAGACGGGCGCTTGCGGCGCTTGAAGACAGCGGCCACACGTACCGCTCGGAGGGCGCGCTGTGGCTGCGCACGACGACCTTCGGCGACGACAAGGACCGCGTGCTGACGCGCGCCAACGGCGAGCCGACGTACTTCGCGTCCGACTGCGCCTACCTGCTCGACAAGCAGGCGCGCGGCTTCGAGCGCCAGATCGACGTCTTCGGCGCCGACCATCACGGCTACGTCGCGCGGCTCAGAGGCGCCTTCCAGGCGCTCGGCGGGGACCCCGACGCGATCGAGATCCTGATCATGCAGTTCGTGCACCTGATCAACGCCGGCGACCGCTCGGCGATGTCGAAGCGGCGCGGCGTCTTCACCACGCTCGACGAGTTGATCGACGACATCGGCGTCGACGCGACGCGCTTCTTCATGCTGCAGCGCTCGCACGAGTCGACGGTCGACCTCGACCTCGACCTCGCGCGCGAGCAGTCGAACGAGAACCCCGTCTACTACGTGCAGTACGCGCACGCGCGCATCCACTCGATGCTGGAGAAGGCGGGGGAGGAGCGGGTCGCGGCGGCGCTCGCGAGCGTCGGCGGGGCGGACGCGACCGGCGCGCCGCTCGAGCCGGCCGAGCGCGCGCTGATCAAGCAGCTGCTGGCGTTCCCCGACGAGGTTGCGGAGGCGGCGGAACGGCGCGCGCCGCACAAGATCGCCGCCTACGCGCTGGAGCTGGCGCAGGACTTCACCGCCTTCTACCGCGACTGCCGCGTCGTCGGCGCCGAGCCGGAGACGCTCGAATCGTTCCGCATCGCGCTGTCGGTGGCGGCGCAGCGGACGATCGCCACCGCGCTGCGGCTGCTCGGCGTCAGCGCTCCCGACTCGATGTGAGCGGCGGCAGCGGCGCCCCGTCGGCGCCCGCGTCGAGCAGGTCGCTCAGCTCGTAGCCCGACAGGGCCGCGTCGGCGAGCGCCTCGCAGGCGTCTGCGGCGCCCTCGCGGAAGGCGGCCGGCAGGTTCACGTACGGGGCGCCGTGATAAAAGCGCTCGTAGTGCTCGTGGCGGCTCGCGAACTCCGAGCCGACCGCGTCCCACACGAGCTTGTAGAGCTTGATGCGCTCCTCGGCGGTGTGCCCCGGCGAGCGCACGTAGCGCTCGATCAGCGGCCCGGCCTCCGGGTGGACGAGGTCGCGGTAGGACGCCGGCATCTGTATGAGCGAGCCGCCGGCGAGCCACTTGATCTCTTCCAGCACCTGCACGTAGGCGTTCGGCGCCCACGCCCGCTGCGCGAACGCGATCGAGCGGTTTGGCTGCACCGCGCCGTCGCTGCCGGGCACCGGCTCGCAGCCCTCCTCCATCGCGAGTACGGCGGCCTTCGCGAGGTTGACGGTGGAGAGGACTCTGCCGAGCTGCATCTGCACGAGCGGCACCTTCAGCACGTTGTTGGCCTTCGCGACCTTGACCGCGAGGCCGGCGAGGAACTCGAGCTTCGTCCAGAAGCGGGCCGCCGCCTGGTGGATCCAGTACGAGAAGGCCGGCGTCTCCCACCACTGCATCAGCGCCAGCTCGACGCTTCTGTAGACGAACACGCGCTCCCACGGCACGAACACGTTCTCGTAGATCATCAGCGCGTCGTTCTCGTCGAAGCGCGACGAGAGCGGGTTGTCCCACGGGCTGCGCGCGGCCTGCTCGTAGGAGGCGCGCGAGATCACCTTCACGCCGGGCGAGTTGAACGGGATCGAGAAGGTGAGCGCGTAGTCCTGGTCGTGCGGGCCGAGCGGTTCGATCGTGCCGACGAAGATCTCGTCGCCGAACAGCGCGGCGGTGCCGACCATCTTCGCGCCGCGTACGACGATCCCGTCGTCGCGCTCCTTGACGACGCCGACGTAGAGGAACGGCTCCTCCTGCTCGGCGGCGGGCTTGGAGCGGTCGATCTGCGGGTTGACGATCGTGTGCGACTGGTAGAGGTCGTGGTCGCGCATGTGCGCGTAGTAGGCGAGCAGGTGGTCGGCGCGCTCCTGGCCGCCGCGCGCGAACAGGCCGGGCGCGGCGGCGAAGCCGGCCCAGCAGGAGGCCATGTAGTCGGGGCTGCGGCCGAGGTAGCCGAAGGTCGCTCTGGCCCACGTGCGCGTCGCCTCGCGGCGGGCGGCGAGGTCCGCCTGCGAGCGGGGGATCGTGTAGCAGCGGTGAACCGGCTCGCCGGTCGTGGGGGAGGGCGTCGTCAGCAGGTCCCGGTATTGCGGGTCGTGCGTCATGTCGTAGAGCTGCGCGATCGAGCGCACCGTGTTGCGGAAGGCGGGGTGCGTCGTGACGTCCGCGACGCGCTCGCCGTCGATCCACACCTCGCGCCCGTCGCGCAGGGCCTCGACGTACTCCGCTCCGGTCCGTGTCATCGGCGCTTCCCCCACTGTCGCCGTCTGGCGGCGACAGGCCGTGGCTCGTGCGCGGCGCGCAGGCGCCGCATCCCTCTTCATCACACAGTAATCCGGTGGGATGTGCGCGTCAATCGTCGCGCGCGAGCTCCTCGTCGAGCCGGCGCAGGTCCTCGGCGCTCGGCGCGGGCGCTGTGGCACCTGCCCCGGCCCACCCGGCGGCGGCGCGGGCGCGCGTCTGCCGGCGCCAGCGCGGCAGCGCCAGCGCGACGAGCGCCAGCGCGATCGCGACGGCGAGGATCGGCACGAGGTAGACGGCGAGGTTGAAGCCGTGATCCGTCGGGAGCGCCAACACGCGCTCGCCGTACTGCGCGACGAGCGCGTCCTTGATCTGCTGCTGGCTCTTGCCCTGGTCGATCAAGCGCTGGATCTGGCGGCGCTCCGCGTCGGCCTGCGGACCGTTCGCGACCGCAAGCGGCGTTCTGCAGACGGCACACATGACCTGCTGCTCCATCGCCGAGAGCGTCGTCTTCGGCGCCGGCGCGGCTGGCGCGGCCGCCGCGCCGGCGGCGCCGGTGAGCGCGACGAGGGTGGCCGCGAGCAGCGCCAGCCGACGGGCTCGCCGCGTCATCCCCGCGACGTCCTCGAGGCGATCAACGGGTCGATCGTGGCCGTGATCCAGCGCGGCGTGATCTCTGTGCGCTGCATGGCCACGACGCGGCCCCGCGGGTCCAGCACGAACGTCTCCGGCATCCCTTTCACGCCATACGCGCTCGCGAACGAGCCGTCGACGTCACGCAGGACGGGGTAGCGGATGCGGTGCTGACGCACGAAGCCCTGCGTGTCCTCGCTCGCGTCGTTCCAGGCGACGCCGACGATCGTGCCGTGGCCGGCGAGCTTGCGCTGCAGCGCGTTGAGCACCGGTGCCTCCTCCTCGCACGGCGGGCACCAGGAGGCGAAGAAGTTGACGACCACGTAGCCGCCGCCGGTGCGGAAGCTGGCGAGCGTGCGCTTCGCGCCGCCGTCGAGCGGCGGCAGCGCGGCGTCGTGCGCGAGCGGGCGCTCGCCGCGCGCGACGGCCTGGTCGAGCGAGCTGTTGTCCTGTTTGAGCAGCACGCCGACGACGAGCAGTCCGACGAGCAGGGCGGCCACTGCGAAGGCGGCGACGGTCGTGACGGTGCGGCGCATACCGACGCTCAAGGGTAGAGCGGCGGGCTGTTCGGCTCGCCGCCGGGCTGACCAGCGGGCGCCTCGGCGTCGACCGGCGCGTGCACCAGCTCGCGTGTGCCAAGCGGGGCGGACAGCGGCACCGTCGTCTCGAGCTGCTGCGCGACCGCCAGCGCACCCCCGGTGGCCGGACGATGGCGCAGCAGCGCGGTGACGAACACCTGCGTCGGCGTCTCCTGCGCCTCGACGCGCTCGAGCTCCATGCGCTCGTCCCTGGCGACGCGGATCGTCAGCCGCGGGGCGTCGGCAGGCGCGTCGACCAGCTCCCAGGCGACGCTGACGAAGCGCGGCTCCGCGGGCGCGGGGAGCAACGCCGCCGGCGGCGGTGTCGCGAGCGGGGCGGACGTGGTGCGGCTGCGCCGCAGGCGCCGTGCCACCAGCGCTCCCGCCAACAGGACAATCGACAGCAGCACGGTGGAACGTCGCACCGCTCGAAGCCTACGCCGCCCGGCGCCGGCTCGATCCGCTCACGCCATCCGATCTCCGGACGAGGGTAGACTGGTGCCGCACGCGGAAGTAGCTCAGTTGGTAGAGCGTCGGCTTCCCAAGCCGAAGGTCGCGGGTTCGAGGCCCGTCTTCCGCTTCTCCCGCGGCGGCGGCCGCCTACGCTGTGAGGCGATGTCGCGTCCCTCCATCCTCGTGGTCGACGACGACGCGCCGGTTCGGCGCATGCTCGAGCGGACGCTCGGCGCGGAGGGCTACGAGGTTGGCGCGGCGGCTGACGGGGGCGCAGCGCTTGCGGCCGTCGAGCGCGCGGTCCCCGACCTGCTCGTGCTCGACGTGGCGATGCCGGGCCTCGACGGTCTCGCGGTCGCCCGGCGCGTGCGCGGCAAGCGCCTCGCGACGCCGATCCTGCTGCTGACCGCGCGCGACGGCGTCGCCGACCGCGTCGCCGGGCTCGACGCCGGCGCGGACGACTACCTGATCAAGCCGTTCGCGCCCGAGGAGCTGCTCGCGCGCGTGCGCGCGCTGCTGCGGCGCGGGCGCACGGTGCCGGACACGCTCGCGTTCGGCGACCTGACGCTCGACGTTGCGACCGGGCGCGGCATCCGCGGCGGCCGCGACCTGGAGCTGACGCCGCGCGAGGCGGAGCTGCTGGCGCTGCTGCTGCGCGAGGCGCGCGCCGTCGTCACGCGCGAGCGCGCGCTGGAGGAGGTGTGGGGCGGCGAGCTGGAGGCGCGCCCGAACGTCGTCGACCGCTACGTCGCCGACCTGCGCCGCAAGCTCGGCGACCCGCCGCTGATCCGCACCGTGCGCGGCGTCGGCTTCGTGCTGGAGCGATGACGCGCCCGCTCTCGCTGCGGCTGCGCGTCGCGCTCGCCGCGGCCGTGACGCTCGTGCTGGCCGTCCTGCTGCTGGGGGCGGTGACGCTCGCGTTGGTCGACCGGCAGCTGCACCGCTCGCTCGACAGCGGCCTGCGCGACCGCGCGGCCGAGGTCGCGCGGCTGGCCGCGACGACGCCGCAGCTGATCACCGCCGCCGGCGTGCTCGAGGGCCGCGTCGGCACCAGCGCCGCGTTCGTGCAGGTCGTGGATCGCCGCGGGCGGATCGTGGCGCGTTCCGCCGCGCTCGGCGGCCGCGTGCTGCCCGCGTCCGCGCCGCTGCGGCGCGCGCTGGCACAGCGGCGCGCGGGCTATGGCGCGGTGCGCCTCGGCGATGAGGCGCTGCGCTTGTATGCCGCGCCGCTCGGCGCGCTCGGCGGCGGCCCGGCCGCCGACGGGGCGGTCGCGGTCGCCGGCTCGACGAGCGGGATCGCGGACACGCTGCGGCCGCTGCGCAAGCTCGTGCTCGGCGCGGCGCTGCTGACGGCGCTGCTGGCGGCCGGGCTCGCGATCGTGCTGACCCGCCGCGCGCTGCGCCCGCTCACGCTGCTCACCGCGGGCGCCGAGACGATCGCCCGCACCGGCGATCCGGGCCGGCGCCTGCCGGGCGGCGGCGAGGACGAGGTCGGCCGCCTGGCCGCCACGCTTAACGCGATGCTTGCCGCGCTGGAGCGCGCGGGGGAGCGCGAGCGCCGCTTCGTCGGCGACGCCTCCCACGAGCTGCGCACGCCGCTGACCGCGCTGCGCGGCAACGCCGCCTATGTCGCGCGGCACGGCGCCGATCCGGCCGCGCTGGCCGACATCGAGGCCGATGCGGAGCGGCTGGCGGAGCTGCTCGACGACCTGCTCGCGCTCGCGCGCGAGGACGTCGCCGCGCCGCCGGCCGACGCGACGCTCGTCGATCTTGTCGAGCTGGCGCATGCGGTCGCCGTCGAGCACCCTGCGGCGCGCGTCGAGGCGCCCGGCGGGCCCGTCCACGTGCGCGGCGATCATGCGGCGCTGGAGCGCGCGCTGCGCAACCTCGTCGAGAACGCCGAGCGCCATGGTCCCGCCGGCGGGCTGGTCGTGGTTGCGATCACGGCGCGCGAGGGGTGCGCACGGCTGGCCGTCAGCGACGAAGGCGCCGGACTGGGCGGCGAGCAGGCCGAGCAGGCGTTCGCGCGCTTCTGGCGGGGACCTGACGCGCCCCCGGGCGGCACCGGGCTCGGGCTTGCGATCGTGCGCGCGACGGCCGAGCGGCATGGCGGGCGCGCCACCGTGGAGGGGTCCACGTTCGCGCTGGAGCTGCCGCTCGCCGCGCCCTCACAGATCCCTCAAGGTCCGCGGGTAGAACCTGTCGTGTCACCCGACGCGAAGGGAACGCGATGAAGCGCCTCCGGACCATCTCGACCCGCAACCTGATCGGCCTCGCCGTCGCGCTCCTCGTGCTCGCGACGGGCGTCGGCATCGCGCAGGGCGCGCTCGGGGGCGGCTCCAAGCCGGCGCCGAAGCCGCTCGACGTCGCGGTCCATGACGCGCTGACCGCACCGCAGGTCGACGGCGTCACCGCACGCGTGCACTTCACGAACCATCTGATTCCGTCCGGGGCGCTGCCGGACGGCACCGCCTCGCCGCTGATGGCGGGCGCCTCCGGCCGCCTGTGGGTGACGAGCGACGGGCGCTTCCGCGTCGAGCTGCAGTCGCAGGCCGGCGATGCGCAGATCGTCTGCGACGGCAGAGTCGTCACCGCCTACGACGCGTCCTCGAACACCGCCTACCGCTTCGCGCTCCCGCAGCATGCGACGGACGCTGCGAAGCCCGACGCACACACGCCGCCGACGCTCGCGAAGATCGACCAGGCGATCGCCGAGGTCGGAAGAGACTGGACGCTGTCCGGCGCGACGCCGACCTCCACGGCCGGTCAGCCGACTTACACGGTGCGGATCGCGCCGAAGGGCGACGGCGGCCTGCTCGGCGCCGCCGAGCTCGCCTGGGACGCGACGAACGGGGTGCCGCTGCGCGCCGCCGTCTACGCCTCCGGCCAGCGCGACCCCGTGCTTGAGCTGAGCGCGACCGACGTCTCGTTCGGGCCGGTCGCGGCGAGCGACGTGAACGTCGCCCCGCCCGCCGGGGCGAGAGTCGTCGACCTGTCGCCGTCCTCCGGGGCGGGCCCCGGCGGAGCCGCCGGCGAGACGCACGCGAAGCCGGTCACCGGCGTCGCCGCCGTCCAGGCCGCGCTGCCGTTCACGCTGTCCGCGCCCGACCAGCTTGCGGGACTCCCGCGCCAGCAGGTCTGGCTCGCCGGCCACGGCGACACGCCGACCGCGGTCGTCACCTACGGCAGAGGTCTCGGCGGCATCGCGGTGGTCGAGCGCAAGGCCACACCCGGCGAGCAGCCGCTCGGCGGCTCCGGCGGCGGGCGCGGCGATCGCAGCCTTCAGCTCCCGACGATCAACGTCGACGGCGCCAGCGGCCACGAGCTGGCGACCGCGCTCGGCACGGTGCTGACGTTCCAGCGCGGCGGCGTCGACTACATCGTCGCCGGCTCGATCCCCGCTCAGTCGGCCGAGACCGCCGCGCGCCAGCTCGGATGAGCGTGGCCGGCGGCCACCCGATCGAGGCGCGCGGCCTCGTCAAGCGCTACGGCGCGCTGACGGCGGTCGACCACGTCGACCTGACCGTCGAGGCCGGCTGCGTCTACGGCTACCTCGGGCCCAACGGCGCCGGCAAGACGACGTCGCTGCGGATGCTGCTGGGGCTGATCCGGCCCGACGAGGGGGTCGCGCGGCTGTTCGGGCGGGACCCGCTGCAGGAGGGCGCCGCAGCGCTCGACGGCGTCGCCGGCTTCGTCGAGGCGCCGCGCTTCTACCCCTACCTGAGCGGGCGCAAGAACCTTGAGCTGATGGCCGCGCTCGACGGCGGCGACGCGCGCGACCGCATCGACGGCGCACTGGACACGGTCGACCTCGCCGACCGCCAGACCGACAAGGTCAAGGGCTACTCGCACGGCATGAAGCAGCGGCTCGGGATCGCCGCCGCGCTGCTGCGCGCGCCGCGGCTGCTGCTGCTCGACGAGCCGACGACGGGGCTCGACCCGGCCGGGATGCGCGACATGCGGCTGTTGGTGCGGCGTCTGGCCGATGAGGGCATGACAGTGCTGTTGTCGTCGCATCTGATGGGGGAGGTCGAGGAGCTGTGCGACCGCGTCGCGATCGTGCGCTCCGGGAGCGTCATCTACGAGGGCGCGCTCGACGCGCTGCTGCGGTCGACCGGCCAGCGCTACCGCCTGCGCACGACCGACGACGAGCGTGCGCACGCGATCTGCCGCGCGCAGCCGGGCGTGCAGGAGGTGGTGAGTGCGGGGAAGGGCCTCACGTTCGCCGCCGAACAGGAGCGCGCCGTCGCCGACCTGTCCGTCGCGCTCGTCGAGGCCGGCGTCGCGATCACGGCGCTCGTGCCGGCCGCGGCGTCGCTGGAGGAGCTGTTCTTCCGCCTGACGGAGGGCGACGGGCTGCCGGGGCAGAACGGCGACGGCGACCGTGCCGCGTCCGCTCGCGAGGGCGTCCCGTCGAGCACGGAGGCGACGCGATGAGCGCCGTCGCCGAACGCGCGCCGGCGGGCGCCGCACCGCGGACCGGCCGCCGCCCCGGCGTCGGCGCGATCTACCGCTGGGAGCTGCGCAAGCTGCGCGCGCAGAAGCGCACGTTCCTCGGCTTCGGCATGGCCGTGATCGTGCCGATCATCTTCATCGTCGCGCTGGAGCTGCAGAAGGGCGGCCCGAACGACGTGCCGTTCGGCCGCTATGTGCGCGAGACCGGCCTCGCGATCCCGCCGGTGCTGTTGATCTTCGGGTCGATCTGGCTGTTCCCGCTGATCGTCGCGCTCGTCGCCGGCGACATCGTCGCCAACGAGGACGGCAATGGGACGCTGAAGACGATCCTCACGCGCTCGGTCGACCGCCACCAGGTGTTCGTCGCCAAGGCGCTTGCCGCCATCACCTACGCGGTCGCGGCGCTGCTGCTGTTCGCCGGCGTCGGTCTGCTGCTCGGCGGCGTCCGCTATGGCCTGCACCCGCTCACGTCGCTGTCCGGCACCCGCATCGCGACCGGCCGCGCGCTCGAGCTGATGGCCGCTGCGCTCGGCGCCTACCTGCTGCCCGTGGTCGCGGTCGCCGCGATCGCGCTGCTGCTGTCGACCGTGACGCGCAACTCCGCCGCCGCGATCGTCGGCGCGCTGATGGTCTCGCTGCTGATGCAGCTCGTCGGCATCATCTCCGGCCTCGCCGCGATCAAGCCGTATCTGCTCTCGACGCAGTTCGACGCCTGGCAGGGGTTGCTGCGCGAGCCGGCCGACTGGGCGCCGGTCGTGCGCGCCGCGTGGGTCTGCGCGCTGTACGCGCTGCCGGCGTTCGTCGCGGGTCTCACGGTGTTCGTGCGGCGCGACGTCGCGGGCGGCTGAGACGGCCTGCGCGGTCAACCGTCTTCCTTCTGGTCAGACGCAAGCACACCGTAAGGTGGGGTCCCCCTGGAAATACTGGGGTTCCCCGCACGAAAACAGGTGTGTATACAAGCTCCTTTCAACCGTGTAAGGTTGACCCCTAGCCCTAGGGGACCTGGTCAGAAGGAGAGCATCGATGCAAAGGCAGTCGCTCCGGCGCCGTGGAGTCTTCGTCGTGGTCGCGGTCATGGCCGCGATGCTGCTCGCCCTGTGGGCGGGCGGCGTCAGCACCGCCGCGCCGTCGGCACATGCGGCCCGCCACACGCTCAAGCTCTCCGGGACTGCATACATGCATCTGACGAGAAAGAACGGCAACGTCATCTACGAGAAGGGCACCGCGACGGGGACGCTTCCGGGCACCGTCACGGCGCGCTTCGTGACCAGCATCGCCAAGGTGACCGGCACGGTGACGTTCAGGCCCTACAGCGGCGGGTCGCTGACGCTGTCCGCGATCGCGTATCCGAGCTCGGCCGCGACCGTCACCAAGTTCACGGGGAACGTCGCCGTGCGCAAGGGGACGGGCCGCTTCCGCCACGCGCTGGGAAGCGGGACCTGCTCCGGGACCGCGAACCGCCGGACGTGGGCGGTCACCGTGCACGCCAAGGCGCGGATCACCTACTAGGGGACGACATCGCCCATGCGCTCCTCGTCGCGCCACCGCGGGGTGCGCGCCGCGTTGGTCATGCTGTGCGCGGCCGGCGCACTCGTCGCCGCGGGCGGCGCTGCCACGGCCGGGCCGGTCCGCCTCACGGTCGGGTTCGATCGCGACGCGGCGCTGGGCGCCGCCACTGCCATGAACGTGGACCTGCAGCTCGATCCGCGGAGACTTTCCAGAGCGCCGCTGACGGAACTGCGCTTCGCGTACCCGCGGCAACTCGGCGTCGTCTCGAGCGGTCTCGGGCTGGCAACGTGCACGCGGCCGGCGGCCGACTTCGTGAAGGTGCTGATCGCCGCCACGCGCCTCGGCGGCTGCTCGCCGAACGCCGTGATGGGCTTGGGTAGCGCGCTCGCGCTCGTGCGGCTGAGCAACGGCCAGGTGATCCGCGAGTACGCCGCGGTCACGGTGCTGTCCGGCGCGCTCGCGCACGGGCGGCTGGGGCTGGTCGTGTACGTCGACGGGCAGCATCCGTTCGGCGCGAAGCTGGCGTTCGCGGGCGACGTGCGCGGCGCACCGTCACCGTATGGAGGCCAGCTCACGGTGCGGATGCCGGAGGTGCCGGGGCTCGAACAGCTCGCGACCGTCTCGCTCGTCGACATGCGCATCTCGATCGGCTCGCACGCGATCCGGTATTACGAGTGGCATAGAAGACGCCGCGTCGCGTATCACCCGGATGGCGTCGAGCTGCCGACGTCGTGTCCGCCGCACGGCTTTCGCTTCCGTGCACAGATCGGCTTCGCGGACGGCAGCCATCGTGTCGCCACGACCACGACGCCGTGTCCGTCACCGCTTGCCGCGCCGGCGTCCGGTCGGTAATCTCCCATAAGTTGGTGCGTTGGTCGGGGGACCGATGCGCAGCCGCGCTCCGCTGCGGGCGCGCTGCCAGTTCATCACGAAGCACCAGTACCTTAATGGGTTAAAGGACCGGCCTTAAAAGCCGTTGATGCGGGTTCGAGCCCCGCCTGGTGCATGCATGCCATTCAACGGCTTCAGCGATCCGTCGACGAACCTGCTCGACCGCCTCGAGGACCGCATCGGCGCGCTCGGCGCGAGCGCCGCGCTGCACCCGGTCGTGCCGTTCCGTCCCGTCCCGGTCGACGTGCGGCTCGAGCGCCGCGACCCCGCGTGGGTCGACTCGGCCGACGGCCGCCGCGTGCTCGCCGCGCTCGGCGTCACGGACGAGCCGCTCGGTCTGCGGCTCGACGACGAGGAGCTGGCGCAGCTCGGCCGCGCACTCGAGGGCGGCGCGCCCGATCCGCTCGCGACGCGCGCGGTCGCCGCCGGCACACGCTGGGTCGTCAACTTCGGCGATCCCAACACGACCAAGGCGCTGCACGTCGGACACCTGCGCAACGTCGCGATCGGCAACGCCGTTGCGGGCGCGGCCGACGCGCTCGGCGCCGACGTCGTGCGCCAGAGCCGCGTCGGCGACTACGGGCGCAGCATGGGTGAGGCGATGGCCGGCTACCTCGCCTACGGGGGCGGCTGCGAGCCGTCGTCGTCCGGCGACGTCGGCGCGAAGGGCGACCGCCTCATCGGCGAGTGCTACCTGCGCTACGTCCGCAGCCTGCCGGCGCGCGCGGCCGCGACCGCCGATCCAGCGCGCGACGGGGACGCGGCCCTGTCGCGCGAGCGCGTGATCCACCGCGACCTCGCGGAGGAGCTGCTCGAGCGCTGGAGCGCGGGCGAGGCAGCCGCGGTGCGGCTGTTCGAGGACGTGCGGAGCTGGGTCGTCGAGGGCCACGCGCAGACGTTCGCGCGGCTCGGCGTGCGCGTCGACCGCACGCTGTTCGAGTCCGACCAGCTTGCCCACGCAGAGGCGCTCGTGCGCGAGGGCCTGGCCTGCGGCGCGATCGAGCGCGGGGACGGCGCTGCGACGACCTACCCGACCGGCGAGGAGGCCTACCCGCAGCTGCTGCTGCACCGCCGCGACGGCTTCCCGACGCAGCACCTGCGCTACGTCGCGACGTACGACGCGACGCGCCCGCTGCTCGCCGGCGCGCGCTCGGTCGCCGTCTTCGGCAGCGAGTGGCGCGGCCTCATACGCGCCTGCGAGGCGCTGCTGCGACGGCTGCGGCCGGGCGAGGAGATCCACCCGACCGACAACCTCATGCACGAGATGGTGCTCGGCGACGGCGGCGCCGCCGTCAAGTCGAGCCGCGGCGGCGCGCTGCTCGTCGACGACCTGTTCGACCGCGTCGTGGAAGCGGCCCCGGTCGCCGGGCTCGCGCGCCGGCATGGCCGCATCGACGCGGAGCGGCTCGCGCGGATCGTGCTGCTCGGCTTCTTCCTCGGGCGCCCGCTGCACGAGCGCATGACCGTCACGCTCGGCGAGCTGCTCGACGCGCGCCGCAACGTCGGCTTCGCGCTCGCGCAGGCATGGGCGCGCGCCTGCGACCCGCGCCACGACGGCGCGCCCGACCCGGCTCCGGAGGAGGCCGGCTACCGCTTCGTGCTCGTGCAGTCGCAGCGTCACCGCCGCCTGCTCGCACGCTGCGCCGAGGACCTCGACCTGCTGCCGTTCGTACGCTTCCACTACCACCTCAGCCGCTGGTTCGCGGGCGTGCAGGCGACGCCGCGAACCGCACGGGCGCTGCGCGTGGTGCTCGGCGAGGGGCTGGCTGCGCTGGGGCTCGCAGAGCCGGCGCCCGTTCCGGCGGCCGCGGGAGCACTGGCCTGATGCCGGTCGTCAGCGAGCTGGCGTGGGTCGACGGCGAGCTTGTGCCGCGCGAGCAGGGCGCGCCCTCGCTCGCTTCCAGCACCTTCCACATGGGGACGGGCGTGTTCGACGGGCTGATGGCCTATTGGAACGGCGACCACTACCACCTGCACCGCGCCGACGAGCACCTCGAGCGGTTCAAGACCGGCGCGGCGCGCATGGACCTGCCGTTCGACTGGGAGATCGCCGAGCTGGAGGCGGGGATCCGCGCACTGCTCGACACCTGTCCGCAGCGGACGCACTACATCCGCCCGATCGCGTTCCGCGGCGCGCCCGAGATCATGCTCGTGGCGAGCAGAGAGCTGCCCGTCAGTGCGTGCATCTTCGCGGTCGAGGTCGAGCGTGACGTGCCCGACCCGATGCGCGGCGCGATCGTGCCGGTCGAGCGCGTCTCCAGCCGCGCGATCCCGGTCGCGTGGAAGGTCTGCGGCACGTACGCGAACAGCTTCCTCGCGCAGCGGATGGCGTTCGCGCGCGGCGCCGACGTCGGCGTGCTGCTCGACGGTCAGGGCCGCCTGGCGGAGGCGAGCACGTCGAACCTCTTCCTGATCCGCGACGGCGGGCTCGTGACGCCCTCGATCGACGCTGATGTGTTCCCCGGCATCACGCGCCGCAGCGTGCTGGAGATCGCGGAGCGGATTGGCGTGGCGGCGGTCGAGCGGCCCGTGGATCCCAGCGAGCTGGCGTCCTGCGACGGCGCCTTTCTCGCCTCGACGATGTTGGAGCTGCGGCCCTTCAGCGCGATCGACGACGTGCGCCTCGCGACCGCCGAGCACCCGCTGTACCGCCGCATCCGCGCCGAGTTCGACGCCGCCACGCACGCATGAGCGGACGGCGCCCTCAGCTATCGGTCGCCGGCGGGCGCACGCGCGCGAGCAGTCCGGCGGCCTGCTCGGCGAGCGCCTTACGGTGGCCGCCGAGCGGCGCGCACGCCTGCGCGATCAGTTCCTCCAGGCGCTGCGGGTCGCTGTCATGCGCAGCGGTGCTGAGCTGCGCGAGCGCGTCTGTCAGCGCGCTGCGCGCCTCGTCCGCGAACGGGTTCGCGCGCTGGATGTCGGCGTACGTCGCGGGCGCGCCGTCGGCGATCCGCGCCAGCAGCGCCAGCAGCGCGAGGAACGGCGGCGGCGCCGCCGGCAGCAGCGCGTCGAGATCCGCGTCCAGCCGCGCGAGCGCAAGACCGAACGCGAGCACGCCCGCGTGCGTGGCGACCTGCAGCGCGGCGGTCGCGCGGTCGTGCGCCTCCGCGTCCGGGAGCGTCACGACATCCGCCAGCGCGCCGAGCAGCGCCAGCAGCGCGCGCGAGCGCGGCCCGGGCGCCAGCTCGACGGCCAGCACGGCGCGGCCGGCGAAGCCCAGCGATGGCGCGAACATCGGGTTGAGCGAGCACAGCTCGACCGGCGCGCGGGCGGCCAGCGCGGCGTGCGCGAACGGCGTCTTGACCGACAGCGTGTCGGCCAGCAGCGCGCCCGCCGGCAGGGCCGCCAGCACGTGCGGCAGCGCGTCGAGCGCCGCCTCCTCGGGCAGCGCCAGCAGCGCGCAGTCGGCGCCGGCGAGCGCGTCCTGCAACGCCGGCGAGGGCGTGCGCGCGTCGGTCACGAGCTGCACGTGCGGCGCCGGCGCGCGATCGACGACGGTCACCGCGCCGCCGCCATCCGCCAGCGCACCGGCCAGCAGCCGGCCGACGGCGCCGCCGCCGATCACCACGACGTTCGCGAGCTCCCCGCGCGGTTCCATGCCGCGCCGATGCTCGCAGATGACGACCAAGCGACAAGCAGGAGGGGGAACCGGGCGATGGGAACCAGCACGGAGCAGATAGACGCCCTCGCGGTACTGCGCGAGCGCATCGACCGCGTCGACGAGCAACTGCTGAGCGCGCTCGCGGAGCGCACGGCGATCTGCCGCGAGGTGGCGGAGCTGAAGGCGGAGCAGGACATCCCGATGATGCAGCCGGACCGCGTCGCGGCGGTCGAAGCGCGCTGGGCGGAGCTGGCGGCCGCCTGCGGCCTCGACGCCGACTTCGCGCGCTCGCTGGCACGCGCGGTCGTCGCCGAGAACTGCCGCGTCGAGGGCGTGATGCTGAGCGCAGGCGAGAACGGTGCGGGCGCGAGCGTGTTCGCCAGATCCGCGATCAGGATCGATCACGTCGCGATCGCGGTGCGCGACCTCGACGCGGCGATCGCCTACTACGGCGGCGTGCTCGGCTTCGAGCTGAAAGAGCGCCGGCAGATCAGCGGCCGCATCAGCGGCATGGACTCGGCCGTGATGGAGGCCGGCGGCGTGAAGTTCGTGCTCGTCCAGGGCGACTCGCCCGAGTCGAACGTCTCGCGCTACATCGAGGCGTACGGGCCGGGCGTCCAGCACGTCGCGATCGAGATCCCCGACGCGCCGGAGGCGCTCGCGGACATGCGGGCGCGCGGCGTCGACCTGCTCACCGGGATCATCAACGGGCCGGGCCTCGATCAGATCTTCACGAAGCGCGAGCCGAACTCCGGCATGCAGCTGGAGATAATCGCGCGCGCCGAGAACGAGGGCTTCGACCCCAGGAACGTGCAGCAGTTGTTCGAGGCGATGGAGCGCGAGAACGTCTACTGAGCCGGCGATGCGGGGGACGATCGGCATCCACGGGGCGGCTGGCGCGGTCGGCGCGGCGACAGCGTTCGCGCTCGCGCAGGGCGGCGCGCGCCGGCTGCTGCTGACCGACGCGGCGGCGCCGCGGCTCGCCTGCCTGGCGATGGACCTGGAGATGCTGCGGGCGGCGCTCCCGGGTCTCCAGGTGGCGCGCGGTGGCGTGGAGGAGCTGGCGGGCTGCGAGCGCGTCGTCGCATGCGCGGGCGTGCCGCATCGCGACGGGGCGCCGCGCAGCGCCTTCTTCGACGAGAACGCCGAGATCCTCGCGCCGCTCGCCGACGCGCTCGCAGCACCGGACGCCGTGTGCCGCACGCTCGTGCTCGTCAGCAACCCGGTCGACGCGCTCGCGACCTGGTTGCAAGCGCGCCTTGGCGAGCGCGTAGGGGTCGTCGGCCACACGCTCAACGACACGCTGCGGCTGCGCGTCGCGATCGCGCGCGTACGCGGCTGCGACCCGGCGGCGGTCGAGGCGTGGAGCGTCGGCGAGCACGGTCCGCATGCGGTGCCGCTGCTGAGCCGGGTGCGCGTGGGCGCTGCGCCCGTGCTGCTGTCCGCCCGCGAGCGCGCGCAGGTGCTCGGCGAGGTGCGCGGCTGGTACGCGCGCTGGCAGGCGCACGGCACCGGCACGACGAGCGCGTGGAGCTCCGCTTGGGGCGCCGCCGCGCTCGTGCGCGCGCTGCACGAGGGCGACGCGCGGCCGTGGCCGGTCGCGACGCTGCTGCGCGGCACCTACGACATCGACGGGGTCTGCCTGACCGTCCCGGCGCTGCTGCGCCCCGGCGCGCGGCCGCGTCCGTTGCAGTGGCGGCTCGCCGCGGATGAGCGGGCCGGGATCGCGGCCGCCGCCGCGGCGATCGAGGAGCAGGCATGCGTTTCGTACTGATCGACAACTACGACTCGTTCACGTTCAACCTCGCGCAGATGCTCGGCGAGCTCAACGGCGAGGCGCCGCTCGTGCTGCGCAACGACGACCCGGTCGACTGGCCGGCTTTGCGCGCGCAGGGCTACGGCGCGGTCGTCGTCTCGCCCGGACCGGGGCGGCCCGAAGTCGCGCGCGACTTCGGCATCAGCGCCTCCGCGATCCGCGACAGCGGGATGGCGGTGCTGGGCGTGTGCCTCGGCCACCAGGGGCTCTGCCTGCTGCACGGCGCGCCCGTACTGCCCGCGCCGGAGCCGATGCACGGCCGCACGAGCGCGGTCCATCACGCGCAGATCGACCTGTTCGAGGGGATCCCGTCGCCGTTCGAGGTCGTGCGCTACCACTCGCTCGCCGTCGGCGATCTGCCGCCGGAGCTGCACGCGCTGGCGTGGTCGGAGGACGGCGTGCTGATGGGCGTGCGCCACGTCAGCGCGCCGCTGTGGGGCGTCCAGTTCCACCCCGAGTCGATCTGCTCCGAGCACGGCGCGCGCCTGCTGCACAACTTCCGCGATCTCGCGCTCGCCGCCTCGGCGCACGGGCCGGGGCGCCTGCCGGGCGGCGAGCAGCGGCTCGTGCGCCGCCAGCCGATCGTGCGCTTTCGCCGACTGCGCGTGCAGCTCGACGCGGAGGCGGCGTTCGCCGAGCTGTACGCGGACGCCGACGTCGCCTTCTGGCTCGACAGCAGTACCGGGCCCGCCCGCCCCGAGGGCATGGGCCGCTTCTCGTTCATGGGCGACGATCGCGGCCCGCTCGCCGAGTTGCTCACGTACGACGTCGCCAGCGGTCGCGTGACGATACGCACCGCGCGCGGCGTCGAGCAGGCGGACGGACCGCTGCTGTCCCACCTCGACGACCAGCTTCGCGCACGCCGCGCGACCACGTCCGCGCTGCCGTTCGAGTTCAACGGCGGCTACGTCGGCTACCTCGGCTACGAGCTGAAGGCCGAGTGCGGCGGCGACGCCGCGCACACCGCCGACGCGCCCGACGCGGCGCTCGTGTTCGCCGACCGCTTCCTCGCGTTCGACCACGAGGCCGGCGACGTGTGGCTTGTGGCGCTGGAGGCGCACGACGCGCCCGCGGCGCCGTGGCTCGACGAGATGACGCTGCGGCTGACCGCGCTCGCGCATGGCACGAATGGGCACGATGACGGCGCGAACGCGCCGGTGGGTCCGATCCACGCCGACGGCGGCGGGCGCGCCGTCGACATCGAAGCGGCGTGGCCGGCCGGCTGCGTCCCGCGCCACGACGACGACGCCTACCTGGAGCTGATCGCGCGCTGCCAGGAGGCGATCCGCGCGGGGGAGACGTACGAGGTCTGCCTCACCAACCACATCGACCTCGACGGCGCGATCGACCCGTGGCCCGCCTACCGGCGGCTGCGCAGGGTCAACCCGGCGCCGTTCGCCGCCTTCCTGCGCTTCCCGCAGGTGAGCGTGCTGAGCGCCTCGCCCGAGCGCTTCCTGCACGTGAGCGCCGACGGCGCGGTCGAGGCGAAGCCGATCAAGGGGACGGCGCCGCGCGGCGCGAGCGTGGAGGAGGACCTCGCGATCCGCGAGCGGCTGCGCGGCAGCGAGAAGGACCGCGCCGAGAACCTGATGATCGTGGACCTGCTGCGCAACGACCTCGGCGCGGTCTGCGAGGTCGGCAGCGTGCACGTGCCGACGCTGTTCGGCGTCGAGTCGTTCGCGACCGTCCACCAGCTCGTCTCGACGATCCGCGGCCGGATCGGGCGCGGAGCGTCCGCGCTCGACGTCGTGCGTGCCGGCTTCCCGGGCGGCTCGATGACGGGCGCGCCGAAGAAGCGCACGATGGAGCTCGTCGACGCGTTGGAGGCGGGGCCGCGCGGCGTCTACTCGGGCGCGCTCGGCTGGTTCGCGCTCGGCGGCGCGGCCGACCTGTCGATCGTGATCCGCACGATCGTCGCGACCGAGCGCGGCGCGAGCTTCGGGGCCGGCGGCGCGATCGTCGCGCTGTCCGACCCGCACGAGGAGCTGCGCGAGGTGCGGCTGAAAGCGCGCGCGCTCGTGGAGGCGCTCTCGCTCGCCGTCTCCGCGTAGGCTCAGGCGCGTGCTGCGCGCTGCCCTGCTCGCCTTCGCGCTGATCCTGATCTCCGCCGTCGGCGCGTCCGCGGCGACTGTGACGATCGCGCCGTCGAGCGGCGGGGCGGACAGAACGCTGACGCTCGCCGATCTCGCCGGCAGCTACGACGTGCATGGCGCGAGCTACACGGTGCGCGCTGCCGACGGCACCACGACCACGCAGACGGTCGCCGACGGCATCTCGCTGAACGCGCTGCTCGCCGCGGCGGGGATCGCCAGAGACGCGTTCGGGTACCTGACCGTCTCGGGCACGGGCTTTGCCAGTGCCCTGGTGATCGCCGACGACCTCGGCGGCACCGACCAGGGGCCGCCGGTCGTCTGGAGCGACGACCAGGGCCTCCACTTCCTGCGCCCGCTGCGCAACGCGCACGACGTGAACGCCGGGGACCTGGTGACCGCTCCGAGCGGAGAGCTGACGCTGCAGCTCGCCACCGGCGATCCGGTCAAGCCGCAGGCGTCCGTCTCCACGCTGCACGCACGGGTCGGCGAGGCGGTCGACTTCAGCGCCTCGCTCGCGGTCGGCGCACTGCGCGACGGCTGGGGATACGCGTGGTACTTCGGCGACGGGTCCGGGCTCATCCCAGGTGCCTCCGTCACGCATCGCTTTCGCAAAGCGGGCACGTACCCCGTGCAGGTGAACGTCGTCGACGCGAGCGGCCAGACGATCGGCCCGGCGGGCGTCGTGCCCCTCCGCGTCGTGGCTTTGAGGCAGCGGCCCTCGCATGCGGCGCACCGCGCGGACGAGGGGCGGGGCGGCGGGTCCGCGCCAGGCGGCGATGGCGGTGGCGGGAACGGGGCGGCGCAGACGGGCGCCGGCGCCGGCGCCTCCGATGCGCCAGTCGCGCCACGCACCAGTGCGCCGGCGTCTCCGGTCGTGCCGCAGCGGACGCCGGTCCCTCGCCGCCCGCCCCACCGCACGCCGCCGGGCGAGCTCGTCAGCGGTACCCTGCTGGCGTCGGCGAGCGCCGCGGCGGCGCCCGTGCCGGCCGTGGCCAGCGGCCGGGCGGCTGCCTCAGCGGCGGCGCGCGGTGCGGCGGCAGACGGCCCGCTGCACGTGCCCGTCGGCGTCTGGGTCGCGATCGGCCTCGTCGTGCTGCTGGCGCTCGGCTGGGCGCTGGAGTCCCGCCACACGCTCCCCTTCTGGCAACCGTGACGATCGAGCGAATCCTCTTCGACATCTCCGACGCGCTGCGCTACCCGGTGCTGCTGCTCGCACTGCTCGCGCTCGTCGTCGTGCTGGCGGAGGTCGGCACGCTGCTGGCCGAGCTGCGCCGCCGCCGCGCCCGCAGCGTCGCGCGGCTCGAGCATGCGGCGGACACGGCGCGCGACGCACTGGCGGCCGGCGACGGCGCGAGCGCGCTGCGCGCCGTGTGCAGCGTCGGCTTCAACCCGGCGATGGACGAAGCGCTGACCGCGATCGTCGAGCAGCGCAACAAGCCTGACGCGGCGAACCGCATCGCGAAGCGGCTCGCCGAGTACGACTACCGTTCGGTGCGCCGCCTCGAGCGCACGCGCATCCTCGTGCGGATGGGGCCGGCGCTCGGGCTGATGGGCACGTTGATCCCGCTCTCGCCGGCGCTCGCCGGCCTCGCCGCCGGCGACATCAAGCGGCTCTCCGACGACCTGCGCGTCGCGTTCAGCGTGACGGTCGCGGGCCTGCTGATCGGCGCCGTCGCCTACTCCGTCTCGCTCGTGCGCAATCGCCTCTACGACCAGGACTACTCGGACGTCGAGTACATGGCGGTCGCGCTCGCGGCCGACGGCGCCGAGGCGAGCGCGACGCCGGCGACCGCGCACGTCCACGCCCCGCAGGAGGCGATCGTCCCGTGAGCCGCCCGACCGTCACCGCTCGCGCGCGCTCGCGCGAGGACAAGGCCGGCGACCCGCTCGACGGGCTCGTGAACCTGTTCGACCTCGGGATCGTGCTGTCCGTCGCGTTCCTGCTCGCGGCGCTGTCGTCGCTCAAGCTCGGCCCGGACGTGCTCGCCAGAGATCGCCGCGCGGCCGCCGCCCATACGCTCGTCGTGCCGAGAGACGCGCAGGTCAGAGCCGTCCAGCTCAGACCGGGGGAGAGAGTGCTCGGCCACGGCAGAGCGATCGGGACCGTCTACCAGCTCGACGACGGCCGCACGATCGTCGTCAAGCGCGCGCCCGCGCGCAGCCGCTAGGCCCACGGGGGCCCGCCTCCTGCGGCCACGTGGCCGCCTTCGGCACCCCTAGACCGACGGCGCCGCGTCGCTCGGCGAGGGGTGCGAGGCGTCGCGGAACTCCTCGAACTGCCCGGTCAGCACGAAGCCGAGCTGCTCGCCGACGTCGACCGCGAGGTCGCCCATCCGCTCGACGGCGCGGGCGGCGAGGATCATGTGCATCGCCCATTCGCGCGCGTCCGGGTCGTCGCCGCTCTCCCACGCGAACTGAAAGACGCGGCGGTTGAGCTCGTTGACGTCGCGGTCCTGATGGACCAGCTCGCGCGCCATCCCCAGGTCGCGCTCGGCGAAGGCCTGCTTGGTCTGCTCGATCTCCTGGCTCACGAGCCGCCCCATCACGCCGAGCTCCTCCAGCAGCGTCGGATGCGTCGGCGGATGGTGGCCGTCGAGCGGGACCAGCTTCGCGACGTTCACGCACTGGTCGCCCATCCGCTCGACCGAGCGGATCACGTGCAGCAGCGCCGCCGCCAAACGCAGATCGCCGGCGACCGGGGCCTGCAGCGCCAGCAGCGAGAGGATCCGTTCGTGCAGGTCGCGATAGAGCTGGTCGATGACGTCGTCGCCCGCGACGACCTCGGTCGCCAGCGTGATGTCCTGGTGCTCGACCGCTTCGAGCACGCGCCGCAGCTGGTCGCGCACCATGTCGAGCCCGCCCAGCGCGGCGTGCTCGATGTCCGTCAGCTCTTCCTGGAAGCGGACGCGCAGCTCGGATTCGGAGGGCGCCATCGCAGAAAGCATCCTCGCACACCGGTTGCAGGGGTGTTACGGACTCGTGAACGCGTCGTGAAACGACGGGGAAGGGCGCCGCGATCTCATTCGCTTCACCGCCTGATAACAGGCGCGTGCGCAACGTGCGGAATGCTGCGCGGCCATGGAGGCTGCACCACACGACGAGATCATTCGCGCCGGTGGCCTCGAGCTGCGCCGCTCGGACGGGCTCGTGCTTGCCGGGGGGCAGGTCGTGCAGACGTCGGTGCGCGAGCTGCGCCTGCTCGTCGCGCTCGTCGACCGCTGGGGGCGCATCGTCTCGCGCGAGGAGCTCTACCGGCTCGCATGGGGCGGGACGCTGCGCGCCGGCGACCGCTCCGTTGACGTCTATGTACACAAGCTGCGCGCGAAGCTCGAACAGGCGCTGCCGGAGATGGCGTTCATCCATACGCATCCCGGTTTCGGCTATCGCTTCGACCCGTTTCACAAGCTTTAAACAGGACCGCCACACCGCGATAACAGAATCGTGGACGTGCCCTGTGACGCTGCCGAGCACTGTCGCAAGGAGAAAGGAAGCAGATGAGGTACTCGAAGATCCTCGCGCTCGGCTCGGCCGTCGCGATCGCCGCGGGCGTCAGCGCCTGTGGCAGCAGCGGGAACAACAGCTCCACGGGGGGATCGAGCTCATCGTCGGCCGCCCTGTCGGGCGCCGGCTCGACGTTCCAGGCGCCGCTCGTCAGCGAGTGGGCAAGCCGCTTCAAGGACAGCAGCGGCACGACCGTCAACTACCAGCCGGTCGGCTCTGGCGCAGGCATCGCGCAGCTGACGGCGGGCACGGTCGCGTTCGCCGGCAGTGACGCGGTCATGAAGCCGGAAGAGGTCGCCGCCGGCAGAGACAAGGGCACGCCTGTGCACCTGCCGATCGCGCTCGGTGCGGTCACCGTCTCCTACAACCTCAGCGGCGTCAGAGCCGGCCTGAGACTCGACGGCCCGACGATCGCCGACATCTACCTCGGCAAGGTCAAGAAGTGGAACGACCAGGAGATCGCGTCGCTCAACGCCGGCGTGAACCTGCCGAGCACGGACATCACCGTCTGCCACCGCTCGGACGAGTCGGGCACGACCAAGAACTTCACCGAGTTCCTCGCTGACTACTCGAGAGCTTGGGCTGCGGGCCCCGGCTCGGACAAGAGCGTCCAGTGGCCGACGGGCACCGGCGCGAGAGGCAACGACGGCGTTGCCGGCTGCGTCAAGCAGACCTCGGGCGCGGTCGGCTACGTCGAGCAGGCGTACGCGCTGCAGAACAACTTCACGACCGCGGCCGTGAAGAACAAGGAAGGCCAGTGGATCGCGCCGACGCTGGAGGCCACCTCGGCCGCCGGCGAGGGTGCCAAGCCGCCCGCCAACCTGCAGTTCTCGACGATCAACGCGCCGGGCGCGAGAAGCTACCCGATCACCGCGGTGACGTTCCAGATCGTGTGGCAGGACGCCTGCAAGGCCGGCCTCTCGAAGGCCACGGCGACGAGCCTGAAGGCGTGGCTCACGTACATCCTCGGCGACGGCCAGAGAGTCGCGCCGCAGCTCGAGTACGCGCCGCTGCCGGCGAGCATCCAGAGCAGAGCGCAGGCGAAGGTCGACGCGCTCGTCTGCAACGGGTCGCCGATCAGCTAAGGATCCGATGGAGGCCGGGACACTCACACCCGCCGGCGAGCGCCGCAGTGCGCTGCACCGCTCGCCGGCGGCCCGGCTTCCCGACCGGATCCTGAAATGGGGGCTGACGGCGCTGTCGGTCGGCGTCATCGTCCTGATCGCCTACTTCTTCGTCCGGCTGATCGTCGAGAGCCGGCCGGTCTTCCAGCAGGTCGGCGTCGTCAACTACCTGTTCTCGGCCGACTGGGTGCCGTCGAAGGAGCTGTACGGCGCGCTGCCGCTGCTCGCCGGCACGCTCATCACCTCGGCGATCGCGCTGCTGCTGGGGATCCCGGTCGCGGTCGCGGCCGCGCTGTTCGTCACCGAGTTGGCGCCACGGCGCGTCCGCGGCCCGCTGACCGTCGTCGTCGACCTGCTGGCGGCGGTGCCGTCCGTCGTCTACGGCCTGTGGGGCTTCTTCTTCTTGATCCCCAAGCTGCAGCCGGCCGAGAGATGGTTCGCCGACACGTTCTCGTTCATCCCGTTCATCGGCGGCACGGTGACCGGGCCGAACTACTTCGTCGCGGGGCTGATCCTGGCGATCATGATCCTGCCGATCGCCTCCGCGATCTCGCGCGAGGTGATCTCGACCGTTCCGGGGGAGCACAAGGAGGCGGCGCTCGCGCTCGGCGCGACGCGCTGGGAGATGATCCGCATGGCGGTGCTCCCGTACGCGCGCGGCGGGATCGCCGGCGGCGCGATGCTCGGCCTCGGCCGTGCGATCGGCGAGACGATCGCGGTCACGCTCGTGATCGGCAACGCGCCGGTGATCGGCGGCTCGATCTTCCAGCAGGGCTACACGCTCGCGGCGGTGATCGCGAACGAGTTCGGCGAGGCCGCCTCGAATGAGCTGCACAAGGCGGCGCTGATCGGCGCCGGACTCGTGCTGTTCGTGCTGACGCTGTGCGTCAACGGCGTCGCCCGCGCGTTCGTCGTGCGCGCCGAGCGCGGCACGCGCGCGGCGGATCAGCCGGCCGCGGGGATGGCGACATGAGCTCGCTTGCGTTCGCGCCCGTCAGCGGCCGCCGGCGCCGTACGGACAAGATCGCGCGCGGAATGGTCGCGCTGCTCACCGGCGTCGCGCTCGTCCCGCTCGTGCTGATCCTCTACTACCTCGTCAAGCAGGGGATCGGCGCGATCTCGCTCGACTTCTTCACGACCGACCCGACCGGATCGTTCCTCGGCGATCCCGGCGGGATCAAGAGCGCGATCGTCGGAACCGTGCTGATGGTCGCGCTGGCGACGGCTGTGGCGGTACCGGTCGGCGTCGGCGTCGCGATCTGGCTCGTCGAGTTCGGTCGCGCGTCGAAGCTCGCGCATGCGGTGCGCTACTTCATCGACGTGATGACGGGCGTGCCGTCGATCGTCTTCGGCCTGTTCGTCTACATCACGCTCGTGATCGGCAACGTCGGCGGCTCGTCGTTCGCCGCCTGGAAGGGCGCGACCGCGGTCGCGCTGCTGATGCTGCCGATCGTCACGCGCTCGGCCGAGGTCGTGCTGCTGCTCGTGCCGAACGCGCTGCGCGAGGCGGCCTACGCGCTCGGCGCTCCCCGCTGGAAGGTCGTCTTCCGCATCGTGCTGCCGACCGCGCTGCCCGGCATCGTCACCGGCGTGCTGCTGGCGATCGCGCGTGCCGCGGGGGAGACGGCGCCGCTGCTGTTCACCGCCGCGGCCGTCAACGCGACCGCGTTCAACTACAACGACAGCATGAACTCGCTGCCGATGCTGATCTTCAAGAACGTCGGTCAGGCGCAGGACCGGCTTGTCACGATCGCCTGGGGCGCGGCCTTGACGCTGGTGGCGATGATCTTGATGCTGACCTTGCTCGCACGTCTGATCCAGAGAAGGAGCCGTCTGTCGTGAGCGACCCCACCCACGCCGCGGTTCGCCGCGAGACGGAGGATCCGATGTCATCGCAGCACGACCCGATCGTCACGCCGAGCCGGCCCGTCGCTGCCGCGGGCGCCGCTGCCGGACAGCCGCAGCACCTCGCGCGCTCGGTCACGGTCGAGCGGCTCAACGCGTGGTACGGCGACCAGCACTCGATCAAGGACTTGACGCTGTCATTCGCGCCGAACCAGGCGACGGCGCTGATCGGTCCGTCCGGCTCCGGCAAGTCGACCGTCGTGCGCTGCATCAACCGCATGCACGAGGAGATCCCCGGCGCGCGCGCGAGCGGGCGCATCCTGCTCGACGACACCGACGTGTACGCCCCCGGTGTCGACGTCGTCGCAGTGCGCCGCGCGATCGGCATGGTGTTCCAGAAGCCGAACCCGTTTCCGACGATGTCGATCTTCGACAACGTCGCCGCCGGCCTGCGGCTCACCGCGCGCAAGGTCGGGCACGACCAGGTCGAGTCGGCGCTGCGCGGCGCCGGCCTGTGGGAGGAGGTCAAGGACCGCTTGGGCAAGCCCGGTATCGGTCTTTCCGGCGGCCAGCAGCAGCGCCTCTGCATCGCCCGCGCGCTCGCCGTCGAGCCCGACGTCCTGCTGATGGACGAGCCGGCGTCGGCGCTCGACCCGATCTCGACGCTGAAGATCGAGGAGCTCGTGCAGCAGATGAAGTCGCGCGTGACGATCGTGATCGTCACGCACAACATGCAGCAGGCGGCGCGCGTCGCCGACCAGACCGCCTTCCTGCTCGACGGCGAGCTGGTCGAGGTCGGCGCGACCGAGAAGATCTTCACGAACCCCGACGACTCCCGCACGGAGGAGTACGTCACGGGCAAGTTTGGATAGTCCGCCAACTTGTCCGTCACCGGGAAGTTCGGGTAGCAGCGGGCGCGCCCGCCGTTTCAGCGCTTAAGCTCCGGCGCTGCGGTGCCGACCCCGAGAAGGATGTCAGAAGCGCGCGCAGGCGCATGGGTTGCAGGCCGTCCTGTCGCGGCGTTCCGCTGGGTCGGTCGCCTGCGCGGGGCCGAGCTGCCGAACGAGCTCACAGCGATGATCGTGATCGCACTGCTCGCGACCGCCGGGATGCTGCTGATCAGCTTCCTGCCGATCAGCGACCGGCAGCCGAGCGGCGTCCTGCGCGTGCTGGCCGGGTGCGATGCGCTGATCGCCGCCGCGCTGTTCGCGGCCGGGCCGCGGCTGCCGCGCGCCGGGCTGCACGCCGGCATCGGCGCGTTCATCGGCGTGGTGACCGTGCTGAGCGCGAACGCGCACACGCTCGCGGGCTTCATCTCGGCCGGGCGCGCGTTCCAGTGGATGGCGATCTACGCCGCGCTGTTCCTGTCGGCACGCGAGGCGCGCTGCCATGCGATCGGCATCTCGGTCGGCTGTGTGACGGCGGCCGTCGCGGGCGGCCTCGACGGCGCCGTCGCGCAGGCGGCGATCATGTCGACGACGGTGTGGGTGGCGACGCTCCTGCTCAGCGCGCTCGTCGCACGTCTGCGCACGCAGGCCGACACCGACCATCTCACCGGTCTGCTGAACCGCACCGGCTTCGCGGCGGCGGCGAATCGCGAGCACGCGCTCGCCGGCCGCACCGGCGCGCCGCTGACCGTCGCGGTGCTCGACCTCGACGGCTTCAAGCACGTCAATGACGCGCACGGCCATGCCGCCGGCGACCGCGTGCTGGCCGAGCTCGCCGCGGCGTGGCGAGGCACCCTGCGGCCGGGCGACGTGCTCGCGCGCTACGGTGGCGACGAGTTCGTCGTGATGCTGCCCGCGACCGCCGAGGCGGACGCGGTCGAGCCGCTCGCGCGCATGCGCGACGCGCACCCGGCGGGATGGTCGGCGGGCGTCGTCGCCTGGCGGCAGGGGGAGACGCTCGCGTCGTGCATCGGCCGCGCCGATGCACGACTCTACGAGGCGAAGGCGGCGCGGCAGGCGCGGCTGACGAAGGTCAGTCCCGCGCCCGCGTGATCTGCGCGAGCCGCTCGAGCGACTGGCGCAGCAGACGTGAGATCTGCATCTGGGAGACGCCGATCTCCGCCGCGATCTCGCTCTGCGTCAGGTCCTCGACGAAACGCAGGCGCAGGATCTTCTGCTCGCGCTCGGGCAGGCATCTGACGGCGGAGCCCAGCAGCGCACGCGCCTCGGCGCGGTCGTAGCCGTCGTCGGCTGACCCGAGCGTGTCGGCGATCGTCGTGTCGCTGCCGCCATCGTCGTGACCGCCGGTCGGCGCCGCCAGCGACAGGGCGGTGCGGTTGGAGAGAGCGCCGAGCGCCTCCACGACCGCCTCCAGGTTTGCTCCGGTGCGCTCCGCGAGCTGGCGCGGCGTGGCCGCTCTGCCCGTTTCGCTCTCGATCGCTTCGGCGGCCGCCCGCACTCTCAGCGCGAGCTCCTGCGTGCCGCGCGCCACGTGGACGCCCCAGCCGGTGTCGCGGAAGTGGCGCAGCAACTCGCCGACGATCGTCGGCTGCGCGAACGTCGAGAAGCTGTGACCGCGCTCGGGGTCGAAGCGATCGACGGCCTTGATCAGGCCGAGCGACGCCACTTGCACGAGGTCGTCGAGCGGCTCGCTGCCGCGGCGGTACCGCCGCGCCAGCGCCCGTGCCAGCGGCAGGTGTTCGGCGATCAACGTCTCGCGTGCCTGTCGATCGCCCTTGCGCGCCCGCGTGGCCAAGGCCCGCGTGCGCAATGCGTTTGTTGACGCGCCTCCGTGCAGCAACTCCAGTTGGGGCGCGCTCCCGGTTCCGTGCCTCATGGGCTTCGGGCGTACCCGTTCGCATGCACGGGCAATCGCGGGTTTCCGGGTGCTGGTCGACGGTGGCGGACAACGGGCTCGAAACGCCCGCCACAGCTTTACACTCTAATAAATGGTAGGACTCGTCTGATGGCCACAAGAACGTCGCTGCGCGCTGCCGTCGCGCGCACGAGAGCACCGCGCCGGCGCCTGCCCGGGCACGAGCGCAGAGCGCTGATCCTCGAGGCCGCATTGCGGACGTTCGCCGCCCACGGCTATGACGGCGCGGCGATGGATCAGATCGCCGCGGAGGCCGGCATCTCCAAGGCCGTCGTCTATGACCACGTCGCCTCCAAGCACGAGCTCTACACGCAGCTCTTGCATGCGATCCGCTCGGAGATCGAGACGATCGTCGAAGAGGCGCTGCGCGCGTCCGAAAGCGGCGGCGAGGAACGCGTGCGCACCGCGGTCGAGGCGATCTACCGCTACGTCGAGGAGCATCCGCAGGCGGCGCGGCTGCTCGTGCTCGAGCTGCAAGGCGCGAACGTCTCCACGATCGGGCGCGAGCTCGAGGAGCGCGTGGCCGCCAGCCTTGCGCGCACGCTCGGCGAGACGCGGGCGTTCCGCGGCCACGCCGACCGCGACCTGCAACTGACAATCCTCGCCGAGCTGTTGAAGTCCGCCGTGCTCGGCGGCGCCAGCTGGTGGTACCGCCACCCCGACGCGCCGCGCGCCGACCTCGTCGAGCGCACCGTCGGCGTCGTCTGGCCGGCGATCGCGCGGGTGCTGAACGCCGCGGCGTGAGCGCCGCGCGCGGCAGCTACCAGGCCTGCGAGCCGCCGCAATGCGGACAGGCGACCGTCGTCGAGACGGGCGCCTCGAACACGCACCCGCACGTGCAGGTGTAGGCGGCGAGGTCCTGGGGGCCGCCGGCAGCGCGCTCGCGGGCCTGCGGGGCCGGCGGCTGCGGTTGTTCGCGCGGGCCGAGATCGACCGGGCCCTCGACCTGCACGACGCGGCGCCCAAGCCGCGGGCGGGTCCTGAGGCGGTGGGGGCGGGTTCGCACAGTCATAGGCTTGAATGCAAAGTGCTTGGAAAAGTTTCGGGGCCCGACCCTCGATTCCTCGTAGGAGTGGGCTCTCTCTGCATCGGCAAGCCCCACGCTGCACCTGAGCAGTCTGCGACAATCGGCAACGCATGGACCCGTCTCGCAAGCGCAGGATCCGACTCGTCGTAGCGCTGACGGCTGCGCTGCTGGCCGCGAGCGCGCTGATCTACACCAGCTTCAGCGCCGGCAGCGACGAGAAAACCGCCGGTCAACTGCTCGACGGCGCCGTCGCCGGCAAGACGTACACGCTCGCCGGCACGGTCAAGGACGGCTCCGTCAGACGCGCCGACGGCGTGCTGTGGTTCAGCGTGCGCGATCCGCACCGGCCGGTGGCAGTGCGCGTGCGCTACACCGGCATCGTCCCCGACCCCTTCCGCGCCGGTCGCGGCGTGATGGTCAAGGTCCAGCGCGGCGCCGGCGACCTGTTCGTCGGCGAGAAGGACACGATGGTCACGAAGTGCCCGTCGAAGTTCCAGGTCGCCCCGCCGAGACCCGGGTCCGGCGGGCCCGCGAGCCTCACTTGATCCGCTGATGGCCACCGTCGGTCGCGCCCTGCTGATCGTCGCGTTCGCCGTCGCGCTGTACGGCGTCGGGGCGTCGCTGTACGGAGCTTTCGCCGGCGGTCGCGCCTGGGTCGACTCGGGTCGCCGTGCCGTCTACGCGCTCGCCGGCGTGCTGACGATCGCCTTCGCGATCATGGAGATCGCCTTCCTGCGCTCGGACTTCAGCTTCGACGTCGTCGCGACCCACTCCAGCACCACCACGCCGACGTTCTACAAGGCGACCGCCGCCTGGTCCTCGCAGGAGGGCTCGCTGCTGCTGTGGGTCTGGCTGCTGTCGGTCTGGTCGAGCCTCGCGCTGCTCGTGACGCGCCGGCGCGTGCGTGAGGTCGCCCCGGTCGCGACGGCCGTGCTGCTGACGTTCGCGTCCTTCTTCCTGATGCTGACGATCTTCTTCGCGCAGCCGTTCACGACGCTCGCCGCCGTGCCGCAGGAAGGGACCGGCCTCAACCCGCTGCTGCGCCACCCGGCGATGATGTTCCACCCCCCGATGCTCTACTCGGGGTACACGCTGTTCTCGATCCCGTTCGCGTTCGCGATCGGGGCCTTGATCACACGTCGGCTGAACGCCGAGTGGATCGTCTCGACGCGCCGCTTCGCACTGGCCGCCTGGCTGTGCCTCGGCGTCGGGATCGTGCTCGGCGCGCGCTGGTCCTACACCGAGCTCGGCTGGGGCGGCTACTGGGCCTGGGACCCGGTCGAGAATGCCTCGCTGCTGCCGTGGCTGACCGGCACCGCGTTCATCCACTCGATCATGATCCAGGAGCGGCGCGGGATGCTGAAGGTGTGGAACGCGTCGCTCGTGCTGGCGACCGGCACGCTCGCGATCCTCGGCACGTTCCTCGTGCGCTCGGGGATCCTCGACTCGATCCACGCGTTCGGCGCCTCGACGCTCGGCGTGCCGTTCCTGATCCTGATCGGCGCGATGGTGCTCGGCTCGGTCGGGCTCGTCGTGTGGCGCCGCGCCGACCTTACGAGCGAGCACCGGCTCGACTCGCTGCTCTCGCGCGAGGCGGTCTTCCTGTTCCAGAACGTGATCCTCGTCGGGCTCGCGTTCGTCGTCTGGTGGGGGACGTTCTTCCCGCTGATCTCCGAGGCCGTGACGGGCACGCGCGCGTCCGTCGGGCCGCCGTGGTTCGACAAGTACATCGTGCCGCTCGCGTTCGTGCTCGTCGCGCTGTCCGGGATCGGGCCGCTCGTGCCGTGGCGGCGGCTGACGTGGGCGAGCGTGCGACGCGGCTTCGTGCTGCCGGCGCTTGCCGCGCTCGTGACCGTGCTGGCGCTGCTGGCGGTGCCCGGCGCGTGGATGGAGCCGAAGGCGGCCGCGTTCACCGGCGTCGTCGCGTTCGTGCTGGCAAGCGTCGGACAGGAGCTGTGGCGCGGCATGCGCGCGCGGCAGGCGTCCGCGCGCGAGTCGGCGCCGGTCGCGCTCGCGGGCGTCGTGCGACGCAACCGCCGGCGCTACGGCGGCTACGTCGTGCATGCCGGCTTTGCCGTGCTGCTGCTCGGCGTCGCCGTCTCGTCGTCGTTCCAGCACGCGAGGGACATCTCGCTGCGGCCAGGCCAGAGCGCCCGCGTCGACGGCTTCGACATCACGTACGTGCGCGCGACCGCGAGAGCCGCCAGCGAGAAGATCTCGCTCGGCGCCGTGCTCGACATCTCCAAGCACGGTCGCCACGTCGCGACGCTGCGCACCACGCGCGGCTTCTATCCCTCGCAGGACATCTCACAAGGGATCGTCGGGCGCTTCTTCGGCGGCGAGTCCGAGAGCGAGGTCGGCCTGCGCGCCGGTCTCGGGCGTGACATCTGGACCGTCATCAACCCCAACCTCGCGCCGCTGACCCCGATCATCGAACAAGGCAACCGCACGTTCCGCAGAGCGATGGTGGGCATCATGACCGGGCCGGCTGCCAAGCGGCAGCAAGCGGTCGCGCAGCTCTATGCGCTGCGCGACGCGGCCGTGACGGCGGTCGCAAGGCGCTTCGTCACGTCGCCGTGGCCGGCCGACTTCCGCTTCATCGTCTCGCCGCTCGCGACATGGATCTGGCTCGGCGCGATCATCACGTTCCTCGGTGGCCTGCTCGCGCTGTGGCCCGCGCCCGCGGCGGCGCGACGGCGTGTGAGCGCCGGCTACGCGGCGCGTGTCGCACGCGAGCTGGCGCGTACGACGCAATGATCGAGTTGCTGGTCGTGTTCGCCGTCGTGCTGGCGGTTGTGGCTGTCGTCGGGGCGCCCCTGCGTCGCGGCGCGCAGGGACTCGACCCGGACGCCGCCGCACGCGCCGAGCTCGCCGACCTCGAGGCAGCGAAGGAAGCGAAGTACCAGGAGATTCGCGACGCTGAGCTCGACATGCGCACGGGCAAGCTGTCGGATGAGGACCACCGCGTCTTGGACGGGGAGCTGCGCGCAGAGGCGATCGCGCTGCTGAAGCGCCTCGACGCCGTCAGAGCGCGCGTCGGCGCGGACGCGGCGCCCGTCGCCCCGCCACCGGCCGTCGGCTAAGATCGGCAGCGCATGTACACGATTCTCGGCGTCCTCCAAGTCGTCATAGCCGTCGTCCTGATCCTGCTCATCCTCATGCACTCGGGGAGAGACACGGGCCTGTCGGGCGCGTTCGGCGTCGGCACCGGGTCGGGCCCGTTCGGCGGCGGCTCGCTCGTCGAGCGCAACCTGAACCGCTGGACCGTCTTCTTCGCGGTCCTGTTCGGGCTGAACACGGTCATCCTGCTCAAAATCTGATCCGCGCCGTTTGGCGGCGCCGGCATCCCGCTGAGCGGCGTCATCGCCTGCTCGCGTACGAAGTACGCCACGCAGGCTGCTTCCTCAACACTCGCACGCTCGCGTGGAAGCTTCCGGCCATCCGCCAAACGACGCGTCTCCGCGTGGCTGGCGATTCGCGATTCGCTCAGGTCAGCGCCGCGCGGATCTCGTCGAAGCGCGCGTCGGGGATGTCGTCGAAGGCTTCGGCGACGGTCGGGTCGAACTGTGTGCCGGCGGCCTCGGCGATCACGCGGCGTGCCTCGCGGAACGACGCCGCCGCGCGGTAGGGGCGGTCGCTCGTGACCGCGTCGAACGTGTCGGCGACGGCGAACACGCGCGCGGAGAGCGGGATCTGCTCGCCGGCGAGCCGGTCGGGGTAGCCGGCGCCGTCCCAGCGCTCGTGGTGAGAGCGCACGACTTGGCGGGCGCCGGCGAGAAAGTCGATCCCGCGCACGATCTCCTCGCCGATCAGGGGATGACGGCGCATCGCCTCGCGCTCCTCCTCGGTCAGGCTGCCCGGCTTATGAAGGATCGCGTCGGAGATCGCGATCTTGCCGATGTCATGCAGCAGGAAGCCGAACTCGAGATCCGGGTCCGCGCTCGTGTCCAGTCCGCACGCGCGCGCGATCTCGACCCCGTACGCGGCGACGCGCTCGGCATGACGAGCGGTGTAAGCGTCGCGCGCCTCGACGGCGTCGGCGAGCGCGCGCACCGTCGACTCGTAGGAGGCGCGGAGCTGCTGCTCGCGCTGCTCCGCCTCGCGGTCGCGCGCGGCGAGCTGCGCTTGCAGCCGCGCGAGCTCGGCGTGGAGTTCCTCGATCTCACTCGCCGTCGCCGTGCCCGCGCGCGCCCTTCCTCGACGTCGAAGTCCCATGGAGCTGTGGACTTCCACACGGCCGGCGCGGTTCCTGTCGGCAGGCCGTTGACCTATGAATGCGCTCGAGTGGACTCGAACCACCACGGGCCATACGGCCCACAAGGCCCTCAACCTTGCGCGTCTACCAATTCCGCCACGAGCGCGGGCGAGGGCGTGAGTATAGAGGGGAGGGGCGTTTGCGGGTCCGTCCGACGGCGTTGTAGACTGGTCGAACACACGTTCGTCTTGGAATCCGCACTTGGGAGCGCGTCTGCCCGATGGTCGACCTCACGAAGCGCCAGCAGGAGATCTTCGAGTTCATCAAGCGCTACTCCGCGCGTCACGGCTATCCGCCGACGGTGCGCGACATCGGCAAGGCGGTCGGTCTCGCCTCGTCCTCGACCGTGCACGCCCACCTCGCGAACCTCGAGAAGCTCGGGCTCGTGCGGCGCGATCCGACGAAGCCGCGCGCGATCGAGCTGCTCGATCGCGCGGTCGAAGGGGTTCGCAACGCCGTCCGTCCTCCCGGCCTGCCACTGCTCGGCCAGGTTGCGGCCGGTCAGCCGATCCTTGCGGAGGAGAACGTCGAGGAATACATCCAGACGCCGGGTGTCATCGGCGGCGAGGATGGTGAGTACCTGCTGCGCGTGCGCGGCGAGTCGATGAAGGACGTCGGGATCCTGGAAGGCGACTTGGTCGTCGTCGCTCCGCAGGACACGGCCCGCAACGGCGAGATCGTCGTGGCGCTGATCGGCGAGGAGGCGACGGTGAAAACCTTCTACAGAGAGGCCGATCACATACGGCTTCAGCCCGAGAACGAGACGATGGAGCCGATACGGACGCGTGAGGCGCGGATCCTCGGCAAGGTGGTCGGCCTCATGCGGAGCATGTGATGGCTGTGCTGCTGGCGGAGCGCATCGAGCGGCCTATGTCGCTTTTCGGCCCGGCGGAGGTGCCGGAGCCGCGCACGCCGGCGGCTGACGCTGTTGCGCGCGAGCGTGACGGTGACCTGGGCGGCAGGCCGACGCTCGACGATGCGATCGTCGGCGTGTGGGAGGGCCTCGCCGCCCAGGTCGTCGTGGCGTGCCCGCTGTGCGGCGGCGCGCTGCGGCCGCATCCGACCCCGGACGCGGTCGGCGGCCGCTGCGGCGACTGCGGAACGACGCTCGACTGAGCGCTCCGGCCGTTGCAGCGACTGCTGGACTTGTTCGTTCCGTCGCAGCTTCGCGTGCACGCCTTGCGCGGCGGGCGCGGCGAGCTACTCTGATGGCCGCTGACCAAGCAGTCGCGGAGGTTCGTCCTTCGAGGAAAGTCCGGACATCACAGGGCAGGGTGGTCGGTAACGCCGACCCGGGGAAACCCGCGGGACAGTGCCACAGAAATGACACCGCCTACGTCCACCGCGAGGTGGGCCGGCAAGGGTGAAATGGTGCGGTAAGAGCGCACCGGCGCCGCGGCGACGCGGCGGCCAGGCAAACCCCACCCGATGCAAGGCCAAGCCGGACCGTTTGCAGGTTGCCCGCCAAGGTCCAGGTCGGCCGCACAGATGGATGACTGCTCACGACAGAATCCGGCTTACCGGTCAGCTACGGAAAAGCCCCGCTCCGGCGGGGCTTTTCTATGGCCCGATTCGCCCGGTCGGCCGGCCCGCCGACCGGCAGGCCTTTCAATCCTTGAAGGCTGCGCGCGCGATCTCGACGTGACGGCGAGGCCGGCCGCTCGTCACGCCTCCAGCACGACCGCCAGCCCCTGGCCGACGCCGATGCACAGCGCCGCCACGCCCCAACCACCGCCGCGCCGGCGCAGCTCGTAGGCGCACGTTGCGAGCACGCGCGCCCCGCTCGCGCCGAGCGGGTGGCCGAGCGCGATCGCGCCGCCGTTGACGTTCACGCGCTCCGGGTCGAGCTCAGGCCACTCGGCGAGGCACGCGAGCGACTGCGCGGCGAACGCCTCGTTGAGCTCCAGCACCGACACGTCGTCCCAGCCGATCCCGGCGCGCTGGAGCGCGCGGTTCACCGCCTCGACCGGCCCGATCCCGAACACGTCCGGGTCGACGCCCGACGCTGCGCGTCCCGCGATCCGGGCGAGCGGCTCGCGGCCGATCGCCTCCGCCGCGGCGGCGCTGCCGATCAGCACCGCGGCAGCGCCGTCGTTCAGCGCGGAGGAGTTGCCCGCGGTCACGGTGCCGCCGTCGCGGCGGAACGCCGGTCTCAGCTTCGCGAGCGCCTCCAGCGAGCTGTCGGGCCGCAAAATCTCGTCGCGGTCCAGCTCGACGTCCGGCACCGGCACGACCCACTCCTCGTAGAAGCCGTTGTCCCACGCCTGGGCCGCGAGTTGGTGGCTGCGCAGCGCGAACGCGTCCTGCGCCTCGCGCGAGATCGCGTATCTGTCGGCGAGGCCCTCGGTCGAGGCGCCAAGCGAGATCGTCCAGCGGTCCGGCATGCGCGGGTTCACGAGCCGCCAGCCGAGCGTCGTCGAAGCGAGCGTCTCGTCGCCGCGCGGAAAGCCGTGCTCGGGTTTCGGCAGCACCCACGGCGCGCGGCTCATCGACTCGACGCCGCCGGTCAGCACGAGCGAGGCGTCGCCGCACTCGACGGCGCGGCTGCCGGCAATCGCGGCCTCCAGCGACGATGCGCACAGCCGGTTGACGGTCACCCCCGGGATCGAGGTCGGCAGCCCGGCCAGCAGGACCGCCATCCGCGCGACGTTGCGGTTCTCCTCGCCGGCGCCGTTCGCGTTGCCGAAGATCACATCGTCGATCGCAGCGGGGTCGAGCGCTGGCGAGCGGTCCACGAGCGCTCGCACGACGTGGGCGGCGAGGTCGTCGGGGCGCGTCCCCGCCAACGCGCCGCCGTAGCGGCCGAACGGCGTGCGGATCGCGTCGAGCACGTAGGCGTCGAGCATGCCGCGCACCCTAGCGTCGGGCGGGCCGCGCACGCGCAGCCTCATGACAGCGATCCCTGCATGCAGTCGATGAGCAGCAGTGGCGGCATCCACGCGGACTTGACACGTAGCCGTTCAAGTTTCTAGTGTCACAAGGGGCGCGAAATGGGTGTTCGCGCCTGGGGGACTCGCTTCTGCCGCGTCACGATGGGGGGATGGTGCGCGCGTTGCGGATAGATCGCAGCGTGCAGGGGGCTCCGCCGTGTTCGCGTCACGACGCTGGTTGGACGCGTTCCGCCTCATCCATTCCGCTCCTGTGCGGAGAAAGGCAGAGAGACACATGAGACAACGCACACACCGCGTCGTCGTAGCGGCGGTCGTTGCGGCGCTGGCGCTGACGATCGCAGCGGGGGCCGCGCAAGCGGCGTTCCCGGACTTCACCGGATGCACGTCGAGGAACCCGGAAGAAGGGGTCTGCCTCGACATTCAGCAGCGCAGCGGGAACCTGAACATAAACGGCTTCAACGTTCCGCTCCACGAAACGCTCGAGATCCGCGGCATATTGATCCCGAACGGCGAACCGAGGCCGTTGTTCACGGCGCCGGCCGGCTCGACCGGGTTCATAGGCAAGCCGGAGAGGGTCCCGGGCGGCCTGATCGGCATAGAATGGCTGCCGGGGAACAGCGTCCTAGCGATCACCGAGCTGGCCGGTCCGCCGTCGGCGATCAGACTCGACCTGAGCGACTTCAGCATCAGGATTCCGGTGAAGGTTCGGCTCGTGAACCTGCTGCTGGGAATGGACTGCCACATCGGGACGAACAGCAGGCCGGTGATGCTCAATCTGATCACCGGGACGACGAACCCGCCGCCGCCGAACGGGCCGATCAGCGGCAGGCAGGGTGCGCTCACCTCGATACCGGGCGGCTTCGAGGCGATCGGCAACACGAACGTCGAAAACTCGTTCGCGGTGCCCGGGGCGACCGAATGCGGTCTCGGCCTCGGCCTGATCAACTCGCTCGTCAACCTGAGGCTCGGTCTGCCGTCGTCGGCCGGCAAGAACTCGATCGTGCTCAACAACGACGTCGCGCTCGCGACGCGCGAATAACGCAGCCGAGCTGACAAGCGCTCCGTCCCCTCCGCGGGAGGAGGGGACGGTCCGCGCCTTGCGTCGGCGATGAGCTGAGTCGACGGCGCGCAGCGGGCGTCGGTGCGCCGCGCCGCGAGGTCCTTCCACCTGAGGACGGTGATCTTCCGTCTGCGGACGGTGGAGCGAAGGGGCCCTCGACACGAACATGTGTTCGCACCATGGTCGTCGGCGTCTTCCTTCCCCGCTTCGAGCTCGTCGTTGCCGTCGGCGATCGGCGGGATCTGCTGCGCGCGCCGGCGGCGCTTGCGCCCGAGCCCGGTCGCGAGCAGCGCGTGGGGGAGGTCTCGCCGGCTGCGGAGGCGTTGGGCGTGCGCGCGGAGACGCCGCTCGGCGAGGCGCTCGCACGCTGCCCTGCGCTGGCGCTCGTGCCGCCCGACCCCGCTGGCGTCGCTGATCGCTGGGAGCGGATGCTCGTGCGGCTCGAGGCGATCGGCGCCGCGGTTGAGCCCGAGCGGCCGGGGCTCGCGTGCTTCGCGGCGCGCGGGCTGCTGCGGTTGCACGGCGGCTCGCTCGAGCGCGTGCTGACGGCCGCTCGGCATGCGCTGGACCGCCCGGCGCGCTTCGGCGCCGGCCCCTCGCGCTTTTGTGCGCTCGCGGCGGCCTCGCGTGCGCGTGTGCGGCGACCGGAGATCGTGCCCGGCGGCGAGGCCGAGGCGGCGGCGTATCTCGCACCGCTGCCGGTTGCGCTGCTGCACGGCCGGCGCGAGACGGCGGAGTTGCCCGAGCCACTGGAGCGGCTGGGGATCGCGACGCTGGGTGCGCTCGCCGCGCTTCCGCGCGATGCGGTCGCTGACCGCTTCGGTGCGCCGGGGTTGCTTGCGCACGAGCTCGCGCACGGGCGCGACGGGAGGCTCGCGCCGCGTCAGCCGCCGGAGCGCTTGGCCGAGGAGCTTGAGTTGCCCGAGGCGCTCTCCGGCGTGCAACTCGACCGCGCGTTGCGGCTGCTCGTCGACCGCCTGCTCGCGCGCCGGGAGCGGCGTGGGCGCACACTGCGCACGGTCGTGCTGTCCGCGGTGCTGGTGGAGGGCGGCACGTGGCGCGAGCGCGTGCCCTTCCGCGAAGCGCTCGCGGATCCGCAGCGCATGCTGCTGGCGCTGGGACAGCGGCTCGCGCTGCTGCCGGCGCCGGCGGAGCGGCTGCGGCTCGCAGTCGAGCGCTTCGGCCCTTCGGCGGGCGATCAGCGCTCGCTGCTCGACGAGGGGGAGGCATTGCGCCGGGTGCGCTTGCGTGAGGCGGTCCAGCAGGCGCGCGCGGCTGCGGGACCGGACGCGGCGCTGCGCGTGCTCGCCGTAGAGACGGCGTCGCGCGTGCCCGAGCGCCGAGCGGTGCTGACGCCGTTCGAATGAGCCGTCTCGTGAGACGCGCTGCTGAGGTTGACAGCGACGGCGTACGCACCGCCGGACGGGCGCATCGTCTCGCGCAACCGCGCCGCGCACGCGTCGAGGCCGATCCGGTCGACGGTCGTCCGAGCCGTGTGGGCGGCCGTGTCGTCGACGCCGTGCGCGAGTCGTGGCTCGTCGAGGATCGCTGGTGGAGTGGCAGCCCTATCCGCCGCCGCTACTGGGAGATCGTCACGACCTGCGGACGCAACGTCGTCGTCTTCCACGACCTGCGCGGGGGCGCCTGGTTTGCGCAGCGCTCGTAGGGCTCGACCCTACGAGCTGTACGCCGGTCCAGACTTGACGGCGTTACACTCAACTTTGTAGTGTATCGCTGCTGCGTGCGGTGCCGCGCGCGAGGGGGAGTTGTTGCGCGTCTCGTTGCGTGCCCTTGGTGTGCTCTGCACGGCACGGCAGCGTTCCCATACACCACATCCCTGTGCGTAAGCAGAGAGGGGGAGTTGTACATGGCCATGCATAAGCGCCTGGTGGCGCTGTTGGTCGTCGGTGCGTCGTTGATTTTCGCGAGCTCCGCATCCGCGGCGTTCCCGAACTACACCGGGTGCCCGAGGGAAAACCCGGAAGTGACGACGTGCATCGACGTGCAGAGCGTTACCGGAAGCCTTGAAATAAAGGGCTTCACGGTCCCGCTCGGCGAATCGCTCGAGATTCGCGGCGGCATAAACGGAGCTGCCAGCCCGTGGAGATTCATACCGGCCGTCGGCACAAACGGGTTCTTCTCGAGAGCGATAAGGATCCCCGGCGGGATCCTCGGTATTGAATTCCCGATTCCGGGGAACGCCGTCCTAGCGATAGCGGAGCTGGCTGGGCCGGCCTCATCGATCCAGATGTCGCTCGAAGAAAACCTCGTTGTCAGCCTGCCGGTGAAGGTGCACCTCGAAAACCCGATACTCGGGTCGAACTGTTACATCGGCACGAACAGCAATCCGTCGAGAATCAACCTGACGACGGGCACCACGAGCCCGCCGCCGCCGAACACGCCGATCAGCGGAAGAATCGGCACCGTGAGGCCTGGAGAAGAAGAACTCCAGTTGCTCGGCTACACGAGTGTCGACAATGCGTTTGCGGTTCCGGGTGCGACTGGTTGCGGGCTGCTCGGGATAGCGAACCCGCTCGTCAACCTGAGGCTCCAGCTGCCGTCGGCAGCGGGCAACAACGCGATGATCGTGACGAACAACATAGCGCTGAGGGGCGTATGAGCGTTCGTTGAATCAGGTGCGCGCCGCAACCCCGGGCGCGCACCAGTCGGATCTCTCGGCGCGCGTCCGGCCAGGGCGCGCGCCGAGTTGCTTTCCACCTCCAGGCGGTAGCCAACATAGATGTGGGATACGAACATGTGTTCGTGCCCTATGTGGAGCTGCACGCGCATTCCGCCTTCTCGTTCCTCGACGGCGCCTCGCTGCCGGACGAGCAGGCGGTCGCGGCCGCCGAACTCGGCCACGAAGCGCTCGCGCTGACCGACCACGACAACGTCTGCGGTGCGATGGAGCACGCGCAGGCGTGCAAGGCGATCGGGCTGCGAGCGCTGCACGGCGCCGAGCTGACGCTCGACGACGGCTGCCACCTGACGCTGCTCGTCGAGGACGAGCGCGGGTGGCGCAACCTCTGCCGGCTCATCACCCGCGCGCACGCTCACACGCGCGGGGACGCTGAGCCGCAGATGCGCACTGGGGGGCCGAGGGCGGGTGGGGGACCCGCCCTCGGCGTGCGCCTTCGCCAGGCGAGCGACCCACACGTTCCGCTCGACGCGATCCTCGACCACGCTGAGGGACTGGTCTGCCTCAGCGGCTGCGCCACCAACGGGATCCATGACCGCGCCGGCCTCAAAGCGCTGCGCAACGCCTTCACGCCCGACCGCCTGCGTGTCGAGCTGCAGCGCCCCTACCTGCGCGACGACCGCGCGCGCAACCGCCGCCTCGCCGCGCTCGCGCACGAGCTCCACCTGCGCACCGTCGCGACCGGCGACGTCCACGCGCACACCCGCGCACGCGCGCCGTTGCAGGACGCGCTCGTCGCCGTCCGCCACCACACGACGCTCGACGCCTCCGAGCCGCTGCGGCGCGGCAACTTCAGCCACGTCCTCGCGAGTCCGCAGGCGATGGCGGCGCGCTTCGCCGCCGACCATCCCGAAGCGGTCGCGGAGACCGCCCGCGTCGCGGAGCGCCTGCGCTTCGACCTGACCGAGCATCACGGCTACCGCTATCCCGGCGAAGAGGACGCGCACGCCGACCGCATGCTCGCCGAGCTCGCGCGCGCGAAGCTGGACGAGCGCTACCCGCCCGCGGGCCGGGGCGCCCGGGCGGGCAGCCGTCGCCGCGGCCTCCGCGCGCACCCGCTGCGCGCGGAGGCGATCGCCCGGCTCGAGGAGGAGCTGCGCATCATCGCGACCCTGAAGCTCTCCGGCTTCTTCCTGCTGCATCGCGACATGCTGGAGCTCGCACGCGAGGTCGCGCTCGAGGTACGCGGGCCGGACACCGCCCGCGCGCTGCTGCCGCCCGGCCGCGGTCGCGGCTCCTCGGTCTCCTCGATCGTCTGCTACCTCACCGGCCTCTCGCACGTCGACCCGATCGCGAACGACCTGTTCCTCGGGCGCTTCCTCAACGACGAGCTGACGGCGCTGCCCGACATCGACCTCGACTTCCCGCGCGACGTGCGCGCCGCGCTGATCCCGCGCATCCACGAGCGCTACGGCAAGGACCGCTCCGCGCTCGTCGCGGCGTTCCCGACCTACCGCGCGCGCGGCGCGATCCGCGAGCTGGGCAAGGCGCTCGGGCTGCCGCCGGGGGAGATCGAGCGCGTCGCGCGCGGCAGCGAGGGCTGGTCAGCGCGCGACGTCGCGCATGACGTGGCGTCGGCGCTCGGCGAGCAGCGTCTCGCGCACGGCCGCTGGGCGTGGCTCGCGCGCCTCGCCGAACAGGCGCACGGCCTGCCGCGCCACCTCTCCCAGCATCCGGGCGGGATGGTCGTCGCGACGCGCCCGCTGATCGACTGCTGCCCGATCGTGCCGGCCGCGATGGAGGGCCGCCAGATGGTCCAGTGGGACAAGGACTCGTGCGCCGACGCCGGCTTCCTGAAGATCGACCTGCTGGGACTCGGGATGCTGAGCGCGGTCGAGCGCGCGGTGGAGGACATCGCCAAGCACCGCAACGAGCGGATCGACCTCTCGCGCATCCCCTACGACGACCCGCCCACCTACGACGCGATCCAGAGAGCGGAGACGGTTGGCGTCTTCCAGATCGAGAGCCGCGCGCAGATGGCCTCGCTGCTGCGCACCCGGCCGAGAACGCTGCAGGACATCACGATCCAGGTCGCGATCGTGCGGCCGGGGCCGATCCAGGGCGGGGCCGTGAACCCCTACATCGAACGGCTCCAGCGGCTGCGGGCAGACCCGGACTACGAAGTCCCGTACGAGCACCCGTCGCTGGTCGAGCCGCTGCGCGAGACGCTCGGCACGATCATCTTCCAGGACCAGGTGATCGAGGTTGCGATGGCGTTCGCCGGCTTCCGCGCGGGAGAGGCGGAGGGGCTGCGTCGCGCGATGAGCCGCAAGCGCTCGGAGGCGGCGATCGAGGCGCATCACGCCAAGTTCGTGGAGGGCGCGATCGCGACGCACGGCGTCTCGAAGGAGCTCGCCGAGCGCGTCTTCGACAAGGTGCGCGGCTTCTCCGGCTTCGGCTTCCCGAAGGCGCACGGAGCGGCCTTCGGGCTGCTCGCCTACCAGTCGACGTGGCTGCGGGTGCACTACGCCCCCGAGTTCCTGTGCGCGCTGCTGAACGAGCAGCCGATGGGCTTCTATCCACCGGACGCACTCGTGCACGAGGCGCAGCGGCGCGGCCTGACGATCCTGCCGCCGGACGTGAACGCGAGCGAGGTGGACTGCACGGTGGAAATGGCGCCGGCGCACAGCGGCGTCGCGGGCGGCACCGTTCGCATCGGCCTCGGCTACGTGCGCGGGGTGCAGAGGCAGGACGCGGAGGCGCTCGTCGCGGCGCGCGAGGCCGGCGGGCCGTTCCGCGACCTCGGCGAGCTGGCCGCGCGCGCCGGCGCCGGCCGGCCGGCGTTGGAGCTGCTCGCCTGGTCGGGCGCCTGCGACGCGCTTGCCGGCGGCGACCGCCGCGTCGCGCTGTGGCGCCTGGGGGTGGCGACGCCGGGCCGTCGCGTGCCCCAAGGCACGCAGCTCGCGCTCGGCCTCGACCTCCCTCAGGCGCCGGGGCTGACGAAGCTCGGCGCATGGGGCGAGCTGCTGGCCGACTACGACGCGACGGGCCTGACCGCCCGCTCGCATCCGCTCGCGCAGCTGCGTCCGGCGCTGCCGCGCGGCGTGGCGGCGAGCCGCGAGCTGCCGCGCATCGACCACGGCGCGCGCGTGCGGGTGGCGGGGATGGTCGTCGCGCGCCAGCGCCCCGGCACCGCCAGCGGCGTCGTGTTCATGCTGCTGGAGGACGAGCACGGCACGATCAATCTGATCGTGCCGCCCAAGCTCTACGAGCGCAGCCGCCTGACCGTCCGCACCGAGCCGCTCGTGCTCGCCGCCGGGCGGCTGGAGCGTCATCCCGCGGCCGGAGGCGGGATCAACGTGCTGGTCGAGCGGATCGAGCCGCTGCACGCGCCGAGCGAGACGCTCGCCGACGTGCGGGAGCTCGCGCCAGCCGGCACGGCCGACGGCGACGAGCCCGGCGCCGTGGGCGACTTCCGCGCCGTCGCGCCGGCTGTCATGAGCTTCGCGCAGGGCCGGCGGCGATAGATCGGACGGGCTGGCGCGCCGCCGCTTCGCCGCATCCGCGCAGTTCCCCCTTCCATTCCGTGGGCCGCTCAGGGTAGGGTGCGCACGCCAGATGCTCGCAACCGCCGCATTTCTCGCGTTCTGGGTCGTCGTCGGGCTCGTGCTGTTCTTCATCGCGCTGCGCGGCGGGCCGCGCGGCGCGCGCGCGACGCTGCAGTCGCAGAGCCGCGGCGGCCGGCGCACCGCAACGGCCGTCTTTGCCGTCTTCTACGTCGCCGTCGGGATCGCCGTTCCGGCGCTGATCCTGATCGGGGACCACCACAGCGCCAATGCGCGGGTGGGGGGGACGACGATCGGCCTGACGAAGCAGGAGCAGCACGGCCGCGCGGTCTTCGGCGCCTACTGCGCGAGCTGTCACACGCTCGCGGCGGCGCACGCCAACGGCAAGGTCGGTCCGAACCTCGACAACCTGATGCCGCCGGAGGTCCTCATCGCCGACGCCGTCAGGAACGGCCGTCAGCGCGGCAACGGCACGATGCCGGCCGGGATCGTGCAGGGCCAGGATGTCGCCGCCGTCGCGGCGTTCGTCGCGGCCGTCGCCGGCAAGTAGCGACTGCGCCGGTCGCTTTCCGCATCGTGCGGGATCGTCGTGCGACGGTCCGCGAATCCGACCGCCGGTGTCCATAACATCTGCAAATCGCAGGTACACGGATCGCTTCGCTGCGCTAGGATCGCCCCGCACAACGACCGCTGAATTCCTGTTCGCCAGTCGAACGGGAAGCGGGGGACCCAGGACACCGGGGCGAATCGTGCAGGCCGCACGTAGCGCCGCTCTTTCGGCGCGAGCCCGTCAGCTAACCCCGTAAGCCGACGAAAGAGGACCGAATGCCACCTGCCGAGGCGCCCCCACGCCCCGCCCGCACCGCAGCGGCCCCCCGCCGCACCGTCGTGATCCGCGGCCAGGTCGCGCCGCCGGCGCGCGGGACCGAATCTCGCGTCTACACCGCCACGTCCGCCCGTCGCCGCCCGCCGCGGCGCGCAAGCGAGCGGATCGTCGGCACGCGCCCCGACCGCGCCGCCCTGTGGGCCGTGATGATGGGCGTCTTCCTCATCATGGTCGCGGTGCTCACCGCGCACGGCGCCTAGCAGGGGGACGTGTCACCTGGCGATGCGCCGCTAGCCAGGGGAGGACGCAGCCTGCGTGGCGTCCTTCGTACGCGAGCAGGCGAGGACGATGCCTGGCGAGATGGCGCGCGTCAGGCTGAGGCGGCGTTTAGGTCGGCCCGTATAAGGAGACGGAGACTTCCGCGCGGACGGTCACGCCGCCGCGTCCCTCCACTGCTCTTCAGATACGCGGTGACGCAATGAGAACTCCGATGAGTCGGTTTCACATCCACGACGACCTGACCGCGCCAGAGGCCTCCGCGCCGGTCCTCAGGGGCGCGATGGCGGCCGGTGGTCAACTGCCGAACTTCCTCGGCGTGCTCGCCGGATCGCCGGCGGCGCTGCGTGCCTACGCGCGCTTCCGCTCCGAGTTGCGCCACGGCCGGCTGTCGCCGACCACGCTCGAGCGGATCGCGCTCGCGGTCGCGGAACACGACGGGTCGGCGCCCGGTGTCGCGATGCATACGCGCGCGGCGCGCGCGGTTGGATTGCGCTGGGACGAGGTCCAGCTTGCGCGGCGCTGCGAGTCGAAGGACGCGCGCGAAGCGGCGCTGCTGCGCTGGATCGGCGCGCTGCTCGACGGCGGCAAGCCGAGAATGCATCTGCACGAGGAGGCGCGCGAGGCCGGTTGGGACGACGAGGAGCTGCTGGAAGCGATGGCGGCCGTCGCGCTTGAGCGCTTCACGGCGATGGTCAATGTCGCCGGCGAGGTCCCGGTCGACGGCTCCGTCGAGGAGTCGCGGACGCTGACCGCTGCCTGACGCGCCGCGCGCGCCCGCGCCCAGCGCGTCGCAGTAGGCTCCGGGGTCCGTCGCCGCACGACCACGCCCAGGAGCCAGCCATGCCCGACGCCCCGCTCACCGCCGACGACGTCACGCGCCTCGTGCAGGAGCGCGACATCCGCTTCATCCGGCTGTGGTTCACGGACGTGCTCGGCCAGCTGAAGTCGTTCTCGATCAACAGCAGCGAGCTCGACGACGCGTTCGAGGGCGGGATGGGCTTCGACGGCTCCTCGATCACCGGCTTCAACGCGATCGAGGAGTCCGACATGATCGCGCTGCCCGACCCGAGCACCTTCGCGGTGCTGCCGTGGCGACCGCAGGACGACGGCGTCGGGCGCATGTTCTGCGACATCCAGACGCCCGAGCGCAACCCCTACGAGGGCGATCCGCGCCACGTGCTGCGCCGCGCGCTGCAGCGCGCGACCGACATGGGCTTCGACGACTTCATGGTCGGGCCGGAGCTGGAGTACTTCTACTTCAGAGACGCGAGATCGACCGAGCCGCTCGACCAGGGCGGCTACTTCGACCTGACGACGCTCGACGCCGGCAGCGATCTCCGCCGCGAGACAATCTTCGCGCTCGAGCAGCTCGGCATCCACGTCGAGTACAGCCACCACGAGGTCGGGCCCTCGCAGCACGAGATCGACATGCGCTACGCGCCGGCGCTGAAGATGGCCGACGACTGCATGACATATCGCCTCACCGTCAAGGAGTGCGCGATGAAGTACGGCCTGCACGCGACGTTCATGCCGAAGCCGCTGTTCGGCGAGAACGGCTCAGGCATGCACACGCACATGTCGCTGTTCAGAGGCGGCAGAAACGCCTTCTTCAACGCCGACGACCAGTACTTCCTGTCCGACGTCGGCAAGGCGTTCATCGCGGGTCAGCTCCGCCACGCGCGCGAGATCAGCTCGATCTTCGCCCAGTGGGTCAACTCCTACAAGCGGCTCGTGCCCGGCTACGAGGCGCCGACGTACGTCGCCTGGTCGCGGCGCAACCGCTCGGCGCTCGTGCGCGTGCCGCTCTACCACCCCGGCAAGGAGCAGGCGACGCGGATGGAGCTGCGCTGCCCCGACCCGGCGTGCAATCCGTACCTGACGTTCGCGGTGCTCCTGCAGGCCGGCCTGGAGGGCGTCGAGCACGGCTACGAGCTGCCTGAGCCGATGGAGAAGAACCTCTACCACCTGGCGCCGGACGAGCGGCGGCGGCTGGGGATCGAGCAGCTCCCCGCGACGCTTGGCGAGGCGATCGAGCTGACGGCCGAGTCCGAGCTCGTGCTGCGCACGCTCGGCGAGCACATGTTCAACCGCTTCGTCGAGATCAAGCGCCAGGAGTGGGAGGACTACCGCGTCCAGGTGACGCAGTGGGAGCTCGACCGCTACTTGCCTGTGCTCTGACGCTGCTGCGGGCGGGTCCTGTCGATCCGGACCCACTCACCCAGGCGCGCACACCGCCCTCCGGGCGGCGCACGTGCGTCCTCAGCGCCACCCGCCCGATCGGCGTCGGCTCAGTCCCGCGCAAGCTCGGCGCCCTTGGCGGCGTCGAGCAGGTGCTCGTGGCGGACGAGCTTCACGCGGGGGCGGCCGTGGGGCTCGCCGGCGCTTCTCTCGTGCGCGTCGATCGCCGACCAGTGGGTGTAGGTGATGTGGTCGGGGCAGCGGGCGGCGAGCAGTTGCAGGATCGCGTCGGGGTCGTCGACGGCCGGCGTGGGGAGCGTCCCGGCGGCGTGGTCGGCGAGCAGGCTGTCGACGGTGTCCTGGCTGTCCTTCTTGTTCGTGCCGATGATCCCGCTGGGGCCGCGCTTGATCCAGCCGGAGACGTACTCGCCCGGCTGCTGCGTCCCACCCGGCGCATCGAGCACGCGGCCGTGGTCGTTGGGAATCGTGCTGGCGCGCTCGTCGAACGGCACGCCCGGCAGCGGCTTGCCCTTGTAGCCGACGGAGCGGAACACGAGCTGGCAGGGGATCGTCTCCTCGGCCTCGGTCACGACCGCGCGCAGACGGCCTTCGCCGTCCTCGACGAGCTCGGTGCGCCCGACGCGCACGCCCTCGACGCGGTCCGTCCCAACGATCTCCAGCGGTGAGGCGAAGAAGCGCAGCACGATCCGGCGATCGTGACCGTGCGGCTCGCTGGCGGCATAGCCGTGCAGTACCTCGATCTTCTTCTTGACCTGCGCGTCGGCCTCCTCGACAGCGCGTGCGCTGGCGGGGTCGAGCTGCATGTCGCCCGGATCGACGATCACGTCCGCCTGCGCGAGCTCGGACAGCTCGATCAGCTCGGGGGTCGTGAACGCCGCCTGCGCCGGCCCGCGGCGGCCGAGCACGACGACCTCCTCGATCGAGGAGCCCGCCAGCGCTTCGAGCGCGTGGTCGGCGACGTCGGTCTGTGCGAGCGTCTCGCGCGGCAGCGCGAGCATCCGCGCCACATCCAGCGCGACGTTGCCGTTGCCGACGACGACCGCGGTCGTGGCATCCAGGTCGAATACGTGGTCGGCGAAGTCCGGGTGGCCGTTGTACCAGGCGACGAACTCCGTCGAGGAGTGCGAGCCGGCGAGGTCCTCGCCGGGGATCCCGAGCCGGCGGTCGCCGGACGCGCCGAACGCGTAGATGACTGCGTGGTAGTGGCGCTTGAGCTCCTCCACCGGCAGCTCGCCGCCGACCTCCACGTTGCCGAAGAAGCGGAAGCCGTCGAGCGCCGCGGTCTTCTCGTAGCGGCGCGTGACCGCCTTGATCTTCGGATGGTCCGGCGCAACCCCGGCACGCACGAGCCCCCACGGGGTCGCGAGACGCTCGAACATGTCGACGCGCACGTCGTGGTCCTTGGCGGTCAGAAGCTGCTCAGCGGCGTAGAAGCCCGCCGGACCGGAACCGACGATGGCGACGCGGATGGGGGAGGTTGACATGGCCAGCAGGGTAGCCGTCGTTCGGTGAACGCGCGGTCAAGGCGGCCCTCGCACCGCGCGCTCGGCTCAGCGCACGCGCTCAGTCGAGCAGGGCGGCGAGCGCGGCCGGCTCGGTCACCGGCGCCTGGCAGGCGAAGCGCTCGCACACGTACGCGGCCGCGTGGCCGTCGACGAGTCCCCGGCCGGCGAGCAGCGGGACGTCGGCGCCGTCGCTGCCACCCGGGCCGCCCGCCAGCACGATGCGCGGCCGGAACGCGGCGCGGACCGTGCGCACGAGCGGCGCGGCGGCGGCTGGGTCGCCGACGATCGCCACCTCGCGCACGTCGTCCGCCAACAGGAAGTCGACCGCCTGCAAGAGGTGCGCGAACGCAAGCGGGTGGCGCGCGGCGATCGGGTGCAGCAGCGCGATCGTGCCGCGCGCGCGGTCTTCGTACGCCGCCTCGCCGGTCAGGCGCGTGAGTCGCAGCAGCCCGAACGCCATCGCCGAGTTGCCCGACGGGATCGGCGTGTCCTCCATGTCCTTGCGCCGTGCCACGAGTTGCTCGTGGTCGTCGGCGGTGGTGAAGAAGCCGCCGCGCTCGTCGTCGGCGAAGTGGGCGATCGTGACGTCGGCGAGCGCCCGCGCCTCGGCGAGGCAGCGCGGCTCGAACGTCGCCTCGTAGAGCGTCAGCAGCGCCTGCAGCAGGAACGCGTGGTCCTCGAGGTAGCCGGCGAGCCGCGCGCGCCCGGCCTTCCACGTGCGCAGCAAGCGGCCGTCGTCCGTGCGCAGCTCGCGCAGCAGGAAGTCGGCGCAGGCGCGCGCCGCGTCGAGGTAGTCGGCGCGCTCGAGCACGGCGCCGGCCTCCGCCAGCGCGGTGAGCATCAGCGCGTTCCAGGCGGTGAGGCGCTTGTCGTCGAGTCCGGGGCGCACGCGCTGGTCGCGCGCGGCCATCAGCCGCCGTTTGATCTCCGGCAGCTCGGGCGGGTCGTCGTCGGAGCCGGCGCGCACGAGAATCGAGCGACCCTCGAAGTTGCCCGGCTCAGTCACGCCCCATTGCGCGACGGCGACCTCGTACAGCCGCTCGTCGCCGAGCGCGGCGCGCAGCTCGTGCGGCGTCCACACATAGAACTTGCCCTCGACGCCCTCGCTGTCGGCGTCGAGCGCGGAGGCGAAGCCGCCCTCCGGCCCGCGCAATTCGCGCAGCGCCCAGTCGAGCGTCTCGGTGCAGGTCTGCCGCAGCAGCGGATCGCCGCTCACCTGCCAGCCGTGCAGGTACGCGCGCGCCAGCAGCGCGTTGTCGTAGAGCATCTTCTCGAAGTGCGGCACGACCCAGGCGGCGTCGACCGCGTAGCGGGCGAAGCCGCCGCCGAGCTGGTCGTAGATCCCCCCGCGCGCCATCGCCCGCAGCGCGCGCAGCGCCGGCTCCGCCGGGTTCGGACGCGCCTCGCCGCCGTCGTGGCGCCCCAGCAGCAGCTCGATCGCGCTCGCCTGCGGAAACTTGGGCGCGCCGCCGAAGCCGCCGTGGAGCTGGTCCTCGCGGTCGGCGATCGCGGCGACCGCCGTCTCCAGCAGACCGGGCTCCGGGGCGCCTGGATCCGGCTCGATGCGGGCGCTGACGCTGAGGTGCTCGACGATGCGCGCGCCCTGCTGCTCGATCTCCTCGCGCCGTTGCGTCCACGCCTCGACGATCGCCTCCAGGAGCTGTCTCCAGCCGGGCAGCCCGTGGCGGCCGACCGGCGGGAAGTAGGTGCCGGCGTAGAACGGCACCTGGTCGGGCGTCGCGAACGCGTTCAGCGGCCAGCCGCCGTGGCCGGTCATCGCCTGCACCGCATCCATGTAGATCGCGTCGACGTCCGGTCGCTCCTCGCGGTCGACCTTGATGCAGACGAAGTGCTCGTTCATGTAGGCCGCCACCGCGGGGTCCTCGAACGACTCGCGCTCCATCACGTGGCACCAGTGGCAGGCGGAGTAGCCGATCGAGACGAGCAGCGGCACGTCGCGCTCGCGCGCCTCCGCCAGCGCTCGTTCGTCCCACGGCTGCCAGGCGACCGGGTTCTCGCTGTGCTGGAGGAGGTAGGGGGAGGTCTCGTCGGCGAGGCGGTTGGCCATCGCCCGGAGGCTACCCGCCCCGGTGCGCGCGCCTCACGGCGCGGTCCGCGGTCGCGCGAGCGGGTAGCGTTTCCCGCCATGTCCCACCATCGTCACCCGATCGACGCCGACGGCGCGCCGCCGGCGATCGGCCCCTACGTCCATGCCGTGCGCGCGGGCGGCCTGCTGTTCTGCTCGGGCCAGATCCCGTTGCATCCGGAGACCGGCGAGCTCGTCGGGGCGACGGCGGCCGAGCAGGCGGGGCGCTGTCTGGAGAACCTGCAGGCGGTCTGCGCGGCGGCCGGCGCGACGCTCGCCGACGCCGTGAAGATCACCGTCTACCTGCGCGACATGGGCGACTTCACCGCGGTCAACGAGGTCTACGCCTCGTTCTTCGAGAACGACCCGCCGGCGCGCGTGGCGGTCGCTGTCGCGGGCCTGCCGCGCGACGCGCTCGTCGAGCTCGACGCGGTCGTCGCGCTGCCGGACTGACGCGGTCAGGCGCGCTGCTCGCGCCGCCAGACCGGCGCGGCTCAGGCGCGCGCGGCGGCGGCGGCGTCGCGGTGTGCGCGCGCGGCGTCCACGAGGCCGCCGATCACGCGGCTGCGCTCGTCCGCCTCGGGGTGCCACTGCACGCCCAGCACGAACTGCTCGCCGGGGATCTCCAACGCCTCCGTCAGGCCGTCGATCGTCGCGACGCCGGTGACGGTGAGGCCCTCCCCGACGCGGTCGACGCCCTGGTGGTGATGCGACTTCGTGCCGTGCAGCTCCTCGCCCGCGGCGCGCGCGGCGAGCGAGCCGGGGGTGAGGCGGACCTCGTGGTCGGCGCCGTCGAACGAGCCGCGCGCCTTGAGGTGGTCGTGGTGCCCGAAGCGCTCCGGAAGATGCTGGTGGAGCGTCCCGCCAAAGGCGACGTTGAGGAGCTGCATGCCGCGGCAGATTCCCAGCACGGGGATCCCGCGCTCGATCGCGCGCCGCACGAGCGCGAGCTCGAACGCGTCTCGCTCGGGCACGGGGTCGACGGTCGCGGGGTCGAGCGCGGCGCCGTAGGTCGACGGGTCGATGTCGGCGCCCCCGACGAGCATCAGCCCGTCGATCAGGTCGAGCGCCTCGTCCGGCGCCGCGACGAGCGCCGGGTCGGGCGCGAGCATGAGTGCCATCCCACCGGCGCGGCGGACCGCGTCGAGGTAGTTCGTCGGCAGCAGCGCGGCGCGTTGGTCCCAGACGCTCCACTGGGCGCGCTCGAGCGCGGTGCAGACGCCGATAACGGGACGCGATGCCATGCCGCGCCTGAGCGTAGCCGGCGTGCCGCAGTGTCGGCGGAGTGGCTGCGCAAATCGTGACGCACCCGTCACCTTTCCTGGTAGCGTCTGCGCGAATGAAGGAGAATGCCCGTCAGTTCGACGTCGACTGGGTCGTGATCGGCTCCGGCTTCGGCGGCAGCGTCTCTGCCCTGCGGCTCGCCGAAAAGGGCTACCGCGTCGTCGTGCTGGAGTGCGGCAGACGCTTTCGCGACAAGGACTTCGCGCCGTCGACGTGGAGCCTGCGCAGATACTTCTGGGCGCCCCGCGTCGGCATGCGGGGGATCATGCGCGTTTCGACGTTCAAGGACATCTCCGTCGTCTCCGGCTGCGGCGTCGGCGGCGGCAGCCTCGGCTACGCGAACACGCTGTACGTGCCGCCGTCGCAGTTCTTCCAGGACCGCCAGTGGGCCGAGCTCGCCGACTGGGAGCGGGAGCTCACGCCGCACTATGCGGAGGCTCAGCGGATGCTCGGCGTCGTGCAGACACCGGAGGACGACCCGGCCGATCAGCTCTTGAAGGAGCTCGGCGAGCACCTCGGCGTCGGCGAAACGTACAGAAAGACGCCGGTCGGGGTGTACTTCGGCGAGGGCCCGGGCGTGACGTCCCCCGATCCCTTCTTCGGCGGCGAGGGACCCGAGCGCACCGGCTGCATCGCCTGCGGGCGCTGCATGGTCGGCTGCCCGCACGGCGCGAAGAACACGCTCGTGAAGAACTACCTGTACCTCGCCGAGCAGCGCGGCGCCACGGTCACACCTGACCGGCTCGTGATTGACATCAAGCCGCTGGGCGCCGATGACGGCTCGGACGGCTACGCGATCACGAGCGTCGCATCCGGCATCCTGCCCAATCGCGACCGCCGCACGATCACGGCGCGCGGCGTCGTCGTCGCGGCCGGCGCGCTCGGCACGAACAGACTGCTGCAGCGCTGCCGCCTGTCGGGCTCGCTGCCGCGCATCTCGCACCGCCTCGGCGAGCTCGTGCGCACGAACAGCGAGGCGATCCTCGCCGTCACCGTCCCGCCCGACTACCCCGACGACCTGACGAAGCGCGTCGCGATCAGCTCCTCGATCTACCCGGACCCGTACACGCACATCGAGACGGTCACCTACGGCGAGGCCGGCGACTCGATGTCGACGCTCTACACGCTGCTCGTCGGCGACGGCACGCGCGTGACGCGGCCGCTCAAGCTGCTGGGCCAGATCGTCCGTCACCCGGTCAAGTTCGCGCAGGCGCTGTGGCCGCAGGGCTGGTCGCGTCGCACGATCATCGTGCTCGTGATGCAGACGCTCGACAACGCGATCGCGCTGCGGCCGAAGGTCACGCGCAGCGGGGACGTGCGCTTGCAGACGGAGCAGGACGCGAGCAGACCGAACCCGACCTACATCCCGGTCGCGAACGAGGCGGCCGAGTGGCTCGCGCAGCGCACCGGCGGGATCGCGCAGTCGTCCGTGATGGAGGCGCTGCTGAACATCCCCTCGACCGCGCACATCCTCGGCGGCGCGGTGATCGGCGCCGATCCAGAGCAGGGCGTCGTCGACGCCGGTCAGCGCGTGTTCGGCTACGAGAACCTGCTCGTGTGCGACGGCGCGGCCGTGCCCGCGAACGTCGGCGTGAACCCCAGCCTCACGATCACCGCGCTTGCCGAGCACGCGATGAGCCGCATCCCGCCGGCGGACGGGGCGTCGCCCGCGGCCGCCCCGGCTGCTGCCGGCGCCGCCTGAGCGCGCTCGCGCCGACCTGGCTCGCCAGCCAGGAAGAGTGAGTAGCATCGGCCGGCGTCAAGTCAAGGGGCGGCAGGGGGTCGCCTGGGGACCGATCGAAGGGGGAGCTTCGATGGGACGGGCAGCAGGATTCGTGGCGCGCTGGCGCGTCACGCTCGCGGCGTTGACGATCGTGGCAGCGCTGTGCGCGCTGTGGGTCGGCGGCGCAAAGGCGGACGGGCCGGGCAGCGGCACCGCGTCCGTCGTCTCGCTCGGTGACTCGTACATCTCCGGTGAGGCGGGGCGCTGGGCCGGCAACACCAACGAAGAATCGAGCTGGGTCGACGCGCTCGGCTCCAGCGCGTACAACGACAACGAAACGCACACGGCCGAAAAAATTCCCGGCTGCCACCGCTCGCTAGCGGCGGAGGTCTACATCGGCGGCGGGCTCAACACGATGAATCTCGCCTGCTCCGGCGCGACGACCTCGACGCATTTCAGCGAAGAAGAATTCAAGCCGGGGATCGACTTCTACAACAGCGGCGGCAACAAGGGCCAGGCGCTGATGCTGCAGGAATATGCGAGAACGCACAACGTGAAGCTGGTTGCGCTCTCGATCGGCGGCAACGACTTCAACTTCGCCTCGATCGTGCAGGACTGCCTCGAAGACTGGCTCACCTCGCCGTCGTGGTGGCAGAACCACTGCAACGACGACTCCGAAGTGACGGCGAACTTCACGAGAGAAAACGTCGCCGCCAAGACGACCGCGATCAAGAACGCGATCCTCAACGTGCACAGAGCGATGGTCGAAGCCGGCTACAGAGACGAAATGTATGCCGTGATCGTGCAGGACTACGAGTCGCCGCTGCCCAACGGCTCTGGCTTCCGCTACCCGGAGGAAGGCTGGAGCCGTCAGGAAGTCGGCGGCTGCGGCTTCTGGAACGCCGACGCGAACTGGGCGAACGAAAGGGCGCTGCCGACGATCGACGGCGCCGTGCACAACGCGGCGGCGGAAACGGGACTGACGAACGTCAGGACGCTGCTGCTCGGATCGGCGTTCAACTCGCGGCGCCTGTGCGAGAACACGGTCGGCCTCTTGGAGGAGAGAGGCCTCACGTCGTGGAGAGGCGCGGGCGCGGTCGACAGGACGGAGTGGATCAGCCAGATCCGCACCGTCTCCGCGCTGTTCGGCGTCTACGAGATCCAGGAAGACCTGCACCCGAATTACTGGGGCGAGCTCGCGCTGCGCAACTGCCTGCGGCAGGCGTACAACGCGGGCACCCCGAGAGGCGGTACGTGCACCCGCACGGGCACGGGCCTGACCGCCAACGGCGAGCCGGTGATGACGCTCAGCTGAGGGTCCAACTGACCGGCGGCGAGGGGCACCAACCCTCCCGCCGGTCAGTTAACATCGCTTGACGATGGGACGCTTCCGCCGCAACGCGGGCATCGTCACGCTGGCGAGCTCCATGCCCGTCAACAGAGAGGCGGCGGACGAGGTCGTCAAGGCCTACTACCCCGCGATCGTGTCGGCCGGCGACGCCGCGCGCACGCGCGCCCAGACTGCCTACACGATCGCGAGCGCCGTCGCGACGGCGATCGTCGCCGCCGGCATCTTCGGCGACATCGCGCAGCGGCCGACGTTCGTGAAGGTGCTCGGGGCGCTCGCGCTCGCGGCGTGGCTGCTGACGGCCGGGCTGTTCATGCACGCCGTGGCAGGCCGCATCGACCCTGTCGTCGACGGCGAGCAGCTCGACGTCTCGGCGTTCGTGCGCGCCGTCATCACGAACGCTCGTCACGAGCGCCGCGTCGTCGTCCGCCGCTCCGCGACCGCGATGCTCGCGGGCAGCGCGGCGATGGCGCTCACGCTCGCCGCCGTGGTGCTCGCATGGCTGCTGCCGGCGCCGACCGAGCACGTCCACGGACGCGTCGCGCTCTCGCCGGCGGGGGCCGTCCAGGTGCAACGGCTCTGCGGGACACGGCCGGACGGCGGGATCGGCGGCTGGTACGACCCCTCGAAGCTCGCGGACGACGTCGTCGCGATCGACGTCGACGCCGACGACTGCGGTGGCAGCAGACGCACGCTGCGCCTGCCCGGGTCGATGATCCGCGGCGCGCTCGCGGACGCCCGCTAACCCAGCACCCAGATGCCCGTGTCGTCGACGCTCATGAGCGCCGAGCGCGCTTCGATCGAGTCGAGGATCGGGCGGTTCGCCTCCGCACGGTCGAGCAGGTCCAGCAGGTCGGCCTTCATCGCCGGCGTGGCGGTGCGCTCCAGCGCGTACGCGTTGCTGAGGAACGGCGACATCGGGAAGCCGTAGGCGCGCTGGCGCGTCGGCAGCCCGAGCGCGCGCTCCAGGTAGCGGTCGAACGCATGGCCGCGCGGGTTCGACGGCGGCGCGAATGCGCGCGCCAGCTCGTCGTCGCCGAGCGCTCTGAGCGTCATCCGCAGCGCCTCCAGCTCGGAGTGCAGGCGAAACAGGTGCAGGCGCAGGCGCCGCACCTCGTCGACGCCCGCGCGCCGCGTCGCGTACAGGAACCAGGTGCGCAGCTCCGTCTCGCCGGCGTCGTGCCGGTAGTGGCCGACGAGCACGCCGCCGCGCTCGCCGACGGCGATCGCGGGGACAGGAGGCGGATCGCCCTCGTGCTCGCCGTACTCGACGAGCAGCAGCGGAGCGCCGAGCTGGAACGTCCAGGCGGGCGGCGGCTCGTCGGGGGCGGCGCCGTCGGGGCCCGCTCTGAAGCGGGTCGTCGACTCGCGCAGCAGCTCGGTCAGCAGCGGAGCCGCCTCCAGCAGCGCGCGCTCGCCGTGGCGTGGGACGAGCACCGGCATCGCGGCGAACGCGCCGACGAGCGCGAGCAGGTCGCCGTCGCTCATGCGCACGCGCCGGTGCAGGAAGCCGCTGCGCACGACGTGGCGCTGGCTGAGCGCCAGCTCCAGGCGCGCCACGGGCGCGATCTCGTCGGCCCAGAAGAAGCGCCGGAAGGCGCCTTGCAGGCCGACGGCCAGCGGGCTCGTGCCGAACTGGCGCTGTGCGACGTCGCCCCGGTAGCGCAGCGTCCGCACGGCACGCCACGGTCTGCCCTCGACCGGCCACTCCTCGCCGCCGCGCGCTCGGAAGGCCCGCGGGCCAGCGCGTCGAACGAAGCGCTTCGGCACGACGCACGTCGGGGCGCCGGCGAGGAACGGGCGCAGATCCGCGAACGGCAGCTGGAAGGCGACGAGCACGATGCCACGCTACCCCGGATTCCTGCCCTGCGCGACGGGTGGTCGCTGCGCGCGCGGGCACAGCCTTCGCGCCCTCGAAAGGGGAGAGAAGGCGTCCCTGCCTGTGAGGCGGGGCCGTCTCGGACCCGGGTCCGAGACGGAGGTCGGCCGGCCGCTCCGGAATGGCCCGCCGACGGAGAGGTCTCCGAGTCTACCCCTGCGCCCGCAGCAGCGCGCGGCGGACCTTGCCGGAGGACGTCTTCGGCAGGTCCGCCGCGAAGTCGATGCGGCGCGGGTACTTGTACGGCGCGGTCGTCGCCTTGACGTGCTCCTGCAGCTCTCTGGCGAGCGCGTCGGACGGCGCCGCGCCGTCGCGCAGCACGACGACGGCGCGGACGATCGCGCCGCGCTCCTCGTCGGGGGCGGCGACGACCGCCGCCTCCGCGACCGCCGGGTGCGCGACGAGCGCCGACTCGACCTCGAACGGGCCGATGCGGTAGCCGGCACTGATGATCACGTCGTCGGCGCGGCCCTCGAAGTAGAGGAAGCCGTCGTCGTCCTGGCGGACGCGGTCGCCGGTGCGCCAGGGCGCGGCACGGTCGACCGGCGGGTCGCCGAGGTAGCGCAGGAAGAACGTCGGCACCGTCGCCGGGTCGGCTACCAGCTCGCCATCGTCGATCCACAGTCTCACGCCCGGCAGCGGCCGGCCCATCGAGCCGGGGCGGACTTCCTCGTGCAGCGGCGCGCCGGTCATCTGCCCGGTCTCCGTCTGGCCGTAGCCGTCGCGGATCCAGAGGCCGGTCGCCTCCTGGAAGGCGCGCAGCACCTCCGGGTTCAAGGCCTCCCCGGCGGCGACGAGGCCGCGCAGCCCCGGCACCGGGCGCGGCTGCGCGCGCTTGGCGATCACGCGGTACTCGGTCGGCGCCATGCACAGCACGTTCACCCGCTCGCGCTCCAGCAGCTCCAGCCGCTCGTGCGGGTCGAAGCGCGCGTCGTGCAGCAGAGCAGCCCCGCTGCGGATCCAGGGTGCGATGAAGACGTTCCGGGCCGACTTCGACCAGCCGGATGCGGCCGTGCACCACACCAGGTCTCCGGGCCGCACGTCGAGCCAATGCTCAGCTTGAACGTGCTGACCCGCCAGGTACCGCTGCCCGTGCAGCACGCCCTTCGCCTCGCCCGCGGTCCCGCTCGTGAAGGTGATCAGGCAGGGGTCGAGCGCGTCGAGTTCGACGGCCGGCGCCGGCGCGGCGGCGTACAAAGCCTCGTCGGGGATGGTCAGAACCGGACAGGACGGCTGCGCGGCCGCCAGCTCGCCGGCGTTGCGCTCGTCCGCCAGCACGAGTTGCGGCTGCGCCGCGTCGAGCCGCAGCCGCAGGTCCTTCGCGCGGAGCTGCTCGGTGCACGGCAGCACGACGGCGCCGATGCGGAAGCAGGCGACCATCGCGCAGACCCAGTCGGGCCGGTTGCCGATCAGCGTCATGACCGTGTCGCCGCGACGCACGCCGTGCGCGGCGAACGTGCCGGCGAGCCGCGCGGCGCGCTCGGCGACCTCGCCGAAGCGCCACTCGCGGCGCGCGCCGTCGCGCGCCAGCTCCACCATTGCCAGCCGATCCGGCGGCGCCGCATCGACCACATCGCGCGCGAAGTTCACGGCCGGGAAGTATCCTCGACGGGCGATTTGCGAGACATTCCACCTTTCCCGGACCCGGAGCGATTGACCCCATGGCCGCAGTGATCGAGAAGACGGACGAGCAGCAGGCGATCTGCGAGATGGTGCGGCAGTTCGCGGACGAGCAGATCATCCCGAACGCCGAGCACTACGACCACGAGGACGCCTTCCCGGAGCCGATCGTCGAGCAGATGAAGGAGCTCGGCCTGTTCGGCGTCACGATCCCCGAGGAGTACGGCGGGATGGGGCTCGACCTGACGACCTACGCGATGATCGTCGAGGAGCTCTCGCGTGGCTGGATCTCGATCTCCGGCGTCGTCAACACGCACTTCATCGGCTCCTACCTGCTGATGAAGTTCGGCACCGAGGAGCAGAAGCAGAAGTACCTGCCGCGCATGGCCACGGGCGAGATCCGCGCCGCCTTCTCGCTGTCCGAGCCGGAGCTCGGCTCCGACGTCGCCGCGATCAAGACGACCGCCAAAAAGCAGGACGACGGCACGTGGGAGATCAACGGCCAGAAGATGTGGGTCACGAACGGCCTGCGCTCCGACCTCGTGTTCGTGCTCGTGCGCACCGACCTTGACGCCGACAAGCCGCAGCGCGGGATGACCTGCTTCATCGCGGAGAAGGTCGGCGGGGAGCACGAGAACACGGGCGAGTACAAGGGCCTCAACGTCCCGCCGCAGCTGAGAAAGATGGGCTACAAGGGCGTCGAGTCGACGGAGCTCGTGTTCGACGGCTACCGCTGCCCGGCCGAGAACATCCTCGGCGGCGAGGAGGCCGGCCTCAACAAGGGCTTTCCGCAGATGATGGACGCGCTCGAGCTCGGCCGCGTGAACGTCGCGGCGCGCGGCGTCGGCATCGCGCAGCGGGCGCTCGAGCTGGCGCTGCGCTACTCGCAGGAGCGCAGAACGTTCGGCAAGCCGATCGCGCAGCACCAGGCGATCCAGTTCAAGCTCGCCGACATGGCGACGCAAGTCGACGCGGCGCGCTTGCTGACGAACCGCGCGGCGCGCATGAAGGACGCCGGCGCGCGCTCCGACATCGAGGCCGGCATGGCGAAGCTGTTCGCCTCCGAGGCGGGCCGCTTCTGCGTCGAGGAGTCGTTCCGCATCCACGGCGGCTACGGCTACTCGAAGGAGTACGAGATCGAGCGCCTCTACCGCGACGCGCCGCTGCTGCTGATCGGCGAGGGCACGTCGGAGATTCAGCGCATGGTGATCGGGCGCAAGCTGCTCGAGCGGCACAAGATTTGACCTCCGCCACGGACACCAGAAGCCTGATCGAGCAGGGCGTGCGGAACTTCCTCGCGGAGGTTCCGGCCCTGCAGGGGCTGAGACTCGTCGTCGGTCTGGAGCTGCGCGGGCGAGGCGACGTGCAGATGTACCGCGTCGAGCTGCCCGGCCCGCAGATCTCGAAGGACATCGCGTCCGATGCGAAGGTGCGTCTGACCGTCTCGCGCTCGCATTTCAACGAGCTGGCGGTCGACGGCAGAATCAAGCACTGGCGCGCGGCGTTCGAGCACGGCGACGCGAAGGTCACCGGGATCGAGCAGATCATCAGACTGATCGCGAACGTCGTCGAGAAGCAGGACGAGCGCTCGCGCACGCGCAAGGCGCGCGGCTGACGCGCCGCGCGCCTTCGCCTCCGGCGTCGTCAGTCGCCGCGCTCGGCCGCCGGGTCGCTCGGCACGTCGCTGTGCTGGTCGGTGTCGCCGAGCGGCGTGTCGTCGTCGGCAGGCGCTGCGGGCAGGCGGTCCGCGCTCGGGCTTTCGTCGCCGCCTCTGGCGCCCGTCTCCCGCTCGGTGTCTTCGGCCGCCTCTGATGTGTCGCGATCGTGTGGGTCGTGGTTCATGGAGGCGACGCTACCCCCAGGAGCACCCACCGACTCGCCCGCGTGGAGGGAACCGCAGCTAGCCCGCGCCTGCGGCTCTCGCCGCGCTCTCCAGCCGCTCCGCCTCGTCGCGCTCGCGTCCGCGGCGGTGGAAGAAGGCGCCGAAGCACCCGGCGAGCGACGTGACGACGGTGACCGCGTACAGCTCCATCACGACGTCGAGCACCCGCGCGCCGTCGGTGATCGGGTTCTGGATCGAGGAGGAGACGGTCAGCAGCTGCGTCGAGGTCCAGAAGAGCGCGCTGCCGTACGTTCTGACCTGCGTCTGCGGCGCATGACGCTCCAGCAGCAGCGCGAGCAGCGCGCAGACGAGGTTCACGATGATCGACAGCAGCGCGATCGCGGCGACGCGGTCGCGCAGGTGGCGGTGCGTCGGCGTGCGCGCCCGCGCGACGTCGTAGACCTCGCGCAGCAGGGCGCCGAGCAGGCGATGAGGCATGGCGCAAGTCTCGTGGGTGCGGCGGTCGGATCGCGCGGCGCTACCCTGCCCGCATGGACGGCGGCGAGCGGCCGGTCGGACTGCGGATGCCAGCGGAGTGGGCGCCGCACGAGCGCACGCTGATCGCTTGGCCGGCGCGTGAGGAGGCGTGGCGGGGGACGACGATCGAGGCAGCCCGGGACGTGCACGCGCAGGTCGTCGCGGCGATTGCGGCGTTTGAGCCCGTCACGCTCGTGGTCGACCCCGCGCATGCGGACGACGCGCGCAGACGCGTCACCGCCGAGCGCGTCGAGCTGCTGGAGCTGCCGCTCGACGACTCGTGGCTGCGCGACTCCGGTCCGCTGATCGTCGTCGGGCCGGACGGCCGCCGCGCCGGCATCGACTTCCGCTTCAACGCGTGGGGCGAGGCATTCACGCCCTACGACAACGACGCGGCGGTGGCCGCGCGCCTGCTCGAGCAGCTCGGGATCGAGCGCTTCGCCTCGCCGCTCGTGCTGGAGGGCGGCTCGATCGCCGTCGACGGCACCGGCCGGCTCGTGACGACCGAGCAGTGCCTGTTGAACCCGAACCGCAACGCGCTGCTCGACCGCGACGAGATCGAAGCGGAGCTGCGCGCGCACCTCGGCGCCGAGCAGGTCGTGTGGCTCGGCCGCGGCCTGGTTGAGGACGCCGACACGGACGGCCACGTCGACAACGTCTGCGCGTTCCTGGCGCCACGCCGCGCGCTGCTCCAGACCGTCGCCGACGCGCGTGACCCGAACCGGCCGCATGCGGAGGAGAACGCACGGCGTCTGCGCGACGCGGGTGTTGAGGTCGAGCGCTGGGAGCTGCTGCCGCGTATCACGCGCGCGGACGGGAGCGTCGTCGCGATCCCCTACATGAACTTCTATCTGTGTAACGGCGCGGCGATCGTGCCGCTCGGCGAGCAGGACCCTGACACGGACGCGGAGGCACTGCGGCGGCTGTCGGCGCTGCTGCCGGGGCGGGAGGTCGTCGGCGTCCCCGGCAGGACGCTCGCGCTCGGGGGTGGGGGCGTCCACTGCATCACGATGCAGGTGCCTGCCGCCGGCGCCGCCTGAGGCTCAGCCCGCGTCGGACAGCGCGCGTGCGAGCAGGTCGCGCAGGGTCGCGCGCTCCTCGCCGCTGAGCGTCGCGAGCACCTCGTCCTCGACGCGCTCCTGCGCGCGCTCGGCGCGGTCGAGCGCGCGGCGGCCCTTCGTCGTGATGTGGACGAGATGGCGGCGGCGGTCGAGCGGGTCGCGGCGCCGTTCGGCATAGCCGGCGCCCTCCAGCTCGTTCAGCAGCAGCACGAGGTTGTTCGCGTCGATGCAGAGCGACTCGCCGAGCGCCTGCTGCGAGGCGCCGTCCTGGTCCTCCAGCAGCGACAGCGTCACAAACCAACGCATGCTCATGCCGAGCCGCTGCGGGTCGCTACGTCGGTAGACGACCTTCGCGAGGCGCGTGAGGAGGACCATCGTCCCCGGGGCGTGCACGGTGCTCATCGTCAGCTCGAGTCTAGCGTTCTGAGAGGATCATCACAAAGCAGCAGATCGTCTTTGCTACGGTGATGATCGATGACGGCCCTGGCATCAGCGACGAACGTCTCCCGCCGTGCCTGGATCGCCCTCGCGGTGGTCTGCCTCGGCCAGTTCATGGTCGTGCTCGACTCCTCGATCGTGAACGTCGCGCTCGAGGACATCCAGGCCGACTTGCACTTCACCCCGGCCGCGCTGACCTGGGTCGTCAACGCCTACCTCGTCACGTTCGGCAGCTTCATGCTGGTCGCCGGCCGCCTCGGTGACCTCGTCGGCCGCCGGCGCGTGTTCCTGTGGGGCGTCACACTGTTCACCCTGGCGTCGGCCGCCTGCGGCTTCGCCGACAGCCAGGGGCTGCTGATCGCCGCGCGCTTCGTGCAGGGGATCGGCGGCGCGGTCGCCTTCTCGGTCACGATCGCATTGATCGTCAGCGAGTTCCCGAATCCCGCCGACCGCGCGAAGGCAATGAGCGCCTACATGTTCGTCGCCGTCGGCGGCGGCTCGGTCGGCCTGCTGCTCGGGGGCCTCATCACCGAGTCGGTCGACTGGCACTGGATCTTCTTCATCAACCTCCCGATCGGCGTCGCGACGATCCTGCTCGGGCGCGCGTTCATCGACGAGCGCGAGGCGATCGGCACGGACGGCGGCGTCGACTGGCTCGGCGCGCTGCTCGTGACCGTCTCGCTGATGCTCGCCGTCTACGCGATCGTCGGCACCGCCAAGCACGGCTGGGGCTCCGCGTACACGCTCGGCTGGCTCGGTGGAGCGCTCGTGCTGATGGCCGCGTTCCTCACCCTGGAGGCGCGGATCGCCAACCCGATCCTGCCGCTCGGCCTCTTCCGCATCCGCGGCCTCGCCGCCGCTGCGGCGGTGCGCGCGTTCGTCTTCACCGGGATGTTCGCGGTCTTCTTCTTCGGCGCGCTCGAGATGGAGCAGATCCGCGGCCTCAGCCCGCTGGCGACCGGCGTCGCCTTCCTGCCGATGACGCTGACCGTCGCGGCGCTGTCGCTCGGGCCGGTCGCGCGAATGGTCGGGCGCTTCGGCCCGCGGCCCGTGCTGATCGCCGGCATCTCGACGTTGATCGCCGGCCTGACGCTGTTCGCGACGGCGCCGAGCGACGTGCCGTACGCACCATTGCTGCTGATCGCGTTCGTCGTGATGGGGCTGGGCGGCGGCTCGACGTTCGTGCCGCTGCTGACGATCGCGATGGCGGACGTGCCGCCGCGCGACGCCGGCATCGCCTCGGGGATCATGAATGTCTCGATGCAGCTCGGCGCGGCGCTCGGGCTCGCGCTGCTCGGCGCGCTCGCCGAGCACCGCACGGCCGCCCGGCTGGCGGACGGCGCCTCGCACGCGGCGGCGCAGATGAGCGGCTATCACCTGGCGTTCGCGCTCGGCGCAGGGACGGCCGTCGTCGGGCTGCTGTTGACGCTGCTGGTGCTGCGCTCGCCGAGGCCGCAGGTCGAGCAGGTGCGCGGCGAAGCCGAGCCGCAGCCGGCCTAAGGTCGCGGCCGCGCGGCCTACACTCGCTCGCGTGAGCGCGATCGAGGTCATCGCCGCGACGGGCAGAGCGCCGCGCTCGCCGGCGCGCGTCGCCGAGCCCGAGCGCGGCACGTTCCGCGTCGGGGCGGTGCAGCAGCGCTGGCATCCCGACGCGGCTGCGCACGAGGCGGCACTGGCGGAGGGGATCCGCCTCGCCGCCGACCGCGGTGCGCAACTCGTGTGCCTGCCGGAGTTGACGTTGTCGCCGTACTTCGCGGTCGACGCCGAGCCGTCGGCCGACGCGCTCGCGCGCGCGGAGGCGATCTCGGACGGGCCGACGACGGACTTCGCGCGGCGGATGGCGGCGGAGACCGGCGCGTACGTGCACGCCTCGCTGTACGAGCGCGCCGAAGATCCCGAGCGCGATCCGCGCGGCTTCAACACGGCGATCTGCGTCGCGCCGGACGGGACGCTCGTCGCACGCACGCGCAAGCTGCACATCCCCGTCACGGCCGGCTATCACGAGGACCGCTGGTTCCGGCCGGGGCCGGCGGGCGAGGGGGCGGAGGCGTTCCCGGTGATCGGCCTCGGGGCGGCGCAACTCGCATTCCCGACCTGTTGGGACCAGTGGTTTCCGGAGCTCGCGCGCGCCTACGCGCTCGCCGGCGCCGACGTGATCGTCTACCCGACGGCGATCGGGTCCGAGCCCGACCACCCGAAGTTCGACACGCAGCCGTTGTGGCAACAGGTGATCGTCGGCAACGGGATCGCGAACGGGACCTTCATGGTCGCGATCAACCGCTTCGGGATGGAGCCGCCGCTGACCTTCTACGGCTCCAGCTTCATCTCGGACCCCTACGGCCGCATCCTCGTACAGGCGCCGCGCGACCGGCCCGCCGTCCTCGTCGCCGACCTCGACCTCGACCAGCGCCGCGACTGGCTCGACCTCTTCCCGTTCCTGAGAACGCGGCGGCCGGACGCGTACCTGCCGCTCGCGCATCCTGGGTAGAACGGCACTACACCGTTCAAAGGAGGAATGTGATGAGCATCGTGGTGCGCTTCACGCCGGCGTCGCTGACGCAGGAGCAGTACGACGAGTCCGTACGGCGGCTGCGGGAGCAGGGGCTGTTTCCGCCCGAGGGGATGGACTACCACATCTGCTTCGGCGAGCCGGGACATCTGCGCGTCAGCGAGATCTGGGACTCGCGCGAGCAGTGGCAGGCGTTCGGCGAGCGGCTGATGCCGGTGCTCGCCGACATCGGGATCGAGGCCGGGGACCCCGACGTGTTCGAGGTCCACAACCTCGTGCGACGTTAGCGCCCCCGGCCGCCTCCTGATTGGTCAAGCGACCCGAGGAATAAGAACCTGTTTCAAAATGACTGACGGCCGGCTGGCACCGTCTCGCGGCGCCGGATCGCCACCCGCGATGCTCGACGCAGCATCGCTGCGCCTTCACATCGCGCGCGTCGCCCGGCATCCACGATCCGGCGCCATCCAGCTCGCCCTCATTTTGAAACAGGTTCTAAGCCGGGGGTGTAAGGCGACGGCGTGACGCGGCCGATAACGCAAGCGGTCGCGATGAAGGGCATCGTCTTCAACCTGCTGGAGGAGATCGTCGTGCGCGAGCACGGCGACGACACGTGGGACGCGCTGCTCGACGCCGCCGGCGTCGACGGCGTCTACACGTCGCTTGGCAACTATCCCGACGCCGACCTGATGGCGCTTGTCGGAGCCGCCTCGCAGGCGCTCGCGCTGCCCGCCGACGACATCGTGCGCTGGTACGGCCGCAACGCACTACCGCTGTTGGCCGAGCGCTATCCCGCCTTCTTCGCGCCGCACAGCGACGCGCGCGCGTTCGTGCTGACGCTCAACGAGATCATTCACCCCGAGGTCAGAAAGCTGTACCCGGGAGCACTCACCCCGGCGTTCGCGTTCGACGCCTCCCAGCCCGGTCGGCTCGTGATGGACTACCGCTCCGAGCGGCGCCTGTGCGCGTTCGCGGAGGGCCTGCTGCTCGGCGCCGGGGACCACTTCGGCCAGCAGGTCGAGATCGCCCAGTCCGAGTGCATGCACCGCGGCGACGAGCGCTGCCTGATCGAGATCGGGTTCTCCTCGTGAGCGATGCGCTGGAGCGCGCCGAGCGCCGCCGCGCGCGCGAGCGCGCCGCACGCCACGAAGCGGAGGCGATCTCCGAGCGCGCCACGCGCGAGCTGTACGAGCAGCACGAGCGCCTGCGGCTGCTGCGCACCGTCGCGCGGGCCGCGAACGAGGCGGCGAGCGTCGAGGACGCGCTGAGCACCGCGCTGGCGGCGACCTGCGAGCACTGGAGCTGGCAGCTCGGGCATGCGTGGCTGTGCGCGGACGATGGCGCACTCGTCTCGACCGGCCTGTGGGTCGGCCGGGAGCGATTCGACGCCTTCCAGCGGGCGACCGAGCAGCTGCGCCTGGCGGCCGGGGAAGGCCTTCCGGGCCGCGTGCTGGCGGCGCGTGGCGCGGTCTGGTTGCGCGACTTCTCGCGTGTCACCGAGCTCCCGCGCAATCAGGCGGCGATGGTCGAGGGGCTGCACACGGCGCTGGGCTTCCCGGTCCTCGTCGGCAGCGAGGTCGTCGGCGTGCTCGAGTTCCTGACCGAGCGCGTGGTAGAGCCGGACGAGGGCCTGATCGACTTGATGGCGCAGGTCGGCACCGAGCTGGGGCGCGTGGTGGAGCGTCAGCGCGCGGCCGACCGGCTCGTACACCAGGCGACGCACGACGCGCTCACCGGCCTGCCGAACCGTGTGCTGATCAGCGACCAGCTGGCGCGCGCGCTGTCACGCATGCGGCGCGATCCGGCCGGGTGCACCGCCGTCTTCTTCATCGACCTCGACGGCTTCAAGGCGGTCAACGACACGCTCGGCCACGCCTCGGGCGACCGCATCCTGCGCGAGGTCGCCGCGCGCTTGCAGCAGGTCGTGCGTCCGCATGACACGCTCGGCCGTCTCAGCGGGGACGAGTTCATCCTCGTGTGCGAGGCGCTGGCGGGTGAGCAGCCGCTCGCCGAGATCGGCGAGCGGATCCTCGCCGTGCTGCATGAGCCGTTCGTGTTGAACAGCGAGCCGTTCCAGCTCGGCGCCTCGGTCGGCGTGACGCTCGCCGCTGCCGAGAAGGAGCCGGCGGAGCTGATCGCGGAGGCCGACGCGGCGATGTACCGCGCCAAGCAGCTTGGGCGCGGACGCTGCGAGACCTACTCGGAGGAGCTCGGCGCGCGCTTGCGCCGGCGCAGCGAGCTGGAGCGCGCGCTGCGCTCCGCGCCCGACAATGGCGAGCTGCGGCTCCACTACCAGCCCGAGGTCGAGCTGCGCAGCGGGCGCATTGCGGGCGTTGAGGCGCTGCTGCGCTGGGAGCGGGACGGCGCGACGGTGATGCCGGGCGAGTTCATCCCGCTCGCGGAGGAGACTGGCCTGATCGTCCCGATCGGGGCGTGGGTGCTCGACGAGGCGCTGCGCCAGGCGCGCGCGTGGGAGCGGGACGCGACGATCGCGCAGGCGCCGTGGACGTCGGTGAACCTGTCGGTCCGCCAGCTCGCCGACCCGGAGATCATGACGCGCGTGGCCGACGCGCTCGCGCGCCACGAGACCGATCCCTCGAAGCTGCTGCTGGAGGTGACGGAGAGCGTGATCCTCGACGACGTCGAGGCGGGGCTGACCGTGCTGACCGGGCTCACGCAGCTCGGCGCGGGGATCGCGATCGACGACTTCGGGACCGGCTACGCATCGCTCTCCTACCTGCGGCGCTTCCCCGCCTCGGCGGTGAAGATCGACCGCTCGTTCATCGCCACGCTCGAGGACTCGCGCACGCTGGCGATCGTGACGGCGATGATCGAGCTCGGCCATGCGCTCGGCCTGATCGCGATCGCCGAGGGGATCGAGACGGCCGAGCAGCTTGCGGTTTTGCAAGCGCTTGGCTGCGACCTCGGCCAGGGCTACTACTTCGCCAGACCCGCGCCGGCGGACGAGATCGCGGCGCTGCTGCGCGAGGACGAGCAGCTCGCGCCGCTCGTCCTCGGCACAGCGCCGGCTCAGACTGGCTGACGCTGTTCCCGTTCCTGAGAACGCGGCCGGATGCCACGGGTCGCTACGAGCTGACGTGCCGTCTCAACGGGACGGCGAGGCGCCGCGCCCGCAGCGCGACGGGGGCCGAGTCCAGCGGCATGCCCCAGCCGGCCGCGACGTTCTCCAGAGCTTCGGGTGCGGGATCGGTGAGGGGGAGGAGATCTCCCGCGAGCACGAGCCGTGCTCGTCCCTCGATCAGCGCGTAGCACGGCGTTCCGGCCAGATCGATGCTCGACGGATAGCGGATCGCGCCGACATGCTCCTCGTCGTAGGCCCGCGTGGCGACCGCTTGGGTCACTTCACGGCGTCGGGTCGTGACTTCGTGCAGATCGAGCCGCCCCATGCCGTGCGCGACGAGCAACTCGGCGTGGAGCGTCTCCAGGCGATGAACCTCGCGAGCGTCCGTGAGGTCGAGGACGCGCGCGCCGGCGCTCAGCTCGATGCGCACCGGAGCGAGCAGGCTCAACTGGCGCCACGCGCGGGTGATCGGCCGTGCCGCCAGCTCTGCGGCCGCTTCGGGGCCATACCGTCTCAGGAAGCGCGCCAGCGTTGCGGTGTTGGGCCGCACGTCTGCGAGCACCTCGCGCAGCGCGGTCTCCGGCGTCCAAGCGCAATACACCGTGCGCCAGCGTTTGTCGCGGTCGTCGAATCGATGCGAGAACTCGTAGCCCGCACGCGGCGGGAAGCCGATCGGATTGCTGACGTGTCCGACGCGCCAGAGGGTCTGATCGGCGAGGTCCAAGACGGCTACACCTCGGCCGCGGCAAATTGCCGTGCCGCGCGGCGGACATCAACGAACTGCTCGGTTCTGGTCGCGCCCGCGAGCACCTCGATCGGGGCCTGGTCGTCGAGCCGCGCGTTGGTACCGAACAGCCACGCCTTGGCGGTCTCGATGTCATATGGGGTCTCGATCATCCGCACGATCTTGTAGCCCTCGCGCAGGCGACGCGCGCGGACGTCGGAGATGTTGCCGCCGCGGGCGTATGCGGCGACCTGCTTCGGATCCACCGCTCCGAGCAGGTAGGCGGTGATGCGTTGCCCGAGCCGTTCGCGCAGATATGCGGCGATCTTGGCGGTGTCCGTGCGGTTGGTGAGGTCATCGATCTGCTCTACGACGGCCTGGGTCAGGGCCGACATGGGGTGCCTCCTAGGATCCTAGCGGGTCGTAAATCCTGTACCTATATCTGATCCTATCTTCTTACCCCTGTTTTTTCCACCTCAAATACCCCTCTCTAATCTCCACCACTCACTCGACTCTGTTTCGTGACGGTAGAACGAGGAAACGCCGCCTCAGGGCGACGTTTCGGTACGACGTGACGCGCGGCGTGGCGAGGCTCAGGACTGCAGAACCGCGCCCTCGTCGTAGAGCTTCACGACGCGCACCGTGCCGGCGGGCGCGGCGTCGATGCAGAGGCCGCAGAGGACGCACTCGTCGAGGTTGCCCTCGTTGATCGAGAGCGTGCCGCCCTCGCCGCCGGTCGCGTAGATGTCGACGGGGCAGACCTCCGTCAGCTTCGCCGCCAACGCGGGGTCGCTCGCGACCGCCTGGTCGACGTCGACGTCGATGAACGTGCCGGGCATCAGACCGCGCTCCTCTCGGCGATTCTGCTCTTGACGATGTCGGGGATCTGCGAGATCTCCTCGGCGACGACGATCCCCGCCTCGGCGAGGCGGGCGATCTTCTCGGCGGCCGTGTCGGCCTTGCCCTCGACGATCGTGCCGGCGTGGCCGAAGCTCATGCCCGGCATCTCGTCCATGAAGCGGCCGGCCATGAATGCGACGATCGGCAGGCGCGAGTCGTTCTCGGTCACCCACTTCGCCAGCTCGGCCTCCATGCGGCCGCCCGGCTCGGTGTAGATCACAATCGCCTCCGTCTGCTCGTCGGCCTCGAACAGCGGCATCAGCTCCGCGTAGGAGGAGCCGATGATCGCGTCGCCGCCGATCGAGACGGCGGTGCTCTGGCCCAGACCCGCGGCGGTCAGCGTGGAGGACATCTCGGTCGTCATGCCGCCGGAGCGGGAGATGACGCCGACGGAGCCGGGCGTGTACGCCTTCGCGGCGTCCTTCGCCGGGCCGCCGATGCCGCCCATCTTGATCACGTCGGGGACGATGATCCCGAGGCAGTTGGGGCCGATGATGCGCGCGTCGTGCTGCTTGGCGAACTCGACCATCTGCGCGACGTCGCGGCGCGGGATGCGCTCGGTCACGATCACGACGAGCTTGATGCCGTTCGCGATCGCCTCCAGCACGGCGTCCTTGGTGAAGGCGGGGGGGACCGTGACGACGGAGCCGTCGATCGGCCCGCCGTGGTGCTCGACCGCCTGCGCGACCGTGTCGAAGACCGGCACGCCGTGGACGTCGCGCCCGAGCCGGCCTGGCGTCACGCCGCCGACGATCTTCGCGCCGGCGCCGTAGTCGAGGCACTCGCGCGTCAAGTTCACGGCCTCGCGGCCGGTGATCCCCTGGACGATAAAGGTGGTCGTCTCGTCGATCAGGATGCTCATGCGGCCACTCCCTGGATCTTCTCGACCGCGCGGCGCGCGGCCTCGTGCATGGACACCGAGCGGTCGCAGTACTCGACCCCGTACTTCTCGAGGATCTTGAAGCCCTCGTCCTCCCACGCGCCCGGGATGCGGAAGATCGCGATCTTCTCGGCCGGGTCGTAGCCCAGCTCCAGGCACGCCTTGATGACGCCGCGCGCGACGATGTCGACGCGCGTGTTGGAGACGATCGACATCATCACCGCGATCTTCTCGACGCCCGGCTTCTGCAGCACGAGCTTCGCCAGGCCGCATGCCTTCGACACCGACGGGTTGCCGCCGATCTCGCAGTAGTTCGCCGGTCTGCCGCCGTGTGCGCGGACCGCGTCGAACAGCGTCAGCGAGCCGCCGCCGGCGCCGATCACGAGCCCGAGGTTGCCGTCGAACTCGGTTACGTTACCCGCCACGCCGCGGTGGTCCTGCGAGTCGACCGCCTCGCCCGCGAGCTCGAACGGCGTCGCCTCGCGTGCTTGGCGCGTCTCCTCGTCGCCGACGCCGAGCGCCTTGAGCAGCGTCTGCTGGCGTCCGCGCGCCTCGTTCTCCATGTCCATGTGCGCGTCGACGGCGACGAATCTGCCGTCTTCCAGCATCGCGAGCGGGTTGATCTCCGCCAGCGTCATGTCGTGTCTGACGAACAGGCGGGCGAGGCGGGCGAGGATCGGCGTCGCTCGCGTCAGCGCGCTGCCCGTCACGCCGATCGAGGCGATCACCTGCTTCGCCTCGTAGTCCGACACCTCGGTCAGGTTGGAGAAGTGGCCGCGCCCGACTCTGTCGGGGTGCGTCTCGGCGACCTCCTCGATGTCGATGCCGCCCATGTCGGAGAACAGCATCACCGGCTGCTTGCGGATCCCGTCCCACACGACGCCGGCGTAGAACTCCTGCTTGACGGCGACCTTGGAGTCGACCAGCACGCCGCGCGGCATGTGCCCATTGATCTCCAGACCCAGGACGAACTCGGCCTCCTTCGCGGCCTCGTCGGGTGTGTCGGCGAATCTCACGCCGCCGGCCTTCATGCGGCCGCCGGTGAGCACCTGCGACTTGATCACGACCGGCGCCGCGATCTCCTCGGCGATCTTGCGCGCCTCCTCCGGCGTTCTCGCGAAGCCGTGGGCGCTGACGGGGATGCCCGCCGCTCTGACGATCTGGCGGGACTCGTACTCGAAGAAGCGCATTCAGACTCCTGCGGTCGCGGTCTCGAACCCGTAGGCCTCGGCCAGCTCGGGATCCTTGGCGGCCAGCATCTCCGCGAGGCCGACCATCACCTTGCACTGCTTCCAGGTGGCGTCGTCCTGCATCTTGCCGTCGAGCATGTGAACGCCGCGGCCGTCCGGTATCGCCTCGATCACGCGCTTGGCGAACTTGACCTCGTCCGGGTCGGGCGAGAAGACCTTCTTGGCGATCGCGATCTGGCGCGGGTGCAGCGACCAGGCGCCGACGCAGCCCATCAGGAAGGCGGCGCGGAACTGCGCCTCGCAGCCGGCGTCGTCGGAGATGTCGCCGAACGGGCCGTAGAAGGGGAGGATCCCGGTCGCCGTGCAGGCATCGACCATGCGGGCGATCGAGTAGTGCCAGAGGTCCTGCTGCGCGCTCGGGCGCGGCGCCTCCGGGTTGTCCGGGTTCGGGTCCTCGATCACGCGGTAGCCGGGGTGCCCGCCGCCGACGCGCGTCGTCTTCATGCGGCGCGAGGCGGCGAGGTCGGCCGGGCCGAAGCTCATGCCCTGCATGCGCGGCGAGGCGGCGGCGATCTCCTCGAGGTTCGCGACGCCGAGCGCCGTCTCGAGGATCGCGTGCACGAGGATCGGTCTCTGCACGCCGAATCTGCCCTCCAGCTGTGCGAGCAGGCGGTCGACGTAGTGGATGTCCCAGGCGCCCTCGACCTTCGGCACCATGATCACGTCGAGCTTGTCGCCGATCTCGCCGACGAGGCGCAGCAGGTCGTCGAGGACCCACGGGGAGTCGAGCGAGTTCACGCGCGTCCACAGCTGCGTGTCGCCGAAGTCGACGCTCTGGCCGACCTTCACGAGGCCCTCGCGCGCGGCCTCCTTGCGATCGACGGGGACGGCGTCCTCGAGGTTGCCGAGCAGGATGTCGGCCTGCTTGGCCATGTCCGGCACCTTCGCCGCCATCTTCTCGTTGCTGGCGTCGAAGAAGTGGATCATCCGCGACGGGCGGAACGGGATGTCAAGAATCGGGTCGGGCGCCCCGACCGCGAGCGGTTTCGCGAAGTCTCGTGGGTTGCGCACTGGGTCTCTCGGATTCGGGTGGACGAAATAGGTGGAAGGCCGCGCAAATCGTATTGACCCTGGAGTCAACGCGACGCATGGTCGCCGCAAAGGCGGCACACTTCGCGGTCATCCCGTTGCGAATCCGACCCGCAGGACGGTTCTGAAACCTATGAGCGACACGATCAACGGCGTCGACACCGACCAGGCGACGCGCGAGGCGTCCGGCGCCCACACCTACGGCCGCTACCTCGAGGAGTTCGAGGTCGGCGCGGTCTACAAGCACTGGCCCGCGAAGACGGTCACCGAGTCGGACGACCACCTCTTCTGCCTGCTGACGATGAACCACCATCCGCTGCACATCAACGACGTCTACGCGTCGCAGTCGCAGCAGGGCAGAAACGTCGTCGTCGGCCCGCTCGTGTACTCGCTGGCGCTCGGCATGTCGGTCTCCGACGTCTCCGGCAAGGCGATCGCGAACCTCGCGACCGAGGAGCTCTCGCACCCGAACCCGGTCTTCCACGGCGACACGCTGTTCTGCGAGACCGAGGTGCTCGACGTCAAGCCCTCGTCCTCGAAGCCCGACCGCGGCGTCGTCAAGGTCCACACGCGCGTGCTCAACCAGGACGGCGTGCTGGTGGCGGAGTTCAAGCGGCTGGTGCTGGTGCCGCGCAAGAACCCGGGGGCCTGAGCCCCGGCCTCCCGGCGGGCTCCCAGCGGGTCCGCCGGGCCGTCGTTCCACCCTGCGGAAGCAGACTTTCAGCGCAGATGGAACAATCCCATGGATGTCCCGCGACCGCCACGAGGGAGATCACGTGAGCATCACTGACACCGCCCCGCCCACCAGCCACGCAAAGCTGCGTGCATGGGTCGAAGAGATCGCAGCGCTGACGCAGCCGGACCGCATCCATTGGTGCGACGGCTCAGCCGAGGAGTACGACCGCCTCTGCCAGGCGCTCGTCGACGCCGGCACATTTGAGCGCCTGTCCGACGCGAAGCGTCCGAATTCGTACCTCGCGCTGTCCGACCCGACCGACGTCGCGCGCGTCGAGGACCGCACCTTCATCTGCTCGCAGAGCGAGGAGGACGCCGGCCCGACGAACAACTGGTGCGATCCCGCGGAGATGCGCGAGACGCTCAACGGTCTGTTCGAGGGCTGCATGCGCGGACGCACGATGTACGTCGTGCCGTTCTCGATGGGCCCGCTCGGCTCTTCGATCGCGCACATCGGCGTCGAGCTGACCGACTCCCCGTACGTGGCGGTCTCAATGCGGATCATGACCCGCATGGGCGCCGGCGCACTGAAGGTGCTCGGCGACGACGGTCACTTCGTGCCGTGCGTGCACTCCGTCGGTGCACCGCTCGAGCCCGGCCAGGAGGACGTCTCGTGGCCGTGCAGCGAGACGAAGTACATCGTCCACTACCCGGAGTCGCGCGAGATCTGGTCCTACGGCTCGGGCTACGGCGGCAACGCGCTGCTCGGCAAGAAGTGTTTCGCGCTGCGGATCGCCTCGGTGATGGCGCGCGACGAGGGCTGGATGGCCGAGCACATGCTGATCCTCAAGCTCACGAACCCCGCGGGCGAGGTCAAGTACGTGACGGGCGCGTTCCCGTCGGCGTGCGGCAAGACGAACCTGGCGATGCTGATCCCGACGCTGTCCGGCTGGAAGGTCGAGACGATCGGCGACGACATCGCGTGGATGAGATTCGGCGCCGACGGGCGACTGTACGCGGTCAACCCCGAGGCCGGCTTCTTCGGCGTCGCGCCGAACACGTCGGAAAAGACGAACCCGAACGCGATCGCCACCGCGTCCAAGAACGCGATCTTCACCAACGTCGCCAAGACCGACGACGGCGACATCTGGTGGGAGGGCATGACGGACGAGGCGCCCGCCCATGCGATCGACTGGCACGGCAACGACTGGACGCCGCAGTCCGGCACGCCCGCCGCGCACCCGAACGCGCGCTTCACCGTGCCGGCCGCGCAGGACCCGGCGATCGCGCCCGAGTGGGAGGACCCGGCCGGCGTGCCGATCGACGCGTTCCTGCTCGGCGGCCGCCGCTCGACGGTCGTCCCGCTCGTGTACGAGGCGTTCGACTGGGAGCACGGCACGTTCCTGGGCGCGTCGATGGCCTCCGAGACGACCGCTGCCGCCGCCGGCGCCGTCGGCAGACTGCGCCGCGACCCGTTCGCGCAGCTCCCGTTCGCCGGCTACCACATGGGCGACTACATCGCCCACTGGCTGAAGATCGGCAGACGTGAGGGTGCGGTGCTGCCGAAGGTCTTCTACGTCAACTGGTTCCGCAAGGACGCCAACGGCAAGTGGCTGTGGCCCGGATTCGGCGAGAACTCACGGGTGCTCGCGTGGATCTTCGGCCGCTGCGACGGGACCGCCGAGGCGGTCGAGACGCCGATCGGCCTGCTCCCCGCCGAGGGCGCGCTGCCGCTCGAGGGGCTCGACGTCCCGGCCGAGGACATGGCCGAGCTGCTGCGCGTCGGCGTCGAAGAGTGGAAGGCCGAGCTGCCGTCGCTGCGCGAGCACTTCGCGATCTTCGGCGACAAGCTCCCGGCCGAGATGACGGCCCAGCTCGACGCGCTCGAGCAGCGGTTGAACGCGGCTTCGTAGCCGCTCCTGGGTTCATCGCCCGCGCCCCGGCCTGCTGGTACGCCGAGGCGCGGGCTCGCTCCCGCCCGGCATCCTCGTTCGCCCGGCCGCGGCGGCGCCGCGCGTCGTAGGATGCGGAGCGGGACGAGCCGCGCCCGGCTGATTCAGCGCTCTGCTGCGCGATCCGCGTTCGCGTGGATGGCGTCGTGGACGTACTGCGCGAGGCCGGGGGCGATGTCGTCGTACGTCGTCGTGTAGCGCGGGTCGGAGATGTACATGTCTGCGAGTGCACGGTGCTGGTCGTGGCCGCAGTCGTAGAACCAGCGCGACAGGTGCTGGCGGTAGGACTCGGCGGCGTCCATCGCTGCCTCGCTCGTCGCCGGCTCGCCGCGCTTCACCAGCTCCGCGAACGTCGCGATCGACGCGTCCGCCTCCTGCTTGATCCGGATCCAGTCGTCCTTGGTGTAGGTCGCCGTGCGCCGCTGCGACTCCTTCCATGCGTCGGTGTCGCCCCAGCGCTGCCGCGCTTCCTCGGTGTGCTCGGCGAGTCTCGTGGTGCCGAAGATCTCCAGCTGCTCCTCGGGGGTCAGTGCGATGCCCATCTGGCGTGCCTCCATCTCTTGCTCGATTGCTGTCAGGAGGACCTGGTCGCGCGCGCGGCGCTCGCGCAGGAGCCGGTGCTGGCGACGCAGGTGGTCGTCCGCCCCGGCGTCGGGGTCGGCGAGGATCTCGGCGATCTCGTCGAGCCCGAAGTCGAGCGCTCGGTAGAAGAGGATCCGCCGCAGGCGCTCCAGGTCCGTGAGCGAGTACAGGCGGTAGCCGGCCTCGCTGCGCCCGCTCGGGGGCAGCAGGCCGATCTCGTCGTAATGGTGCAGCGTCCGCACCGACACGCCTGCCAGGCGGGCGACGTCTCCGACTGTGTGCTCGTCCATGGGAGCCATCATGCGCCCTCACGTCACGTGAGAGTCAAGCGCGCGAACGCTCAGTGCACGTCGTCGCCGCTCGACGCCGGCGGACGGGACTCCTCCGCCAGCGACGTGATCGCGAGCATGCCGCGGGCGGCGGTCTCCAGCACGTCGGTCGCCTCCTCGGCGGAGCGCGCGTACAGCTCGACGAGCAGGTGGACGACGATTTGGTCGTCGTCGTGCTTGTGGAAGCGCACGTGGGTGAAGAACTCGCGCGTGCCGTGGTCGCCGAAGGCGGCGTAGGAGAGCGCGTCGCCGGCCTCCGGGCCGGAGCAGGTCTCGACGTCGTCGGCGTCGACCGTGACCGTGCAGGACGCCACCCACGGCGTGCCCGCGACCATCCGCTCCCAGCGGTCCTCGATCGGCTCCACGCGGCCGTTGTGGAAGCCGAGGTGCGGCTGGTCGTGCATGCAGTCGAGGCACTGCACGACCGCCTCCTGCAGCTCGTCGACGACCTCCGCGCGCTCGCCCGTCGAGGGGTCGATGCGGTGGATCCCCTCGTAGTGCACCTGCACCTCGAGGTTCTGCGACCAGCAGCGGTAGCAGCGCAGCCAGGCGCGCACGATCTCCTGGTCGGTGGATCCCTCCATCGCCTTGATTCTATGCTCCGAGCCGCGATGGGCGACACACGCGATCCGATCGGCGTCGTGCTCGCCGGCGGCGCCGGGCGCCGCATCGGCGGCAGCAAGGCCGTCGTCGAGCTGCACGGCACGCCGCTCGTGCTGTATCCGCTGCGCGCGCTGCAGGCGGTGCTCGCCGAGGTCGTCGTCGTCGCCAAGCAAGACACGCCCCTGCCACCGCTGCCGGCGGTCCCGATCTGGATCGAGCCGGCCGAGCCGCGCCATCCGCTCTCCGGCATCGTGCATGCGCTGGAGGCGACCGGCGCCGCCTCCGGGATCGTGGGCATGGGACGCGAGCTGCTCGTGAGCGCGGGCGATCTGCCGTTCGTCAGCCCGGACCTGGTGGAGCAGCTGGTGCGCGCGGACGCGCGCGGCGCGGCGGCTGTCGTCCCGCGCGCCGGCGGCCGGCTGCAGCCGCTGCTGGCGCGCTACGCCCCGGCCGCCCACGCACCGCTCGCGGCCGCGCTGCGCAGCGACCCGCTGCCGTCGCTGACGGACGCCGTCGCCGCGCTCGACCCGTTCGTGCTGGAGCTCGATGACCCGCGGCCGTTCTTCAACGTCAACGCGCCGGAGGACCTGCTGACCGCGGCTGGACTGCTCGACCGCGGCGCGCCGTGGTGACCGCTGCGCCGTGCGACCGCGTAGCCTGCACGTGATGGTCCCCCGCTCGTCGCTCGTCGCGCTGCTGGTCGCGCTCGTCGCCGTCGCCGTCGCCGTCGCCGTCGCCGGCTGCGGCAGCTCGGGTGGAAGCGGCGGCGGCGCCTCCTCGCCGAACGCGACGCCGCCGCCGGCGCCGCCCGACGTCGCGCGCGCCGCGCACCCGACGCGCGGCGAGTTCCCCGCCGTGCGTGGGCGGACGCTGCGCCAGCTGGCCGACTCGCTCGACGGCGGCGGCCCGCAGGTGGCGCCCGCCACGACCGAGTACGTGCCCGGACGCGACCGCGTGGCGTTCGGCGTGATCGGCAACGACGGCGCGCTGCTCTATGGCGACACCGCCGTCTACGTTGCGCGCGGCGAGCACGCGAAGGCGATCGGGCCGTTTCTCGCTCCGGCCGATTCGCTGCAGGTGCGTCCCGCGTTCCGCAGCCAGACGGCCGCTGGCGACGCGGACGTCACGGGCGTCTACCACGCCGAGGTGACGCTGCCGGAACCGGGCAGATGGCTGATGCTGACGGTCACCCGCTCCGGTGGGCGTCTGCTCGGCGGCGCTGCGGCGCTGCCGGTGAGACGCTCCTCGCCCGTGCCGGCGATCGGCGATCCGGCGCCGAAGATCCACACGCCGACGCTCGCCTCCGTCGGCGGCGACGTCGCGAAGATCGACACGCGCGTGCCGCCGAGCAGATTGCACGACGTCGACTTCGCCGACGTGATCGGCAGAAGACCGGTGGCGGTGCTGTTCGCGACGCCCGCGCTGTGCAGATCGCGCGTGTGCGGGCCGGTCGCCGACGAGGCGGTTCAGTTGCAGACCGCCTACGGCAACCGCATGACGTTCATCCACAACGAGGTCTACGTCGACAACGACCCGTCGAAGGGTCTGCGCCCGCAGCTGCGCGCCTTCGGCCTCACGAGCGAGCCGTGGCTGTTCGTGTTCGACGCCCACGGCCGCCTCGCCGCCCGCCTCGAGGGTGCGTTCGGGATCGATGAGTTCCGTGCGGCGATCGAGCAGGGCCTCCGCGGCGCGCCGCGCAGCTAACCGCGCTCGACTCGCGCCTTGAGCCGCGTCAGCCGCGCATCCCACGCCGCCGCGGTCTCGTCCAGCCAGGCGCTCGCCGGCGCCAGCGCGCCGGGGCGCAGGCGATAGCGCACCTCACGGCCGCCGTCACCCGGCGCCCGCTCGATCAGGCCCGCGTCGCTCAGCGCCGCGAGGTGCTTCGCGATCGCCTGGCGGCTGATCGGCAGGGCGGAGGAGAGCGCCGGCACGCTGGTCGAGCCGTCGTGCACGAGCGTCTCGACGACGTGGCGGCGGGTGGGGTCGGCGAGCGCCGCGAAGACGGGGCCGATCGGGTCTGTGCTCATGCGTACGCGAGGCTGAAGCGCGCCGCCAGCGCCGGCAGCGGGAACGACGGCTCGGACTCCACGACGACGACGCGCGCGCCGGCCGGCGCTGCGACGACGAGTACCTCGACGCGCGTGGCGGGCGCGTCCTCGGTCCACCACCACCAGACGAGGCGGTGTGGCTCCTCGGCGGTCTCGACGACGATCTCCCGCGCCGGCGCGTCCTCCAGCCATGCCTCGCGGCCCTCCTCGGTCGCGAGCGCCTCCCAGACCTCCTCGGGAGTGGCCTCGATCTCGATCTCACGGCGCGTGTCCATGGCTCCGCTCCTTTGACAACCAGATGGTTGCTATAGTGGCCTGACAACCAGGCAGTTGTCGAAAGGATACCGCCATGCCCCTCGTCCCGATGGTCGTCGAGCAGAGCGCCCGCGGCGAGCGCTCGTTCGACATCTACTCGCGCCTGCTGAACGAGCGGATCGTCTTCCTCGGCCAGGCGGTCGACGATGACATCGCGAACCTGATCGTGGCGCAGCTCCTGCACCTGGAGAGCGAGGACCCCGACAAGGACGTCTCGCTCTACATCAACTCACCCGGCGGATCCGTGTACGCCGGCCTCGCGATCTACGACACGATGCGCTTCATCAAGCCCGACGTGCGCACGATCTGCTTCGGCGTCGCGATGTCGATGGGCTCGCTGCTGCTGACCGGCGGGGCGCTCGGCAAGCGGATGGCGTTGCCGAACGCGCGCATCCTCATCCACCAGGTGCTCGGCGGCTTCCAAGGGCAGGCCAGCGACGTCGAGATCCACGCGCAGGAGATCCTCACGCTGCGACGCCACGTCGAGCAGCTCTATGCCGAGCACACCGGTCAGCCGATCGAGCGCGTGCACGAGGACATGGAGCGCGATCGCTTCATGACGCCGCAGCAGGCGGTCGAGTACGGCCTGATCGACCGTGTGATCGCCTCACACGAGCTGTCGCCGCGCGCCGCTGCGGGGTTCTCAGCTACGCGATAGCCGCTTCGAGCGTCGCGTCGAAGTCGGTCTTCGAGATCGGGCCGATGCAGGGGGAGGAGGCGCCGGCGTCGCGGTAGCGCTGCACGCCGTCGCGCACGGCGCTGGCGTCGCCGACGGCGGCGAGCGTGTCGAGGAAGCGCTCGGAGATCGCCTGCTGCATGCCCTCGCCATCGCCGCTCCCGGCGGCTGCGTCGAAGGCCGCGATCTCCTCGCCGAAGCCCGACCGCTCGAGCATCGCGCGGTAGAACGGCAAGCCGAAGTACGGCAGCAGCTCGCGGCGCAGCGAGGCGTGCGCCTCTGCCGGATCCTCGACTGCGGCGGCCGGCACGGCGGCGACGACGTCGAAGCCCTCCAGCGACTTGCCGGCGCGGTCGCGTCCCTCGCGCACGGCCGGAATCACGACATCGCGGATGTAGGGCGGCGTGCAGAGCCACAGGATCACGCCATCGGCGATCTCGCCCGCGAGGCGCAGCATCCCGGGGGAGAGGCCGGCGACATAGATCGGCACGTCGGGCCGCGGGTCGAGGCCGGCGAGCTGGAACCCGGTGCGCCACTTCTCGCCCTGTGGCGGCGCCTCGCCGCGCAGGATCGCGCGCACGATCGAGACGTACTCGCGCATCTCCGCGACCGGTCTGTCGATCGTCTGTCCGTGCCAGCCCTCGACGACGGGCCGGTGCGAGACGCCGAGCCCCAGGTTCAGGCGACCGCGCCCGCCGCCCTCCGCCGCGGACAGGTCGTCGATCGTCCACGCTGTCTGCGCCATCGTCGCCGGCGTGCGCGTGTAGATCGGTACCACGCCGGTGCCGACGCGGATCCGGCTCGTGCGCAGCGCGTAGGCGGTCACGACCGTGAGCGACTCGCGCCCGGCGATGTGCGTCACGTACGCCGATTCGTAGCCCAGCTCCTCCGCACGCTGGACGCGCGCGATCGCCTGCTCAAGCGAGCGGCCGGTCGAGACGAAGCAGCCGAGAGCCATGGCCGGCAGCCTAATGGCGCGCTGAGGGGGACGCGTCGCTTCCGAGCACGCCGGCGAGCCGGTCGGCAAGCTGCCGGATCGCGGGCAGGTTGCTGTGGGTGAGCTGCTCGAGCTGGCGTTCGCCGTCTGCGGTGAGCCGGATGCGCACCTGGCGGTGGTCGGCCTCGTCGCGTGTGCGCGCGACGAGGCCGAGCTGCTCGGCGCGCTGCGCGAGCTCCACGGCGCTGTGGTGGCGCACGTCGAGTGCGGCGGCGAGCTCGCCGACCGTGGGACCGGGGCCGGACGCGAGCGCGCCGCGGATCGCGAGCAGCAGCTGGTGCAGCGCCGGCGTGAGCCCGGCGTCGCGCGCGACCGTCTCGCTGTGGCGCAGGAAGCGGCGCAGCTCGACGCGGAACGCGAGCAGCCGCGCGTAGTCGCCGTCGTCGAGCTTCCGGTTCCTCACGAGCCTCCGCGCGCGGGCAGCAGCGCGCCGATCCCCGCCAGGCGCCGCGGCGACAGCGGGCGCTCGCGGTGGCGCTCCTCGACCAGCACCCGCTGGTGGGCGGCGAGCAGGTCGAATTGGGTGACGAGCCCGGCGAGGCGCCTGCGGTCCTCGCGTGCGACCACCGGCAGCACGCCGTGTCCGCTGTCGAGCATGCGGTCGGCGACGGCGCGCAGCGTCTCGTCCGGGTAGGCGACGACGGGCACGCGCGCAAGCCTCGCAAGCGCCGCGGTCGCGTCGTCGTCGGCGCGTGCGGCAAGCACGTCCGACCACGCGACAACGCCGCCGAGGCGGTCGTCGCCGTCGAGCAGCGGGTACAGGCGCTGCCGGCGGGCGGAGCTGCCCTCGGGCAACTGGGCGTGCAGCTCCGCCGCGGTCAGCTCCAGGTCGAGCGTGACGGGGTCCACCTCCATCACGTCGCGCACGAACAGCGCCTGCAGCGGATCGACCTCGTACTCGCGGTTGACGTGGTAGCCGCGGCGGGCGATCTTCTCGGTGAGGATCGAGCGCTTGAGCGCGAGCACGCTGACGAGCTGCGCGACCGCGCACGCGAGCAGCAGCGCCGGCAGCACGTTGACCTGATGCGTCAGCTCCAGCGCGAACACGACGCTCGTCAGCGGCGAGCGCATGACGCCGGCCATCGCCGCCGCCATCCCCAGCAGCGCCCACGTGCCGGTGTCTGCGCCCGGCAGCAGCGCGCCGAGCAGTCCGCCGAGCGCGGCGCCCAGCATCAGCAGCGGCGCAAGGATCCCGCCGCTCGTGTTCGAGCCGAGCGCGACCGCCCACACCACCAGCTTGCAGACGAGCAGCAGCGCGAGCGCTCCGAGCGCGAGCTGGCCGGCCAGCTCGGCGCGGATCGTCCCGTAGCCGGCGCCCAGCACGCGCGGATCGAGCAGGCCGCCGAGCCCGACGACGACACCGCCCAGCGCGGGCCACCAGCACCAGTGCAGCGGCAGCCGCGCGAACGCGTCCTCGGCCGCGTAGACGCAGCGCGTCATCGTCCACGCGAGCGCGCCGCACGCGAGCCCGATCGCGAGCGCTCCGGGCAGCGCCGTCGCCGGCAGGGCGGCGACCGCGTGCACCGGGAACAGCGGCGCGGGGTGGATGAGCCCGTGGTTCGCGAGCGCTCCGCGCACCGCCGCGGCGCTCGCCGCCGCCAGCGCGGCTGGCACGAGCGAGCGCGGCCGCCACTCGAACAGCAGCAGCTCGACCGCCAGCAGCACCGCCGCGACGGGCGTGCCGAACACCGCCGTCATCCCGCCGGCCGCGCCCGCGACGAGCAGCGTGCGGCGTTCGGCCGCGGTCAGATGCAGCAACTGCCCGACGATCGAGCCGACCGCTCCGCCGGTCACGATGATCGGCCCCTCCGCGCCGAACGGGCCGCCGGAGCCGATGCTGATCGCGCTCGACAGCGGCTTCAGCACCGCCAGCCGCGGCTCCATGCGGCTGCCGCGCAGCAGGATCGTCTCCATCGCCTCCGGGATCCCATGGCCGCGAATGCGCTCGGATCCGACACGCGCCATCAGCCCGACGAGGAGGCCGCCGGCGACGGGGACCAGCACGCTCAGCGGACCGAGCACGTGCGGGTCCGGGGCGGTCAGCGCCGTGCTCCAGCGACCCGCGTAAGCGAGGTTGGAGATCAGCCCGATCAGATCGAGCAGGCCGAGCGCCACGACCGCCGTCGCCGCTCCGATCGCGACCGCGACGAGCGCGAGCCGCAGCACTGCCGGCGTCGCGGTGAAATCCCCGAGCGCGCGCTCGGCGCCGTCTGTCGGGCGCTCGTCGGGGATCGCGACGGCGTCGTCGGGGAGGGGTCGCTGCGGCGGCATGCGCCGGAGTTATATCGGGACCCGATATTTCGCGCGGTCGTGCGGCTGGCGGACCCCGGCTCGCTAGCCCGCGAACAGCTCGCGCGCCCGCTCGACGATCAGCTCCGGCCGCTCCTCGGGCAGGAAGTGGCCGGTGTCCTGCACCCACTCGATCGTCATGGTGGGCGCGTAGCGCTCGTGCTGACCGGTCGCGTGCGCGCCTTGAAGGATCTGGTCGCGGCGTCCCCACAGCAGGCGCGTCGGCGTCGTGAGCGTGCGGTCCTTCATCGCGCCGGAGATCAGCGGGCGCAGCTCGTGCAGCAGGAACGTGCGGTAGTACTGCTGCGTCGCGCGCGCGTGGTCGGGCTCGCGCAGCACGTCGACGAACGCGGCCAGCTCGGCGTCGCTGTAGCGGCCGTGGGTGCGGGCGAGCTTCAGCACGCGGCGCGTGAACTCGCCGTTGCGCATCAGCGCGGGGCCGAGCAGCGGCGACCCGAGCGCGACCTGGTACCAGAGCGTCAGCAGCCGTCTGGGGCTCGGCCGCTCGGCGGGCGGCCACAGGTGCGGGATCGAGCAGCCGAGGTAGTGCTGCACCCGCTCCGGCGCCGTCAGGCAGATCAGGAAGCCGGCGAACGCGCCCCAGTCGTGGCCGATCAGGTCGAAGCGCTCGACGCCCAGCTCGGTGAGCAGCGCGAGCACGTCGTCGGCCAGCTCCTGCTTCAGGTAGCCGGTCTTCGGCGCGTCGCTCCAACCGAGTCCGCGCAGGTCCGGCGCGATCACGCGGCGGCCGTCGCTGACGAGGCCGGGGATCACGTCGCGCCACATGAACCAGTGCTGCGGCCAGCCGTGCAGCAGCACCACGGGCGGCCCGCCCGGTGCTCCCGCCTCCGCGACGTGGAAGCGCATCCCACGTGCGTGCACGTCGCGATGCGAGACGCCTTCGACGTGCGGAAGCGGCACGGCGGTCATGCTCAGGACCCTACTGGCTGTGTGGCCAAGCGGCGTCGCGTCAGTCGCGCTTCAGCATCAGCCCGACAAGCACCGCCGCGAACGCGATCGTGCCGAACGTGAGCGCCGTGCCGAGATTGGCGGCGCCCAGCAGGCCGGCGAGCGCGCTAACGACGACGAACGTCGCGAGCAGGATCAGCAGGTCGACGAGCACGGCGGGGATCGTGCCAGGTCGGCGCGCCGGGCGGCGGGCGACGGTGCGGCGGTCGCTCACGCGACGCCCGCGTGCTCGGCCAGTGCGCGTTCCAGGGCAGGCACGTCGAGGCCGGGATCCTGCTGCTCGAGCCAGCGCTCCGCCGCACGGCGGCCGCCGAGTGCGCGCAGGCCGCGTGCGCCGTGCTCGGCGGTGAAGTCGGCGAGCGCGTGCAGGCGCCGGGCGCGCAGGCGCCGTGCCGCGACATCACTCGCTGCGCGGTGCGCGTCGATCGCGTCGAGCAGTCTGTCGATCCCCTGCGGCGGTGAGAGCGAGCTGACCGCGACCACCTTCGTCTCGCGCGCGCCGAGCGAGCGCAGCGCGGCGTGCAGATCGCGCCGCGCCGACACGGCGACCTGGCCGAGGTCGGCTTTCGTCACGACCAGCACGTCGGGGATCTCCATGATCCCGGACTTGAGGAACTGCAGCACGTCGCCGGAGCCCGGCTGCACGACGACCGCCACGGTGTCCGCCACCTCCGCCACCTCCGTCTCCGACTGGCCGACGCCGACCGTCTCGATCACGACGACGTCGAACCCCGCCGCGAGCGCGTGCGCGGCGGCGCGCGTGGCGGGGGCGAGGCCGCCGAGGCGATCCCCGGCCGCCATCGAGCGGATGAAGATCGCCTGGTCGCCGGGGTCGTACTCGATCCGCGCGCGGTCGCCGAGGAGGGCGCCGCCCGAGCGCTTCGAGGAGGGGTCGACGGCGAGCACGGCCACGCTGCGCTCGCGGGCGCGCCAGTCGGCGACGAGCTGCGACAGCAGCGTCGACTTGCCCGCCCCCGGAGGACCGGTCACCCCGACGACGTGCCCCGGCGCCTCGTTGCCGAGCGCCGCCGGCGCCACGGCCGCCAGCAGCTCGGCGATCTCCGCCTGTGCCGCCGGCGCCCGGTTCTCCACCAGATTCAGCACGGCCGGGGCCGCCGAGAGGTCGCGGTCGCGCAACCGCTTGCCGAGCTCCGCACCGCCGTTCATCGCCGGAACGCTAGCCGGGCGAGCGGCGCGGCCTCAGGCGGTCGCAGCGATCCCGTTGCGCTCGGCCACGAGCGCGACGACGTCGCGCATGATGCGCGTGATGTCGAAGTCCTTCGGCGTGTACACCGCGGCGACGCCGGCCTCGCGCAAGGGCGCCTCGTCAGCCACGGGGATGATCCCGCCGACGACGACCGGGATGTCGCCGACGCCGGCGTCGCGCAGCGCGTCGATCACGCTCGGGATCAGCTCACGGTGGGATCCCGACAGGATCGACAGCCCCACGACGTGGACGCCCTCCTGCAACGCGCTTGCGGCAATCTGCTGCGGCGTCAGCCGGATCCCCTCGTAGACGACCTCCATGCCCGCGTCGCGCGCAGCGACGGCGATCTGCTCCGCGCCGTTCGAGTGGCCGTCGAGGCCGGGCTTGCCGACGAGGATCTTCAGCCGGCGGCCGAGCTGCTCGCTCACGCGCTCGACCTCGTCACGGATCTCCTCCAAGGAGTCGCTGCCGATCGCGGCGGACTCGCCGACGCCCGTGGGCCCGCGATAGGAGCCGAACACATCGCGCAGCGCCTGCGCCCACTCGCCCGTCGTGACGCCAGCGCGCGCGGCGGCGATCGTCGCCTCCATGATGTTCTCGTCGGAGGCTGCGACCCGCGCGAGCTCGGCCAGGGCGGCGTCGACCGCGGCCTGGTCCCGCGAGGAGCGCCAGGCAGCGAGCGCTTCCTTCTGGTGCTGCTCGACCTCCGGGTCGACGACGAGGATCCCGCCGTCGCCGTCGGCCGTCAGCGGGGAGGGCTCGGTCTCGGTGTAGACGTTCTGGCCGATCACCTTCTGCTCGCCGGACTCGATCCGCCGGATCCGCTCGCGGTGCGACTCGACCAGCGCTGCCTTCATGTAGGGGACGGCGTCGACCGCGCCGCCGTGCTCGGCGACGATCGCCATCTCGGCGCGCGCACCGTCGAGCAGCTCGGCTACGAGCCCGTCCATCACCTTCGAGCCCTCGAAGATGTCCGGGTACTCCAGGAGATCGGTCTCGTAGGCGAGCACCTGCTGCAGGCGCAGCGCCCACTGCTGGTCCCACGGGCGCGGCAGCCCGAGCGCCTCGTTCCACGCGGGGAGCTGGATCGCGCGGGCGCGCGCGTCGCGGCCGAGCGTGACGGCCAGCGCCTCCAGCACGATCCGCTGGACGTTGTTCTCCGGCTGCGCCTCGGTCAGGCCCAAAGAGTTCACCTGCACGCCGTAGCGGAAGCGGCGCTGCTTCGGATCCTCAACGCCATACCGCGAGCGCCCCAGCTCGTCCCACAGAATGCCCATCGCGCGCAGCTTCGCGTGCTCCTCGATGAAGCGCACACCGGCGTTGACGAAGAACGAGATGCGGGAGAACACGCGGCCCATCTGCTCGGCCGGCACGCGCTCTCTGACGGCGTCGAGCACCGCGATCGCCGTGGACATCGCGTAGGCGATCTCCTGAACCGGCGTCGCGCCCGCCTCCTGCAGGTGGTAGGAGCAGACGTTGATCGGGTTCCACTTCGGCACGCGCTCGACGGTGTAGGCGACCATGTCGGCGATCAGCCGCATCGAGGGGCCGGGCGGGAAGGCATATGTGCCGCGGCTGAGGTACTCCTTGATGATGTCGTTCTGCGTCGTGCCCTGGAGCTGCTCGGGCGCGACGCCCTGCTCCTCGGCCGTGACGATGTAGAGCGCGAGCAGCCACGCGGCGGTCGCGTTGATCGTCATCGACGTGTTCATCTGGTCGAGCGGGATGTCGTGCAGCAGCGCTCTCATGTCGCCGCGATGCGCGACCGGCACGCCGACCTTGCCGACCTCGCCGCGCGCCAGCTCGTGGTCGGCGTCGTAGCCCGTCTGCGTCGGCAGGTCGAAGGCGATCGAGAGGCCCGTCTGACCCTTCGCGAGGTTGCGCCGGTACAGCTCGTTCGACTTCTCGGCGGTCGAGTGGCCGGCGTATGTCCGCATCATCCACGGACGGTCGGGCTCGGGCAGGCGGTGGGGGGACCGGGCGTCGTCGCTCATGAGGCGGATTGTAAGGTGCAGATACGTGGAAGGTCGCGTAAATCACTCCGCGGTCGAGCCGATCGACGTCCGCTTCAAGGGGATCGAGCGGGTCATCTGCTGCTGGCGTGTCGGCGAGGTGCTCATCGACCCGGGCCCCGAGTCGTCGCTCGCCAACCTGCTCGACGCGCTCGGCGAGGACTTCCGCCCGCGCGCCCTGCTGCTGACGCACATCCACCTCGACCACGCCGGGGGGACCGGTGCGCTCGTCGAGCGCTGGCCCGACCTCGACGTCTACGTGCATGAGCGCGGCGCGCCGCACGTGATCGACCCGTCGAAGCTGCTGAGCAGCGCCGGGCGCCTCTACGGCGAGGACAACATGCGCGCGCTGTGGGGCGAGGTGCTGCCGGTGCCGGCCGAGCGGGTCCACGCGCTGTCGGGCGGCGAGACGCTGGCGCTTGGCGGCGCGGGCCGCTGCCGCGTCGCGTACACGCCCGGCCACGCGTCGCATCACGTCTGCTTCCTGCACGAGGACAGCGGCCGTGCGTTCGTCGGCGACATGGCGGGCGTGCGGATCCCGCCCGCCGACGTGACGATCGCGCCGACGCCGCCGCCCGACATCGACGTCGAGGCGTGGGACCGCTCGCTCGACCTGATCGCGGCGTGGGAGCCGGCGTCGCTCGGCCTCACGCACTTCGGCGGGATCGACGCGGTCGCGCAGCAGCTCGACGCTGTCCGCGCCTCGCTGCACGAGCTTGCGGAACTGACGCGCGACGGCGATCCCGCGGCGGTCACGGCCGCCGTCCGCGCGCGGGCTGACGCGACCGGCGACGACGCGCTGCGTGCCGCCTACGCCGCGGCCGTCCCGCCGGAGCACATCCAGCAGGGGCTCGAGCGCTACTGGCGCAAGCGCGCCGAGTCGCCTTCGCCGCGCGCCTGAGCGGCGGTATCGTGCCCGCGATGTCGCAGACGATCGAGCTTCCGCGCGTGCAGGGACCGGGCTCCGGCCTTGGCGGCCACTGGCGCGTGATCGTCAAGAACGACGACCACAACACCTTCGACCACGTCGCGCGCACGCTCGCGCGCTACATCCCCGGCGTCGACGTGGCCGCGGGCTACGGCTTCGCCGATCAGATCCACCACACCGGCCAGGCGATCGTGTGGACCGGGCAGAAGGAACCGGCTGAGCTGTACTGGGAGCAGCTCAACGACGCGGGGCTGACGATGGCGCCCCTCGAGTCCTGCTGAGCTGAGGGCTTAACCGCGCACGCGGAACGTCAGCGTCCGCACGACGTGCCCGCGGTCGGGCAGCGCGGTCGCCGTGAGTCCGAGGCCGGCGCGGCGGCGGGCGAGTGCGCGCGAGGCGTGCAGCGGCAGGTGCAGCGTGATCGTGCCGCCGCGCGGCACGCGCACGCGCTGTGTGCCCATCGCGACGCCGTCTGCGCGCGTGAAGCGCACGCGCCCGGTGCACGGGTCCGCATTCACCAGCTCCAGGAGTCCGAGCCCAGGGGGGCAGCTGACGCGCAGGACGATCGCGCTGCCGTGCAACGGCAGCAGCGGCGCGACCGCGATCGTGCTGCGCGCGCGGTCGTTCACGCTCGGGAAGGGGAACGGAAGCGTCGCGACGGTGAGGCGCGGGCCACCGGGCTGCGGCGCGACCGTCACGCGCTCGCAGTCGATGTCGAGCATGTCGCGCGGGTCGGCCGTGACGCTGTCACGTCCGCCGCCGCAGGAGACCTCGGTCGCGCGCCCGTCGCGCAGCGAGAAGCTGTCGGCGCCGGCGCCGCCCTGCAGTTGCTCGACGTCGTTGGCGATCGTGTCGCCCTCGCCGGCGGAGCCGCTGAAGCCCGGCCGCCCGATCGCTGCGCGCACGGGACTGCGGCGCGGCAGCAGCGTCCCGTCGGCGGCGATGCGATCGGCGTACGTGACGAGGTCTTCGCCGCTGCCGCCGCGCAGCACGTCGGCGCCCCCGCCGCCGGCGATGATGTCTTGACCCGGCCCGCCGTCGATCACGTCGTCGGCCGGCCCGCCGACGAGCAGGTCGTCGCCGGGGCCGCCGTCGATCGTGGCGGGCAGGTCGGCGCGGATGCGCACGTCGCTGCCGAGCAGTCCGAGTCTCACCGCGATGCGCTGCACGCCGGTGTCCGGGCAGGTGACGTGGTAGCCGGTCGCGTCGAGCGTGCAGGGGCTGCCGGGCGGGAGCGTCATGCGGCTCGCGTTCTCGTCGAGCGTCAGCAGGCCGCCGACGTCGTCGATCGTGACGTTGCTCGGCTCGAGGTCGTCGCCGGTGAAGCGCAAGACCGCGCCGTCGAGCTCGACGAGCCCGCCCGCCGCGGCGGGGGCGGCGGCGAGCAGGAGGGCGAGCAGCGCGAGTGGCAGGAGCAGGTGGCGACGCACGGGCACGACAGCGTAGGCAACCCGCCAGATGGCGGCTCGGAGCGGTGGACGGTGCGTCGTTCCGCTGTGCGGGCTCAGCCGGCCTGCGTCGCCGGCCGGCCCGCGACCGCCTTCGTCGCCTGCTTCTCCGGGCTCACGCGCACGACGTTCCAGACGAGCTTCGCCTTTTCCATCGCCGAGATCACGAGCCCGCTCGGATCGGCCAGCCGCTCCAGCGGGCGCAGCCCGTGGAAGGCGGACGTGGGGAAGGCGTGGTGGTTGTGGTGCCAGGCCTCGCCGAGCGAGGGCAGCGCAAGCCAGAAGACGTTGCGCGACTCGTCATCGGTCTCGAAGCGGCGGCGCCCGAAGAAGTGGCAGACGGAGTTGATCGACCACGTCATGTGGTGCAGCAGGAAGATCCGCACGAAGCCGGCCCACAGCAGTGCGAGCAGGCCGCCGACGAGCGAGAAGCCGCTCAGCACGAAGCCGAGCAGGAACGGGATGAACAGCGTCATCCCGACCCAGAAGAGGAACGTGCGGTTGACCCAGCGGATCGGCGTGTCGTCGAGCAGGTCGGGCGCGTAGCGGCGCGCGGACGCGCGGCCGTGGTTGTTGTCGCCCAGCATCCAGCCGACGTGCGCGTGCCAGAGGCCCTTCAGCGCGCCCTTAAAGCCGTCCTCGAAGTCGACGTGCGGGCTGTGCGGGTCGCCTTCCTCGTCGGCGAACGCGTGGTGCTTGCGGTGGTCGGCGACCCACGTGATGACGCTGCCCTCGACGGCCATCGAGCCGCAGATGGCGAGCAGCGTGCGCATCGCTCTGGAGGTCTCGAACGCGCGATGCGTGAAGAGGCGGTGGTAGCCGATCGTGATGCCGAAGCCGGTGATCGCGTACATGAACGCGAAGATCGCCAGCTCCTGCCAGCCGATCGCCTTGTTCCACAGCAGCACGATCGAGCTGAGGAACGCGACGAAGGGGAGGATCACGGCGACGAGGTTGGAGATGCGGTGCGCACGGGTCATGGTTTGGAGCCTATGACGCAAACGACGGTCTGTCCTCGTCTCGGGCTCACGTCTTGACCGCCGAAAGTTGTAGGTTTCTCACAAGAATGGTTGACACCGCACCAGCTCGCTTTGAACCGCGCCCATGGCGCCGGCTGCCGCCGGACGCCGTCGCCGCGATGCGGCCGCAGTTGCCGCACCTCGCGCGCGAAATCATCGACGCGATCCGCGTCGAGGTGCCCGCCTACGCGCGTCCGCTCGAGGGGCCGTTCGGACGCGGGCTGATCGTCGGCGTGGAGGAGGCGCTGCGGCAGTTCATCGACGGGATCGAGGCCGGCGGGCCGATGCCGCGCTCGCGCGTGTACGTCGACCTGGGGCGCGGCGAGGTGCGCGCCGGACGCGGCCTCGACGTGCTGCTCGCCGCCTACCGCGTCGGCGCGCGCGTCGCGTGGCGGCGCTTCTCCGCCGCGGGCGTCGCCGCCGGGCTCGAGCCGCAGACGCTCTACCTGCTGGCGGAGTCGATCTTCGCCTACATCGACGAGCTGTCGGCCAAGTCGGCGGAGGGCTACGCGTTGGAACAGTCGGCCGCCGCCGGCGAGCTGCGCGCGCAGCGCCAGCGGCTCGCGCGCCTGCTGCTGCGCGACCCGCCGGCCGATCCGCTCGACGTCGAGGAGGTCGCGCGCATCGCGCAGTGGCGGCTGCCTGCGACGCTCGCCGCGTTCGCGTTCCCTGAAGGGGAGCGCGAGCGGATCGTGCCGCGCCTGCCGGCGGACGCGATCGTCGACACGGTCGGCGACATCGTCTGCGCGCTGCTGCCGGAGCCCGACCGCGGCGGCCTGCGCACGCAGCTCCAGCACGCGGTCGGCCCGCGGCACGTCGCCGCACTGGGCCCGGCCGTGGCGTGGCGCGACGCTGCACTCAGCCTCGCCCGCGCCCGCGCCGTGCTCGAGCTGTCGGCCGAGGGCGCGGCGCCCGGCCACGGGGTGCTCGACGCGGCCGACCACACGACCGAGCTGCTGCTGCGCAGCGACCGCCGGCTCACACAGGAGCTGGTGCGTGCGCGGCTCGCGCCGTTCGCGGCGCTCGGCGCTGGCGCACGCGCGCGCATGACGGCCACGCTTGCCGCGTGGCTGGCGGAGCAGGGACGCCTCCAGGCGGTCGCCGAGCGCCTGCACGTCCATCCGCAGACGGTCCGCTACCGGCTTGGCCGCCTGCGCGAGCTGCTCGGCGACGCGCTCGACGACCCGCACGCCCGCTTCGAGCTGGAGCTCGCGCTGCGGGCTGAGGGCGCGTTCGACGCCTGAGCGCGCTACTCGAGCGTGGGGCTCGAGGCGACGGGCGCCGGCTGCTCGGCCGGGGCCTCGGCGATCACGTCGAACGCGATCTCGTCGTGCCAGACGTACAGCGCCGGCACCTGGAAGCGGTTGCTGTTGCGTGCGCGGAAGGCGACCATCTCGGGGCCTTCCCAGTAGCGCTCCCAGTCGAGCTTCGACTCGAACCACACCATCTGGGTGATTCTGTAGGCGTCGTCCAGCGAGCGATGGACGCGGTACTGCGTGGCGCCGTAGCGGATCGACGCGGCCGCGACCTCGCTGACCGCGTCGGCGAGTCTGTCGCCGCGGAACAGCGTCGCGTACCAGGGGATGTGAACGACTCCGGCCATCGGCGGGGATCCTAGCGGTCGAGATTGCGAATCGCGTTGAGGCCAAGAGGCCGGCGCTTACGCGCCGACCTCCGCCCGGATCGCCCCGAGACCCTCGGCCGTCTTGCCCTGGTTCTCCTCCGTCGCGCCGACGAGGATCGCGATCTTGCCGAGGTGCTTGTTCTCGCGCAGGAGCTGGTGCGCCTCGGCAACCTTCTCGAAGCCCATCGTCTGCCACAGGACCGGGCGCACGAGCGAGTGCTCGATCAGCTCGTTCGCCTTCAGCGCCTCCCAGGCGTTCGCGAAGTGCGAGCCGATGATCTGCTTCTGGCGCATCCACAGGTAGCGCACGTCGAAGTCGAGCTGGTAGCCGGACGTGGCGCCGCAGATCACGACTCTGCCGAACGGCTTGACGCACAGCACGGAGGTCGGGAAGGTCGCTCTGCCGACGTGCTCGAAGACGATGTCCGGCGCGCCGCCGAGCTTCTCCTCGACCGCCGCGCAGAAGCGCTTGGACTCCTTGAAGCGCGCCTTCTCGGCGTCCTTGTCCTCGCCGCCCTTGCGCATCATGCCGACGAAGTCGTTGCGGTCGATGTAGTCGACGGCGCCGAGCTGCTTGATCAGCTCGCCCTTCTCCGCGCTTGACACGACGCCGACCGACTGCGCGCCGGCGATCTTGCAGAGCTGCGTCGCGAACACGCCGAGGCCGCCGGCGGCGCCCCAGATCAGCACGCGATGGCCGGGCTGCAGCTTCGCCTGGTCCATCAGCATGCGGTAGGCGGTGAAGTACGTGAGGCCGTAGGAGGCGGCCTCCTCCCAGCTCAGGTGTCTCGGCTTGGGGAGGAGCTGCTGCGCCTGCACCTTCGTGAACTGGGCGAAGCTGCCCCACGTCGTCTCGTAGCCCCAGATCCGCTGCGAGGGCGCGGCGAGCGGGTCGAGCCCGTGGACCTCCGGGTCCTCGTAGGAGGCCTGGTTGCAGTGGATCACGACCTCGTCGCCGACCTTCCAGCGCGTGACGCCGTCGCCGACCTTCCAGACGACGCCGGACGCGTCGGAGCCGCCGATGTGGTGGCCGTACTCCGGGTGGTCGCCGTAGCGCATGACCGAGATCGGCTCGCCGAGCGCCGCCCACACGTTGTTGAAGTTCACGCCGGCGGCCATCACGCGCACGACGACCTCGAACGCGCCGGGCTGCGGCGTCTCGATCTGCTCGAGCTGGAACGCGTCGACGGGCTCGCCCTCGCGCTCCTCGCGGATCACCCACGCGGTCATCGTCTCGGGCAGCTCGCCCGGCTCGGTCGCGACCGTCGCGACCTGGCTCACGTCAACAGCCACACGGCACCTCTTGCAGTCTCAGGTTGGCGAAGGGAAGGCCCGCATCGTAGCGATGCGAGGAGGGTCGCCTATCCGATCAGATGAAGCGGTTGCGCCTGAACCAGGTCAGCAGCAGGAGACAGGAGACGACGATGCCGCCGACGCCCCACACGAGGAAGTCGGTGCCCGTCGTGATGTGACGCACGAGCCACGCGAAGTTCTGACCGAAGAAGCCGGTCAGCGCCGTGATCGGCAGGAAGATCGTCGCGACGACCGTGAGCTGCTTCATCACCACGTTGAGCCGGTTCGAGACGGTCGAGAGGTAGACGTCCATCGCGCTCGTGAGCAGGTCGCGGTAGGAGTCGACCATGTCCGAGACGCGGATCAGGTGGTCGTAGACGTCGCGGAAGTAGTCGCGCGTGCCGGGCTCGAGGCCGGGCAGGTCGGCGATCTCCTCGATCGTGCGTGCGGCGAGGTCGCGCTGCGGGGTGACGACCCGCCGCAGCGTCACGAGCCCGCGCTTGATGTGGAACAGGCGTTGGAGCTGCTCGTCGTCGGGCTGCAGCACGATCTGGTCCTCGAGCTCGTCGATCGCGTCGTCGATGCTCTCCAGCACCGGGAAGAACGTGTCGGTGAGCGTGTCGAGGATGCGGTAGACGACGAACTGCTCGCTGGTGCCGTCCTGCCCGGCGATCCGGCCGCGCAGCGCGTCGAGCTGCTCGCACCGGTCGCGGCGCACCGTCACCACCCACGCGCCGCTGACGACCATGTGGACCTCGATCAGCCGCGTCGCCGGCCCGTCCGCGTGCGCGCCGTAGAAGACGATCAGCATCTGGTCGCCGTAGCGGTCGAGCTTCGGCCGCTGTCTGAAGTGCTGCATGTCCTCCAGCGCGAGCGGATGCCAGCCAAAGCGCTCGCCGAGCGCTGCGAGCTGCGCGTCGTCGGGGTCGACGACGTCCAGCCAGAAGAACTCGTCGCGCGCGGTCAGCTCGTCGATCGCCTCCGCGTCGATGCGGTCAAGCACCTGCATCGCCCGGCACGCTATTCCGCGAGGCGGACGCGCCGGTTGCTACGGCTGCAGCAGGTCCTGCTGCGCGCTCGTGCGCTCCGGACCGACGGTCAGGCGAGCCGGTCTGACGCCGGCGTCGTCGACGCCAATCGTGCACGCGCCCCGCACGAGCGAGAGCGACAGGCGCGCGGCGTCCTGCGGGTTGATCGGCCCGCTAGAGGCGTCGGCCGCGACGCAGCCTCTGCGGCCGCCGGTCGCGGTGAGCGTCACGTCGTGCGAGCGGCTGCTCTCGTTCGCGATCAGCAGCAGCACGGGACCGGCGCCGACGTGATCGGGCGAGACGGCGACGCGCTTCGCTGAGACGGCGATCGAGATCGAGATCGGGGCCGGTGGGCGGTCGGCGTTGGCGTAGTCCGCGCTGGAGCCGCAGCCGGCGGCGACGCCGGCAAGGAGCAGCAGCAGGGCGAGCGCTCCGATCTTCCGCATCGGGCGGGACCTTAGCTGACTGGCCAGTCAGTGGCGAGCGCGCGCACGCGGCCTTGCGGCGCGCCGATGCGGGGTGTGGCTACAGCGCGTCCTCGCCCATCGACGCGCTCGCGGCGCCGGCGAGTCGCTCGCGCTCGTCCGCCACCTCGGTCAGGGCACGCTGCAGGCGCTCCCAGGAGACCAACTCGGCCTCCTCGTAGTCCGAGCCAGCGAGCTCAGACGTGCTCGTGCGATACGCCTCCCACGCGGTGCGCATCCGCTCATCGAGCTCCTCGAGATGGCGGCTGGTGTCGTGGTCGGCTGCGAATGTGGTCATCGGGCGCCTCCTTCCTTCGACGGTGACCCCGGCACTACTCATCCTACCCCCGCCCGCGGTCACAACACGACTGTGGGCTCGGCCGACCGTCGGCGGGCTCTTACGTGAACGGCAGCTCGACGACGGTCGCCGACGCGTCTCCGGCGGCGAGCCGCGTTCCGGGCTGGGCCTCGCGGCGCACGAGCGCGAGCGCGATCGGGCCGTGCTGCGGCGAGACGACCACGCTGCTCAGGCTGCCGACGACTCTCCCGCCGACCGTCAGCTCCGTGCCGGCGGCGACCGGCGCCGACAGTTGCAGCCCGCGCAGATGACGGTTCGGCTTGCCCTTGTAGAAGAGGCGCGCGACCGTCTCCTGGCCGACGTAGCAGCCCTTCGCGAAGGACACCGCGCGGTCGTTGAGGCCGGCCTCCTGCGGGATCGTGGTGTCGTCGAGGTCGATGCCATAGCGCGGCCGGCCGTGCTCCACGCGCAGCACCTCAGCGGCGGCCTCGGGGACCGCCGCCGCACCGCGCGCGGTCAGCGCGGCGATCAGCTGCGGGGTCTGCTCGGCGTCGCACACGACGTCGACGCCCACGTCCGTGGCGATCGCGCGCGCGGGGATGTCGTCGACCGCGATCGCCGCATTCGCATGCTCGACGTCCGGCAGCGACTCGACGCCGGCGATGGCGCGCGCCCGGGGACCGATGAGCGAGACGAGCCCGTGCTGGAGCGTGCGCTTGTGCAACGCGGCGTCGTAGCCGAGGCGCGCGCGGTGCAGCACGTTGAAGATCGCTTGGAGGGCCGAGCGCTCGGTGTCGAGCCAGAGCTCGTCGCCGGTGTCGACGATCCGCAGATCGCCGAGCATCTTGCCTTTAGGGCTGAGGAGGGCGGCGTAGCAGCCGGTCCCCGGCGTGAGCGCCTCGACGTCGTTCGTCACCTGGCCCTGCAGGAAGGTCTTCGCCTGTGGGCCCGTGAAGGCGAGCTTGCCACGGTCTGAGCGGTCGACGAGGCCGCACGCCTCGCGCAGGACGCGATCCGCGGGTGTGATCGTGGTGCTCGCGGGCATCGTGTCGTGAGCATAGCCAGGACTGATTTAGATATGCCACAATCAATCTTGTGACGCCGACATCGACGCAAGCCGAGGCCGCAGTTGTGCTGCCGGCGCCGACGGCGCTGCAACGTATCCGCGCCCGCCGCGGGCTGCGCGGCGTGCTGCCGCTGCTCGGCCCTGCGTTCGTCGCGGCGATCGCGTACGTCGACCCCGGCAACTTCGCGACCAACATCTCCGGGGGCGCGCAGTTCGGCTACGTCCTGCTGTGGGTCGTGCTGGCGGCGAACCTGATGGGGATGCTGATCCAGACGCTGTCGGCGAAGATCGGCCTCGCGACGGGCCGCAACCTCCCGGAGCTGTGCCGCGAGCGTTTGCCGCGCCCGGCTTCGTGGGGTCTGTGGGCGCAGGCCGAGGTGATCGCGATGTCGACCGACCTCGCCGAGTTCATCGGCGCGGCGATCGCCCTCAACCTGCTGTTCGGCGTGCCGCTGTTCGTCGCCGGCCTGATGACCGCCGTCGTCGCGTTTGCGATCCTCGCGTTGCAGTCGCGCGGCTACCGCCGCTTCGAGCTGGCGATTGGGGCGATGCTCGGGATCATCCTGTTGGGCTTCCTCTACGACACGCTGCAGGTCGGCGCGGACTGGGGCGCCGTCGGCCGCGGCTTCGTTCCGAGCTTCAACGGCGGCGACTCGCTCCTGCTCGCCTGCGGCATCCTCGGCGCGACCGTCATGCCGCACGTGATCTACCTCCACTCGGCGCTGACGCAGGAGCGGATCCCGGCGCAGGACGCACGCGAGCGCCGCCACCTGCTGCGTTTCCTGCGGCTCGACGTGCTGATCGCGATGGCGCTCGCCGGCGTCGTCAACATGCTGATGCTGATCGTCGCCGCGTCGCTGTTCCACGGCTCGTCGCTCGCCGGGGTCGACACGATCGAGGGCGCGCACGCCGGCTTCGAGCGGCTTGTCGGCGGCAGCGCGGCGCTCGCCTTCGCATGCGCGCTGCTCGCGTCGGGGATGGCGAGCTCGTCGGTCGGCACGTACGCCGGCCAGGTGATCATGCAGGGCTTCATCGCGCGCACGATCCCGCTCGCGCTGCGGCGCGGGATCACGATGGCGCCCGCGCTGATCGTGCTGGCGATCGGGCTCGACCCGACGCGCGCGCTCGTGATCAGCCAGGTCGTGCTGTCGTTCGGGATCCCGTTCGCGCTCGTCCCGCTGATCTGGCTCACGCGCCGCCGCGACGTGATGGGGGAGCTCGTCAACCACCGGTTCACGACCGCGGTCGCGTCGACGGTGGCGGCCGCGATCGTCACGCTGAACGTCTTCCTGCTCTGGCAGACGTTCGCCGGCTGAGGGAAGTACGCTTCGCGGCGATGCCGAGCTCGCTCGCCGACACCTTCCAGCAGATCGTCGACTCGCTGCCCGACGACTGGACCGACCTCGAGCTCGACCTGCGCATCTTCGACGAGTCGCGCTACGTCGACGCTGCGACCTACATGGTCACGTGCAACGCGCAGCCGTACTCGAGAGCCGACTGGCACTGGCGGATCCTCGTCGCGCACCGCTTCGGTCACGCCGCTGCCGTGCCGGCGGTGCATGGCACGCTGAGACTGCTCGACGACGCCGGGATCACCGGCGAGCTGGCCGTGCGCGAGGTGCGCAGCGGACGCGTCGAGGTGACGCAGACGTGGGGTCGCCCCGAGTCGGCGATCCAGGCGTTCCGCGCGCTGCGCGCGCAGTAAGCCCACGGGGGCCCGCCTCCAGCGGCCACGTGGCCGCTTCCGGCACCCCTAGCGCATCCGCCTCGCGGACGCGGCAGACTTCCGCGCATGATCGCGGTCATCACGGGAGCGTCGAGCGGGATCGGCGAGGCGACGGCGCGGCGGCTCGCGGCTGAGCCGGGCGCGCGCTTGGTGCTCGTCGCGCGGCGCGAGGAGCGCCTGCGCGCGTTGGCCGAGGAGATCGGCGGCGCGACGATCGTCGCGGTCGACCTGACTGACGACGACGCGCCCGCGCGCGTGCGCGAGGCGCTCGAGCGCGAGCATGGCGCCCGGCTCGACCTGCTCGTCAACAACGCCGGCGCGTCATGGAACGCGCCGTTCGGCGAGGGCGGCTTCGCGAACGTGCAGCGCACGATGGCGTTGAACTTCGACGCGCAGTTGCGCCTGACGGAGGCGCTGCTGCCGCTGCTGCGCGCGAGCGCGCCGTCGTCGATCGTCAACGTCGCCTCGACGGCGGGCCGCGTCGGACGCGCCGCCGGCGGCGCCTACTCCGCGAGCAAGTTCGCGTTCGCCGGCTGGACCGACTCGCTGCACCTGGAGGAGAAGCCGCACGGCGTGCACGTCGGGCTCGTGCTCCCCGGCTTCGTCGCGACCGAGGGCTTCCCTCAGACGATGCTCGTCGAGCGCGGATTGACGCGCTGGGCGGTGTCGAGACCGGAGCGCGTCGCCGAGGCGATCGTGGACGCCGGCCCCGGAGGCCGCGCCGAGCGCTACGTCCCGCGCGCGTACTGGCTGGCGGCGCTGTTGCGGATCGCCGCGCCCGGGCTCGTGCGGCGCGCGATGCAGCGCGGGGCGAACCGGCTGATCATGCGCGGCCGCGACCGGTTGTAAGCGACTCGCGCGCGAGCCGCGGGCGCGTCAGCCCGCGTCGTCGCTCGACGCGCCCGAGTCCGGCACGACGTGCGTGTCGAACAGGCGGCTGACGTCGGGCGGGGTGGGAACGATCCCGAAGCGCGCCTCCCACTGCGCCCAGCGCGCGAGCACCCGCGGGTCGAGCCCGCCGATGCGGCCGCCGGGCGGCGACAGCGCGGGGATCAGCACGTCGAGCTGCGCTTGAAGCTGTCTGTGGTCGAGGCCGCGCACCTGCGAGGCGAGGTCATTGAGGCTGCTCGCCGGGTCGTGGACCGTCACGCCGTAGCCGCGCACGAGCGCGCGCACGGTCGCGTGCACGAGCGCGGGATCGTTGCGCAGCGTGCTGCGCGCCGTCACGAGCACCAACTCGGGGTAGGGCGGCGCGCCGTAGGCGTCGACGCGGAAGTCGTGCATGCCCGGGCGCTGGCTTCTGAGTGCGACGCCCTCGACGTTCCAGAAGGCGGTCGCGCCGGCGACTCTGCCGCCCAGCAGCGCCGGGACGGCGTTGAAGCCGATCGTGACGCGCTCGACCTTGCCGTAGTCGCCGCCGGCGCCGGTGACGATCGATCTCAGCACCGCGTCGTCGCTCGGCAGGCCGGTGACGCCGACCTTGCGGCCCTCGAGGTCGCGCGGCGTCTTCACGTCCGGGGCGGCGATCACGGCCGCGAGCGGGCGCTGCACGATCGACATGACGGCGACGAGATCACGGCCTCTCGCGGCGGCGAGCGCGAGGTCGTGGATGTCCATCACCGAGAACTGCGTGCGGCCCGCCAGCAGCAGCTTGACGGCGTCGGTCGAGCTGCCGGGCACGCGGACCTTCAGGTTGACGCCCTCAGCCGTGTCGAAGCCGTGCGCGACGGCCGAGTAGATGCCGGCGTGCGCCGCGTTCGGCGTAAAGTCGAGCATCAGCGTCGCGTCCGCGTTCGGGCGCGCCTGGTTGCTGCTGCTGCCGCCGCCGCACGCGCTCAGCAGTGCGGCGAGCGCGAGCAGCGTCGCCAAGAGGGGAAGGATCCGGCGCATCGGCCGGGCAGCATAGGGAGTGGCGCCGTCAGACGGCGAGCGAGGCGCGTCTAGACTGCGGCGGGATGCGCCGCCGCGTCACCTTCTCGCGCAACGTCACACTGTCGCTGTCGCGGACGTGTGTGTCGCATTGCAAGTACTGCGCGTTTCAGACGCACCAGGCGCACCTGCACGCGCCGGACGAGGTCGAGGCGCTGATCGACGGCGCCGCGCGGCGCGGGGTGAAGGAGCTGCTGGTGCTGACCGGGGACGATCCGGCGCACCATCCGGGCGTCAGGGCGCGACTGGCGGAGTTGGGCTTCGCGGACTTCGTCGCGTACGTGGTGTGGTGCTGCGAGCGGGCGCTGGAGCGGGGGCTGCTGCCGCACACGAACCTGGGGGCGCTGTCGAAGGACGAGCTTGCGCGGCTGCGCGAGGTGACGGCCTCGCAGGGGCTGATGCTGGAGTCGACGCGCGCGGATCTCGTCGCGCATCAGGGCGCGCCGACGAAGGATCCGGCGCTGCGGCTGGCGACGATCCGCGCCGCCGGCGAGCTGCGGATCCCGTTCACGAGCGGGATCCTCGTGGGCATCGGCGAGACGGAGGCAGACCGCGTCGCGGCGCTGGAGGCGCTCGCGGCGGTCCATGCCGAGCATGGGCATCTGCAGGAGGTGATCCTCCAGAACTTCGTGCCGCACGAGCGCTACTACGGTCGCGAGCCGGGGGAGATCGCGACCGCTGCGGCCGAGCGCTACTGGCGCACCGGGTTGCGCGAGGGACCGGACGTGCCCGTGCCGGCGTGGGCGCAGGGCGGTGCGGGGCCGGTCGACCTGGAGGGTATGAAGCGGCTGATCGCGCTGTGCCGCGAGCTGATGCCGGACGTCGGCGTCCAGGTGCCGCCGAACCTCGCGGATTGGTGGCCGGAGCTCGTCGCCGCCGGCGCGACCGATCTCGGCGGGCTCTCGGCGAACGGTGATCACATCAGCCCCGAGCATCCGTTCCCTAGTCCCCATCAGGTGCGCAAGCGGCTCGCCGAGGATGGCGTGGCGTTGACGGAGCGGCTGTGCGTGTACCCGCAGTATCTGGACGGCGAGTGGGTCGCGCAGGGCGTGCTCGACACGATCAAGGCCAAGTACTGGAGCTTCATCCCGCGCAAGGGGTCAGGGCGTCAGGAGCCGCCGTTCGCGATCAACGCGGATCTCGTCGCGCCGGCGGTCGAGAAGGCGCGCGACGGCAAGTGGCTCACGCGCGAGGAGCTGACCGCGTTGTTCGCGGAGACGCGGCCCGAGGCGGTGGAGGCGATCCGTCAGGCGGCGGACGAGCTGCGCGCCGAGCTCGCGGGGGAGACGGTCACGTTCGTCGTCAACCGCAACATCAACGTGTCCAACGTCTGCACCGTCGGCTGCGCGTTCTGCGGCTTCGGACAGGGCAAGCGCTCACCTGACGCCTACGAGCACGACGAGGCGGAGTTCGCGCGCCGCATCGACGAGGCGGTCGAGTACGGGGCCACGGAGCTGTGCATCCAGTCCGGCATCCACCCGGACTGGACGTTCGACGATTACCTGCACTGGCTGCGAGTTGCGAAGAGGACGGCGCCGCAGTTGCACCTGCATGCGTACTCGCCGATGGAGATCGCGCACATGCAGGACATCTCCGGCCGGCCGCTGGATGAGATCTTCGCGCGGCTGCGAGAGGCGGGGCTGGGCTCGACGCCGGGCACCGCCGCGGAGGTGCTGCACGACGGGGTGCGGGAGCGGATCAGCCCGAACAAGCTGCCGGTCGCGCGCTGGGTGGAGGTGATCGAGGCCTCCCACCACGCCGGCATGCGCTCGACGTCCACGGTGATGTTCGGTCATGTCGAGGAGCCGTGGGAGCTGGCCGAGCACATGCGCGTGATCCGTCTGCTGCAGGAGCGCACCGGCGGGATCACCGAGTTCGTGCCGCTCTCCTTCATCCCGTTCCACACGCTGCTGGGTCGCACCCATGGCGTGGAGGAGATCAGCCGCGAAGAGAACCTCAAGCACACCGCGGTCTTCCGGCTTGCGCTCGGCCGCACCATCCCCAACGTGCAGGCGTCCTGGGTCAAGATGGGCCTGGAGACCGCGACCGAGAGCTTGCGCTGGGGGGTGAACGACCTCGGCGGCACGCTGATGGAGGAGAGCATCAGCCGCCTCGCCGGCAGCTACCACGGCGTCAAGCTCGACCCGCCACAACTGATCGCCGCAGCGCACGCCGCCGGACGCCCCGCCGCCGAGCGCACGACGCTCTACGACGTGCGCGCGACGCACCCGCTCCCGGAGCGAGACGTGACGGGCGTCGCACGCGTTTGAGGCGTACGATCGGCCGCGTGAGTACCGCGAGCTCCGCTTCTCCGGCACGGGAGACGAGCCTGTTCGCGGGGGTCGAGCCGCTTGAGGTGTTCGTCGATCTCCTGTCCGAGATCGAAAGCGACACGACCTCCAGCGAGTTCTACCACCGCATCTGCGAGGCGATCTGCCGCCTCACGACGATGCGCCGCGCCGCGATCTTCCTCTACGACGTCGGCCGTCAGCGCGTGCGCGCGGTCGGCTCGCACGGGATCTCCTACACGCGCCTCGCCGCGCTGCGCCCGACGCTCGACCAGGCGCCGATCGCGCAGCGCGCGCTGATCGAGGACCGCGTGATCGTCGTGCAGTCCGACGAGATCGAGCAGCAGGTCCCGCGCGACTACGCGGCGCTGCTCGGGCTCACCTCGCTCGTCTGCACGCCGCTCGCGGCCGCCGGCCACCAGTACGGGATCATCGCGGCCGACCGCGGCGGCGGCGACTTCGAGCTGGCCGACGGCGAGCGCCACCTGATGTGGACGCTCGGCAAGACCGCCGCGCTCGCGGCGACGGCGCGCAGGGCGACGCGCCAGCAGGAGCGCACGCGCCGGCTCGGCGAGCGCATCGACCTCGCGCGCGAGATCCACGAGCGCGTGATGCAGCGGCTGTTCGGGGTCTCGCTCGTGCTCAGCGCGCAGCAGCCGCTGAGCGCGGAGGCGCGCGAACGCTGCCGCACTGAGATGCTGGAAGCGCTCGCCGACCTGCGCTCGGCGCTCGAGCGCCCGCTCGCGCCGGTCGCGCACGAGACCGGCACGACGCTGCGCGCGGAGATCCCGCGCCTGACGCAGCAGACCGGCCTGCCGGTCGCAGTCGATTGGCCGCAGGCGGTGGAGGTGCCGCCGCGGCTCGAAGGGGTCGCGCAGGCGGTGCTCGCCGAGGCGCTGCGCAACGCGGCCAAGCACGCCGCGCCCACCCGTGTCGACGTGATCCTGCGGCACGACGGCGACACCTTCTCGCTGGAGGTGCGCAACGACGGCGTCGGCGGCGGCGAGGGCGGCGGAACCGGGATGGGATTGCGGCTGGCGGCGTTCGAGGCGCTCCAACACGGCGGCTTCGTCGAGTTCGGCGCGGAGAAGGGCGGTGCGTCGCCAGGCTGGCGGGTGCGGCTCGTCATGCCGGTGAACGATCGCGAGGAGACGTCGTGAACGAGGAGCGCCGTCTGCGCGTGCTCGTGGTCGACGACCACGACGTCGTCCACTGGGGCTTCCGCCAGCTGCTCGGCGAGCAGTCGTGGGTCGAGCGCTGCCTGGCGGCGCGCAACGCGAGCGAGGCGCTCGAGCTGACGAACCGCTACCGGCCGCACGTCGCGCTGGTGGACCTGTTCCTCGGCAGCGAGTCGGGCGCCGACCTGTGCGAGACGATCCGCGCACAGTCGCCCGAGACGCGCGTGCTGCTGATCTCCGGCGCCGGGCGCATCTCGCCGCAGGCAGCGAAGGCGGCCGGCGCGTCCGGCTTCGTCTCGAAGGACTGGGGCGCGCACGACGTCGCGATGGCGGTGCGGATGGTCGGGCTCGGGATGACGATGTTCCCGCCGCAGTCCGACCAGCCCTCGACGCTGCTCTCGCAGCGCGAACAGGAGGTGCTGGCGCTGATCGCGACCGGCTCGACGAACCGCGAGATCGCCGCGCAGCTCTACCTTTCGCCGCACACGGTCAAGGAGCACACGAGCGCGCTCTACCGCAAGCTGAAGGCGCGCAACCGCGCCGAGGCGGTGCAGCGCGCGCAGCGCATCGGGCTGTTGGGCTGAGGCCGGCGCTCGGCTTTGATTACCACAGATCCGGCTCACTGGTGAACCGGATCTTGTAAGGTCGCCGCGCCCCAACCCCGCTGAGACTCCGAGGAGCACGATGCCCAGATCGACCGTCCGCGTTGCGGTCCGCTGTCTGTTGGTCGCTTCGATCGCCTGTGGCGTCCTCGCATCGTCCGCGCTCGCGAGTCCGCCGCTGCCCGTGCGGCAGGCGCCGCTGACGCTCGGGGCGGTGAAGGGCGACAAGTACGTGATCGTCGTGCACGCTCGCACGCGCCCGCACGCCGTCTGCCGTGTCCGTGTGTCCGTCGGCAGCGTGCGAGAGTCGCTCGCGGCCGTGCGCGCCGACGAGCACGGCCGCGTCGGCTGGCGCTGGCTGATCCTGCCCACCTCGCCGACGGGCAGATGGCGTGTCGCGGTGCGCTGCAGAGCCGGCGCGCGCAGCGGCTCCGCTCGCCGCGCGGTGCTCGTGATCACTCGCAGCGGACGGGCGCACGGGGCGATCGGAGATCCGCACTCGCTGACGGCGATCGACGGCACGATCGCCGGCCTCGGTGCCGGCTCGTGCGGACCGTTCCCGCCCGGGCAGTGCACCTGCCTCGCCTACCAGAAGCGCCGCGACGTCTACGAAACGGCAGTCGCGCACGGCGTGCCGCGCGGAGGCTCGCGCGCGGCCGGTCCCGACTTCTACGTATGGGATGGGCAGCAATGGCTCGTGAACGCGCGCCGGGGCGGCCTCCCCACCGGCAGCCGCCCGGTCGCGGGCGCGCTCGTGGTCTGGGGCGTTCCCGACAGCGCCGCATACGGCCACGTCGCGTACGTCGAGCAGGCGACCTCCGACACGCACGTGCTCGTAAGCGAGTGCAACTACGACTGGCACGGCAGCTGCCGAACCGTCTGGATGAACCCGCAGGCTGCGCCGCACTTGCAGGGCTACGTCTACGGCGGGCCCGCGGGCGGCGGCCCGTCGAGCGACGGACCCGGACCGATCGCCGGCGGGACCGGCGGCAGCCGCGATCTCTGGTTCGTGAAGACGAAGAACGTGGGGTCGGGGCATGTTGAGGTGCATTCGGCGACCGCGGCCTCGGGCTATCAGGCGGCCGGTCAGCACTCGGTGACGTGGTTCTCGCCGGGCGACGCGGACAACGGCTGGTTCGAGATGGTGGGGTCGGACCTCTTCTTCGTGAAGACGAAGAACGTGGGGTCGGGGCATGTTGAGGTGCATTCGGCGATCGCGGCCTCGGGCTATCAGGCGGCCGGTCAGCACTCGGTGACGTGGTTCTCGCCGGGCGACGCCGACAACGGCTGGTTCCAGATGGTCGGAGACGACCTCTACTTCATCAAGACGCGCAACACCGGCTCGGGGCATGTCGAGGTGCACTCCGCGACGGCCGCGTCCAACTATCAGAGCGGTCAGCACTTTGTGACGTGGTTCTCGCCCAGCGACGCGAGCAACGGCTGGTTCGAGATGGTGGGGTCGGACCTCTTCTTCGTGAAGACGAAGAACGTAGGATCGGGGCTCGTTGAGGTGCACTCCGCGACGGCCGCGTCCAACTATCAGAGCGGTCAGCACTCGGTGACGTGGCTTTCGCCGGGCGACGCCGACAACGGCTGGTTCCAGGTCGCCGGCAGCAAGGGCTGAGCGGCACGCGTAGCTCGGCGGACGCCCCCGCTGGGGAACGACTCTCCGCGCGCCATAACGCCCCCCGCCGGTTCCCGACTCACCCCCCGCCCGGGGGGACACGCGTTTCCATAGGTAGTGAACGCGCGGGGGATGTCGAACGATGCAATCGGTGCCGCCGCTCACCGCACTCCTCTTCCCCGGCCAGGGAAGCCAGACCGCCGAGATGCGCGACGAGGTCGCCGCGGCGCGGCCTGATCTGCTCGCGCTCGCCTGCGAAATCGTCGGCGACGATCCGTTCGCGCGCGTCGACGACGGCACGCGGTTCGCGCAGCCGGCGATCTACTGCGCCAGCGTCGTCGGCTTCGAGCGGCTGCGCGATGCGGGCGTGCGCGGCGACGCGTACGCCGGCCACTCGCTCGGCGAGATCGCCGCGCTCGTGGCGGCCGGCGCGCTGAGCGCGGAGGACGGTCTGCGGCTCGTCGCGACGCGCGGGCGCCTGATGCAGGAGTCGGGCGAACGCGCCGGCGACGGCTCGATGCTCGCGCTGCTCGGCAAGGGCGCCGCCGACCATGCGCCGGCAATCGCTGCCGCCGCCGGTCTCACGGTCGCGAACGACAACGCGCCGAACCAGGTGGTCCTGTCGGGCGCGAAGGACGCGTTCGCGGCCGCGGGCGAGGCGGCGCGCGAGCAGGGCCTGCGCGCGGTGCCGCTGCCGGTGACCGGCGCGTTCCACTCGCCCGCGATGGCCGGCGCCCGCCCGGAGCTGGAGGCGGCGCTGGCTGAGATCGACTTCCGCGCGCCGGCGGTGACGGTCGTCAGCTCGATCACCACCGAGCCCTTCGACGACGTACGCGCGCGGCTCGCCGACGCGCTGACGATGCCGGTGCGCTGGCGCGAGACGCTGCTCGCGTTGCGTGCGCAGGGCACCACGCGCTTCGTCGAGACGGGTCCGGGCAAGGTCCTGACCGGCCTCATCAAGCGCACCGTGCCGGAGGCGGAGGCGCTGAGCGCCGAGCAGGCCTTGGAGGAAGTCGGTGCTTGACGAGACGCAGACGGTGGAGCGCTCCGCGCGCGCCGCCGCCGGGCTGCGCGGCACCGCCGTGCTGGCAGTCGGCGCCAGCCTGCCGCGCCGCAGCGTCGCCAACGACGAGATCGCCGCGCGCATCGGCAAGAGCGACGAGTGGATCTACACGCGCACCGGCATCCGCGAGCGCCGCCACGCCGAGCCGGACGAGACGCTCACGGCGGTCGCCGCCGCGGCCAGCCGGCAGGCGCTCGAGCGCGCCGGCGTCGAGGCGGCCGAGCTCGACCTCGTCGTCGTTGGCACGCTCACGGCCGACGAGCGGATGCCGAACGCGGCCGCCGCGCTCGCGCATGAGCTGGGCGCGCCGGGCGCCGGCACGATCGAGGTCAATGCCGCCTGCACCGGCTTCCTCACCGCGCTGTCGATCGCGACCGCCCACGTCGAGGCGGGCCGCGCCGAGCGTGTGCTGGTCGTCGGCGCCGACTTCATCAGCCGCATCACCGACCACGACTCGAAGCAGACCGCGATGCTGTTCGCCGACGGCGCCGGGGCGGTCGTGCTGGCGCCTACCGCGCCGGGCGCGACGCGCGTTGGGCCGGTCCTGCTGCGTCACGACGCCTCCTCGCCCGAGTTCCTCTACCTCGCGCGCGACGGCGGCGCGACGATCGAGATGGACGGCCACGCGACCTTCAAGCACGCCGTCAACCGCATGGGGGAGGTCACGCAGGAGGTGGTCGCGGCGGCCGGGCTGACGCTCGCCGACGTCGACCTGTTCGTCTACCACCAGGCGAACGGCCGCATCATCAGCGCGGTCGGCGAGCGGCTGGAGCTGGCACCCGAGCGCGTCGTCGACTGCATCGAGCGCAGCGGCAACATGTCCGCCGGCACGATCCCGTACGCGCTCGAAGTCGCGCGCGCGGACGGACGTCTGCGCGACGGCGCGCGCGTGCTGTTGGCCGCGTTCGGCGGGGGCTTCACATGGGGCGGCGCGCTGATCGAATGGGGATGCGGCGGTGGCTGAGCAGCGCGCAGGCTGCGCATTCGTGACGGGCGCCTCGCGCGGCATCGGCGCCGCGATCGCGCGCGGGCTGGCGGCCGACGGCTGGGCCGTCGGGATCGGCTACAACAGCTCGGCCGACGCCGCCCGGGCCGTCGTCGCGGAGATCGAGGCGGCCGGGGGGCGCGCGCTCGCGCTCGGCGGCGACGTGGTCGACCGCGAGCGGATCGACGCGCACTTCAGCGCGCTCGAAGCGGCGTTCGGGCCGGTGCTGGTGCTCGTCAACAACGCCGGCGTGCGCGCCGACGGGCTCGCGCCGCAGATCTGCGACGGCGACTGGGACCTCGTGCTCGACACGAACCTCACCGCCGCCTTCCGCACCACGCGCCGCGCCGTGCGGCCGATGCTGAAGGAGCGCTTCGGACGGATCGTCAACATCGCCTCCGTCGTCGGCCTGCGCGCCAACCCCGGCCAGTCCAACTACGCCGCCTCGAAGGCCGGTCTGATCGCGATGACGAAGACCGTCGCGGCCGAGGTCGCGCGCCGCGGCGTGACCGTCAACGCCGTCGCGCCCGGGCTGATCGAGACCGACATGACCGCCGACCTCAACGGCGACCTGCTGTCGGCGATCCCGGCGCGCCGCGCCGGCACCCCGGACGAGGTCGCCGCCTGCGTGCGCTTCCTCGTCTCCGACGCCGCGTCCTACGTGACCGGCTCCGTCCTGTCCGTCGACGGCGGCATGGCCGCCTGACCCCACACCCCCCAAGGAGATCCCCACATGGCCACCGCAACCCCTGAAGCCGTCGAGGCGCGCATCGTCGAGGCGCTCGCCAGCTTCGGCCCCGACATCGAGCAGGTCACCCGCGACGCGACGTTCGAGGAGCTCGACATCGACTCGCTCGACCTCGTCGAGCTGGCGCAGATCGTCGAGGACGACTACGGCGTCGAGCTCAAGGGCGACGACATGAAGAACCTCAAGACGGTCGGCGACGCGATCGAGCTCGTGGTGGCGCGGGCCGCGTAATGACTCGCAGACGCGTGGTCATCACGGGCGTCGGTGCCGTCACCCCGCTGGGGGTCGGCGCCGACGTGCTGCTGCGACGCTGGGTCGCGGGCGAGAGCGGCATCGCCGACGGCGAGGGCGCCTGCCGCGACTTCGTCGCGCTCGACCACCTGTCGAAGAAGGAGATCCGCCGCGCCGACCGCTTCGCGCACTTCGCGATGACGGCCGGCGACGAAGCGCTCGCCGCCGCCGGCTGGGCTGACGAGCTGCCCTACGCGGCCGAGCGCATCTCGTGCGTGCTGGCGACCGGCATCGGCGGGCTCGGCTCGCTGGAGGCGCAGCACGACCTGCTGCGCGACAGCGGCCCCAAGGCGGTGTCTCCGCTGTCGGTCCCGCTGTTCATGCCGAACGCCGGTGCCGGCACGCTGTCGATGCGCTACGGGCTGCGCGGCCAGTCGTTCAGCGTTGCGTCGGCGTGCGCGGCCGGCTCCCACGCGATCGGCGTGGCGACGCGGATGATCCAGTACGGCGACGCCGACGCGGTGTTGACGGGCGGCGGCGAGGCGACATTGACGCCGCTTGCTCGCGCCTCGTTCGAGGCCGCCGGCGCGCTGTCGCCGACCGGCGTCTCGCGGCCGTTCGACAGCCGCCGCGACGGCTTCGTGATGGGCGAGGGCGCCGGCATCCTGCTGCTGGAGGACGCCGAGCAGGCGCAGGCGCGCGGCGCGACCGTGCTGGGCGAGGTGCTCGGCTACGGCTCCACCTCCGACGCCTACCACCTCACCGCGCCCGAGCCGGAGGGCAGACACGCCGCCGAGGCGATCCGCATCGCGCTGCGCGACGCCGGCCGCAGCGGCGAGCAGATCGACTACGTCAATGCGCACGGCACCTCGACGCCTTTGAACGACGCGTCGGAGACGACGGCGATCAAGCTCGCTTTGGGCGAGGAGACGGCGCGCGCGACGCCGGTGTCATCGCTGAAGTCCTCGATCGGGCACCTGCTCGGCGCGGCCGGCGCGGTCGAGGCGATCGCGACGCTTGGCGCGCTGCGCGAGCGCGTGCTGCCGCCGACGCTCGGTCTGGAACAGCCGGACCCGGCGCTCGACCTCGACTTCGTCCCGCTGACCGCGCGTCCGCTGGAGCCGAAGGCCGCGCGGCCGGTCGCGCTGTCGAACTCGTTCGGGTTCGGCGGTCACAACGTCGTTCTCTGCCTCGAGGGGGTCGCAGCCGCATGAGTGCAACAGCCGTCGCCGAAGCCGTCCAGGAGCGCCTCACCCCGCATGAGCGGCTCGAGCTGCTGTGCGACAACGGCACGTTCGAGCCGATCCGCTCCGGTGTCATCTCGCCGAAGCTGGGCGCGCGCGCCCGCGCCGGCGACGGCGTCGTCGGCGGCATCGGCCGCGTCGACGGCCGCCCGGTCGCCTGCTACGCGCAGGACGCCTCCTACCTCGGCGGCTCGCTCGGCGCCGCGCACGCCGACACGATCAACCGCGTGCTGTCGCTCGCCGGCCGTTCGCGCGTGCCGGTCGTCGGCTTCATCGAGTCCGGCGGCGCGCGCATGCAGGAGGGGACGGCGGCGCTCGGCGGCTACGGGCGGATCTTCCGCCACAACGTCGCGCTGTCCGGAGTCGTTCCGCAGATCTCGATCATCGGCGGCCTGTCGGCCGGCGGCGGCTGCTACTCGCCGGCGCTGACGGACTTCGTCGTGATGACGGAGGACGCGGCGATGTTCCTGACCGGTCCCGGCGTCGTGAAGGACGTGATGGGCGAGGACGTCAGCGCCGCCGAGCTGGGCGGCCACAAGGTCCACGAGCGCAACGGCGTCTGCGACCTCGTCGTGGAGGACGACCGCGCCGCCGCGCAGCTCTCGCGCCGACTGCTCTCCTACCTGCCGCAGCACAGCGGCGCCGGGCTGCCGCGCACGCTCGCGGTCGAGCCGACGCTCGCCGACCCGGGCGCCGCGGTCCCGGACGACCCGCGCAAGGTCTACGACGTGCGCGACGCGATCGCCGGCATCGTCGACGGCGGCTCGCTGCTGGAGATCCAGCCGCGCTGGGCGCGCTCGATCGTGACCGGCTTCGCGCGCATCGACGGGCGTCCCGTCGGCGTGATCGCAAACCAGCCGCGCTTCCTCGGCGGCGTGCTGGACACCGACTCCTCCCAGAAGGGCGCGAGATTCGTGGAGACGTGCGACGCGCACGGAATCCCGCTCGTGGTGCTCGTCGACACGCCCGGCTTCATGCCCGGCACGCGCCAGGAGCAGGCCGGCGTGATCCGCTACGGCGCCTGCCTCGTGCGCGCGTTCGCGGGCGCGACGGTGCCGCGCGTGACGGTCGTGCTGCGCAAGGCCTACGGCGGCGCCTACATCACGATGAACTCGAAGGACCTCGGCGCCGACATGGTGTTCGCGTGGCCGGGGGCGGAGCTGGGCGTGATGGGCGCGCAGCCGGCGGTCGGGATCATCCACCGCCGCGAGCTGGCGGCTGCCGACGATCCGGCCGCGGAGAGAGCGCGGCTGGCGGCCGCCTACGCGGAGGAGCACCTTGGGGCCGACGTGGCGGCGGCGGCCGGCTTCGTCGACGAGGTGATCGCGCCGCACGAGACGCGCAGGCGGCTCGCGTGGGCGCTGGGGACGATGGACGAGCGGCGCGCCGGCGCGTTCATCGCGTGAGCTCGATGGACCTCGCCGGCAAGCGCGTCCTCGTCACGGGCGTCATCACGAAGGACTCGATCGCGTTCGCGACCGCCGAGCAGCTGCAACGTTGCGGCGCCGAGATCGTGCTGACCGGCTTCGGCCGCGCGAGACGGCTGACCGAGCGGGCGGCGGCGCGGCTGCCGAGAACGCCGGAGGTGCTGGAGCTCGATGTCAACGAGCCGGATCACTACGGCCCGCTCGTGGATCAGTTGCGGCAGTGGTGGGGCGGGGTCGACGGCGTGCTGCACGCGGTCGCCTACGCGCCGGAGGATGCGCTTGGCGGCAACTTCCTCAACACGCCGCCGGAGAGCGCGCTGACCGCGTTCCAGACGAGCGCGGTGTCGCTGAAGCAGCTCGGCGCGGCGCTGCTGCCGCTGATGGAGCGTGGCGGCTCGATCGTCGGGCTCGACTTCGACGCGACCGTCGCGTGGCCGATCTACGACTGGATGGGCGTCGCGAAGGCGGCGCTGGAGTCGACCTCGCGGTATCTCGCGCGCGACCTCGGTCCCCACGGGATCCGCGTGAACCTCGTCTCAGCGGGGCCGTTGCAGACCGTCGCCGCCGGCGGGATCCCCGGCTTCGAGCGGCTCGCGGAGGCGTGGGGTCGCCAGGCGCCGCTCGGCTGGGATGTGACCGACCCGCTGCCGGTGGCGAAGACGATCTGCTTCCTGCTGTCCGACTGGTCGCGCGCGATCTCCGGCGAGATCGTCCACGTCGATGGCGGCTTCCACGCGATGGGGACGGCGCTGAGCGAGTAGGCGGCCACAGGCCTTTACGCTACGGTAAAGGGATGCCGCGGGTTTCCAGCAAGCATCAGGTCACGCTGCCGGTCGACGCGCTCGAGCGCGCGGGCCTGAGAGCGGGCGACGAGGTCCGGATCGAGGCGGAGGGTCCGGACCGGATCGTGGTGGAGCGGATCCCACGCGATCCGGCGGAGGCCTTCGGCGTCTTCTCGGGGCTGTACGAGCCGGGCTATCTCGACCGCCTGCGCGCCGGCGAGCGCGCGTGAGCGGCTGCGTCCTCGACACCGACGTCGTGATCGCCGCCCTCGACGACGAGGACGCGCATCATCGGGCAGCGCGGCGCGCGCTCTCGGCGATGATCGAGCGCGAGACGACGCTCCTGCTGTCGACCGTCAACTACGCGGAAGCACTCGTCCGGCCGGCGGGGGATGAGCGCCTGCTGCGTCTCGCGACGGACGCGATCGCCGTGCTCGGGGTGCGGATCGTCGCGCCGACGCCGCCGGTCGCGCGCGACGCCGCTCGGCATCGCGGCTTGGGGGTGAGCCTCGCGGACGGCTTCGCGATCGCGACGGCGCAAGCGCACGGTGCGACTGTGGCGTCGTTCGACCGGCGGGTGCGGCGCGCGCTCAGAACGCTCGGTGTGACGCTCGCGCTTGAGCTGACGCGCTAAGGATCGCCGAACGGCTGGATCGGGATGCCGTGGTCGTGCTCGCGCATCCCGAGCTCGTAGGTGGCGCCGCCGCTGACGGTGAGCGTGAGCGGCGGGTGGTCGCGGCGCAGGACGGTGAGCGTCATGTCGGCGATCGCGCAGTGCGCCGTGTGGTGCTGCGAGCCCGGCGTCGGGTCGCTGTACACCCAGCCAACGACGTCGGCGCGCGGGGCCGACACCTCGCCGCGCACGACGATCCCGTCGCCGGGCAGCGTGAACGTCGCGCGCTCGGCGCGCTCGTCGATCTTCACCGCGCGGGTCTTGCCGAGCCCGCCGAGGCGGTGGCGCACGCCGTCGAGCGAGAGACAGCCGTTCGCGACCCACGGCGTCGTCCAGCGCCCGACCTTGATGCGGCCGATCGTCGCGTCGAGCCAACCGCCAGGCTCCGCGCCGAAGTCCGTCCCGTGCAGCCAGATCCAGCGCTCGGCGTGCTCGGCACCCCAATTGTGGCCGATCATCCCCGGCCAGTCGTGGAGCTTTACCGTCCGCCCTCTCACCGTGACCGTGCCGCTCACGCGGATCGCCGGGCGCAGCGCGAGCGCCTTCGTGCGCGGCAGCTTCGCGCGGTACATCCAGCCGCTCGGCAGATAGGGGAACGGTGCCTCGCCGCCGTCGAAGCGCAGCTCCCACGCGGCCAGCTCCGGGATCGTCCCGGAGCAGCCGTCCGGACCGATGCGCCCGTCGCCGATCCGCACCCAGTCGCCGGTCGAGCCGCCCGCGTGCAGCAGCTCAGGCGGCGGTGACAGCTTCGCCGCATGCGGGCCCTGCTCGTCGAACAGCGTCGCCCACAACGACCCCACCGGCGCTTCGCCGGGACGCTTGTGGACCGTGTAGCGCAGCCACAGCGCGCGCCGGCTCGCCGCGTCCCCGCACTTCAGATAGAAGCTCTCGTAATGGCCGGCGTCTGTGGCGACGGCCGGGAAGCGGGCGTCTTCTGGCCGCATGGCCAGGCGACGCTACCGCGCGGCGGGCGCGAGCGCGCCGCCTCAGCGGAACAGGTCTTCGGACGCCCCGCGCAGCAGCGCGGCGGCGCCCGGGCCGTCGTCGTCAGCGGGCAGGACGTGACGATCGAGGCCCGAGACGATCACGAGCGGCTGACGCGAGTCCTTGTCGCGCGCGAGGTCGGCCGCGCCGGCGACCTCGTCGGCCAGCGCGATCCACGTCGCGCGCAGCTCCCGGCCGACGCTGTCGGTGCGCCCGCGCCAGTCCACCAGCGGCGCGAGTCCCGCGACGCCGATCGCGACGTCCGTCTGCCCGTGACGCCACGCGCGCCCGAACGAGTCCGTGATCACCACAGCCGGCGCTGCGCCGGTGAGCTCGCGCAGCCGCGCGCGCAATGCCCGCGCTGACGCGTCCGGGTCGAGCGGCAGCAGGATGAGCGTGTCGGAGTCGGCCGCGTTCGACGCATCGACGCCCGCGTTCGCGCACACGAAGCCGTGGTGCGTAACGCAGATCAGCACGCCGCGCGCGGCCCGCAGCAGCTCCGCCGTCTCGTCGAGCACGACCTGGACGTGGCGCGGATCCTTGTCATGCGCGGCGGCGAGCTCGACGGCGCGCGGACTGGGCTCGACCTCGCCGAGCCGGCGCACGCGCCCCTCCGCCTTCGAAACCGCCTTGTGCGCGACCACGACGACGTCGCCGTCGTGCAGCGGTGCGCCGGCGCGCTCGGCGAGCAGCAGGGCAAGGTCGGTGTCCGCGGCGATCTCCGGCACGCCGTCGAGCGCGCGGGCGGTCAGCGTCACGAGCCGATCGCGCTCGTGCGCTGCAGCTGGTGAAGCATTCCGCGCGTGTGCGCCGCGCCGCCGCGGCTGGCCGCGAGCCGCTCCTGCAATGCCGCGAGGTCGTCCGGCGTGTCGACGTCGAGCGCGATCGAGGCGACCTCCGCGACCTCGACCGGCACGCCGCCGGCCTGCGCCAGCTCCAGATGGCGCGCGAAGCTGCCGGGCCCGTAGCGCGGCTCGAACGCGTCCGGCGGAGACAGCAGCAGGCCATTCGTGCCGGTCCCGTGGCGGTCCGGCAGGACCACGGCGAAGCGCGCTGCGGCGCGCGGCTTGCCGAGCAGCGTCTCGAGCTCAAGCGGGTCGATCAGCGGGCAGTCGCCGGCGAGGCACAACACCTGCGCGGCGCCCAGCTCGCGCGCGACGCCGGCCGCCCGCACCACCGCCAGGTCCTGCCCGCTCTCGGCCGGGTCGTCGAGCGCACGGACGCCGTAGCCCTCGGCGATGCGCTGCGCGCCCGGGTCGGCGCTCACGACGAGCACCTCATCGATTGCATTGACGCGCCGCAGCGCGGTCAACACGTCCGTGAACATCGCCTCCGCGAGCGCGCGCCGCGCGCCGCTCGCAAGCACTCCTTCAAGGCGTCGCTTCGCGCTCGAAAAGCGCTTCACCGGCAGGATCGCGACGGTCTGCATGGCGGCGTACGGTATCTGTCAGCCGGCCAGCGCGGTCGCGAACGCGAGCGTCTCACGCGCAAGACGCTGGCGACCGGCGCCGTCGGGCATCAGCAGGTCGGTCTCCAGCAGCGGCAGCGCGGTTCCGGCGGGCAGCCGCTCGTCGGCGACGAGGCCGTCGAGCAGGTCGCCGTACAACGCGGCCACGCCGCCCGCGTCCGCCGCCTGGCCGGCCCACGCCATGCACGTCGCACTCGGGCCTTTCAGCACGGTGCCGCCGACGATCGGGGAGACCGCGACGACCGGTGCCGTGGCCGCGCGCAGCGCCTCGCGCATGCCCGGCACGGCGAGGATCGGACCGATCGAGACGACCGGGTTCGACGGGCCGATCACGATCGCCCGCGCGCGTGCGATCGCGTCGAGCACCTCGCGTGTGGGACGCGCCGCCTCGATCCCGTCGAAGCGGACGTCGTCGAGCGGCCCTGCGCCTCTGCCGAGAATCATCCATTCCTGGAACGGCCACGCGCGCCCGCGCGCGCGCACGCGCGTGCGAACCGGCTCGTCGCACATCGGCAGCACGCGGCCGGGGAGCTCGAGCGCGCGCCCCAGCTCCGCGACCGCCTCCGTCAGGCGTGCGCCCTCGGCGAGCCGCTGCGCACGCTCGATGCCGATCGCAAGGTCGCGGTCGCCGAGGTTGAACCACACGTCGCGTCCGAGCGCGCGCAGTCCGGCCATCACCTCGAACGTGTCGCCGGCAAGACCCCAGCCGCGCTCGTCGATGCGGTCGGCGAGCCAGAAGCTGACGAGGTCCGGGTCCGGCGAGACATGCGCGCCGTAGATCTCGACGTCGTCGGCCGTGTTGGCGATCACGACGAGCGCGTCGCCGCCGGCCACGTCCGCCATCCCGCGCGCGAGCTTCGCCCCCCCGGTGCCGCCGGCGAGTACGACGACGGGGGCCGTCACGTCAGACCGGCGAGCAGGCGGCGCACGCCGCTCGAGTCGGGGGCGACGTGCATGACGTCGGGCAGCTCCGCGAACGCCGCGTCGGCCGACACGAGCGCTTCGGCGCCCGCCGCGGCCGCCGTCGCCGCGAGCACGGCGTCGAACGCGCCGAGCCGCTCGCAGCGCTCGTACCACGCGAGCCCGCGCGCGAGCTCGTCAGCCGTGACGGGGAGCAGCGGGGAGAGCAGCTCGGCGTACGCCCGGCCGAGCGCGGCCGCATCCTCGCGGTCGCGGCGACGGGCGCGCACGTGCACGAACTCCTGGATGACTTCCACCGTCGTCGTTGCGGCGACGCGTTGGTCCGCGATCGCTTGCACGAGCGCGCGACACGGCTCGCGCAGGGGATGATCCGCGCCCTTCGCGTAGACGAGCACGGTCGTGTCGAGCACGATCATGCGCGACGGCTGCGCAGTGCCTCGAGCTCAGACCGCAAAGCAGCGACGTCCGGCACGCGCATGTCCGGCGCGGCGAGCAGCTCGCGGGCGGCGGCACGGCGCGCATGCTGCGCGCTCGGCAGGCCGCGATCGATCGCCTCGCGCACGATCGTCGCGACCGAGACTCCGCGCGCCTGCGCGGCGGCCGAGATCCGTTCGTGACGCTCGCCGTCGAGCAGGATCTGCAGCCGATGCTCGAACATGCTCATACATTAGCATGTGCAGGCTGCGGGCTATCGACCGGCGAACTGCGGCAGCCGGCGCTCCGCAAGCGCCCGCGCGCCCTCCGCGAAGTCCTCCGATTGCGCGCACAGCTGCTGCGCCGCGACCTCCTGCTCGAGCGTCGCCGCCAAAGCCGGCTTCGCCGCCGCGTCCATCACGCGCTTCGCGAGCCCCACCGCGAGCGGCGCGCACGCCAGCAGCTCGTCGACGAGCTGCTGCGTCGCCGCCTCCAGCTCCTCCGGTGGGGCGACGCGGTTCACGAGCCCGATCCGCTCCGCCTCCTCGGCGCCGATCAGCTTCCCGGTCATGATCAGCTCCTTCGCGCGGCCGAGCCCGACGACGGCCGGCAGTCGCGAGCAGCCGCCCACGTCCGGTATCAGCCCGACGCGCGTCTCCGGCATCCCGATCAGCGCGTCGGCCGCCATCACGCGCAGGTCGCACGCGAGCGCGAGCTCCATCGCGCCGCCGATGCAGCCGCCGTGGATCTGGCAGATCACCGGCTTCGTCATCTCCTCGGCGAGGTTCCACGCGTCGAGGATCTCGCGGCGGAACGTGCGCAGGTTGGCGGGCTCGTCCGCCAGGCCGCCGAGCGCGGCGAAGTCCATCCCGGAGGAGAACATCGCGCCCGCGCCGCGCACGACGACGCAGTGCACCTCGCTCGCGGCGGCGGCCTCCTTGAGCGCGGCGCCGATCGCCAGCACGAGCTCGCCGTGCATCGCGTTGCGCTTCTCAGGGCGGTTGAGGATCAGGTGGCGGACCGCGCCGCGGTCCTCGGTCTCGACGAGCGCCATGGTCGGCCTCCGGGCTTCGGCGGTGGGCGGTTGGTGGTGCGGCGAGGCTAACGGTCGTCGCGCGGGCGCACGCCGCCTCGGCCCAGGCGCGCCTGCTCGCGCGCCCGCTCCTCCGCGCCCGGCCCGAGCAGCGCCCACAGCTGGAACGCGAGCCGCAGGACGGTCGCCAGCAGCACCCACTTCGGCCACCACGAGCCGTCGGCGCCCGTCGCCAGCCAGATCGCGTTGCAGGCGACGTTGACGAGCACGACGAACCCGATTGCATGCAGTGCACGCTCGCGCGCGCCGGGACGGTCGAGCGCGCGCGGGCGGGTGCTGCGTGCGGGCGTGCCAGGCTCCGCTGTCGCCGGCAGGTCGCGCGCGAGCGCCGTCAGCTCGCCGACGGTGCGGGCCGCGTAGGCGGCGTCGAGGCGCTCGTCGAGCTCCTCCGGCGTGAGGCGACCGGCCACGGCATGGTCGCGCAGGAGCGTCGCGGTGCGCTCGCGCTCGGCGTCAGAGGCGCGCAGGGCGGACGCAGGCGTGGGCGTCGACTCGCCGTCGGGCATTGCCGCGATGGTACGAGACGCGTCCGTGTGCCGTGAAGGCGCATCGGGCGCCTCGGCGCTCGTTAGGCTGGCGCGCATGGCCGACGCGCACGAGCTGCGGGGGCTCGCCGGCAGGACCCGGGCGATCCTCACGCCGCATCCCCATCGCGGCGACCTGATCGCCGCCGGCGCCGTGCCGCTCGCCCTCGGGGTGCTGCTGCTCAACGTGCGCATGGGCGCGACGTGGGGCGTCGGCGTGTTCCTGGTGCTCAACGCGCTCGCATGCGGGCTGATCCTCGGCATGGGCCTGCTGGCGCCGCTCGAGGGTGAGCAGCCGCGCTCCTACCAGCAGGTCTTGCTGCTGGCCGGGCTGCTGCTCGGCTTCATCACGCTCGTGCGGCTGGCGCAGGTGCTCGGCGTCCACGGGCCGCTGACGAAGGCGGGAACGGACACGTGGATCTTCCTGATCGTGACCGTCGGCTCGGTGTGGATCGCGCGTACGCGGCGCAGCGCGGTGTGCGCGCTGATCGCGGCGCTCGCCGGTGTGGGGCTGGTGCTGTCGTTCGTGCAGTGGGTCTTCTCGCCCACGGGGATCGAGACGGCGCGCTGGCTGCTGCTGGTCTCGGCGGTGGTGCTCGTGCTGGGGGCGCTCATGCGGCGCGATCGGCAGCGGCGCGAGTCGGTCTACCTGATCGACGCGGCGGGGGTGGCGATCGTGGTGCTGGGGCTGACGTTCGTCGGTGCGCTGCTCGGCGTGCTGACGTTCGTCGGTGCGCCGGCGGGCGCGCCCGGCAGCGGCTGGAAGCTCGTGCTGCTGGCGGCGGGGCTCGGGCTCGTCGCGTACGCGGGCGTTGATGAAGAGTCGGGGCCGGCGTACCTCGGGGCGCTGATCCTGCTGCTGTTTGCGTTGCTGGCTGGGCTGCCGGGCGCCGGCGGCGCGAGCGTGTGGTTCTGGCCGCTGGCGCTGCTGCTCATCGGCGCGGTCGCGGTCGGTGCGGGACTGCGGCCGCGGCGTGAGCTGCCGCCCGAGCCGCCGGCGCCGGGCGCCCGGCCGGGCGACCCGCCGACCGAGCCGCTGCCGGGTCCCGGTGCCGCGCGCGGCGGCCTGTGGGCGCGCTCAGCGCGCGAGCGCGACGACGGGGGCGCCTGACCGCTGGACCGGGTCGATTAACTCACGGACGGCCGTAGACGACGTCGTTGATCGATGTCGAGTCGTCTGGGCTGCCGTCCTTGCACATGCCCGCCATGGCGAGGAGCGCTGCTCGTCCGTCCGCGACGTTCCCGTACCGCTCGGCGATGGCCTCGCGGATCAGCGCGGCCTTCGACGTCCCTTGCTGCACGGCGGCGACGGCGAGCACATTGTCCAACTCGTCGTCGATGCGAATCTGAAGTCGTTTCATGCTCGAACCGTACGTCGTTCGTCTACCGCAAAAATGTTGTGTTCGGGACCAGTCGACGCGGTACCGTCCGTGCGATGGACGACCAGCAACTCCTGCGGGAAGCGATCGCGCTGGAGCGCACGGCGCAGCAGGCGCTGCTGCGCGGCGACGCGGCGCGCTCGCGCACGCTGTTTCGCGACGCCGCCGAGCGCTACCGCGCTTCGTGGGAGGCGGCCGGCCCGCGCGCGTTCGGGCGGCTGATCGGCTTCCTGAAAGCTTCCGTGTTGTGGGGCGAGGGCGGGCACGCCGCCGCGTACGTGCGCGACGCGCTCAGCGCTGCTGACGGCTGCGACTCGCCACCTGCCTGTTACGCGCTTGCGCTCGCCGCCGCCATCCAGGGCGACGACGAGGAAGTCCTGCAGGCGATCGACGGCATGCGCGCGAGCGACGACGCCGCCTTCGCGCGCACCGCCGACGCGCTGCATGCGCTCGCCGTCGGTGACCGCGACGCCTACGCGCGCGCGGTCACCGCGATCGTCGCCGACTTCGCCGCCCGCGAGCACCACCTCACCGGCGTCGCGTTCGCCGACACGGCGGTGATGCTGGAGCGACTCGCCGGCCCGCGCGAGATGGCGGCGCGGCCGGCGTCCACCGTGATGCCGGTGCTGGGCTGAGCGAGCCGGCACGACGGCGCCTCGCCGGCCGGTACGCTGCGCCGCCATGGACCGCACCGATCTCGCCTTCGCCGGCATCGCGCGCCAAGCCGAGCTGATCCGCGCCGGCGAGGTCTCGTCGCGCGAGCTGGTGGAGCTGTACCTGGAGCGGATCGCGCACATCGACCCGCAGCTCAACGCGATCCGCGTCGTGTTCGCCGAGCGCGCGCTCGCCGAGGCCGACCAGGCCGCCGGCCGGCGCGGCGCCGGTGACGAGCGCCCGCTGCTCGGCGTGCCCGTCCTGATCAAGGACGACACCGACGTTGCGGGCGAGGTCACCTGCAAGGGTTCGAACGCCGAGGATCGCCCTGCCGCAGCGGACGCCGAGGTCGTGCGCCGGCTGCGCGCCGCCGGCGCGATCGTGCTCGGCAAGACGCACGTGCCGGAGCTGATGCAGTGGCCCTTCACCGAGTCGGCCACTTGGGGCGTCACGCACAACCCGTGGACGCTGGACCGCTCGCCGGGCGGGTCGAGCGGCGGCTCGGCGGCGGCCGTCGCGGCGGGACTCGCCGGCGCTGCGAGCGCCAGCGACGGCGCCGGCTCGATCCGCATCCCCGCCTCGTGTTGCGCGCTCTACGGGCTCAAGCCGCAGCGCGGCCGCATCCCGACGGCGCCGTACGACATCTCCTGGCAGGGCCTCACGCACGTCGGCTGCGTCACGCGCTCGGTGCGGGACACGGCCTTGTGGTGGGACGTCGTCGCCGACCGCTTCGACAGCGACCCACCGGACTCCTGGATCGAGGCCGCGAGTCGCGAGCCCGGCCGGCAGCGGATCGCCTGCGCGACGAACAACGCGCTGTTCGCGCCGCTCGCGCGAGAGCAGCGCGCCGCGTTTGAGGCCACGATGGAGCTGCTGCGCTCGCTCGGCCACAGCGTCGAGCAGGTGAAGGTGCCGTACGCCGACCTGCTCGGCGACCTCGTCCCGCGCTACCTGCGCGGCATCGCGGAGGACGCGGCCGCGACGGCGCACCCGCGCCGGCTCGAGCGTCGCACGCGTGCGATGGCGCGGATGGGTCGCATGCTGCCCGACGCGGTCGTCGCGCGGGCGCGTGCGCACGAGAGCGCGACGCGCGAGCGGCTGAACCGCCTGTTCGCCGACCACGACGTGCTGATGACGCCGGGCACCGCCGGGCTGCCGTTGCCGATCGGCAGATACGAGGGCCGCGGCGCGATCTGGACGTTTAACGGCGTCGGGCGCTACACGCCCTACACGCCGGCGTGGAACATCACCGGCCAGCCGGCCGCATCGGTTCCGGCGGGCTTCACGCCGGACGACGTGCCGCTTGCGGTGCAGCTCGTCGGCCGTCCGTCCGACGAAGCGACGCTGCTGGCGCTGTCCGCCCAGCTTGAGACCGCGCGGCCGTGGGCCGACCGGCGTCCGCCGCTGGCGGCGTGAGCGGCGCCGCGCTTGACAGCGCGCTGCTCGACGTCGCGCGGGCCGCGGCGCGCGCAGCGGCCGACGAGCTGCTCGCGCGCTACGGACACGCGGTCGAAGGGCTCGCGACGAAGACGACCGCGACAGACCCGGTCAGCGAGGCGGACCGCGCCGCCGAGCGAGCGATCCGCGCGCTGCTCGCGCAGCGGCGGCCGGGCGACGCGATTCTTGGCGAGGAGGGCGGCGAAACGCTCGGCACGGCGGGGGCGACGAGCGGCGTGCGCTGGGTCGTCGACCCGCTCGATGGGACGGTCAACTACCTGTTCGGCTATCCGCAATGGTCGGTGAGCGTGGCCGCGGAGGACGGGGACGGGACGACGCTTGCCGGCGTGGTCCTCGACCCGCTGCGCGACGAGGAGCTGTGCGCGACCCGCGGAGGGCCGCTGCTGATCGACGGCGCGCCAGTGGCGGTTGGCGACGGCGCACGCCCGCGCGCGGCGACGCTCGACGTCGCGCTCGTCGCGACCGGCTTCGGCTACGACGCGGGCCTGCGCGCGCGGCAGGCTGAGGTTCTGCTGCGGGTCCTCCCGCGCGTGCGCGACGTGCGCCGCGGTGGCAGCGCCGCACTTGACCTCGCATGGACCGCGCTCGGCCGCTGCGACGCCTACTGGGAGCGCGGCGTGAAGGCGTGGGACGTGGCGGCTGGAGCGCTGCTGTGCGCGCGCGCCGGGCTGGCGCTGCACGAGCTGCCGGCAGCGGACGGGCTGCCGGCCGGCCTGCTGGCCGCGCCGCCGGCGTTCGCGGGCGAGCTGCTCGCGCTCGTGGCAGGCGGCTGACACGCGGCGGCACCGTAGACTTGAGCCGTCACCGGGGCGGTGGCGGAATGGCAGACGCGGTCGCCTCAAAAGCGACTGTCCTCACGGACGTGCGGGTTCGACTCCCGCCCGCCCCATCGCAGGAGCTGACGCGCGCCGCGCGCGAGCGCTAGCGTCAGGGCCATGCACGCCGCAGTCCTGCACGAGCACGGCGCCACGCCGCTCTACGAGTCGTTCGAGGAGCCCGTGGCGGGCGACGGGCAGGTCGTCGTCGAGGTCTCGGCGGCGGGCGTCAACCCGGTCGACGTGCGCAAGGCGTCGGGCACGTTCGTGTCAGGGCCCCCGCCGTTGCCGTCGGTCGTCGGCAGCGAGGGCGTCGGCCGCATCGCCGCCGACGGGCGGCGCGTCTACGTCGGGGCGCCGGTCGCGCCGTACGGCACGTTCGCCGAGCGGGTGCTCGTCGACGCGGACGACCCGATCGAGCTGCCGGACGCGATCGACGACGGTCTCGCCGTCGCCCTGGGAATCTCCGGGCTCGCCGCCTGGCTGCCGCTCGCGTGGCGCGCACAGCTGCAGCCGGGGGAGACGGTGCTCGTGCTCGGCGCGACCGGCATCGTGGGTCAGCTCGCGGTGCAGGCGGCGAAACTGCTCGGCGCCGGACGCGTCGTCGCGGCCGGCCGTGACCGGCAGATGCTGGAGCGCGTGGAGCAGCTCGGCGCGGACGCAACGGTCGACCTCAGCGCCATAAAGCCGGGCGATGCGCTCGCGCAGGCGTTTCGCGAGGCGGCCGGCGGCGACGTCGACGTCGTCCACGACCCGCTGTGGGGCGCGCCGGCCGCGGCGGCGATCGATGCGCTCGGCGTCGGCGGGCGACTCGTGCAGCTCGGGCAGTCGGCCGGCGCCGAGGCGACGCTGGCGTCCGCGCCGATCCGCAGCCGCCACCTGGAGATCCGCGGCTACATGAACTACCTCGTCCCGACCGACGTGCTCCGCGACGCCTACCGCACGCTCGTCGCGCATGCAGCCGCCGGCCGCCTCACGGTCGACGTCGAGCGCGTGCCGCTCGCGCAGGTGGCGGACGCGTGGGAGCGCGTGCAGCGCAGCGCGCACCGCAAGCTCGTGCTGATCCCGTAGCGCGCGGGGTTACGCGACGGGCCGTGCGCCGCGGCTGCCGCGAGCGCTGCGATCGAGTCGCCCCACGGGCCGCTCGACCTCGACGTGCCACTCCTGCCGGAAGCCCTGCATCGCGAAGAAGATCAGCAGCGCTTGCAGCGGCACGAGCAGCAGCGTGAGCGTGCCGAGCGTCGCCGCGTCGAGGCCCGTTGTGCCGAACACCGAGTTGGGCGTCGAGAAGCCGTGCTTGTCGCGCTGGAACCACTCTGGGCCGGCGATCACGGCGAAGATTCCGAGGATGATCGCGAGCGCCGCCGCAACCGGCAGCGGGCCACGATTCCACTGCGCGACGTAGTACGCCATGCCGACGTAGATGATCACGTAGGCGAGCTGCAAGGCCGCGCCGCTCTGCAAGGTCGACCAGCCGCCCAGCATCACAATCAGCATCACCGCGGCCGAGATCAGCAGCAGCGCCACGACGATCGCGCGCGTCGTCTTCGACGACGCCTTCTCGCGGTTGGGGCGCTCGATCACGTAACCCGCCTCCATCGAGCCCGGACCATACAATCCCGGCGCTCCGCTACGGTGCAGTTGCGGGTGTGGCGAAACGGTAGACGCGCCGGCCTTAGAAGCCGGTGGCCAGGTAGAGGCCACTGTGGGTTCGAATCCCTCCACCCGCATTCGATGGCGGATTGGGACGACGTGCGGCGCATCGCGCTCGCACTGCCGGAGACGAACGAGCGGCCCTCGCGCGGCAACGCGTTCTGGCGCGTGCGCGACAAGGGCTTCGTGTGGGAGCGCCCGCTACGACAGACGGATCTCGCTGCGCTCGGCGACGCGGCGCCGGACGGGCCGATCCTCGGCGTGCGCGTCGAGCATCTGGGCGCGAAGGAAGCGCTGCTCGCCGACCCGTCGGGCGTGTTCTTCACGACGCCGCACTTCGACGGCTACCCGGCGGTGCTGGTGCGTCTCGACGCGATCGCGCGCGACGAGCTGGAGGAGCTGATCGCCGAGGCATGGCTGTGCCGAGCGCCGAGAGCGCTTGCGCGCCCCTGGCTGAAGGAGCGCGGCGGCTGAGACGCGGCCGTTTGCCCGCGCTGCTTGCGCGGTAGAGCGCAGGGCGTGGACCGGCTCGCCATCTTCGACGTCGACGGGACGCTCGTCGACAGCACCTATCACCACGCGCTCGCCTGGCAGCGCGCGTTCCGCGAGCGCGAGCTGGTCGTGCCGATGTGGCGGATCCACCGCTCGATCGGGAAGGGCGGCGACCGGCTCGTGCCCGACCTGGTGGGCGAGGATGTGGAGCGGCGCGACGGCGACGCGCTGCGCGCGAGGCAGCACGACCTCTACGCGGAGCTGATCGGCGAGGTGCAGGCGCTCGACGGCGCGCGCGAGCTGCTCGCCGCGTGCAAGGAGCGCGGCTGGCGCGTGGCGCTCGCCAGCTCGGGCCGCGACGACGAGATCGAGCACTACCTGGAGCTGATCGGGGTCGATGGCCTGCCGGACACGGTCGTCAGCTCGGCCGACGTCGAGACGACGAAGCCGGCGCCGGACGTGCTCGCACTCGCCCGCGCGCAGGCGGCGCCGGACGTCGAACCGGGCGCGGTGCTGGTCGTCGGCGACGCCACCTGGGACTGCGAGGCCGCCCGCCGCGGCGGCATGACTCCGGTGGCGGTGTTGTGCGGCGGCTTCTGCCGGGCCGAGCTGGAGGCGGCCGGCGCGGTCGCGGTCTATGAGACGCTCGTGGAGTTGCGCGAGGGCCTGGACGAGCTGGCCGCAGGTTGAGCGGCGGTGCCGGGCGGCAGCGCCCGAGCCCGCGTGCGCCAACTCGGGTTCACGAGCCCAGACGCGCCGGTAAGGTGGCCGGGATCTGACCGGCCGTCGAGGGCCGGGGTACGTGACCCGGCCGACGCGCACACCACCTCTTTCCTCATGACCCTCTGGATTGACATCGCCGCGATCGCTGTCCCGATGCTGTCAGCCGGGCTGCTCGGCGCCGCGCTGCGCGCACCGCTTCCGCAGGCCGTCCTGCCAGCGTTGTTCGCGCTGATGGCGGGCAGCGCCGTGCTCGGCTATGTCGCCACCGCGCACGGGCGCACGCTCGCGGGCGGAGCGGCGACCGTCGGCGCAGTCGCGGCTACGATCGCGCTCGCGACCGGCGTCTGCACGCGCGACGCCCAGCTCGCCGTGGGCGGCGAGTCGGCCGAGCCGCTACTGCTCGCCGGGCTGCCGCGTTCGTCCCGCGGGCGCTGGCGCAAGTTCGAGCGTGACCTGTGGGCCTACGTCGCCACCCACGGCCGCAGCCGCACGGCGGACGACGCCTGAGCGACGGCACACGACGACCCTGGGGCGACCGAAGTGGCCGCTTCGGAACCGTCCGCGCTAGCGAGCAGGGGCCCAGGAATCGAACCTGGCGTTGCGGTTTTGGAGGCTTGCGTGGTTCGGCGATTCGGGCCGTTGTGGCGGCGAATCGGTTGGCGCAAGAAGAGTTGCGGGGACAGAGTCGTCGGCGTTACTCGCGGCCGAGAACGAGGTCGATCCCGGCGAGCACGAGCTGTAGGTCTCCGGCGGAGAGATGCCCGACGCGTTCGGTCAGCAGCGTGCGGTCGACGGTCACAATCTGAGAGACGTTCGCGACCGAGTCTTTCGTGAGGTCGGTGCGCGGGTCAGGAGGACGTTGCCGGGCGCAGCGGCCAGGCGCACGCTGCTGGTGAGCGGAACCACGACGACGGTCGCGATCCGACTCGCGTTGAAGGCATCACCTTGGACAATCGTGACCGGACGACGGAAGCCGGGGGAAGAACCGATGGGGTCATCGAGCGACGCCCAGCAAACGTCCCCTTGGCATCACCATTCGCTCTGTGCGAGCGTTCGGCGAGCTGCGGTTGCTGTGAATGCACGCTCCTCACCCGACAGCTCGTCGGCGATCTCGTCGAGGGCATGCGTCACTGCGGCGGGATCGCGCCGTGCGACGTAGTCAGCGAGCGCTTCGCGATACACCTCACTGCGGCTTTTGCCCATCCGGCCCGCCAGCTCGTCGGCCCTGCGGAACAGATCGTCGGGAATCGAGACGGCAGTCTTCATACTCGGGGCATAACCGCGGCTCCACTGCCCCACCCTCTCAGAGCGGGGGACCCAGGAATCGAACCTGGCGTTGCGGTTTTGGAGGCTTGCGTGGATCGGCGGTTCGCGCTGCTGCAGTCGCGAATTGGTTGGTGCAGGGACAGTTGCGGGGACAGAGCCGCCGGGCTGCTCGGGCATCCCGCTCCGCGGATGGCCGGGCGCCGCGAGAGCGTCTCGTGGGACTGTCAGCAGCTTCGCTTTGGACGAGCGTTCGGCGACCGGCGGCTGCGTGAATGCGCATTCCGTCTGATCAGTAAGCGCCCATCGCGCAGACATCGCTTGACCAAAAAACGGTAGAAGTATTAGGGTGCGCGCCAAGGGCTTGGGCAACATGCCGGCTCGCGGGCGTCAGACCCCACACCCTTCCCCCGACGATGGAGGCCTGATGCCCCTCTTGACCTTGCGCGCTCGTGCCTGCGTGCTCAGCTTGACGAGCCTCGTTCTCGTACTCGCGCTCGCCTGCGGTGCACGCGCCGCGAGCGACGAGGTGCTCATCCTCGGCTCCTCCGTCAGCGGCGGGACTAGCAGCACAGAGGCGCTTGAGGTGACGGCCAGGGGATTCACACCGGTCGTCGTCGACGATTCCACCTGGCAGGCGATGTCCACGAGCGACTTTGAGTCGTATAAGGCGATTGTGATTGGTGACCCGACATGCTCAGAGACGCCCCCTTCAGTGGCGGTCGGGACGGCCGCAACGTGGGGGCCGGCCATCTCGGGAAACACCCTGGTGATCGGCACAGATCCCGTTTACCACGGCAAGACCCAATTCATTGATCAGGGCATCGATTTCACGCTGGCGAGCGCCACCGGCAAGACGGGCGCCTATCTCGACCTGTCGTGCAACTATGACAGCCAAGCCACCAGCACCACCGCGACGATGCTCGAAGGCCTGCGCGGTGCGGGCGCCTTCACTGTGCATACCGCCCAGTGCTACAACGACGCCCACATCGTCGCCACGCACCCCGCCTTCGCCGGCCTGACGGATTCGTACATGTCGGGATGGTCGTGCAGTGTCCACGAGGTTTTCGACAGCTGGCCCGGAGACTTCCAAGTCCTCGCCATCGCCAGAGACTACAACTCCACATACACCGCCAGCGACGGAACTGTGGGGGCACCATACGTTCTGGCGTCCGGCTCCGGTCTGCATTCGTTTCCGTTGTCGTTGGACCCTCTGGGGCAGACAGCAGACGTTGGTAGCTCGGCGACCGTGACCGCGCAGCTTCTCGATGACGCGACGGCCGCTCCTGTAAGTGGCCAAGTTCTCTCGTTCCGAGTCGCCGGTGGCCCCAACGCCGGGCGCACTGGGACATGTTCGCCTTCGACCTGCGCCACCGACGCAAATGGCCAGGTCCGCTTTTTCTACACGGGCGGGAGCACGGGAACCGACACGCTCCAGGTTTGGCTTGATCGGGACGGCAACGGCAGCCCCTCGCTCGGCGAGCCACAGACGACCGCGAGCGTCACGTGGACGACGCCAGCTACGGCATGTCGCGGGATCCTCGCGATCGGCGCACGCGGCAGCGGGGAGACCGATCACGACTTCAGCGGATACGGACACACCGTGTGGAACGCGATCCAGGCGTTCGAGAAGAGCTACACGAGGGGGCCGGTAACAACTAAGTACGTCCGCTACCAGTCCAACGGCATCCAGGTTCTGTTCAAGCCAATCGTCGGTGTAAACCAGTATGTCGACGGGATGTACGACGGGATCTCCAAGCTCGACGACATGCTGTACGCGGCGTACAGCCGGTGCCCGCACCGGGGCATCGTTCTGTTTGGCTACTCGCAGGGTGCAGCGGTAGTGGACCGCGAGCTGGTCAACCTCGATCACTCGGGCTCCCCAGTGCTCGGCGACGTCAAAGGCGTGGGACTGGTCGCCGACCCGCAGCGCTTGGGAACCGCCAGATATACGACTGGAACGGCGCACCACAATCTCAACGGGATATCGCGGACGTTTGCGATCTTCCCTGCCGACGACCTTCCGGCGCCAATCTATGGTCGGATCATCAGCCATTGTGATGATGGCGACATGGTGTGCGCGTGGGACACTGGTCTCCTCGCAATGCCGTTCGGACTGGCACGGGCCATCGCGAACACCAAGTACGTCCATACGCAGTATTGGAAGTACGCCAGCTCGATGGTCGGCGGCTGGGTGGCGGTGCGAGCAAGCAGCTAACCCGAGGATTGCGCTGACTCAGAGGCCCCCGTGCGTCGGGGGCCTCTGAGTTGACGAGTGCTCGTCGAGGCGCACCTGTCTGCTAGCGGCTGGAACGCCCATAGACGTCTATTCGCCCGGGATCTCGATCGAGGACACGACGGTGGACGACGTTCACGCCGAGCGAACGGACCACCCCGCCTAGGTCTTCGACGTAAGCTCGAGCGCGCGCGTTCGCCATCGGAGTGTGCAGGCCCCGGCAGATCGGGGCGTGGACGGGTAGCCGCCGTCCTCCTGCGGAGGCGAGATCGCCGGTGACCGCGGACCAGCACAGCGGGGGACGGACGGAGTCGAACCTCGCGTTGCGGTTTTGGCGTCCGCCGTCATGCCGGACACGATGAAGTGCCCTGCCGTGGTCCGCAACGCCGTCGTGGAGAGTGTCTCGGACAAGCCAGCATTAGGCGAACCTCCCGTCACGAGGCCGGTGCCTATCTCGCCATCCCGTCTCTCAACTCGGCAATAAGCCTGAGGACAAGCCCGCGGAAACCCTCGGCCAGCGGGTCGAGTCCGCGAATGTGGGGGAAGAGGTTTTCCAGACTCTGGAGCGCCTCCCTCCGTCGGCCTTGGTCCTCGGCCTCCGACAGGTAGACCGCCAAATCCATCGCAGCTTGCAGCCGCTCGGGATCGCTCGGTGGGCGGATCTCTGACAGATCGCGCGAGCGCTGCCTGCTCGCGCGTTCGAAGGCCTGCTCCCGGCCAGTGATTCCTATTCGGACCAGAAGCTCTTGGAGCCCGCGATTTGCAATCGCACGGAGTTCCTTCGCATCGGGCTGTCCTTCCTCTACAAGGGCATTAGTGATTGCAACCACCCGCTGCTGAAGATCGATAGCACGGTCGCATAGACCGGCAGCTTCATATGCAGAGGAAGCCACCATCAGCGGCTCGGCGATCCTTGGGTCTTTGTTCCCATGTCGGCTCTCCACCAGGGCGAGAACTTCCTGAGCGGCGCAGAGGCGCTCCACTGTGCGCAAAGGCTCGTGTCCGTTCCCGGCGGCCAACGCACAGGCCAGATCGAGGAGTGCCCGTCCAATCGAGTCCTCGTCCTCTTGTGCACGCGCGCAACGGAGGACGGCGCGCCATGCGCGGACCGCGCCGTCGTGGTCACCAAGGTGCTGTCGATCGCGGGCAAGTCGTATCCATGAGATCAGGACATCTGGGTGCTTGGGACCCTTGAGGTCTTCAGTGGCGCAACAAGCTCGGTATCCGAGTTCCCATGCGCTATCCGTATCGCCTTTCATCGCGAGGATTCGCGCAAGGCTGTACTGAGAGATAGCGATCTCATCGCGCATGTCGCCGTCCATGCGTTCGAGCACATCCAGCGACAGTTGGGCAAACTCATGCGCTTCGTCTAGGTGTCCAGCTCGCCGCAGCGTGTTCGCAAGGTTTCCAGCTACGGCCTGCCGGTCATCCTCGGATCCATCATCGCCTAGCAGTTCCCAGGCCCTGCGCTGTGCACGCTCCGCGGCCTCGACATCGCCTGCTTCCAACTCTGCGATGCCGAGTGCGTCATAGGCCCGAGCGCGGGTGCTGTTGTCCAGTCTCGCAGCGTCGGCGCGGTTCACGGCATCCCGCAGCACTTCGGCGCCGCGTCTCACACCGGCGTCGTCACTCATGGCGAGCGTAACCCCGAATTCGCGCAAGACTCGCACCGCGACCTCGTCATTGCCGATGTCGTCGATCAGTTCGGCTGCACGTTCCAGGTAGGCCAAGGCTTCTTCTCGCTGGCCGGCAACCCGAAGATGTTCGCCAAGCCAAAAGCAAAGCCCAGCCTCGAGCTCGTTGAGTTCGGAATCGCTCTCCTCATTGGTGACGTCTTTGAGATGTTCGGCCAGCGCCTGGACATGTGGAGCCAGCTCGCGCGCCGTCTGGAGACCTTCGCCGCTGAGACGACCGTCATCAAACGCCACCTCGAGCGCCACGGCAGCAGCGCCCACGACTACAGTCTCCAGTGCGCCATCTTCTGCCAGCTGGTGGCGGACGATGGTTTGAACGAGTGGATGAATGTCGACGTGCTCCGACCCGGCTGGCGTAACTTGGGAAAAGGCGGCGAGCATCCGCACCGCGCGATCGGCAGCCAGCAGATCGTCCCCAATGGCAAGAAGGCGGCGAGCGATGGCAGTCGGCGCCAACACGCCGCACATCTCAAGCGCATATGCAGCTTCCGGCTCCGCTGAGATCTCCTCGTGGGCGACGTTCCAGACGCTCGCGACGGTGTGTTCGTAATCGCGAGGGCGACCTTCTTCGAACAGCTCCGGCGCATGTTCTTGGAGCCGGGTGGAGTACGCGGCCAATGAGAGCAGGTTCGCATCCGCATATGCGGCAGCCTGCTCAAGCGCGAGTGGTAGATCCCCCAGGGCTTCAGCAAGTTGTTCCGCCGCTTCAGGGTCGTGCTCGACCCGTCTCGTTAGAAAGTCGACGCTGTCCGAGCGAGCCCAGGGTTCGACACGATGCTCGGTCCCGATACCGGACCATCCTCCGCTGTGCTGCGTCGTCACGAGGATCGTCGCGCGGTGCGGTCTAGTTCCGAGAAAAGCCGCGAGCCGATCAGGGTCCACAACGTCATCGATCACCAGGAGCCATTCATCTCCGAGCGATGCGATCGCAGATTCCGGGACTTGGTCCGCCGAGAGCTCTTGGCGATCTTCACCTAGGAGCGCGGCGAAGTCTTCGACGGCGGTAGCAACCGATCGCCCGCTGATCCATGCGACTGCGTCGGGGTGCTCCCACCGCTCGGCGATGCGTCGTGCGAGGCGAGACTTCCCGACACCGCCGAGGCCAGAGAGGACCGTTACGTCTCTTGACGCCAAGAGCTGCTCGACCTGTTCCAGTTCACCAGCACGACCGTGGAAGGGCACAGTCGCAGCGGGAAGAGGTGCCGGCACCGGCCTTCCGCGCCGCTCCCGGATGCTGGCGGGTACATCCATCGCCTCAAGCACTGCTGGGATCGATGCGGACCAATCCAGAATGTCAGCCAAGGCTTCGCGAAGGCGGCCAGCCTGGTCAAAGGCTGCCGCCGGGTCATCCAGGACTCTTCTCATGCGTTCGGCCCACACGTCTGGCGCAGTCGGATCGTCACCATCGATGTCAACCACGTGGTCGAGGTGACCATGGCGTGAGAGCAACTCCCCCACACCGGAACTGCTGCTGACCAGAACAGGGATCCCGGCATCAATGGCTTCGAACGCAACGAGTCCGAAGCCTTCCGAGCGTGATGGCATTACGACGAGGGCTGCCTCAGCGAAATCTGCCCGCAAGCGGTTCTGCTCCACTGTGTAGGGACGAACTCGTACTGAGCCAGCGTTTCCCGCGATGGCGATGAGTCTGGAAGCGAGTTCGTCTGCGTCGTTTGGCGCTGCTCCGCGTATCACCAAGGTGGGGCGCAATCCAAGATCCCCAACTTGAAGGCGCCCGGTCGCGGCCGCAGCGATGTCGAGCCCCTTCAGCCTGTCGTCCTCGGCGCGCCCCGAGAGCAAGACGGTGCGGGACGCCGGCCGGCCCGACAGACGGGGAGCCGGACGCCGCAGGCCAGGCAGTATCTCCACGACCGCTGATGGCTTTTCGGTGTGGTCTACGGCGATTCGAAACAGGCGAGGTCCGACGGCACAAACAACATGGGCCTGACGTACCAGTTCGCGTTCCTGTGCTAGGCGATCATCGCCACGAACAGACCTGATGTCGCCCTCGACCGTCTTGTACCACTCGAGTTGCTCCGGAGCTGTATGGACGACGTGCACGAGGCATGCCTCCAGGTAGTACTCGCGGACGAGGTGATGCGCTGCGGGTCCCGTCACGCGGCCGTGTCCGATAACCGCAGTCGGACGAAAACCCTCAATCGGTGGACGTCGCCGGAGCCGCTCGCGCGCATCCACGCCTTGCTCGGCGGGTGCGACTACCAGCTCGACATCGAGTTCGGCAGCAGCACGCAGCTCGTCCTCCGATGCCTGCGCTACGTAGCAGGCGACTCGGTGGCCGGCATCCACCAATGCCCCGCAGAGCCCGCGGTTGAGCGTCGATATCCCGCCATTCCGCGATTCCCATTCCGTCGCGACGACGAGAATTCCTTGTCCCGGGTCGATCATCGCCTGCCGTTCGCCGTCTCGCAGCGCTAGGACTTGGCCGAGGTGCAGAGGAAATCAATGGGTACCGGTGCGCGCCCCGCCGTCCGCCGCGCCGGATTCAAGCAGGTACTGATCAAAGAGCCCCCGCGCCCGCTCCAGATCGCCCGGCAGCGTGTGCGTATACCGCTGTTGCGTGATCGGCGCGGCGTCGCGCTGCGCCCGAGGGACCGCGTGGCCCATCAGCTCCGAGACGACGCGGGGGCGGACGCCGGCGGCGTCGAGCCAGCTGGCGCAGGTGTGGCGCAGCTCGTGGGCGGTGATGCGCTCCAACCCACGCGCCTCCCATACCTTGTCCGCGCGCACCTGCAGCGCCTCGAACGAGAGCATCCCGCTGTTCCGGCCGCCGGGCTTCGCCCCCGGACACAGCAGCTCCGTCGGCGCTGGCTTGCCGCGCTCGAGCAGCGCACGCTTGACGAGCGGCACGAGCACGCGTGGCATCGGCACCGTCCGTCGAGCGGCGGCCGACTTCCGGCCGCCCTCGTCGACGCCGAGGTAGATCACCGCAAGTTCGAGGTCGACGTCCTCGATAAGCACGTGGCGAATCTCGGCTCGGCGCGCCGTCACGTACGCAGCGAGCGCGTAGGGGAGGGCGTCGCTCAGCGGCAATGCGTCGAGCAGGAGCGTCAGCTCGGCTGGTGTCGCGACGCGATCGCGCGGCGTTGCGTCGACCGCTGGCAGGCGCACGCGGCCGGCCGGGTCGTGCTCTACGAGGTCGCGGTCCTGTGCCCAGGCGTACAGCGACCGGATCGCGTTGACGACCGAGCGCACGCGGCTGCCCGAATGCGTCGGTGCGAGCTTGTCGACGAGGCGCTGCACGTCCCCGCGGCGGACGTTCCCGAGGCGCTTCGTGCCGAGTTCCGGCACGACGTGCCCGAGCAGACAGCCCTCCAGGTCGCGAACCGCGGAGGGCTTGTAGCGTCGGCCCTTCTTGTTCAGCGCGACGCTACTGCGGCACGCAGCGAGGAACTGCTTGATCGCCTCCGCGACGAACATCGTGCTGCCGGCCGGCGTCACGCCCTGCCGCAGCTCCTGGATCAGCGCGTTTCGCGCGCTGCTCGCGGCGCTGGCGCTCGGCAGCATCGCCGTCTTGATCGTCTTCTGCGTCGTGCGATCCCACGCGCGACCCCAGTAGGCCGGTCTGCACGAGCAGCGCGCGCCCCCGTGCACCAGCGCGCAGCCCTTGCGATGACGCGCGTAGACGCCCTGGAAGCGCGTCTTCGTGTCCTTGCCTTGCGCTTCGGGCATGCGATCGACCTTACGAGTCAACGCGGACGACGGCCGCGGAGCAGCGTGTTGTCCGCTAGCCACTCCTGCAGCGCGGCAAGCGTGTAGAGCTTGAGCGTGCCCGAGTAGACGATGGGCAGATGCGACTTGATGTGCCGCTCGAAGTGATCGACCGACACGCCCAGAGCGGCAGCGGCGTCCTGCTGGTTGAACGCCAGACGAGGCACCTCTCGACGAATGCGGGCCGTGCTGCTCATGCTCAAACACCTTGGTCCGAGCGGCCGGCTACGGCAAGAAATTCGCGTGCATTCGAGCCCCGTTTTGTGCATTCGAGCCCCTAATTTCTGCAGGTGAGCCCCGTTTTTTTGCAGGTGAGTCCCTTTTTTCGCGCTACCTCGAATGCATGATCGGCGCCCCTCCCGAGGCGATGCATTCCAGTCGAAATCCCTGCAAATAGAGATTTTAGGCGGGACTCAAATGCACGCGAATCGCCCCCTTGGAGCCGGTGAATGTATAGGGATCTGAGGGAAGGGCAGAATCGGCGAAGCGCAGGAGGGCTGTGGGCACGGCACGAGCAGCGGGGGCACTCTCGGCGGCATCGAGCCGGACAGGCCGATCCGCGTCGCAGCGTCTTCGCCAGCGCCAGAAGCTCGTTGGGAGAGAGAGGGACTCCAGTGCGAATTGCTGCCCGACGAACTCCAGCGCTAGCGATCGCAGCAAGGCTGACCGAAGCTCAGTCACACCGGAAGCGACGGCGAGTATCTGGAGCCGTCTGGTACTACGAACGCGCCGACCGGTGAGCGCTACCGGCCGACCGTGACTTCGTGAGGACCGCGATCTCGCGTGCGGCCTTGCGAGACCCTCTTGCGAACGCGGCCTTCACGTCGGCTCGCAGCGGCGCGCGATCAGCAGCGACACGAATGCCGTGCGGGTTGCGGCTGTCAAGCGGACTCGTCATGGCTTCGAGTGTACGCCCCTCTCATGACATGACAGCGCCAAGCAGCCAGAACGGTCCATCGTGTTAGTCCCAGAGCCGCACGAGCTGGTCATGGAGTGCGACGTCGATGGTCTTGCGGATCCCCGGAGCCTGCTCCTCGGCGCGGTCGAACACCGACGTGCCGGCGGGCTCTGTCGTCGTCAGTGTGGCGGCACCGACGAGCAGGCGCTCGCGTCCCTGCGGGCCGGTCCAGACGAGCGGGATGCCGCGCACGCTTCTCCAGCGGCTGGCGTAGACGCTGGGGTTCCGCCCCACGACCGAGCCCGTCGTGATCGCCTCGACGGCCACCCACTCGGAGCCCCACTCAAGCGGCACCTCACTCGCCGTCGACGGATCAACGTGGATGCGATCGGACGACGCCCACAGCAGGACGGCACGCCGCTCGTAGTCGACGCCCCACAAGCCGAGCCCGAGAGCCGTATCGTCGACGTCGACGCCCACGGCCCGGACCGCAGCTCGCACGCCGTCGAGCGAGGAGGCGAGGATCTCGCGGATCTTGCGCTGGCGCGCTTCGAGGCTCGCGCTCGGCAGGCAGCGTCGGCGGCCCTTGACCGCTCGCTTCTGCGCTCGCTCCGCGTACGGACGCGGCGGAGCGCCCGGCCCGCACCGCCGACGCGCTTCGTGCAGCAGCTGCGCGAGCTCGGCGTAGAAGTCGGCCCAGTAGGCGGTCACGTTGGCCGCCTGAAGCCGGCTCCTCGTCGCACGCTCGAGCGCGTTGCGCACCGACTGCGAGAGGCGAGGAGCGCTCTGCCGGCTCAGCACGGCGACGTGGTCGGTGCCGCCGGCGCCGTAGATCCACCGCAGCAGGTTCTGGTCGGTGAACGACAGCCCGACGAAGACGCACAGGCCTTCGAGCGCCGAGGCCATGAAGCGGTCCTGCCAGCTCCCAGCCGCCCACAGCGCGTAGTCGCTCTCCGTGAGGACGACCGCGTCGTCCGCGGGCACGCCGCTCAGCGTCCCGTGAAGGTGGCGCACAACGGCCACGCCGTCCGACTGTGGCTCGCCGTCCTCCACCGCCTGCGCCGCCATCCCGAGGTCCTCGAGCGCGCGCTCCAGCAGTTGGTCGTAGTTGAAGGTCGCGATCTCGATCGCGGGATAGCTCTGCTTCCACAGCGCGATCTCGCGTGCCAGCGGACCGGGTTCGAAGTGCTCGGCCCCCTTGCCCCGATAGACGTGGTGGTCGATGAGCTGCATGAAGGCCGCGTCCGATCCGGCGAGCGCACGCGCGGTCGCCGCCATCCCGAGCAGGCCGGACTCCTCGACGGCGCTCAGCCACGCTGCCCGGTCGCCATCGGCCAGATCGTCCGGGGCGACGGCTGCCAGGACGTCGCGCACCAGGCTCCCCCACGAAGGCAGGCCCGCCTCCATCGACGCGCCGGCGCCGACGACGAACGTCAGCCGCTCGGCCGCAGCGATCCGCTCGATGATCGGCTGCGGGTCATTGTCGCCTTGGGCGATGAGGAAGCTCGGCCGCTGGTCGACCGGCAGCGTCGCCGGCTGCTCGCCGAGCCGCCCGGCCAGGCTCGTGGCCTGTTCGAGCAGCTCGTGGAGGTCTCTCGCGTTCTCCTGCAGCATGTCTCGGACCGTACGGCCGGGAGCCGACGGATCAGGCGGCTACGAGTTGCTCGCGCTCGTGTCGCTCGTAGCACTGCATGATCTCTGAGAGGGGCAGCTGCAAACCGCGCTCGAGCTTCAGCAGCACGCGGAAGGTGGGATTGATCTCGCCGCGCTCGATCGCGCCGACGTAGTTGCGATGCAGGTCGCAGCGGAAACCGAGCTGCTCCTGCGAGAGACCCCGGCGAGCGCGCAGCTCGCGAACGGCGCGACCGAGCGCGATGTGCTCACGCGAGATCCGACGGCCAAGGGTAAGGTCCGGCACGGGCATGGAAGGTCCTTTCTTCCGTGTCCATGGCCCGGTGGGCGTTACCGCGCCCGCCGGGCCGATTCCTTCGCGCGACGACTGCCGCGCGAACTGATCATGATGTGCAGTACTGTCTAAAGTACTGCACACGCTCCGGACGGACCACTAGCGTTTCGCCGATGGACCGCGACGAGATCGCCGCCCGCATCGCACGCGCAGGCAGACGACGCACCCGAGCGATGGAAGCCAAGCGCGACGCGTCAGCAGAACTCGCTGAGCTGATCCCGCTCGCGCGCAGAGCCGGCATCGGGGTGACGGAGATCGTCAGACTCAGCGGCATGTCGCCACGTGGCGTATACGACATGCTCGAGCGGCGGTTGTAGTTAGCGAGGCGGCCCGAAGGCGCCACAGTACCCTGCTGCCCCAGCGGTAGCCCGCGAGTGCTGGGACGGGCTGTCTAGTCCCGGAGCGACCTCCTGGTCTCGGTGCTCAGCTGGCAATTGGTGGCGTGGCTCTGATCTCGTCGACGAACAGGACAGGACCGTCTGGGTTGATGCGGAAGGCATGCCACCAGCGTCCGGGGGCGATCCAGCCGCTTGCGAGCGTTGCCGTTTGTCGTTCCCAGCTCAGCTCGAGCTCGACCGCGCCGCCGCGCAGCGCACATTCCAGAACGTGGATGACAATGTCGTAGGTGGCTTGAGTCTGTCGTTCGATGCGGAGCTGCTCGACCGCGGGCGCCCAGGCGGCTTGGTGGGAAGCGAAGGGTGATCGGTGCAGTCGTCCTGCCGCGCCGCGGTGCACATGGAAGCGGTCCTCGCCGATCGTCGCGAACAGGTGCAGCTCCACGTCGGCGGGAGCGAGGGTTCGGGCGACGCGAACGACCATCGGCGAGAGTCCCGGCTGCGGTGATGGCGGCTTCGGGGGATCAGCCTCGATGGCAATATGGGGCCACAGCGCGCCGCGCACGAGCAGCGCGAATCGGTGCAGCGTTTGCTGCTGCCCCGGTTGGAAGTCGCCGATCACGTGCGCGCGCGGCGCAGCGGCGTTCAGCTCGGGCCGAGACAGCACTCGCGCTGGGTCGACCGGGCCGTGGTCGGTGAGCACGATCTCTGCGCGAGGGCGCCCGCGCGCATAGTCGGCGAGCGCCTCCGCGAACTTCCTCGCGTCGGCGCGCTTGTACTGCTTGCACTCGATCTCGAGCAGGGATCGCTCCGGCTCGAAGTCCTCGGCCTCGCCCGGCACGAGCGAGTAGTCAGGCTGGATGCCCGCGACGCGCGAGGAACCCAACGGATCGCTGAGCGGTGAGCGCACCTCTGACCACACTGAGATCGCCTTCTCCGCAACCCGGGCGGTCGCCAGATGGGTGGCTGTGAAGGCGAAGCGCAGGATTCCATCCTCGTGGTGGAGTGTGATCTCGGCGGGCGCGAGCGCGTCAAGGATGCGCGTGAGGACCCATGCCGAGAACAGCGCGTGGCGGTGCTTCCAGAACGGCAGATCGAGCAGGTCCTCGAGCTCCCGGACGAGTGTCTCGCGCAGCTGACGCTGCTCCTCGGGGTCTGGCAGAGCAGCGTCGATCCGGTCGATGATCGACGCGAAGAGCGCCGGGTCATTGCCTGCCGTCCGCACACGCCTAGCCAAGGCCGAAGCGCCCTCGGCGAGCGCTTTCAGCCAGTAGTCGCTCTCGACCATCCCGATGAGCTCAAGGAGCGCGTCCTCAGGCACCTCGTCGACGCCCACGGCGCGCCGCTGCGCATGCCACCGCTCCCCGAGGGTGTTCCGGTCAGGGGCGAGCGCTCGCGCCTGCGCCAGCACCCACTCCCACACCTCCCACACGCGCGCGATTCGCTCGTCCAGCGCCCCGTCCCCTGACTGCGGCGCATGCAGCGGCTGCTGCGGCCACCCACCCGCCTCGTAGCCCCGCAGCCAAGCCGCGACCTCCGGCGCGACGCGTTCCCGTCGCGCGGCCCGATCATCGTCGGGCTGCGAGAGCGCGCTTGCAAGGCGCCACAACGTCTCGACCGTCCAGGTCCGCACGACCGCCAGCGCATATGCCTGCCGAAGGATCGCCTGCGCGCGACGAAACTCTGAGAGATCGAAGCGCAGCGCACTCGTGTCGTGGTCGAAATCGAAGACGATCGCCGCCGTGTCACCGCTCGAGCGAACACCGGCTTTCGCGAACAGCCCCAGCAGATCCGCGAGCATCGCCCCGAACGGCTCCAACCCCTCCAGCAACGCAACCAGCAGCTGCTCGACGCTCGTCCCACGCGCCCCCAGCTCCTCGACCACCCCCGCCGGCGCCGGCGCCAAACCGAGGGTGTGCCGCAGGTCGGCCACAAATCGCGCGTCCCACCCGTCTGGCTCAAGACCCGCGCGATTGATGAAGAACTCCCACAGCCCCGTAGCAGACGCGATCGGCTCCTCCACACGACGAGTTTTTCGCACCGTTCGGATGCCGCCGCGCATCCGGCTGCATCCGAACCGGCACGACAGAATCACCCTCCGGCCGCCCGCCACCCCAGCCCGAATCCGCAGGGACAGTTCCAGGGACCGAAAGGCCCGCTCCGGAGCGGATCTGAGCGGATCCATGCGGATCGCCGCCGAACTGCCGAGAACGCAGGATCGCCCGCCACACCAGGCAATCCGCCAAACCACCAGAGCGGGGGACCCAGGAATCGAACCTGGCGTTGCGGTTTTGGAGACCGCCGTGTTACCGATACACCAGTCCCCCGGGACCGGTGGCCCATTGTAGGCGGGCGTCGCGTCCGGTGGCGAGTCGGGACTGGTGCCGTCTCTGTCTCGACGCTATGCCCGGCGCGCAAGTCTGCCGACGAGCTCCTCCGCGATCGCGAGTGCGGACGTGGCGGCCGGGGACGGTGCGTTGCGGACCCACGTCACGCGTGCGTCCCCTCCGATGCGGAAGTCGTCCACGAGCGTGCCGTCGCGGTCGACCGCCTGCGCGCGGACGCCGGCGCGCGCGGGCACCGCGTCGTCGGGCCGCAGCGCTGGCACGTAGCGGCGCGCCTCGCCCACGAACGCATGCTTCGACAGCGAGCGGTGCGCCTCGCCGACCGCCGCGCGCCAGTGTCGCCGCAGCAGCCGCCAGGTTCCGGGCCATGCGATCAGCTCGCCGACGTCGCGGCGGCGAACGGTGCGGCGCGCGTACCCGTCTCGCGCGAGCGCCAGCACGGCGTTCGGTCCGATCAGCACCGAGCCGTCGATCGTGCGCGTGAGGTGGACGCCGAGAAACGGCAGCTCCGGGTCCGGCACCGGGTAGATCAGCCCCCGCACGAGCGAGCGGCGCTCCGGCACGAGCGCCCAGTACTCGCCGCGGAACGGCACGATCCGAGGTGCGGCGTCCTCGCCCGACGCACGGGCGAGGCGGTCGGCGTGCAGGCCGGCGCAGACGATCACGCGGTCGGCGCGCAGCTCCTCGCCGCCGGCGAGCTCGACGACGCCCGCGGGGGAACGGCGGGCGGGCACCGCGGCGGCGGCTGAAGGCGTCGTGCGCACGCGCGTCACCTCGACGCCGGTGCGCACGCTCCCGCCCCGCTGGCACAGCTCGTCGGCGAGCGACAGTGCGACCGCGCGAAAGTCGGTGATCGCCGTCTCGGGTGAATGCAGCGCGGCGATCCCGGCCGCGTGCGGCTCGATCTCGCGCAGTTCCGCGGCGTCGAGCCGGCGCAGCCCCGGCACCCCGTTCGCGCGCGCGCGCTCAGTGAGCCGCTCGAGTCGCGGCAGCTCCGCTTGTTCGAGCGCGACGACGAGCTTGCCGCACGCCTCGTACCGGATGCCGCGCTCGGCGCAGTACGCGCGCGTCAAGGCGACGCCCCGTCGGCACAGGCGCGCCTTCAGCGAGCCCGGTTCGTAGTAGATGCCGGCGTGGACGACGCCGGAGTTGCGGGCGGTCTGGTGCAGTGCGAGCTGCGGCTCGCGCTCCACCACGAGGACGTCGGCATCCGGCTGCTCGTGCGCGATCAGGCGGGCGGTTGCGAGCCCGAGAATCCCTCCGCCGACGACGACGACGCGCACACCGGCATTTCATCGCACAGCGACCGAACAGCGTCGACTGCGGACCCCGCCCACCGGCGGGCGTGCCGGGCTGACGTCGTCGGACCGCAAGGACTGAGAAGATTTCCGACCATGAGAATCGGAGTTCCTAAGGAGACCGTCGAGGGCGAGCGTCGTGTGGCGCTTGTTCCGGAGGTCGTGAAAAAGCTTGTTGGTGCCGGTCATGGCGTGTTGGTGGAGCGTGGTGCTGGTGGTGGGGCGATGATCCCGGATGCGGCCTTTGAGGAGGCTGGCGCGACGGTGACGGACGACGTCGCTGGGATCTGGCAGTCGGAGGTGGTTGTGAAGGTTGCGCCGCCGAGCGCTGAGGAGCTGGTACGTCTCGGCAGAGACAGCGTGCTGATCGGCTTTCTCCAGCCGTTGACCAACGCGGAGGGCATTCGCGCGCTCGCTGCGTCTGGTGCGACGGCGTTTGCGTTGGAGGCGGTGCCGCGGATTTCGCGTGCGCAGTCGATGGATGCGCTGTCGTCGCAGTCGAATATTGCGGGGTATCGGGCGGCGTTGTTGGGGGCGCAGGAGATGGGGCGGTTCTATCCGATGTTGATGACGGCGGCGGGGACGATTCGGCCGGCGACGGTGCTCGTGCTTGGCGCGGGTGTGGCGGG